>Ga0209232_1000002_pt1 | contig 454790 bp, 390 predicted proteins | sample ETNvirenome_2_60_FD_184066 | JGI IMG/M metagenome (GOLD analysis project Ga0209232, IMG submission 184066) | Marine viral communities from the Pacific Ocean - ETNP_2_60 (SPAdes) (version 2) | ecosystem: Environmental > Aquatic > Marine > Oceanic | place: Pacific Ocean | collected 2013-06-22 | reverse complement strand
GGGGGGGGGGGAGGCGCAATTCTATCAATGATGCAGCCGAACCTGGCGCGACTTGTTCTGACGCTCAGCTAGCTCCAGCTCTCTCACGCGCGCCCATAGCTGAAGGTTCTGCGTAAGCACTCGATCACGCTGCGAACTGACCATCGCCAGCTCTTTTTCTAAAAGCACAACCTTATCTTCCAAACGTTTAATGCTTTTACCATTTGACGAGCCAGAACCCTTGCCAGCCTCAGCACGACAAGCCTCAATCTTTGCGAGTAATGGCAAATGTGCTTTGCGAGACTTTTTCAGATAACCACGGTCAAACCCAGCCTCATGACTGACGATGCTCGCGGTAAGTTTGGATAGGTCTAGCCCTACATGCTCGGGTACAAAAGGCTTTCCATCGAGTAGGCGCTGCAACGCTTCCTCACAGGCACCAACCCCCTTGCTCATTCCTTCACGAGTCTTCATGACTAAAACTCCACCGTGTCGATCAGGCGAGTCTTGAAAGCCATTAGGCGCTCAATATCACCCTTCACAATTTGATATTCGCCTGAATCGTCTGCGTAGTTTGACAATTCGTTTTTCGCATCCTCAATGGCCGCACTTAACTTATTGGGCTTGATGATCGCACCCTCGCAGGACAAACATTCGGTATAGTCACCGAGCATGAAGGAATCGCAGCGGCCCACCTTGGTGCAACCACCGAGTAGCGTCGGCCGATAGCTAATTGCTCCGTTTTTCACCCGAAGCTCTGTGTCGGCACGAATATCTTCAATCTTTATCTCACCAGCTTTGACACGCTCTTTCTGCCTCTCCATGTACGAGCCAGTACCACCAAACAACGGCTCCTCTTTGAATAGCAGATCTGCAATCAACTGATTAGCTACCGACATCGGCATAGCCATTTGAAAGTCGAAAGCAAAGTGGTTATTTGGCAGCACGAAGTCTTTTCTCTTCTCGTCGTAGTAGCCAAAAATGGTGCGCAAGTTATCGAAGCCATTCGAATAATATCGCGCCATCTGAACTGTCATGTGTTTGAACTGCGTCCGTAGAGTCGGCAATGAGAGAAAACCGCTACTGCTTCCATAAAAGGCCAATGAACGCCGAAACTGATGGCTAGTCAATGGCCAGGGCTGGCCGATTGCAAATACAGGATCATTGTAAAAGTCACGCGAAGGGTCACTCTGCGTCAGTTCCTGCAAGTCCTCTGACTGAATCGGCAGCGCTCGTAAAGGACTTCTTTTTGTGCTTTTTCTATCAAACTTCGATACACCGACCTCGGCAGTATTTCGCGTCATCCCCAAGATAGATGGATTCAGGAACAGTGGGCAACGATCATTTAGTTCGATCTGGTAGAGCTTGGCGAGGCCACGACAAATCGCCTGCGCCACTTCGACCGCCCTGACGACCTCATCAGGAGCAAACCATGCTGCTTCTTTTTTGTATCCACTGAACTTGGTAGTGGTCGAGAGGACGACTACCGTCTGCGATTTATCACGTTCAACACCCGCGTTATCGACAATGGCCTCCCTGACAAGTTGATCAGACAGACAGTTGTACGGCATTCGCATAACTTCCTGATCGCGCATGCCTGTATATAGATGAATGACCGTTTTAGCCACATACTGCATTCTGGAAAAAACATTTTGCAGGCTTCTCTTGCTGGCACATTCAAACTCACCGGAAAATAGAGCAGTGAGGCCGTGAGCCTTGAGCGCTTCCATTATATTGGGCCGCCAATATAACTTACCACCAAGCCCAAAAGACTTCTGACTTGAATGGGCAACGCCATAATGCACATCGGCAAAGCACTCAATAAATGACTCTAAGCGGTCGACATCTTCATGTAATTGATCGAGCAAATCGCCCGCGAGATTAATTAGCTTCAAATATATTCGTGTCGGAATGACTGGATGCTGATTGGTGCCTTGCGACTTCAAGTCAAAACCTTTTGCATTTACTACGGCATATCCCAGTCTCTCCTCGCCCACCTTGGCCAAGCCATTCAACACACCTGCAAGAACGGCTTTAGGTAAAGTTTTTTCGCGAACAAAAGCCGACAAGTAAACTGGCACGGTAAATAGCTGCTGCAAAGACAACGCGCCAACCAAGGGCTTTTTCTTCTGTTCACAGCAGAACTGCATAGCAATGCGCAGTACAGACCAATACTGATAGAGCGTACCTGCACTCAGCCTACCGAGACGCCCACCACCGGCAAAGTAAATAAGACAATATAGCAGATACTTGGCTTCTTCGATCAGCGCTTCCTGCGCCGGCCCATCTTCGTCAAAAACTCTACCAAAGTATATTTTGCTGATTTTTTTTGCACTAAGCCTGTAAGGGTTAAAGTCCCATACTGCTTCACCATATATAGATTTAGCATTGCCATGCTCATCACGGCAAAGCACAAAATCAGGGGGGGGGCTTACCAAAGCGTTGCAATGCATTATCAGGCTCGCTACTAACCGAAAACTGACCGCTAGAAAACAAAACGCCAATAGACTGAACAACCGCGCTCAAAATGCCACCCCAACTTTTTCATAACGGCTCAAGCGAGCCTCCCAAAACGCAGTTAGTTCACCATACTCGAGCACCCTAGTCCTGACCGTTTTAACCAACTGCTTCACCGTCTCTGAACGTTCCGCAAGCGCATCAAGGATGAACTCAATTCGGATATGCAACTCTTTATAAAGCGCTTCAGCGTGTGCAGTGTCGGGCGCTACTTTACGCACGGCATTGATCACGAACTGCAAACTCAATAATTTGTGTATATCCTCTTCATCACTGTGACAAATATAGTGCTCGCAGTACAAGCAACCGTACTGCGAGCGGCAGTTAGGCTCAATTGTAAAGCCCCCCAACCCACGCAGAGGAATCGGCTGGTTAAACCCATCACAGTGTCCAGCCCCTGTTGATATCCCGTCCCCAATGGCCGCCTGACTGCGCTCACGCACGACTTGGGCCGCATGACGAATGGCCCGCCAGAACGGATACAACTCGGCCATCATCTGCTCAGGCATCGCATCCGCATAGTGAGCATGGTTCACCGCCTCGGTGTGACCAAGGGATGCCGCAACGGTGGACGGCGAAAATCCAGCGGTGTGCATCCCATTACTTTTAAGCTTGCGCAATTTTCGCGGCGATAGACTCGGCATCTTTGGGTCGAGAAAGACGCCGCTGATTGAATTATGGAATTTTTTAATGGCATCCGACACATTCAGTTCGGTAAAGACGTCTTCTGTAATATTTGACCGACCACTCTCAGGCATCGCCATGAATAATCGCTCACATACCGCGCCATTCAGAATCCAGTTACGGAGTTTGATGTACTGCCTTAGCAGTGACAGGCCTTCTTCACGCCCAATGTTGTAAGTATTCGATTTGCCAGCAGCACGAAATTTGACAGCAGACAACTGTTTCTTTAGCGGGGACATCTCAACGTCTAGCGCGTCTGCATAGCTAAACTGCGCAAACTCAGTCGGCGTGGCTCCGGTAATCATCAGGAAAAGAGCCACATAGGCTTTCGCAGCCAGGCCAGCGAGATTAAGTCGGTGCCAGTGGCGCTCATCTTGGTTTGCTACCTGCAAACGAACCCGCACGAGTTCAAGTTCACGTACCACCGTCGATTTATTGGAACCTTTCCGACCAGATTTTTCACAGGCCGTATAGTATTCTTCAAGCGTCACGATGCGTCGCTGCGCCGCATTAAATGAAAGCGGAGACTTCTTGAATGGACCAACCCCACCATGATTGGATGGAAACACAACAACCTCATAATCCCTGATTTTTACGACACACGGATATGGTTTGTTGCCTAGGACGAAATCGCTGCATTGTTCGGCAATAGCCAAACAAACGTCACGATACAACTCTAAATTGGCAGAACCAGCTGATGCAGAGCCCTTTTCGGAAATGATCTTGACCACACCCGCGAGAATATAGTGACTGCTATCTGGATAAATAAGCTCAATTAATTTAGCGGCATATTGCTGAGCTTGGGCAGCGCTTATGGGTTTCCACTTTTGATGAGCTATCTGATGATTCAAATACGCGGTATAGCCTCGATACGCTCGCTGCGCATCGACTTCACCGGCAAAAATCTCCCTATAATCATTCAGATTTAGCCACTCAACGAAGCCATCGAGAATCTTGAATTTACCGAGTACAGATGCATCGCGCAGACCGACAACGGACTCCAGAAACCTTACAATGAGTTCACAGCGACTTTTAACAAAAGACTCCACCGCCACTGGCGTACCGCGATGATCGAAGATGCTTTCATTTTTGCCCCGAATGAAATACGCCCAACTGCCAATATCCAGCGGTTTCTTAATCACTTTTTCAGATAGCTGCAGACGCAAACGTTCAGGAGCGGCGAACTCCTGCGTCACTTGGTGCAACGTAATAACTTGCGTATTGCCGCGATGCTCGCAGGACTGCGGGCTATTCATCTTGCGCCTTTATATTCAACACATTGTAGCCACTATTACTAAACAACTTATTCTCCCATGCTTCTTGGGCCATGACCTTTTCGGGAGTCATTTTGAACAGCTTTAGATAATTCTCCGTAGTCATCCTGTCTTCGTGATGCATACGCCTTTGAATGAAGTCAATATCTTCACCCGGTTTCAAACCCCCTTCCTGAACTAATGGCTGCAACCGCTGATATAGTTGAAAAGCGTATGTCGCACGCAGCCAGTGATAGGAAAAGTCACTCGGAAATTTTGCAATGGCTTTTTTTTCTAGTTTACGCTTTATCGTTTCCGTCACCTGGCCGGTCTGCGGTGACTTGACTATGGTGTAACGCGGATCGCTCTTAGCCATGTAGTAGCAGTTCCCCTGGTCGGAGAGGAACAGATACATATCGTCTTCGCTGATTGATAGACCGGGATGATCTGCTTCCAATTGCGCGCGCAACTTTTCCCGCCGCGTCTTCATCATTGTGCTTCTGGCAAGTGTGACCAACTCTTCGGCAAGCTGCTTTGGGAAGTATAGCTCTTGCGGCTTGTCAAACTTTGTATCAATTCCAGTGCGTGGACCAGCATGAAGTTTATACGCCCCCTCCGGCAACAACTTACCCTGGGTAAAACCCTTCAAATGCTTTAGCCTCATAGTCAATACGGTTTGCTTGCGTGCGCCCGTCATTAGCGAAGCCAGCAGAATTAGCCGCTCAAGCGCAGACCATTCTTTTTCGTTTGTAATGGTGCCCAGAAACACACCTAATTCACGATTGGAAAGCGGTCGGAGGTCTTCACCATCTTCCCGCACGAACCCCAATGAAACGGAACTAATGGGTAGTGTGCGCCGGGTTTGACTGCGTTTTTCCGTATCTATGACTTTTGTGCCTTTAGAACCCTGCACGAGGAACCGTACTTGCTTGATAGTATCCACACGTTTCATGTCGAGCTCATGCCAGCTCTCGGAAACGTATTTATAAAAATGGTAGACAGCAGCGGTATATTGATTAATCACCTGATTACTACGAACGCCTTCATTAATCAGATGATAGAAGTATCGGTAGGTAGGACGATGCGGAGGGCGGGCACCGGAGAAATCCAACCAATTCAGACTGCTATGTTCACAGAAGAGGAGGTAATCAAGCAGTTTGCTGGCACGGCGCCGAACATCATCAGTGCGCCTATTTATTGGCGCCTTGCCACGCATGAGGCTCAGTAAATAATCGTTCGCCTCATGCCAAGGCTCGCCGTTCGCATGGAGCAAGAACGGGAAGTTGAATAAGTCCCGGTCATTTCCGCCTCCAACTTCAGCGACTCGATAAGAAATTTTGGAATCATCCCGCTCTAGCACCACGGCAACAGAGCCGGGCGTGGCTTCATAGACATGCATGCTGGCGAATGGGTCGCGCAGATGCGGGATGAGCAACAGGCGGGCTTCGTGACGCGGGTTGGTGTAGGACATGACGCACCCCATAGATGAATACGTCAATCCTAAATGTTATGCGTCAGCTTACAATCACTACTTGTCAATTCTAGCCTTGTTAAGGGATTCTACCCAAGGGTCCAGCTTATGGAATAGCTTGGGATAGCGCCCCTTCAAATCCTTTTTTACCTCGGCGTAGGTGTTGACCCAGAAGCTCGCCAGGTCCTGGGTGACCTGTACCGGACGCCGCGCCGGCGACAGCAGGTGCAGCTTGACGACCTGTCGGCCACCAGCAATCCGCGGCGTGTCGGCCAGGCCGAACAGCTCCTGCAGACGCACCGCCAGCACCGGCGGCTGCTCGCTGTAGTCCAGCCGAATGCGCGAGCCGGACGGCACGCTGACCGCCACCGGCGCCTGCTCGTCCAGGCGCTGCGGCAGCGGCCAGGGCAGCAGCGTGGCGAGCATGCCGGCCAGATCGAGCTGGGCGAAGTGCGCCAGGCGCGACACCTTGCCGAGGTAGGGCAGCAGCCAGTCGTCCAACCGTTCCAGCAGTGCGGCATCGCTGACGTCCGGCCAGTCGCTGCTGTTGCCTGCGTCCAGATCGAGCTGACGCAGCAGGCCGATGCGCGCCTGCCACTGGCGCAACTCCGGCGTCCAGGCCAGCAGTTCCAGGCCCTTGCGCCGTACCAGGCCGAGCAGCGAGCGAGTCCGTGCGTCATCGTCGAGGTTCGGCAGTGGTTCGCGGCTGAGCACCAGTTCGCCGATCCGCCGCTGCCGTTCGGCGCGCAGCACTCCCTCGCGCTCGTCCCACTCCAGCTCATTGCGCAGAGACACCTGTTCGGCCAGCGGTCCGTCGAACAGCGCCGGGTCCAGCGCGACCGCCCGGTAGATGCGCTCCTCGCGTTGTCCCTGATGGCTACCCAGCTCGGCGATCACCAGCCAGGGCTCCTTCATCAATGCATCCGGCTCACCGAACAGCGCCGCGCGTCCGTTGGCCAGACGATAACCACCGCCACCTTCGCGGCGCTGCCGGGCGACGCGGTCGGGGTAGGCGAAAGCCAGCAGCGTGGCCAGCGAGTGCTGTTCGTCCAGCGCTCCGTCGCCCTGCCCCGAAGTGCCGCGCAGCAGGCCACGAAACTGCCGGGCCAGCTGCCGCACCCGCTGCACCGCAGCGCCACGGCCGCTCTGCAACTGGTGCAGACGCAGCGCCAGATCGGCGCCGCCGCTGCGCTGTCCGCCGGACTGAATGTCACGCTCGACCAGCAGCGCCGCGACATCCGCCGCCAGCGCGCCAATACCCAAGCCATGCCCGCGCAGCAGCATGTGCGCCAGCCGCGGGTGCGCCGGCAACTCGGCCATGGCCTGGCCGTGGCGGGTCAGCTGCCAGCCGCCATGCTCGTTGTGCTGCAACGCGCCCAGCCGTTCGAGCAGCGCCTGGGCCTGGGCGTAAGCCGCCGCCGGCGGCCGGTCGAGCCAGGCCAGCTCGTCGGGCTCGACACCCCAGCGCGCCAGTTGCAGCGCGACACCGGCAAGGTCCGCCTGGAGGATTTCCGCCTCGCCATAGGCCGCCAGCTGCGCGTGCTGATCCTCGGACCACAGCCGATAGCAGACACCCGGCTCCAGCCGGCCGGCGCGGCCAGCGCGCTGCGTGGCCGAAGCGCGGGAGATGCGCCGGGTTTCCAGCCGGGTCATGCCGCTGCCGGGATCGAAGCGCGGCACCCGCGCCAGTCCGGCATCCACCACCACGCGCACGCCTTCGATGGTCAGGCTGGTCTCGGCGATGTTGGTCGCCAGCACCACCTTGCGCATGCCCGCCGGTGCCGGCTCGATGGCCGCGCGCTGCTGCGCCAGCTCCAGCTCGCCGTGCAGCGGGCAGAGCAGGATGTCGCCGCGCCCGCCCAGCTGATCAGCGAGCGCCTCGTGGACCCGACGAATCTCGGCCTGCCCCGGCAGAAACACCAGCACGCTGCCCTGCTCGTCCTCCAGCGCCTGCAGCACCGTCTGCACCACGCGCGGCTCGATACGCTCATTCGCCGCAACGAGACGACCCCAGCGCTGCCCGACCGGGTGCATGCGCCCCTCGCTGCGCACCACCGGCGCATCGTCGAGCAGTGCCGACAGGCGCTGGCCCTCCAGCGTCGCCGACATCAGCAGCAGCTTGAGCGGCTCGTCGCGCAGCAGTTGCCGCGCATTAAGCGTCAGCGCCAGGGCCAGATCGGCGTCCAGGCTGCGCTCGTGGAATTCGTCGAAGATCACCAGGCCGACGCCTTCCAGCGCCGGGTCGTCCTGCAGCCGCCGCGCGAGAATGCCCTCGGTGACTACCTCGATGCGCGTGTTCGGCCCGACCTTGCTGTCCAGCCGGATGCGGTAGCCGACGGTTTCGCCGACGCGCTCGCCCAGCTCACTGGCCAGCCGCTCAGCCGCTGCGCGGGCAGCCAGACGGCGCGGCTCCAGCATGATGATGCTCTGCCCGCCCAGCCAGGCTTCGTCGAGCAGCGCCAGCGGCACGCGAGTGGTCTTGCCGGCGCCGGGCGGTGCTTCGAGCACGGCTTCGTCGCGCTGTTGCAGGGCCTGGCGCAACGCCGGCAGGACTTCGTCGATCGGTAGGGAATTCATGGGCACTCGCTTCGGGCAGACAATTCAACAACCGAGGCGCCCGCCCGAAGCTGGGCGCATCAGTTGACGCTATAGTCGCGTCCGGTCAGGCAGGCGCCAAGGGCGCGCTTGTAGGTGTCGGCAACGCTCGCCGCCGGAGCCGTCCGGGCGCTGGCCGGATCGAAACCGCTCTGGCTCACGGCCCAGGTATGACACTCGTAGCGGTCGCGGCTCTGCTGCTCGGCGCTCTGGCCCTTGGCCGGATAGGCGATGACATCATATCGCGTGGCCTCGCTGGCCGGCAGCGGCGGATGACTGACCGGCTCGTAGACATTGCGCTCTACATTCCACAGGTAATAGGTACCGGCGGCGATGAAGTAGAGCATGCTGCCGATCCAGATTTCCCGCGCACCGGCCGGCAGCCCGTGGCCGTGACGCGGACCCGGCACATGCTGCGGCCCCGGTCCGGCCGGCGCCCTATGCGCACCCGGCCCGGGACCGGGTGGTGCGGCGGTGACCGGCAAGGCGATACAGAGGGAAAGAACGGCGCCAAGCGCGGCGCGCGGCAGTGACCTGGACATGATTGAACTCCGGGATGGGATGAAATCGCGGCGCGATTATCTGCCCGGCCAATGCAGCGGTCCGTCAGGCCTCGGTAAGGACTGGGTAAAGCCACCCCATGCGTCAGCGCACACGCCGAACACCCGAGCCCGCGGCATGGTCTGATATCGAGAAAACATCATCCAGCTGTCTTCCGGCCCTTGTATAGTTGCGCCACTTTTCCAGGAGGTCCTTATGCGTACTCGTAACCGAATCATCGGCGGCGTGTTGGCCGCTTCCCTGTTCACCCAGCTGACCGCCTGCGGCACGCTGTTCTACCCGGATCGCCGCGGGCAGATCGAAGGCCGCATTGACCCGGCCATCGCTGCACTCAATGCGGTCGGGCTGCTGTTCTACGTCATCCCCGGCTTGATCGCCTTCGGCATCGACTTCGCCACCGGCGCGATCTACCTGCCCGACGACCAATACTCCATGGCCCCGGAAAAACTGCAGGAAGCCATTGGCGCCGACGGCCAGATCGATCAGGCCCGCCTGAAAGCCATCATCGAGAAGGAAATCGGCCGCAGCCTGCCGCTGGACGACCCGCGCCTGATCCAGCACAACGGCAGCGTCGAGCAGCTGGCCGCCTTCGGTCTGCGCCCCGCGGCCTAATGACTCGCGCGGATAACGGCCAGCGATGAGCATCAATCGTGACCACGCCCGGCTTATGCGCCGGGCCACCGCCGCCGCGCTGGCGACTGCAATCGTCCTAGCGCTGAGTAAGGCGGTGGCCTGGTGGCTGAGCGGCTCGGTGAGCCTGCTCGCCGGCCTCACCGATTCGCTGCTCGACGGCGCCGCGTCGCTGCTCAACCTGCTCGCGGTGCACTACTCGCTGCGCCCGGCCGACGACGACCATCGCTACGGTCACGGCAAGGCCGAGGCGCTGGCCGGGCTCGGCCAGGCGGCGTTCATCTGCGTCAGCGCGATCCTCGTCGGCGTGCAGGGCGTCGACCGCCTGCTGCACCCGCAACCGCTGGGCGCACAGGGCGTGGGCATCGCAGTGATGATCTTCTCGCTGCTGATGACCGCCATCCTGCTGAGCTACCAGCACCACGTGGTCAAGCTCACCGGCTCCACCGCCATCCGCGCCGACTCGCTGCACTACCGTTCAGACCTCTTGCTCAACACCAGCATCCTGCTCGCGCTGGTGCTGGCCAGCTTCGGTTGGGAGCGACTGGACGCACTGTTCGGCATCGGTATCGCGCTGTACATCTTTTGGAGCGCCATCACCATCGTCCGTGAGGCCGGCGCGGTGCTGATGGATACCGAACTGTCGCCGGTGATCAGCGAGCAGATGCAGAAGCTGGTCTGCGAAGTGCCGGGCGTGCATGGCTGCCATGACTTCCGCACACGCATTTCGGGCACCCGCTGGTTCGTGCAGTTGCATCTGGAGCTGCCGGGAGACCTGCCGCTGTCGCAGGCGCATGATCTGTGCGTGGCGGTGGAGAACGCGATTCACGATCGCTATCCGAATGCGGAGGTGCTGGTGCATGCCGATCCGCTTGAGGTAGCGCCGCCGAAGCGGTGATTGGAGTTTTCGGATTCTATTTCCAAGGCACCCCCACAACGCCCTAAACGAAAAAGACCACGCCTGGGCGTGGTCTCTTCGATTCGTCTGGCCGATGATAACGGCTTCTTCGCGCGGCGCCTCGTGAGCACCGGGGGCCCGGACCGTCGGTCTTGGTAAGACCTTCGGTGGTCACGGCGGGGATGCTGCGCCGTGTCCGTTTCTGCCGGGGGCTGAAGTTGAGATAAAGCTTACGCCGCACCACCCAGCACCGGATTGCGAATATTGCTGATCAAAGCACAACTTGCGCAATCAATCACCCTTCACTCATCATCATGCGCAATATATTCCCAAGCGAGCCTCTCCATGAGCAAACTAGATCGCTACGACCTGCGCATCCTCGCCGAATTGCAGCACGACGCCCGCATCTCCAACCAGGAACTGGCTGAACGCATCGGCCTGTCACCCTCGCCCTGCTCCCGCCGGGTCAAACAGCTGGAAGACGATGGCTACATTGCCCGCCAGGTCGCCCTGCTCGACCGCAAGAAGCTCGGCCTGACCCTTACCGCCTACGTGCTTATCGGCATGGACCGGCACACACCGGAGCGCTTCAAGCACTTCGAAGGCGTGATCGGCAAATGCCCGGAGGTGCTCGAATGCAGTCTGGTCACGGGGATGGACGCCGACTACCAACTCAAGGTCGTGGTGCCCGACATGGAGCATTACCAGCAGTTTCTGCTCGGCACCCTGACGCGCATCGAAGGCGTCTCCAGCGTGCGTTCCAGCTTCGTATTGCGCCAGGTGTCATCGAGTACGGAGCTGCCGCTGGAGCATTTGCGCAGCTGAGACATGGCTCACAGCTTTCGCCCCACACTTCGCAGGGTTGCTGCCTATAATCCGCCCCCTTCTGCACCGCCTCGCATACGGATGATCCCGGCCGGGGCGGATCGTCCATCGCCTGCTCACCGGCGGGCCTCGCTGCAAAATGCCCTCGTGCAAGGGAATGCCCATGAAAGACACCAACCGCGTCATGCAGAGCTACGGCCGCTGCTGCGCCAGTCCCGACTTCTTCGATGACTTCTATGCGTCCTTCCTCGCCAGCTCGCCTGCGATCCGGGAGAAGTTCGTGCGCACCGACATGACCGCGCAGAAACAGCTGCTGCGCGCCGGCATTCTCAATCTGGTGCTGTTCGCCCGCGGCATGCCGGATACCAAACTCCGCGCGCTGGGCAAAAGCCATTCACGCGAGCAGCTGAATATCCACCCGGAACTCTATGACCTGTGGATCGCGGCGCTGCTGAAAACCATCGGCCAGCACGACGGGGAGCTGCAACAGCAGGACCTGCAGGCCTGGCGCACGGTGCTGAACAAGGGCATCGATGTGATCAAGGCGGCCTACTGAATACCGGTGAGACATTTCGCCGCACCGGCGCCCGCCTCGCGCGATCCGAACGCTTTCCGAGCTCGACCGTCCAACCAGTGGTGGCATACGCGGCACTCGCTGGCGGCGTATACTGCGCCGCTTTCGCGCCCGGCCTGCCACGGGCGCATTCGTCGAAGTCAGTCAGGAGATCCCTGTGGAGCCCGAAGTTTTCGAAAAGTGGATGATGATCGTGCTCGTCGGCGGACTGATGGCCTTCATGGCGTTCATCATCTGGGACCTGGCCAAGAAGTCGAAGGCCGGTCGCCTCGGCACTGCCATTCTCTTCCTCGGCCTGGGCCTGTGCCTGTTCGCCTTTCTCGCCAAGCCGGTCATCGGTTACGTCATCGAAGTCACTCAGGGCATCCCGCACTGAGTTGAGGCGCCAGCCGGTGCACTACAGCTGCGCCGGCACCTCCCGCCACTCACCCGACTGCAGGCCATCGAGCGCCCACGGCCCGATGCGCACCCGCACCAGACGCAACGTCGGCAGCCCAACCGCCGCCGTCATACGCCTGACCTGGCGATTACGCCCCTCGCGAATCACCAATTCCAGCCAGCTGGTCGGCACGCTCTTGCGAAAGCGCACCGGCGGGTTGCGTGGCCATAGCTCGGGCTCGTCCAGCTGCCGCGCTTCGGCGGGCAAGGTCAGGCCGTCGTTGAGCTGGACGCCATCGCGCAAGCGCTGCAGCTGCTCGGCGCTGACCTCACCCTCCACCTGCACCCAGTAGGTCTTCGGCAGCTTGTGCTTGGGGTCGGCGATGCGCGCCTGCAACTGACCGTCGTTGGTCAAGAGCAGCAGCCCCTCGCTGTCGCGATCCAGCCGGCCAGCCGGATAGACGCCCGGCACCTGCACGTAATCCTTCAGCGTCGCGCGGCCATCGGCATCGTTGAATTGCGTCAGCACGTCGAACGGCTTGTTCAGCAACAACAGGCGTGGCTCGGCCGGCGGTGCCTTGGCCACGCGCCGCGGCGCGGATGGGCGCGCGGTTCGTGCAGGCGGACGCGAGGATGGAGGACGCGGTGGACGGGGCATGGCGACGGGTCTCGATACGGGCCGGCCATGCTAGAAGTGACACCCGGCAGTTGCAAGTGGCGGAGCCACTCGGCGCGGCACTGAAATCGGGCAAAGCGGCCTCCCGCGGTGCACCACTGGCCTTCGCGTGCACCAGCATGGCTCACAGCGAAAGCAGCCCGATCAACCCCAGATCGGCGCAAAGCTGCGTCGCAGAAGGCTTTGCGCCATTTGGCACGGATGCTGCCCTTGCTCCTGGCGTTCCGATGTTTTCAGCCCACAGTTGCGCACGGACAGCCAAGGAGCCCCACAATGAAACGCCGTCCTCTGATCAAGACCACCCTCGCCGCCAGTGCCCTGATGCTCAGCGGCCTGTTCCCGTTCACCCTGCAGGCCGCCGAGACCATCAAGGTCGGCATCCTGCATTCGCTGTCCGGCACCATGGCCATCTCCGAGACCTCGCTCAAGGACATGGCGCTGATGACCATCGACGAGATCAACGCCAAGGGCGGCGTGCTCGGCAAGCAGCTCGAGCCGGTGGTGGTCGACCCAGCCTCCAACTGGCCGCTGTTCGCCGAAAAGGGCCGCCAGCTGCTGACGCAGGACAAGGTGGCGGTGACCTTCGGTTGCTGGACCTCGGTATCGCGCAAGTCGGTACTGCCGGTCTATGAAGAACTCGACGGCCTGCTGTTCTACCCGGTGCAGTACGAGGGCGAAGAGCTGTCGCCGAACGTCTTCTACACCGGCGCGGCGCCAAACCAGCAGGCCATCCCGGCGGTCGAGTACCTGATGAGCGAAGACGGCGGCGGCGCCGAGCGCTTCTTCCTGCTCGGCACCGACTACGTCTACCCGCGCACCACGAACAAGATCCTGCGCGCCTTCCTGATCAGCAAGGGCGTGCCGGAATCCAGCATCGAAGAGGTCTACACCCCCTTCGGTCACAGCGATTACCAGACCATCGTCGCCAACATCAAGAAGTTCTCCGCCGGCGGCAAGACCGCTGTGGTGTCGACCATCAACGGCGACTCCAACGTGCCCTTCTACAAGGAGCTGGCCAACCAGGGCCTGGAAGCCACTGACGTTCCGGTCGTCGCCTTCTCGGTCGGTGAGGAAGAACTGCGCGGCATCGACACCAAGCCGCTCGTTGGTCACCTGGCCGCCTGGAACTACTTCCAGTCGGTTGAAAACCCGGTCAACGAAGCCTTCGTCAGCAAGTGGAAAGCCTACGCCAAGGCCCAGAACCTGCCTGGCGCCGACAAGGCCGTGACCAACGACCCGATGGAAGCCACCTACGTCGGTATCCACATGTGGGCGCAGGCGGTTGAGAAAGCCGGCACCACCGACGTCGGCAAGGTGCGCGACGCCCTCGCTGGCCAGACCTTCGAGGCGCCAAGCGGCTACACCCTGACCATGGACGAGAAGAACCACCACCTGCACAAGCCGGTGATGATCGGTGAAGTCCAGGACGACGGTCAGTTCTCGGTGGTCTGGGAAACCGAAAGCCCGGTCCGCGCGCAGCCGTGGAGCCCCTACATCCCGGGCAACGACAAGAAGCCGGATTACGCGGTGAAGTCGAACTAACCGCTGCGGTCGCCGCGGTGGATGGATGACGCGCCAACTCCGCGTCCCGATCCACCCTGCGATCACTCGGCTTTCGTTGGGCGGATCGAGACGCGTAGTCGAGACGATCTCATCCGCCCACCCACCGCCGCCAGCTCCGCCAAGAGAGCACACGGCGCCCCCTGGGGAATGCACAGATGAACACTGCCCTGCACCGATTATTGCTGCTGCTCCTGCTCGCCCTGCCCTGGGCGGCACAGGCCGGAGACGCAGCCGACTACGCCAAGGCCAGCCCGGCCAAACAGGCCAAGCTGCTGGAAAGTTGGGCCGCCGTGCCCGCGCCTGAGCGCCTGCCGTTGATCGAAGCGCTGCGCGCCAGCCGCGTGGTGATCGACCAGAACAAGACGCCCTTCATCGAGGAAAACGGGGCCTACCGTGCCCTCGAAGGCGACGCCGAGCCGGTCGGCACGCCGAAGAAGCTGCGCCTGAACAACCGCCTGCGCGGTCTGCTCAACACCGCTCTGGCCAGCCACCAGCTGTTCGCCGATGATCCCGCGCAGCGCCTCGCTGCAGCCAAGCGCCTGCAGCGCAGCGGCAAGCCGGAACAGCTCGAACTGCTCCAGCAGCGCCTGGACGTAGAGGAAGATGCTGCCGTCAGCGAAGCGCTGACCCTGGCGCTGGCCAACCTGCAGCTGACCGCGAGCGACCCGGCCGTGCGCCTCGCTGCCGTGCGGTTGCTTGGCGAAACCGGTGCTCCGCTGGCGCGGGTAAGGCTGGAAAACCTGCTGGCCGACGAGGCGGAAACCGACGCCGCCGTGCGCAAGGCCGCCGAGACCAGCCTGGCCCAGGTCAAACGCAAGCTCTTGATTGGCGAACTACTCGGCCAGGCCTTCAGCGGCCTGTCGCTAGGCTCGATCCTGCTACTCGCCGCCCTCGGGCTGGCGATCACCTTCGGCCTGCTCGGCGTGATCAACATGGCCCACGGCGAGATGCTGATGCTCGGGGCCTATACCACCTATGTGGTGCAGGTGCTGATGGCGCGGCTCGCACCCGACGCGCTGGCGTTCTACCCACTGGTGGCGCTGCCGGTGGCCTTCTTCGTCACCGCCGCGATCGGCATGGCGCTGGAACGCACGGTGATCCGCCATCTGTACGGCCGCCCGCTGGAAACATTGCTGGCGACCTGGGGCATCAGCCTGATCCTAATCCAGCTGGTGCGCGTGCTGTTCGGCGCGCAGAACGTCGAAGTCGCCAACCCCGGCTGGCTGTCCGGTGGTCTGCAGGTGCTGCCGAACCTGGTGCTGCCGTACAACCGCATGGTGATCATCGGCTTCGCGCTGTTCGTGGTGCTCCTGACCTGGCTCTTGCTGAACAAGACACGCCTGGGCCTGAACGTGCGTGCGGTCACGCAGAACCGCAACATGGCCGCCTGCTGCGGCGTGCCCACCGGGCGCATCGACATGATGGCCTTCGGGCTGGGCTCCGGTATCGCCGGCCTCGGTGGTGTTGCACTTAGCCAGATCGGCAACGTCGGCCCGGATCTCGGCCAGAGCTACATCATCGACTCCTTCCTGGTGGTGGTGCTCGGCGGTGTCGGCCAGCTGGCCGGCAGCATCTTCGCCGCCTTCGGCCTGGGCATCGCCAACAAGATCCTCGAACCGCAGATCGGCGCCGTGCTGGGCAAGATCCTCATCCTCGCGCTGATCATCCTCTTCATCCAGAAGCGTCCTCAGGGACTATTCGCTCTCAAGGGGAGGGTCATCGATTGAACCAGCCACTCACCCTCACCGCCGCACAGAAAGCCGGGCCGAAACTCACCGCCGTCGCCCTCGGTATCGCTTTGGTCGTGTTGCTGGCCATGCCGCTGCTGCACCTGCTGCCGGCCGAGCATGCCCTGCACGTCTCGGCCTACACCCTGACCCTAGTGGGCAAGATCCTCTGCTACGCCATCGTCGCCCTGGCGCTGGATCTGGTCTGGGGCTATGCGGGCCTGTTATCGCTCGGCCACGGCTTGTTCTTCGCCCTCGGTGGCTATGCCATGGGCATGTACCTGATGCGGCAGAGCGCCGGTGACGGCCTGCCGGCGTTCATGAGCTTTCTCGCCTGGAATGAACTGCCCTGGTACTGGTACGGCACGTCGAGCTTCCTCTGGGCCATGTGCCTGGTGGTGCTGGTGCCCGGCGTGCTGGCCTTCGTCTTCGGCTTCTTCGCCTTCCGCTCGCGGATCAAGGGCGTGTACTTCTCGATCATGACCCAGGCGCTGACCTTCGCCGGCATGCTGCTGTTCTTCCGCAACGAAACCGGCTTCGGCGGCAACAATGGCTTCACCGACTTCAAGACCATTCTCGGCTTCTCAATTTCGGCGCCGGCGACCCGCGCCACGCTGTTCTTCGCCACGGTCGCGCTGCTCGTCGGCAGCCTCTATCTCGGTTGGCGTCTGGCGCGCAGCAAGTTCGGCCGGGTGCTCACCGCACTGCGCGATGCGGAGAACCGGCTGATGTTCTGCGGCTACGATCCGCGAGGCTACAAGCTGTTCATCTGGACGCTGTCCGCGGTGCTCTGCGGCCTGGCCGGTGCGCTCTACGTGCCGCAGGTAGGGATCATCAACCCCAGCGAGATGGCACCGACGCAATCCATCGAGGCCGCCGTCTGGGTCGCGCTCGGCGGACGCGGCACGCTGATCGGCCCACTGCTCGGCGCCGGCATCGTCAACGGCATGAAGAGCTGGTTCACCGTGGCCTTCCCCGAATACTGGCTGTTCGCCCTCGGCGCGCTGTTCATCGTCGTCACCCTGTACCTGCCCAAGGGCGTCATCGGCCTTATCAAGCGGAGGGGCGAATGATGAAAACCGTACCTTGCAGCGCCGTCATCGACGGTTTCGACCCCACCGGCGGTGGCCTGACCCGCGATGCCATCGGTCTTGGCCGGGTCGCCGAGAAGGGCCTGGACGTACGCCACGGCACCATCCTCAGCCTGGAAGACATCAACGTCAGCTTCGACGGCTTCAAGGCGTTGACAGACCTCAGCCTGTACATCGGCGTCGGCGAGCTGCGCTGCATCATCGGCCCCAACGGCGCCGGCAAGACCACCATGATGGATGTCATCACCGGCAAGACGCGCCCCACCAGCGGCAGCGCGTATTTCGGCGAAACCCTGGACCTGACCCGCATGAGCGAGGTGGACATCGCCCAGGCCGGCATCGGCCGCAAGTTCCAGAAGCCCACGGTGTTCGAGGCGCTCAGCGTGTTCGAGAACCTGGAGCTGGCGCAGAAAACCGACAAGTCGGTATGGGCGAGTTTGAGAGCCAAGCTCAACGGCGAGCAGAAGGACCGCATCGACGAAGTGCTGGAGACCATCCGCCTCGGCCAGTCGCGTCATCGCCCGGCTGGGCTGCTGTCCCACGGGCAGAAGCAGTTCCTCGAGATCGGCATGCTGCTGATGCAGTCGCCACAGCTCTTGCTGCTCGACGAGCCGGTGGCCGGCATGACCGACGCCGAAACCGAATTCACCGCCGAGCTGTTCAAGTCGCTGGCGCGCAAGCATTCGCTGATGGTGGTGGAGCACGACATGGGCTTCGTCGAGACCATTGCCGACCACGTCACCGTGTTGCATCAGGGCCAGGTGCTGGCCGAGGGTTCATTGCAGCAGGTGCAGGCGGATGAGCGGGTGATCGAGGTGTATTTGGGGCGTTGAGCGCTCACAGGAGATGACTGGCGCCATTCACCGAGGTCCTCCACGGTGGATGGGTAAAGCGTCATCCACCCTACGCCCGCCAAACGCCCATGCCCGCATCATCACAAAGCTAATCGTAGGGTGGATAACGCCAAAGGCTTATCCACCAAGTGAAGGAGTCGCACATGCTGCAAGTCCAGCAACTGCACCAGTACTACGGCGGCAGCCACATCCTGCGCGGCCTGTCGTTCGAGGCGAAGGTCGGCGAAGTCACCTGTCTGCTCGGACGCAACGGCGTCGGCAAGACCACCCTGCTCAAGTGCCTGATGGGCCTGATTCCGGCCAAGGAAGGCGCGGTGAACTGGGAGGGCAAGCCGATCACCAGCTTCAAGCCGCACCAACGCGTGCACGCCGGCATCGCCTACGTGCCGCAGGGTCGGGAAATCTTCGGCCGGCTGACCGTCGAGGAAAACCTGCTGATGGGCCTGTCCCGCTTCAGCGCCAAGGAAGCCAAGGAAGTACCCGAGTTCATCTACGAGCTGTTCCCGGTTTTGAAGGAAATGAAGCACCGCCGCGGCGGCGACCTTTCCGGCGGCCAGCAGCAACAGCTCGCGATCGGCCGTGCACTGGCGAGCAAGCCGCGCCTGCTGATCCTCGACGAGCCCACCGAAGGCATCCAGCCCTCGGTGATCAAGGAGATCGGTGCGGTAATCAAGAAGCTCGCCGCCCGCGGCGACATGGCGATCCTCTTGGTGGAACAGTTCTACGACTTCGCCGCCGAGCTGGCCGATCAGTACCTGGTCATGAGCCGCGGCGAAATCATCCAGCAGGGGCGCGGCGAAACGATGGAAGCCGAAGGCGTACGCGGGCTGGTCGCGATCTGATCGAACAACGCACCAAAACGGCGCATCAAAAGCTCAACGCACCAGCCCGAAGCACAAGAGCATCAGCCAGAGACGCCTGATCAGGACGCCAACTCGCGGCGGAAAGCGCTGCAGCGCCGAGCTATCAGGCCGCGCCACAGGACGACGCACCAGGGCAGCGCACAACAGGCATGGCGATTGCTCTGCTTTCCTGACCGACAGATCGAAAAGCCTGCGCCCATGAACGCCCCTGCACCGCTGTTCACCCCCCACTGGCATGCCGAGCTCGAGCTCGGTTATGCGCTGTGCGCCAGTGCCACGCGGCCGGTGCTGCGCCGCCACAGCGGGCCGCTGCGGGTGCAGAAGCATCTCTACCCAGAGGGACCTGAGGTCTGTCAGCACATCATCGTGCACCCGCCGGGTGGCATTGCCGGTGGGGATCGGCTGGATATCAGCGCCTCGGTTGCCGCCGGTGCCTGGGCGCAGCTGACCAGCCCCGGTGCGGCCAAGTGGTATCGCGCCGTCGGCCCGGCGTTTCAGGACCTGTGCCTGCGCGTCGAAACCGGCGCCACGCTGGAATGGCTACCGCAGGAGACCATCGTCTACTCCGCGGCGCAGGCCGAGCTGAGCACGGTCATCGAGCTGGAAGGCGACGCGCGGCTGTTCTACTGGGACGTGGTGGCGCTGGGACGGCCGGCAGCAGGCGAGCGCTTCGACGCTGGGCATTTCCAGGCGCGCCTGGATATCCGCCGTGATGGCCAGCTCATCTGGCACGAACGCCAGCGCATCGCCGGCGGCGACGGCCTGCTGGATTCACCGATCGGCCTGGACGGGCATTCGGTGTTTGCGACCCTGATCGTCAGCGGCGAAATCGACGCCGAGCTGATGGAACGCTGCCGTGAACTACCCAGCCGCGTGCGTGGCGACCTGACCCAGCTGCCCGGCCTGGTAGTCGCGCGCTGTCTCGCGGACGAAGCGCTGCATGCGCGCGCCTGGCTGATCGATCTGTGGCGGCTGTTGCGCCCTGAACTGCTGGGCCGCGAGGCGGTACCGCCTCGCATCTGGAGTACCTGAATGACCGGTGGGCAAGGCTGCGCCGTTGCCCACCCTACGCCGGCGCTTGCCAAGTGCCGCCCGATGATCGCTACGTGGTCTTGGCCACGAGCCGGTGGATGTGAAAAGCGACATCCACCCTACGACTGGAGCTGTTATGGATTTATCGCCGAGAGAAAAGGACAAGCTGCTGATCTTCACCGCCGGCCTGGTGGCCGAACGCCGGCTGGCGCGCGGGTTGCAGCTCAACTACCCGGAAGCCATGGCCTACATTTCCGCGGCACTGCTCGAAGGTGCACGCGACGGCCGAACGGTCGCCGAGCTGATGCACTTCGGCACCACCCTGCTCAGCCGCGAGCAGGTGATGGAAGGTGTGCCAGAGATGATCCCGGAGATCCAGGTCGAGGCCACCTTCCCGGATGGCACCAAGCTGGTCACCGTGCATCAACCTATTCCCTGAAACGCGGGTCAATGTCTACTGCGAACGACCTTGAACCGTTTTTGAAGGAACTCAACGTGCAGATACGCGACGCCCTGGACACCGACCTCGCAGGCATCCTGCGGATCTACAACGATGCCGTGCAGAACAGCACGGCAATCTGGAACGACCGGATCGTCGACCTCGACAACCGCCGCGCCTGGCTGGCCGAACGCCACGATCAGGGTTACCCGGTGCTGGTGGCCATCGACGAGGAGGGCCAGGTGGCCGGCTATGCCTCGTTCGGCCCCTGGCGCCCGCATGACGGCTTTCGCCACACCGTGGAGAACTCGGTGTACGTGAGCCCCGACCACCGCGGCAGCGGCATCGGTCGCAGCCTGATGAAGGCGCTGATCGAGCGCGCCCGGATGCTTGAGAAGCACGTGATGGTCGCCTTTATCGAAAGCGAGAACCGCGCCTCGGTGCATATGCACCAGCAGCTCGGTTTCATCCACGTCGGCCAGATGCGCCAGGTCGGCTGCAAGTTCGGCCGCTGGCTGGACCTGACCATGATGCAACTGACCCTGAACAGGACGTCCCAACCATGATTCCCGGCGAATATCAGATCCAGGACGGCGAGATCGAGCTCAACGCCGGCCGCCGCACCCTGACCCTCTGCGTGGCCAACAGCGGCGACCGGCCGATCCAGGTCGGTTCGCACTACCACTTCTTCGAAACCAACGACGCCCTCACCTTCGACCGCGCTGCCACGCGCGGCATGCGTCTGAACATCCCGGCCGGCACCGCGGTGCGCTTCGAGCCGGGACAGAGCCGCGAGGTGGAACTGGTCGAGCTGGCCGGCGATCGCCGGGTCTTCGGTTTCGCCGGGCGAGTGATGGGCGCGCTTTAAAAGCCCCTCACCCCAGCCCTCTCTCCAAGGGGAGAGGGAGAAAAGCAGCCACCGCGACGGAATGGACCAACGCCGATCAGCCCCCTCTCCCTCCGGGAGAGGGTTGGGGTGAGGGCAGAGCCAATACAGGGACCGACCAAGGAGCCCCGATGAAGATCAGCAGACAAGCCTACGCCGATATGTTCGGCCCCACCGTTGGCGACAAGGTGCGCCTGGCCGATACCGAGCTGTGGATCGAGGTCGAAAAGGACTTCACCACTTACGGCGAGGAAGTGAAGTTCGGCGGCGGCAAGGTTATCCGTGACGGCATGGGCCAGGGCCAGCTGTGCGCCGCGGATGTGGTCGACACCCTGATCACCAACGCGCTGATCCTCGACCACTGGGGCATCGTCAAGGCCGACGTCGGCCTCAAGGATGGCCGTATCGCCGCCATCGGCAAGGCCGGCAACCCGGACATCCAGCCGGACGTGACCATCGCCATCGGCGCCGCGACGGAAGTGATTGCCGGCGAGGGGATGATCCTCACCGCCGGCGGCATCGACTCGCACATCCACTTCATCTGCCCACAGCAGATCGAAGAGGCCTTGATGAGCGGCGTCACCACCATGATTGGCGGCGGCACCGGACCGGCCACCGGCACCAACGCCACCACGGTGACGCCCGGCCCCTGGCACATGGCGATGATGCTCAAAGCCGCTGACGCCTTCCCGATGAACATCGGCTTCACCGGCAAGGGCAACGCCTCGCTGCCCGAGCCGCTGATCGAGCAAGTCAAGGCCGGCGCCATCGGCCTCAAGCTGCACGAAGACTGGGGCACCACCCCGGCGGCCATCGACAACTGCCTGAACGTGGCGGATCAGTACGACGTGCAGGTGGCGATCCATACCGACACGCTCAACGAATCCGGCTTCGTCGAGACGACCCTCGGCGCATTCAAGGGCCGCACCATCCACACCTACCACACCGAGGGTGCCGGCGGCGGCCACGCGCCGGACATCATCAAGGCCTGCGGCTTCCCCAACGTGCTGCCGAGCTCGACCAACCCGACGCGGCCGTTCACCCGCAACACTATCGACGAGCACCTGGACATGCTCATGGTCTGCCACCATCTCGACCCAAGCATTGCCGAGGACGTGGCCTTTGCCGAGAGCCGCATTCGTCGCGAAACCATCGCGGCCGAAGACATCCTCCACGACCTCGGCGCCTTCTCGATGATCAGCTCCGACAGTCAGGCCATGGGCCGCGTCGGCGAGGTGATCACCCGCACCTGGCAGACCGCCGACAAGATGAAGAAGCAGCGCGGCGCTCTGCCCGGTGATGGCGCCGGCAACGACAACTTCCGCGCCAAGCGCTACATCGCCAAGTACACCATCAACCCGGCGATCACCCACGGCGTCAGCCATGAGGTGGGCTCGGTCGAAGTAGGCAAGTGGGCGGATCTGGTGCTCTGGCGCCCGGCCTTCTTCGGCGTAAAGCCGACGCTGATCCTCAAGGGAGGCGCCATTGCCGCCAGCCTGATGGGCGACGCCAACGCCTCGATCCCGACACCGCAACCGGTTCACTACCGACCGATGTTCGCCAGCTACGGCGGCTCGCTGCATGCGTCGAGTTTCACCTTCATCAGCCAGGCAGCCTTCGAGGCCGGCGTGCCTGAGCAGCTGGGCCTGAAGAAAAAGATCGGCGTGGTAAAGGGCTGCCGTTCGGTGCAGAAGAAGGATCTGATCCACAACGACTACACGCCGGATATTCAGGTAGACCCGCAGAACTATCAGGTGCGCGCGGATGGGCAGTTGCTCTGGTGCGAACCGGCCGAGGTGCTGCCGATGGCGCAGCGCTACTTTTTGTTCTGATCGACCTGTTCTGATCGGCAGCGCGCCGGGACGGGGGCCAATTGCCTTCCACCCAGCGCGCGTTTTGCCATCACCGCAAGGTCGATGCTCGCGCTGCACTTCGTCGGTTCGCGAGTGAATCAACCGTTCGATGGATTGGGAAAGTCGGGCATGGAATTACCGTCTGACAACCCAAGCGCAACGCTCTACCCAGGGATGCATGGATGCGCAGCGACCACCGGCTACCGTGGCTGGCGGGAGGCATTGCCGGTGTCGCGTTCGAGGGGAAAGCGGGCGTTTTCGGGTAACCGCGTCAGCTGAAAACCAGCGGCGCGATTGACTGAATCCTACGGAGAAACAATCGATGTTCAAAACCAACGCGCTTTTCGCTGCTGTCCTCGCCGTCTCTGCCACCCAGGCTATTGCGGCCAGCAGTGAAGCGGTTATCGAACAAAACGGTGTTGACCAGATCGCCGATGTCTACCAGGAAGGCGTCGGCCAGGCTTCGTACATTTATCAGACCGGCGCTTCGCAGCAGAACAGCGCCACGACCACCCAGCTCGGCCAGGACAACTTTTCCGAGGTGACTCAGCAGGGTGCCTTGCACCAGGCGGATGTCATTCAAACCGGCGTCGAGGGCGAGGTGTTCATCAGTCAGTACGACCGGGACAACAGCACGATCGTCGAGCAGGCCGGCTTTGCCAACAGCGCCGACGTGACCCAGGACGGCGTGAGCAACGATGTGGTGCTGATCCAGGACGGCGCGTACAACAGCACCATTGTCGATCAGTTCGGGGAGGGCAACGAAGCGCTGATCTCCCAGAGCGGCCAGGAAGGCATCGTCGATCTCATCCAGACCGGCAACATGAACGTGGCCGATATCGATCAGGCCGGAATCGGCAACTCCGTCGACCTGGAGCAGCAGGGCGACGGCAACCTCGCGCTGGTCGATCAGTTCGGCGATTCCAGCCAGGCCGTGCTGCTGCAGACCGGCGCCGACAACTTCGCGACCGTGACCCAGGCAGGCTTTGCCGACTACGCCAGCGTCAGCCAGACCGGCAGCAACAACACCGCGATCGTTACCCAGCAGTAATCGCGTCCATCGGCCGATTCGGTCGGAAAGCCAGGCCCCACGCAGGCCTGGCTTTTTTATGTGCCATCGGAAAGCACCCTGCTGGTGCACTGCACGCACCTCAGGCTCTCGAGCGGCGCATCCACAGACAGGGCTTTGCACTCTACCCGCCTAAACTCGCCACCCTTTCTGTATACAAAAAATCCAGGCGAACTGCCTGGGAGCGCCTAGAATCCAGGGGTTGGCGACGTAGCGCGCTGCGCCACAGTCGGACAATTCGCGAGCTCTGCCTTACGCGGAACAAGAACTGCATACAAAAAATCCACAGTCTTGCTCAGAGCGCCCTCCCATGAACCATGACGATTTCCAGATCAAGCAGATCGATCCCAGCCTGTACAACGCCGATCTCGCGCCACTTGCTCCGGCTGAGCGCAAATGGGGCTGGTTCGAGATCTTCAATGTGTGGTCCAACGACATCCAGAGCCTGTTCGGCTACACCCTCGCAGCCACGCTGTTCATCAGTTACGGCCTCAATGGCTGGGCGGTCCTGGCGGGAATCGTGCTGGCCGGTTTCATCGTCATGGGTCTGGTGCAGCTCACCGGCAAGCCCAGCGTGAAGTACGGCATTCCGTTCCCGGTGATGGCGCGGGCGAGCATGGGGGTACGCGGCGCGAATTTCCCGGCGGTGGTACGCGGCATCGTCGCGATCTTCTGGTACGGCGTGCAGACCTATTTCGCCTCGACCGCGGTGGCCCTGTTGCTGCGGACACTGCTCGGCAGCGAGCCACAGGCCGCCACGCTGCTCGGCCTGACGGCCATCGACTGGGCCGCGTACGTGATCGTCTGCGTGTTCCAGGTGGCGCTGTTCGTCCGTGGCGTCGACTGGGTAACGCGCTTTCTCAACTGGGCCGGCCCGCTGGTCTACCTGGTGATGATCGTACTGATGATCGCCATCTGGTATCAGGCCGGCCCGAGCCTGCTTGGCGCCCTCGGCGACATCTTCAGCGGCAGCGGAGAGCACGCCGGCGGACCGATCGCCGCGTTCGCCGCGGTGGTCGGCACCATGGTCGCCTACTTCGCCGCCGTGGTGATCAACTACGGTGACTTCGCCCGTTTCGTGAAGAGCGAACGGCAGATGCGCATCGGCAACTTCCTCGGTCTGCCGGTGAGCCTCGCGATCTTCTCGCTGATCGCGCTGGTGATAACCGCCGGGACCGTGGTGGTGTTCGGCGAAACGCTGACCAACCCCACCGACATCGTCGCGCGCATCGACAACGTGACCCTGACGGTGGTGGCCGCCATCACCTTCTTTGCCGCCACGGTCGGCATCAACCTGGTCGCCAACTTCATCCCGCCGGCCTACGACATCGTCAACCTGGCACCGGCCAGGATCAGCGCGCGTACCGGTGGTTTCATTACCGCGGCCATCGCCTTCTTCATTGGCGCGCTGTGGGTGGCCTTCATCAGCGAGGTGGGTATCGCCGCCTTCGTCGACACGCTGGGCGCGGTGCTGGCGCCGCTGTACGGCATCATCGTCGCCGACTATTACCTGGTGCGCCGCCAGCACCTGGACCTGCAGCAGCTGTTCTCCACCGAGCGCAGCGGGATCTACCACTTCAATGCCGGCTGGAACCGCAAGGCGATGATCGCCTTCGGCGTCAGCGCGCTGTTTTCGGTGGCCTCGGTGTGGGTGCCGGGCCTGGAGAGCCTGTCCGGCTTCGCCTGGCTGCTCGGCGCGCTGTTCGGCGGCGTGCTGCACTACGGACTGATGCGTAACCAGCCGTTGCTCGCTCGGGCGGTGCAACCCGCTCCGCTCGGCTGACCGGCGCCTGCTGCAGAGGTCGGCCATGTTAAAGTGGCCGGCCTTTTTACGTCGCTCAGGGCCTGCAGATGGTGCGATCCATCCTCGACGACCTGCTCACCGTCCAGCGCATCAGCGCCGTCCCGGCCATCCTGCAAGTGGTCAGCGAAACCACTGGCCTGCGCTTCGCTGCGGTTGCCCGCGTCACCGAGACGAGCTGGACCGCCTGCGCCGTACTCGATCGCATCGAGTTCGGCCTGAAGGTCGGCGGCGAGCTGGACATCACCACCACGCTGTGCAGCGAGATCCATGCCTCGCAGCAACCGATCATCATCAGCCAGGTCAGCGCCGACCCCGATTACTGCAACCATCACACGCCGCAGATGTATGGCTTCGAAAGCTATATCTCGGTGCCGGTGCTGCGCGCCGACGGCAGTTTCTTCGGTACGCTCTGTGCGCTCGATCCGCTGCCACGCGACCTGTCCAGCCCGGCAACGCGCGCAATGTTCGAATCCTTCGCGCGCCTGCTGACGCTGCAGATCGAAGCCGAGGAGCAGCAGCAGGCCACACGTGCGGCGCTGGCCGACGAGCGCACCACTGGCCATCAGCGCGAGCAGTTCATCGCGCTGCTCGGCCATGACCTGCGCACTCCGCTGGCCTCGATCCAGGCGGCCAGCGATCTGCTGGTCCGGCGCTCGACGGAACGCGGCACGCAACAGCTTGCCGAGCATGTACGCGCCTCCAGCCAGCGCGCTTCGCGCATGGTCGACGACCTGCTGGATTTCGCCCGCGGCCAGCTGGGCAATGGCATCCCACTGAACTGGACCGCAACAGCCAACCTGCACCTCACCCTGCTGCAGGTGGTCAACGAGCTGCGCACCGCTCATCCACGCCGGGTGCTGCTCGAGCAATTGCCGCAGCTGCCCATTTTCGAGTGCGACCCGGACCGGATCGCCCAGTTGTTGGCCAATCTGATAACCAACGCGCTGCATCACGGCGCCAGTACCGGTCCGGTGATCGTGAAGGCCGAGGTGGTCGACGAGCATTTCCAGCTGGCGGTGCACAACCGCGGCACGCCAATCCCACCTGAACGGCTGGAACAGCTGTTCCATGCCTATTCCCAGGAAGACGACACCTCACGCAACGGGCTTGGACTCGGGCTTTTCATTGTCGACCAGGTAGCGAAAGCTCATGGCGGCGGCATGCAGGTGAGTTCCAGCGCCGAGGCCGGTACCACCTTCACCTTCCGCATGCCGCTCAACCGCACCTGATCAACGCAGCTGGCTGTCCTTGCTGCCACGGCGGTTGTAGCCGCTGAACCTGGCGTCTTCCTTGTCCTGCTCGGCCTGGCACTTGATGCACAGCCTGACGCCAGGCACCGCTTGGCGCCGCGCTTCGGGAATGGCCGCGCCGCACTCCTCGCAATGCTTGAGGCTCTCGCCGCGGGCGAGCTTGCTGCGGGCGCGCTGCACCGCGTCTTCGACGGTACTGTCGATCTGCTCCTGGACGGCACCGTCACCTGCCCAACCTGTCGCCATTGCTCACCTCCCGCATCGCTCGATGCTGTTCTGCTTTGGAGTCATTGCGCGGGCGGATGCTCATCCCGGGCGATACCGCCCATCGAATGACGCCGGGCAATCGACGGATGGCGCTGCCCGAGCGGCACAGACGCCTATCCTGCCCCGGTTCACGCCGACGGCTCAGCGCCTCGGGCATTTGCGAACCGGCAGGGCAGCCAGCATGAAGCGCATCTTACCGATCATAACCAGCCTGCTCCTGGCAGCGGGCTGCGCCAGCGAACCACAGGTGCTCGAGCGCGAACTGGGCACCTTCGACCTCAAACTGGGCACCGAGCCTACCCGCAGTATGGCGCAGGGGCTGGTGCAACCGAGCACCGGCAACGCATTCCATGGCGGACTCGATCTCACCCATGCCAGCGGGCTGTATGTCGGGCAGTGGTCCCCCAGCGTCGGGTTGGTCGACGGTAGGCAACTCGAGGTGAATTCCTATCTCGGCTATGCGCAGCAGAACGATCATGACCAACTCGGCTACGAGATCGGCCTGATGCGCTACAGCTTTCCGGAACTGCCCGAATGGGATCGTCACGAATACTACGGTGGCCTGACGCTGGGCGACCGCCGCCTCGGCGCGGCGCTGAACAGCGCCGCCGGGCGTACCGACAGCACGCTTTATCTGGACCTGGGCACAGTGACCCCATTCGCCGTCGGCGTCCGCGTGAAGTACTCAAGCCACGCGCTGGCCGCACCGCATTATCTCGGCGGTGGCGACAGCGTGGACCTGTTCAGCGACTGGTCGCTCGACCTCTCGCGGCCCTGGCTGGGCCTGCAGCTGAACCTTTCCTACAGTGACTCCAGCCTGAGCGGCCAGGCGTGCAGCGCCTACTCGGGACAGAACCCGCGCTGCGACGGGCTGCTAACCTTCCGCGCCGAGCGTCAGCTGTTCTGAGCGCGCCTCATTCCTTGACCTGCATGTACTCCTCGGCCCAGACGACGTACTCGTCCGCGGTGGAGTACTTGACCGACAGCTGCGAAGCGTTCAGGTCCAGCGCATCGACCTGGCGCTGCTCGCGCAGGCAGTCGTAGGTCGCCTTGATCGCCGCGAAGTAGGCCGCGTGGCCGTTGACCACGATGCGCACGCCGAGCGCCGCCAGCCGCGCGTTGTCGCGCAGGTTGGGGTTACCGTAGGTGACCAGCATCAGCGGCTTGCTGAGCTGGCTGGCGATGCTTTCCAGATGGTCGAAATCCTCAATGCCGACCAGGCAGATGGCATCGGCGCCGGCCTTCTCGTAGGCCTGGGCGCGGGCGATGACTTCCTCGAAGCCGATCACCCCGGCATTCGTCCGGCCGATGATGGCCATTTCCGGATCGACCCGCGCCTCCAGCGCCGCACGGATCTTGCCAACCGCCTCGAACATGCCGATGAGGTCGGTGGAGCGGCGGCCGAATTTGGGCGGCAGCAGGGTGTCCTCGATGGTCAGCGCGGAAATCCCGGCGCGCTCCAGTTCGGAAACGGTGCGCATCACGTTCAGCGCGTTGCCGTAGCCATGGTCGGCGTCGGCCAGTACCGGCAGCTGGGCGACGCGGCAGATGCGCGTGGCCTGCTCGACGAATTCGCTCAAGGTGATGAGGTTGAAGTCCGGCGCAGCGAGGACCTGCAGCGAGGCCACCGAGCCGCCGAGGATGCCCACTTCGAAACCGAGGTCGGCGGCGATGCGCGCGGACATCGGGTCGAACACCGAGGCGGTGTGGAAGCAGCGGTCGGCGTTCAGCAGCTCGCGAAAGTTGCGGCGCAGGTCGTGATGAGAGAGTCGCGGCATATAGGCTCCATGGGTGCACGCAAGGGTCGATTCGCCCTGTCTTTTCATTTCAGTGTTGTTGAGAAGCTGCCTGGTCGGCCGAATGGCACATTTTCGCTGTTTATCCCTCGGCCGGCCCCTGGCGGCGCTGCACATAGGCCATGCACAGGCCGCTGGCGATGATCACCGCCATGCCGATCAGCGCCCCGGCATCCGGCGCGTGATCGAAGGCGACATAGCCGACCACCCCGGCAAAGACGATCTGCCCGTAGGTAAACGGCGCCAGGGTCGCCGCGCTGGCGAAGCGGAAGGCATTGGTCAGCAGCAGGTGGCCGAGCATCGCCATGCCGCCGAGCGCGCCCATCAGCAGCGCGTCGTGCAGCGTTGGCGTCCGCCAGTTGAAGACCACCAGCACGCTCAGGGTCACGCAGCCGACCAGGCTGGTCAGGTAGTTGCTGGTCACCGGGTGGTCGGTACCGGCCAGGCGCCGGGTCACCAGCTGATACACGGTGAACGACAGCGCCGCGCCGAAGGGTAACAGCACCGCCGGGGTGAACAGCGCCGAACCGGGGCGCACGATGATCACCACCCCGAGCAGACCGAAGCCCACGGCCAGCCACTGGCTGCGGCTGACCCGCTCGCCCAACAGCGCCGAAGCGATGGTCACCAGCACCGGTGTCAGAAAGATCACCGCAGTGGCTTCGGCCAGCGGAATGAAATGCAGGCCGTTGATGAACAGCAGGCTGACGCTGACCAGGCTCAACCCGCGCAGCAACTGTGGCCACGGGCGCAGGGTGCGAAACACGCGCTGGCCCATGCGCGGCACGAACAGCGCGGTCATCAGCACCGTCTGCGCGACGTAACGAGCCCAGATGACCAGGAACACCGGGTAGATTTCCGAGAGGTGTTTGGCCAGCCCGTCATGACTGGCCAGCAACAGACCCGACAGCAATATCAGCAGAACGCCGTAGAGCGGGTGATGGTGATCGTTCAACGCAGGCCTCAGCCACTTGTTAGCAGGCTAACCATTATGCCTGTCATCTTGTCGCACCGCTGCACCAATCAGCTGAAACCATTCAGCCCAACCAGGACGGCGGCGTCACTGCCCTGTCCGTTCCACTGCGTGCGCTGACTGAGCCCGGACGCGCCGCCCGGCGGCAAGCGGAACGCCGGCATTTCGCGTATGATCGCCGGCTTTTTGCCGAGCCGCGCGGCGTTTCGCGGCGTTCGAGTGTAGCCGTGATGTACCAGTTGAGAGCGATGCAGGAGCGCGATATCCCTGCCGTCCTGGCGATCCAGGAACAATCCTATGCCGCCGAGGTTCTGGAAGACGAGGCGGTGATCCGCTCACGTCTGGCGACATTTCCGCAGTTGGCGTGGGTGGCCGAGGATGACGAGGGTGTGTGCGCCTATCTGTTCGCCTACCACTCGCGACTGGGTAAAGTGACGCCGCTGGACGGGGAGTTCTGCACCGACGGCGAAGCCGATTGCCTTTACCTGCATGACCTGGCCGTGGCCGGACGGGCCGCCGGCCGCGGCATCGGCCCGGCACTGGTGCGGCACAACCTGCAACAGGCTGGCGCCGCACAGCTGCGCTATTCAGCATTGGTGTCGGTGCAGGATTCCACCGGTTTCTGGTCGCGTCTGGGCTACGAAGCCCACGACGAACTCGACCCGCCGCAGGCCGGCAACCTGGCCAGCTACCAGATCCCTGCCGTGTACATGGTGCGCGACCTGCACCAGTAAGGCGCACGCACCTCACCCGGCCCGGACAGGCGCACTAAGACGGTGCGCTCAAAGCCCCATTATCAGGCACGCATGCCCGAAAGGCGCCGCGATCGCGATATATGGGGCCGGTTGGCAAGCCACTTGCTCTTGTTCCGGAAACGATCCGACCGGAACTCTGCTCATGCTGGTGATTCGCCAACGCATCGACGCCCGCCCCGAGTGGCAGGCCGAACTCGAACTGACCTACGACGCGCGCAGCAAGAGTCGCCTGCGCTGCTTCAGTACCAGCGGCGAGGATGTCGGCCTGTTTCTCGAACGCGGCCAGCCGCCTCTGCACGATGGCGAATGCCTGCTCGCCGGTGATGGCCGTGTCGTGCGCGTGCGTGCTCGGCCCGAGCAACTGCTGCACGTCACCTGCACCAGCGCTTTCGAACTGACCCGCGCGGCGTATCACCTGGGCAACCGCCATGTCGCCCTGCAGGTCGGCGATGGCTGGCTGCGGCTGCTCGACGACTACGTGCTCAAGGACATGCTGTTGCAGCTGGGCGCCGGCGTCGAACACATCGAAGCCCCCTTCCAGCCGGAGCATGGAGCCTACGGCGGAGGTCATCACCATTCCCACGCGGGTGAGGCAGAGTTCAGCTACGCGCCGCGCCTGCACCAGTTCGGCGTACGGACGTGAACGCGACGGCCGCTCCCGGCTCGGCATGGGCGCTGCTCCGGCTGGCCAGCCCGCAGCTGCCGATCGGCGGCTACAGCTATTCCCAGGGTCTGGAAATGGCGGTGGAAAACGGCTGGGTGAACGACTCCGACAGCGCTCGGCGTTGGCTGGAGGATCAACTGCTGCTCAACCTCGCGCGCTTCGAGGCGCCGCTGCTGCTCACGCATTGCGAAGCGGCGGCACAGGATGACTGGCCGCGTCTGTTACAGCTCGCCGCCGAGCACCGCGCCAGCCGCGAAACCCGCGAGTTGCAGCTGGAAAGCCGGCAGATGGGCTATTCCCTGACGCAGTTGCTCGACGGCCTGCCGGAACTCGACCAGCCAGCGCGCGACTGCCTGGCCGCTGCCGACGAGCCCGGTCTGGCACTGGCCTGGGCGCTGGCCGCCCGAGCCTGGCAAATCACGCCCGCCGATGCCGTCACCGCCTGGTTGTGGGGCTGGCTGGAGAACCAGCTGGCGGTGCTGATGAAGACCCTGCCGCTGGGGCAGCAGGCGGCGCAGCGGTTGACATCGCAGCTATTGCCGGTCCTGAGCCAGGCGCAGCGAGACGCCAGCGAGCTGCCGGAAGCGGCCTGGGGCAGCGCGCCGCTCGGGTTGGTGCTGACCAGCATGGCGCATGAGCGGCAGTACAGTCGGTTGTTTAGGTCATGAGGGTGATTGCTGATTCGGTGCTGGCAGCACCTATCACTTGGGGCGGCTCGGCATCGTTGTCGGCCCGCGGCTCTGGTTTCGCCCTGCTGGGCGAGTCCCTTTTGGCAAATGCCCGGATGGCCGGCCCCCCAAAAGGAACCAAAAGGTCTTGCCCCTACATCCGGGTCTCGCTGCGCTCGACTTCCCTCGTTCCATCGCTGCTCCGAGGGTCGCCACGCAAGGGCCATCCCTGGCCCTTCACGGCTCTCGCGGCACGATCACCACACTCAGCCAACGAATCCCATGCCTGCCCAAATCGGCAGCGGTACGCCCTTCGCATCAATCCCAAGGCAGCCACACCGCCTTCCAGAGGAGAACACCCATGAACACCCAACCCCTGCGCGTCGGCATTGGCGGGCCGGTCGGTTCCGGCAAGACCGCCCTGACCCTCGCCCTGTGCAAGGCCCTGCGCGACCGCTACAACCTCGCCGTGGTGACCAACGACATCTACACCCAGGAAGACGCCCAGTTCCTAGTGCGTAACGAAGCCCTGGCGCCCGAGCGCATCATCGGTGTGGAAACCGGGGGCTGCCCGCATACGGCGATCCGCGAGGACGCCTCGATTAACCTCGAGGCCGTGGAGCAGCTCAACCGACGCTTTCCCGGCCTGGACCTGATCATCGTTGAGTCCGGCGGCGACAACCTCTCGGCGACCTTCAGCCCGGAGCTGTCGGACCTGACCATCTACGTGATCGACGTCTCCGCCGGCGACAAGCTGCCGCGCAAGGGTGGGCCGGGCATCTGCAAGTCCGACCTGCTGGTGATCAACAAGATCGACCTGGCGCCCATGGTCGGTGCCTCGCTGGAGGTGATGGATCGCGACGCCCGCAAGATGCGCGGCGAGCGGCCGTTCGTCTTCAGCAACCAGAAGATCGGCCAGGGTCTCGAGGAAATCATCGCCTTTATCGAGAAACAGGGAATGCTCAGCGCAGCGTGACCTCGCCCATCAATGGAAATCGACCGAGTGCCCGCTTCTCGGTCCAGCTCTCAGCCTTGCAATCAGAGGAACTCGCATGAACGTACAGAAAATCCTGGTCACCTCCACCCTGCTGCTCAGCCCGGCGCTGGCCCTAGCTCACCCTGGGCATGACCATGCCGGCGTGATGTCCGGTATCGCCCACCCGATCTTCGGTCTCGACCATCTGCTGGCCATGCTCGCGGTAGGTCTATGGGCGGCTCAGCAGACTGGCAAGGCGCGCTGGGCGCTACCGCTGACCTTCGTCGCGACCATGCTGTTCGGTGGGCTGGCCGGCTTTGCCGGGATCGAGATGCCGCTGATGGAAACAGGCATTGCCGGCTCGGTACTAGCCCTAGGCCTGCTGGTTGCCCCGGCGGTGCGCCCACCGCTGGTAGTGGCTGCCGCACTGACCGCGCTGTTCGCCGCCAGCCACGGCGTTGCCCACGGCCTGGAACTGCCAGAGCTGTCCAGCCCGTGGGGTTATGCCGCCGGCTTCGTTACCGCCACTGCCGCTCTGCATGCCGCCGGTTATGCGCTGGTGCGTTACCTGCCGCAGGCCGCCGCGCCACTGGTGCGCATCGCCGGTGCTGCTTCAGCAGTCACGGGCGCCTGGCTGCTGGCCAGCTGAGAACCAGGCCATGCCTCAGTGGTAGCGCCGTCGCAGCGCCACATTGAGGCGATCGACCACTTCGGCCCAGTCGGCATCCTCGAGGATTTCCTCGCGCAGGAAAGCCGCCTGGGCTGGCGTCCAGAACGACGCATCGGCCAGATAGACGTCTTCGGCCAGGGGTGAGTGGGTTTCGATAAAACGCCTGATCGAGACGTCATCGTTGGGCAGGCCCAATTGCTCGAACAGGTTATGGAAGGCGTGGATCGACTGTTCCATGTTGAACCTCCGGTGCTGACGCGGGGATGAACGCTATGAGTATCGTTCATTCCCACGAAAGCGCCGGCAGCGCATGGTGATTCAGCGGAACGGCGGCTCGTCGAAGCTGCGCAGCTTGCGCGAGTGCAGCGAGTTGAGCTGGCTGCGCAGCAGATCCAGGGCGGTGATACCGATCTTCAGGTGCTGGGTCACGGCCCGCTCGTAGAATGCATTGGCCGAGCCGGGCAGCTTGATCTCGCTGTGCAGCGGCTTGTCCGATACGCACAGCAGCGTGCCGTAGGGCACCCGCAGGCGGTAGCCCTGGGCAGCGATGGTGCCGCTTTCCATGTCCACCGCCACCGCGCGCGACAGGTTGATCAGCGGCCGTTCCTGCGCCCAGCGCAGCTCCCAGTTGCGGTCGTCATAGGTCAGCACAGTGCCGGTACGCAGGCGCTTCTTCAACGCTTCGCCCTGCTCGCCGGTGACCGTCGCGGCCGATTCCTGCAGCGCCTGCTGCACCTCGGCCAGCGCTGGCAGCGGGATGTGCGGCGGCAACACCCGATCGAGGATGCCGTCGCGACGCATGTAGGCGTGGGCCAGCACGTAGTCGCCGATGGACTGCGACTGCCGCAGCCCGCCGCAGTGGCCGATCATCAGCCAGCAATGCGGGCGTAGCACGGCCAGGTGGTCGGTGATGTTCTTCGCGTTGGACGGACCGACGCCGATGTTGACCAGGGTGATGCCATGGCCATCGTCGGCGATCAGGTGATAGGCCGGCATCTGGTAGCGGTGCCACATCACGCCACCGATGATCGCCTGCGCCTCGCCCTCCTCCATGCCGCGCTCGATGATCACGTTGCCCGGCAACACCATGCGCGTGAAGCGGGTGTCGTCGCGCAGCATGTCGAGGCCGTGGCGGATGAATTGGTCGACGTAGCGGTGGTAGTTGGTCAGCAGGATCCACGGCTGTACGTGGCGCCAGTCGCTGCCGGTGTAGTGCACAAGCCGCCGCAGCGAGAAGTCCACCCGCGCGCCATCGAACAGTGCCAGCGGATAGGGATCGGCGTGCTCCCAGTCGTAGAGCCCGTCGGCGATATCGTCGGTAGCGGCGGACAGGTCGGTACTGGGGAATACCCGCGCCAGCTCGGCGGCGGTCACGCCGGTGCCGGCCAGCTCGTCGCCCTGCTCGATGACGTACGGATAAGGGATGTTGCGGTCGCTCATGCCGACCTCAACGGTGACGTTGAAGTCCTGGATCAGCGGTTTCAGCTGATCGAGCAGATAGGCGCGGAACGCCGCCGGATGGGTCACGGTGACGCTGTACACGCCGGGCGCCTGGACCTTGGCGTAGGCACGGGTCGAGGCCGGCACTTCGCCGTGGCACTCGTAGGTCAGGCGCAGCTGCGGGTAGCGGAACAGGTTGCGCTCCGCGGCGCTGGGCTCGGTGCGGCTAGCTACGTAGCGTTTGAGCGCCTGGTTGAGCGCCGCTGTGGCCTGCGCGTGCAGCTCGGCCAGCTTGTCGACCGCCTCCTCAGCGCAGGTGGCGACGGTGAAGGTTCTGGATTCGTTGGAAGTCATGGCTCATCCTGGCTTAACACACGGGCCTATCTTGGCTGCATTTGGTGACGGATGTATACGCAGCCGAGCGGTTGGAGCCGCATCCGAGACGCCGGCGCGCTGGAAATGTGCGCCGTCATCGGCGAAAAAAAATCCGACGCCAGAGCCTGGCGTCGGATTCGGGCACCGCTTCGAGCCCGCCGCCGATGCATTGCTGCATCGGCCGCACAGGCTCCTACCGATTACTTGTCCAGCAGCATGGTGCCGTTCTTGGCGAAGTTGGCATGCCAGGAGAAGGCTTTTTCCAGCACGTGCGGGGTGTGGCCGCCACGCTGTTTCGCCTCTTCGAGGTAGGCGAGCGCCTGGGCCCTGTAGTCCGGGTGCATGCAGTTGTTGATGATTCGCGCCGCCGCCTCGACGGGCGCCAGCCCGCGCAGATCGGCATAGCCCTGCTCGGTGATGATCACGTCGACGTCGTGGTTGGTGTGATCCACATGCGTGACGAACGGTACGATGGAGGAGATCTTGCCGTCCTTCGCCGTCGAAGTCGTCACGAAGATGCTGATACGTGCGTTGCGGGCGAAGTCACCCGAGCCGCCGATACCATTCATCATGTGGGTGCCGTTGACGTGCGTGGAGTTCACGTTGCCGTAGATGTCGGCTTCCAGCGCAGTGTTGAAGGAGATGATCCCCAGCCGGCGGATCACTTCCGGATGGTTGGAGATCTCCTGCGGACGGAACACCACCTTGCCGGCGTACTTGGCGAGGTCCGAGGCCAGGTTGTCCACGCGCTTCTTCGACAAGGAGAAAGCGGTGGCGGCGGCGAACTTCACCACTCCGGCGTCGATCAGGTCGAAAACGCCGTCCTGCAGCACTTCGGAAGCGACGGTCAGGTCCTTGAACTCGGAAGTCTTCATGCCGGCCAGCACCGCGTTGGCCACCGAGCCCACACCGGACTGCAGCGGAGCCAGGCTGTTGGTCAGGCGTCCCAGCTTCACTTCCTCACGCAGGAAGTCCAGCAGGTTGTCGGCGATCTTCTGGGTTTCGGCGTTCGGCTCGAACAGCGGGGAAGGAATGTCCGGCTCGCTGGACAGCACGATACCGCGCACCTTGGCCGGATCGACCGGGATACCGATCGAGCCGATGCGCTTGCTGACGTTGTAGACCGGGATGTCCTTGCGCGAATCCTCGCCGGCCGGGCCGGGAATGTAGATGTCGTGCATGCCTTCGTACTCGCGCGGAGCAGAAGTGTTCAGCTCGATGATCACGTGCTTGGCGTTCTGCACGAAGATCGGCGAGTTACCGACCGAACCGGTCGGGATGATCTGGCCATCCTCGGTGATCGCAGCCGCCTCGATGATGGCGTAGTCGACCTGTGGCAGCACGCCTTGACGCAGCAGTTCCGCGGTGTGGGACAGGTGCTGGTCGATGTAGAGCACCTCGCCGGCGTTGATCTTCTTGCGCTGCACCGGGTTGCCCTGATACGGAATGCGCTTGTTGATGATGCCGGCTTCGGCCATCGACTGGTCGGCTGCCGGGCCCATGGACGCGCCGGTGAACAGGTTGACCTTGAATTTCTCGCGCTGGCCGCGTTCGGACAGTGCCTTCGGAAACACCTTCGGCTCCCCGAACAGGGTGAAGCCGCTCATGCCCAGCGTCATGCCGTCCTCGATCCACGACGCGGCCTCTTCTGCCGAGACGACCTTGTCGAGAAACGCTGCGTTGCGGATGTACTTGTTTAGATCGGTTGCCATGAACTCACCTCAGAAACTCATCGAATGCTCGTCCGTGAAGGCTCTGCAAAGAAATTCGCCAGGCCTGACGAGGCAGGGAGACGGCCACTTGATGTCCGGAGACAAAGCGCCCATGTCTTTTGCCGCTCAATATCGGAACCTCAAAAAATCATGCGGCACTTGCAACCCCGTAACGTAGTCGCTCGCCCCATTCTAGGAGCACCAGCTCGTTTGGCTGTTATACAAAGGTACTAGCAGGCCGCCGCACAGGAGAGGTCATAGCCGGTATCGACGCCCAGCGCAACCGCGACCGGCCGGCGGCGAGGCGTTCGCAGGCCGCACTTCCCGCGGTAAACCGGGCCATCCAGGCTGTCGCCGCGCTCAAAGCGCCGCCTGAACGCTGTCAAATCAGGTAACGAACCGGGCACCGCCGTCACTTCCTCGCGCTGGTCTTCGCCACCATACTCGCGCCCGCCCGACTGTATTCAACGGTAGCCCCACGGTCGCGGGCAGGGCGATGATCGAAACAGACAGGTAGGCATCATGCAAGCAACACCCGTGGAAACGAGCACTCGTCGTCGACTGCAACAGGTCCTCGAGCAGCCAGCCGTTCAGCGCAGCATTCTGCTGCTGATCGTGATCAACGCGGCCATCCTCGGCATGCAGACCTCGCCGGCACTGGTGGCCAGCTGGGGCGAGCTGCTCAGAGTGCTCGACATGTTGATCCTCGGCGTATTCGTGGTGGAAATCGCAGCGCGCATCTACGTTCATCGCGCGGCGTTTTTCCGTGATCCCTGGAGCCTGTTCGATTTCACCGTGGTGACCATCGCGCTGGTGCCCGCCAGCGGCCCGTTCAGCGTTCTACGTGCCCTGCGCGTACTGCGGGTGATGCGCATGGTCACCATGGTGCCGTCGATGCGTCGTGTGGTCGGCGCGCTGCTGTCGGCCATTCCCGGCCTGGGCTCGATTGCCATGGTGCTGGCGCTGGTCTTCTACGTTTCCGCGGTGATCGCCACCGGGCTGTTCGGCGCCGACTTCCCCGAGTGGTTCGGCAACCTCGGCCGTTCGGTGTACACGCTATTCCAGGTGATGACGCTGGAAAGCTGGTCGATGGGCATCGTGCGCCCGCTGATGGACGTATTCCCCTACGCCTGGGTGTTCTTCATCCCGTTCATCCTGATTGCCACCTTCACCATGCTCAACCTGTTCATCGCGATCATCGTCAACGCGATGCAGGCGGTTACGGATGCTGACCACGAAGCCACCCAGGCAACCATCGAGGAGGCACGCGAGCACATCGAGGCCGACCTGCATGAAGAGGTCCGCGCCCTGCGTGGCGAAATCGCCGAACTCAAGGAACTGCTACGCGGGCAGGCTCGCCGCTAGCCGATACCTGCCACGAGTCACTGCTGCGGCGCGCTGCGTGCAAGCAGCGCGTCGATGTCCAGCCCGCGCGGCAAGGTGCCATAGACGCGCCCCTGCCCCTTCAGGCGACTGGCAATGAACGCATCCGAAACGGCCGCGTTGCCGGCTTCGAGCAGCAGCTTGGCCTGCAGGCCGATGGCCACGTCCTCGGTGAGCTGACGGGCGCGGTACTGGATGTCCTCGGTGTCACCGAAGGCCGTCTTCAGTCGCTGAATATGCGCCTTCAGCCGTGCATCACCGTGACCGTCACCGAGTTCGGCGAACAGTACTTCGAGCACGCCCGGCTCCTTCGATAGCGCGCGCAAGACGTCGAGGCACTGCACGTTGCCGGAACCTTCCCAGATGGAATTCACCGGTGCCTCGCGATACAGCCGCGGCAGGATGGTTTCCTCGACGTAGCCGGCACCACCCAGGCATTCGCTGGCCTCGGCGATCATGCTCGGCGCGCGTTTGCAGATCCAGTACTTGCCGACGGCGGTGACCAGCCGAGCGAACTTGTCTTCGTGCTCATCATGGCGATTGTCCTGGGCACGGCCCATGCGCAGGGTCAGCGCCAGCGCCGCTTCGCTTTCCAGGGCGAGATCGGCCAGTACGTTCTGCATCAACGGCTGCTCCAGCAGGACGCGGCCGCCGACCAAGCGGTGCGCGCAATGGTGCATGGCCTGGGTCAGGGCCTGACGCATCAGCGAGCTGGAGCCGATCATGCAATCGAAACGGGTCGAGGAGACCATCTCGATGATGGTCGGCACGCCGCGCCCTTCCTCGCCGACCATCCAGGCCAGCGCGCCGCGGTACTCGACTTCGCTGGAGGCGTTGGCCCAGTTGCCCAGCTTGTTCTTCAGGCGCTGGATGTAGAACTGGTTGCGCGTGCCATCCGGGCGATGGCGCGGCAGCAGGAAGCAGGACAGGCCCTTGTCGGTCTGCGCCAGGGTGAGGAAGGCATCGCACATCGGCGCCGAACAGAACCACTTGTGCCCGACCAGCTCGTAGGTCTGCCCGGGGCCACCGGCGCCAAGCGGATAGGCGCGTGTGCTGTTGGCGCGCACGTCGGTGCCGCCCTGTTTCTCGGTCATCGCCATACCGATGGTCACGCCGGCCTTCTGCTCCATCGGCAGGTTGCGCGGGTCATATTCGCGGGCAAGGATCTTCGGCAGCCAGCGTTCGGCGAGATCCGGCTGCAGGCGCAGGGCGGGCACGCTGGCGTAGGTCATGGTCAGCGGGCAGCTGCTGCCGGCCTCGGCCTGGTTGTGCAGGTACATCAAGGCAGCACGGGCCACCTGCGCACCGGGTTGCGGGTCGCTCCAGGGCAGCGACGGAATACCGTGCTCGACGGCGCTGCGCATCAGCTCGTGATAAGCGGGATGAAACTCCACCAGATCGATGCGATGGCCGTAGCGGTCATGACTCTTGAACACCGGCCTGTTCTCGTTGGCGAGAAAGCCGGCCTGCATCAGCGGCCCACCGGCAAGCGCGCCGTAGACGTCCAGCCGCGCCTGCGCCCAGCCGGCATGGTAACGCTGTACCCACTGCTGCAACGGCAAGTCGATGCGATAGAGATTGGCACCGTCGAGTGGCGGAACCTGGTTGGTGACCTCATGGGTTTCGGCGCAACTCTGCAGATTCATCTGGGCGTCCTCCTTCGATACCGGCGCAGCTGCCAGCAAGCGTAGTCGGCCTGGGCGGTGCGTCGGCCGCGCGGCAATGGATCGGCAGTGAAACATGCTGCGCGGCGAGGATTGAAGCGAGGTATCGGCCAAAAGGTCCGCGCGTCAGGCAATCGGCGCGCTGGGCGGAAGTCCGTTGGCACGGCCTGCGGCGAGCCCATCCGCGGCGCTCAGCGGCAGGCGCAGGCGCACGCAGAAGCGGCTACCCAGCCCCGGTCGCGATTGCTGATCGAGCTGTCCACCCATCACTTCGATCAGCCCCCGACTGATTGCCAGGCCGATGCCGAGGCCGCCGTAGCGCCGGGTCATGGAGCCGTCGACCTGACGGAACTGGTGATAGAGAAAGGCCTGATCGGCGTCGCTGAAACCGATGCCGCTGTCGACGACCTCGATATTCAGCAGCAGCTCGCGCTGCTCCACCGCGCCGGCGAAACGCAGCGTGACGGCTCCGCGGGAAGTGAACTTGACGGCGTTGTCGAGCAGATGACAGATGCTCTGTTCCAGCTTCTCGCCATCGCCGTACACGCGGTCGGGCAGTTTCTCGTCGAACTCGAGATCGAAGGCCAGGCCCTTGTCCTGCGCCCGCGGGTCGAACTGCTGCTGCAGCCGTGCCGCAGTTTCCCGCAGACTGAAACGCTGATCCTGCAGGCGCAGCTTGCCGGCGCGCAGTTCGCTGAGCACCAGGATATTGTTGACCAGGCGCATCATGTCGCGCGCCGAGCCGGTGGCGATGTGCTGGTATTGCTGCAGCTCTTCCGCCGTATCCGAGCTGGGCAACAGCTCCAGGGCGCCCATGACGCCCATCATCGGCGTGCGCAGTTCGTGGCTGATATTGGAGAGAAACTCGTCCTTGAGCCGGTTGCTCTCGGCCAGCTCGCTGTTCAGCTGTTCCAGCTCGGCGCGGGCGTTTTCCAGGATCTTCGCCCGTTCGTCCTTCAGCGCGTTGATGCGATCGGCCAGCGCCATGGACAGCAGCACTACTTCCAGCGCGGCACCCAGCTGGCTGGCGTACATGGTCAGGAAGTTGTGCGGCAGGTGCCCGAGTACCATCAGCGTGTTGATCTGTCCGCCGACCAGCAGCGCGCTCCAGGCGATGATGAAGTAGCGCGCCACGCGCATGCCACGCAGCCAGGCCAGGATGCCGGCGGCAAACACCGCCAGGGTGAACAGCAGCGCCAGCGCGGTGGCCAGGCGCAGGGCCACTCCGTAATCGGCGGCCATCGCGAGCGCCATCACCAGCACCGAGAAGACGATGATCAGCCGCAGCAACCAGTCCACCCAGCGGCTGTGCTCGGCGGTGCGCAGAAAGCTGCGGGTGAACTGGCAGCCGAACAGCCCGGTGGCGCCGATCAGCAGCGGCGTCGCGGCATTGGCCCACCAGGGACGATCCGGCCAGAGGAACTGCACGCCGGCGCCGTTCACCGAGACCTGGTAGAGGCCGAACGCGGCGATGTAGAGGATGTAGTAGAGATAGCTGGGATCGCGGATGCTGATATAGATGAACAGGTTGTAGACCAGCATCGCCAGCAGTACGCCGTAGATCATGCCCAGCACATAGAGCCGCCCGGGTTGCGCCTCAAGATAGGCGTGATGCGACCAGAGACTCAGGGGCACCTGGATCGAACCCTCGCTTTGCACGCGCAGGTACAGGCGCTGGGGCCGATCAGTCGGCAGCTGAACTTCGAACAGGTAGTTGCCCTGGCCGATCTCGCGGCTGGCCCAGGGCCGGGTGTCGCCGGTGTCACGCGCCAGGCGGTAACCGCCTTTGCCGTCCGGCAGGTACAGCTGCAGGCTGTCGAGCGGCGGATAGGCCACCTCCAGCAACCAGCGTCGCGCGCCTTGCACGGTTTGCGGACGGTAATGCAGATCGACGCGCACCCAATGCGCGGAGCGCGAATAGCCGGCGTTGAACACCGCGGTCCGGTGAGGCAGGAAGTGACTTTCGAACGCGGGCGAGGCGACTTCGTCGATTTGCGCGTCGCCAAGTGGATCCTCGAACACCCGCATGTGCTGCCCGAGTGGCAGGTGACGGGTGTGTTCGTCCAGTTCGACGGCAGCGGCCAGGGCCGGCAAGAGGGCCAGGATGAGCAGGAAGACGTACCGCATGATGCCTCGTGCAGGCCAGGCGACGAAAACGGATTCACGCCCCGCGAACCCCGCCACCCGGTCCGAAAACCAAAGTGCCAGCAATCTACCACAGCGACGGTTGCAGCCGGAAAAGGCGAATGTCTGAGCGATCGATCGTCCGACGTCCGGCGAACGCCGCGGTGGCGGTTCGACGCACAACTGCCGCGTCCCGTCGGCGCTGTTTGGTGATAAGCTCGCACGCCATGAAAAACCCTACTTCAAGACCCGTCGTCCTCTGTCTGTCCGGCCATGATCCCAGTGGCGGCGCCGGCCTGCAGGCGGACATCGAAGCCCTTCTGGCGCAAGCCTGTCACGCCGCACCGACGGTCACCGCACTGACCGTGCAGGACACCGTCAACGTCACCGACTTCCGCGTCCTCGACCGCGAATGGGTGCTCGCCCAGGCCAACGCAGTGATCGCCGATATGCCGATCGCGGCAGTCAAGCTCGGCATGCTCGGCTCGGTGGAAATGGTTGAGACCGTTCTCGAGATCATGGCCAGGCTGCCCGGCGTGCCGCTGGTCTGCGATCCGGTGCTACGCGCCGGTGGCGGCGGCGCGCTGGGCAAGGATGATGTCGGCTTCGCCATGCGCGAGCGGTTGTTCCCGGTGTCGACCATCGCCACACCGAACCTGCCGGAAGCCCGCATCCTCGCCGAGCTGCCCGAGGGCAGCGCCGACGAATGTGCCGAACGCCTGCTGCCGCACATCCGCCACCTGCTGATCACCGGCGGCCACGGCGATGAAAGCGAAGTGCATAACCGTCTTTACTGCCGCGATGGTAGCCGCCACGATTTCACCTGCGCGCGCCTGCCCGGCAGCTATCACGGTTCCGGCTGCACACTGGCCAGCGCCCTGGCCGGCCGTCTGGCGCTGGGCGAGGAGCTGACCAGTGCCGTCCGTTCGGCGCTCGACTACACCTGGCGCACCCTGCGCGATGCCGAGGCGCCCGGCCACGGGCAATTCGTCCCGCGGCGCCTGCCACTGGACCTGGTCTGACTGGAGAGCAGCGCATGAAGGATTCGACCCGCCTGCGCGGCCTGTACGCCATCACCGACAGCAAGTTGCTCGCCGAGGGCCGTTTGCTGCCGTATGTCGAAGCCGCGTTGAAAGGTGGCGCCCGCCTGCTGCAGTACCGCGACAAATCCAGTGACGAGGCCCGTCGCTTGCGTGAGGCCGATGCGTTGCAGGAACTCTGCGCCCGCCATGGCGCGCAACTGATCATCAACGACGACGCCGAGCTGGCGGCGCGACTGGGTGTCGGCCTGCACTTAGGCCAGGAAGATGGCTCGCTGGCCGCCGCCCGTGCCCTGCTCGGCCGCCAGGCAATCATCGGCGCCACCTGCCATGCGCAGCTGCCGCTGGCCGAGCAGGCCGCGCGTGAGGGCGCCAGCTATGTCGCCTTCGGCCGCTTCTTCCAGTCGCAGACAAAGCCGGGCGCACCCTCGGCCGGTCCCGAGCTGCTGCGCGAAGCCCGCGCCCGCATTGGCCTGCCGATTGTTGCCATTGGCGGCATCACGCCGGAAACGGCACCAAGCCTGATCGCCGAGGGCGTGCAGATGATTGCCGTGGTGCACGCGCTGTTCGCCGCTGACAGCCCGGCCGAGGTCGAGCGCCGCGCCAGAGCGTTCAGCCAGTTGTTCAATACCCCCTGATTCCGCCACGGCTGACCCGCCACATGGCGGTCAGCCCCTGTTCTGCGAGGCCCGCATGTCCCGTTCCGAAACCCTTTTTGCCAGCGCCCAGACCCACATCCCTGGCGGCGTCAATTCCCCCGTGCGCGCCTTTCGCAGCGTCGGCGGCACCCCGCTGTTTCTCAAGCACGCCGCCGGCGCCTATGTGATCGACGAAGATGACAAGCGCTACGTCGACTACGTCGGCTCCTGGGGCCCGATGATTCTCGGCCACAGCCACCCTGAGGTGCTCGATGCCGTGCGCCGCCAGCTCGAACACGGGCTGTCCTACGGCGCGCCGACCGCCATGGAAACCGAGATGGCCGAACTGGTCTGCCGCCTGGTGCCATCCATGGAGATGGTGCGCATGGTCAGCTCCGGCACCGAAGCGACCATGAGCGCGATCCGCCTGGCCCGTGGCTACACCGGCCGCGACGACATCATCAAGTTCGAAGGTTGCTATCACGGTCACTCCGACAGCCTACTGGTCAAAGCCGGCTCCGGCGCCCTGACCCAGGGCGTGCCGAGCTCGGCCGGGGTGCCGGCGGATTTCGCCAAGCACACCCTGACCCTGGCCTACAACGACCTAGCAGAAGTCGAAGCCACGCTGAAGGAAAAAGGCGAGCAGGTCGCCTGCATCATCGTCGAGCCGGTCGCCGGCAACATGAACTGCGTTCCCCCGGCACCAGGCTTCCTCGAAGGCCTGCGCGCCCTGTGTGACGCGTATGGCGTGGTGCTGATCTTCGACGAAGTGATGACCGGTTTCCGCGTCGCCCTCGGCGGCGCCCAGGCCTACTACGGCGTGACTCCGGACCTGTCGACGTTCGGCAAGATCATCGGCGGCGGCATGCCGGTCGGCTGCTTTGGCGGCAAGCGCGCCATCATGCAGCACATCGCGCCGCTTGGCCCGGTCTACCAGGCCGGCACCCTGTCGGGCAATCCACTGGCGATGGCCGCGGGCCTGACCACGCTGGGCCTGATCAGCCGCCCCGGCTTCCATGACGAACTGAGCGCCTACACCAGCCGTATGCTGCAAGGCCTGCAGGACCGCGCCGATGCCGCTGGCATCCCCTTCGTCACCACCCAGGTCGGCGGCATGTTCGGTCTGTATTTCAGCGGCGCCGATGACATCGTGACCTTCGCCGACGTCATGGCCAGCGATGCCGATCGCTTCAAGCGCTTCTTCCATCTGATGCTCGAAGGCGGCGTCTACCTTGCACCGAGCGCGTTCGAGGCCGGTTTCACCTCCATAGCCCATGGCGACGCCGAACTCGCAATCACTCTGGATGCCGCCGAGCGCGCCTTCGCCAAGCTCAAGTGAGCCCGACGATGGAATTGCTGCAGAGCATCCTGCTCGCCCTGACTGCCGGCGTCAGCGCATTGCTGATCGGCCGCGCCCGGCGCCGTTACGGCGAGGCGGACCAGCCAGCGCTGTTCAGCGCACTGCTTGGCTTCATCCTGACGGCCGCCAGCGCTGCGTGCGCCGCGGCGAGCCTGTTTGGCATGGATCTGGAGGAGGCGCACCAGTGGCTGGAGCGCGCCAGCCTGCTGCTCGGTTTGCCGCTGATAGCGGTGGCTGCGCTGACCCTGGCGCGGCGCTGGGTGTGGAGTCGACCGAACTGGGGTCGCGTGGTGTTGGGGCTGTGCGTGTTCTTCGAACTGGCGCGACAGCTGGGCTGGAGCGAGCCCTACGCCTTCGGCCTGATGCTGACCAGTGCGCTGCTGGTGGTCTACGCCGGCGCGCTGCAATGGCCGGCAAGCCTGCCGACCCTTGCCGGCCTGGCGGCTGGCGCGCTTCTGCTGGGCGCGGCACCGCTGCCGAACGGCGGGTCGATCATCCAGCCGCTCGGCGACCTGGGGCCGCTGCTATTGGCGATCGCCAGCCCGCTGCTGACCATTCTGCTGGTGCGCCTGCCGGGCAGCACACGTGAGGACAGTCCGGCAGTCGCATAAAAAGCCGATGACAGGCGGTTAAAGGCTTTGTAAGCAGGCTGCAGCTTATCCATAATGTGACGGCTGGCTCGTTCCAGCCTTTCATTACCGCCCTGCTCCTCGAGGCGCCAGATTTTCATGATCCGCACCGGCCGCATCCTGTCTTTGGGCTGTCTGCTGCTTCTCTCGCCTCTCACGGCCCTGGCCGGCGGGAATACCCTGCTGATCCCGGCGACCGCGCGCTGCGCGCTCGACACCCTTCCCGAAGAACTCCCCGAAGCACTGCGCAACTGCCAGCAGGCCGCCAGCGAAGGCGATGTGCAAGCCGCCTACGAGCTGGGCGAATTCCACTACGACGGCAAGCGTGCGCCACGCGACCTGGCCAAGGCGCTGTACTGGTTCGAGCAGGCCTCACTGCGCGGTCATGCAGCCGCGCAACACCGGCTCGGCGTGATGTTCTTCCGCGGCGAAGGGGTCAAGGCCAACAACGTCCAGGCCTACATCGTGCTGAAGATGGCTGCCGTGAATGGCGAAGACGATGCGCTGGATACAGCCGACCGAGTTTCCGGACAGATGCGTCGCGACGAGCTGGAAATTGCCACCCAGGTCCTCGGGCAGATCTTCCGCGACTACCTGATGCAACTGCAGGCCGCCGACGCGCCGCAGATCCCCTGAACAATCGAGAAACCCCGCGGCATCCACCCGCGCTTTCCCCTGCTCGGTCGTGGGCATATAATCGCCGGTCATTTTTTGCACAACGCCGGCCCGTAACATGACCCGCAAGCTTTTCATCGAAACCCATGGCTGCCAGATGAACGAGTACGACAGCTCGCGCATGGTGGACCTGCTGGGCGAACACCAGGCCATGGAGATCACCGAGAACCCGGCAGAAGCCGACGTGATTCTTCTCAATACCTGCTCGATCCGCGAAAAGGCCCAGGAAAAGGTCTTCTCGCAACTGGGTCGCTGGCGCGAACTGAAGCTGGACAATCCGCAACTGGTGATCGGCGTCGGCGGCTGCGTGGCCAGCCAGGAAGGCGCGGCCATTCGCGACCGCGCCCCGTACGTCGACGTGGTCTTCGGGCCGCAGACCCTGCATCGTCTGCCGGAAATGATCGACGCCGCGCGCACCACCAAGAAACCGCAGGTGGACATTTCGTTCCCCGAGATCGAGAAGTTCGACCGCCTGCCAGAGCCTCGCGTCGACGGCCCCAGTGCCTTCGTTTCAGTCATGGAAGGCTGCAGCAAGTACTGCACCTTCTGCGTGGTGCCCTATACCCGCGGCGAAGAAGTCAGCCGCCCGCTGGCCGACGTGCTGGCGGAAGTCGTCCACCTGGCCGAAAACGGCGTGAAGGAAGTCACCCTGCTGGGGCAGAACGTCAATGGCTATCGCTACGACGGGCATGACTTCGCCGACCTGCTGCACGCCGTCGCCGCAGTAGAAGGCATCGGCCGTATCCGCTACACCACCAGCCATCCACTGGAGTTCTCCGACGCGATCATCCAGGCCCATGCGGACATCCCGCAGCTGGTGAAATATCTGCATCTGCCGGTGCAGGCCGGGTCCGACCGCATCCTCGCGGCGATGAAGCGCAACCACACCGCCTTGGAGTACAAGTCGCGCATCCGCCGGCTCAAGGCCGCAGTGCCGGACATCCTGATCAGCTCGGACTTCATCGTCGGCTTCCCCGGCGAGACCGACAAGGACTTCGAACAGACCATGAAGCTGATCGAAGACGTCGGCTTCGACTTCTCCTACTCCTTCGTCTATAGCTCGCGCCCCGGCACCCCAGCCGCGGACTTGGTCGACGACACCCCGGACGAGGTGAAGAAGCAGCGCCTGGCGATCCTCCAGCAGCGCATCAATCAGCAGGGCTTCGAGAACAGCCGACGGATGGTAGGTACCACTCAGCGCATCCTCATCAGCGACTACTCGAAGAAGGACCCTGGCATGCTGCAGGGCCGTACCGAGCACAATCGCATCGTCAACTTCCGCTGCGACAACCCGCGGCTGATCGGCCAGTTCGTCGACGTGCACATCGACGACGCGCTGCCGCACTCGCTACGTGGCACCTTGCTAGGTTGAGAACCGGGCATGCGGCCCCATGTGATTGCATCGGGGCCGCGACTGCGCTTTCCGCTTTGCGCCCGCGGCGCTATTCTTCCCTCACCACTTCGCCGACCACGGCCACATATAAAAGCCCTTGAACGCACCCATAGAACCGCATCGTTTCACCCTCGAACCCTTTGAAGCCCGTCGCTTCGCCAATCTCTGCGGCCAATTCGACGAGCATCTGCGCCTGATCGAACAGCGCCTGGAACTGGAAATCCGCAACCGCGGCAACCAGTTCGAGCTGATCGGCCCAACCGACGCGGCCAAGTCTGCCGAACAGCTGCTGCGCCGGCTGTACCGGGAAACCAAGAACACCGAGCTCTCTCCGGACATGGTGCATCTGTACCTGCAGGAATCCGGAATGGAGGAGCTGGCCAATCCGAATGCGCACCAGGGCGTCGCCCTGCGCACCAAGAAGGGCATGATCCGCCCCCGCGGTGCGAATCAGCAGCGCTACGTCAAAGCCATCCTCGACAACGACATCAACTTCGGCGTCGGTCCGGCCGGTACCGGCAAGACCTACCTCGCCGTCGCCTGTGCCGTGGACGCGCTGGAGCGCGAACAGGTGCGCCGCATACTCCTTGTACGCCCGGCGGTGGAAGCTGGCGAAAAGCTCGGTTTCCTGCCCGGCGACCTGGCACAGAAGATCGACCCCTACCTGCGCCCCCTCTACGACGCGCTCTACGAGATGCTCGGCTTCGAGCATGTGGCACGGCTGATCGAGAAGCAGGTGATCGAGATCGCCCCGCTGGCCTACATGCGCGGCCGCACGTTGAACAACAGCTTCATCATCCTCGATGAAAGCCAGAACACCACCCAGGAACAGATGAAGATGTTCCTTACGCGGATCGGCTTCGGCTCCACCGCGGTGATCACCGGCGACATCACCCAGGTCGACCTGCCCCGCGGCACCAAGAGCGGTCTGGCGCACGTCATCGAGGTGCTCAAGGACGTCAACGGCATCAGCTTCACCCACTTCAAGCCAAAGGACGTCGTTCGCCATCCGCTGGTGCAGCGCATCGTCGAGGCCTACGAGTCCTTCGAGGAACGCCAGTCGCCGGCCAGCAAGCGTGCCGCGCAGGACGCCAGCGATGATTGAGCTCGACCTGCAGTGCGCCAGCACGGGCGCTGCGCCGGCCCTCGCCGATCTGCAGCGCTGGTGCGAACTGGCGCTACGCCAGCGTAGCGGCGACTCGGAGCTGACCATTCGCCTGGTGGACGAGGAAGAAGGGCGCGAGCTGAACCGCACCTGGCGGCAGAAGGACTACGCGACCAACGTGCTGTCGTTCCCGGCAGACGTTCCCGACGAGCTGCTGGACATCCCGCTGCTCGGCGACCTGGTCATCTGCGTACCGGTGGTCGAGCGCGAAGCCGCCGAACAGGGCAAGGCACTGGCGGCACACTGGGCGCATCTGGTCATCCATGGCTGTCTGCATCTGCTCGGCTACGATCACATCGACGATGCCGAAGCGGAAGAGATGGAAGAGCTGGAGCGTCAACTGCTGGCCGAGCTGGGTCATCCCGACCCCTATGCCGAAGAATCGCCCGTCATGGGCACTTGCAAGGACTCCTGAGTCAACGACATGAGCGAAGATCGATCGATCAGCGGGCAGAAGACCTGGCTGGAAAAAATCACCCAGGCTTTTGCCCATGAGCCCAAGAATCGCCAGGAGCTGCTGGAAATCCTGCGCGAAGCCCATCAGAACAAGCTGCTCGACAGCGAGGCGCTGGCCATCGTCGAAGGTGCCATCCAGGTCGCCGACCTGCAGGTACGCGACATCATGGTGCCACGCTCGCAGGTGATCAGCATCAAGGCCGATCAATCCCCCCGCGAGTTTCTGCCGGCCATCATCGGTGCCGCACACTCGCGTTATCCGGTCGTCGGTGAAAGCCTCGATGAAGTGATCGGCGTGCTGCTAGCCAAAGACCTGCTGCCGCTGATCCTCAAGGATGAACAACACAGTTTCGACATCAAGGATCTGCTGCGCCCGGCCACCTTCGTGCCGGAATCCAAGCGCCTCAACGTACTGCTGCGCGAATTCCGCGCCAACCACAACCACATGGCCATCGTCATCGACGAGTACGGCGGCGTGGCCGGCCTGGTGACCATCGAAGACGTGCTGGAGCAGATCGTCGGCGACATCGAGGACGAGCATGACGTCGAGGAAGACAGCTACATCCGCCCGCTGCCCAGCGGCGACTTCCTGGTCAAGGCGCTCACCCCGATCGACAGCTTCAACGAATACTTCGGCAGCGCCTTCCCCGACGACGAATTCGATACCGTCGCCGGCCTGGTGATGAGCACCTTCGGGCACCTGCCCAAGCGCAACGAAGTCACCGAGATCGACGGGTTCCGCGTGCGTGTGCTCAACGCCGACAGTCGCCGCGTGCATATGCTGCGCCTGAGCCGCACCGCGGGCGCGTAAGCCGGCACGAGCCGTTCCGCGCAGCCGACCCTGCGCGGACGCTCGTCCGCCAGCTGCTTGCCGGCCAACTTCATCGCCCTTAGCCTCCCTCCCCGCACCGCTGCGCAAGGAACTTCCATGCACTGGATCACCCGTCCCGGATGGCCGGGCAACCTGCTGGCACTGGTCGCCGGCACACTGACCACGCTGTCGCTGGCGCCTTTCGACATCTGGCCGCTGGGGCTGCTCTCGGTGGCGCTGCTGTACCTTGGCCTGCGCGAAACCGCAGCGAAGCAGGCGGCGCAGCGCGGCTGGTGCTACGGCTTTGGGCTATTCGCCTCGGGGGTCAGCTGGGTCTACGTCAGCATCCATGACTTCGGCGCGGCCTCGCCGGCGCTGGCCGGATTGCTCACCCTCGGCTTCGTCGCCGGCCTGGCGCTGTTCTTCGCCCTGCTCGGCTGGCTCTGGGTGCGCCTGCTGCGCAATCGCCATTCCGCACTTGGCGATGCGCTGGCCTTCGCCGCACTCTGGCTGGCGCTGGATGCGCTGCGTGGCTGGATTCTCACCGGCTTTCCCTGGCTGTACATCGGCTACAGCCAGCTGGATGGTCCGCTGGCCGGACTGGCTCCGCTCGGCGGGGTCTGGTTGCTGAGCTTTGCCGTCGCACTGAGCGCCACCCTGCTCGCGGCGATCCCGCGACTGCTTGCCGACAAAGCACGCCTGGCCGCCGCCGTCGTGCTGCTGCTTTCCCCCTGGCTGGCAGGCCTGGCACTCAAGGACCATGCCTGGACGACCAGCAAGGGCGAACCGCTGACCGTTGCCGCAGTGCAGGGCAACGTCGCACAAAGCATGAAGTGGGACCCGAAGAAGCTCGAGATGCAGCTGCTGCTGTATCGCGACATGACCTTCGGTAGTCGCCCGGCAGACCTGATCGTCTGGCCGGAAACCGCGGTACCGATCCTCAAGGAGCATGCCGAGGGCTACCTGACGATGATGGCCGGCTTCGCCAACCAGCGCGAATCGGCACTCATCACCGGCGTACCGGTACGCCAGCCCAACCCGGAGGGCGAGCTGCGCTACTACAACGGGCTGACCACTGCCGGCGATGGCAGCGGCACCTATCTCAAGCAGAAACTGGTGCCGTTCGGCGAGTACGTACCGCTGCAAGATCTGCTGCGCGGCCTGATCGCCTTCTTCGACCTGCCGATGTCCGACTTCGCCCGCGGCGAATCCGGCCAACCACTGTTGCAGGCGAAGGGCCTGCAGATCGCGCCATACATCTGCTACGAGGTGGTCTACCCGGAGTTCGCCGCAGGGCTCGCGGCGCAGAGCGATCTGCTGCTGACGGTGAGCAACGATGCCTGGTTCGGCCGCTCCATCGGTCCGCTGCAACACCTGCAGATGGCGCAGATGCGCGCTCTGGAAGCCGGGCGCTGGATGATCCGCGCGACGAATAACGGCATCACTGTGCTGATCGACCCCTACGGGCAGATCACCGAACAGATTCCGCAGTTCGAACAGGCCGTGCTGTATGGCGACGTCACCCCGATGCAGGGGCTGACACCGTATCTGCGCTGGCGCTCCTGGCCGCTGATCGCGGTATGCGTGCTGCTGCTCGGCTGGGCACTGATCAGGCGCAAGGCATAGCCTCATCTATGCGAAGCTGCTGGGACCTGAACAGGTCTTTTGACTGCGGCTGAGAGGGCTTCATCGCAAGCCAGACGGTTATGCCGAGCGCTACGCCGCTCTTGCCTGCGAAGGTCCAGCTCCGAGCTGACTTTGCTCGCGGCCAAGGCCGCTCCCACAGCCGCCAGCGTGGGGGCGACCTTGACCGCGAATGGCGAGTTGCGGGCTGAGGCTCACGCCACGACCGTACACTCAGGTTAATGCGTTCGACTCAGTCGTTCGCGGAGCGGTACACAAGCGGGTAAACCGCCATACCGACGACCTCGTTGAGCAACATGCCGTTCTGCCAGAAGGCCTTGGCCTCCGGCAACCAGCCATTCAATGGCCGACCATTGGGCACGCCCATGAAGCCCACCGGCGCAGCGATCACCTCGATCCCGTTCTGCTCGAAGCACCAGCGCGAGCGCGACATGTGCGAGGCGGATGTCACCAGCACCACCCGCTCGATGCCCGCCGCACGCAGCATCTCGGCGCTGAAAACCGCGTTCTCCCAGGTCGTCCGGCTACGCTCCTCGAGCCAGCGCGTGGCGACGCCAAAGTCCCGCTGCAGCACCTCCGCGCCGAGCATCGCCTCGCTGGGTGGCTGGCCGTAGTGCAGCCCGCCACTGGTGAGAATCGGCAGGCCGCTGGTCTTGGCTAACCGCGCCGCATAACGCAAGCGCTCCAGCGCGATGTAGCCGGGCTGATCGCCGCCCCATGCCGGATCACTCTGCTCGCGCCCGGCCCCCAGCACCACGATGGCGCCGGCCTCTTCATCCAGCTGCTTCCACTGTGCCTCGACCAGCGCCGGCTCGCGCTCGACCAGCCGCGCCGTCCATTCGACGACGACCGGCAGGCTCATCAACCAGAGCCCAACCAGCCCCGTGACGAAGCACAGCGCCGCCAGCTTTGGCGCGCGCCGGCGCAGCCACCATGCGAGCAACAGCAGGAGCAGCAGCACGCCCGGCGGCAAAAGCAGCTGCTTGAAGAAATAGCGAATCGGCATCAGACCTCCGCGGCAAAGGCAGACACTCTAGCCGCAGCCGGAGGATTTGTCGGCCACGGTTCAATGCCGCGGATAGGTATGCAGGCGCTGCCGGGCGCGCAGCAGCTGTGACCCGCAGACGTGGCAGGCTGCGGGACCGGCGCCTTCCGGCCAACTCACTTCGGCGTTGCACAGCGCGCAACTCAGTGTCTGTTGCAACGCCAGCGGCGCGTGGCGGCCATGCGCGCCGTGCCGTTGTCGACTACCGCTGCGCACAGCCGGACGCAGCGCCTGGCGCGACAGGTGAGCCTGCTCCTCCGCCGCGGCATGCCAGCCCGAGAGCCATTGGGAATCACGCTGCAGATACGCACGGATCAGCTCGAATTCCGCCGGCGTCAAACCGCGCACTTCCAGCTCGCCAGCACCGTCCGCATCACCGGACGTAGCACGTTCGGCCTCCTGCAGGGCCGAGCTCAGTCGCTGCAACACCCTTGCATAAAGACTACTGTCCTCAGATCGTGGCTCTCGGTCCATCAACCTCACCTCACATTCGTCCCGCCCCTGGATCAAGCGTAGCTCAGCCTGACGCGCTCAAGCCGCGCACGACGGACGGAGCTCTGGAGCAGCGGCAAATGGGGTTTCCCTAGGCCGCGGGGGGTCATGTATGCTACGGCGCTTCCATGCCTCCGCCCGCAGCCCGTCGGGTCGCGTTAGCGCCAGGTCCGCCGGACCTGCCAACGTGCCCGCGACAACGCATTCGCGGAGAGCCAGCCCCCATCCCAACGCCAGTAGCCATGCACGAACAGTATCAGCCCCGCGAAATCGAAGCCGCCGCGCAATCCCATTGGGACGCGCAGAAATCCTTTGAAGTGAGCGAACAGCCAGGCAAGGACACCTTCTATTGCCTGTCGATGTTCCCCTACCCCAGCGGCAAGCTGCACATGGGTCACGTGCGCAACTACACCATCGGTGACGTGATCGCCCGCTATCAGCGCATGCAGGGCAAGAACGTGCTGCAGCCCATGGGCTGGGACGCCTTCGGCATGCCGGCAGAAAACGCCGCGATGAAGAATCAGGTGGCGCCGGCCAAGTGGACCTACGAAAACATCGCCTACATGAAGGCCCAGCTGAAAAGTCTGGGCCTGGCGGTCGACTGGACGCGTGAAGTCACCACCTGCAAGCCCGACTACTACCGTTGGGAGCAATGGCTGTTCACCCGCCTGTATCAGAAGGGCGTGATCTATCGCAAGAACGGCACCGTCAACTGGGACCCGGTCGATCAGACCGTGCTGGCCAACGAGCAAGTTATCGACGGCCGCGGCTGGCGCTCGGGCGCGCTGATCGAGAAGCGCGAAATCCCGATGTACTACTTCAAGATCACCGCCTACGCGGATGAGCTGCTGGAGAGCCTGGACGAACTGGATGGCTGGCCGGAACAGGTCAAGACCATGCAGCGCAACTGGATCGGCAAGTCGCGCGGCATGGAGATCAGCTTCCCCTACGACATGGCCAGCATCGGCAGCGAAGGCGTGATGAAGGTCTTCACCACCCGTCCCGATACGCTGATGGGTGCAACTTACGTCGCGGTGGCCGCCGAGCACCCGCTGGCCACGCTCGCCGCGCAGAACAATCCCGAGCTGCAGGCCTTCATCGATGAATGCAAGCGTGGCGGCGTCGCCGAAGCCGACATCGCCACCCAGGAGAAGAAGGGCCTCGCCACTTCACTGCGCGTGCAGCATCCGCTGACTGGCGAGTTGCTGCCGGTGTGGGTCGCCAACTACGTCCTGATGAACTACGGCGAAGGCGCGGTCATGGCCGTCCCGGCGCACGACGAGCGCGACTTCGAGTTCGCCAGCAAGTACGACCTGCCTATCAAGCCGGTGGTACGCACCAGCGCCGGCGACCAGACCCCGGCACCCTGGCAGGACGCCTACGGCGAACACGGCGAGCTGATCAATTCCGGCATCTTCGACGGCCTCGACTTCGACGGCGCGTTCGATGCCATCGAAGTGGCGCTGCAGAAGAAAGGCCTCGGCCAGGCACGCACCCAGTTCCGCCTGCGCGACTGGGGCATCAGCCGTCAGCGCTACTGGGGCTGCCCGATCCCGATCATCCACTGCAACAGCTGCGGCGACGTCGCGGTCCCCGAAGACCAGCTGCCGGTCGTGCTGCCGGAAGACGTGGTACCGGACGGCGCCGGCAGCCCGCTGGCGCGCATGCCGGAGTTCTACGAATGCAGCTGCCCGAAGTGCGGCGCGCCGGCCAAGCGTGAAACCGACACCATGGACACCTTCGTCGAGTCGTCCTGGTATTTCGCCCGCTACGCCAGCCCGAACTACGAAAAGGGCATGGTCGACCCGGCCGCGGCCAACCACTGGCTGCCGGTGGATCAGTATATCGGCGGCATCGAGCACGCCATCCTGCACCTGCTCTACGCGCGCTTCTTCCACAAACTGATGCGTGACGAAGGCCTGGTCAGCTCCAACGAGCCGTTCAAGAACCTGCTGACCCAGGGCATGGTGGTCGCCGACACCTACTACCGCACCCTCGAAAACGGCGGCAAGGACTGGTTCAACCCGGCCGACGTGATCGTCGAGCGTGACGCCAAGGCCAAGATTATCGGCGCGAAGCTGGCCAGCGATGGTCTGCCGGTGGAAATCGGCGGCACCGAGAAGATGTCCAAGTCGAAGAACAACGGCGTCGACCCGCAGGCCATGATCGATGCATACGGCGCAGATACCTGCCGCCTGTTCATGATGTTCGCCTCGCCGCCGGACATGAGCCTGGAATGGTCTGACTCCGGCGTCGAGGGCGCCAGCCGCTTCCTACGTCGCGTCTGGCGTCTGGCTCATGCACATGTCAGCGCTGGCGTCGCAGGCACGCTGGACACCGCCAGCCTGAGCGACGAGCAGAAGGCCGTACGCCGCGCGATCCATCTCGCCATCAAGCAGGCCAGCGTCGATGTCGGCCAGCATCACAAATTCAACACCGCCATCGCCCAGGTGATGACGCTGATGAACGTGCTGGAGAAAGCCGCGACCGCCAGCGAGCAGGATCGCGCGCTGTTGCAGGAGGGCCTGGAAACGGTCGCCCTGCTGCTCGCACCGATCACACCGCACATCTCTCACGAACTGTGGCAGCGACTCGGCAAACAGGGCGCGATCATTGACGCGCAATGGCCGAAGGTCGACGAGTCCGCCCTGGTGCAGGACAGCCTGACTCTGGTGGTACAGGTCAACGGCAAGCTGCGCGGGCAGATCGAAGTACCGGCTGCGGCCACCCGCGAGGAAGTCGAGGCCGCGGCCCGTGGCAATGAGAACGTGCTGCGCTTCACCGAGGGCCTGACGATCCGCAAGGTCATCGTGGTGCCTGGCAAGCTGGTCAACATCGTCGCTAACTGATTCGGCCCCGGCGCATGCGCCGGGCCTGCAAGGGGATAACAAGATGAACAAACGGAATCTGGTGGTGCTGGGCCTGACACTGCTGCTGAGCGCTTGCGGCTTCCAGCTGCGCGGCACCGGTGACGTGGAGTTCGGTCTCAAGGAGATCGACCTGCAGGCCCGCAACAGCTACGGCGAAACGGTGCAACAGCTCGAAGGCCTGCTCAAGAGCAATGGCGTGCGGGTTTACCCGGGCGCCAAGTACAGCCTGAACCTTGCCCGCGAGCAGACCCGCCAGCGCACCGCCAGCTACACCAGCTCGGCACGCAGCGCCGAGTATGAGCTGACCAGCACCCTCGATTATGAATTCCTCGGCCCGCAGAACATGCTGCTGCTCGAGGACAGCATCGAAGTGCAGAAGGTCTACGTGCACGACAGCAACAACCTGATCGGCTCGTCCCAGGAAGGTGATCAGCTGCGCCAGGAAATGCGCCGCGAGCTGCTGCAGCAGCTGACCCTGCGTATCCAGCGCATCACCCCGGCGCAGCTCGACCGCCTGCAACAGGAAGCCGAAGCCAAGGCCCGCGCCGAGACTGAAGCCATGGAAGCTGCCCGTCGTGCCCAGGACGCGCAGCCGCAACAGTCGCCCATCCAGCTGCCCATCCAGTAACAGGTCACGGGGGCCTCAAGGCCCCCGTCTTCGCACCATGAAGCTTTCTCCCGCTCAGCTCGGCAAACACCTGCAAGGCCCGCTGGCGCCCGTATACGTCGTCTGTGGCGACGAGCACCTGCTGTGCCAGGAAGCCTGCGATGCGATCCGCGCAGCGACCCGAGCGCAGGGCTTCAGTGAGCGTCAGGTCTTTCACGTGGAGACCGGCTTCGACTGGAGCCAGTTGATCGAAGCCGGTGCGAGTCTTTCGCTGTTCGCCGAGAAGCGGCTGCTCGAACTGCGCATCCCCAACGGCAAGCCCGGTGACAAGGGTGCCGCGGCGCTGCTGGAATATCTCGCCCGCCCCGCCGAGGACACCGTGCTGCTGGTCAGTCTGCCCAAGCTCGACGGCAGCACCCAGAAGACCAAGTGGGCCAAGGCGCTGATCGATGGCAAGGACGTGCAGTTCCTGCAGATCTGGCCAGTGGATGCCGCGCAGCTGCCGCAGTGGATACGTCAGAGGCTGGCACAGGCGGGCCTGTCCGCGGACCAGGAAGCCGTCGAACTGATCAGCGCCCGGGTCGAAGGCAACCTGTTGGCCGCGGCGCAGGAAATCGAAAAGCTCAAGCTGCTGGCCGAAGCCGGACAGGTCACCGCGGAAACCGTCCAGGCCGCGGTGGCTGATAGCGCCCGTTACGATGTATTCGGCCTGATCGACGCAGCCCTGCACGGCCAGGCGGCCCATGCGCTGCACATGCTGGAGGGCCTGCGCGGTGAAGGCGTCGAGGCGCCGGTGATCCTCTGGGCGCTGGCCCGCGAACTGCGCCTGCTGGCCAATATTGCGCAGCAATATGCCCAGGGCACTCCGCTCGAGCGTGCCTTCAGCCAGGCCCGCCCGCCGGTCTGGGATAAGCGTCGCCCGCTGGTTTCCAAAGCACTGCAAAGGCATGACGCGGCCGGCTGGAACCAGTTGCTGAGAGACGCGCAACGCATAGACGAGCAGATCAAGGGCCAGGCCGCCGGGGATCCCTGGATCGGTCTGGCGGACATTTGCCTGCAACTGAGTGGCCGCCGGATCGGTACCTGACGAGCGAATCGTGGAGAGCGAATTCACGCCGCAGCGCACTGGACATTTTTTGCACAAGGCCTATGATTCCCTCGCCCGATAGCGGGCCATTTGAGGAAATCGAAATGAGCACACGCAAGAAACGGCCGAACAAGGCCAAGCACCTGGTTGCGCAACCCCTGTTCCGCCTCCGCCAGGAAACGCCGAAAAAAGGCAAAGGCAGCTACCGCCGCGAAGCCTCCCAGTCCACTAACTGGGAGGCTTCGGTCCTTCTGGCAGCCTGAAAACCCAACACCGCCAAAGCGTGATAATGTCTGCGGCCGACGACACGTTTCGAGAGCGGTGCATGTATCACACCTTCGTTCCCGTTCTGCTGCTACGTACCCTGGTTGCCGCTTCGGCGATGAGCTTGGTCGTTGCCTGTGCAGCCGAACCCCTCGCGCAGTCCACTCTGGTCAGCAACGTCCCCGCCGCCAGCCAGCCTAGCGACGCCACCATCGCCGATGTCCGTTCGGAAGCCACTCACCTGAGCTTCAGCCAGTGGCGCGAGCAGTTCCGCGCTGAAGCCCTTGCGGCCGGTATCTCCGCCGCGACCTTCGACCAGGCCTTCGCCGGCGTCCAGCCCGATCCAGCGGTGATCGAGGCGGACCGTAGCCAGCCCGAGTTCACCCGGCCCGTCTGGCAGTACCTGGAAGGCGCCATTTCGCCACAGCGCGTGCGCAGCGGCCGCCGCTTGCTTAGCGAGCACGCCACCACACTGGATCAGATCGAGGCCCGCTACGGCGTCGATCGCGAAACCCTGGTTGCCGTCTGGGGACTGGAAAGCAGCTTCGGCCAGATCATGGGCGACAAATCGGTGATTCGTTCCCTTGCGACCCTCGCCCACGAGGGTCGCCGTCCGGCATTCGCCAAGAGTCAGCTGATTGCAGCGCTTGAAATCCTCCAGCACGGCGACGTCGCGCCACAGCGCATGCGCGGCTCCTGGGCTGGTGCCATGGGGCAGACGCAGTTCATTCCGACCACCTACAACACCCATGCCGTGGATTTCGATGGCGACGGCAAGCGCGATATCTGGAACAGCTCGGCCGACGCCCTTGCCTCCGCCGCGCATTACCTTCAGGCATCCGGCTGGAAACAGGGTAAGGCCTGGGGCTTCGAGGTAGAGCTACCCGAAGGGTTCGACTACGCCTTGGCCGACACCGAGATTCGCAAGCCGCTGGCCGAATGGCGCAGCCTCGGCCTGCGCAACCTGCCCGGCGACCAGGAAGAAGCCAGCGCCAGCCTGCTGCTGCCTGCCGGCCATCGTGGCCCGGCATTCCTCATCATGGACAATTTCCGCGCCATCCTGCGCTACAACAACTCCTCGGCATATGCCCTGGCGATCGGCCTGCTGGCAGAGAATTTCCAGGGCAAAGGCGACGTCGCGGGCAGCTGGCCACGCGGCGAACAGCCACTCAGCCGCTCCGAGCGCCTTGAACTGCAGGAACGTCTAGTCGCTCAGGGCTTCGACCCGGGCACCCCGGACGGCATCATCGGCGCCAATACCCGCAAGGCTATCCGCGGCTTCCAGCAACGCCTGGGTTGGCCGGCCGATGGCCATCCCACTCAGGAGCTGCTCGGGCGACTGCGCGCGCACAACTGATCGCGTTGGGCTTGGCGCCAAACACAAAAGCCCCGGCAGACTGCCGGGGCTTTTTTTATCCCTGCAACAAGGTCAGTGTTTGATGGCTACTTCGTAGAGGTAGTCCGGCAGCGGATCAATGATTACCTGCTGGCCTTGATAGTGGGCCTTCACTGCCTCGCGCGCGACCACACCATGTGGCACGCGCTGATCACCACCAAGGCGCTGGCGTGCGCGGTAGTCGATCACGCAGCCGTCGGTCTCGACCCAGAAGTGCGGTGAAACCACCTTACCGTCCAGTTCGACCTGCCCCAACATCGCTCGGTATGGAATGTGCTGCTTGGCCAGCCGCGTCACCACTAGGCGGCTCATCGCGTCGCACTCGACCTTCGCGGCATCCAGATCGTCAAGCAAGTCCTTCAATTGGGGTTCGTTCATCTGCAGTGGCCCTCGGTTGGCCTCATGGTGTAAACGAACGCCACTATAGACCAAAGTCTAATGCGGCGTAATGCCGCAATTTTCTTGCCAACCGTTTGGCAGTTCCCGCACCATGCGCTTTCGCAAGGCGCATGGCGGACGGAAAAGAAAAAACCGCGCAGACAGCCTGGACTGTCTGCGCGGTCTTCAAGAGCCGCAACAACTTTACGGTTTCAGTCTTTCTTGGCTCCGTGCGCCTGCTGATCGGCATGGTACGACGAGCGCACCAGCGGGCCTGAGGCGATGTTCTTGAAGCCCATCTTCATCCCCTCTTCGGCAAACCAGGCGAAGGTGTCGGGATGAACGAAGCGCTGCACCGGGAGGTGGTTACGTGAAGGCTGCAGGTACTGACCCAGGGTCAGCATGTCGATATCGTGCTCGCGCATGCGGTGCATGACCTCGATGACTTCCTCGTCGGTCTCGCCGAGGCCGAGCATCAGTCCCGACTTGGTCGGCACGCCCGGCACGCGCTGCTTGAACTTCTCCAGAAGATCCAGTGACCACTCGAAATCCGAGCCCGGCCGCGACGACTTGTATAGCCGCGGTACGGTCTCCAGATTGTGGTTGAACACATCCGGCGGCTCGCTGGCAGTGATATCCAAAGCGATATCCATGCGCCCACGGTAGTCGGGCACCAGGGTTTCCAGCTGGATCGACGGCGACAGCTTGCGAATCTCGCGCAGGCAATCGGCAAAGTGCTGGGCGCCACCGTCGCGCAGATCGTCGCGATCCACCGAGGTGATGACGACGTACTTCAGGCGCATGTCGGCGATGGCCTGGGCCAGGTTCTTCGGCTCATCCGGGTCCAGCGCATTCGGCCGGCCGTGGCCGACGTCGCAGAACGGGCAGCGACGGGTGCAGATGTCGCCCATGATCATGAAGGTCGCGGTTCCGCTGGAGAAGCACTCGCCCAGGTTAGGACAGGAGGCTTCCTCGCAGACGCTGTGCAGCTTGTGCTTGCGCAGGGTCTGCTTAATCTGGTCGACTTCCGGGGAAACCGGAATGCGCACGCGAATCCAGTCCGGCTTCTTCGGCAGCTCATCGGTGGGGATAATCTTCACCGGAATCCGCGCAACCTTCTCGGCACCACGCAGTTTGACGCCTGCCTCTACCTTGGCCGGGCGCTTGCCTGCCGTTTCTACACTACTCATAAGCTTCGATTCCGCCCGCGAGGGTCTTCTGTTGCGCGTATCCGAGCTGCCGGACCAGGTGATCACGCAGTCGATCGGCCACTTCAGAGATGTCGATCGGCCCGATCAGGTCACGCAACTGGGTCATGGGCAACCCTGCATAACCGCAGGGGTTAATGCGCCGGAAAGGTTCGAGATCCATGTCCACGTTCAGCGCCAGGCCGTGGAAGGAACGGCCATTGCGAATGCGCAGGCCCAGAGACGCGATCTTCGCACCGTTGACGTAAACGCCTGGCGCATCCGCTTTGGCAGCCGCCTCGATGCCATAGCTGGCGAGCAGATCGATCAGGCTCTGCTCGATACGACTCACCAGCTCGCGCACACCGATACCGAGTCGGCGCACATCGAGCAACAGATAACCAACCAGTTGGCCGGGCCCGTGATAGGTCACCTGACCGCCTCGATCCACCTGCACTACCGGAATTTCGCCAGGGAACAGCAGGTGCTCGGCCTTGCCGGCCTGGCCCTGCGTGAATACGGGCGGGTGCTGCAGCAGCCAGATTTCGTCGCCACTGTCTGCATCGCGCGTGTTGGTGAAGTGCTGCATGGCCTGCCAGGCAGTCCGGTACTCGATCTGGCCGAGCTCACGCACGCCCACTTCGAGGGTCATCACAGCACCATGTGAACACGGCCAGTGGCGCGCAGGTCGACGTGAATGGCCTGCAGCTGCTCTACGCCGGTGGCGGTGATCAGCACCTGCAGCGAAAGGAATCGCCCGTTGCGGCTGTCGCGGGTGACGACGGTGGTTTCGTCGAAATCCGGCGCGTGGCGCTGGATGACTTCGATCACGACCTCACGGAAGCCTTCGCCAGCGTCGCCGATCACCTTGATCGGGTAGCGCTCGCAGGGGAAGTCAATCTTGGGTGCTGCGACATCTTGGTTATCGGTCATGGGCGTAACGGACTCGTGATCCGCACGTGCGCCGCGGCGGGATCAGCCGCGGTGCACTCGCGCGTGGTCAGTTGAACAGGCTGTAGAAGAAGAGGCGAATGCTATCCCAAAACCGGCGGAACAGCCCACCCTCTTCGATGGTTTCCAGCGCCACCAGATCGGTGCTGCGGACGACCTTGTCCTCCAGCTTGACCTCGACCTTGCCGATGACGTCACCCTGCTGGATCGGTGCGGTGAGTGTGCCGTTGAAGCTCATGACCGCTTGCAGCTTCTCTGCCTGGCCACGCGGCAGGGTCATGGTCAGGTCCTGTGCCAGGCCCGCCTTCAGCTTGTCCTGCTGCCCTTTCCAGACCTGCGCCTGAGCCAGCTCAGTGCCCTTCTGGTAGAAGGTGCGGGTCTCGAAGAAGCGGAAGCCATAGGTCAGCAGCTTCTGGGTCTCCGCCGCGCGGGCCTGCTCGCTGTCGGTACCGAACACCACCGAGATCAGGCGCATGTTGTCACGCACGGCAGAGGCCACCAGGCAGTAGCCAGCCTCTTCGGTATGACCGGTTTTCAGGCCGTCGACGGTCTTGTCGCGCCACAGCAGCAGGTTGCGGTTGGGCTGCTTGATGTTGTTCCAGAAGAACTCTTTCTGCGCGTAGATGGCGTAGTGCGCCGGGTCTTCGTAGATGATCGCGCGAGCCAGCTTGGCCATGTCGTTGGCCGAGGAATAATGATCCGGGTCCGGCAGGCCGGTGGCATTCATGAAATGGCTGTTGGTCATGCCCAGGCGCTGAGCCGTGCTGTTCATCAGGTCGGCAAAGGCCTCTTCGCTGCCGGCGATGTGCTCGGCCATGGCAACGCTGGCGTCGTTGCCCGACTGAATGATGATGCCATGCAGCAGATCGTCGACCGACACCTGCGTGTTGACCTGGATGAACATCCGCGAGCCGCCGGTACGCCAGGCCTTCTCGCTCACCGTGACCATGTCGCTGTCGCTGATCTGGCCCTTCTGGATTTCCAGGGTGGCGATGTAGGCGGTCATCAGCTTGGTCAGGCTCGCCGGCGGCAGGCGCTCGTCACCGTTGTGCTCGACCAGTACCTCGCCGCTGGCCGCGTCCATCAGCATGTAGGACTTGGCCGCCAGCTGCGGGGCGGACGGTACGATCTGCGCTGCCCAGACGGTCGGGGTGACCGTCAGCACTGCCAGGACTATGAAGCGTTGCACGAGGCTGGTGATGTTCATCCGAATCTCAAATTAGTCAGGTAAAACGAAGGCAAGGTTTGCAGCGGTCAGTCAGCGGCAACGCGCCGCGGCTGCCCGAGGTTGGCCAGGCGTACGCTCTCTTCGAGCTGCATGGCCTCATCCGGTGTGTCGATGGGCCCCAGACGCACGCGGTGCAGGGTCTGCTGGTTGTGTACCACCGAGCTGATGAACACCGGGGCAGAGACCACGCCGCTCAGCTTGTCCTTGAGCAACTGCGCTGCATCCGGATTGGCGAAGGCGCCAACCTGGAGAAACAGGCCAGAGGCTGCGGGCGAAGCGTTTTTTTTTGCATCGACTTCCAGCGGCACCGTGGCCGCAGCGTGCTGCTGGGGCGGCGGCGTGTACTGTTCGATCGGCTGCGCGACATTGCTGGCGGGCTTGCTCGCAATCATCTCCGGCTGCGCCATCATCGTCGGCACCGGTCGGCCCTGGTCGGCCCACCATTGCTGTGGGTCGATGCCTTCGACCTTTACCCGCGCCGTTCCGCTCTCGGCATAGCCGAGCTTCTTCGCCGCGGCGAAAGACAGATCGATGATCCGATCGGAGTAGAACGGACCACGGTCATTGACGCGCAAGACCACGGTGCGCCCGTTATCCAGATTGGTGACCTTGACGTAAGTGGGCAAGGGCAGCGTCTTGTGCGCCGCGCTCATGCCATAAAGATCGTACTTCTCGCCGTTGGCGGTGGGCTGGCCGTGAAACTTGGTGCCATACCAGGATGCCGTCCCGGTAGCTGAATAACGTCGACCATCGCTGATTGGAAAGTAGGTCTTGCCCAGCACCGTATAGGGATTGGCCTTGTAACGGCCGTAATGCGGCATCGGCGTGGCATCGGGGATCTGCGAAACGTCGACGTCCCACCAGGGCGCGCCGTCCTTGTGCGGACGGCTGTAGTCGCCGGGACCACTGATCCCGGTACTCTTACTTGGTGCACTGCTCGGTGTCGGCGTCGATGAGCAGCTCGCCAGCAGCGCCCCGGCGACACCCAGCGCGACCAGCCTTGTCCAGATCACGGTCATTGTTCGCCTCGCGCTTCGGCCAGCAGCTGGGACAGCTGATGCACGGCCATCGCATACATCACGCTACGGTTGTAGCGGGTAATGACATAGAAATTCGGCAGGCCCAGCCAGTACTCATCACCCTCTGCGCCATCCAGGCGGAAGGCGGTAATGGCCGTATCGTTGGCCACCGACTTGTCGAACTGCCAGCCTAGGCTACGCAGTTCGCCGGCATTTTTTTGCGACTCCAGGCCGACGGTCAGCCCTTCTTCATAGCGCTCGCCGCCTACCTTGGCCCGCGCCACCACCGGCTCGCCCGCAGCCCAGCCATGTTGCTTGAAGTAACTGGCCGCACTGCCGATGGCATCGGTGGGGTTGTTCCAGATATCGATGTGCCCGTCGCCGTCGAAATCCACCGCGTAGGCGCGGAAGCTGCTCGGCATGAACTGCGGCAGTCCCATCGCACCCGCGTAGGAGCCCTTGAGCGTAAGCGGGTCGACCTGCTCCTCACGGGTCAGCAGCAGGAACTCCTTGAGCTGCTGACGGAAAAACGGCTGACGCGGAGGGTAATCGAAGCCCAGCGTCGACAGCGCATCGATCACCCGATGGCTACCGGTATTGCGGCCGTAGAAGGTTTCCACGCCGATGATCGCGACGATGATTTCCCCCGGGACGCCGTATTCGGTTTCCGCACGAGTCAGCGCGGCTTCGTTCTCCCGCCAGAAATCGACGCCCTGGGCGATGCGCGAGTCGGTGAGGAAGATAGGTCGATATTCCTTCCACGGCTTGACCCGCTCCGCAGGACGCGAAATGGCATCGAGAATCGCCTGCTTGCGCTCGGCCTGCTTGAACAGATCACGCAGCTGCTCGTCGGCAAATCCATAGTCGCGGGTCATCTCCGCGATGAACTCGTCCACGTTCGGGCCGGTGTAATCGGCCGCCTGCAGCGGCAGGCTTCCCAGCACAGCGCCGGCCAAAGCCACGCCCCCTAGCATCCGCGCCATCCAGCCACGCCGTAATGAAGTCAACAAATTCACTCTCGTCAAACCTGCGCGATCCACTTGCGATGGGTGTGGATCGACATCAAAACCCCGAACCCTGACAGCAGGGTCACCAATGAAGTTCCGCCATAACTAATGAAGGGCAATGGCACCCCCACCACCGGCAACAGCCCACTGACCATACCGATATTGACGAAAACGTAAACAAAGAAGGTCATCGTCAGCGCACCGGCCAGCAGTTTTCCAAACAGCGTTTGCGCCTGCACGGTGATAACAAGGCCGCGAGTGATCAGCAGACCATACACCAGCAGCAGCAGGCAGACCCCGACTAGGCCGAACTCTTCAGCGAGCACGGCGATGATAAAGTCCGTGTGGCTTTCCGGCAAAAAATCCAGGTGCGACTGCGTGCCTGCCAGCCAGCCCTTGCCGAACACCCCACCCGAACCGATCGCCGCCTTCGACTGGATGATGTTCCAGCCAGTGCCCAGCGGATCGCTTTCCGGATCGAGAAACGTCAGTACTCGCTGCTTCTGGTAGTTGTGCAGTACGAAGTACCACATCGCCACAGCGATGGGCACGATCGCCGTGACCGCGCCAATGATCCAGCGCCAACGCAGACCGCCGATGAACAGGACGAATGCGCCGGAGGCGAGAATCAGCAGCGATGTGCCCAGATCCGGCTGTTTGAGGATCAGCACGAAGGGCACGAGGATCAGCGACAGACTGATCGCAGTGTGCTTGATGCTCGGCGGCAGGCTGCGCGAGGACAGATACCAGGCGATGGTCATCGGCATGATGATCTTCATGAACTCCGACGGCTGGAAGCGGATCACCCCCGGAATGTTGATCCAGCGGGTGGCGCCCATCGCTGTATGGCCGACGACCTCGACCGCCACCAGCAGCGCTACCACAGCGAGATAGCCCAGCGGTACCCAGCGCGCCATGAAGCGTGGCTCGAACTGTGCAATGACCAGCATTGCACCCAGGCCGAGGCCGAAAGACGTCGCCTGCTTAATGACCAGATCCCAGTTCTTGCCGCTGGCCGAATAGAGAATGAACAGACTGCCCGCCGCCAGCATCAGCAGCAACACCAGCAGCAGCCCATCGATATGCAGGCGCTGCAACAGGCTGGCGCGACGCCGCAACACGTCCTCGCGCGACAAGGTTCGGTCGAAATTGCCGCTCATGGCTTCTTCCCTTCGGCGGTCAGCGGCGGGGCGAACTCGGGCTTGAGCACGCCCTCCTCGTTCAGCAGCCAGGCGTCCATGACCTGCTTGGCCACCGGCGCGGCGACGCCCGAACCGGATTCGCCGTTCTCGACCATCACCGCCACGGCGATCTGCGGGTCATGCACCGGGGCGAAGGCGACGAACAACGCATGGTCCCGATGGCGTTCGGCCAGCTTGGCACTGTCGTATTTCTCGCCCTGGCGGATCGCGACCACCTGGGCGGTACCGCTCTTGCCGGCAATACGATACGCCGCGCTGTCACCGACCTTCCTTGCCGTACCCCGCGCGCCATGCAGAACCTGCTCCATGCCGTGGGTAGCGTAGTCCCAGTAGCGCGGATCGCGAAGCTGGATGTCCGGAACCGGATCATGGTCCACCGGCGCTTCACTACCGACGCTGCGCGCCAGATGCGGCCGAATCCACTTGCCGCGGGTCGCCACTAGCGCCGTGGCCTGGGCCAGCTGCAGCGGCGTGGCCTGCATGTAACCCTGGCCGATACCGAGAATCACTGTTTCACCGGGATACCAGGGCTGGCGATAGCGCGCCCGTTTCCAGTCGCGCGACGGCATCAGGCCCGCCGTCTCCTCGTGCATGTCCAGGGATACGCGCTGCCCCAGGCCGAAGCGGGTCATGTATTCGTGCATGCGATCGACGCCCAGCTTGTGGGCCATGTCGTAGAAGTAGGTGTCGTTGGAGCGGGCGATGGCCAGGTCCAGGTCCACCCAGCCGTCGCCGTTGCGGTTCCAGTTGCGGTACTTGTGCTTCACGTTCGGCAGTTGGAAAAAGCCCGGATCGAACACGCGACTGCTCGGCGTGATCACGCCGGCATCGAGGCCGGCAACGGCCATCATTGGCTTGATGGTCGAGCCGGGCGGGTAAAGGCCGCGCAGCACACGGTTGAACAACGGACGATCAATAGAGTCGCGCAGTTCACCGTAATCCTTGAAGCTGATGCCGGTGACGAAGAGATTGGGGTTGAAGCTCGGCTGACTGACCATCGCCACCACCTCGCCGGTGCTCGGCAGCAGCGCGACGATTGCACCGCGACGACCACCGAGCGCCGCTTCTGCGGCCTCCTGCAGGTCGAGATCGAGCGACAGCGTGATGTCCTTGCCCGGTATCGGATCGGTACGCTTGAGCACGCGCAAGACCCTGCCGCGGGCATTGGTTTCGACCTCTTCGTAGCCGACCTGGCCGTGCAGCTCGTCCTCGTAGAATTTCTCGATACCGGTCTTGCCGACATGGTGCGTACCGCTGTAATTGACCGGGTCGAGCTGCTTGAGCTCTTGCTCGTTGATTCGCCCGACATAGCCTACCGAGTGCGCGAAGTGCGGACCCTGCGGGTAATGCCGGACCAGCTGCGCCGCCACCTCGACCCCAGGCAGGCGGAACTGATTCACGGCAATGCGCGCAATCTGCTCCTCGGACAGCTCGTACATGATCGGTACCGGCTCGAATGGCCGGCGCCCCTGCAACACGCGCTTCTCGAACAGCCCACGCTCTTCCTCGCTGAGCTCCAGCACCTCGACCACGCCATCGAGCACAGTCTTCCAGTCGCCGGCGCGCTCGCGGGTGACGGTCAGGCTGAAACTGGGCCGGTTGTCGGCGATGACCCGGCCCTTGCGGTCGAAGATCAAGCCACGATTGGGCGGGATCGGCTGAACGTGGACGCGGTTGTTCTCCGACAGCGTCGAATGGTGCTCGAACTGCACCACCTGCAGGTAATACATGCGCGACACCAGCACACCGATCAACAGCAACACGAACACAAGGCCCACGATGACGCGCCGGCGCACCAGCACGGCGTCCTTCTCGTGATCCTTGAGTTGAATCGGTTGCGGCATCTTGAAGGGGTTCGCGGACTACTTGTGATAAGGATGACCGGACAGCAGCGTCCAGGCGCGGTAAATCTGTTCGCCGATCAGGATTCGCACCAGCGGATGAGGCAGGGTCAGCGGCGACAGCGACCAGCGCTGCTCGCTGCGCGCGCAAACCTCGGGTGCCAGCCCTTCCGGACCGCCGACCATGAGGTTGACGTTGCATGCATCGAGCCGCCAGCGCTCGATCTCCGCCGCCAGCTGCTCGGTGCTCCACGGCTTGCCATGTACCTCGAGCGTGACAATGCGCTCGCCTGGCTGAACCTTGCCCAGCATGGCCTCGCCTTCCTGGCGAATCAACCGCGCCACGTCGGCGTTCTTGCCGCGGGTATTGAGCGCAATCTCATGCAGCTCCAGCGGTAGTTCGGACGGCAGGCGCTTGGCATATTCCTGCCAACCATCCTCGACCCAGCGTGGCATCTTCGAGCCGACCGCAATCAGCTTGATACGCACGGCTTATTCCGGGTCGTGAGCGTGCTGCGCGCGGCTCTGCTCGGCGCCCTGCCAGAGACGTTCCAGATCGTAGAACTGGCGGGTCGGCACCTGCATCACATGGATGACAACATCGCCCAGGTCGAGCAACGCCCACTCACCGCCTTCGAGACCCTCGCTGCCAAGCGGGCGAACGCCCTGCTCCTTGACCTGCTCCAGCACGTTTTCGACGAGCGACTTGACGTGCCGGCTGGAACTGCCGCTGGCGATGATCATGTAATCGGTGACACTGGTCTTGCCGCGCACATCGATCGTGGTGATGTCCTGGCCTTTCAGATCTTCCAGGGCGGCAACCGCCAGCTGGACCAACTCTTCAGTTTGCATAACGTGAAAACAACCTCAGTTCGACGCCCGGTACAGTCCGTGCGCGTTGATATAAGCCAGTACGGCATCGGGAACCAGGAATCGGACCGACTTGCCGCTGGCCAGCAATTGGCGAATCTGTGTGGCAGACACTTCCAACGGTGTCTGCCAGACGAAGGCAATCTGCCCGCTGCCCCCGCAAAGCACCTGGGGATCGGGCACGCTGCGTGCGGCGAGCAGATCGCGCAGCACCTGCGGCGCCTCGCTGCCGGCATCCGGGCGTTGCAGGACGAGGATATGGCAATAGTCGAGCAGCTCTTCCCAGCGATGCCAGGTTGGCAGGCCGCAGAAGGCATCCCAGCCCACCACCAGCAACAACTGATCCTCCTCGCCCAGCTCGGCGCGCAGGGAAATCAGCGTGTCGATGGTGTAGGACGGCTTCTCCCGCTCCAGCTCACGAGCGTCCACACAAAGTGGCGGCAGAGCTTGCACCGCCAGGCGAACCATTGCCAGGCGATCCTGCGCCGAGCAATTGGGGGTGTCACGGTGCGGCGGACGCGCGTTGGGAATCAACCGCAGCTCGTCGAGATCGAACATCTCGGCCACTTCCAGCGCCCCGCGCAAGTGACCGATGTGTACCGGATCGAAGGTGCCGCCGAGTATACCGATGCGCCGGGCGCCGCTGCCTTGGCTCATCAGGTACGGACGTGGCCGTCGCCAAACACCACGTACTTCTCGCTGGTCAGCCCTTCCAGACCGACCGGACCACGGGCATGAAGCTTGTCAGTGGAGATGCCGATCTCCGCGCCCAGGCCATACTCGAAGCCATCGGCGAAACGCGTCGAGGCGTTGACCATCACCGAAGCGGAGTCCACCTCGGTGAGGAAGCGCCGGGCATCGGTGAAGTTCTCGGTGACGATCGCGTCGGTGTGTTGCGAGCCGTAGCGATTGATGTGCTCGATGGCGGCATCCAGCGAATCGACGATGCGGATCGACAGGATCGGTGCGTTGTATTCGGTGGACCAGTCTTCTTCGCTGGCCTCCAGCACATCGCCGCCAAGCAGCGCCTGGGTTCGCGCACAGCCACGCAACTCAACGCCCTTCTCGCGATAGATGGACGCCAGTGGCGGCAGCACCCGATCGGCGATGCCCTGGTGAACCAGCAGCGTCTCCATGGTGTTGCACGGCGCGAAGCGCTGGGTCTTGGCGTTGTCGGCGACGCGAACGGCCTTGTCCACGTCCGCCGCCACGTCGATGTAGACATGGCAGATGCCGTCCAGGTGCTTGATCACCGGTACCCGGGCGTCGCGACTGATGCGTTCGATCAGACCCTTGCCGCCGCGCGGCACGATCACATCGACGTATTCCGGCATGCTGATCAGCGCGCCGACCGCGGCCCGGTCAGTGGTCTCCACGACCTGCACCGCCGCTGCCGGCAGCCCGGCTTCGGCCAGGCCAAGCTGGATGCAGCGGGCGATGGCCTGATTGGAATGGATCGCCTCGGAACCACCGCGCAGGATGGTGGCATTGCCCGACTTCAGGCACAGGCTGGCGGCGTCGATGGTCACGTTCGGCCGCGACTCGTAGATGATCCCAACCACGCCCAGCGGCACGCGCATCTTGCCGACCTGAATGCCCGAAGGCATGTAGCGCATGTCGCGAATCTCGCCGATCGGGTCCGGCAGCGTGGCGACCTGGCGCAGCCCTTCGATCATGCCGTCGATCACCTTGGGCGTCAGCGCAAGACGATCGAGCATCGCCGCGTCCAGACCGTTGGCGCGGCCACCGGCAAGGTCCCGCTCGTTGGCGCTGACCAACTCGTCGCGGGCTGCGTCGAGCGCGGCGGCGGCGGCCTGCAGCGCACGGTTCTTCTGCGCCGTGCTGGCGCGCGCAAGCACCCGCGAGGCCTCGCGCGCGGCGCGGCCCAGGCGGTTCATGTAATCGAGTACGGACTCGGTCATGGATCTAGCTGGCCTGACTGAAGGGAAAGCGGCTGATTATAGCCACCCCGACCGCCCGCGCACAGCGGCGCCGGGCGAAAGGCGCTCGAATGCATGCGCGGACAGCGCTACGAACCAGCCAGCACGGCTGCAGTATCCTCGCGCCGAGGAAACCCACCACCCTTTCGTCAGGTCGAAAGGCGATCTCGATTCAAGGAAATCCGCATGGGCCAGTGGCTCGAAACCCTAACCCAATGGCTCGCCGGGCATCCGCAATGGCTGGGCCTGGCGCTGCTGATCGTCGCCTGCATGGAGTGTCTGGCCGTAGTCGGACTGATCATCCCGGGCACGGTGCTGGTATTCGCGATTGCAGTACTCGCTGGCAGCGGAGTGCTGAGCCTGGGGGAAACCCTTTTGCTGGGCTTTATCGGCGGACTGATCGGCGACCTGCTTTCCTATGCCCTCGGTCGACGCTATCACCAGGGCATTCGCAGCTTGCGAGGCCTGCGCGACCATCCCGAGTGGCTGGTGCAGGCCGAGCACTACTTTCAGCGCTACGGCGTAGCCAGCCTGCTGGTAGGCCGCTTCATCGGCCCGCTGCGTCCCATGCTGCCGATGACCGCCGGCATGCTCGACATGCCGTTCGGACGCTTCCTGCTGGTCAGCCTGTGTGCTGCCGCCGGCTGGTCGATGGCTTATCTGCTGCCCGGCTGGAGCGCCGGAGCCGCCATCCGCCTGCCGCTGGAGGAGGGTTTCTGGAGCGAAGCCGGGATAGTGGTCGGCGCGCTGCTGACGCTGATCGCGGCAACTGCATTCGGCAGCCTGCGCGGCTTGCGTTGGGTCAGCGCACTGTCGGCCGGCCTCGGCGTTGCCATCCTGCTCGGTCTGTTTTTCGGCTGGCCGCACCTGCAGGAACTCGACGAAGGCCTGCTGGCAGTGATCCAGGGCGCACGCAGCACCACCTTCGACCGCATCATGGTGATCGTCACCCGCGCCGGCGACTTTCACACCCAACTGTGGGCCGCGGTATTGCTATGCCTGCTGCTTCTGGTCGCACGCCAATGGCGCGCCGCCCTGTTCGCCATTCTTACGCTGCTGGGCACGGCCCTGGCCAACGGCGCCCTGAAGGCCACCTTTGCCCGCGTTCGCCCGGAAGTACTGATGGAGCCGCTGAGCAGCTACAGTTTTCCCAGCGGGCACAGCTCAGCGGCGTTCGCCTTCTTCCTCACCCTCGGCGTGCTCGCCGGTCGCGGCCAGCCACCGCGCCTGCGCCTTGCCTGGCTGGTCCTCGCCAGCTTACCGGCGACGGCAATCGCACTCTCGCGGGTCTATCTCGGTGTGCACTGGACCACCGACGTGACGGCTGGCGCCCTGTTGGCCGCAAGCATCTGCGCCGCCAGCCTGACCCTGGTGCAATGGCGCAGCCCGCTGCACGCAATGGCACCGAGAGTCTGGTGGCTGATCCTGCCGGCATGTATGGGCCTGCTCGGCGCATTCAGCGTCTGGGCCCTGCCGACAGCGATGCAGATGTATCGGTATCAGTGATTGCTCCCTCAAGCGTGTGATCCGAAATTTTTTCTGGTGCGAAACAGGAATGTGCGAGGCGTCGTTGCGTATGTCGCGCCACCAGCGGAAAGTCCGCACCTTGGCAGAGCAGCCTTCTGCCGTTGAGTTTCGGATAACTCAATAACTGTCCAGGGACCAGGATATTTCGATGCGCGAGTCACGCCTTCTAACTTTCAGCACCCACGATGCCTTAGAGCTTTCCTACCGCCATTGGCCCGCACTTTCGTCCACAGAGCCTACAAGGCGGGCCGTCGTCATGTTCCATCGCGGACATGAGCATTCCGGCCGGCTGTCCCACCTCGTTGATGAGCTCGACCTTCCTGAGTGCGATTTCTTTGCCTGGGATGCGCGCGGGCACGGTCTATCGCCTGGCACCCGTGGAGACAGCCCGAGCTTCGCGACGAGCGTTCGAGACGTGCAGACGCTCATTGATCACATCGGCTCTATGCACTGCATCAAAGAGGAAGACCTGGCAATTGTTGCGCAAAGTGTAGGGGCGGTAGTTATTGCGACATGGGCCCACGACTATGCGCCCAAAGTTCGGGCGCTGGTGCTGGCGTCACCGGCGTTCAAGGTAAAGCTGTATGTACCATTCGCACGGACAGGCCTAAGGCTAATACGAGCGTTTCGCGGCAACTTCTTCGTCGACAGCTACGTCAAGGCCCGCTTCCTGACGCACGATCCCGCGCGGATTCAGAGCTATCAGCAGGATCCGCTTATCACCAAGGCCATTTCCGTCAATATGCTCCTTGGGCTGCATGAAGCGGCGCGGCGCGTGGTTGCGGATGCGCAGGCTATCCAGATCCCAACTCAGCTTTTTATCTCAGGCGCAGACTTCGTCGTAGAAAGCAAACCGCAAGTAACTTTTTTCGAAAGACTTGGCAGCTTACGAAAAGAAAAACACGTTCTGCCGGGTTTCTTTCACGACACGCTCGGCGAGCGAGATCGTAATCGGGCAGTAAGCCAGGCCCGCCGCTTCATTCGTCATAATTTCGATATGCCAATGGCGCCCCCATCGCTCCTCGATTCGGACCGAATAGGCCCGATGTGTGCGGAAGCAGAAGCACTGGCTGCCCCTGTAGCTCCGAATTCCATGGAAGGATGTTACTGGCGCGCCATGCGTGCGGGAATGCGCCTTGGCGCCCGGCTTTCTCATGGGCTGAAGCTCGGTTTCGAGGCGGGTTTCGATTCCGGCAGCACGCTCGATTATGTCTACAGAAACGAACCAGCAGGGCTGACTGCGCTGGGGCGCAAGATTGACCAGCTTTATTTGAACTCCATAGGCTGGCGTGCAATACGTCCGAGAAAAAGGCATGTAGAAGAGCTGTTACGCGGGGCGATGAGCCGCCTGCGAAGCGCCGATCAGCCGGTACATATCGTGGACATTGCCGCCGGCCATGGCCGCTACATTCTCGAGGCAATCCAGGACCTCGAAGAACGCCCTGCCTCGATTCTCCTGCGCGATTACAGCGATATCAATGTACGCGACGGCAGTGCCCTGATCCGGGCAAAGGGTTTCGAAGAGGTCGCTCGATTCATCAAGGCAGACGCATTCGATCAGGCGGATCTGGCCGCACTCTCGCCGCGCCCCACGCTTGTAGTGGTATCGGGTTTCTACGAGTTGTTCGGCGACAACCAGATGATCGGCCGCTCTCTTGCCGGCGTCGCCGAAGCGCTGCAACCGGGCGGCTACATCGTATACACCGCACAACCCTGGCACCCACAGCTGAAGCTCATAGCCCGAGTGCTGACCAGTCACCGAGATGGGCAGGCATGGGTGATGCGGCGGCGTACCCAAGCGGAGATTGACCAACTGGTAGCAGCGGCAGGCCTGGTAAAAATCACGCAGCGTATCGACGACTGGGGGATCTTTACGGTGTCGTTGGCACAAAAACCCTACTGACGACCTTCTCTAGCGACACCAAGGTTGGCCGGTGCGGCGCTAGGTCACGCTGGCGAACACACGGGGGCGACACGCCTTACGCCCCGTCCTGCAATTGCTCGAGCAGGCTTTGAATCTGCTCGAGCTGCGACGCTGGCTCGTCCAGCCCCAGCAATTCGATCTTCTGCTCCGCATCGAATGGCAACAGGTAGGCCAGCTGACTGGCCAGAGCTGCCTGATCGCTCACCGCGCCTCCCAGCCCCAGGGTTTTCACCATCGGATGCTGGCCCAGCGCGGCGAGCAGTACGACGAGGTCGGCGTGCTGCTCGGCCAGTGGCTGGCTATCGGCTTCGCTGCGCCAAGCGACCTGGGCGACGGCCAGCTGGTCACGCAGTACTTCGAACGATTGCACATCGAAGCGCCGCCCGCCTTCGACCCGGATACCCAACAGGCCGTTGGGCAGCTGTTGCCAGTCGCGAATCAGCGCTTCGCAACCGATATGAGAGAACGCCGCCGGTGCGGCGCCAACCTCCTTGCCATCCAGAATATGCACCACGCCAAAGCCATGCCCAGCCTTGAGGCACTGGCTGACCATGTCGAGATAGCGTGCCTCGAATATCTGCAGGTCGAGAAAACAACCGGGGAACAGCACGGTATCCAGCGGGAACAACGGCAATCTCATGGCGATTCCATCACAGCAGCAAGGCAACCACCAGCGGCAACAGCACCGCAGTCATTACCCCCATCAGGCTCATGGCCAGGGCCGCGAACGCACCGCATTCGTCGCTTTCCTGCAGCGCCTGCGCGGTGCCCACGGCGTGGGCGGTCAGCCCGAGCGCAATGCCGCGGGCCGCAGGATGCTGAACGCCAAACCGGCGCAACAGTTCCGGACCGAAAATCGCGCCGAGCACGCCGGTGATCATCACGAACACCGCCGCCAGTGCCACCACACCGCCGATCTGCTCGGCCACCAGCATGGCGATCGGCGAAGTGACCGACTTCGGCGCCAGGGTCATCAGGATCATGTCATCCGCGCCGAAAGCCCAAGCCAGGGCCATGCCCAGCGCCGTGGCAAACACACCGGCGACCAGCAAAGTGATCACGATCGGGCCGAACAACTCGCGAATCCGCCGCAGGTTCAGGTACAGCGGCACGGCCAGCGCAACGGTGGCCGGCCCCAGCAGCAGCGTCAGCCACTGCGCACTGATGCGGTATTCGTCATAGTCGATGCCACATAGCAGGAGGATGCCGACGATCAGCGTCATCGACACTAGAACCGGCTGCAGGAATACCCAGCGGGTCTTCTCATACGCCGCATACGCCAGCTGGAAGACAGCCAGGGTAATAGCCACACCGAACAGCGGATGATGGATCAGCGCCTCCCAGGCGGCCTGCCAGTGCAGCTCGATCATGCGCCCTCCTGCTGACGCTGCTTGCGCCGGATCAGCGTCTGCATCAGCCAGCCGGTGAAGACCAGCGAGACCAGCAGCGAAATTACCAGCACGCCGACGATGGCCCAGAAGTCATCAAGGATCGCCTCCGTATACGCCATCACCCCAACCGCCGGCGGTACCAGCAGCAGCGGCAGGTAGCGCAACAGGCTGCTCGCCGCCAGCTGCAGCGATTCGCTGGCCCGGCCCCGCGCCAGCAGGCCGGCGAACAGCAGCACCATGCCGATGATGGGGCCCGGCAGCATGGGCAGAAACAGCACATTGAGGACGGTGCCGAGCAACTGGAATGCGACCAGCCAGGTCAGGCCTCTGAGCAGCATGGGAGCCTCCCGCAAAATTGCGACAGTATAAAGGGCAACGCCGGCAGGCGCCCGCGCTGCGCTATGACGGGCCATTCGCGGTGCCGATGCTGGTTTGCCGCGACGCCTGCCCGTGCTGATCTAGAGCTGTAAATGACGCAGAGCCAGTCGGCCGCTTCGGGCCCGGCACTGCCCCTCTCTAGTCAGACTGCACATCGCTGCAGCCATACAAGAACAATCAGGAGGACACATGCCACAGGTACCCGTCGCACAGCTCAAGGATTACATCGGCAAGGAACTGGGCCACTCCGAGTGGCTGACCGTCGATCAGCAGCGCGTCAACCAGTTCGCCGACTGCACCGGCGATCACCAGTTCATCCACATCGATGCCGAAAAAGCCGCGCAAACACCGTTCGGCGGCACTATTGCCCATGGCTTCCTGTCGCTGTCGTTGCTGCCGATGTTGTCTGGCGACCTTATGGTCGTGCCGGAAGGCACGCGGATGGGCGTCAACTATGGGCTGGACAGCCTGCGCTTCATCCAGCCGGTGAGGGTCGGCTCGCGGGTGCGCCTGGGACTGACGCTGATCGATGCCTACGAGAAGAATCCCGGGCAATGGCTGCTCAAGGCGCGCGCGGTGATGGAGATCGAAGGCTCGGAAAAACCGGCCTATATCGCCGAAACCCTGGCGCTGTGCGTCCTTTGAGCGGCGACTCTGCGCGATTGTCGCAGCCCGCTCGGTTTGCGGCATACTGCGGACGTTCTGCCTGAGCGGATATCCGCATGCTGCGTCTTCTTCCCTTCCTGTTATTCGGTCTGCTCACCGCCTGCGGCGAGGGCGAGCCTCTCACCCCTGCCGATGGAGTGCTGCCGGACGGCGGCCGCTATCGCGGCGAAATCGTCGAGGGCTTGCTGCAGGGCGGCGGTCGTATCGACTACCCGAACGGCAGTTACTACCTCGGCCAATTCAAGGACGGCCAGTGGCATGGCCTGGGCACCTGGCAAAGCGCAACAGGCGACCGCTACGAGGGTGAGTTCAGGCACGGCTTGTTCGACGGCCTGGGCCGTTTCAGCTATGTCGAGGGTGGCGTCTACGAGGGCGAATTCCAGGCCGGACGCATGCATGGCCACGGGCGCTTCAGCCAGGACGGCACGGTCTACGAAGGCGAGTTTCGCAACAACCTCTACCACGGCCAGGGCAGCCTGGAATATGCCGACGGCTTCAGTCATCGAGGGCAGTTCAGCAAAGGCCAGCCGGATGGACCGGGCACCCGCAGCGACGCCAATGGTCAACTCAGCGGGCATTTCAACGCGGGCAACCTGAACGGCGAAGGCAGCTTTTCGACCGAGCATGGCGAGCGCTACAGCGGCCACTTCGAGAACGATCAGTTCCATGGCCAGGGACGCTACGAGGACAGCGAGGGCAACGCCTGGAACGGCACCTTCGTCCACGGCGAACTGAGCGGCACCGGCACTTATGTCGCCAGCGATGGCAGCCGCTACAGCGGGCAGTTTCGCAACTGGCGCTACCACGGCCAGGGCCGTCTCGATCGCGCAGACGGCAGCTTCTATACCGGCGGTTTCCGTCACGGACACTTCGACGGCGAGGGCGTACTGACCCAGGCCGACGGCACCGAGCTGCGCGGCAGCTGGCGTAATGACCGACGCGTCCGCGACGAGCAGGCAGACGCGCTATCGGACCCGCTCGAGCTCGCGCTGCTGGGACAAGGCTCGCTGCTCGAGCGTGCGATCAGTGCGCTACCGCCTTCCAGCCCTGCCCAGGACCTCTATACGCTGACCGTGGCCGGCGATGGCCGGCAGAGCGTGTTCATGCGCGAAACCGATTACGTACAGAAGCTGCTCGCCGAGCGTTTCGCCGCCCATGGCCAACTCAGCCTGGTCAACCACCGCGATCATCTCGTCGACCGGCCGCTGGCGACCCGGGAGAACCTGACCCGAGCGATTCGCGCGCTGGCCGAACGCAGTGGCGAGGAAGACCTGATCTTTCTCTATTTCACCAGCCACGGTTCGGCGGACCACGAACTGGTGCTGAACCAGCCGCGTCTTTCGCTGGACGACTTGCCGGCAGCGGATCTGGCGCAGCTGCTCGCGCCGCTCGCCAAGCGCAAGGTCATCCTGGTGATCTCGGCCTGCTATTCCGGCGGCTTCATCAAGCCACTGAAGAACGAGCAGACGCTGATCATGACCGCCGCCCGCGCCGACCGGGTGTCCTTCGGCTGCTCCGAGCAGAGCGACTTCACCTACTTCGGCCGCGCCCTGTTCGCCGAAGCGCTGCAGGAAACCGACGATATCGTGCAGGCCTTCACGCTGGCCGCAGCAAAAGTTGCCGAACGCGAGCAGGCCGACGACTATCAGGCATCGGAACCGCAAATTTGGGCGCCGGAAGCGGTCGTCCAACGCTGGCAGGAGCTGCGGCAGCGGCGTGCCACCCAATGATCGCCACAGGAGCAAGACCATGTATTTGACGCCACAGCGCATTCTGCTTGCCGGCGCCACCGGACTCACTGGCGAGCACCTGCTCGATCGCCTGCTCAACGAACCCACCGTCGAACGCGTGCTGGCGCCTACACGCAGGCCATTGGCGGCCCATCAGCGCTTGGAAAACCCGGTCGGAGAGCTGCTGGCGTTGCTGCCAACGCTGGGCGGCGAGATCGACACGGCCTTCTGCTGCCTGGGCAGCACGCTAAAGCAGGCCGGTGGCCAGGAGGCGTTCCGCGCCATCGATCATGATCTGGTGCTGGCGTTTGCCCGCCGGGCTAAGGAGATGGGCGCGCGTCACCTGCTGGTGATCAGCTCGCTGGGGGCCAACCCGGACAGTTCGATCTTCTACCTCAAGGTCAAAGGCGAAATGGAGGCGGCATTGCAGCAGCAGGACTGGCCACAGCTGACCATCGCCCGCCCCTCTCAGCTGATCGGCCCACGCCTGGAGCCGCGGTTGAGCGAACGCATCGCGGCGCCCCTGTCGCAGCTGCTGCCGGGCAAGTACCACGGCATCGAGACCTGCACCCTAGCCCGCGCGCTGTGGCGACTGGCGCTGGAGGAAGGCGACGGCGTGCGCATCGTCGAATCGGACGAGCTGCGCAAGCTGGGGAAATAACTGTCGGCGCCTTGCCAAAAGGCGCCGATTGACCACTGGATGGACGACGCTGCGGCATCGCTCTCACGATGATCATCAGTGACGTAGGGTGGATGTCGCTTTTTACATCCACCTGGCCTCGCCGGTGGATCGGTGAAGCGTGATCCACCCTCCGGTCCGCAAGCGCGTCAGGCGTTAACGCCGCCTTTCAGACCTTGATGAAATGCTCGCGGTAATGCCGCAGCTCGGCGATGGAATCACGGATGTCGTCGAGCGCCAGGTGCGTGCCGCTCTTCTTGAAGCCTTCCATGATCTGCGGCGCCCAACGTGCCGCCAGCTCCTTGAGCGTCGATACGTCCAGATTGCGGTAGTGGAAGTAGGCCTCGAGCTTCGGCATCTGCCGGTAGAGGAAGCGTCGGTCCTGGCAGATGCTGTTGCCGCAGATCGGCGACTTGCCCTTGGGCACCCACTGCTCGAGGAAGGCCAGCGTCGCCTGCTCGGCCTCGGCGGTGGAAGTCCTGCTCTTACGCACGCGCTGGGTCAGGCCCGAGCCGCCGTGCTGACGGGTGTTCCACTCATCCATGCGCGCCAGTGTTTCATCGCTCTGGTGTACCGCGATCACCGGCCCCTCGGCCAGCACGTTGAGCTGACTGTCGGTGACGATGGTCGCCATCTCGATGATGACGTCGTTGTCCGGATCCAGACCGGTCATTTCCAGGTCGATCCAGATCAGGTTCTGCGGGTTCTGCATGGCGGGCTCCTTGGCTGTGCGGCGCAGTTTAGCCGCTCGTATCGACGCCGTCAGGTGTCGCGCCACCGGGGTACCAGATAAGCAGCCGCGAGCGGCGCCAGTCATTCAATTGCTGCACTTCAACCGGCTCGACCCCTGGCACCGCGAAGCTGTTGCTGATCAACAGCGCGCCGGGACGCATCTCGGCGTGCGCCTTGTTCCACAGGGCGGCCATGGGTGCCGGTGAGAGGAAGCAATAGACCACGTCGTACTCGGCGAGATCGACCCGCCACAGACTGAGCAGGCGAATATGGCAGTTGCGCCGCGGCAGGCAGCGCAGCCAGGACAGTGCGAAGGTCAGCGGCGCGGTTTCCACGCCAATGAACTGCGCCGCCGGAAAGTCCCGTGCCAGGCGCGACAACGTGCCGGCCAGGCCGCTGCCCAAGTCGATATAGCGGAAACCCGCCGGCAGCTCGCTCAGCCGGTTGCGCAACTGGCGCTCGGCTTCACGACCGGTCAGGTAGAGCGGCACGCGCTCGGTGAAGGCATTCCAGTTCAACAGCAACAACAACGTGAACGCGCCCAGCGGCAACCAGCCCGGCACGTCGAAATCACGCAGCAACGCCAGGCCAGGAACGAACATCAGGTTGATCGCCAGCCACCAGGCCGACAGCCCGAGCCGGGCCCCGATCAGCGCCGCCAGACAGCCCTGCGCGACTGCCACAAGGATGAGACCGGGACGCACACCCAGCACGCCGACCAGTCCGAGCAATAGCAGCCAGACCACCAGCAGCGCCAGCAGCTGGGCCAGCAGCGCACGCAGGATGGGCAGGCGAGTAACGACAGTAGCAGGCATGACCGACAATCGAACGGGTGAAGGAGCGCCAGTCTAACCCTCCGGCTTCAGCGCGATACAGGCCGAAGTGGGCGGGTTGCAGCATGCTAGACTCGCTCACCAACCTCAGAGACAACCGAATTCATGGCCAAACGCCAACTCAACCGCCGGCAGAACTGGCGTATCGAGAAAATCCAGGAAGAGCGCGCCGCCCGCGCCGCGCGTCGCGAAAGTCGTGCACTCGAAGAACTCGAAGGCGGCGATCTTGGCCCGGAGCAGACCGGACTGGTCATCGCGCATTTCGGCGTGCAGGTCGAGGTGGAAGCACTGGAAGGCGAACACAGCGGGCAGGTTTTTCGCTGCCACCTGCGCGCCAACCTGCCGGCACTGGTCACCGGCGAACGTGTGGTCTGGCGCCCGGGCAACCAGGGCATCGGTGTCATCGTTGCGCAGCTGCCGCGACATTCGGAACTCTGCCGCCCGGATACCCGTGGCCAGCTCAAGCCCGTGGCGGCGAACGTCGACCTGATCGTCATCGTCTTCGCGCCGCTACCGGAGCCCCACGCCAACCTGATCGACCGCTATCTGGTCGCCGCGGAGCACGCCGGCATCACGCCATTGCTGCTGTTGAACAAGGTCGACTTGATCGACGAGCAGAACGAAGCCGCGCTGAATCGCCTGCTGGAAGTCTATCGGCAGCTGAACTATCCGCTGCTGGAAGTCTCGGCCCACGGTGGTGGCGGCATGGAAGCGCTCAAGGCGCGGCTCGACGGCCACGTCAGCGTCTTCGTCGGGCAATCCGGGGTGGGCAAGTCTTCGCTGGTGAACAGCCTGTTGCCGGGCGTCGACACCCGCGTCGGGGCGCTGTCGGAAATGACCGGCAAGGGTACCCACACCACCACCACGGCACGTCTGTTCCACTTTCCCGGTGGCGGCGAGCTGATCGACTCCCCCGGCATCCGCGAATTCGGCTTAGGTCACGTCAGTCGCGCCGACGTCGAAGCAGGCTTCATCGAATTCCAGGATTTGCTCGGGCACTGCCGCTTCCGCGACTGCAAGCATGATCGCGAGCCCGGCTGCGCCCTGCTCCAGGCGCTGGAGGACGGGCGCATCCAGCCGCAGCGAATGAGCAGTTACCGACACATCCTCAGCAGCCTGCCAGAACCGGACTACTGATCTGTCGCTCAGCCCTCGCCGGGCTGACTGAACTGCAGCACGCCATCTTCGAAGATGTTCAACCGCTCCCGCAGTTGCTCCGGCTGTAACGGCTCCTCCGCAGCCGGCGCCGCGCCGCCAGATGGCGCGACTTCGCCTTCGGCAGCACCGGTCGAATCCGTGGCAGCGGGCTGCTCATCCTCGATCGAACGCTGCGCCTTCTTGGTCAGCACCAGAATATCGATGCGTCGGTTGACCGGATTGAGCGGGTCCTTGCGATCGAACAGCGCGGACGAGGCGTAGCCCACTACCCGCGCGATCTGATCTTCCGGGTAACCACCGATCACCAGCGTGCGGCGTGCAGCGTTGGCACGCCCGGCCGAAAGCTCCCAGTTGCCGAAGTCGCTGCGCCCCGAGAAAGGCTTGGCATCGGTGTGGCCGCTGACGCTGATTTTGTTCGGCACCGCGGCGATGGTGTCGACCAGCGCCAGCAGGATGTCTTCGAAGTAGGGCTGCAACTGGGCGCTACCGAGGGCGAACATGGGCCGGTTCTCGGCATCCATGATCTGGATGCGCAGGCCGTCCTGGGTGATCTCGAAGAGGATCTGGTCCTTGAACTTCTGCAGCTCGGGATTCTCATCAACCTTGTTCTGCAGCTCCTGGAGCAGCAGCTCGAGGCGTTCGCGCTCGATCTGCTCAGCGAAGGTCTCGGCCTGCTGGGCGTCGATCTGCGCCTCGCTCTGGGCTGGTTCCAGCTCCGGGTTGAGGGTGCGATCCGGCGATGGCGTCGGCGTGCCGCCCAGATCGATCACATGCGGGCTGGCGCTCTCGGTGAAGCCGATCGGGTCCTGAAAGTAGCCTGAGATAAGCTTCTTCTGCTCCGGCGTGGCCGAGCTCATCAGCCACATCACCAGAAAGAACGCCATCATCGCCGTTGCGAAGTCGGCAAACGCGATCTTCCAGGCGCCGCCGTGATGACCGCCAGCGACCTTCTTGACCCGCTTGACGATGATCGGTTGGGTGTTGTCCATGGTGAACCTTTAGGCGCCACGCATGGCTTGTTCGAGCTCGGCGAAGCTCGGGCGGTGGGCGGGATAAAGAACCTTGCGCCCGAACTCGACGGCCAGCGTCGGCGGCATGCCGGAGGCCGAGGCAACCAGCGTCGCCTTGATCGCCTCGTAAACGTTCAGCTCTTCCTTGGCATCGTGCTCCAACGCCGCGGCCAGCGGGCCGAAGAAGCCGTAGGAAGCGAGGATTCCGAGGAAAGTCCCTACCAGCGCCGAGCCGACCTTGTAACCGATCATCGCGTTATCGGCTTCGGCCAGGATGGACATGGTGATCACGATACCCAGCACCGCCGCAACGATACCCATTGCTGGCAAACCGTCGGCGATTTTGCTGACTGCGTGGGAGGGATGCTCGAGCTCTTCCTTCAGGCTGTTCAGCTCCATGTCGAACAGGCCTTCGAGCTCATGGGGCGCCATGTTGCCCGACGACATGATGCGCAGGTAATCACAGGTGAAGGCGGTCATCCGCTCGTCCTGCAGGAAGCCCGGGTACTTGCTGAACAGCGGACTGGCGGCGGGATCTTCCAGGTCAGCTTCAATGGCCATCATCCCTTCACGACGGCTCTTGTTGAGGATCGAGTAGAGCAGGCTGAGCACTTCCAGATAATAGGTGTGGGTAAAACGGGTGCTGAACATCTTCAGCGATTTTTTGAACACCAGCATGGTGGTGCTGGCGGGGTTGGCCTGCAGAAAACCGCCCAGCGCCGCACCACCGATGATCATCACCTCGAACGGATGGATGAGCGCGCCGATCTTGCCGCCAGAGAGCACGAACCCGCCCAGCACGCTGGCGAACACGACGATAATCCCGATTATTTTGACCATAGGAGGTACGTCTAAAACCTGGTTACGAGCCGTCCGGATCAAGGGCAAATAAACGCCCAGAATCGCCACCAGACGACCTTGCGAAAGGAATGTTGGAAGAATTGTTCTGGTTATCGGAACTTTTGCGCCAGACTAAAGGCCATCCCGATGAAAAGCTAGTTCGGCCATGACCACCACACCTCCGCTGCCACGCACGATACCCGCCTGGATCAAGGCTCTCGACGATGCACCCCTTCCCGCGTTTGCCGGCGTCCATGGCAAGGTGCGACTGGCGCTGCGCGACAGCAGCAAGTCGATGCGGCAGATCGCCGAGCTTATTCAGGACAGCCCCGTGCTGGCGCTGCGTTTCATCCAGGAGGCCAATCGAGGCATCGGCGACAGCCAGCCGGCCGAGAGCCTGGAGGTCGCGCTCAGCCGCATCGGCCTGCAGCGCGCCGAAGCGCTGCTGGCGCGCATTCCGGCCATGGAGGCCGCCGACATGCCGCAGCCGCTGCGGCAACTGGTATTAATCAGCCGCCACGCCAGCCAGCAGGCCAACGGACTGTTCGCCGCCCGCCTCGCACGACTGTGGCAGGACATCCACTGGGGCAGCCTGCTGTTCCTGTCTCCCGCCTGGGCGCTGATAGGCGCCTATCCGCATCTGCTCGACAGTTGGGAGCAGCGGGTACTGGTCAAGGGCGAGCCGGCCAGCAGGGTCGAGCGCGAGCTGCTCGGCGTATCCCTGCTGGAGCTGTGCCTAAGGCTTGCTGAGCATTGGCGGCTGCCGGACTGGATCATTCAGGGTTATCGCCTGCTGGGCACCGATCGGCGGCGCCTGATCAAGGCCCTGCATATTGCCCACGACAACGAGCACCCGCTGCATCAGCAGCAGATGCTCGACGCCGACCCCGACCTGCGCCGCTGGCTGACGCTGCCGAGCAACACCATCGTGCTGGCCAACGGCCTGGCACTGTCCTCGCACCATAGCTGGAGCGGCGTACACAGCCTGCGCTGGCAGCGCCTGGCCGGTTTGTATCTGCAGGTGTCGCTCGCCGATCTGCAGCAGATGGTGCACCAGCAGGCGGCGACCAGCGCCCGGGAGATCGGCCGGACCGATCTCTGGCATCCGGCTCAAGGCCTGCTGTGGCCTACCGGTACCCGTTTTCAGGTGTTGCGTGCTGCGCCGGTAGCAAGCGACGTCGATCTGGCCGAATGGCGCGAGCACTGTCGCCGCCTGCTCAGCGAGCCGACGCCGTTCAGCAACGTCTTGCAGCTGACCGCTACCGCCAGCCAAGCCCTTGCCTGCGCGGGCATGCAGCGCGCACTGGTGTTGCTGTTCGACCGAAAGCAGAACCGCCTGGTCGCCCAGCAATCGGCCGGCCTGCCAAGCGATGCTGCGCGACTTACCCTCATCCCCGAGCAGAGTCAGATCGTGCGCCGTCTGCTGGACAAGCCGGCACAGCTGCGCCTGCAGCCGGCCAACATGGCACAGTTCTCGGCCTTGCTGCCCGGCAGCCTGAAAGCGCTTTTCAGCGGCGAACATCTGCTGTTGCGCTCGCTGGGCATCGACGGGCGCGTGCTGATGCTGGTGGTTTCCGACCAGAACGGCGCGCCCTTCTCCGACACTACCCTGCAAACATTCGCTAAAACAACGCAGTGCATCGAGCGCGCATTGGCTACCTTCAGCAGGCGCGGGGTCTGAGCTTTTTCGCTAGACTTCGCCCCTTCTACGACTAGATGAGGGCTGCCGTGTCTGCCTTTTCCAACCTGCCGCTGGTGATCGAGCCAGCCGACCTGGCCGCACGCCTGGACGCGCCGGAGCTGATTCTGGTCGACCTGACCAGCGCCGCCCGTTATGCCGAAGGCCACCTGCCGGGCGCTCGCTTCGTCGACCCCAAACAGACCCAGCTCGGCCAGCCGCCAGCACCGGGATTGCTTCCGGATATTGCGCAACTGCAGCGATTGTTCGGCGCACTGGGTCATCGGCACGACGCGGTGTACGTGGTGTATGACGACGAAGGGGGCGGCTGGGCCGGTCGTTTCATCTGGCTGCTCGACGTGATCGGCCATCACCACTACCACTACCTCAACGGCGGGCTGCACGCCTGGCTCGGCGAGGCGCGACCGCTGACCCAGCAGATACCCGAGGCGGCGCCCGGCCTGCCGAACCTGACGCTGGACCTCGCCCCAATCGCGACCCGCAGCTACATCGAAAGCCGCCTCGACGCAGACGATCTGGTGATCTGGGACGCGCGCTCGCCGGCCGAATTCCGTGGCGAAAAACTCTTTTCCGCGCGGGGCGGCCACATACCCGGGGCAATCAACTTCGAGTGGACCGCCGCCATGGACCGTGCTCGCGACCTCCGAATCCGCGAGGACATCGCCGAGCAGTTGGAGGCACTGGGCATCGTCCCGGAAAAGGAAGTCGTAACCCACTGCCACACGCATCATCGCTCCGGCCTCACCTACCTCCTGGCCAAGGCACTCGGCTACCCACGAGTCAAGGGCTATGCCGGCTCCTGGTCCGAATGGGGCAACCTGCCTGATACACCGGTGCAGCAATGAAAAGGACCCACATGAAAGATCGCCTGTTCGTCATCAGCCAGTACGTGCTGCCCCATCACCTCATCTCCCGCCTGGCTGGCTGCCTGGCCGAGTGCCGGCTGCCGTGGATGAAGAACACCTTCATCAAGTGGTTCGTCCGGCATTTTCAGGTCGACATGCGCGAGGCCCAGGTCGAGGAGCCCACGGCCTACGAGCACTTCAATGCCTTCTTCACCCGCGCATTGAGAGACGGTGCCCGCCCGCTGGATCAGACTCCGGGCGCCATCCTCAACCCCTGCGACGGCGCCATCAGCCAGTTGGGCCGGATAGAACAAGGCCGTATCTTCCAGGCCAAGGGCCACAGTTACAGCGCCATGGAGCTGCTTGGCGGCGATCACGAACGCGCTGCTCCGTTCATGGGCGGCGCGTTCGCCACGGTCTACCTCTCGCCCAAGGATTATCACCGCGTGCATATGCCGGTCAGCGGCACGCTGCGGGAAATGATCTACGTGCCGGGGCGCATCTTCTCGGTCAACACGGTCACGGCGCAGGGCGTGCCGGAGCTGTTCGCGCGCAACGAGCGGGTGGTCTGCCTGTTCGATACCGAGCACGGGCCGATGGCCATGGTGCTGGTCGGCGCGATGATCGTTGCCAGCATCGAGACCGTCTGGGCCGGTCTGGTCACACCACCCAAGCGTACCTTGAAGACCTTCCGTTACGACGAAGCGGCGCGTGCGCCCATCCACCTTGAGAAAGGCGCCGAGATGGGCCGTTTCAAGCTGGGTTCGACGGTGATTCTGCTGTTCGGGCCGGAACAGGTGCGCTGGGCTGAACAACTGGGGCCGCTGAGCCCCGTGTGCATGGGCGAAGCGCTGGGCCAGACGACGCTCAGCTCAACCGTCGCCGACCCGCTCGAAACCCTCTGATTCCCGCCCCAGCGACGTTCGGCAGCCCATAACTGCCGAACGTCGACTAATATCATGAAGCCATCATTCAGTCCTGCCCGCTGCGGCAGATATTGATAGAGTTCTCATTAATTATGCCCTGACCACCGCGGAGCCAACCGTTTGGATAGACAGAGCCATCATCTGCTGTTGCGCGTACCAGCGCCCACCCGGCAGACCCTGTCCTTCTGCGACGCCAGCGTGCGCGGCGTAACCGGCTGGCTCGCCGGCTTGCCGAAAGCCAACATAGGCGAAACCGCGCGCCAGCTTTACCAGGCGCTGATCGAACTCAACCAACTGCGCATCGCCACGGAAACCCGCCTGCAGATGCTGGAACTACTGCGGCCGGACGTGCATTTCGTCTGCAACCAGCTGGAAAAGCACTTCGTCAACCAGCCCATCGTGCTCAGCGAGCGACCACGCAAAGTCGCCGGTCTCTGCCAGGCGCTGCAGAATCACCTCGCGGTTGGCTACAAGCTGATCGTGGTGCGTGTGGTTTCCCAACCCGAGCGCGATCGTCACCAACTGTTGTCGATCGCGCTGCAACGCGCCATTCACAGCCTCGGCGCGTTGCTGATCCGCTCCACCCAGCTCTACAGCCCGGCTGCTGCCGGGTTGTGGCTCGAACTGCACCAGCTCTATCAGCTGGCAGTCGAGCATGGCACCGAGCGCCTGCTGCTGCGCGATCCGCTGGCGCGATACTCCAAGGATCTCACCGCTGAGCAGAGCTACCTCGCAGCGCTGCTGCTCGGTTGCGCGCGCTGCAATCAGTTGCGTCAGCAGAGCATCGTCAAGCTGGCCGCGGCACTGGAGGCCTGGGGCGCCATGGCGCAGATCCAGGCAGCCAGCGCCGCCAGCAGCCTTTTCCTCCTGTCTCCGCTGGTGGACGGTCCGCCGCGCTACCGTTCGCTGTTTCCCGACAGAAATCAGCAGAACCTGCTCGGCATCGATACCCGGATGCTGGTCGGCATGATCGATGAGCACCTGCGCCTGGCGCCCGACAACCGCCGGCTGAGCCGTCTGCCAGCCGCCGCAGGACTGGACGACGATCTGCTGCGTCACCTGAACTCGGCCTGGGGCGCCATCTCCGAACGAACCTTCCAGCGCACGCCGGCAAAGGGCACGCTGGCGCTGTGCATCGGCATGACCGCGCTGCACTATCAGCTCGCCGGTCAGCGCGCCTTCAACGAAGTGCTCGAACTGCCCGGCACCTCGAATCGAGCCGTGTTCAAGCTGCACAACGGCGCCGCGGATGTCTGGGCCAACGCATTCGATGCACAGAGCACCAGCATCGAACGCCTGCCGGACAGCGACCACATCGAGTTCGTCAGACCCGATGTTTCACGCGCAGCGCCAGCGACCAGAGCAGCCGCGTCTGCATCGACGAAAGGTAAGTCCACCAGCAACGAAGATCATCCGATCTATCAGGTCCAGCTGGTGGACCATAGCCCCGGCGGTTACTGCCTGGCCTGGGAAGGCGAGGTGCCCAGCCTGCTGCAGACCGGCGAGCTGTTGGGACTGCGCGAAGACACCGGGCAAACCTGGAGCATCGCCGTGGTGCGCTGGATTCGCCAGGTACGCGGCGGCAGCACGCAGCTGGGCATCGAACTGATCGCACCGCAGGCCAAGCCCTGTGGTCTGCGCCTGCTGCGCAAGGTCGACCAGGGCAGTGAGTACCTGCGCGCCCTGCTGTTGCCGGAGATCGCCGCGATCTCCCAGCCGGCAACGCTGATCGCGCCACGCCTGCCTTTCCAGGAGGGGCACAAGGTTCAGATCAACCGTAACGGCGAGGAAGAGCGCGCCGTGCTGAACCAACGCCGTGCGGCTACCGGCAACTACAATCAGTTCGAATACCGCTCCCTGGGACAGGTCGCACCGGAGCGAGAGACGCCTGTCACAGGCTGGAAAACCCACACTGCGGGCGGGGATGAAGATTTTGACTCACTCTGGAAGTCGCTGTAGATTGCCGACTCTCGCATTCCTGCCTGCCCGCGCCGCTTTGGCGCGCACTTAAGCTGTTGCCATGGCCCTGCAAAAGAAAACCATCCGCCTGCTGATTCTCGAAGACTCGCAGAACGAGGCCGAACGTCTGGTCAGCCTCTTCCGCAATGCCGGACAGGCGACCCGGGTGCATCGACTGACCTCCAGCGACGATCTGGCCGAAGCCCTGAAACAGACCTGGGATCTGCTGATCAACGCACCGCAGAGCGAGAATCTCGACCCCAGCGAGGCAATCAGCGCCATTCGCCGGCAGGCCAAGGACATCCCGATCCTCCAGCTAACCGCAGGCAACGACGCCGAAGCGATCACCGAAGCGCTGATGCTCGGTGCCCAGGATGCCCTGCCGCAGGGTGAGGACGAGTGGCTGCTGCTGGTGGCCAATCGCGAACTGGCCAATCTCGAAGAGCGCCGCGCGCGCCGTTCAGCCGAAGTGGCCCTGCGTGAAGCGGAAAAGCGCTGCCAGCTCTTGCTCGACAGTTCGGTGGACGCCATTGCCTACGTGCACGACGGCATGCACATCTACGCCAACCGCGCCTACCTCGAACTGTTCGGCTACGACGACGTGGAGGATCTGGAAGGCATGCCGATGATCGATCTGATCAGCGGCACCGACCAGAGCCGTTTCAAGACCTTCCTGAAGAACTACCAGAGCATGGAAGGCAGCGCCGAACTGGCCTGTGGCGGCGTGCGCGCCGATGGCGACACGCTCAAGACGCGTATGCACTTCTCGCCGGCGGCCTATGACGGCGAGCCCTGCATTCAGGTGGTGATCCGCGCCGAGAACGACAGTGCCGAACTGCAGAAGCTGCGCGAGATCAGCAGCCAGGACCCGGTAACCGGCCTGCTCAACCGCAACAGCTTCCTCGAAGTGATTGACGCCGCGGTAGAGCGCGCGATCAATGCCGGTCAGCCCGCCAGCCTCGCCTACATCCGCGTCGATCGCTTCGCCGCGCTGCAGGCAGACATCGGCCTGACCGACTCCGACCAGCTGCTCAACCAGCTCGCCACCCTGTTGCGGGGCCACTTCCCCGGCGAAGCCCAGCTGGCTCGCTTCGCCGATGACGTCTTTGCGGTCCTGCAACCCAGCGTCATTCCGCAGCAGGCCGAACCGGAGCTGCGCAAGCTGCTGACCAAGGTCGAAGGCCAACTGCTCGATGTCGGCGGTCGCACGGTGCAAACCACCCTCAGCATCGGCGTTGCCGGCCTCGACGAGAAGACCGCCAAGGCTCAAGACGCGATCGAGCGCGCGCACCGCTGTGCCGATGAGCTGAGCGACGGCAATGCGCTGAAGCTCTACAACCCGGCCGACGAACTGGCGGCAGCAGCCAACCGCGGCGACATCGTCGCGATGCTCAAGCAGGCGCTGGAAAGCAACAGCTTCCGCCTGCTGTTCCAGCCGATCATCAGCCTGCGCGGCGACAGCTTCGAGCATTACGAAGTGCTGCTGCGGCTACTCGATCCGCAGGGCGTGGAAGTCCCACCGAACGAGTTCCTCAGTACCGCGGCCGACGCCGGCCTGGCTGCCAAGATCGACCGCTGGGTCATTCTCAATTCCATCAAACTGCTCGCCGAGCACCGCGCCAAGGGCCACCGCACGCGACTGTTCCTGCACCTGTCCGCCGCCAGTATCCAGGACCCCAGCCTGCTGCCCTGGCTCGGCGTCGTGCTCAAGGCTTCGCGTCTGCCAGGCGATTCGCTGGCCTTCGAGTTCGGTGAAGCCGATGCCGTGGCTTATCTCAAACCGGCCAAGGCGCTGGCCCAGGGACTCAACGGCCTCGGATGCCGCACCGCGCTCGCCCAGTTCGGCTGCGTGCTCAACCCATTCAATACGCTCAAGCATCTGGATGCCGAGTTCATCAAGGTCGATGGCTCCTACACCCAGGATCTGACCCGCCAGGAAAATCAGGAAGCGCTCAAGGCCCTGCTCGCCGAACTGCACGAGCAGCAGAAGCAGAGCATCGTGCCGTTCGTCGAAAGCGCGACCGTACTCGCTACGCTGTGGCAAGCTGGCGTCAGCTACATCCAGGGCCATTATCTGCAGGGCCCGAGCCAGTCGATGGACTACGACTTCGCCTCCGACGAAGAGTGAAGCGCCGCCGGGCTGGCAGCCTCCCGCCAGCCCGAACTCCACCAGACAATCCACCTCAGCTTGACTACGATCACTGGCCAGCCGCAGCGCTGAGCTAGAGTGTCCGGACGCCTTCAACTCGAAGAGGAGCCGCACCATGGTCATGATGAAAGCTGCCGTGTTCGTCGAACCGGGCCGCATCGAACTGCAGGACAAGCCCATCCCCGAGATCGGCCCCAACGATGCCCTGCTACGTATCACCACAACCACGATTTGCGGCACCGACGTGCACATTCTCAAGGGTGAGTATCCGGTCGCGCCCGGCCTGACGATCGGCCACGAGCCGGTAGGCGTCATCGAAAAGCTGGGCAGCAACGTCAAGGGCTACCAGGAAGGTCAGCGCGTCATCGCCGGGGCCATCTGCCCGAGCTTCACCTCCTACGCCTGTCAGGACGGCCTCCCCTCGCAGGACGGCGGCTGCTCCTGCCATGGCTACAAGCCCATGGGCGGCTGGCGTTTCGGCAACAGCATCGACGGTACCCAGGCCGAGTACGTACTGGTACCCGACGCCATGGCCAACCTGGCGCCCGTACCGGACGGCCTGACCGACGAACAGGTGCTGATGTGCCCGGACATCATGTCCACCGGGTTCGCCGGCGCCGAGGCGGCCAATATCAAGATCGGCGACATCGTGGTGATCTTCGCCCAGGGGCCCATCGGCCTCTGTGCCACCGCTGGCGCCAGGCTCCGCGGTGCGGGCACCATCATCGCAGTGGACGGTGTGGATGCGCGGCTGGATATCGCCCGGAAGATGGGTGCGGACGTGACGCTCAACTTCCGCAATGTCGATGTGGTGGAAGAGGTTCTCAAGCTAACCGGCGGCCGCGGCGTCGACGCCTCCATCGAGGCGCTGGGCCTGCAATCGACGTTCGAGAGCGCATTGCGAGTACTCAAGCCGGGCGGAACGCTGTCCAGCCTGGGTGTCTATTCCAGTGATCTGACCATTCCGCTCGGCGCTTTCCATGCGGGGCTTGGCGACAACAAGATCGTCACGTCGCTCTGCCCGGGCGGCAAGGAGCGCATGCGCCGACTGCTCAATGTGGTCGCCTCGGGCCGGGTCGATCTCGGCCTGCTGGTCACCCATCAATATGCGCTGGACGACATCACCGACGCCTACGACCTGTTTGCCAATCAGCGCGATGGCGTGCTGAAGGTGGCGATCAAACCCTGAAGGCACTGCAAGGCATGAGTGACAAAACTAGAGCCCCGGATCGATTGATCCGGGGCTTTGCGTTGTTCGAGCCTGCAGCCGCGCTTTATTCCGTGCCGTCGCGATCGCGGAAACCCAGCAGGTAGAGAATCCCGTCCAGGCCCAGGGTTGAAATCGCCTGCTTGGCCGACTGCTTGACCAGCGGTTTGGCGCGGAAGGCAACGCCCAGGCCGGCCAAACCAAGCATCGGCAGGTCGTTGGCACCATCACCCACGGCGATGGTCTGCTCCAGACACAGCCCTTCCTGCTCGGCCAGCTGGCGCAGCAGATCGGCCTTGCGCTGGGCATCGACGATCGGCTCGACCGCCACGCCGGTGACCTTGCCGTTCTCGATCTGCAATTCATTGGCGAACACGTAGTCGATGCCGAGCTTGGCCTGCAGCTGCTTGGCGAAATAGCTGAAGCCGCCGGACAGGATCGCTGTCTTGTAGCCCAGGCGCTTGAGTTCGGCGAACAGCACTTCGGCACCCTCGGTCAAGCGCAGGCTGGCACCGATGTCCGCTAGCACGTCTTCCGACAAGCCTTCCAGCAGCGCCAGGCGCTCCTTGAAGCTGGCGCGGAAATCCAGCTCGCCGCGCATCGCCCGCTCGGTGATCTCCGATACCTGCTCGCCAACACCGGCGGCCTTGGCCAGCTCGTCGATGACCTCGGCCTCGATCAGCGTCGAGTCCATGTCGAACACAGCCAGCCGGCGGTTGCGCCGGTAGACCGAATCGCGCTGGAAGGCGATATCGACATTGAGCTCCTGCGCCACGCTGAGAAACTCGGCGCGCAGCGCCGCAGTATCGGCCGGCTCGCCGCGCACCGAAAACTCGATGCAGCCCTTGCCCAGTTCTTCAGGCATGTCCAGCGGCATACGTCCGGACAGGCGGTCGATATGGTCGATATTGAGCCCGTACTTCGCCGTGATCGAGCTGACCCGCTGCAATTGCTCGGCGGTGACCTTGCGCGTCAGCAGAGTGACGATGTGCCGGGACTTGCCCTGCCCGGCCACCCAGTGCTGGTAGTCGGCCTCGGCCACCGGGGTGAAGCGCACCTGCTGGTCATGCTTGTAGCCCATGAACAGGACGTCCTTGAGTACCGACGAGGCGCGCTCGTTATCCGGAATCTCGATCAGGATGCCGAACGACAGCGTGTCATGGATCACCGCCTGGCCGATGTCGAGAATGTTCACGCCACCCTGGGCGAGCACGCCGGTGATGGCCGCGGTGAGGCCCGGTCGATCTTCACCGGTGATATTGATCAGGACGATTTCGCGCAAGGCGCAGCTCCCATGGCAGGCAACGAAGGCGGGCATTCTACATCAGCTGACCAGCGCGCTGGACAGGCCCCGCGGCAGGCACATCGCGCTCCACCACGATGACCCTGGACGCAATTCGTCAGCTTACCGTCGCAGACCTTCAGCGCCCCCCGTGCTTTCCGTATACTGCTCGGCAATTTCCCGACGAGAAGAGCCGCGCTCTGTGAACCGGCCCGCATCTGTAAAGCCAGACAACTTCTTCCTCATGCTCTATCGCGCAGTACGCCAGCATCGCGTGCCGCTGGTGTTGCGTATTGCCAGCCATACGCTGCTGCTGGTGGCGCTGGCGCTGATCATCTACGCGTGGGTGATCGGCATGCAGTTCAAGCATGCCATGGAGCAGCAGGCCGATGCCCTCGGCCAGAGCCTGGTCACCCAGACGGCCGCCTCGGCCACCGATCTGCTGGTGGCCAACGACATCCTCAGCCTCAACGTGCTGCTGAGCAATCTGGTGAAGAATCCACTGGTCGCTCACGCAGCGATCTACAGCGTGGACAATCGCGTGCTCGCCGAGTCCGGAACCCGGCCTCAGCAGGGCCTGCTCGGGGACGATAGCGGGCTTTATTCGACACCAATCAGCTTTCAGGAAGTGATTGCCGGGCATCTGCGCGTGAGCCTGGACATGCAGCAGTTTCAGCAGCCGATGACCATCAGCCTGCAGAGCATGGGACTGCTCAGTCTGATCCTGCTGGCGTTGACGCTGATGCTTAGCCTACGCCTGGGCCGGCAATTGGCGACGCCCTTGATGCAGCTGCGCCTGTGGCTGCGCGACCCGGACGACCCCGCCCCGGGTGCCGGACGGCAGGACGAGATTGGCGACCTTGCGCGCCAACTGCAGTCACGCCTGGTGCCGGAGAAGCCCGAGGCGGAGCTTGACCTGAGCGATGCGCTGGACGACGACTATTTCGACCAGAGTGACGACCACAGCATTGACTCACGATCCCCCGCAGCGCAACCGGAGCGCTTCGATATCGAGCTGGACGACGAGCCACATCGCACACGCGGCTTTTCCGCGAACGCTGACGACGACGTGCAGCAGCTGGACGACGACGTCCCGTTCGAACTCCCGTCACTGGGTTCCCCGAGCGTACAACCTCCTACCCCGCCGCAACCTATCCGCAGCGCCGTGCTGGCCATCCAGCTCGGCGGGCAGGAACAATTGCGCCGCTTGCCGCGGCCGCGCCTGACCGAACTGCTGCAACGTTATCGAGACTGCCTGCAACAAGCCGCGACGCTATACCAGGCCGAGCTGCACACGCTCAACGATGGCAGCAGCCTGATGTTGTTTCATAGCCAGGACGATGAGCAGAACTACCTCACCCACGCGATCTGCTGCGGCGAACTGATGCGTGCGCTGGGCCATGCCTTGCAGATCGACGTCGCCGACAGCGGCATCACGCTGCAACTGCAGCTCGCCCTGACCCGGGGCGATGGCCTGTTCGACCTGAGCCAGGGCGACCTGCTGCTCAGCCAGCCGGCGCAAGCTGCGCTGGATATGTCGCTGCACAGCCGCAACCTGCTGCTGGTAGAGGCCAGCATCAGCGAGGACCGGCTGATTCAGCAGCGCGCGCGAATCCGCCCGATTGCCAGCCCGGAAGGCGCCTGCTGCGTCGAGCGCCTGCTGGACCCATACCCCTCGCTGCTGGAACGCCAGCTGACGCGCATGCACGAACTACGCAGCCGCACCCACTGACGCAAGCCATACGGTCGCTATCAAACGACCGTTGACCTTTGGTCGAGCCCGCAGTCGCAACCAGCCCGAGAAAACGAAAAAGCCCGACCAGATCACTGGCCGGGCTTTTCAATGCGCTGGCTGCAACAGCAGCCGCGACAGGGTCAGAAGCGGAACACTTCCATATCCGTACGAATGGGTTCGGCGGCCGGGATGCGCGGTGCTGGCGCCTCGGCAGACTTGCTTACCTGTGGTTTGGCAGGGGCAACCTTGGGTGCGGTCTTGGCTACCAGGGTAGGTTCGACCGCATCGGCGACCATCTCGCTCAGGCGCTGCAGCAGAACGCTCTGCGCCCGCACCTGATCGCTCGCGCTGCCCTGGTGCTCCTCCTGCAGGCGCACCAGTCGACTGCCCAGGTGCTTGCCCGCCTTGTCGCGCAGACGCCAATGCGCCTCGAGTACCGCCGGGAATTCGGGGCCGGAATCAAGGCGAGTGATGGACAGCTCGATCTGCACTTCCGGAGTAAAGCCTTCGTCGGCCGGGCCAAGCACCAGGCTCTGCGTATCCAGACGCCAGGCCAGCTGACGCAGCAACACCTGCTCGACGTCGGCCTTCAGGCTGCCCGCCCAGTGGGCGCGCTGACCGTCGACGGCCAGGCTGCCGTCAGCCAGACGCTGAAGCAAAGCGTCACGCTGCAGATAATCGGCAAGCGTCACCGGTGCCAGCAGCACGGCGGCGCCATCGGTTCGCTCAGGCACTTCAGTCGTACCGCTGTCCAGTCGGTACATTGGCGCAGGCTGCAGGCCGATGCAGCCTGTCAGCCCCATGCTGGCCAGCAACAAAACAGTCGGAACACGCAGCAAATTCTTCATTACCGTCATAACACCAGAGTTCAGGCCGCTCGCGATCACCAGATCGCCAATGCCTCGTGCATATGTCTCGTCGGACAATCGACTCCGCCGACGCGAAAGAAAGCACCGGGCAACATGCCGCAGGCTGGAAAGGCCGCTATCTTCCGTGAAAGCGGCCTTCGATTCCAGCGCCAATACGTTTGGTCATGCTTCGACCAGCAAGCCTTCGACGCGTTGGAAGCCTCGTGGCAGCTTGTTGCCGCGCCTGCCACGTTCGCCTTTGTAGTGCTCCAGATCCTCGGCCTTGAGCGACAGCGTGCGCTTGCCCGCCTGCAACACCAGTGTCGCACCGGTCGGCAGCACAGCGAGATCGACCAGATACTCCTCGCGGCTCGCGACCCGCTCGCCGGGGATGCCAATGATCTTGTTGCCCTTGCCCTTGCCCAGCTGCGGCAGATCCCGCACCGGGAACACCAGTAGACGGCCCTCGGTCGTCACTGCAGCCAGCCAATCCTCCTCGCGACTGGCCAGCGGCCGCGGCGCGACGACCTTGGCGCCTTTCGGCAGCGAGAGCAGCGCCTTGCCCGCCTTGTTCTTGGCCTGCAGGTCTTCGCCCTTGACCACGAAACCGTAGCCGGCGTCCGAGGCGATCACGTAGAGCGCCTCATCATCGGGCAGCATCACGCATTCGAAACTCGCGCCCGGCGGTGGCGTCAGCCGGCCGGTGAGCGGCTCGCCCTGGCCTCGCGCCGAAGGCAGCGAGTGCGCCGCCAGCGAATAGCTGCGCCCAGTGGAGTCGATGAACACCGCATATTGATTCGAGCGCCCGGCCGCAGCTGCCTTGAAGCCATCTCCGGCCTTGTAGGACAGCCCGCTGGCATCGACATCATGGCCCTTGGCGCAGCGCGCCCAGCCTTTATCGGAGATCACCACGGTCACCGGCTCGGACGGCAGCAGCTCGTTTTCCGACAACGCCCGCGCCTCGGCACGCGCGACGATCGGCGAGCGGCGATCGTCGCCGTAGGTTTCCGCGTCCTCGATCAGCTCCTTGCGCACCAGTTTCTTCAGCTTGGTTTCACTACCCAGCAGCGCCAGCAGCTTCTCGCGCTCCTTGGCCAGCTCGTCCTGCTCGCCGCGGATCTTCATCTCTTCCAGCCGCGCCAGCTGACGCAGGCGGGTGTCGAGGATGTAGTCGGCCTGCAGCTCGGAGAGCTCGAAGCGCGCCATCAGCACCGGTTTGGGCTGATCTTCGGTACGGATGATGTGGATCACTTCATCCAGATTGAGGAAGGCCACCAGCAAGCCTTCCAACAGGTGCAGACGCCTCTCGACCTTGTCCAGGCGGAACTGCAGGCGACGGCGTACCGTACCGATGCGATAGGTCAGCCACTCGCTGAGCAGGGTGCGCAGGTTCTTCACCTGTGGGCGACCATCGAGCCCGATCACGTTGGTGTTGACCCGGTAGCTGGACTCCAGATCGGTGGTGGCGAACAGGTGCTGCATCAGCGCTTCGACATCGACCCGGTTGGAGCGCGGGATGATGACGATGCGACAGGGGTTCTCATGATCCGACTCATCACGCAGGTCGGCGACCATCGGCAGCTTCTTGGCCTGCATCTGCCCGGCGATCTGCTCGAGCACCTTGGAGCCGGACACCTGGTGCGGCAGCGCGGTGACCACGACGTCGCCGTCTTCGGCACGGTAGACGGCCCGCATGCGAACGGAACCTCGACCTGTCTCATAGATCTTCAGCAGGTCCGCACGCGGCGTGATGATCTCCGCCTCGGTCGGGAAATCCGGCCCCAGAACATGCTCGCAGAGCTGCTCGACACTGGCGCTCGGCTCGTCGAGCAGACGTATGCAGGCGCTCGCCACTTCACGCAGGTTGTGCGGCGGCACATCGGTGGCCATGCCCACGGCGATGCCGGTGGTGCCGTTGAGCAAAAGGTTGGGCAGGCGCGCCGGTAGCGTCGCCGGCTCGTCGAGGGTGCCATCGAAGTTCGGCACCCACTCAACCGTGCCCTGACCCAACTCGCTGAGCAGCACCTCGGAATAGCGCGACAACCGCGCCTCGGTATAACGCATGGCGGCGAACGACTTGGGATCGTCCGGCGCACCCCAGTTGCCCTGACCGTCGACCAGCGTGTAGCGATAGCTGAACGGCTGCGCCATCAGCACCATGGCTTCGTAGCAGGCACTATCGCCATGCGGATGAAACTTGCCGAGCACGTCACCGACGGTACGTGCGGACTTCTTGTGCTTGGCGTCGGCGCCCAGACCGAGTTCGCTCATGGCATAAATGATGCGCCGCTGCACCGGCTTCAAACCGTCGCCGATATGCGGCAGTGCGCGATCCATGATCACGTACATGGAGTAGTTGAGGTAGGCCTGTTCGGTGAAATCGGCGAGGGAGCGACGCTCCACGCCGTCCAGGCTCAGGTCGAGGGATTCGCTCATCAGCAATTTTCTTCAGCAAAGGATGGATGACTCACGGCTGGTTGCTCGCCGAACTTGAGCAAGTTGCCGTGGGCGTCGATGACATAAAGTTCTTGCATGCCCCAGGGCTGCATAACGGGCGCGTCCAGGACCAGGCCACGCTGACAGAACTCCCGGTACAGCGCCTGGCAATCGCCGGTACGTATGTAGCAGGAGGTGTTCTCGGCAACGTGGCGCTCAGTGCAAAGCCAGAAATGCAGCTGCGCACCGTCGCGCTCCACGATCAGGTAGTCAGTGGCCTGCAGCACGACCTGGAAACCCAGATAGGTCGTGTAGAAGCCGCGGCTTTCATCGAGATTCAACGAAGCCAGGACAGGCACCGTGGACTGTATGAGCGCCCTCATCGGTCTTGCCCCTGAGGTAGTTGCTGGCGCAGCACCAGGGTGCCAGCGCGCTGGGTGAATTCAAGCTGCTTCAGTGCGCTCATACCGAGCAGAACCTGTTCGCTGCGAAAGCCGGGGGCGACGATAGCGCGCACGTCGTGCAGCCGGATGTCACCCAGATCGAGGCTCGACAGCACGGTGCGATAACCGGTGGTCTGGCCGTTGGCGGTGTGCAGCATCACCGGCGCGCCGCGCTCCAGTCCCAGCCGTTCGGCCAGCTCGGCCGGCACCGCGACATCGGTAGCACCGGTATCCAGCAGAAAAGTGACCGGCTCACCATTGATCCGCCCACTGGCAACGAAATGGCCTTGCACATTGCCGGCCAGCTGCACTTCGATCTGCTCGCCCTGCAGCTGGGAAACTGGCTGCCGATTGGGGTTGAGCCGATCCTCCTCCCAAGCGGCGAAAAAGCGGGTGGCCAGGAACAGTCCGACGCCCCAGGCGAGCACCAGCATCACGCGCCCGGCACGCCGCCCGGCGGTCTGGCTCACGGCTTCGCACCCCAGCCGCCATCAGGCGCGGCAAAACGCCAGACGATCGGGCGCTTTTCGCCATCACCACGGGCCTTACCGTTGTTGTCGACCCCGATCCACGCGCCTTCGGCATCGATCCACAGCGCCTCGGCGTTGCCAAAGGGCTCAGCGTAGCGGCGATCCTCGGTCAAGGCCTCTTCGGCGAATGACCAGCAACGCTCCACCGCGCCAGTGGCCGGACTGCGACGACAGACGCGGTAGGCCGAGGGCTCGAGCACGAAAAGCTTGTCGGCGAAGAACGCCACCGCCGAGAAGCTCTTTGGCAGCGGCGCATCGCCCAGCGCAGCGGGCGGCAGCTGATCGCCCCCCTCGGCCATCAGCACGCAACCGCCCGTGCACTGCCAGCTGCTCTGCTGACGATGCAGCACCAGAAGACCGCGGCGCTCGCGTTCGGCCGCAATCCACATGCGCTCGGCCTTCGGATCGACGGCGATCCCTTCGAACAGCGCGTTGAAGTGCCATAGCATGCCGCTGGCCCGCGCCTGTCGTACCAGCGTATCGGGCAGCCGCAGCCATTCTGCCGTACCCGCTGGGCTGACCCGCAGCACGCCGACATGGGCCTCACTGACCACGTAGCGGTTGCCCAGGCTGTCACAACTCAGACCTTCGAAATCCAGCTGACCACCCCGCACCTGGCCACTGACCCAGGCGCGCATGCGCATGCCCCAGGGCAAGCCGCTGTCCGGTGGCGGGGCCGCCTCGAAACGCTCGGGCTCCGCCTGCCAGGGCGAGACGCTGGTATCCAGACGATAGAGAACGTCGTCCTCGCGATCGGAAACGGCCCACAAGGCATCGCCGCACCAGGCCATTCCGGACAGGTTGCCACCGGTTATTCCGGCCACCGGGTGCTCGCCGAGCAATTTCAGTTCGGGCGCCGGCTCGCTGGCCCAGAGCGGTGCCGAAGCCAGACTCAGCAACGCCAGCCAACGGCGGATCAAACCAGCACCTCGGCCAGATTGCCCTTGGACTCGAGCCAGCTCTTGCGGTCGCCGGCGCGCTTCTTGGCCAGCAGCATGTCCATGATCTCGCGGGTGCCCTCGAAATCATCCAGGGTCAGCTGTACCAGTCGACGCGTGTTGGGGTCCATGGTGGTCTCGCGCAGTTGCGGCGGATTCATCTCACCGAGGCCCTTGAATCGGGTGACCTGAGGCTTGCCGCGGCGCTTCTCGGCGACCAGGCGCTCGAGGATGCCGTCGCGCTCGGCCTCGTCCAGCGCGTAGAAGATGTCCTTGCCCAGGTCGATGCGATACAGCGGCGGCATGGCGACATAGACATGGCCGGCCTCGACCAGAGGGCGGAAATGCTGAACGAACAGGGCGCAAAGCAACGTGGCGATGTGCAGGCCGTCTGAGTCGGCGTCGGCGAGGATGCAGATCTTGCCGTAACGCAGCTGGCCCAGATCGGCCGCGCCCGGATCGACGCCGATGGCGACGGCGATGTCGTGGACTTCCTGACTGGCCAGCACTTCGCCGCCGTCGACTTCCCAGGTGTTCAGGATCTTGCCGCGCAGCGGCATGATCGCCTGGAACTCCTTGTCCCGCGCCTGCTTGGCCGAGCCGCCGGCCGAGTCACCCTCGACCAGGAACAGCTCGGCGCGCATCGGGTCCTGCCCGGCGCAGTCGGCCAGCTTGCCCGGCAGCGCCGGGCCCTGGGTGATCTTCTTGCGTTCGACCTTCTTGCCGGCCTTGAGGCGACGCCCGGCGTTGCTGATCGCCAGCTCGGCCAGTTGCATGCCCAGCTCCGGGTGGGCATTGAGCCAGAGGCTGAAGGCATCCTTGACCACACCGGAGACGAATGCCGCGGCCTCGCGGGACGACAGGCGCTCCTTGGTCTGCCCGGAGAACTGCGGCTCCTGCATCTTCATCGAGAGGACGAAGGCGATGCGCTCCCAGATGTCTTCCGGAGCCAGCTTCAGCCCGCGCGGCAGCAGGTTGCGGAATTCGCAGAACTCGCGCATGGCATCCAGCAGGCCCTGGCGCAAGCCGTTGACATGGGTGCCGCCCTGGGCCGTTGGAATCAGGTTGACGTAGCTCTCCTGGACACTCTCGCCACCTTCCGGCAGCCACAGCAGCGCCCAGTCCACCGCCTCGGTGTTGCCCGCCAGGGTGCCGACGAACGGCTCATCGGGCAGGCGCAGGTAATCGCTGACCGAGTCGACCAGGTACGAACGCAGGCCGTCCTCGTAGTGCCACTCGACCTTCTCGCCGCTGCCCTTGTCCTCGAAGCTGACGCTCAGCCCCGGGCAGAGCACGGCCTTCGCCTTAAGCACATGCTTGAGGCGGCTGATGGAGAATTTGGGGGAATCGAAGTATTTCGGATCGGCCCAGAAGCGCACGCTGGTACCGGTGTTGCGCTTGCCGACGCTGCCGATGACTTCCAGGTCAGTGGCCTTGAAGCCATCGGCGAAGCTCATGCGGTATTCGCTGCCGTCGCGCTTGACGGTCACTTCGACCCGCGTCGACAGGGCGTTGACCACCGAGATGCCGACCCCGTGCAGACCACCGGAGAACTGGTAGTTCTTGTTGGAGAACTTGCCGCCGGCGTGAAGCTTGGTGAGGATCAGCTCGACGCCCGGCACGCCCTCTTCCGGGTGGATGTCCACCGGCATGCCACGGCCGTCGTCGATCACTTCCAGCGAATTGTCTTGATGCAGGATCACCTGAACCGAGCGGGCATGGCCGGCGAGGGCTTCGTCGACGCTGTTGTCGATGACTTCCTGGGCCAGGTGGTTGGGCCGCGAGGTATCGGTGTACATGCCCGGGCGCTTGCGCACCGGGTCGAGGCCGGAAAGAACCTCGATGGCTTCTGCGGTATAAGACATCTGTCTGGCACTGTCCTTATGTTCTGAATGAATCAGCCCTTGCGGGCAGCGAAAGTCTGCGCAAAGCCGGAATGAAATGGCCGGTCCGCGTTCGCGAAACCACCCTGACCGCCGATCAGCCGCGCTAACGTTGCGCCGCGCATCAGCATCCCTTCAGAGCCGATCAAGCCATGCCTGCGGCTCGAAGCCGGCAAAGGCCAGCAGCGCCGGCAGACGCTCGGCAAATCCCTGAAAGCCATGGTCGCCACCGGCCTGAATGCGCAGCGCACAGCCACGATAGAACTGCGCGGCGTCACGGTAATCCAGCGTCTCGTCGCCCGTCTGCAGCCAGATCTGATAGCGCTCGGCATCCTGTGGTGGCGCGGTTTCCAGTTCCGCCAAGGCGGTTACATGATCGTCGGTGAGGTCCCAGACTTCCCCGCTATACAGATTGGTCTGCGGCCCAAGATAACCGTCGAACCGGCGGTGCGGTGTCACGGCCGGATTGATGAGCAATGCCTTGAGGCCATGGCGCTCGGCGAGGTGCGTCGCATAGTAGCCGCCAAGCGAGCTGCCGACCAGCAACGGCCGGCCGAGCTCGGCCAGGCATGCTTCGAGTTGGGCGATGGCCTGACGCGGATGATGGTGCAGCGCGGGGACCCGCAAGCGTTCGGCCATGCCCAGTTTCTCCAGCGCAGCGGACAACTGGCTGGCCTTCTGCGAGACCGGTGAGCTGTTGAGACCGTGGATATAGAGAATCGAAGGTGAATAGCTGGACATGGATACAGTTCGTAGGAAAACCGCAAGGCTACAAGGCACCTGCCGCCGTCTGCAAGCAGGCCGGCGGCATGATGGGTGGGCTCGGGGTATCTGCTGGCAAGTACCGCCAGCGCGTGTCACTGCGCGCAGAGCCGCGTTAGTAGCCCTTGACGCTGTAGTCGATCTCGAACTCGATACCGCTGACCCGGGAAACTCCGGTTTCCAGCTGCCCATCGGCATATAGCCGCAGCCAGCGATAACCCGGCGCGACGTTGTCGACCTGAAAGTCTTCGCTCTGCGGGGCGAACTGCACGCCGGTCGATGGCGACGCCAGCAGGCGTACGTCGTTACGCCAGCTATCGAACTCCTGGTGGATATGACCCCAGAGCAATGCACGCACGTTGCTGTGACGATCCAGCACCTCGAACAGGGCGTCAGGATTGCGCAGCCCGATGCTATCCATCCAGCGGCTGCCGATGAACACCGGATGATGGTGCAGACAGATCAGGTGGTGATGGTCCGGCGCCTCACTCAGTGCACGCTCGAGCAGTTCCAGCTGATCGTTGCGCAGCATGCCGAACACCGAGCCCGCCACCAGCGTATCGAGCATCACCACACGCCAGCCGCCGATCTCCAGCACCGGTTCCATCAGTGCACTGCCACGGCAGGCCTCACGCATTGCTGCCAGCTCGTCGTGGTTCCCCGGACACCAGCGCGCTGGTGCTTCGATGCGTTCGGCAAGCCGGCGGAACCGCTGGTAGGACGCTACCGAGCCATCCTGCGACAGGTCGCCGGTGGCAAGGATCAGGTCGATGCGCGGCTGCTCGTCGATGGCCAGCTCGACCACCTGCTCCAGGCTGTCACAGGTATTCATGCCCAGCAGCTTGCCGTCCGCTTCGGCAAACAGATGGCTGTCGGTAAGCTGCACCAGCAGAACCGAATCTTCAACAGTCAGGGACGCACCAAGCAATGCCCTTCTCCTTGAGCTAAATCGCAACGGAATTATGGTAGGTGCCCGGCAGGGGGGTAAACCTCGGGATGTGGGCTTGGATCACAGAATAGCGCTGCGCATCCAGGGCGGATCAAGCGCACTATCAGGCTATCAAGGCATGGTGCAAGGGGTCAGAGCACCGGTTCCAGCTCGTGCCCGCAGGCCAGACAGTGGCCCAGCCATTCGCCGAGGAACAGATTGAGTTGGTTCTTCTCGTCCGGCTGGTGCATCTGCGCGTTGGGGTAGTGATAAATGCCGCGGAAACGTCGCGCATTCTCGGCGCGAATGACTTCGGCCATGCGCGCATCGTGGTAAACCCGCACCTCCATCTTCGGCACCGGCAACCAGGTCAAGCAGTTCTCCTGACTGACCTGCAAGGTCGTGGTGTAAGGGCAGCTCTCCAGCACCTCGAGCACCAGCACACCGAGCAACATGTCGCCCTGACTGATGGCGATGCGGCGCGCGTCGCAACCGTTACGCATGCCCGGCAGCAGGCGCATCAGGCGCAGGTAATTGGCCTCGCAGGCCGACTGCAGCTCGAGCAGGTCGACTCGGTATCGCTCGCGCGTCTTTCTCATGTCCACGCCCCCCGCACCTGCTCTCGATTCAAGGCCAGCCACTGCAGTGCAATGATGCTGGCCGCGTTGTCGATACGACCCTCGTTGACCGCGCGGAGTGCCTGCTGCAGCGGCCAGACATGCACGCGGATATCCTCGCCTTCCTCGGCCAGCCCGAAGACGCCTTGTGCGCCTTCGCTGTCGCAGCGACCGATGTAGAGATGCACCTGTTCATCGCTGCCGCCCGGGGACGGGAAGTACCGGGTGATCGGCCACAGCTCGCCCAGCTCCAGCCCGGCTTCTTCGACCGCCTCGCGCCGGGCCACCGCATCAGGTGACTCGTCCTTGTCGATCAGCCCCGCCACCAGCTCGATCAGCCAAGGGTTCTCGACCTTGCCCAGCGCACCCACGCGGAACTGCTCGATAAGCACCACCTGATCGCGCTGCGGATCGTAGGGCAGCACGCACACGGCGTCATGCCGCACGAACAGCTCGCGACTCAACTCCGCGCCCATGGCGCCGCTGAACTGGCGATGACGCAGGTGCAGGCGTTCCAGCCGGTAAAAACCGCTGAAGCATTGCTCTCGTCGGAGGATCTGGACATCATCCGGTCCGGGCTTGAAGGTCTCGCTCATCGGGTACTACTCATATCGGTTTGAACCGCGCCTTACGTGACGGCGGGCGACTGCAACCGTCACAACGTGAGCGGCTTCGTCGCCATCCTAACGCGGCATCGCCGCTGGCGCAGCCCTTTGCAGACCACCGTAGCCGAAGAAAGCTCCACCTGCAGCGCCGCACGAACTTCAGCTGTCTTCGGCAATCGAAAGCGCACTGCCATGTCTGGACCAACCATGAATCGAACCGCCTCCATCCGCACTCTGATCCTCTTGGGCAGCCTTGTCGTGCTGCTGAGCGGCTGCCAGCACCTCTCCTCCGAACGTCCGGTGGAGGTGCGCCAGAACCTCACCGAGCAGCGCCCGCAGGGCTGCCAGGGCGAAGACTGCCCGCTGGTGAACATCGACACCCTGACCTTCGCCGATGAACCCGAACTGAACAGCCTGATCGACGCGCGCCTGCGTCGGATGACCATCAATGGTCCGGATGATCGCCTGCCCGATTCGCTCGAGCGTTACCAGCAACAGTTTCTGCGCGCTGCCGAGCCGGGCTGGAGCAGCTACCTGCAAGCCAAGCTGCGCGAGCAGCACGGCGACATCCTGATCGTCGAGCTGTCCAGCTATCTGTACGTCGGCGGCGCCCACGGCATGCCCGGGCGTGGCTTCATCAACTATGATCGCGAGCAGAACCGCGAGCTGCGCCTGGAAGACCTGCTGATTCCGGGACAGGAAGGCAGCTTCTGGCGCGTCGCGCGCCAGGCCCATCAACGCTGGCTGGTGGAGAACGGCCACGCCCAGGACGCCGAGTTCCTCGACTTCTGGCCCTTCCAGCAGACCGCCAACATTGCACTGCTGAAAGACAGCGTGTTGCTCAAGTACGACGTGTATAGCATCGCGCCGTACTCGAGCGGGCACCCTGAACTGTTCATCCCCCATGAACAGCTGGAAGGCATTCTGAAGCCGGAATATCTCTGAGGATACGAAGCGGGCCGGTATATACCGGCCCGCTTCGGGTCGTCTACAGCCAGTCGGTCACACCTCGCCGGTCACACCTGTTTGTAGATCACCGAGCCTTCGTCCTTGAAACGCGAGGACTGCTCGGCGAAGCCGGCCTCGATGGCCTTCTGCTCGTCGGTCAGGCCATGCTCGGCGGCGTACTCGCGCACTTCCTGGGTGATCTTCATAGAGCAGAACTTCGGTCCGCACATGGAGCAGAAGTGCGCGACCTTGGCCGATTCCTTCGGCAGCGTCTCGTCGTGGAAGGCACGCGCGGTGTCCGGATCGAGGCCGAGGTTGAACTGGTCTTCCCAACGGAACTCGAAGCGCGCCTTGGACAACGCATTGTCGCGGATCTGTGCGCCCGGGTGACCTTTTGCGAGATCAGCGGCATGGGCGGCGATCTTGTAGGTGATGATGCCGGTCTTCACGTCATCCTTGTTCGGCAGGCCCAGGTGCTCCTTCGGTGTGACGTAGCAGAGCATGGCGCAGCCGAACCAGCCGATCATCGCCGCACCGATGCCACTGGTGATGTGGTCGTAACCCGGCGCGATGTCGGTGGTCAGCGGGCCCAGGGTGTAGAACGGCGCCTCGTCGCAGCATTCCAGCTGCTTGTCCATGTTCTCCTTGATCATGTGCATCGGCACGTGACCCGGGCCTTCGATCATGCACTGCACATCGTGTTTCCAGGCGATCTTGGTCAGCTCACCGAGGGTTTCCAGCTCACCGAACTGTGCAGCGTCGTTGGCGTCAGCGATCGAGCCCGGACGCAGGCCATCGCCCAGCGAGAAGCTGACGTCATAGGCCTTCATGATTTCGCAGATTTCCTCGAAATTCGTGTAGAGGAAATTCTCCTTGTGATGCGCCAAGCACCATTTGGCCATGATCGAACCGCCGCGCGAGACGATGCCGGTCACGCGCTTGGCCGTCAGCGGCACGTAGCGCAGCAGCACCCCGGCGTGGATGGTGAAGTAGTCCACGCCCTGTTCAGCCTGCTCGATCAGCGTGTCGCGGAACAGCTCCCAGGTCAGGTCCTCGGCCACGCCGTTGACCTTCTCCAGCGCCTGATAGATGGGCACCGTACCAATCGGCACCGGCGAGTTGCGGATGATCCACTCGCGGGTTTCGTGGATATGCTTGCCGGTGGACAGGTCCATCACCGTGTCCGAGCCCCAGCGGATGCCCCAGGTCAGTTTGGCCACTTCTTCTTCAATCGAAGAACCCAGCGCCGAGTTGCCGATGTTGCCGTTGATCTTCACCAGGAAGTTGCGGCCGATGATCATCGGCTCGAGTTCGGTGTGGTTGATGTTGGCCGGGATGATGGCGCGACCGCGGGCCACTTCGTCACGCACGAATTCCGGCGTGATCTCCTTGGGGATCGAGGCGCCGAAGCTATGCCCGGCGTGCTGATCCTTGAGCAACCCAGCCTCTCGAGCTTCGGTCAGTTTCATGTTCTCGCGGATGGCAACGTATTCCATCTCGGGCGTGATGATGCCCTTGCGCGCATAGTGCATCTGGCTGACGTTATGCCCGGCCTTGGCCCGCCGCGGATGGCGTACATGGGCAAAACGCATGGCGGTCAGCTCGGCGTCGTTCAGGCGACGTTGGCCGAACTCGGAGGTCAAACCCGGCAGCTTCTCGGTATCGCCGCGCTCCTCGATCCAGGCGCTGCGCACATCGGCCAGGCCCTTGCGTACGTCGATCTGCACGTTCGGATCGGTATAGGGGCCGGAGGTGTCGTAGACGGTAACCGGGGCGTTGATCTCGCCGCCGAAGTCGGTCGGGGTCACGTCCAGGCTGATCTCGCGCATCGGTACGCGGATATCCGGGCGCGAACCCTGCACATAGATTTTCTGCGAACGCGGGAAGGGTTGGATCGACTGCTGGTCGACCTGGGCGGATTCACTCAGGTTCTGTTGTTCTACACGCATCAGGCTGGCTCCTAGAGAATTGTCGGAGCGAACCTGAAAACACGGATGGCAAGGGCATCGGGTGCGCCGGAACTGGCGCTGAGAGAGCTGGCCGAACGACTGGCGAGCACATCTTGTTCCCTACGCAGGCCTTAACCTGATCAGGTTCAACGGGATCCGGAACTTTCCGATCTCAGCCTTCGCTTCAAGGCACCCCGACAAGAACGCCATCGAGTCTAATCAAGACCCAGTACGAACGCCATGCCAAGGGCGAAAGTAGTCGACCGTTCGGTCATTCCGGCCGGCCGCAACCGGCATCTGACATTGCCTCGCACACGCGCCTTGACCCCCTGTCAGCCGCCGCTTAGCCTTGCCCCTCAGCTCTATTCAGGATGGACCCAACATGCTGCGCAGACTCCCCCTGGCTCTCGCCGTGGCTTCCCTCACCGCCGGAGCAGCCTGGGCACAGGAAACCGTCCCGCTCGCCAGCAAGACCGATCTGGTCAGCGTCTATCAGCAAGCCGTCAACAACAACGCCGACCTGGCTGCAGCGCGTGCGCAGTTTCGCGCACGCCAGGAAATCGTGCCGCAGGCGCGGGCCGGGCTGTTGCCCAACCTCAGCGCCGGCGCCGAGCTGAGCGATACCGAAACGGACGTCGATACCAGCAGCGGCTCCACCTCGCTGTCGCGCAGCGGTACCGTCTACCAGGCAACGCTGAGCCAGCCGATCTTCCGTGCCGATCGCTGGTTCCAGCTCAAGGCCGCGGAAGCCGTGAGCGAGCAGGCCGCAATCGAATACTCCATCACCGAACAGGACCTGATCCTGCAGAGCGCCCAGGCCTACTTCGCCGTGCTGCGCGCACAAGACAACCTGGCGGCAGTGAAGGCCGAGGAGGCTGCATTCAAGCGCCAGCTCGACCAGGCCAACGAGCGCTTCGAGGTCGGCCTGTCGGACAAGACCGACGTGCTCGAAGCCCAGGCAGGCTTCGATACCGCCCGGGCCAACCGCTCCATCGCACAGCGCCAGGTCGAGGACGCCTTCCAGGCGTTGTACACACTGACCAACCGCGAATACATCGCCCTCGAAGGCATCCACCACACCCTGCCGGTGCTGGCCCCGGTGCCGAACGAGGCCAAGGCGTGGGTCGATACCGCAACGCGGCAGAACCTCAACCTGCTGGCGGTCAATTACGCGGTGACCGCAGCGGAAGAAACCCTGCGCCAGCGCCGCTCCGGCCATGCACCGACGCTCGATGCGGTAGCGTCCTATCGCAAGGGCGACAACGATGCGCTGGGCTTCAGCAACAGCCAGAGCATCCCGGGCTTCGACATGCCGCGCTACACCGGTGACGTCGAGCAGCGCAGCATCGGCCTGCAGCTGAACATTCCGCTCTACAGCGGCGGCCTGACCACGTCGCAGAGTCGCGAGGCCTATTACCAGCTCAGCCAGAGCGAGCAGCAGCGCGAGAGCCTGCGCCGCCAGGTGGTCGAATCCACACGCAATCTGCACCGAGCGGTTAACACCGATATCGAGCAGGTCGAAGCCCGCAGGCAGTCGATCATCTCCAACCAGAGCGCGCTGGAGGCAACGGAGATCGGCTATCAGGTCGGCACGCGCAACATCGTCGACGTGCTCGACACCCAGCGCCGCCTGTATGGCGCCGTGCGGGACTACAACAACGCCCGCTACGACTACATCCTCGACAACCTGCGCCTGAAACAGGCCGCGGGCACGCTCAATCCGGACGATCTGCAGCAGCTGGCGGCGTACCTGAAGCCCGACTACAACCCGGACACCGACTTCCTGCCACCGGACCTGCCGCAAACCATCGGCCAGCCGGTGCGAATTGATTATTGATCAGAGAGCCGCTGTGTTTGCTTGACCCGCAGATTGGTGGGCTCAAGCCCACCAAGCTCGCCGCCAAGCAAAACGAAGTACCCGCAGTGGGAAGCTGCAACGCGGCCGGTCCGTAGGGTGGGCTTCAGCCCACCAAGCTCGCGCACTACGGACGGCGGCGGCAGTCGTGCAGGCTTTGCCTTCCAGGCCAGACGCAACCGCTAGCCGAGCAATCGCCCCAAACCTGCCAGCAATCGCTCCAGCGCCCCTTGATTGGCCCTTAGCACGCCGAGGCCGGCATTGCGCATACGCTCTGCCACATCCGGGTCGCGCCAAAGCTCGCTGACCGCCTGCGCCAGTTGCGCGGCATCCTGCACTTCACGCAGGGCGCCAGCCGCGCGCAACTGCGCCGATATCTCGAGAAAGTTGAACAGGTGCGGGCCGCTGAGCACCGGCTTGCCCAGCGCTGCGGGCTCGAGGAGGTTGTGCCCGCCGTTGGGCACCAGACTGCCGCCAACGAAGGCGATATCCGCCAGCGCGTAGAGAAACAGCAGCTCGCCCATGGTGTCGCCGACCAGCACCTCGGTACCGGCGTCGACCACTTCCCCCGTCGAGCGCCGCACGGCGACAAACCCATCCCTGACCGCCGACTCGTACACCGAGGCGAAGCGCTCCGGGTGCCTGGGCACCAGGATCAGCAGCGCCTGCGGGTGTTCACCGAGCAGCTGGCGATGCGCAGCCAGAATGATCTCGTCCTCGCCTGCGTGAGTACTGGCGGCGATCCACAATGGCCGTTCCAGCGCCGCCCACTGCTGGCGCAATTTACTGGCACGCTCCAGCAGTGCCGGGTCGATGGTCAGGTCGAACTTGATCGATCCGGTCACCTCCACGCACTCATCGCGCGCACCGAGCTGGCGAAAACGTTCGGCTTCAGCCTCGGTCTGCACGGCAATCAGGCTCAGCTTGGCCAGCATCGGCGCAGTCAGACGGGCAAAGCGCGCGTAGCCGCGGGCCGAGCGCGCGGACAAGCGCGCATTGGCCAGCGCTACCGGAATGCCGCGGCGTGCACACTGATGGATATGGTTGGGCCAGAGCTCGGTCTCCATCACCACCGCCAGCTTCGGCCGCACGCGGTCAAGAAAGCGCGCCGCCGCCCAGGGCAGGTCATAGGGCAGATAGCAGTGCTGCACGCTGTCGCCGAACAGTGCCTGGATGCGCTCCGAGCCGGTCGGGGTCATGCAGGTGACGGTGATCGGCAGCTGCGGATAGCGCGCCATCAGTTCGCGGATCATCGGCGCCGCGGCGATGCTCTCGCCGACCGACACCGCATGCACCCAGATGCCACCCGGACGAAGCGGCGGCAAACCAAAGGCGAAACGTTCGCCGATACGACGGGAGTAGGCCGGCGCGCGCCAGGCGCGCCAGAGCAGGCGCAGAAATACCAGCGGCAGGCCGAGGTGGAACAGCAGGGTATAGAGGGTGCAATTCATGGGCGCGGAGCTTAGCAAGCCGCCTGCCGGCGAGCCACAATCGCCACGGCTGGCGAACTAGTTGACGAGGACGCGACCGAACGAAGTTGACCTCCTCCAGCCCACGATCAGGATTTCCCATGTCCGGTTACGTTTACCTGGCCATAGCCATCTGCGCCGAAGTGATCGCCACCACCTCGATGAAAGCCCTGGCCGGCTTCAGCCGCCCGCTGCCCCTGTTGCTGGTGATCTGTGGCTATAGCTTGTCCTTCTGGATGCTGGCGCTGGTGGTGAAGACCATTCCGGTGGGGATCGCCTACGCCATCTGGGCGGGCCTGGGCATCGTGCTGGTCAGCATCGCTGCGGCGCTGATCTATCGCCAGCACCTGGACCTGCCGGCAGTGCTCGGTATGGCCCTGATCATCGCTGGCGTGGTGGTCATTCAGCTGTTCTCCGGCAGCACCGGCCACTGAGCGCCCCGCGAACTGCATGCAGTTATACTGCGCGTCCGTTTCCCCGTATGAGGCCTGCACATGCCTGAATCCCTCAGCACCGATGTCCTGATCGTTGGCGGCGGCGTCGCCGGCCTCTGGCTCAACGCGCGCCTGCGCAGGCAAGGTTTTGCCACGTTGCTGGTGGACAAGGGAACGCTGGGTGGCGGGCAGAGCGTGAAGTCCCAGGGCATCATTCATGGCGGTACCAAATACGCCTTGAGCGGCGCCCTCACCGGCGCATCCGAAGCCATCGCCGACATGCCACGGCGCTGGCGCGAGGCTCTTGAAGGCAAGGGCGAGCTGGATCTCAGCGGCGTGCGCCTGCTGTCCGATGCGCATTACCTCTGGTCGCCCGGCACGCTGGCCGGCAACCTCACCAGCTTCTTCGCCAGCAAGGCGGTGCGCTCGCGGGTTGGTCAGGTCAAGGGCGACGAACTGCCACCTGCGCTGCAACACCCGAAATTCAAAGGCAAGGTCTACCGCCTCAGCGAACTGGTGCTCGATGTACCCAGTCTGATCGCCCGCCTGGCCGAGCTGGCCGACGACAGCCTGCTCGCCGGCCAGCAGGTCGAACCGCTGCTCGATGGCGACGAGCTGGTCGGTCTGCGCGTCGACGGCCGCGAGATCCGCGCTCAGCGCATCGTTTTCAGCGCCGGCGGCGGAACGGCCGAGCTGCTCACTTCGCTCGGCCTGCAACAGCCGGCCATGCAGCGCCGCCCGCTGCACATGGTCATCGTCAAGGCGCCGACGCTCAAGCCGCTCTACGCCCACTGTCTGGGCGGCGGCACCAAACCGCGAATCACCGTGACCAGCCATCCGGCGGCAGACGGCGAGTGGGTCTGGTACCTGGGCGGCGATCTGGCCGAAGCCGATGGCGTGGCGCGCGACGAAGCCAGCCAGATCGCCGCGGCGAAGAAGGAACTGGCCGAGCTGGTACCCTGGATCGACCTGTCCGCAGCGCACTGGGCCACGCTACGCATCGACCGCGCCGAGCCGGCGCAATCGGCCATCGCCCGTCCGGACAATGCCTTTCTCGCCGAGCAGGGCCGCCTGCTGGTCGGCTGGCCGACCAAGCTGGCGCTGTCACCGGACTTTTCCGACCGCGTCGAAGCCGCCCTCGCCCGCGACGGCATTCGCCCCGGCCAGCATCCCGTACTACCGGAACTGCCGCGACCACCGCTGACCGGGCCGTTCTGGGAAGGGCTGTTGCCATGAACGCAACGCTGCATGAGTTGCAACGCCCGCTGGGCAGCACCGGCCTGAACATCTCGCCGCTGGGTCTGGGAACGGTGAAGCTAGGACGTGACCAGGGCGTGAAATATCCCAACGGTTTCGCCATTCCCGACGATGCCCAGGCTCGCCAGCTGCTAGCGCTGGCCCGCGACCTGGGCATCAACCTGATCGATACCGCCCCGGCCTACGGCGTCAGCGAAGAGCGGCTGGGCCCTCTGCTCGCCGGCCAGCGCGATGAGTGGGTGATCGTCAGCAAGGTCGGCGAGGAGTTCGAGAACGGCCAGTCGCGCTTCAACTTTTCCGCCGCGCACACGCGCTTTTCGGTCGAACGCAGCCTCAAGCGTCTGCGCACCGATCGCATCGAGCTGGTGCTGGTGCATTCCGATGGCAACGATCTGGACATCCTGCAGCACGCCGAGGTCTACCAGACCCTCGCCGAGCTCAAGCGCGAGGGCAAGATTCTCGGCTACGGCCTCTCCGGCAAGACCGTGGACGGCGGACTGCTGGCGCTGCAACAGGGCGACTGCGCGATGGTCACCTACAACCTCAACGAGCAGGCCGAGCGACCAGTGCTCGACTACGCTGCAGCCCACGGCAAGGGCATTCTGATCAAGAAGGCGCTTGCCAGCGGCCACGCCTGCCTCAAGCCAGGTGAAGACCCGGTGCGCCGCAGCTTCGAGTTGCTGTTCAGCCACCCTGGGGTCAGTGGCGCGATCATCGGCACTATCAATCTGCAGCATTTGACGGCTAACGTACGGACTGCTGCTGCCGTTCTGACCGGCAACTGAAACGGTCCTGGCGGCAACGTTCATCCGCTGCGCGGGAGCTTATTACGCTGATACCGCGCGGTTACTGTCTTCGCCGCAAGGAGAAACCGAATGCCAAGAGTTCTGGTGCGCAAGAGCCCTGCCGCATTCAAGACCCTGCCTCTCTACGTCGAGGCCAGTCAGGACAACCTGAGCTACCAGAGTCTGGGCAGGCCGTTGAACTTCAGCGAAGTGATCGAGCGCCGCCGCCCGGTTGATGTTTCCGATCCGGGCCGCTTTGCCATCGAACTGGCCAATCTCGGCGTGTCGGTGCGTCTGACCATGAGCTGGCAGGGCCGCGAATACTGGGTGCTGGTCCGTCAGCAGCGGCCGGACCGTGGTGACGTTGTCCTCAAGCTGATTTCCGGCTACATCCCGGCCCATGAGCTGAACCTGCCGCTGCTTACCGCCATCCAGGAAATCGCCGAAGAATGCCTGCTGGAAACCCCTGAAGGCTGGCTTGCCGGGCGTTTCGGCGATACCTGGCTGCCCACTCCGTACCAGGCCAGCCTGCACTACCGCGAGGCGGTGCACTTCAAGCTCGCCTCGCAATCCGGCGCCACGCGCCCGGTGCAGTGCGGCAACATGGTGCTGATGGAGCGTCCTCGCGCCTATGTACACCTGCCGACCGCATCGCTGCAGCTGGTCTATGACATGCGCATGGAGCTACCGAAGGAGACGCGACAGCTGAGCCTTTTCCATGTCGACGAACGCCTGGAAGACGGCCAACTGGTCGCGCGACTGGAGCGCAGCCGGCCCGATATCTACCTGATTCCTCTGCATCAGGGCCAGCCACAGGATCAGCTGTTGCAACTGCGCAACGGCCAGTTCAGCCCAGTGAACACCCGCGGCCTGTGGCTCTCGGAAAGCTTTGCGCCGCAGGAAGGCTGGGTAGTGCGCGACGAGCGCGTTCGCTGGCGCGATTGGTGGGCGGCACGGCCGGTGGCGATAGCCCGTTAAAGCGAAGTGGATAGCCACGGAAAGCGGCTATCCACCTTTGGCTGACGATACGCTGGCGGTGCCGCGTCCGTACTCAGACTCAGCGGCTACGGATCTTCTCGACGATGGCGGTGGTCGAGCTGTTTTCCACCAGCCCCAGCACCTTCACCACGCCACCATACGCCTTGACCAGATCGGCACCGACCACCTGATCAACGCCATAGTCGCCGCCCTTGACCAGCACATCGGGGCGAACCTGGGCCAGCAGGCTTTCCGGCGTGTCCTCCGGGAAGCACACCACCCAATCCACTGCCTCCAGGCCGGCCAGCACGGCCATGCGGCGATCCACCGAATTGATTGGCCGGCCCGGGCCTTTCAGACGACTTACCGACGCATCGTCGTTGACCGCGACGACCAACCGATTGCCCTGCGCACGGGCCTGCTCCAGATAGGTCACATGACCGGCATGCAGGATGTCGAAACAGCCATTGGTGAAGACGATCTTCTCGCCCTCGGCACGTGCATCCTCAACCACGGTAAGCAGTTGCTCGACGGTCATTACACCGCGCTCCGAACCTTCCTCGCGCTGAACCGCACGGCGCAACTCGGGTGCGCTGATGCAGGCAGTCCCCAGCTTGCCGACCACTATGCCCGCGGCGAGGTTAGCCAATCCGACGGCTTGCGGCAGCTCTTCACCCGCAGCGATCGCAGCGGCCAAGGTGGAGATAACGGTATCACCGGCACCGGTGACGTCGAACACCTCGCGGGCGCGGGCAGGCAGGTGCAGCGGGGCGTGATCGGGGCGCAGCAAAGTCATGCCGTGCTCGCCCCGGGTGACCAGCAACGCCTGGAGCTCAAGCTTGCTCATCAGCTCGGCGCCTTTGCTCACCAATTCGGACTCATCGGCACAATGGCCAACGATAGCCTCGAACTCGCCAAGGTTCGGCGTAATCAGCGAGGCACCGCGATAGATTTCGAAATCCTCGCCCTTCGGGTCGGCTAGCACCGGAATGCCGTGGCGGCGCGCAGCCTGGATCAGCGCCTGGTGATTCTTCAGTGCACCCTTGCCATAGTCCGATAGCACCAGCACTTTGACCCCGGCCAACAAGCCTTCCACATCCGCCAGCAGTGCGGCCGGATCCGTGTCGAACGGCTCTTCGAAATCCATGCGCAGCAGCTGCTGATGGCGACTCATCACGCGTAGCTTGACGATAGTGGGCTGATGCCCAACGCATTGAAAATGCGCCTGCACTCCCGCTGCGGCAAGGCTGTCAGCCAGGCTCTGACGCGCTTCGTCGTCACCGGTCACACCAACCAGAGCAGCCGGAGCGCCCAGCGCCGCGATGTTCAGCGCGACGTTTGCCGCACCACCGGGACGATCCTCGATCTGCTCGACCTTGACCACCGGCACCGGCGCCTCCGGCGAAATCCGCGACGTGCCACCATGCCAGTAACGGTCGAGCATGACATCGCCCACTACCAGAACGGGGGCTTGGTCGAAACGGGGCATGGACAGCTTCATGAGGGCTCCGGGGCGGAAGAAAAAACGCTGCAAAGCATAGCAGCATGGGGCTGGCGAATTCTTGCCGTAAACACAGGGAGAGCATGGCGATCGCAGAGAGTTACGGACCTGCGGCGCTGTGAAATCGACCGAACCTGACAGGCCGTGCGTACATCATTCTGCGTTTTCGCCGTTCGCCGCTCGGCCTAGGCCTCGCCCTCATCCTTGAACTGTGTTGCGTGCAACCTGGCATAGGCACCATTGGCCACAAGCAATTCGGCGTGCGTACCACGCTCGACGATACGCCCCTGCTCCATCACCAAAATGAGATCAGCCTTTTCGATAGTACTCAGGCGGTGCGCGATCACCAGCGTGGTGCGCCCCGTCATCGCATGATCCAGCGCGCCCTGGATGTGACGCTCGGATTCGGTGTCCAGCGCAGAGGTCGCCTCGTCCAGAATCAATACCGGCGCGTTCTTCAACAGCGCACGGGCGATGGCCAGACGCTGTCGTTGACCGCCGGAAAGCAGCACGCCATTTTCTCCGACCTGGGTCTGGTAACCCTCAGGCATCTGCTCAATAAATTCAGCGGCGTAGGCGTCGCGGGCCGCACGCTGGATATCTTCCAGCGGTGCGCCGGCCAGATCGCCATACGCGATGTTATTGGCAACCGTGTCGTTAAACAGCGTGACCTGCTGTGTGACCAGGGCGATGTGCCGACGCAGGTTGCGTAGCCTGTAATCTGCGATCTCAACGCCATCTAACAAGATCTTCCCTCGATCATGCTGGTAAAACCTAGGAATCAGGTTTGCCAGCGTCGACTTGCCGCTGCCCGAACGGCCAACCAGCGCCACCATCTGCCCTGGCTCGACCGTGAAGCTGATATCGTGCAACACCTGTTTGTCAGTGCCTGGATAGACGAAACTCAGGTTACTGACGTCGAGACGCCCCTTGACCCGATCACGCTCAAGCGTACCGCTATCGATTTCCTGGGCCTCGTCCAACTGTTCGAAAATGCTCTCTGCACCAGCCACACCCTTCTGAATCGTCGAACTGACTTCCGAAAGCTGCCGGATCGGTTTTGGCAACAGGCCCGCCAGCGTGATGTAGGCCACCAGATCGCCCGCCGACGCATCCCCGCGCAGCAACAGAACCAAGAACATCAGGAGCGCCATCGCACTGTAGATCACCAACTGCAGGGTTGGCGTGTAAACCGCGTTGGTCTTGACCATGCGCAACTGCTTGGCGGTGTTATCCGTGCTTGCGCCGAAAAAGCGATGCTGCTCGTAAGTCTCGCCGCCGAAACTACGTACTACCCGGTAGCCCTGAATGGTTTCGGACGCGACATGGGTGACATCACCCATCGCGACCTGAATCTTCTTGCTCTGCTTGCGGAATTTCTTGCTGGCGCTGGAAACCATGACACCAATGACGGGAAGAATAGCCACCATCACCATGGTCAGCTTCCAGTTCATCCAAAGCAGCGTGCCGAACAGGAAAATGACGGTCATGCCTTCTCGCACCACCACCTTGATCGCATCGGTCGCTGCACCGGTGACCATCGTCACGTTATAGGTGATGCGCGAAATCAGATGGCCGGAGTTGTGGCTGTCGAAGTAGCGATTGGGCAGCGTCAGCAGGTTGTTGAACAGCGCGACGCGCAAGTCATGAACCAAGCCGAGGGAGACCTTGGCCAGAAAATAGTTACCGAGAAACGAGCCGATACCCTGCATCAACGCAATTAGCACGATCAACAACGGCACGGCTTGCAGCAGTTTCAACTCGGCCAGCCACTCCAGCTCTTTCAGATGGGGCACCTGGGCGAAAAAGCTGGCATCCGGGTTATTCAGCCCATCAACGAAAAATTTGAGAATGTAGCCCAGCATTGGCTGGGTGGAGGCGAAAAGGAGGAAACCGAGAAGGCTGATTGTGAATAGCCCCCAATAGGGGAGCACGTAGCGCAGCAACCGCAGATACACCTTTACGCTGGATTGCTGGGTAGAATTGGCCATTCGGCGAGCCCCATGAAACGGCTAGAGGAACAAGATGCGGATTGTAACAGCGCAGGAATTGGAAAGCTGGCTGGCTAGCGGCAAGGTGCTTGAGAAGGATTCCAGGGGCCCTAAGGTTGTCGTCTTAGCCAACGGCTTGTTCTTAAAAATATTCCATAGTCGTCGCCAACCCTGGCTGGCGCGATTACGGCCCGCCGCCAAGCGTTTCGCCTATAACGCAAGGCAGCTACGCCAAGCTGGCGTACCAGCTCCCGCGGTGGTGGAGCTGCTCTGGCTCGACCGCCAAGCAGGGCTCAGTGCATGCATCTATCGCCCACTTCCCGGACAATCCATCGAACAACTGTACCGACAAGCCCCGCTGCAGGTAGAACAGCTACTACCTTCTTTGGCCAGTTTTATATATCAACTGCATCGGCAAGGTATCTACTTCCGCTCTCTGCACTTGGGAAATATTCTGTTTCTGCCCGACGGCGGCCACGGCTTGATCGATGTCTTGGATTTGCAGTGCAAGCGACGCCCACTTAGCCCGTGGCTGGTGCAACGCAACATTCAGCATTTGAGGGACTACCTGAGCCGGCACAAATTGACGAGTTTTCCTATTGACCTCCTAATCGCACATTATCGGAGCTGCGAGCGGGGTTGAGCACGGCGTAATAAAAGATACTTACTTACCGCATTTTGCTGGCCATCCAACACGGCCATGAAAACAGGCAACCAGAAATAGATCCATAGCGGCTGCGGCGAAGTCAGCACCCCATTGCTGGTTGTTAGCAGACTACCCCAGCCGAGCAGCGCCAATAAGAGCCAGCGTGAGCGAGTACGCAACGCGTAGCCTAGCCACAACAACGCGAATAGGCAGAACAACGCACCACCTAACAGACCATTACGATAGAGAATGGCAAAGTAGCCGCTATGTGCGTGCTCGAATCGTCCCAAAAAGCGATATTCATCGACCCCGCAGCCAAAAAAGATGCTGCAATGGTTGACCAGGCGCGACCAGGCATCCTGCCAAATATCCAAGCGATAGCTGAAACCACGCCGCAGCAACAGCTCATCTCCGCCCAAGGCGAATAGCAGCCCACCTAGAAGCAGCATTATCACCAACCCCAGCAAGACCATGCGCTGATACAACAAATAACCAATAAAAAACAGAGCGAAACCTACCAGCGTCGAGCGAGATTGAAAGACCGTCGCACACAGCAGAACGGCGCCGCCCAGCAATAGCAGCCCTACGGACAGAGCCAATGACGAACGCCGCTCAAGGTCTTCTGCCAACCGGAATAGCCAGAGGAAAATCAGAGCATGACTAATGAGAAGTGAAAAATGTACCGGATTGATCGGTTCGCCAAGAAAGCGGCCGTAGCGCACCCATTTTCCGCTCTGCTGCCAGACCCATAGCCAATCGAGGAGCACAAACACCAGAATGCCCAAACTGATCCAAGCACATACCCCGTAAACCGCATTCACATCCCAGCGACGGCCTTCCAACAGCAGACAACTGGAGAAAAAAAGCAATAGGTATAGCGCATTCTTCAGACCGGCCGCATCGCCCGCATCCAGCGCTACCAATGCCACCAACAGAACTACCAGCCAGCCAAAAGGGCGGATCAGCAAGCTCAAGGATGCTGGTCGCAACAGCAACCACCCAAGACAGGGTAGGGCCAAGCCTGCATAGAAAATATTATTGATCGCCTTGGAAGACAGCGGCAGATAAAACGCCAGACAGAACAATCCAAACAGCGCTGCGTACAAACAAGGGCCGTAACGCAGCCACTCTTTGCCAGCCCACGTCATTAGATACCTCAGAAATTTGGGAACGAACGCAGCAGACCGGCCTGCAAGTTGAACAAACCTGGCCGCACATACTCGCCAATCAACTCAGCCACATCCTCTCGTTCAAGGCACCGGAGGGCTGAAGCGTTTAGAGGCTCGGGCTCCTTCAGCGAAAAAGCGGAATAGTAATCAACGAACTTAAAGTCGGAAATCAATCCGTTAGACAGACGGAGGCGCCGATTGGGCACCTCGAAGGCATCCGCCACGATTAGACCATGCATGCTGGAGGACAGCACGAAACTGCAGGACTGTATCGCACGCAACACCTCTTCGACCGGCCAGAAAACATCTATCAACAACACACCTGGCAACTTCGACGCATCAATTATGGCGGGATGCTCACGATCAACATAATGCGGAATGATACCGACTCGGTGAGTCTTCGCAGGCTTAACACGGTCACCCCACCAGTGACCGGCCAACAAACCCGGATCACCTAGCGCAGGGCTATCACGCAAGCCAGCTACCTGCTCGCAGCTTTTAACGCCCCGTAATGCATGGTAGTAGTGTCGCGACGAGAAACTCAGACCCGGCGCATCTGTACCCGCTCCCCATACATGCAAGCGACGCGGCAAAAAGAAACGCCTGGCTTTACGTTCCCTCGGCAAGATCGAGCCTATAGCCATCATTTCGGCTCGGCTGACCGGCGTATACTCCACTTGCTTGCCCGCCAGCATCTCCACCAACAGCGGCGACAGATAGTCACCGAAATTACGCTGACTAGGGTCGCTACGCCCTTTTCCACGGCACCAGTAGAGCTTGATTGTCGTCATGTTAGGTTTTCAATCCATATCGTAAGCGCACCCATGCCCGCCGCCAGCAGCTCAACCCAGGCCAAGGGCGCATGGGCTCGGCAATCGTACGCGCCAAGTCTCGCCCAACACGAGCAAAAGAATAGCGTTCAACAGCAAACGCCTGGCCTGCCAGGGCGATACGCGCAACAAGATCTGGATCGGCTTTGAGCTGTCGAAGTTTCGCTACTGCCTCATCGGCTGAACGATAGAGCATAACGTTCTTACCATCTTCAAATCCCATAGCAGAATCTTCTTCCGAACCTTGGCTCCACGCCAACAGCGCGCAACCACAGGCCATGGCTTCAAAATTCTTAACCATGTACTCGCCCATACCGACGTCGGCACTAACGAAGATACGTATACGATTGAGCGACTCTACATACTGCAACCCGGACTCGGTGCGAGTAACCAGCAAATCGGTTTGCGTCGCTATCGACTCCAGCATTCTCCTTCGCTCTTGATAAGAGTGACCGTTCACGCTACCAAGAAAAGCAGCATCAATATCGCGCTTACGCCCCAGATCCATAATCAGCTTTTCGTCATAGCCCTTAGAAACGAAACGGGCATCGACCCCTTCGCTGCGCAAGCGCCTGGCCACGCCAGCCCCCGAACTGACCACCCGCGCCCAAGGTAACCTTTGGTAAAAGCGCGAATAGAGACCATGATATTTACTAGTACGCATATAATTCTGGCAAGCGTCATGCTCAATAAACACCAACCCAGGAACGCATCGTAAGACATCAACTTGGCACCGCAGTCTTTTGAGCCGGGAAAAGATCACAACACGGTCATAGGCGGGACTATCGTGCTTGCGCAAAACATTGCCTAGACGCTTCTGCTCCGATTTGCTCAGGCGTACAATCTTGCACTCATCACTATTTATGCGAACGGACTCATAGAGACGTTCGAGAATGATGCGCTGCTCATCCATTACAAGCATCAATATTTTCAAAACGGCTCACTCCCCTTGCACTCGAGCTAGCCGCTCACATTGAGCCCAGCTATCACTTTGCAAGGATGCTGACAGCGAGTCATCCAGCCGTCGAATACCATTCGCTTTATAAACGCTCCGAGCCCATCGCAAATCGACCCCTCTCACTATCCCAGGGATGCTAGAAAGCTCTAGACTTTTGGCTATACATAGTCTGTGAGTTCCCCCACCTAAAATCAGCTCTCCAGATCGATCCACATAAAGCTTTATTTCATCATCTTTTTTCATTCCAAGCGCAGATCCTTCGCCAGTCAGTTGCGCTTGGGTTTTGTAACCCTCAGTTGATATTCGTCGATAGGCTTGCTCAAGAGATTGAAAATAGACGTCGATATCTTTGATAGTTCGACACCAGTAACCTCCAAGCTGCTTAGCCGTAGCAGGGCCAGAAAGAACTGCCTTTAGCATAACCTCATACTGAGGCGTATCCTTATAATTTTTTCCTTCCAAAAACATAAGACGAACTGTTTCAACAATCGCACTACGAGCCAGAGCAATATCTACCACGTCACTGTCAGCCCAACCTCTGTCAATACAGAACTGGGGAGAGCGCACCGAGACTTTATTTAAGCACCGCCTAACCTTTTGTGGATTGAAATAGATAAACTGCTGAGCTTTGCCCCCCGCAAGGTAACTCGCTTGCCTTTCAAATCCCGCGTGAACTATTACAGAATACTCGTATCGAAAATTATTGTACAAATCGCGCAGAGAACCCGACATCCTCAACCCCTTTGAGATTCTATTCAGAAAACGCTGATAAATCTAATACTTCCAAATTTACAGGCGTATTGGCTGAAACATCTCTATTTACGCGACTGCCAAGTACTTGCTCAAGACATTTTGGGGGGGCGCCAAAACCGGGTCTTACACTGCGGACCGCATCGGCAGTAATAACTTCCCCGACCTTTAACGGCTTAACGAAATATAAAGAACGCCGAAACTGAGCATTGCTTTGCTCACTCGATTTTCGTCCGTAGTCGATGCCACCCAGCGCAGCCCAGGCAGTCGTGCTGTCCCGACACAATGCCGCAAGATCTGTCGGCTCCAACGAAAAACTGTCGTCGGGACCGCCGCCGGTGCGGTCGAGAGTGAAATGCTTTTCTATAATAGAGGCGCCGAGGACTACGCTGGCTATTGCAGTTGTGTTGTCCAGCGTATGGTCCGACAGGCCCGTAACTAGTCCAAAACGCTGCATCATGTCGGGAATAGTACGCAGGTTGTAGTCTTCAGCCGGAGCTGGGTAGCCACTGACACAGTGTAGGATGGCCAGCTCCTTGCAGCCGCCTTCGCGGGCCGCATCAATAGCCTCCTGAATTTCTTCCGCATCGGCCATACCGGTAGAGATGATCATCGGCTTGCCGGTGCTGGCGGCGTATTTGATCAGCGGCAGGTCCACCGCCTCGAAGGAAGCAATCTTGTAGGCCGGCGAATTGAGGTCTTCCAGCAGATCGACGGCAGTACTGTCAAAGGGCGAACTGAAGATCGTTATACCGAGTTTGAGTGCATGCTCGAATAGCGGCTGATGCCACTCCCAGGGCATGTGAGCCTCTTGATAGAGCTGGTACAGGCTCTTTCCGTCCCACAGACCGCCATGAATTTGAAACTCTTCGGAATCGCAGTTCAGCGTAATGGTGTCGGCAGTGTAAGTCTGTAATTTGATTGCATCGGCACCGGCCTTTTTTGCCGCCTCGATGATCCGCAACGCGGTATCCAGCCTGCCGTTATGGTTAGCAGACAGCTCGGCGATGATATAAGGCGGCGTATCGCTGGCAATGCGGCGGCCGGCAATGCTGATATTGGGAATGTTCGACATGGTCATTTTTCTCAGAGGTTTGCCTGCCACTCGTTCGCAAGCAGGCCAAAACACACAACGTCGTGGTAGCTCAGCCCATCGAAATGGTGCTGGCGCAGGAGCCCTTCCTTTTGGAAGCCTAGAGTTTGATGAAAGCGGATGGAGCGCTCGTTGTAGATCATCGCCTGACCGCAGAGTTTGTGCATCGCCGCCTTCGTGAAGGCATAGCGCAACGCGGCCAGGCCCAGCTGCCGCCCGGTGCCCTTGGGTGCATCAGGAGCGGCATAGAAGCCCCATTCGCCTACCCCTCCGGGGGCGATCTGTTGGATTTTGACGAAACCGAACGGCATGGCGCCGCTTTCGAACACCAGCAGATGGAGCCCGGCGTCCCGCGAGGCTTTTTCGAACCAGCGAGCATGCTCTTCCAGCGAGATCTCGTGCTGGGTATACATATAGCGCCGGATGTCCGGATGATTGCGCCAAGCCAATACCTTTTCAAGATCGGCTGCGGTCATCGGTCGTACCCGCTGTTGAGGCACTAGGGTCACGTCAAGCCTCCAATAGCCGAGCGATAAGGTAAGCGCCCCGCCCCTCGACTATAGGCATAGCGAGCTGACTCATGGTCTGGAGGGATATGATAGGTTCGGTCAAGGCAGAAAGATGGATAGGCAGGAGCTCGGCAATGTCCTGACGTCGTTCAATGACCGACGCCGCTCCAGCCTTTTCGAGGCCTTGAGCGACCTGCCACTGATTGTTGGCCAGCACTATCATGATCGTCGGAAGGCCCAGGCAGCAACGCTCCCATGAGGTAGCGCCTGCTGCGCCGACCGCCAGATCGCTATCGGCCATCAGTTGCGCCATATCGTTCACGCCGACCAGAACCCGAGTTGGCCAGGGCATTTCCCGGGCTAGCTGCTTCACCTCGGACAGCCAGGGTGCGGTAGCGCCCATGACCACGGTGACTCGGCAGTCCGCGGGGAGCGGACAGACGCGTAGAGCCATCAGCACTTGCCCGGTGGCATTGTCCTTGTCGACACCGCCCATGGTGATCAGCAATTGACGCAGCTGCGGCCTGGCGCGCCGCTGCAGGCTGTAGGCGCGCAGAGCGGCGAATTCAGGACGCAACAGTGCATATTGCGAACCGCATAGCATTTGGCAATTGCTGGGCACCCATGCTTGGTAGTCCTTGGCATCACGGCCAAAGGTCTGGTCGAGCAGCAGGTCGCACGCGTGAGCCCTGTCAGCCAAGTCGTCGATAACCATCAGCCGTCGGCAATGTGCTCTGAGGAGCAGCTCCCAGCGGGCATCCAATGCGTAGTGATCGACGATTAACCAGTCCGGCTGCAGCTCGGCAAGAATGGGCGCGCAGGCCTCGGCATCTTCGTCCTGGGTGGCCCCGAGCCAATGACTGTGGACGGGGACCGGTTCATCGCCAATGGCAGTGAACTCAAGCGAGCTCGCTCCTGCAGATGCCGACGTTACCGGCAGGGCTTGGGCGGCATGCCCCTTGCAGCGAACTAAGTCAAGCAGGTTGCCTGGGTGCGCGCGGCAGATGAACACGCATGCCGCACCGCGGGCAGCAAGCGCATCGGCCAGGGTCAGACAACGCATCACATGGCCGCTACCCATTTGCAACGAAGCATCAACACGAAAAGCAACCTTCATGGTCACTGCTCCGTCTGCCCTTGCATTGCCTTGAACAGCCACTCGGCGCGCACCCAGTCTTCGGGGGTATCGATATCCTGAACACGATGGCGTGGCAGCAGGACCGGCGCTGAATGCGAGCCGAAAACAGGCTTACCTTCCAGCCACGCGCTGACACGCCCCCAATAGAACTGTCCCGCGTCATGGTAGGCCTCTTCTAAATCCTGAGAGCGAGTATTGCAATGCTCAGGCTGGAGCATGCTCACACGACCTTCATGAGTAATGCGTATCGCGCGCTGGACCGGAAAAGCATAGCTGGTGACCGAGAAGGCGTAATCACAATGGCTTTCACCCAGCACCTGTAACCCTCGGCGGATATCTTCACCACTTATGAAGGGCGCGGTGGCATAGATACAGCACACCTGCTGCGGGCACTCACCGTTGGCGAGCAGCCACTCGATTGCATGACGAATGACCGGGACGGTCCCAGTATGGTCATCGGAAAGTTCAGGCGGACGCATGAAAGGTACTTCAGCGCCATGGTTGCAGGAGATTTCAGCGATTTCAGCATCGTCGGTCGAGACGATGACCCGGTCAAAGCAGCCGCTTTCCAGCGCAGCTTCGATCGAGCGGGCAATCATCGGCTTGCCGCAGAACGACTTGACGTTCTTACGCGGGATACGCTTGCTGCCGCCGCGGGCGGGTATCATCGCCACTCTCACGAGGCGATCACCTGGCGTACCGCGGCAACCACCTCGTCCTGCTGATCCTCGCTCATGGTCTGGAACATTGGCAGGCTGATGGCCTCGGCGTAATAGCATTCGGCCTCAGGGAAATTCCCGACCTGGAAGCCCATGCGCTGGTAGTACGGCTGAGTATGTACCGGGATGTAGTGCAGGTTGACGCCAATGCCCAGCTCGCGCAGCAACTCGAATACCTGCCTATGAGTCTTGTCGATCTTTTCCTGCTGCAGGCGAATGACGTAGAGGTGCAGGCCAGAGTAGCTGTCCGGATGCTGCCAGGGCGTGGTGATCGGCAAACCGGCCAGCAGTTCGTCATAACGCCGGGCCAACTGATGGCGGCGCGCAACATAGTGGTCCAGGCGCTCCATCTGGGTTATGCCCAGCGCAGCCTGCAGCTCCGTCATGCGGTAGTTGAAGCCGAGGTCGATCTGCTGGTAATACCAGGGCCCATCGGCATCGTGGGTCATCAGTGCCGGATCGCGAGTGATGCCATGACTGCGCAGCAGAGCCATCTTGCCGGCCAATTCCGCATCGTTGGTCAGCGCCATCCCGCCCTCCGCGGTGGTGATGATCTTTACCGGGTGGAAGCTGAACACCGTGATGTCGCTATAGCTGCAGTTGCCGATGAATTCGCCGCGGTATTTGCCTCCGATGGCGTGCGAAGCATCCTCGATGACCTTGCACCCGTAGCGATGGGCTAGTTCGTGGATTGCCTGCATATCGCAGGGTTGCCCACACAGATGCACGGCGACCACCACTTTGGGCAGCTTGCCGTCGCGCTCGGCCTGCTCCAGCTTATGAGCCAAGGCTTTGGGGCAGAGGTTATAGGTGCGCGGATCAATATCGACGAAGTCGACCTGAGCGCCACAGTAAAGGCCGCAGTTGGCCGAGGCAACGAAAGTGATCGGCGTTGTCCACAGGTAGTCATCGGGACCAAGCCCCAGAGCCAGGCAGGCAATGTGCAACGCCGAGGTAGCACTGTTCACAGCCAGCGCATGGCGAGCACCTACATACTCCGCCACGGCTTGCTCGAAGCGCGGCACCATCGGTCCCTGAGTGAGGAAGTCTGATTGCAGCACAGTCACCACCGCGTCGATATCGGCCTGGGTGATGTCTTGACGGCCGTAGGGAATCATCGCTCAGATGCTCCCGATTTTTTCGCAATGGGCGTCGATCCAGGCCTGCAAATCGGCGTCGCTCATCCACTCGCTGTTGTTGTCACTGGCATAGACGAAGCCTTCGGGGACCTTCTTGCCATCCTTGATACGCTTCGGGCAGATGGCCCAACTGTGAATGGTCGGCAGAATTTTAAAGTGCTCGGGATACTCGTACGTGTAGTAGGCATCCTCCGCGCTGATCATCTGCTCATGCAGTTTCTCGCCCGGGCGAATACCGATGATCTCATGCTGTGCCTCGGGAGCCACAACGCGGGCCAGATCCGTCACTTTCATTGACGGAATCTTCTTCACGTAGATCTCGCCGCCTTCCATGTCCTCGAACGCATGCCAAACCAGCTCGACGCCCTGCTCAAGCGAGATCATAAAACGCGTCATGCGCTCGTCGGTGATCGGCAGCACGCCCTTGTCTTTGATGGACATGAAGAAAGGAATGACCGAACCGCGCGATCCCATGACGTTGCCATAGCGCACTACAGAAAAGCGGGTGCCATGCTCCCCGGAATAAGAGTTACCGGCGACAAACAGCTTGTCGGAGGCCAGCTTGGTAGCGCCGTATAGGTTGATTGGACTGCTGGCTTTGTCAGTGGAGAGGGCGACCACCCCCTTGACGCCTTTATCGATGCAGGCGTCGATCAGGTTCATGGCGCCGTCAACATTGGTCTTGACGCACTCGAAGGGGTTGTATTCAGCGGTCGGCACGATCTTGGTTGCTGCCGCATGCACCACGTAGTCGACGCCATCCAGCGCACGGTAGAGACGGTCCTTGTCACGCACGTCGCCGATGAAGAAGCGCACACGCTTGTCGCCCTCAAACTTCTTGGCCATGTCCCACTGCTTCATCTCGTCACGAGAAAAGATGATTATTTTTTTGGGGTTGTACTTGGCGAGGGTCATCGGCACGAAGGTGTTGCCGAACGAGCCGGTGCCACCGGTAACAAGGATGACCTTATCTCTCAACATACTGTTCACCTAATTAAGAAAGCTGGCGGATATAGCTTCGGCGACCCGCTGGTTGGCCAAACGATCTCGCTTGCCAAATACCCACGAGAAATAACCCTGACGCCGCCGTGCGCGATCGTCTCGCTCCACAAAAGCTCTTTCGATAGAAGAGGAAAGATCCACCCCTTCTTCATTTATAAATACCGAGGGTCCGCAGTCGTAAAGCGTCAACAACTGATCCATGTCGCCAGGGTGCATCCCCTCGTCACGCCCCATTTGGGCCAATACTTCTCGCGAAAACTGGGGGGTCTCGATTAACAGCTGCGGCACATCGTAGAACAGAGACTCCTCGGCAGGGGAGTTGGCATCCGACACCATCAGGTCAGCCACCGACAGGAGCGTGGAAAGCGGATAGGACGTCAGATCCAGCAATGTATGCGGGCGCCTCTTAGCCAGGGCCGCCACTCGCCGGAAGCTATCGCGGTCCTTGGCACGTGAAGTCAATGCCTGGCTGGGATGAGGCCGCAAGATGAGATTGAACTGCGCGGGAGTGTTCTGCACCAAGCTCTCTGCCAGCAAATCCCATGACCCAACGCCACGACGACTCGGCGTAAAAAGTATGGTTTGCCGGTCAGGCGCCAAGCCCAAGTCAAGCAGCACGGATTCGCGCTGCTCTGGAGACTTCTCTGGGAACTCGCAAAACGGAAGAAATCCTGTAGCAGCGGTATTGACCTCTACCTGATCGGCAAACCGGTTAATCATTTGCTGCATACGCGGCCCAATCACACATAGCAGGTCGAAGTGCGCATTGCTCAGAAAGGCATCCTTGCTCAGCAACATGTAGGTGCCATGAAAAACGGTACATTTCTTCGACGCGTAGGGCTTCAGGAAACTGCGATACGGCGACCCGGTAACTATTACATCGGCCTCGCTCATCATTCGGTTACCCGCTGCCAATCGCCCCAGCCACCTCGAATAACGAGCCTGCTCAAGCTGCGGGTAAAGCTTGCGCGTGGCCGCCAACGTAGTGCGACGATTGGAAATAAATGTGCCAGGCAACAATGTGGCCACCTGCGCTAGATGAGGAACGGCCTGGAACATCTTAGAGAAATAGACAATATGGTTCACGCGTCCTTACCTTCGCTCACAAGCAGGGGCAGCGAACACCAGCGTGCCTCAGGGCTGGTCATACCACTCCTTGTCACCCTTGAGCACGAGAATATCCTCCATGATCAGATACTGCAGATCCGAGCCATAGAACATATTCAACGCATCGGTCGGCGAGCAAATCATGGGTTCGCCGCGGCGGTTGAGTGAAGTATTGAGCGAGACGCCGTTGCCGGTGAGCTTTTCCAGCTCCAGCATCAGGTCGTACCAGCGCGGGTTGTGGCGTCGCTCTAGGACCTGGGCGCGGGAGGTGCCATCCTCGTGGACGACTTCGCTGACGCGCTCCTTCCACTCGTCATTGACCTCGAAAGTGAAAGTCATAAATGGGCTGGGATGGTCCACCTTGAGCATCTGCTCAGCCACTGTGTCGAGCATTGACGGACAGAAAGGCCTCCAACGCTCACGGAATTTGATCTGTTCATTGATGCGGTCGGCTACCCCCGGAATGCTGGGACAGCCGATGATAGAGCGGCCGCCGAGGGCGCGCGGACCGAATTCCATACGTCCCTGGAACCAGGCGACCGGATTGCCGTCAACCATGATTTTCGCAATGCGCTCGGGGACGTTTTCAATCTTCTGCCAAACCGGCTTGCTCGGGTGGCGTGCGCAGGCAGCGATGACATCTTCGTTGGAGTAAGACGGGCCGAGGTAGACGTGTTCCATCTTTTCCACCGGTACGCCGCGCTGATGCGAGACGTAAGCGGCGGCGCCGACGGCAGTGCCGGCATCACCGGAGGCGGGCTGGACGAACAGCTCTTTCACTTCGGGGCGGGCGATGATCTTCTGGTTCAGCTTGACGTTGAGCGCGCAACCTCCGGCAAACGCGATCTTGCCTGTCTCGCGAATGATGTCGCCCAGGTAATAGTCCATCATCTGCAGCGCGAGCTTTTCGAACAGCGCCTGCATGGCGGCCGCGTAATGGATGTAGGGATCGTCGGCGATATCGCCTTCACGCTTGGGCCCCAGCCACTCGATCAGCTTGGGAGAGAAGTAGTAGCCCTTGCCCTTCTCCTTGTAGCGACGGAAGCCGATGACATTCGCGTAATCGGTATTAATGGTCAGCTCGCCGTTCTCGAATTTGGCCAGTCGCGAGAAATCGTACTTGGCGGCGTCGCCATAGGGCGCCATGCCCATTACCTTGAACTCGCCGTCGAGCATCTCGAAGCCGAGGTATTCGGTGATCGCGCCATACAACCCGCCCAAGGAGTCCGGATCGTAGAACTCCTTGATCTTGTGGATCTTGCCGTTTTCACCATAGCCGAAGAAGGTAGTGGCGTACTCTCCCTTGCCGTCGATACCGAGGATCGCAGTCTTCTCAGTAAATCCGGAGCAGTGGTAAGCGCTGGAGGCATGTGCCAGGTGGTGCTCGACCGGCTGCAGCTTTACCTTCTTCAGATCAAAGCCCAGCTGCTGCAGGCACCACTCGATGCGCTTCTTGTAACGGTAGTAGCGGCGGTTGCCCATAAGGATGGCATCCAGCGCACGATCCGGTGCGTACCAGTAACGCTTGGCGTAGTGCCAGCGCGCCTTCTCGAAGATGCTGATAGGCGCAAAAGGAATCGCCACCACGTCGACATCCGCCGGCTTGATGCCGGCCTGTTCCAGGCAGAACTTGGCGGACTCATAGGGCATGCGGTTCTTGGCATGCTTGTCGCGCACGAAGCGCTCTTCTTCAACGGCGGCGATCAGCTTGCCGTCGATGTAAAGGGCAGCGGAAGGATCATGACTGAGGGCGCCGGAAAGGCCGAGAATCGTCAATGCCACGGGTAATGCCTCTTAATCTTCGATACGGGTGCCGGGCACCGCGGGTAAACGTTGGTCAAGCAGCCGATACAGGGCGCTATCGACCGGCCAGTTACGCAGAAAGCGTGCACGATCCTTGGCATAGGCGCGTGCAAAGCTCGAGTCGCTGTCGTGCTGCTGCACAGCATCAAGGTCGATCAGGACCCAACGACCCTGCTCCCAAAACAGATTATGTCCCTTTAGATCGCCATGACTGATGCGCTGACGAATCAGCGCAGCGAACAGTCGATCCAAAGCGGACAGCTCAAGCTCGGGCGGGCAACCATCCAGGTATGGCTTAAAACGCGCGATTATATCTTTACCGTGCAGCAATTCGGTAATTAGCCACGCAGGGCCACGCATCCACAACCAACGACGCTCGATCACAGCCAGCAGGCGGGGCGTGGCAATCCCTAAGAAATCGAGACGGTTACCTTCGACCCAACTGTGCCAGGCCCGGCTGGGGCGCCAGAAGCGTTTGAGCCAATGCAGCGGATTCTTGATGTTGTAGCGCTTGATCAGAAGCGCTCGACCGTTCGACTCAATGCTGGCGACCGTCGCGCTGCCACCGTCTTTCAGAAGCTCGCCTTGTGCGATAAATGCATTGGGATCAGCAAGAACAACCCGCAGCGCTACTTCCTCGTCACGCCGCACCACCTGCGCACCAAACGCGCCGATACGCGCGCTGAACAGACTACAGTCGCGCGCTACCTTCTTCAGATAATCGTTCAAGCGCCAGGCGCGAGTCTTGTGAATGTCTTTGAGCAACGCTTCCAGCGGCAACGCATGCTCGCTATTGGCGAGCAGGTAGTGGACCAGCAGCTCTTCAATGAACGGATCGACCTCCGCGGGCAACTGCGCGAAGAACACGCCAAGATTTTCCAGCACTTGCTCGCGGCACAACGGAGCTCCGGGCACTTTCGCTTTCACACCGCCGCCATCGACAACGTAAAGCTGGTCGCCCGCCCGCAATAAGTTATCGAGATGCAGATCGGCCTGCCAGATGCCGCGCGCATGCATCCTGGCGATCAATTCAAGTGCTTCGCCAAGGACACCCCTTTGCCCGTCAGACAGCATCACATCAGTTTCTACAGCGCGCCAGGCATCCCAGAGGCTTTCGGCATCGTCGAGCCAATCGAAAATCAGCCAGCCACCCTCGCCCTCCTGCCACCCCTCGGCCAGCAAGCCGGGCGTCGGCAGTTGCTGCTCCGCCATTAACCGCGCGCCACTTCGCTCGAGCTGATGATGACGCTGCGCTTTGGAGCCCACTATCAGCTTGGCCAGTACGGTGCGACCGTTCCACTCGGCACAACCGACATATCGATGACCAGGCAAAATCCGCAGCCAGCGAACAATATTCAGCACTCCATTACCAGGCAGCGCTACTTGTAGCGGGCTGCCTGGCTGACGCCCCGTACCAGCCAACTGGGACAGATTCATCCACGTGCCTCTTTTTCTCTGCGCCGACGATTGAGGCGCTGCACCCATGAATCGAGCAGGCGATCGTCATCAAGGTAAGTTGACAGCAGGGAGCGCACGCCGTCGTCACCAATACAGGCAGCACGACGCACGAGTGGCTCCAAATCCCTGATACGGTCACGCTGGCCAAACAGCAGCGGGCGCGTTTTTTCCAGATCGATAAGACAAGCCTGCCACTGACCAGCTAGCTCTCGCAGGAAGATATGTTTGGGATAGAAGCAGCCATGCATTTGCCCCGCTCGGTGAAGGGCGCGAGCCAACTTTCCGGTTGCGCGAAGGATCGATTGGCGTTGCGATTCGGCCAGCTGCGGCCATTGAGCTAGCCAACCATCCAAATCCATCCAGCCATCCAACGCACGAGTCAAAAGGACTGCTCGCCGCTCTCCACCCACCTTGCGCTGGCCGAAAAAGCTCGCCTGTAATGCCGGTACACCAAGCTGAGCGTAGCGGCGGATACTGCGGAATTCTCGGGCGAGAGTGGGCTCGCCAAACGGGTGCGTCAGGCTCCGCGTCAGGTGATTGCTCTGCCGCTTGAGGTAGAAGGCCGCGCCATTGAGCTCAAGCCGAAAGACGCTGCTCCACCCTCCGCGCTCGATATTCGGCTCATCCACAGCTTCGAGCTGTACAGCCCAGAGCGCGTCGAAGTCACTTAGGCCGCTGCGCTCGAGTAAAGGACGGTCGGACTCTTCTATGAAATCGGTCATTCTCGTCCCTGAAAGTAGTTCAATATCTGCCGTATCCGCGGCTTGTCCTGGGGTGCCAGCCGCGGGCGCTGGCAATATTGCAAATAGAATCTCAGGCGCTGAGTGCGAGTAAGCTGGTACTTGGCCACCTTGTCCAAGCAGGCTAGATCCTTGACGATGCGCCGCTGCAGAAACGGGCCGCGCCAGAATGAGCCGGTCGGACAATCAATCAAATACAAGCGCCGCTGCGGATCAACCAGCAGGTTGCGCCATTTGAGATCATTGTGGGCGAAGCCCCGGTCATGCAATGCGCGAGTCGAGCGCGCCAGTTGCAGGCTGACTTCATGTACCCAGCGCCGATCACGAAGGCGAGGATCATGGCTTGCCGCCAGCAAAGCCAGATCTTCGGTCTGCTCCAATTCGCGGGTGATCAAAGCGCCTCGTAAAAATGCGCCGCCTCGGCGCTCCATGCCGTATGCCACGATTGGGGCGGTCGGGATGCCCCAGCGGCGAAAGAGCATTAGATTCTGCCACTCGGCCTTTACTCGTGGGCGCCCAACGAATCGCCGCAAGCCCTTGCCTGCCCCCGAGTAGCGTTTGACGTAATAACGCACACCATTGAGTTCGACACGAATGACTTCCGACAACGGGTCTTTCGTCAGGCGCTCACCCTCAAGCGCAAATACAGTCATCAGGCTGCCGAACTCATCCCGAAGGTCAGCGTATGCTGGATCCAGTGTCCAGCCAGCCATCAAAGTGCCCCTCCGTAGCGCTGCTTGCGGCCCTGCAGTTTTTCCGCCCTGCGCTGCAACCAGACCAGCAGGGACGCCTCCTCGTGCAGGATTTCGCGCACTGGTTGCTGGAAGTAGTCGCGCAGGAAGCGCAACTTGTCGCCACGGGTCAGGCCGATCTCCAGTGCCGAGAAATACAGTCCTGCCAGGTCCTTGTTGCGCCAACGCCGCGGCGTCTGGCTGCGGGCCTGCGCGCGGTGCAGGTCGATCAGCGACAGACGGAAATCACTTGCTGTCACCGGCTTGTCGGTATGCAGCAGAAAGTGGCAAATATAGAAATCGCGGTGATTGACGCCGGTGCGGTGCATGGTGCCGGCCATGCGCGCGACTTCAGCGATGAGTGCTCGTTTAAGCAACGGCGCAGGTGGCTGTTCACGCCAGTTGGCCGTGAAATCCTCAAGACTGACAGTCGGCGCCAGCTCTTCGGTGATGATGAAGGAGTGTTGAGTCGCAGGATTGCTGCCACGCTCGCCGTAAGCAACTGCGGTCATGGTAGGAACACCCACTTCATGCAGCCGCTGAATCGCGCGCCACTCCTGACCAGCGCCAAGCACTGGCGCCTTGGCCGTGAGCAAGTTTTTGGTGATCTCGCCCCAGCCGATGCCACGGTGGATCTTAACGAAGTATCCGCGTCCCTCTACCTCGGTACGCAGCGTGCGGCGGCCTTCCAGCTCGCGGTAGACCTGACCGTCGAGACGCTCGACTTCTACGAAGGGATCCTTGCCGTGCCAGAGGCTTTTGAACGGCTCCGATAAAATCAGTCGCATGTAGCCTCCGCAGCTCGAGGCATCAACCCTGGTCGAGGAGCTGGAAACCCGCGCAGGCCTGCAGGCTGCAATCGCCGCGAGGGCGCACCACCCACGGAATCGGCGGGCACTCGACACGTTTGTGGGGGGCCCGAGCTCGGGGCGAGGCTTTCGAGTGCGGTTGGCAAGCCTGTAGCTTGCGATCGGCTTGGGGACATGCCGGTCATGGGCCTCATGCCTGCTCTCCAAGGATCACATCGGCCGCCTTCTGCGGCATGGAGTACAGATCGGCGCTGGCGGCATACGCCAACCCGTTGCGGCTCCAGGTCGCGCGCTGCTGCTCGTCGCTCAGCATCTGCGTCAACAGCTGGTCGAGCGTGCGCTGTTCGAACGGGCTGGGCACCACGCGACCGCAGTCGGCGTCGGTAATGTAGTGCGCATAGCCACATACATCGGTTACCAGCACCGGCAGCCCGGCCACCAGCGCTTCCAGCAACACGGTACCAGTGTTCTCGTTGTAGGCCGGATGGATCAGCAGGTCGGCGCCAAGCAGGAAGCGCGGGATATCGCTGCGCCCCTTGAGGAATTCGACCATGCCGGAAACGCCCAGCGTCTTGGCCTGCAGCTTGAACGGCTTGGGATCGTCCTGGCCGATCACCAGCAGCCGGGTGCGCTGACTCAGTTCGCGCGGCAATGCGGCAAGCGCCTTGAGGCTGCGGTCCAGACCCTTGGTCTTGAAACCGGAACCGATCTGTACCAGCAACAGCTCCTCGGGCCGCACCTCGAATTCCTCCCGAAACTCGGCACGGATCTGCGCAGCATTGGCCGGCGCGCGGCGATCCTGGGCGATGCCCGGCGGCAATAGGTGAAAGCGTTCGGCGGGCGTGCCGTAGTGTTTGACGAACAGCGGCTGCTGCACCTCGGAGATCATCAGGATTTCGGTCTTCGCCTCGGGCGCAAACACCGCGCGCTCGTACTCGGCGAAGTGCTTGTAGCGACCCCAGCGGCGGTAGATCGGATTGCGCAGGGTCTGCGCCTTGTCCTCGAAGCAGGGGTCGGCGGCGTAATACACGTCGAGTCCCGGCATCTTGTTGAAGCCGATCACCCGGTCCACCGGCCGCCGCGCCAGATCGGCCTCGACCCAGGCGGTGAAGCGCTCGTTGCGGGTGTGGTTGAACAGCGCCTTGACCGGCGCGATCAGCACCTCGAAGCCTTCGGGCACGTCACCTTCCCAGATCATCGCGTAGACGCGGATCGCGTGGCCGCGACGCTGGCATTCGAGGGCAATGCGCATGAAATCGCGCTGCAGCCCGCCAAAGGGAAAGTACTTGTAGAGAATGAAGGCCAGTTGCATCAGACGGACTCCGGGGCCCGCAGCAGGGCTTTCAGTTCGGTGACGACGCGCTCAGGGCGCAGATCGTCGAAACAGGGCTTGTGACGATCACCGCGACCGGCGTTCGGCCCGCCGGCGCACAGGTGCACCTGCGAGCGCCCATAGGCGCCGACCCGCCCGGGCAGGGTCGGACCATAAAGCGAAATGCTCGGCACATCCAGCGCCGCGGCCAGATGGCCGAGGCCGGTATCCACTGCGACGCAAGCCCGCGCACCAGCGATGACCCGTGCAACGCCGGCCAGATTCAGCTTGGGCAGCACCGCTGCGTTGGCCACGCCGCTGACGATACGCTCGGCGCGCGCCTTCTCTTCGGCATTGCCCCATGGCAGGCGGATCGCCCAGCCGAAATCGCTCATGCGTTCGGCCAGTTCGCGCCAGTAGGTTTCCGGCCAGTGCTTGCTCGGCCAAGTGGTGCCGTGCAGAAACAGCAGATACGGCTGATCGCTGGGCGCGGCCATCTGCTCACGATTCAGGCCGTAGTCGGCAACATCCTGCGGCAGCGGGTAACCGAGCGCCTGAGCGAACAGCTGACGCACCCGCTCCAGCGCATGCTGCTCGCGCGGCACGGCATAGCACCGATCATAGAAGCGTGTCGCCAGCGGCTCGCGGGCCGAATCGTGGTCCAACCCGGCGACCGGCGCCTTGACGTAGCGGGTCAGCCAGGCGCTCTTGAGCAGGCCCTGGGCGTCGATCACCAGGTCGTAACGACCTTCGCGCAGACGAGCCTTGAAGCGGCGCCACTCGCCGCTGCGCAGGGTATCGATCGGATGTTTGCGCCAGCGACGAATCGCCACCGGAATCACCTGCGCCACCGCTGGATGCCAGGCCGGGATCTCGGCGAAGCCCTCCTCCACGACCCAGTCGAACTGGATGCCAGGCAGCGCCCGCTGCGCATCGGTTAGAGCCGGCAGGGTATGCACGACATCGCCCAACGACGAGGTCTTGACCAGCAGGACCTTCAATCAGCGCACCTCAACTGACTGCGGGGCCAGGCGATCCAGCGCCTCGATCACCGCGCGCGGCTTCAGCTCGCGCATGCAGTTGTTGTGGCCGAAGCGGCAGGTGCGTTCAAAACAGGGGCTGCAGTCGAGACCCAGCCGCACCACCTCGACCTGCTCGGAAAGCGGCGGAGTGAAGGCCGGTGACGTCGAGCCATAGACTGCAGCCAGAGGCCGGCCCAGCGCGGCTGACACGTGCATCAGGCCGGAGTCGTTGGACACCACTGCGTCAGCGCAGGAGAGCAGATCGATAGCCTCGGCCAGGCTGGTCTCGCCGGCCAGGTTCACCGCCTCTTCGCGCAACCCCGGAATCAACCGCTCGAGGATCTGCTCACCGACCGGGTGATCGTTCTTCGAGCCGAACAGCCAGACCTGCCAGCCGTCCCGGATTTTCAGCTCGGCCACCTTGGCGAAGTGTTCCGCCGGCCAGCGCTTGGATTCGCCAAACTCGGCACCTGGACAGAGCGCCAGCACCGGCCGGTCCAGACTCAGGCCGAAACGTGCCAGCGCCACGTCGCGAGTCGCGGTGTCGATGCGCAGCGAGGGGTTCGGATACGGCTTGGGCAGCTCGGCGCCCGGCTCGAAGGCCAGCGCCATGAAGCGTTCGATCATCAGCGGATAGCGCTGCTTGTCGAGCTTGCGCATGTCGTTGAGCAGGCCGAAGCGCATTTCGCCGCGCCAGCCGGTGCGCTTGGGAATACCGGCGAAGAACGGCACCAGCGCCGACTTCAACGAATTGGGCAAGAGGATCGCCTGCTCATACTGACCACGCAGGCTCTGCGCCACCTTGCGCCGGGTCGCCATGTCGAGCACGCCGTGCCCGACCGGAAAGCTCAGCGCCTGGCGTACCTCGGGCATGCGCTCGAGAATCGGCCGGCTCCACTCGGGCGCCAGCACGTCGATCTGGCAGTCGGGATGGCGCTGTTTCAGGCAGACGAACAACGTCTGCGCCATCACCATGTCGCCAACCCAGCTGGGTCCCACAATCAGAATATTCATAAGGGCAGCTTCAAGCCACGAGCCTCAAGCTGCAAGCGGCAAACCATCGGCCGCGTGCAGCTTGGCGCCTGCGCTTACTTGACCAGTGTCCGCCATTCGGCATGAGCAGCGGTCTTGCCGGAGACCAGATCGAAGTAGGCCTTCTGCAACTTTTCGGTCACTGGGCCACGACGACCGATGCCGATGGCGCGGCCATCGACTTCGCGAATCGGCGTCACCTCTGCGGCAGTTCCGGTGAAGAAGGCTTCGTCAGCGATATAGACCTCGTCGCGGGTGATGCGCTTCTCGACCACCTTCAGGCCGTGCTCGGCGGCCAGGGTCAGCACGGTGCCACGCGTGATGCCATTCAGGCAGGCGGTCACTTCCGGGGTGTAGATCGCGCCATCCTTGATGATGAAGATGTTCTCGCCCGAACCTTCGGCCACGTAGCCTTCAGGATCCAGCATCAACGCTTCGTCAGCGCCACCGGAAATGGCTTCCTGCAGGGCCAGCATCGAGTTGATGTAGGCACCGTTGGACTTGGCGCGGGTCATGGTGATGTTGACGTGGTGACGGGTGAAGGAGCTGGTGCGCACCTTGATGCCCAGTTCCAGCGCCTCGTCGCCCATGTAGGCGCCCCAATGCCAGGCCGCGACGATCACGTGCACTTTCAGGCCGCTGGCGCGCAGGCCCATGCCTTCGCTTCCGTAGAACACCATCGGGCGGATGTAGGCGCTTTCCAGGTTGTTCTCGCGCACTGCGGCGCGGGTCGCTTCGTTGATCTCTTCCTTCGAGTACGGCATCGGCATGTTCATGATGTGTGCCGAATCGAACAGGCGGTCGGTGTGCGCCTGCAGGCGGAAGATCGCCGTGCCGTCCGGGGTGTTGTAGGCGCGTACGCCTTCGAATACGCCCATGCCGTAGTGCAGGGTATGGGTCAGCACATGGGTGGTCGCATCACGCCACTGCACCAGTTCGCCGTCATACCAGATGACGCCATCACGATCGGCCATCGACATCGTTGCCAGCTCCTCAGAATTCGAATTTGCCAGTAGCCCGACGAGGGGCTCAGCTTAGGCCCAACTCACGCCAGATACGCATGACAGCGCGGCGCTCGTCGTGGAATTGATCCCCACTCACCACTCCGGGCTGCTTCTGCAGTGATTGCCGGTGCGCTGCGGCGCGGTAGGCCTTGTAGGCATCCTGCAGCAGCCGAACCTCATCGCCGGTCATCAATCCGGCCTGCTCCAACCCATCGAGAATGCGGATGTTATCGGTATAGCGCAGCAGTTCGGGATGCTGGTGCGACCACGCCAAAGCCGCGTATTGCACCATAAATTCGATATCCACGATACCACCGGCGTCCTGCTTGAGATTGAACTCGGCCGCGCCGTCGAAGGCTTGCTCGGCAGTCCCCGCATGTGTCGCGCGGGTCCCGAGGTTCTCGCGCATCTTCGCGCGCATGTCGCTGACTTCGCGACGCAGCGCATCCAGATCACGCTCACGACCGAGCACACCGGCGCGCACCCGTTCGAAGTCGGCGGTCAGCTGCGGACAGCCAACCAGTACCCGCGCACGCACCAGCGCCTGGTGCTCCCAGGTCCAGGCTTCCTGACCCTGGTAGCGCTCGAAGGCGCCGAGGGAGCTGACTAGCAGCCCGGAAGCGCCGGACGGACGCAGGCGCATGTCCACCTCGTACAGCTGGCCGGAGGTGGTCTGGGTGGTCAGCAGATGAATGATGCGCTGACCGAGACGGGTAAAGAACTGCGCGGTGTCGATGGGCTTGGCGCCATTGGTCTCGGCGGCAGGGTCGCCGTCATGGATGAACACCAGGTCCAGGTCAGAACCGTGACCGAGCTCGATCCCGCCGACCTTGCCGTAACCGACGATGACGAAGGCCGGATCGCACAGCGCGCCGTCGCTGCGCCGCGGCTGACCATGACGCGCGACAGTGTGGCGCCAGGCCAGGGTCAGCACTTCCTGCAGAATGGCCTCCGCCAGCCAGGTCAGGTAGTCACTGACCTTCATCAACGGCAGCGTCCCTGCGATCTCCGAGGCTGCGACGCGCAGGCGATGCGCCAGCTTGAAATGACGCAGCGCCTCCATCTGCTGCTCAAGGTCATCCTCGGGAATACGCATCAGCCGCTCGCGCAACTCGGCGGCCAGCTCCGGCGCCAGCGGCGGGCTATACAAACGACCGGCGTTGAGCAATTCGTCGAGCAGCAACGGGAACCGCGCGATCTGCTCGGCGACCCACGGGCTGGCCGCGCAGAGCTCGAGCAAGCGCTGCAGCGCGCCGGGATTTTCGGTCAGCAATACGAGATAGGCCGAACGCCGAGCCACCGCCTCGACCAATGGCAGCACGCGCTCGAGCACCAGATCCGGGTCGGCCTGCTCAACAGCCTGCGCCAGCAAACGAGGAATGAAGGCATCCAGACGCTCGCGGCCGAGACGCTGCATGGTCCTGACCTGACTGGCATTGCGCAGCGCGGCGAGGCGCTGACAGGCAACCTGACCATCACGAAACCCGGCTTCGGACAGCTGTCGACAGGCAAACTCCTCGTCCCAGTCCTGCTCCCACAGCGGCAGCCACTCGCCGCCGACCAGCGCCTCGCCTTCGGCATTCTCGTCCTCGTCCGGGTCGGCGATGACCTGGTGAAAATGCCAGTCGATACGCCCACGCCAGTGCAACAGCTGCTCGTGGAAGGCTTGCCAGCTGTCGAAACCGAGCATGAAGGCGACCCGCGCGCAGTCGACTTCAGTCTCCGGCAGCATCTGCGTCTGGCGATCGGCGATGGCCTGCAGCGCATGCTCGGTATAGCGCAGAAACTCATAGCCTTCGCGCAGCTCCTTCACCGCCGCACCCGGCAGATAGCCCTGACCTTCCAGGGTAGCCAGCACCTTGAGCAACGGCCGCTGCTGCAGGCTGAGATCGCGCCCGCCGTGAATCAGCTGAAACGCCTGGGCGATGAACTCCACCTCGCGGATGCCACCGGCACCCAGCTTGATATTCGAAGCCATGCCCTTGCGCCGCACTTCCTGCTGGATCAGCTGCTTCATGGTGCGCAGCGCTTCGATGGCGGAGAAATCAAGGTAGCGCCGATAGACGAACGGCCGCAGCATTTCCAGCAGATCCTTGCCGGCCTGCTGGTCGCCACCGATGACACGCGCCTTGATCATCGCGTAGCGCTCCCAGTCACGCCCCTGGTCCTGGTAGTACTGTTCCAGCGCGTTGAAGCTGTACACCAGCGGACCGGACGAACCGTACGGGCGCAGGCGCATATCGACACGGAAGACGAAGCCATCCACGGTGATGGCGTCCAGCGACTTGATCAGCCGCTGACCGAGCCGGACGAAGAACTCCTGATTGTCCAGCGAGCGCTTGGCGCCCACGGTTTCGCCACCTTCGGGGTATCCGAAGATCAGGTCGATGTCCGAGGACAGATTCAGCTCATGGGCGCCCAGCTTGCCCATGCCAAGGATGACCATGTGTTGTGGGTTGCCGCTGCGCCGCCCGGTGGGTACGCCGAACTGCTCGCAATGGCGTGTGTATAGCCAGTGATACGCCAGATCGACCGAGGCGTCGGCGAGATCGGAAAGGTCGCGGCAGGTTTCGGCAAGGTCGGCCTGACGGGTCAGGTCACGCCAGATGATCCGCACCTGCTGGCGGGTCCGGAAGCGGCGCAGGGTCAGCGCTAGGGCATCCTCGCTGTCGCACGCGGCGACCTGCTCATTCAGTGCGTCACGCATCTCGGCCGGCGCGAGCGATCTGTCCAGCCAGCCCTGCTCCGCCAGCTGCAGCAACATCTGCGGATCTCGACTAACCTGTTCGCTGACGAAGTCGCTCGCCGCACAGACCCGGTCGAACGCCTCGCGCTGCTCCATCAGCCAGGCGCGACAACGTGCCGCAATGGCATCCGACAGGCTGCCGGCAGCAGCGAGGAACGACTCTTCGGCACGACTGACAAAAGGCAGAAGCGAGGGCGGCAATGCAACCAGCGATGGCAGACTCATTGAGGTTTCCTTCACAGCAGCAACACAGTGAAACCGCGCGATTCAGAGCCTCGCAGATGCCTTTCTCAGGAAAATGCCAGCGCCGCTGATCTGTAGTTTTACTACTAAAGAGTATTTCAGGGGGCTGATCCGGACGTCATTTTGTAGTAAAACTACAGACGCCCGGCCCTACCCCCGGCACTCGTCCAAGAACATTACACGCACCGGCCCACAAAGCCGGTCGCGAACAGGCAACCGATTCTGGAAGCCTTTCCGCCATGGAGCAAGCCATGCAAGATCTCGATCCCGTCGAAACCCAGGAATGGCTGGACGCCCTCGAGTCCGTCCTCGACCGCGAGGGTGAAGACCGCGCTCACTACCTGATGACCCGGATGGGTGAACTGGCCACACGTAGCGGCACGCCCCTGCCCTACGGCATCACCACGCCGTACCGCAACACCGTCCCCGTTACCCGCGAAGCCAAGATGCCTGGCGACCTGTTCATGGAGCGCCGCATTCGCTCCCTGGTCCGCTGGAACGCACTGGCCATGGTGATGCGCGCCAACCTCAAGGATCCGGATCTGGGCGGGCACATCTCCACCTTCGCTTCCAGCGCGACGCTTTATGACATCGGTTTCAACTACTTCTTCCAGGCCCCAACGGAAGAGCACGGCGGCGACCTGATCTACTATCAGGGCCATGCCTCCCCCGGCATCTACGCCCGCGCCTTCCTCGAAGGCCGCCTGAGCGAAGATCAGATGCTCAACTTCCGCCAGGAAGTGGACGGACAGGGCCTGTCGAGCTATCCGCACCCGCACCTGATGCCAGACTTCTGGCAGTTCCCGACCGTGTCCATGGGTCTCGGCCCGATCACTGCGATCTACCAGGCGCGCTTCATGAAGTACCTGGAAAACCGCGGCTTCATTCCGAAAGGCAAGCAGCGCGTCTGGTGCTTCATCGGTGACGGCGAGTGCGACGAGCCGGAAACCCTCGGCGCCATTTCCCTGGCCGGTCGTGAAAATCTCGACAACCTGGTGTTCGTCATCAACTGCAACCTGCAGCGTCTGGACGGCCCGGTACGCGGCAATAGCAAGATCATCCAGGAGCTGGAAGGCGTGTTCAAAGGCGCCAACTGGAACGTGAACAAGGTCGTATGGGGCCGCCTGTGGGACCCACTGTTCGCCGCCGACGAAGACGGCCGCATGCAGCGCCGCATGGACGAAGCCATCGACGGCGAATACCAGAACTACAAAGCCAAAGACGGCGCCTATGTGCGCAAGCATTTCTTCGGTGCCGACCCTGAGCTGCTCAAGCGTGTCGAGAGCATGTCAGATGAGGAAGTCTGGAAGCTCAACCGCGGCGGCCACGATCCGTACAAGGTCTATGCCGCTTACCACCAGGCGGTCAACCACAAGGGCCAGCCGACAGTCATCCTGGCCAAGACCATCAAGGGCTACGGCACCGGTGCCGGAGAGGCGAAGAACATCGCCCACAACACCAAGAAAGTCGATATCGACAGCCTGAAGAAATTCCGCGACCGCTTCGACATCCCGGTCAACGATTCGCAGCTCGAAGAACTGCCGTTCTATCGTCCAGCCGAAGACAGCGCTGAGATGCGCTACCTGCGCAAGTGCCGCGAGAAACTTGGTGGCTCGCTGCCGCAGCGTCGGCCGAAGAGCTTCAGCATCCCGACACCGCCGCTGGACACCCTCAAGGCGGTACTAGACGGTTCCGGTGATCGCGAGATCTCCACCACCATGGCCTTCGGTCGGATCCTGTCGCAGCTGGTCAAGGACAAGGATCTGGGCAAGCGCATCGTGCCGATCCTCGCCGACGAGGCGCGTACCTTCGGCATGGAAGGCATGTTCCGCCAGTTGGGTATCTACTCCCCGGTGGGGCAGCTGTACGAGCCGGTCGACCGCGACCAGGTGATGTATTACCGCGAAGAGAAGGATGGTCAAATCCTGCAGGAAGGCCTGAACGAAGCCGGCGCCTTCTCCTCGTTCATCGCGGCGGGTACCGCCTACAGCAACTACAACCAGCCGATGCTGCCGGTCTACATCTTCTATTCGATGTTCGGCTTCCAGCGCATCGGCGACCTGGCCTGGGCGGCCGGCGATGCCCAGACCCGTGGTTTCCTGCTCGGTGGCACCTCGGGGCGTACCACGCTGAACGGCGAAGGCCTGCAACACGAGGACGGCCATAGCCACATCCTCGCCAGCACCATCCCCAACTGCCGCAGCTATGACCCCACCTACGGCTACGAGCTGGCGGTGATCATGCATCACGGCATGCACGAGATGATGGAACTGCAGAAGAGCGTCTACTACTACATCACCGTGATGAACGAGAACTACCAGCAGCCGGCCATGCCGCAGGGTGTCGAGGACGGCATCATCAAGGGCATGTACCTGCTCGAGGAAGCCAAGGGTGACTTCAAGCACCGTGTACAGCTGCTGGGCTCGGGCACCATCCTGCGTGAAGTGCGTGCTGCGGTGGACATCCTCGCCAAGATGGGCGTCGGCGCCGACGTCTGGAGCGTAACCAGCTTCAACGAGCTGCGTCGCGACGGCCTGGCGGTCGACCGCTGGAACCGTCTGCACCCGACCGAGGAGCCGCGCAAGAGCTATGTCGAGCAGTGTCTGGAAGGCCGCGAAGGCCCGGTAGTGGCCTCGACCGACTACATGAAGCTGTTCGCCGATCAGATTCGTCAGTGGGTTCCGTCGCGCGAATACCAGGTGCTCGGCACTGACGGCTTCGGCCGCAGCGACTCGCGCGCCAAGCTGCGTGACTTCTTCGAAGTCGACCGCCGCTGGGTTGCCGTCGCGGCACTGCAGGCACTCGCCGATCGCGGCGCCATCGAACGCACCGTGGTGGCCAATGCCATCACCGAGTTCGGTATCGACCCCGAGAAGCGCAATCCGCTGGATTGCTGATGCTGCGTGCGCACAGGAGAACCTATTGTGAGTGAAACCATACGCGTACCCGACATCGGCAGCGGTGAGGGTGAAGTAATCGAGTTGTTCGTCAAGGTCGGCGACCGTATCGAAGCGGACCAGAGCATCCTGACGCTGGAGTCCGACAAGGCCAGCATGGAAATCCCGGCACCCAAGGCTGGCGTCGTGAAGGCCTTGAAGGTCAAGCTCGGCGACCGCCTGAAAGAAGGTGACGAGCTACTCGAGCTGGAAAGCGAAGAAGGAACTGACAGCGAAGCGCCGGCGCAAGCCGCAGCCGAGCCTGCCGCTGCCAGCACTGGCGGCCCGAATGATGAAGCCGAAGCACCTACGCCTCCGGGAGATGACAATCCTTCGGCCTCCGCCGAGGAAGGCGAGTCGCAGGAAATCAAGGTTCCGGACATCGGCTCCTCCGGCAAGGCCAGCGTGATCGAGATTTCGGTGAAGGCCGGCGATACCATCGCCGCCGAGCAACCGCTGATCACTCTCGAGTCCGACAAGGCCAGCATGGAGATCCCCTCTCCAGCCGCTGGCGTAGTCGAGAGCATTTCGGTCAAGGTGGGCGACGAAGTCGGTACCGGCGATCTGATCCTGATTCTCAAAGGCGCCGCCGCGAGCAAGCCGGCAGCGGCCAGTGCCCCGGCCAGCCAGGCACAAAGCCCGGCCAAGGAAAAACTGACCGAGCAGGCCGCAGAAGCACCGGCCGAAACTGCAGGCGAGTCCGTGGAGGAGGTTCGTATTCCGGACATCGGTTCCAGCGGCAGCGCCAAGGTCATCGAAGTCATGATCAAGGCCGGCGACAGCGTCGAGGCGGACCAGTCGCTGATCACCTTGGAATCCGACAAGGCCAGCATGGAAATTCCGGCACCCAAGGCGGGCGTGGTGGAGTCGCTGTCGATCAAGGTGGGTGACGATGCCAGGACCGGCGACCTGATCCTGACCCTCAAGGTCCAGGGCTCGGCGCCAGCGAAAAAGGCCGAGAGCAGGCCGCAGGAGGCCGTTTCCCAGCAGCAGGCCGTCGCACCGAACAAGCAGGGCGTACCGGAGGCGAAGGCCGCGGCGACGCCGGCTCCGGCCGTCAGCGGCCCGAGCAAGGCCGGCACCAAGGTTCACGCCGGGCCGGCGGTACGCATGACTGCGCGCGAGTATGGCGTCGACCTGGCCGATGTTCCGGCCACCGGTCCCAAGGGCCGGATTCTCAAGGAAGATGTCCAGGCCTACGTCAAGAACATGCTGCACAAGGCCAAGCAGGCTCCGGCCGAAGGTGCCTCGGGCGGTGCCGGCATTCCGCCGATCCCGGCCGTGGACTTCAGCAAGTTCGGCGAAGTCGAAGAAGTCGCGATGTCGCGCCTGATGCAGATCGGCGCAGCCAACCTGCACCGCAGCTGGCTGAACGTACCGCACGTGACCCAGTTCGAATCGGCCGACATCACCGAACTGGAGGCCTTCCGCGTCTCCCAGAAGGCTGCCGCCGAGAAGGCCGGCGTCAAGCTCACCGTGCTGCCGTTGTTGCTCAAGGCGTGTGCGCACCTGCTCAAGGAGCTGCCGGACTTCAACAGCTCGCTGGCGCCAAGCGGCAAGGCACTGATCCGCAAGAAGTACGTGCACATCGGCTTCGCCGTGGATACGCCGGATGGCCTGATGGTCCCGGTGATCAAGAACGTGGATCAGAAGAGTTTGCTGCAGTTGGCTGGCGAAGCGGCCGAGCTGGCAGAGAAAGCGCGCAGCAAGAAGCTTTCGCCTGACGCCATGCAGGGTGCCTGCTTCACCATTTCCAGCCTTGGCCACATTGGCGGCACCGGCTTCACGCCGATCGTCAACGCGCCGGAAGTGGCGATTCTCGGGGTATCCAAGGCGACGATGCAGCCAGTCTGGGACGGCAAGGCATTCGAGCCGCGCCTGATGTTGCCGCTCTCGCTGTCCTACGATCACCGTGTGATCAACGGGGCTGCTGCCGCACGCTTCACCAAACGGCTGTCGGAGCTGCTGGCGGATATCCGCACCCTGCTGCTGTAACGGCTGGGCCAAACGAAAAACGCCGCATCCTCTGAAGAAGATGCGGCGTTTTCTATTGTGCAGGGATCACGCGCACCAACTGCTGCGTCAACCCTTCTGCAGATTACGAATCAGAAAAGACAGTGCCTTGGCCAGCTCTTCGGCACCCTGGGGGTCGCGCAGAATGACCAGCAAGGGCAGGCCGTCGATGGGGCTGCTGATCGAACAACTGAACCCTTGCGCAGGACACTGATATTGCAGATAGGGATCAAGCCCGAATACCGACAGACTGCGGTTGCGCACGGCAACACCGCCGCTGCTGCTGCGGACTTCCTCGCGTATGCGCAACTCGCCAGGAGTGGCCACGCTCAGCTCGTAGAGAAAGTCCTGCGGATTGGCCTGGCCAACCTGATAACCCGCTCGCAATGCGTAGGTATCGAGCAATCCGTTACTATGCGCGAGCAGCGCTTCGCGATCGCTGCTGGTGAGATAAAGCTTTTTCAATTCAGTGAGATAGCGAGTCGACTCATCCGAGCCGAACTCCACCACTTCACTCGCGATCAGAGGTGTTCCGATCACGCAGAGAACCGAGACCATCACTAACTTTGCAAGCCGACTTGTCAGTCCCTGTCGCATGATGCACCCTTGCCGAAATTAATATTATTTAGCCATCGTCCTTCGCTGGAACGGCGCCTGGAGCACAGGCCAGCCCGACTCCGTGGAGCATACTGGAAGCCAACCGCTCGATGAAAATACATACCGATGCCGCCAGCCGTCTGGCGACCGAGGTTGTGACGCAGTTGCCAGTGCCTTCACGGCTCGGCATGCTGCGTTTCGAGCGCTTGAACGAGTCCAGCTGGACACTGCTGTTTCTCGACCCCGCTTGCGAGCGTTATCTCGGTGTTTCCGCCGGCGACCTTTGCTCCCTGGTCGACGCCCCCTACGCCAGCCTGATGGAGCCCAGCGTCCGTCACCAGCTACACGAAGAGATTCAGCAACAGCTGACAGGCCGCAGCCACTATTCAGTCAGCTATCGATTGCACACGCCTGACGGCGTGCAGGACATTACCGAACTCGGCGAAGTTTGCCAGCAGTATGGTCGCGAACTGCTCAGGGGCTATCTGATGCCCGGACGCCAGCCTGAATCGGATCAGGATCTCAGGGCGCAGAACGCCCGACTGCGCACGGCGCTGCAGCAACATCAGCAAGCCCAGGACGAACACATCGAGCACATGCTGCGTTCTCGCACCCAGCAGAGTCTGATCGTCAGGCTGGCTCGGCATCGCTACGGCTCCGCCAATCCGGAACTGGAAGCGGCACAGCTGATCACTCAGGCCGCCTGCGAAGTCTACGAGCTGAACCGCGCGACAATCTGGCATCTGGACGGCACGCGCCTGGAGCCGGTGTCGTGCTACCGACTCGACAGCGACCATTACGAAACGCCCTCAGCCCTGGAACTCGCACCCTTTCCCCGCTACTTGCAGGCGCTGCAGAGCGGGCGCGCCGTCGATGCGCAGGACGTGTCCCAGGATCACCGCACCTGCGAACTTGACCAGCTTATCTATCGCCCGCAGGGCGTTCGCTCGATCCTGGACGCCAGCATTCGAGTCGGTGGGGAGGTAATCGGCGTTCTCAGCCTGCAACACACAGGCAAACCGCGCGCATGGCAGGCCGACGAGATCGCCTTCGCCGGCGAGCTGGCCGATCAGTATGCGCAGGTGCTGGCCAATCAGCAGCGGCTCAGCGCAACCCATATGCTCGGCCTGTTCCAGCGCGCCGTGGAACAGAGCGCCAGCGCCTTCATCCTGGTCGACCGAGAAGGCCGGGTGGAATATGTGAATCCGGCATTCACCGTCATCAGCCAGTTTTCCTCAGCCGAGGTACGCGGTCAGCGTCTGGCCGATCTGAAGGCTCTGGAAAACCTCGGCGAGCTGCTGTTCGACACCTCTTCGGTACTTGCCCACAGCAACAGCTGGCAGGGAGAGTTCCGCTCCCGACGCAAGAACCTCGAGCCGTACTGGGGTCAGCTTTCCATCTCCAAGGTCTTCAATGAAGAAGGCGCGCTGACCCACTACATCGGCATCTACGAGGACATCACCCGCAGCAAACTGGCGCATCAGCATATCGAGCGCCTGGCCTATACCGACAACCTGACAAACCTGGGCAATCGCCCGTACTTCATTCGCAGCATCGAGGAGCGCTTTGCCGCCGGGGCCGAGCCCAGGCTCTGCCTGTTGCTGGTGGACATCGACAACTTCAAGCGCATCAACGACAGCCTAGGCCACCAGACCGGCGACAAGCTGCTCACCAGCCTTGCCCGGCGACTGCGCAACGGACTCAGCCAGCAGGCCGTACTGGCACGCTTTGCCAGCAACGAGTTCGCCCTGCTGTTCGATGACAAGGGACTGGACGAAGGCGTTCGCCTGGCAGACCAGGTGCTGCGCATCCTCGATAAGCCGCTATTCGTCGACAAGCAGCTGATCAGCGTCAGCGGGTCCCTGGGGCTGGCGTGCTCGCCCCAGCACGGGCGTGACCCGGAAACGCTGATGAAGCATGCCGGGCAAGCGCTGCACAAGGCCAAGGCGAACGGCAAGAACCAGGTGCAGATATTTACCGAAGCCCTGCATGCCGAAGCCAACTACAAGCTGTTCGTCGAGAACAACCTGCGCCGTGCGCTGCTGCAGAACGAGTTGGAGGTGTTCTACCAGCCCAAGCTATGCCTGCATACCGGCCGGCTGCAGGGGCTGGAAGCGCTGCTGCGCTGGAACCATCCGGAAAAGGGCATGATCCGCCCGGATCAGTTCATCAGCGTCGCGGAAGAAACCGGGCTGATCATCCCGATCGGCAAGTGGGTCGCGCGGGAAGCGTGCCGGATGGGCGTCACCCTTTCCGCGCTAGGCCTTGGCGCGCCCCAGATCGCAATCAACCTTTCACCCAAGCAGTTCTCGGATCCGGATCTGCTTGGCACGATTGCCGCAATTCTGCTCGAAGAGCAACTTCCCGCCGCGCAGCTGGAGCTGGAGCTGACAGAAAGCCTCCTGCTCGAAGCCACCGAGGAAACCCGACAGCAGCTGATCGGCCTCAAGGCGCTCGGCCTGACACTGGCCATGGACGACTTCGGCACGGGGTATTCCTCGCTGAGCTACCTGAAGAAATTCCCCATCGACGTGATCAAGATCGATCGCAGCTTTATCAAGGACATCCCGGGCAACCAGGACGACGTGGAGATCACCTCGGCAGTGATCGCCATGGCCCGCAAGCTGCACCTGAAGGTCGTCGCTGAAGGAATCGAAACACCGGAGCAGCTGAAATTCCTGCGTCGTCATCGCTGTGATATCGGTCAGGGCTACCTGTTCGACAAGCCGATCCCCGGCAACGTCCTGACCGAGGCTCTGCGCCGCTATCCCCAATGGTGCTGAGCGCCAGTCGTTTGCGCAGAACTCTGCGACGCGTGGTAGCCGTGGCGCTTTCACTGACTCCCGGGCTTTTGTAGCCTAGCTCGTCAGCCACCTTCCCCGCTCGAGGCTCGCATGTCGCTACGCTCGCAGATTCTGATCAACAAACAGGCACTGCCCACCGCCGAGCAGGCCTTGCCCGGCCGCTCGACACCCATACCGGTCCCCCCCGCCCACTACGTCAATGGCAACCCGCTGCAGCCGCCCTTTCCAGCAGGGCTTTGCCAGGCGGTGTTTGGCATGGGCTGCTTCTGGGGAGCGGAACGCCGGTTTTGGGAGCAGCCGGGAGTCTGGACGACGGCTGTCGGCTATGCCGGAGGCCTGACCCCGAACCCGACGTACGATGAAGTCTGTTCCGGGCTTACCGGGCATACGGAGGCGGTACTGGTGGTCTTCGATCCTCAGCAGATCGACTACGGTACGCTGTTACGCGTTTTCTGGGAGGCTCACAACCCGACTCAGGGAATGCGGCAGGGTAATGATGTCGGCAGCCAGTATCGTTCGGCGATCTACTGCATGGATGCACAGCAGCGCAGCGAAGCGGAGACGAGTCGTGAACGTTTCCAGCAACAACTGAGCGCAGCGGGCTTTCCGGCCATCACCACCGAGATCGACGACGCGCCGCCCTTCTTCTACGCAGAGGCCTACCACCAGCAGTATCTGGCAAAGAATCCTGGGGGATATTGCGGGTTGGGCGGCACTGGTGTGTGCCTACCGAGTTGATGCCGGGACATCGGCCTAAGCCTAAGCGGTCGCAAGGCCGCTTGAATGGCTGACTACTGGCATAAGAACTAAGCAGAAAAGAAAAACCCCGCCGAAGCGGGGCTCTGCAGACTGAATCCTGACATCCATGATCGCGCGCCATCCTGGCGCCGCTCCCTGTGTGATCCGTTTTATTGATTTGCGCTTTCCATGCGCCACGTCCTTAAGCAGTAGATTACCGTCAGACCTTGTGAGCCTGTAGTAGCCATTGTGCATCACGCCTTGTAAGCCTTTTCCTACATCGCGTCATCCTTGATGCAGTGCTGTAAGTCCAGGCTTACATGGTGCGGTTTTTATGACCTGAAGGGCGGCTTAATCGTTCCGCGTCATGGCCAAATAATTTCATATTGCCTTTAGATTAAGCCGCGGCTTCTCAGAATTGAGCAGCGTCGAGCAAGTACAGCGGCTCGCTTCCGGCCTTGACCGAAGCGCTCAGCGAATGAATTCGCGGCAACAGGCGAGCAAAGTAGAAACGCGCGGTTCCCAGCTTGCTCTGGTAGAAGTCGCCTTCATCCTGTTTGGCGAATGCCGCTACCGCCATGCGTGCCCACATGTACGCATAAGCGGTGTAGCCGAACACGTGCAGGTACTCCACCGAGGCGGCGCCGATTTCGTTCGGATTCACCTTGGCCTGATCGATTACCCAGGCGGTCAGCTCATCCAGATTGTCCATGGCAGCCTTGAGGGGCTCGGCGAACTCCGCCAGCTCCGGACCGGCATCAGCGATGAATGCACGAATTTCATCGACGAAGGCCTGATACATGGTGCCACCACTGCCGACGATCTTGCGCCCAACCAGGTCCAGCGCTTGAATGCCGTTGGTGCCCTCGTAGATCTGAGTAATGCGGCAGTCACGCACCAGCTGCTCCTGGCCCCACTCGCGGATGAAGCCATGGCCGCCGAAAATCTGCTGGCCATGTACCGTGGTTTCCAGCCCCATGTCAGTGAGGAAAGCCTTGGCTACCGGTGTCAGCAGCGCCACCTGCGCCTCGGCTCGCAGTCGCGCCTCGTCGTCGTCACTGAACTTGGCGATATCGAGCTGCAGCGCGACATAACTGGAGAACGCGCGACCACCCTCGTTCAACGCCTTCATGGTCAGCAGCATGCGGCGCACATCCGGATGCACGATGATCGGATCGGCTGCCTTGTCCTGCGCAATCGGTCCGGTCGGTGCGCGGCTCTGGATACGCTCGCGGGCATACTCGATGGCGCTCTGATAGGAGCGCTCGCCAGTCGACAGGCCCTGAATACCGACGCCCAGACGCTCGTAGTTCATCATGGTGAACATCGCTGCGAGGCCCTTGTTCGGCTCGCCGACCATCCAGCCGATGGCACCGTCGAAGTTCATCACGCAGGTCGCCGAGGCCTGGATACCCATCTTGTGCTCGATGGAACCGCAGGACAGCGAGTTGCGCTCACCCAGAGTGCCGTCCTCGTTGACCATCACCTTCGGCACCAGGAACAACGAGATGCCGCGGGAGCCAGCTGGCGCATCCGGCAGCTTGGCCAGCACCAGGTGGATGATGTTCTCGGTCAGGTCATGCTCGCCGCCGGTGATGAATATCTTGGTGCCGCTGATCTTGTAGGAGCCGTCTGCCTGCGGCTCGGCCTTGGTACGAATGATGCCCAGGTCGGTGCCCGCATGCGGCTCGGTCAAGCACATTGAGCCGGACCAGACACCGGCATACATGTTCGGCAGGTACTTCTGCTTGAGCTCCTCGCTGGCGTGGGCGTAGATCGACAGGCAGGCGCCGGACGTCAGCATCGGATAGAGGCCGAAGGCCAGGCTGGCGGAGTTCATCATCTCCTCAACCTGAGCCGAGATGACCTTGGGCATACCCATCCCGCCGAACGCCGGATCGCCACCGACACCGACCCAGCCGCCTTCGGCGTATAGCTGATAAGCCTCCCGGTAGCCGGCGGGCGTAGAAACCGCCCCGGCGTCCCAGCGGCAGCCTTCTTCGTCACCGCTGCGGTTGAGCGGCGCGATGCTGTTGGCGGTGATCTTGCCAGCTTCCTCGAGAATTGCATCGGCCGTCTCGGCATCGACCACTTCGGCCAGCGCTGGCAGCGACTGCCAGAGTTTCGGCGCGTCGAAGACTTCATTCAGGACAAAACGCATGTCGCGCAGCGGCGCTTGGTAGTCAGCCATGGCAAGGTTCCTCGCAAGACACTGGGTTGCGGCCACTATGGGCCGTTTCCAGCGAGTCTAACCGAATAACCAGGACAGGATTAAGCGTCTTTTTATGACCAGATAGTTTTTACCAGTCACTATCAATACCGATGCAACCCTAACGCGAATGCTCGGCCATGCGCACCGCGCCGTGGCCACTGCCATGCGCTCGCAAACAGTTTCTTCCTGCTTTTTTTGCACTGTACAGCGCTTGGTCGGCGGCCTTGATCACCTCTTCCGGACTGCGCTGCTCGCCTTGTCGCTCCGCCACTCCGATGCTGATGGTCACCGAGACCTGGTTAGCCGACACCGCTCCCCGGGCCATACGGCCGCGCCGATCATCCTTCGGCCGATTGTCTGCGTCACGCAGCTGCAGGGCATAAGCCTCCACCGACTGGCGTACCGCATCGAGGTGCGGCAGGCACTCCTCGATACTGTGCCCAGGAAATACCAAAGTGAATTCCTCACCGCCATAACGATAGGCGCGCCCACCGCCGCCGATCTTGCGCAGCCGGCTGGCAACCATCTTCAGCACCTGATCACCGACGTCGTGACCATAGGTATCGTTGAAGCGCTTGAAGTGGTCCACATCAGCCATCGCCAGCACGTACTGCCGCCCCAGGCGCTGCAGTCGCTCATTCAGAGCGCGACGCGCAGGCAAGCCGGTCAGCTCGTCACGAAAGGCCATGAGATAAGCCTCATGAGCGATTGCCGTCACCAGCATCAGCAGTACATGGCTGCTCAGAATGTTGAGGGCGGCATAGCGGCTGAACGTTTGCGGCAGCATCAGCAGAATGCCGAGCAGCGCGATGATCTGCGCCGCATGGGAGGGTCGCGGCTGGCGAAGGTACTGGACGATCAGCAACACCAACGCCACGAGGAACACCGGATACGCCAGCTGGATGAGCGGTAGCCAGTCGGCCTTGAGCGCGGGCCAGCGAATCACCACCAGCCAGGCATGTAACGCTTCCGGAAACCGCTTTGCCAGCGCCACGGCGACGACGCCGACGGCAAACAGCACGGCGGCACGGGCCAGGCCGTCCTGCGCCAGGTGACTGCGCTCTCGCCACACGCCATACAGGCCGTAAAGCAGCGGCAGCAGCAAGCTGCAGAGATGAAAGGTCAGTGCAGCATCGTCCAGCAGAGTGCCATGTGCCCGGTAGTGGTCGGCGTGGATATCGAGGAGGAAATAGGCAAGATAGACGCAGAGCAGCAGAAACAGCTCGCGGATGCGGCCGTACATCATGCAAAGCGCACCGCCGAGCAACAGCAGTACGGTCGGCAGGACGTTATAGAGCGACGTGAAGAACTCGTTCAGCGAAACCTGACGCGCGATGACCTCTCCGCCGAGCAACAGGGCCAATGGCGCGAGAAAATGGCTGAAGCGAGGCGGGACGGTACGCGACACGGCAACTCCGGCATGCTGCCGAGAAAAGCTAGCATTTTGCCTTCTTGCTCCCAGTTGTGCAGCCTAAATACCGGCGAAGATGCGGCAAAAGCAGTACAACGTCTGGATCGGGCACAAAAAAGCCGCTGCAAAGCAGCGGCTTTCCTTTACAACCTCAACCCGTCAGTAACCGAGAGCGAAGTCTTCCTCAGCCATCTGCATCAGGTTGTCGGCACCGGACAGCATGGCGTCGACATGCATGCGGGTACGCGGCAGGATGCGCTGGAAGTAGAATCGCGCGGTCTGCAGCTTGGCCTTGTAGAACGCCTCCTCGGAGGTGCCCTCAGCCAGCTTCTCGGCAGCAACCCGAGCCATGTCAGCCCAGAAATAGGCGAGACAGGCGTAGCCGGAATACATGCAGTAGTCGACCGACGCCGCACCGACCATTTCACGATCCTTCATGGCGGCCATGCCGATCTTCATGGTCAGCTCGCCCCACTCCTTGTTCAGCTGATTCAGGGGGGTAACGAACTCCTTGATGGCTTCGTTGCCTTCCTGGTTCTGGCAGAACTTGTGCACGATCTTGGTGAAGGACTTCAGCGCCTCGCCCTGGGTCATCAGCACCTTGCGGCCCAACAGGTCCAGCGCCTGGATACCGGTGGTGCCCTCGTACAGCATAGAAATACGCGCGTCACGCACGTTCTGCTCCATGCCCCACTCGGCGATGAAGCCGTGACCACCGTAGATCTGCACGCCATGGTTGGCCGCTTCGAAGCCCACTTCGGTCATGAACGCCTTGGCGATCGGCGTGAGGAAGGCCAGCAGCGTGTCGGCCTGCTTCTTCTGCTCTTCATCCTGGCTGTTCTTGACGATGTCGACCTGCTTGGCGGTGAAGTAGACCATCGCGCGGTTGCCCTCGGCGAACGCCTTCATGGTCAACAGCATGCGACGCACGTCCGGATGCACGATGATCGGGTCGGCTGACTTTTCCGGCGCCTTGGGGCCGCTCAGCGCACGCATCTGCAGGCGCTCACGAGCGTACTTGATGCCGCCCTGGAAACCGATCTCGGCATGTGCCAGCCCCTGCAGCGCGGTACCCAGACGTGCGGTGTTCATAAAGGTGAACATCGCGTTCAGGCCCTTGTTCGGCGGACCGATCAGAAAGCCGGTGGCGCCGTCGAAGTTCATGACGCAGGTCGCGTTGCCGTGGATGCCCATCTTGTGTTCAAGCGATCCGCAGTTCACACCGTTGCGCTCGCCCTTCTCGCCTTCGGCGTTGGGCAGGAACTTGGGCACGATGAACAGGGAGATGCCCTTGGTGCCAGCCGGAGCATCGGGCAGGCGAGCCAGAACGATATGGACGATGTTCTCGGCCATGTCGTGTTCACCGGAGGAGATGAAGATCTTGGTCCCGTTCAGCTTGTAGCTGCCGTCGGCCTGGGGCTCCGCCTTGGTGCGCAACATGCCCAGATCGGTACCGCAGTGCGGTTCGGTCAGGCACATGGTGCCGGTCCACTGGCCGGACACAAGCTTGCTCAGATAGGTGTGCTTCTGATCGTCGGTACCGTGGGTAGCGATGGTGTTCATGCAGCCATGAGACAGGCCGGGGTACATGCCCCAGGACCAGTTGGCCTGACCGATCATTTCGCTGATCGCCAGACCGAGGGACTCGGGCAGACCCTGACCGCCGTGGTCGACGTCATGGGCCAGGCTCGGCCAGCCGCCTGCCACGTACTGCTCGTAAGCTTCCTTGAAACCGGTCGGCGTCTTCACGCCCGACTCGCTCCAGGTGCAGCCTTCGATGTCGCCGACGCGATTCAGCGGAGCGAGTACCTGCTCACAGAACTTCGCGCCCTCATCGAGAATCGCGTTGACCATGTCCGGGGTGGCGTCTTCACATCCCGGAAGGCTCTGATAGTGCGCTTCGTAGCCGAGCAGCTCGTCACGTACGAAACGGATATCGCGCAAGGGGGCCTTGTAGTCGGGCATAGCGTAAACCTCAGCGGTGAGTTCTTGTAACAAGCTGACCGGGCGACCCAGTCATCTGAATTCGATTTCGACCGTCGGACTACCAGCCCGAGGGGTCAAACAGGCGTTTGAAACATACGTTTCGACCTGAGCGATGTCAAGGGCGGAACAGGGCACCACTTATCGGCTGAATCAGCCAAATTCAGGTCGAGCGAAAGCCACGCCTGGCGAAATTCGGGAATAGGAAATCTGATGTTGCAAAGACGCAGCAAGCCCGGCGCCTGCCGAGCTGACTGGCGGGAACGAAGATGCAGGAAGGAGAAAAGTGAAGCTGCCGAGCGCATGAATGACGACTCGAATCAGCAAGGAGAATCGATGAGCGCCGGAGTACGCGATCAGGCCTGGGTATCGATCAGCGTGCCGAGGACTTCGTCAGCGCTCTGGATCATACGGGCACCTGCCTTGGCACTGTGCTCACCGACCTTCAACTGGATCAGCTGCTCGGTGATTTCGGTGACCGCCTGGGAGTTGCCCAGCACTGGCGCGTTGGCGGAGGCGATGGAAGAAGCGGCCTGCTCGACGCGCTGCTGACCGCCCTGGTAGGCACTGAGGCCCGCGCCCAGAAGGTTATTGGTGATTTGCATGGTGACTCCACGCGCTATCAGGTTGCCAGCATTCAAGCAGATGCCGACACGTACCGCAAGCCGCGAGTCGCCGCAATGCGCGTCCGCTCACACCGGCTGCAACGCGGGCAACGTCAGGTAGCGCGCGACCTGACGCGCCGTTGGCGCAGCGAGGCGAGGCACCTGGCCAAGGCAGGGTGCCGGTAGCAGCTCAGCGAGCGTGGCGAGGTTGTCATCCAGCCGCGACGTGGCAGGGTCGATGATATTCGCCACCCAGCCAACCAGCGCCAGCCCGTCGCGGGCGATCGCTTCGGCACTGAGCAGCGCATGGTTGATACAACCCAAGCGCACCCCTACTACGAGAATGACCGGTAAACCCAGCGCCGCGGGCAATGCCGACAGATGCTCACGCGCATTCAGCGGGACTCGCCAGCCTCCCGCGCCCTCGACCAGAGTGACGCCGGCCTGCCGGGCCATTACCGGTTGCACGGCCTCGATCAGACGAGCGGCGGTCAGTTCGACACCCGCTTCGCGGGCGGCTATGTGCGGGGCAATGGCCGGCTCGAACGCGAACGGGTTGACCGTCGCATAGTCCAGCGCAAGGCTGCACTCGGCCAGCAGGGCCAACGCATCGCTGTTACGTAAACCCTGCTCGGTCCTTTCGCAGCCTGAGGCGACCGGCTTCACCGCCGCGGTGGACAACCCCGCCAGGCGCGCTGCATGCAGCAGGCCCGCGGCGATAGTGGTCTTGCCAACATCGGTATCGGTGCCGGCAATGAAGAAAGCGCGATGCATCATGGCTCCTTGTGCAGAATGCCGTAGATCACCTGGTAGGTCGCCGGAAGCCCCTCGGGACGGCGGAACCCTTCGTAGGCCTCGACCAGCGCGCGGATGCGTGCACGCCCGGTCAGTCCATCCGGGCGACCCGGGTTCAGGTTGTGCGCCCCCAGCGCCTTGAGCTCATGGGTCAGCTGGCGCAGATCGGGGAAATGCAGCACTTCCGGGCGCACTTCGAGACTCGCCAATCCAAGACCGCAGCCCCTACACAGCGTCTGGTAGGCCTCCCGCGAGCGGAAGCGGTTGACGTGAGCGAAGCCGTCCACCGCCTGCCAGCTGTCCCGCAGCTCCTGCAGGGTACCGCTGCACAGACTGGTGAAGGCAAAGATGCCGCCCGGACGCAGCACCCGCCGCACTTCGCTCAGCACGCTGGCGAAATCCTCGCACCACTGCAGGGCCAGGCTCGAATAGATCAGGTCGACAGTGCCATCACGCAGCGGCAGCCGCTCGGCGTCACCGGTGACGAAATGCCGTGCGCCGCCCTGCGGCCGTGCATGGCGCAGCATGCCCTCGGCGATATCCAGTGCCAGGCCATCGGCCTCCGGAAAGGCCGCAGCCAGGACGCGGGAGAAGTAGCCGGTGCCGCTGCCGAGATCGAGCCAGCGGCCGGGTTGCCGAGTGGAGGGCAGTCGGGCCAGCAATTGATTGCCGACCTGTCGCTGCAGCGCGGCGACGCTGTCGTAACTGCCCGCAGCACGGGAAAACGATGCCGCGACTTGGCGCTTATCAGGCAACTGCGCCGGCGGACGCTCGCTGAGCGATGCTTCAGTCATCCTCGCCATCACCCATAAACGCCAGCATTGCCGTCGCCACGTCGTCGGCACGCTCCAGCGGCAGGCCGTGACTGGCATTGGCCAGCACATCGACTTCCACATCCGGCAGACAGGCCAGCAGCGCATCTGCCGCTGACGCCGGCACCAGCGCATCACCATCGGCGAACAGATGCAGCTGTGGCCCCACATAACCTTGCAGCGCCTCGCGGCCGTCCAGCTCGGCGAGCAGACGCAGCCCGGCGGCAGCCACTGACGAAGGCTGCTCGAGCAGGCTCACCTGCAGTTGCCGCGCCAGCGTGCGCGGATCGTAGGCACTGCGGCTACACAGCAGGCTGAAGCGCTTGAGCGTGTCATCCGGCCCGAGGCGGAAGGCCTCCTCGAAGGCATCGAACACTTCGGCAGGCATCGCCGTCGGCCAGTCGTCACGGCTGCGGAAGCAGGGGTTACTGCAGAGGGTGATCAGCCCCGGACAGTTGTCGCCGCGCCGCGCGGCCAGTTGCGTCGCCAGCATGCCGCCAAGCGACCAACCGGCGAGCCAGCTGTCGACGGGCAGCCGCGCATCCAGCTCATCGAGCCAGGCCTCGGGGCGATCCAGCGTCGGCAGCGGGGCAATGTCGACCTGCAGGCGTGGCTCGCGGTCGCGCAATAGCTCGGCCAGGGGTTCAAGGGCGGCCGAGCTGAACGCCCAGCCCGGCAGAAGAATCAGTCGATCACGCATCCTCGTTCTCCTTGGGCAACAGGGCCCAGCACTCGGCCAGCGTTTCCAGCAGGCGGGCCAGCTGTGCCTCACTGTGGCTCGCCGTGAAGGTGATCCGCAGCCGTGCGCTGCCGGCCGGAACGGTTGGTGGGCGAATCGCGCCGACCAGAATGCCGCGCTCGCGCAGCAATGCCGACAGCCTCAACGCCCGTTCGCTGCTGCCGACCAGCACCGGCTGGATCGGTGTCGGGCTGTCCATCAGTGTCAGGCCGATCTGCACCGCGCCTTCGCGGAAACGCGCCACCAGCCGGTTCAGGTGCTCGCGGCGCCAGCCCTCACTACGTAAAAGCTCCAGGCTTTTGAGTGTGGCACAGGCCACCGCAGGCGGCTGGCTGGTGGTGTAGATGTACGGTCGGGCGAACTGGATCAGCGTTTCGATCAGCTCCTCGCTACCGGCGACAAAGGCGCCTGCGGTGCCAAACGCCTTGCCCAGCGTACCGACCAGTACCGGCACGTCATCCATGCCCAGACCGAAATGTTCGACGATGCCGGCGCCCGTCGCACCCAGCGGGCCGAAGCCATGGGCATCGTCGACCATCACCCAGGCGCCACGCTGCTTCGCCGTGGCACAAATCGCCGGCAGTTCTGCGAGATCGCCGTCCATGCTGAATACGCCATCGGTCACCACCAGAGTATTGCCGCTGGCTTTCTCCAGGCGCTTGGCGAGGCTTTCGGCATCGTTGTGCAGGTAGCGCGAGAAACGCGCGCCGGAGAGCAAACCGGCATCGAGCAGGGAGGCGTGATTGAGGCGATCATGCAGCACCGTATCGCCCTGCCCGACCAGCGCCGTCACCGCAGCCAGATTCGCCATATAACCGGTGGAAAACAGCAGCGCCCGTGGTCGGCCGGTGAATTCGGCAAGGGCTTCCTCGAGCTGGTGATGCGGCGTGCTGTGGCCGATCACCAGATGCGAGGCGCCGCCGCCCACACCCCACTTCGCAGCGCCCTGCTGCATGGCGTCAATCACCTCGGGATGATTGGCGAGGCCCAGATAATCGTTGGAACAGAACGCCAGCAGGCGGTCGCCATCGACCATCACCTCCGGCTGCTGCGGCGCTTCCAGCAGCGGACGTTGACGATAGAGATGGGCCGCGCGGCGCTCGGCGAGACGGGCGGAGAGATCGAAGCTCATGGGTACACCGAGAGGAGGTGGATGACCACACGCGGGTCATCCAGCCTGCAAATGGGTTGGCCAGGCCAGCGCGGATGCGTGCAACCGATGCCGCACTCATCCACCGGACCCGATCATCAGACCGCGGCGTTGTAGAACAGCTTGCTGTCGCGCTGTTCGATCAGCGCCTGCTCGATGGCCGCCTGGTGTACTTCGTCGGCATGCTCGTGGCGCTCTTCCGGCTTGATGCCCAGACGCGCGAACAGCTGCATGTCCTTGTCCGCCTGCGGATTGGCGGTGGTCAGCAGCTTCTCGCCGTAGAAGATCGAGTTGGCGCCGGCGAAGAAGGCCAGGGCCTGCATCTGTTCGTTCATCTGCTCGCGACCGGCGGACAGCCGCACATGGGATTTCGGCATCATGATCCGCGCCACGGCTAGCATGCGGATGAAGTCGAACGGATCGACGTCCTGTTCCTCGGCCAGCGGCGTGCCCTTGACCTTGACCAGCATGTTGATCGGCACCGATTCCGGGTGCTCAGGCAGGTTGGCCAGCTGGATCAGCAGGCCGGCGCGATCGTCCAGCGACTCGCCCATGCCGAGAATGCCGCCGGAGCAGATCTTCATCCCCGCCTCGCGCACGTAGCTCAGCGTTTCCAGACGCTCGCCATAGGTGCGGGTGGTGATGATGTTGCCGTAGTACTCCGGCGAGGTGTCGAGGTTGTGGTTGTAGTAGTCCAGCCCCGCCGCCGCCAGCGCCTTGGTCTGCTCCTGATCGAGCTTGCCGAGGGTCATGCAGGTTTCCAGGCCCATCGCCTTGACCCCTTCAACCATCTTCAGCACGTAGGGCATGTCCTTGGCCGACGGGTGCTTCCAGGCCGCACCCATGCAGAAGCGCGTCGAGCCGATGGCCTTGGCTTCGGCCGCAGCCTCCAGCACCTTCTGCACTTCCATCAGCTTCTCTTTATCGAGGCCGGTGTTGTAGTGCCCGGATTGCGGGCAGTACTTGCAGTCTTCCGGGCAGGCGCCGGTCTTGATCGAGAGCAGCGTGGAAACCTGCACGCGGTTGGCATCGAAGTGCTGGCGGTGCACGGTCTGCGCCTGGAACAGCAGATCGTTGAAGGGTTGCTCGAAGAGCGCCTTGACCTCGGCGAGGGTCCAATCGTGACGCGTAATGGAGGCGGAGGTGGCACTCATGGGCATTCCTTGTAATTAATAGCGGCTCGGCGGCCTGGCACGGATGCGGAATGTTTAGCCAAGCTCGATACGCTGTCAACCAGGAAAGGAATCATGGTTTACAACTGGTCAATTAATATACAGCACTGCCTGCTGTGCGATGAACCTTGCGACGGTCACCCACTGTGTGGCCCTTGCGAAGCCGAACTGCCCTGGCTCGATGGTCGGTGTGCAACCTGTGCCGTGCCACTGCCGACACACGGGCTGGTCTGCGGCGAATGCCAGAAAAGGCCGCCAAGCTATGACCACGTCGAGGTGCCCTGGCGCTTCACCTTTCCCGTGGATGCGCTGATCACCCGTTTCAAGCATCAGGCGCGCTGGCCGTTTGGGCGATTGCTTGGCGAGCGGCTGGGGCTGCATCTGCAGCACGCCTTCACCGACGGGCTGCCGCAGCCTGATCTTCTCGTGCCGGTGCCGCTGGCCCGCCGACGCCTGCGCCAACGCGGCTTCAATCAGGCGCAGATGCTGGCCCAGTGGCTGGGCGGCGCGCTGAAACTGCCGGTCGACGAGCATCTGCTGGAACGCGTCGTCGATACGCCCCCGCAGCAGCAACTGGACGCCGCCACGCGACGGCGAAATCTGCGTCAAGCGTTTTGCCTGGCGCCGGGTACCGTCATCAAGGGCCGCCATCTGGCGCTGATCGACGACGTGCTGACCACCGGTGCGACAGCCGAGGCGCTGGCGCGACTGCTCAAGCGTGCGGGTGCGGTGCGAGTGGACGTCTACTGCCTGGCACGCACGCCCAAGCCAGGCGACTGATAGCGGCGGACGCGCGGTTGTTTAAAAGCCCCGGTGCAATACACTGATCGGTCTATTCTGCGGAGCCGGTCATGTCTCATCCCTTCGATACACTCACGCCGGACCTGGTCCTCGACGCTGTGGAAAGCATCGGTTATCTCAGCGATGCCCGCGTGCTGGCGCTCAACAGCTACGAGAACCGCGTCTATCAGGTGGGCATCGAAGATGAAACACCACTGATCGCCAAGTTCTACCGTCCCGGTCGCTGGAGCAACGAGGCGATTCTCGAGGAGCACCAGTTCAGCCTGGAACTGGTCGAGCACGAGGTGCCGGTGGTGGCGCCGCTGGAACGCAACGGCACGACGCTATTCGAGCATGCCGGCTTCCGCTTTGCGCTATTTCCACGTAGAGGAGGCCGCGCGCCGGAGCCGGGCAATCTCGACCAGCTCTATCGTCTCGGCCAGCTGCTGGGGCGGATGCATGCGATAGGTGCAAACCGGCCGTTCGAGCATCGCGAAACGCTGGGCGTACAGAATTTCGGCCACGATTCACTGAACAGCTTGCTGGAAGGCGGCTTCGTGCCCAAAAGCCTGCTGCCGGCCTACGAGTCGGTGGCACGCGATCTGCTCAAGCGGGTCGAAGACGTCTTCGCCAGCACCAACTTCACCCCGATCCGCCTGCATGGCGATTGCCACCCGGGCAACATCCTCGCCCGCGACGATGCCTTTCATCTGGTCGATCTCGATGATTGCCGCATGGGCCCATCGGTGCAGGACCTGTGGATGATGCTCGCCGGCGAGCGCCATGAACGTCTTGGTCAGCTGGCCGAACTGGTGGACGGCTACAACGAATTCCATGATTTCGCCCCCCGCGAGCTGCCGCTGATCGAGGCGCTGCGCGCCCTGCGGCTGATGCACTACAGCGCCTGGCTGGCTCGCCGCTGGGACGACCCGGCCTTTCCGATGAGCTTTCCCTGGTTTGGCAGCGAACGGTACTGGGGCGACCAGGTGCTGATCCTGCGCGAACAGATATCGGCGCTGCAGGAAGAGCCGCTCAGGTTGTTCTGAGGCATGGTGTGGCTGCGGGCCCGTGACGGCAGATGTGAAAAAAGCGACATCCACCCTACGAATCCCGGCGTCTGCGTAGGGTGGATCGCGCTTTATCGATCCACCGGGTGGCGATCTCCGCGACTCAGGCCTCCTCGATCAGCCAGTCCAGCCGCCAGCTGCCCTGACTCTGCGCCAGCTGCTCGGCCAGCCACGGCAACAGCTCACGCAGCTCTTCCTCCAGCCCCCACGGCGGGTTGACGATGGCCAGGCCCGAACCGCTCAGGCGGCTGGCGTCGTCGGCGGGGTGGACGAACAGTTCGGCACGCAGCAACTTGGGCGCCCCGCTGCGCGCCAGGTCCTGATAGAAGCGCTTGAGCTGGCGCTCGTCCTTGATCGGATACCAGATCACACCGATGGTCTGGCGCATACGGCCGAGCGCTTCCTTCAGCGCCGTCACACAGCGGCTCAGTTCGTCGGCCTGTTCGAACGGCGGATCGATCAGCAGTACCACGCGCTTTTCCTGCGTCGGCATCAAGGCCCGCGGCACATGCCAGCCCTCGCCTCGGTGCACGGCCACGCGGCGGTCGCCGGCCATGTTGTCCTTGAGCAGCGCGCCGTCCTCGGGATGCTTTTCGTTGAGCTGCAGACGATCCTGCTCGCGGGTCAGTTGCCGCGCCAGCTCCGGCGAGCCGGGGTAATAGCGCAGCGCCCCGTCCGGGTTGAGCTGGCGGATCACGCCGAGGTAGTCATCGAGCAGCGCCGGGTGCGCCTCGGCCTGCCAGATGCGGGCGATGCCCTGCAGCCACTCGCCGGTGCGGCTGGCCTGGTCGCCGGCCAGGTCGTAGAGGCCGACGCCGGCATGGCTGTCGAGGTAGGCGAAGGGCGCCTCCTTGCGCGACAGCAGGGCGAAGATCCGGCTCAACACCAGGTGTTTGAGCACATCGGCGTGGTTGCCGGCATGGAAGGCGTGGCGGTAGTTCATCTGATCCTCCTCGAGAGCCGCGCAGTTTACCCGTCCGCCTTGCGCCGCGCAGGTCCGGCATGACCAGCGTCGTTTTCCCCGGCCACCGACTAGGGCTACAGTGGCGCCCACGACGACTGAACGGAGCTGACCTCATGGACCTGCGTGATCTTTTCGGCATTGAGCACCCCATCATCCAGGCACCCATGGCCGGTGCGCAGAGTCACCTGCTGGCCGCGGCGGTCTGTGAGGCCGGCGGGCTGGGCTCGATCCCGGCCGGCATGCTCAATGCCGAGGCGCTGGACGCCGAGCTGACCGCCATCGAGGCGCTGACCGACCGACCGTACAACGTCAACTTCTTCTGCCACCAGACGCCGGCCGCCGACCCGACGGCCTTCGACGCCTGGCACCGGATGCTGGCGCCGTTGTTCGCCGAATTCGACATCGACCCTGCGAGCATTCCCGCCGGTGCCACCCGCCAGCCGTTCGACGCGGCCATGGCCGCGGTGCTGGAGCGGCACAAGCCGGCGCTGGTCAGCTTCCACTTCGGCCTGCCTAGCCCCGAACTGTTGCAGCGCGCCCGCTCTACCGGAGCGAAGATTGCTTCAAGCGCAACAACGGTCGCCGAAGGCCTTTGGCTGCAGCAGCACGACGTCGACCTGGTGATTGCCCAGGGCCTGGAAGCCGGCGGCCACCGCGGCATCTTTCTCAGCGAAGACCTGACCAACCAGCTCGGCACCTTCGCGCTGCTGCCACAACTGGTCGCCGCGCTGGATGTGCCGGTGGTCGCTGCCGGAGGCATCGCCGACGCCCAGGGAGTGGCCGCGGCACAGACCCTCGGTGCGGCTGGCGTACAACTGGGCACCGCCTACCTGTTGTGTCCGGAAAGCCGCACCAATGCGCTGCATCGCGCCGCACTGAAGAGCCCGCAGGCAGCGCATACGGCGCTGACCACCCTGTTCAGTGGCCGCCCCGCACGCGGCATCGTCAACCGCATCATGCGTGAGCTGGGTCCACTGCCCGAAGGCGTGCCGCCCTTCCCGCTGGCCGGCAACGCCATCGGCGCGCTGCGCGCCCAGACCGAGAAGCGGGGCCTGGATCACTGCACGCCGCTGTGGGCCGGGCAGAACGTCAGCGGCTGTCGGGAGATCCCTGCCGGCCAGCTGACCCGTGAACTTGCGGCCGGCTGGCGGGCCTGAGTCATTACGCATTCCGTCGCGGCGAGTCCTGAGCCGTCGCGACGGGGCGTAGAATCGACCGCACGTCACACGGAACGCCGCCAATGAGTCCACTGACCAATACGCTCGTCTTCCTCGCCACCCTCGCCGGCATGGAAGTCTTCGCCTGGTGGGCGCACAAGTACGTGATGCACGGCTGGGGTTGGGGCTGGCACAAGTCGCACCACGAGCCGCGCAGCGGCTGGTTCGAGAAGAACGACCTGTATGCGGTGGTGTTCGCTGGCGTGGCGATCCTGCTGATCGCCCTCGGCACGGCCGGTTATCACCCGCTGGAATGGATCGGCGCCGGGATGACGGCCTACGGCTTTCTGTATTTCGTCGCCCACGATGGCCTGGTGCATCACCGCTGGCCGCTGCGCTACGTGCCGCGCAACGGTTATCTCAAGCGCCTTTATCAGGCGCACCGCATGCATCATGCCGTCGAGGGCAAGGAGCGCTGCGTGTCCTTCGGCTTCCTCTACGCGCCGCCGCTACCGGTGCTCAAGCAGCAGCTGCGAGAACTGCATGACGGGCCGCTGCGCAAGGCGAGCGTTATCGCTAGCGAGGACGCCTCCAGAGACCGTCAGGACGCGGCCTGACCTGCATCCGCCGCGAGGCCAGCGCCAGCACGCCACCCCCCAACAGAAACTGCAGCTTCTGCCCTTTGCTGGTCGACACCCGCCTATCCCAGGCCGCTGCGCCGCGCGCTTTCACCTCGACGCCGATCTGCCGATAGACGCCATGCGCCGTGGCGATCGACCAGGCCGAGCGTAACGGCAGGTCCCGTAAGCCCTGAGATGCTGATTGATAGTAGGGTTCGGCCAGATCTACCAGTCGCGCCGCCAGCGTCGCCAACGCGGCACGATGCTGAGGCAGCGCGACCTCGTCCTCCGGAATACCCACCCCCGCCAGCCACTCGGCCGGCAGGTAGACGCGGCCGATCTGCGCATCCTCGACGATATCGCGGGCAATGTTGGTGAGCTGAAAGGCCAAGCCCAGATCACAGGCGCGCTCCAGCGTCGGCTCCGCTTCGGCGCCCATCACCCGCGCCATCATCAGGCCGACCACGCCGGCAACGCGGTAGCAGTACAGCAAGGTGTCGTCGAGGGTCTGGTAGCGGTAGCCCTGCACATCCATGCGAAAACCCGCCAGATGCTCCAGCGGATGGGCCTTGGGAATCCGGTGACGCTGGATCACCTGCTGGAAGGCGGCGAACGCCGGATCGACCATTGGCTCGCCGGCATAGGCGCGCTCGGTGAGGTCGACCAGCTCGGCCAGCCGCGCCTTACCGCTGTTGCGATCGCCCTCGACCTGGCCATGCCCCAGCGTCTGGCCGTCGATCACATCGTCGCAATGACGGCACCAGGCGTAGAGCATCACCGCGCTCTGGCGGGTGCGCTCGTCGAACAGCTTAGCCGCGGCGGCGAAGCTCTTGGAGCCGACATTGATCGCCTGGGTCGAGTGATCGATGACCTGATCGTTCATCCGGCCTGCCCCTTCAACATGAAGTCCTCCAGCATCAGCCCGGCGGTGGCCTTGGCCGAGCCCACGACGCCCGGAACTCCCGCGCCAGGGTGGGTGCCGGCGCCGACGATATAGAGGTTGGAGATCACGTCGTCGCGGTTGTGTGGGCGGAACCAGGCGCTCTGGGTAAGGATCGGCTCCAGCGAAAACGCCGAGCCGAGATGGGCATTGAGCTCGTCGCGGAAATCATGCGGCGTGAAGATGCGGTGCGTGACCAGATCACCACGCAGCCCCGGCATGTAGTGCCGCTCCAGGTATTCGAAGATGCGATCGCGGTATTTCGGCCCCTCCACCGTCCAATCGATATCTGCCGTACCCAGGTGTGGCACCGGCGCCAGCACGTAGTGGCTGGCACAGCCTTCTGGCGCCAGCGAGGGATCGGTTACGCAGGGCGCATGCAAGTAGAGGGAGAAATCATCGGCCAGGGTCTCACGCTTGAAAATCTCGTCGATCAGCTCGCGGTAGCGCGGCCCGAAGCACACCGTGTGATGCTGCAGGTGCTCGTGGCGGCGCTTGAGGCCGAAATGGATGACGAACAGCGACATCGAGAAACGCTTGCCGGATAGCCGTTTGGCCTCGTCGCGACCGCGCGCCTCATGCCCGAGCAGCTGCTTGTAGGTGTTGACCACATCGGCGTTGGAAGCCACTGCATCGGTATCGAAGCGCCGACCGTCACCCGTGATCACCGCCTTCGCCCGCCCTTCGGCCAACTCGATGCGCGCCACCTCGGCGTTCAGCTCCAGCTTGCCGCCGAGGTCTTCGAACAGCTTGACCATGCCCTGCACCAGCGCCCCGGTGCCGCCGCGGGGAAACCAGACACCGCCCTGGCGCTCCAACGCATGGATCAGCGCGTAGATGGACGAGGTCTCAAACGGATTGCCGCCCACCAGCAGCGAGTGAAAGGACAGCGCCTGGCGCAGCCGGTCGTTCTCCACGAAGTTGGCCACCATGCTGTACACGTTGCGCCAGGCCTGCAGCTTGGCCAGCTGCGGGGCGACGCCGATCATGCTGCGAAACGACAGGAAGGGCACGGTGCCGAGCTTGACGTAGCCCTCCTCGTACACCGCCCGCGAATAGGCGAGAAAACGCTGGTAGCCGGCGACATCCTTGGGATTCAACGCATGAATCTGCCGGTCCAGCTGGGCCTGATCATTGACGTAGTCGAAGCTGTAGCCGTCCTCCCAGCACAGCCGGTAGAAGGGGCTGACCGGCAGCAGCTCGACGTAGTCGGCCATGCGCTTGCCGGCGCCGGTAAACAGCTCATCCAGTGCGGGCGGATCGGTGATGACCGTTGGGCCGGCGTCGAAGGTAAAGCCCTGGTCGTGATAGACGTAAGCACGACCGCCCGGTTTGTCGCGCTTCTCCAGCAGCGTGGTCTGGATGCCGGCGCGCTGCAGGCGGATGGCCAGCGCCAGCCCGCCGAAGCCGGCGCCGATCACCACCGCTCGTTTAGCTTGGTTCATCGGTAATCCTTGCGATGCAGATCATGGGCGGCAAGTGCGCGCAGCGCCTCGCCGAGCGGAACAGGAGGCTTGCCCGAGACGATGCGCAAGCGGTCGCGGGTGGTCAGATTGGCCGCGTAGAAGCGCTGGATCAGCGGTTCGCGCAGGCGATAGAAACGTTGCATCACCGCCCAGCGGCGATCCGCCGGACCGGCCATGAACAGCATGCGATTGAGCAGTCGGAAGAAGCCGCGCTGGCGCCACTGCGCCAACGAGTAATCGCGGATCGCCTCGAACAGGCTGGTGGCATCCCAGCGATCCAGCGCGATCAGGTGATCGGCCAGACGCACCGCGTCGGGCAGTGAGTAGCCGGTGGTGGGATGAAACAGCGCCGCGGCCAGCCCCGTCTGCGGCACGCCGCGCGCCTCCTCCCAGAAGGCGGCGATGTCGCCGGACAGCACGATGGGCAGCACGCCCTGCTCCTCGCGCAGCACCTCACGGATCGCCCAGCCGCGGCCCTCGGCGTAGCGCTGGATATTGGCGCGCAGTGTCTCCGGCGCTACCGCGTCGCCGTCGGCGTAGTAGGTGTCTTCGATCAGCAGGCTGTCCGCACTTAGCGGCAGCACGTAGACGAAGCGATAGCCGTCGTGCTGGGCGACACTGGCATCCATGATGATCGGCTCCTGCAAGCCGTGCGGCTGCTGCAGGCGCAGTTCCTGGCCGAGAAACTTCTGAAAGCCGAGGGCCAGCTGATCGGTCCGGCGCACGCCGCGTCCATCGATCACGGCGCCGGCCTGCAGGATGTCCCCCGAGGCCAGACGCACCCTTTGTGGCTCCACGCTTGCAACGGTGGTGCGCAAACGCACGCCATCGCTCAGTTCGGGCATCAGGTACTGGTGAAAGCGCTCCGAGAAGATGCTCGCGTAACCGCTGGCCAGCCTTCGCTGCAGTTCGGGAAAGATCACTTCATAGCCGGGCCAGCGCTTGCCCACCATGGGCTCCAGCCAACGCTGCTGAGCCGGCGTCAGGTCATGCTCATGAAAGGACCAGGTGTGATTGCCGCCCAGGGTGTCGCCCTGCTCCAGCACCAGCAGGCGCAGATCAGGCCGCTGCTGACGCAGGCGTAGGGCCAAAAGCCCGTTGGCCAGCCCGCCGCCAACCAGGATCAGGTCCGCATCAAGCGCCACTCGCCACCTCCGGTCGTAGTCCATCTGTCCCGAGCGCCGCCTCGATCAGCTCGGCGGCACGCACCGCACCGCCAGCCTCACGCACTTCCGCCCCGAGCCGCACCGCCCGCTGGCGAAACTCGCCTTCGTTCAACAGCCGCTGCAATGCGTGGCCGATCCGCGCCGGGCTCGCCAGTTGCGGCTGCAGGCGCAGGCCGACGCCGGCATGTTCGATACGCGCTGCGACACCCGGCTGATCGAAGGCAATCGGCAGCGCCAGCATCGGCACACCGGCCTCCATGGCATCAAGCACGGTATTCAGCCCGGCATGGGTGATGACCGCCGCAGCCCTGGCCAATGCCGCCCGCTGGGGCGCGAAGTCGGTGACCCAATACGCGCCCTCATCCTGCAGCCGCGCCGCTTGCGCGGCATTCAACCCGCCGCAATGGGCGATCAACAGCTGTACGCCGAGCGGCTTGCAGGCGCGGGCAATATTGCGCAGCAAGGTATAGCGATGTCCCTGCAGGGTGCCCAGCGAGGCGAAGACAAACGGCCGCGCCGGATCAATTGGCAGGTTCAGCTCGGCTTCGTTTTCCAGCGGGCGCCGCAACGGCCCGACAGCATGAAAATTCGCCGGGAGCTGGCGTCGCGGAAAGTCGAAGCCAGGCACCGTCTGGCTGATCTGCAGCAGGGGCGACAGGCACTCGCTCAAGGTCGAGCGCGGCGCCAGGCCGAACGCCTGACAATAGTGCTGGATCACCTCGGCGTGGGGGCGCATCAGGCGGTCGTAGACACGACTGCTGTGCAGGTTGAGCTGCTCGCCCCAGTCGGTCGCCCGGTAGCGCCAGGGCATCACCGGCAAGGGCACCAGCGGCTCGCGGTTGAACGGCAAGGCACAGGCGATGGATACGAACGGCAGATCGAGATGTTCGGCCACCAGCGCCCCCGCCGGCTCCATCTGGTCGGCCAGCACGGCGTCGACCTTCAGCGAACGCAGCACGCCCGGCGCCTCGCGACAGAACAATGCGGTACTCGTCGCCATGTCGGCAATGACCCGGCGGATGCCGAACGGCCCCGGTTGCGCGGCGCGGCGGACCACCGCAGCCAGGCTGCCCGGCGGATGAGACTCGGCGCCGATGGTGGCAAATCCCGCCGAAGGCAACGTCAATAGCTCGCCGACATCGGCCTGCTGAACGAAAGTCACTCGGTGGCCTCGCTGCGTCAGCGCCCAGGCGACTGCTTCGAACGCGCGCAGGTGGCTGAGAAAGGGCGGCGCGATTGCCGCGAAATGAGTCATCTGGCGGCTCCGCCCGGCATCAGGCAGTGGGCACTTGCAGCAGCCGCGCCTGCCGCAGCTCGGCGAGCCCGGCCGAACCTGTACAGAAGCAGGCGATGCGCAGTTGCTCGATCAGCACTTCGAAGTGCTTGACCACCGCTTCACTGCTGAGCATCGCCGCCTGCAGTACCCCGGCCGCCTGCCCGACCAGATCGGCGCCCAGGCAGATCGCCTTCGCTGCTTCGACCCCGTCGCGAATGCCGCCGGAGGCGATCAGTGGTATGCCGGGGCAGGCCTCGCGCACGGCCTGCAGCGCCTGCGCGGTGGGAATGCCCCAATCGGCGAAGGCCTGGGCGATCGCGCGCTGACTGACATCGCTGGAGCGCTCGGCTTCCACCGCGGCCCAGCTGGTCCCGCCGGACCCCGCGACATCGATGGCGGCAACACCGGCGTCGACCAGCTGCCGTGCCACCGTCGCGGATATGCCGGCACCGACTTCCTTGATCACCACAGGCGCAGCCAGGCGGCTGGCAAGCGCTTCGATCGCCCGCAGCACGCCTCGCCAATCACGGTCGCCACCCGGCTGCACCGCTTCCTGCAGCGGGTTCAGGTGCACGATCAGCGCATCGCCATCGATCATCTCGACCGCGCGCCGCGCCTCGTCAACGCCGTAACCGCGTACCAGCTGCGCGGCACCGAAATTGGCCAGCAGGAGGATGTCCGGCGCGAGCTGGCGCAGCTGCGCGGTCAGGCCCTGATCGCCGGCGGTCTCCAGCGCGACCCGCTGCGACCCCACCGCCATGGCGATACCCAGCTGTTGCGCGGCTTGCGCCAGGTGCGCATTGATCGCGGCCGAACGCGCCGCGCCGCCGGTCATCGAGCTGATCAGCAGCGGCGCCCGCAGGCTGCGCCCGAACAGCGTGCTATGCAGGTCGATCTCGTCCAGGTGCAACTCGGGCAGGGCGCAGTGCTCGAAGCGGAATGCGCCGAAGCCGGTACCCGTCGCAGCGGCTGCCCGCGCCGGGTCCAGGACGATATCCAGATGATCGTTTTTGCGGCTGACCAACGATTGCTTGCTCATGGAAATCGGCTCCCGGGAAGACTTGTTTGGACGTGACGCCCTGAAAAAAGTGCTATGCGATCGCAACGAGTTGTACAGGTTTTTGTCATAACGTCCAATCGTTGTACAACATTGCACAACCCTGGTGCTCGAACTGGGGCGCCAGCGAGGGCACCGCCATGCAAACGCAGAATTCCACCCTCCCGCTTCCGCAATGCGACAGCCTGCTGCGCCTGCGGCGACAGGTCGACGAGCGCCTGGCCATGCGCCTGCCGCGACCCGAGTCGGAGCTGGACAAGGTCACCCTGGCGTTACGTGAAGGCACCCTCGCTCCCGGCAAACGAATCAGGCCACTGTTGTTGCTGCTGGCGCTGGGAGATCTCGGCGTCGACCCCGATATTGGCCTGGACCCGGCCTGTGCGCTGGAGATGATCCACGCCGCCTCGCTGTTTCTCGACGACATGCCATGCATGGACAACGCCAGCCTGCGGCGCGGCCAGCCGACCATTCATCTGCGTTTCGGCGAGGATGTCGCCGTGCTCGCCTCGGTCGCACTGCTCAGCCATGCCTATGGCATAACCGCCACCGCGCCCAGGCTCACCCCCAGGCAGCGCAACGACGCGGTGGCCACACTGGCGCGAGCGGTCGGTGCGCAGGGCCTGGTGCGTGGGCAATTTCGCGACCTGCATGGCGCACAAGAAGCACAGCAGCTCGATGCGGTGATTGCCACCAATCAGCTGAAAACCGGCTCGCTGTTCACCGCCGCATTGGAAGTTGCCGCCCTGCTCGCGGGGGCTGAGCGGACGCGGACACGCCATCTGCAAGGCTTTGCCACCGAACTGGGCCTGGCGTTTCAGCTGCTCGACGATATCGCCGATGGCCTGACGCCCGAACAGACCGGCAAGGACTGCCAGCAGGACCAGGCCAAGGCGACCGTGGTCTCGCTGCTTGGCCAGCAGGCGGCAGAGCAGCAGCTGGCAACCCATCGAGAGGCCGCCCTCAGCCATCTTGATGCCGCCGGCCTGGGCGATGGCGAACTGGCCGCGCTCATGCGCCAGCTGTTCGGCTGAATGGAGCGACCCCGTGTTGACGCTTCATCAGTGCAATGGATGAAGCTAGGCAATGGAAAACCGCGGCCCTTAGACTCGGGCCGATAAAAACGGAGGTTGACCATGACCGAGACCCTGCTCTGCCCGCGTAACCTGGCATTCGAACTCTACGAAGTGCTGGACGCCGAGGCCCTGACCCGCCGCGAGCACTTCGCCGATCACAGCCGCGAAACCTTCGACGCCGCCATCGGCACCGCGCGCACCATCGCCGAGAAATACTTCGCACCGCACAACCGCAAGTCCGACGAGCACGAGCCGCAGTACGTCAACGGCGAAGCGGTGCTGATTCCCGAGGTCAAGCCGGCCGTGGACGCCTTCATCGAGGCGGGCTTTCACAACGCGCAACGCAGCTTCGACGACGGCGGCATGCAGCTGCCGAATCTGCTGTCGCGGGCCTGCTTCGCGCATTTCCAGTCGGCCAACATCGCCACCAGCTCCTACCCAATGCTGAGCATGGGCGCCTCGCACCTGATCGAGGCCTTCGGCTCCGACGAGCAGAAGCAGCGCTTCCTGCAGCCGATGCTCGAGGGCCGCTTCTTCGGCACCATGGCACTCACCGAGCCGCATGCCGGCTCGTCGCTGTCGGACATCCGCACCCGCGCCGAACCGGCCGGTGACGGCAGCTATCGCCTCAAGGGCAACAAGATCTTCATTTCCGGCGGCGACCACCCGCTGTCGGAAAACATCGTGCACATGGTACTGGCCAAGCTGCCGGACGCGCCGCCCGGGGTGAAGGGCATCAGCCTGTTCATCGTGCCGAAGTTCCTGGTCAACGACGACGGCTCGCTGGGCGAGCGCAACGACGTGCTGCTGGCCGGCCTGTTCCACAAGATGGGTTGGCGCGGCACCACCAGCACGGCGCTGAACTTCGGCGACAACGGCAACTGCGTCGGCTATCTGGTAGGCGAGCCGCACAAGGGCCTGGCCTACATGTTCCAGATGATGAACGAGGCGCGCATCGGCGTCGGCATGGGCGCGATCATGCTCGGCTACGCCGGCTACCTCTACTCGCTGAACTACGCCCGCGAGCGTCCGCAGGGTCGCCTGCCGGACGGCAAGGACCCGGCCTCGACCCAGGTGCCGATCATCGAGCACACAGACGTCAAGCGCATGCTGCTGATGCAAAAGGCCTATGTCGAAGGCGCCTTCGATCTCGGCCTGTACTCGGCACGCCTGGTGGACGACGAACACACTGCCGAGAGCGACGAGGAGCGGCGCAACGCCGGCGAGCTGCTCGACCTGCTGACGCCGATCGTCAAATCCTGGCCGTCGGAGTACTGCCTGAAGGCCAACGAACTGGCCATCCAGATTCTCGGTGGGCATGGCTACACCCGCGAATACCCGGTGGAACAGTACTACCGCGACAACCGCCTCAATCCGATCCACGAAGGCACCCACGGCATCCAGTCGCTGGACCTGCTCGGCCGCAAGCTGATGCAGAACAAGGGTGCCGGCCTGCGCCAGCTGCTCGGGTTGATCCAGGCCAGCTGCGCACGCGCCGCCGAGTACGACTCGCTGACCGCACTGCGCCAGCCGCTGGAGCAGCACATCGCCCGCCTGACCAGCGTGACCCAGGCGCTGCTCGGCGATCTGGCAGCCGGCAAGGTCAACCAGGCGCTGGCCAACTCGGCCCTGTACCTGAAGGTGTTCGGCCATGCAGTGATCGGCTGGCGCTGGCTGGAGCAGGCACTGCGCGCCGAACGCGGGCTGGCCGAAGGCAATCCGGCGGATGCTGACTTCTACCGTGGCAAGCTGCAGGCCGCGCGCTACTTTCTAACCTGGGAAGTGCCGGCTTGCGCGCACGAGCTGGCCGTCCTCGAAGCACGCGACGACACCTGCCTGACGATGCAGGACGCCTGGTTCTAGAGCGTGCCGCACATGCTGTAACAGCGCCCCGCTCCTGCGGGGCGTTTTTTTGACAGGCTGTCAAATCATCAGGTTAGAATCGCTGGCATATCCCGTGCATGGGCACGCGGCAGTTTTCTCTAGCGGAGACCTCATTTGGACGTCGGCAACCTCAACCACCTGTTCTTCATCGGTGCCTTGTTGGTGGCGGCGAGCATCCTCATGAGTTCGCTTTCCGCGCGTCTCGGCGTGCCGATCCTGGTGATATTCCTTGGCGTCGGCATGCTCGCCGGGGTCGATGGCGTCGGCGGCATCGTCTTCGAGGACTATCAGCTGGCCTTCGTCATCAGCAACCTGGCGCTGGCGATAATCCTGCTCGATGGCGGCATGCGCACCCGCACCGCAACCTTCCGCGTGGCCCTGAAACCGGCGTTCTCGCTGGCGACCCTGGGCGTGGCGATCACCTCCGGCTTTACCGGGCTGGCCGCAGCCTGGCTGTTCGATTTGCCGCTGCTGCAGGGTCTGCTGATCGGCGCGATCGTCGGCTCCACCGATGCCGCCGTGGTGTTCAACCTGCTCAACGGCAAGGGCCTGAACGAGCGGGTCGGTTCGACGCTGGAAATCGAGTCCGGCAGCAACGACCCGATGGCGATGTTCCTTACCGTCGCGCTGATCGACATGCTGCTCGCCGGGCAGACCACCTTCGGCTGGGACTTCCTGCTGACTCTGCTGCAGCAGTTCGGCATCGGCACCGCGCTCGGATTGGCTGGCGGCTGGCTGCTGCTGCAGCTGATCAACCGGCTGTCGGTGGCCGACGGCCTCTACCCGCTGCTGGCGGTGGCCGGCGGCCTGATGATCTTCGCCCTGTCCGGCGCCATCGGCGGCAGCGGCATCCTGGCGATCTATGTCTGCGGTCTGCTGCTGGGCAACCGGCCGATCCGCAACCGCCACGGCATCCTGCACATGTTCGACGGCCTGGCCTGGCTCAGCCAGATCGGCATGTTTCTCGTGCTCGGCCTGCTGCTCACCCCCAGCGAACTGCTGCCCATCGCCCTGCCGGCACTGGCGCTTTCGCTGTGGATGATCCTGTTCGCCCGCCCGCTGGCGGTGTTCGTCAGCCTGTTGCCGTTCCGCAGCTTCCACCTGCGCGAGCGCCTGTTCATCTCTTGGATCGGCCTGCGTGGCGCGGTGCCGGTGATCCTCGCAGTGTTCCCGCTGATGGCCGGGCTGGAAAACGCCCAGCTGTTCTTCAATGTGGCGTTCTTCATCGTCCTGGTGTCGCTGCTGCTGCAGGGTTCGACGCTGGCCTGGGCGGCGAAGAAGGCCAAGGTCGAGGTACCGCCGTCGCCCATGCCGGTCTCGCGTACCGGCCTGCAGGTGCACACCACCAGCCAGTGGGAGATGTTCGTCTACCGCCTGAGCGCCAGCAAATGGTGCGTCGGTGCCGCCCTGCGCGAACTGAAGATGCCACCCGGCACGCGCATCGCCGCGCTGTTCCGCGGCAAGAACCTGCTGCATCCGTCCGGTAGCACGCGGCTGCAGGTGGACGACATCCTCTGCGTGATCGGGCATGACGAAGACCTGCCGGCGCTAGGCAGACTGTTCAGCCAGGCACCCAAGCGCGGCCAGGACCTGCGTTTCTTCGGCGACTTCATCCTCGAGGCTGACGCCCAGCTCAGCGCCATCACCGCGCTCTACGGCCTCAAGCTCGGCGATGTGGACGGCAATCAGACCATCGGCAACTTCATGGCCGAAGAGGTCGGTGGCCGACCAGTGGTGGGCGACCAGATCGAATGGAACGGGCTGACCTGGACCGTGGCAGCAATGGAGGCCGGCGAAGTGCGCAAGGTCGGCCTGAAGTTTCCGGAAGGTGACAAGCCAGGCCCACAGCTGATGTTCTAAAGCCACCATAGCCGGCGGATGACGCGGCTTCACCGCTCATCACCCGACCGGTTGCGCGGTACTCGCGCTGGGCAGGCGCAGCCCGTAGACTTTCGCACTTTCCGGTCATCCGCTGCGTCACTGCCCCCATGTCCCTTCTGCGCACCCTGTTGCTCTCGACGTTCTGCCTGTTTGTCGCCCCCCTGCATGCTCAATCACTGGACAGCCTGACGGGCACCCCGCCCGCCAGCGAAGGCGAAACGAAATCCGCACAACCCTCGCTGGATGAGCAGACCCAGCGCATGAGCGAGCAGACCGCGACCAGCGAAACCCGCCTGGCCGAGCTGAAGGCGCAGCTGGCGCAGGCGCCGAAGGAAATCACCGAGGCTCAGCGCGAGCTGGCGAAACTCAAGGCCAGCCCGGACGAAGACCCCGCCAAGCGCTATGCCAGCCAGTCGGTGGAGGCACTCGAGCAGCGCCTGAGCGCGCGGGTCGAGGAGCTGTCCGAATGGCAGAAGCAGTTCAGTGCCGCCAACAGCATGATCATCAGCGCGCAGACCCGTCCCGAGCGCGCCCAGGCGCAGATCGGCACGGCACAGACGCGCATCCAGGAAATCAACAACCTGCTCAAGGGCGGACGCGAATCCGGCAAGCCGCTCAGCGAAGAACGTCGCGCGCTGCTGGAAGCGGAGATCGCCTCGCTCAGCGCGCAGATCGAACTGCGCCGCCAGGAACTGGCCGGCAACAGCCTGCTGCAGGACCTGGGCAAGGCCCGCCGCGACCTGCTGGCCGAGCGCATCGCCCGTGCCGAGCAGGACACCCAGGCCCTGCAAGGGCTGATCAACGAGAAGCGCCGTGCCGAATCGGAGCAGACCGTCGCCGAGTTCTCCGCGCGGGTGCAGCAGGCCGGCTCGGACAAGCTGCTCGCCGCCGAAAGCGCCGAGAACCTCAAGCTGTCCGACTACCTGTTGCGGGCCACCGAGCGCCTCAACCGCCTCAACCAGCAGAACCTGCAGACCCGCCAGCAGCTCGATACCCTCAACCAAACCGACCAGGCGCTGGAAGAACAGATCGCCGTGCTCGAAGGCAGCCTGCTGCTGTCGCGCATCCTCTACCAGCAGAAACAGGCGCTGCCGAGCCTGCAGCTGGACAAGGACCTCGCCGACGAAATCGCCGATATCCGTCTCTATCAGTTCGAGCTCAACCAGCGCCGTGAAGCCGCGGGCAATGCCGCCGCCTATGTCGACCAGCTGCTGGCCGAGCAGAAAGAGGAGGAAGTGACCCCCGAACTGCGCCGCACCCTGCTCGACCTGGCCACCACCCGCAGCGAGCTGCTCGACCGACTCAACCGTGAGCTGGACTCACTGCTCAACGCCTCGATCACCCTGCAGCTCAACCAGAAGCAGCTGCAGGACACCGCCAGCGCGCTCAGCAATACCCTCGACGAGCAGATGTTCTGGATTCCCAGCAACAAGCCGCTTGATTTGGACTGGCTGCAGGGTTCGGTTCGCCGACTCAAGGCGCAGCTCGCGGCGATGCCCTGGCTGTCCGCGGTACAGGAGCTGGGTGCCGGGCTGAAGGAACGCCCGCTGTTCTTCCTGCCGCTGCTGCTGCTGATCGCCGCGCTGCTCTGGTGGCGCAAGAAGATCGACGCCAAGCTCAGCTCGCTGAGCGAGGAAATCGGCCATTTCCGCAACGACAGCCAGCTGCACACCCCGCTGGCGCTGCTGCTCAACCTGCTGCTGGCGCTGCCCGGCGCGCTATTCCTGACCCTTTGCGGCTACCTGCTGCAGATGGACGCGCGCGGGCAGAACTACGTCCTCGGCGCCGCCCTGTACGAAATGGCCCAGGCCTGGCTGGTGTTCTACAGCGCCTACCGCATGCTCTCGCCAGGGCGCGTGGCCGAGCTGCACTTCGGCTGGTCGCGGCCGCAGGTGGCCTTCCTGCGTGACGAGATTCGCCGGCTGGGGCTGATCGTCATGGCTCTGGTTGCCGTGGTCAGCGTCGCCGAACATCAGCCGGCGCGGCTGGCCGACGACGTGCTCGGCATTCTCGTCGTGCTGACCTGCTTTGCCCTGATGAGCTGGCGCCTCAACCGCCTGCTGCTCAAGGGCCCGTCGAGCCAGAACGCCCCGCCGCTGCGCCTGATGATCGGCCTGCTGTTCAGTGTGCTGCCGATCGCGCTGATCGTCGCGGTGGGCTTTGGCTACTACTACACGGCGCTGAAGCTGACCGACCGCCTGATCGACACGCTCTACCTGCTGATGATCTGGATCGTCGTCGAAGCGGCGCTGGTCCGCGGCCTCACAGTCGCGGCGCGGCGGCTGGCCTACAAGCGCGCCCTGGCCAAGCGCCAGGCGCAGGGCGACGATGGCAGCGACACGATGGAAACCCAGGGCGAACCGGGGCTGGACATCGAACAGGTCAACCAGCAGTCGCTGCGCCTGACCCGCCTGACCATGTTCGGCGTGTTCCTCGTGGCGCTGTACTGGGTCTGGTCCGACCTGATCTCGGTGGTGTCCTACCTGGACAACATCACCCTGTACGAATACACCACCGGCAGCGGCGATGCCCTGACCACCGCGGCGATCAGCCTGAACAACCTGCTCGGCGCACTGCTGATCATCGCCATCACCGTGGCCCTGGCGCGCAACCTGCCCGGCCTGCTGGAAGTCATGGTGCTGTCCAAGCTGCGTCTGGCCCAGGGCAGCGCCTACGCCACCACCACGCTGCTGTCCTATGCGCTAGCCGGCTTCGGTATCGTCACCACGCTGTCCACCCTCGGCGTCAGCTGGGACAAGCTGCAGTGGCTGGTAGCCGCGCTATCGGTGGGCCTGGGTTTCGGCTTGCAGGAGATCTTCGCCAACTTCATCTCCGGCCTGATCATCCTCTTCGAACGCCCGGTACGAATCGGCGACGTGGTGACCATCGGCAACCTGTCGGGCACGGTCAGCCGGATTCGCATCCGCGCCACCACCATCACCGACTTCGACCGCAAGGACATCATCGTCCCGAACAAGACCTTCATCACCGGTCAGCTGATCAACTGGTCGCTGAGCGACACCGTGACCCGAGTGACGGTCAAGGTCGGCGTGGCCTACGGCTCGGACCTGGAACAGGTTAAGACGCTGCTCTACAAAGCTGCTCAAGCCAACCCGCGCGTACTCAAGGACCCGGAGCCGCAGGTGTTCTTTCTCAACTTCGGCGAGAGCACCCTCGACCATGAGCTGCGCATCCACGTGCGTGATCTTGCCGACCGCAACCCGGCCACCGACGAGATCAATCGGTTCATCGACAGCGAGTTCACCAAGGCCGGCATCAACATCGCCTTCCGCCAGGTCGATGTGTTCCTGAAGAACTTCGCCGGCCAGCAGCTGCAGCTCAGTGCCACGCCGAAGCCCGCCGACGACGCGCCGAAGCCGGCGACCGACGATCGCGGCTGAGGAACGTCCGGGCACCGCGCACTCTCCAACGTCCAGAACGCCCGGCTGCGGCCGGGCACTCCTCGTCCGCCTGCCGCCGCCGGAGACATCTTGAAAAGCCTGACCCAGCTGACCTTCGACAACCGCTTCGCCCGCCTCGGCGATACCTTCTCTACCGAGGTCTCGCCGCAGCCACTGAACGATCCACGCCTGGTGGTCGTCAGCGAGGCGGCCATGGCGCTGCTGGATCTGGACCCGGCCGAGGCCGAGCAGCCGCTGTTCGCCGAACTGTTCTCCGGGCACAAGATCTGGTCGACCGCCGAACCGCGGGCGATGGTCTATTCCGGCCACCAGTTCGGCAGCTACAACCCGCAGCTGGGCGATGGCCGCGGGCTGCTGCTTGGCGAAGTGGTCAACGAGGCCGGCGAGTACTGGGATTTGCACCTCAAGGGCGCCGGCAAGACGCCCTATTCACGCATGGGCGACGGCCGCGCGGTGCTGCGCTCGTCGATTCGCGAGTTCCTCGCCAGCGAACATCTGCATGCGCTGGGCATTCCCAGCTCACGGGCTCTGTGCGTCACCGGTTCGGATTCGCTGGTCTACCGCGAGCGCCCGGAGCGCGGTGCCATGCTGCTGCGCCTGGCGCCCAGCCATGTGCGCTTCGGCCATTTCGAGTTCTTCTATTACACCCGCCAGCACGCCGAGCTGAAACAGCTGCTCGAACACGTCATCGAGGCGCACTTCAGCGAACTGCTGGAACACCCCGAGCCGTTCCACGCATTCTTCCGCGAGGTGCTCGAACGCACCGCCGCGCTGATCGCCCGCTGGCAGGCCTACGGCTTCTGCCATGGGGTGATGAACACCGACAACATGTCGATCCTCGGCATCACCTTCGATTTCGGCCCCTACGCCTTTCTCGACGACTTCGATGCGCGCTTCATCTGCAACCATTCCGATGACGCCGGCCGCTACTCCTTCGAGAACCAGGTGCCCATCGCCCACTGGAACCTGGCGGCGCTGGCCCAGGCGCTGACGCCTTTCGTCGAGGTCAAGGTGCTGCGCGAAACCATGGAGCTGTTCCTGCCGCTGTACGAAGCCGAATGGTTGGACCTGATGCGCCGGCGTCTGGGTTTCGCCCAGGCCGAAGCGGATGACGAAGCGCTTGTACGCCGCGTGCTGCAACTGATGCAGGCCAGTGCCGTCGATTACACGAACTTCTTCCGCGAACTCAGCGAGAGCGCGGCCGAACAGGCGGTCCACCGCCTGCGCGAGGACTTCGTCGATCTGCAGGGCTTCGATGCCTGGGCCGCGGACTATTGCGCGCGCACCGCACGCGAGGGCAGCGAGCCGGCCGAGCGACAGGCGCGCATGCAGACGGTCAACCCGAAGTACATCCTGCGCAACTACCTGGCGCAGCAGGCCATCGAGGCGGCGGAAAAAGGTGATTACGCACCCGTGCGCGAATTGCACGCCGTGCTCAGCCGCCCCTTCGAGGAACAGCCAGGCATGCAGCGCTACGCCGAGCGGCCGCCGGAATGGGGCAAGCACCTGGAGATCAGCTGCTCGTCCTGAGGCGGAAAATCAGTATCGCGCCGGGGCCGGCGCTGATGGATAAGGCACCTTCTCCGCTCGGGCGGAGATACGCTCTTGCGGCGCTACAGGCCCGCGAGCGTACCGGCCGCTACTCGCCCAGCGGCAGCAGCACGCGGAACAGCGAGCCCTGGCCTTCCTCGCTCTGCACCTGAATGCGGCCGTTGTGCGCACGGACGATCTGATCGGCGATGAACAGACCCAGTCCCAGGCCGGCGCTGCTTTCGCTGCCTTCGGCACGTTCGAACTGGCAGAAGATGCGCTCCAGACTCTGCGGGCTGATGCCGATGCCGTGGTCGAGCACCTCGATGCAGGCGCCGTCTGCACACGACACGACACTGACGTGCACCGGCTTGCCAGCCCCGTAGCGCATGGCATTGGTCAGCAGGTTGGCCAATACCTGTTCGATACGGAAGGCGTCCCAGACACCGATGATCGGCTCGTTTCGCTCCAGCCGCAGTTCGCAGCCACAGGCTTCCATCTGCGCCGCAAAGCTCTCCACGACGTTGCCCACCAGCTGCGCGAGGTCGGTGCGGCTCGGGCGGATCGATAACTTGCCGGTACGGATGCGCGAGACATCGAGCATGTCGTCGATCAGGCGGATCAGGCTCTGAATCTGCCGCTCGTCCTTGTCCACCATGTTGCGCAGGCGCTCTTCGCTGAAGGCCTCGAGGTTGTTGCGACTGAGCTGCAGCTTGCGCAGCTGCACCTCGAGAATCAGGGTGTTGAGCGGCGTTTTCAGCTCGTGGGAGACGATCGACATGAAGTCATCGCGCATGCGCACGGCGCCCTCCAGCTCGGCCTGGGTGCTGCGCAGTTCGTCGAGCAGCACTTCCTGCTCACGACGGCTCCGTTCCAGGGCCTCCAGCTGGCGCGCCAGGCGCTTGCGCCCGCGATAAAGATCGACGAACACACTGACCTTGCTGCGCACCGCGTGGGCATCCAGCGGCTTCTGCATGAAATCCACCGCGCCGCTCTCGTAACCCTTGAAGGCATAGTTGAGCTCACGGCCGGCGGCGCTGACGAAGACGATGGGGATCTGCTTGGTGCGTTCGGTGCCGCGCATCAGCTCGGCCAGCTGGAAGCCATCCATGCCCGGCATCTGCACGTCGAGGATTGCCAGCGCGAACTCGTGACGCAGCAGCAGCTCCAGTGCCTGCTCGGCCGATTCGGCCTGATGAACCCGTATACCGGGCGCCTGCAACAGCGCGTCCAGAGCCAGCAGGTTCTCCGGCAGGTCATCGACGATCAGTAGATTTACCTCGTCGGTACGGTCGGGCATGGTCACTCCAGTTCTCGCAACAATCGGTGAATGTCGCGTAGGGGCAAGATGTAATCCGGCGCGAAGCGCCGCAGGGCGGCGCGAGGCATGGTTGGTACGGCCGCTTCGACGGGGTCCTGAATCACGGTCAACCCGCCGCCGCGGTGGATCGCCTCGAGGCCGGCGGCGCCATCCTCGTTGGCGCCGGTCAGCAGGAAGCCCGCAACCCGCGGTCCCCAGGCATCGGCCGCCGATTCGAACAGCACATCGATCGACGGACGGGAAAAATGCACCGCATCGTCCTGGCTCAGGGACAGGCTGCGGTCGCTCTCGACCAGCAGGTGGTAGCCGGGTGCGGCAAAGTACAGCATTCCGCAGCGTAGCTGGTCCTTGTCGTCAGCTTCCTTGACCAGCAGCCGGGTTCTGCGGCCGAATATCTCGGCCAGATGCGTCGGGCCATTGGCCGGCACGTGCTGGACCACCAGGATCGGCAAGCGGAAACCGCTCGGCAGGCCTTCGAGGACTATCCCCAGTGCCTCGAGTCCACCTGCCGAGGCGCCGATCACCACGGCCTCTATCGGCGGCTGGCGGCGGGTCTGCAGAATCGCCTGCGCGGAGCTGCTCATGACTTGCGGAAGATCCTTTCCGATTTGTTGAACGGCTCGTAGTAACCGGCATAGCCGGAGAACTCGACCGTTTCCTTGCTCCCCAGACCAAGAAATCCGCGGTGGCAGAGCGATTCGTGGAACAGACCGAAGGCGCGGTCCTGCAGCGGCTTGTTGAAATAGATCAGCACGTTGCGGCAGGAGATCAAATGCGTTTCGGAAAATACGCTATCGGTTGCCAGGCTATGGTCGGCAAACGTAACCGTTTCTTTCAGCGATTTGTCCATGATCGCCGAGTCGTACGCCGCGGTGTAGTAGTCGGAAAAACTGCGCGTGCCGCCGGCCTGCTGGTAGTTCGCCGTGTACTGGCGCAGGTGGTCGATGGCGAAGATGCCCTGGCGCGCCTGCTCCAGCGAACGCGGGTTGATGTCGGTGGCGTAGATGATCGAGCGCTCGAGCAGCCCCTCTTCCTTGAGCAGGATGGCCATCGAGTAGACCTCTTCGCCGGTGCTGCAGCCGGCGATCCAGATCTTCAGCGACGGATAGGTGCGCAGCACCGGCACCACCTGTTCCCGCAGCGCGCGGAAATAGGCGGGATCGCGGAACATCTCGCTGACCGGGATGGTGAGGTACTGCAGCAGGTCCATGAAGGCCTGCGGGTCATAGAGGATCTTGCGCTGCAGGGCCGAGATGCTCTCGCACTGCAACTGCTTCAACGCCAGCAATACCCGGCGCTTGAGCGAAGCGCCGGAGTAGTCACGGAAGTCATAGCTGTACTTGAGGTAGATCGCCTCGATCAGCAGCTTGAGTTCGATCTCGACGTTACGGTCGCCCATTTCACAGCAGCTCCACTTTCGGCAGCCAGACGCGGATCAGCGAAAACAGCCGGTCGAGGTCGATGGGTTTGGCCAGGTAATCATTGGCGCCCGAACGCAGGCAGCGGTCCTGATCATCCTTCATCGCCTTGGCGGTCACCGCGATGATCGGCAGCTTGGCGAAGCGGGCATCCTTGCGGATTTCCTGCATGGCGGTGAAGCCATCCATCTCCGGCATCATGATGTCCATCAGCACCAGGTCGATGCCGGCATCGTGCTGCAGCTTGTCGATGGCCTCCAGGCCGTTGCGGGCGATCTCCACCAGCGCGCCCTTCTGCTCCAGCGCGCTGGTCAGGGCGAAGACGTTGCGCACGTCGTCGTCCACCACCAGGATCTTGCGGCCCTCGAAGGCCTTCTCGCGGCTGCGCGCGCTTTTCAGCATCTTCTGCCGCTCCGGCGGCATGTCCGACTCGACCTTGTGCAGGAACAGCGTTACCTCGTCGAGCAGACGCTCCGGCGAGCGCGCTCCCTTGATGATGATCGAACGCGAGTACTTGAGCAGCGCCGCCTCCTCGTCGCGGGTCAGGTTGCGCCCGGTGTAGACGATCACCGGCGGGAAGGAGCAGATGTCCTCCTTGGCCATGCGTTCGAGCAGTTCACTGCCGTCCATGTCCGGCAGCTTGAGGTCGATGATCATGCAGTCGAACACCGTGTCGCGCAGCAGCTCCAGGGCCTGAGCACCGAACTCAACGGCGGTGATCTCGATGTCCACGTCCTCGATCAGCCGCGACATGCTCTCGCGTTGCAGGGCGTCGTCCTCGACCAGCAGGATGCGTTTGACCTTCTGCGCCAGCTTGGCCTCCAGCCGGCTGAAGACGTCCTTGAGTTCTTCGCGGGTGGTCGGCTTCATCGCGTAGCCCACCGCGCCCATCTGCAGGGCCGCTTCCTTGCGATCCTCCACCGATACCACATGCACCGGGATATGCCGGGTCGCGGGGTTTTCCTTGAGCCGTTCGAGCACCGTCAGGCCGGAGTGATCCGGCAGGCGCATGTCGAGCAGGATCGCGTCCGGCTTGTACTGCAGCGCGGTATCGAAACCATCGTCGGCGTTCTGCGCCAGCAGGCAGCTGTACTGCAGCTCATGCGCGAGATCGTGGAGGATGCGCGCGAACTGCGGCTCGTCCTCGATCACCAGCACGCAGCGCTCCTTGAACGGGAATCTGTCGCGGTCATCGGCCAGGCGCTGCGGTACCGCGGCGGCGGCACGATTCAGCAGCTCACGCTCGTCGTGACGGATCGGGGCTTTGCTCGGCACAAGCGCCGGTTTGCTGCTCGGCTCCGGCTGGCGGCTCGGCTCCTGCACCACCGGCGCGGCGACGAGCGCTTCGCTGTAGTTCTGCGGTACCACCAGGGTAAAGGTGCTGCCGGCGCCCGGCTGGCTCTGCACTTCGATTTCTCCGCCGAGCAGATTGGCCAGCTCGCGGGAGATCGACAGGCCCAGACCGGTGCCACCGTAACGGCGGTTGGTGGTGCCGTCGGCCTGGCGGAATGCCTCGAAGATCGCCGCCTGCTGCTCCTGGGCGATGCCAATGCCGGTGTCGCGCACGGCGAAGGCCAGCAGGTCGTCGTCGCGCGGTTCGACGCGCAGCGTCACCGAGCCTTTCTCGGTGAACTTGAAGGCATTGGCCAGCAGGTTCTTGATGATCTGCTCCAGGCGCTGGCGATCGCTGAACAGGCTGGCCGGCAGGTCATCTGCAAGCTCCACGCTGAACTGCAGGGATTTCTCCATGGCCAGCGGCAGGAACAGATTCTTCATGCCGTCGACCAGGCGGGTGAGGATGGTCAACTCGGGATGCACCTCGAGCTTGCCGGCTTCCACCTTGGAGATGTCGAGGATGTCGTTGATCAGGGTGAGCAGATCGTTGCCAGCCGAATAGATGGAGCGGGCGAACTGCACCTGATCGTCGCTGAGGTTGCCCTCGGGGTTGTCGGCCAGCAGCTTGGCCAAGATCAGCGAGCTGTTCAGTGGCGTGCGCAGCTCGTGGGACATGTTGGCAAGGAATTCGGACTTGTAGCGGCTGGCGCGCTGCAATTCGTCAGCGCGCTGTTCGAGCATCAGCTGTACCTCGTTCAGGCGCTGATTCTTCTCGTCCATCTGGTCGCGCTGGCGGGCCAGCTCTTCGGTCTGCTCGGCCAACTGCTCGTTGGTCTGCTCCAGCTCGGCCTGCTGCTCTTCCATGTGCGCCTGGGACTCGCGCAGGGCGTTGGATTGTTCTTCCAGCTCCTCGTTGGCGGCACGTAGCTCTTCCTGCTGCACCTGCAGCTCCTCGTTGAGCTGCTGGGTTTCGGCGAGCACCTTCTGCAGGCGCTGACGATAGCGTGCCGCCTCGATGGCCGAGCCGATGCTCGGGACGATGCGCCGCAGCAGCTCGCTGTCCTGCTCGCGCAGCGGCCGCAGGAAACCCAACTCGATCACGCCGTTGAGCATGCCGCTATCTTCCACCGGCACGATAAGCACCGAGCGTGGCGCCGTGTTGCCCAGCCCGGAGGTCACCTTGAGGTAGTCCGCCGGCAGGTCTTCGAGCGCCATTACCCGCCGCTCCAGCGCGGCCTGGCCGACCAGGCCGTTGCCGATGTCCAGCGTGCGCGCACTCTGCAGATGGTCCGGGTCGTAGGCATACTCGGCGACGCGCTGCAGCTTGCCATCCTGCACCACGTAGAGCGCGCCGACCGCCGCATCGATGTAGCGTGAAAGGAAATTCAGCACACCCTGACCCAGGGCTGGCAAGGCCAGTTCGCCGATAATGGAGTCACCAAGCTGGGTCTGCCCGGTGCGGTACCAGGCCTGCTGCTCAAGCGCCTCGGAATGGGACTGCTGGCGCTGCAACGACTGCGAGTAGCTTTCCGACAGCGAGGTCAGGTCACGACGACCGAGATAAACGAGCATGCCGCTAAAGATCAGGCTGAACAGCAGGAAGCCGCCGATCAGCGCGGTGGTGATCACTTCCGAAACGTCGGTGCGCTCGCTGCGCAGCTGACGCTCGCGGGCAATGAAGTCGTTGAGCAGGCGGCGCTGATCCTCCTTCAGCTCGAGCCCACGCTTGCTCTGCACCTCCTCAATAATCGACAGCCCCTGGCCGCGCTGGCCGATCAGATCCTCGGCAAAGACCAGCCATTGGCTGTGCAGCATGGCGATACGCTCGATGCGTTCGAGCTGCTCGGCGTCCTCGGCAGAGTAGTCGCGCATCAGTTCCAGCTGCTCTTCGAACAGCGGCAACTCGCGCTTGTAGGGATCGAGAAAGCGCGTCTCGCCGGCGATCAGGTAGCCGCGCATCGAGGACTCGATGTCGTTGAGCATCTTCTGTGCCTCGTGGGCGTAGGCCACGCCCTGAACCGAACGCTCGACCCATTGGCTCACGCTCAGCAGGTAATACACGATGGCGCTGAAGAAGAAGGCGCTGAGAAAGCCGAACCCCAGTGGCACGGCCACGTTGCGGTTGAGTATTCGCCTGAAATTGCTCTGATCGATGAAGGACTCGCTCATTGGTTTCCTTTCCGTATACCTGGCGCGGGCGGCTGAGCGCTGGCGTCACCCACGGGCGATCGCGCGCGGTTAGCGGCGTTTTCTTGAGTGTTTCGCGCGTGATTGGTTCCGTAGCGCAGGAAGCGCGACTCTACACGGCCAGGGGAAGGAGTTCAAAAGCAGCCCGGTCGAGCCGGGCCGCTGACGATCAACGGCGAGCGATGATCCAGACCGCGTGGATGATGCCGGGGATATAGCCGAGCAAGGTGAGCAGGATGTTGAGCCAGAACGCGCCGGCGAAGCCTACCTGGAGGAACACGCCAAGCGGTGGCAGCAGTATCGCGATAATGATGCGGATGAGGTCCATCATGGTCTCCGTCAGGTAAGTGTGGTCATATGCGGCTTACCTGAATCGACCGGAACAGCGCAGAGGGGTTCCTTCCACGCTGCTGGCGGAGCGCCGCTGCCGAGGGGCAGCGGGCTGAAGTCCGAGGGCGACCGGATAAGCCGCCGAGGGCATCGGTTAGATGCACGGAGGGGGAAGACGCAGCCCGTCTTTCACGTGGGCATCGTTGCGTCATGCCGCTTCGCCTTTTGAGCCAAGGGGCGGCGCCAAGCGTATCGCTTAGCCTGCTAACAATCTCAGACGAAAGGCGTAGACGCCATTGGCCATTGGTCGATAGCCGCGCATTTCGCTCGAGCTCATCCGAACTCCCCCATGCCCGCACGGGTCGTCTAATCAGACCGCGGGCCGCCGAGCGCGACCGCCAACTGCAACGATCAGAGGACTTCTCATGCCAGAACCAATCGCGGTGATCTGCGGCGCAACCGCTGGCGTCGGCCGCGCGACCGCCGAGGCCTTTGCCACGGCCGGCTACCGGGTGGCGCTGATCGCCCGAGGGGAACAGGGCCTGCGCGACACCCGCGATCAACTCGAAGCACTGGGCGCGACGGTGCTGGCGATTTCCGCTGATGTCGCCGATGCCAATGCGCTGGATGCCGCGGCCAGCCGCATCGAGTCGGAACTGGGGCCGATCGATGTATGGGTCAACGCGGCGATGGCGACAGTGTTCGGCCCCTTCGCGTCTCTGACCGCCGAGGAAATCCGCCGCGTCACCGAGGTGACCTACCTCGGTAGCGTGCACGGCACGCTGGCTGCGCTGCGCCACATGCGCCCACGCAACAGCGGCACCATCGTCCAGGTCGGCTCAGCACTGGCCTACCGCGCCATCCCCTTGCAGTCGGCCTATTGCGGCGCCAAGTTCGCCATTCGCGGCTTTATTGATTCGCTGCGTTGCGAGCTGATCCACGACAACAGCGCCATTCGCCTGAGCATGGTTCAGCTGCCGGCGCACAACACCCCGCAGTTCGATTGGGCACGCAACAAGATCGGCTGGCGCGCGCAGCCGGTGCCGCCGATCCACACACCAGAAGTCGCGGCGCGGGCCATCCTCCGTGCGGCGCGTGACGCACCCCGGGAGCTGTGGGTCGGCACGGCCAGCCTGAAGGCGATCATCGGCACACTGTTCATGCCCGGCCTGCTCGATCGCATGCTCGCGCGGCAGGCCTGGGACGGACAGCTGGTGCCCGAACGCGTGCCGGAAAACCGCCCGGACAACCTCTTCGAGCCAGTCGAAGGCCTGCATTCGACCGACGGCCGCTTCGGCGATCAGGCGCAGTCACATGCGCTGACCATCAGCGCGGCGAATGTAGGCAAGCTGGCCCTGGGCGCCGGCGCCCTGCTGGCACTGGGTGCGGGTTGGGCATTGGGCCGAGGCCGACGCTAGCGCTCAGGCGGCCGCGGCGAACGCTTGCGACGGATGTTGAGCCAGGACAGTACGGCCAGCGCCAGCATCGCACCGGTCATGTTGTAGTTGCCGATGGCGGCATAGCCGACGGCCGCCAGCGAGCAGGCGGCGAAGCCGATCCAGCGCACGGCGCCCATCATCTTCTCCACGGTCTTACTGCGCGGTGCGGACATCAGCGCAGTCCATCCGGCTGGCTTCTCGATACGGGCGCGGAGCGCTTGTCGGGGCAAGGAATCATCGGCATATCTCCTCGTTCTGCAGGCGACGGACAACCATCCCTCTGCACCTGTGAGGTGTTAACACCGAGCAGAGTTCAGCGATTGCGCCGCACCGCGACACACTCGCGCAGCAATCGGCGCGCGAGCAGCCGTCGTCTACGCTGAAATGACCGGCAGTATCCTGCACTGCCCGAGGAGAGCGCCATGCTCCGCTCCATGCGCCTGCTACGCTAGTCGCTGGCCTTTCTGCTGTTGCTGGCTGGCCCCGCACTGGCTGCGGCGCCGGTCACGCTGCTGCGGGTCGACGGCGCCATCGGCCCGGCCAGCGCCGGCACCTACATGCTCTACGCCAGCCATGTCGCGGCGATGGCGCCGGGCACCAACCTTGGCGCGGCGACGCCGGTGCAGATCGGTGGCATGCCCGGCGCACCGCCCGAGCAGCCGCAAGGCGAGCGGGACGAGCCATCCAAGCCCCCCGGCGATGCCATGTGCCGCAAGCAGGTCAACGACGCCGCCGCCTATATCCGCGGCCTCGCCCAGTTGCGCGAACGCAATGCCGAGTGGGCCGAGCAGGCCGTGCGCGAGGCGGTCAGCCTGTCGGCGAGCGAAGCGCTGGAACAGAAGTTGATCGACTACCTGGCGCGCGACGTTGCCGACCTGCTGCGCCAGCTCGACGGCACAACCCTCGCCACCGTCGAGGGTGACGCCACGCTAAGCACCGCCGAAGCCCCACTCATCGAGCACGCACCCGACTGGCGGGTGCGCCTGCTGGCGGTGATCACCAACCCCAGCGTGGCGCTGATCCTGATGATGATCGGCATCTACGGACTGATCCTCGAATTCTCCAACCCCGGCATCGGCGCCGGCGGCGTGCTCGGCGGCATCTGTCTGATCCTGGCGCTGTATTCGCTGCAGCTGCTGCCGGTGAACTACGCCGGCGTGGCGCTGATCCTGCTCGGCATCGGAGGCGTGGCCGCGTTCGTCGCTGGCGCGGTGATCCTCATCGATACCGAGGTGCCGGGTTTCGGCATTCCGCTGAGCCTGATCGTGCCGCTGGGCATGGTCAGCGCACTGCTGGTGTTCGGCATCGTCGCCATGGCGCTGAAGGCGCGACGGCAGCGCCTGGTCGGCGGCGACAGCGAGCTGATCGGCAGCCTCGCGCAGATCACCTCGGTCTCGGTACAGGATTCCCACAGTGGCTGGCTGCACCTGCAGGGCGAGAACTGGCAGGTGCACAGCGCCTCGCCGCTGCAGGCCGGCCAGCAGGTACGGGTAATCGCCCGGCACGGGCTGCAACTGGAGGTCGCCGCACAGCCATCCACCCATCGAGAGGAGCTGAACCATGGGCTATGAAATGAGTTTTCTGGTGTTGCTTGTGCTGCTGTTCGGCCTGCTGGCGTCGACCTTTCGCATCCTGCGCGAATACGAGCGCGGCGTGGTGTTCATGCTCGGACGTTTCTGGAAGGTCAAGGGGCCGGGCTTGATCCTGGTGATTCCCGGCATCCAGCAGATGGTACGGGTCGATCTGCGCACGCTGGTGCTCGACGTGCCGACCCAGGACGTGATCTCCCGCGACAACGTCTCGGTGAAGGTCAACGCGGTGGTGTATTACCGCGTGCTGGACGCGCAGAAGGCGATCATCCAGGTCGAGGACTACCATTCGGCCACCAGCCAGCTGGCGCAAACCACCCTGCGTGCGGTGCTCGGCAAGCACGAACTGGACGACATGCTGGCCGAGCGCGAGCGGCTCAACAGCGACATCCAGCAGGTGCTCGATGCGCAGACCGATGCCTGGGGGATCAAGGTGGCCAACGTCGAGATCAAGCACGTCGACCTCGATGAATCAATGATCCGCGCCATCGCCCGGCAGGCCGAGGCGGAACGCGAGCGGCGGGCGAAGGTCATTCATGCGGAGGGCGAACTGCAGGCGTCGGAGAAACTCATGCAGGCCGCCGAGATGCTTGGCCGGCAATCGGGCGCCATGCAGCTGCGCTACATGCAGACACTGAGCAACATCGCCGGTGACAAGAGCTCTACCATCGTCTTCCCGCTGCCCATCGAGCTGCTGCAGGGGATCAAGAACCTCGACAGGAAACCCTGAGTGCACATATTCCCCACGTTTCACCGACCACTGCGGTTGCTGTTGATCGCCCTGCTTGCCTCGGCGCTGGGCGCCTGCACGGCATTTTCACCGCGCGACCCGCTCAACGTTCAGGTCGCCGGCATCCAGCCGCTGCAAGGCGAAGGCCTGGAGGTGCGCTTCCTGGTCAAGCTGCGCCTGCAGAACCCCAACGATGGCGCCATCGACTACAACGGCGTCGCGCTGGACCTGGAGGTCAACGGTCGCCGGCTGGCCAGTGGCGTCAGCGACCAGCGCGGCACGGTGCCGCGTTTCGGCGAGAGCGTGCTCAGCGTGCCGGTGACCATTTCCGCCTTCTCGGCCGCGCGCCAGGCACTGGGACTGGCGGAACACATCGGGCTCGACGAAGTGCCCTACGTGTTGCGTGGCAAGCTTGCCGGCGGCCTGTTCGGCACCCAGCGCTTCGTCGAGAAGGGCACATTCGACTTGTCGCCGGTAACAGGTTCTCCCTACCAGCGCCGCTGAGTCATACGATCACCACCAAAAACCATAAGGATTCCCTAGGCGCTGCACGAGCGGCGCCTGTGCTTCCTCGACGCGCTAAAAATCTCCTCCTATCGCCTCTGATTCTGCTTATAGCCTGAAATAGCGGTGTGTGCATGCGGAACCCCTTCGACTTTCAGCGACATTGACAACGACGTGCTCATCGTCATAATCCCTGCAGTCATATGACAACTGACGTCATTAGACTTGCCGATCAGGCATAGACCACCGCCCCCACGGTGGCCACACCGGGGCGGCCCATCAAGCAAGGGAGCACAACAATAATGACCCCACGCACACCCTCGTCCGTCGCACTGTTCGCGGGCGGCTGCATGACCCTCGCATCGCTCGGCTTCACTGCCGGCGCCCAAGCCGAAGGCTTCGTCGAAGATGCGAACTTTTCGTTGAACCTGCGCAACTTCTATATCAACCGCAATTTCGTCGACTCCGACTACCCACAGAGCAAGGGCGAAGAGTGGACGCAGAGCTTCATCCTCAATTTCCAATCCGGCTACACGCCCGGCCCGGTGGGCTTCGGCGTCGACGCGCTGGGCCTGCTGGCGGTCAAGCTGGATGGCGGTGGCGGTACCTATGGCACTGGCCTGCTGCCGGTGCATGGCGCACCCGGCGATCGGCATCCGCCGGATGACTTCGCGCGCCTGGCAGTCGCGGCGAAGGCCAAGTTCTCCGAAACCGAGGTGCGCGTCGGTGAATGGATGGTGGTACTGCCGATCCTGCGTTCGGACGACGGTCGCTCGCTGCCGCAGACCTTCCAGGGCGGCATGATCACCTCCAAGGAAATCAAGGGTCTGTCGCTCTACGGCGGGCAGATGCGGCAGAACAGCCCGCGCGACGACGGCAGCATGGACGACATGTTCTACGGCGGCGCGAGTTCCGACCGCTTCAACTTCGTCGGTGGCGAATACGAGTTGGGCGCGAAGACCAAGATCGGCGCCTGGCATGCGCGTCTGGAAGATATCTACCAGCAGAACTACTTCCAGCTGCTGCACACCCAGCCGCTCGGCGAAGGCGTGGCGCTGACCGCCAACCTCGGCTACTTCACCGGCAAGGAAGAAGGAAGCGCGCTGGCCGGCGATCTGGACAACAAGACCTACTCCGGCCTGTTCGGCCTGCAGGTCGGTGGCAACACCTTCTACGTCGGTCTGCAGAAGGTCAGCGGCGACAACGGCTGGATGCGCGTCAACGGCACCAGTGGCGGCACCCTCGCCAACGACTCGTTCAACTCCGCGTACGACAACGCCAACGAGCGTTCCTGGCAGCTGCGCCATGACTACAACTTCGCCGGCATGGGCGTTCCGGGCCTGACCATCATGAACCGCTACATCAGCGGCGATCAGATCGAAGCCGGTGGCGTGGACGATGGCAAGGAATGGGGTCGCGAGTCCGAGCTGGCCTACACGGTGCAGAGCGGTCCGCTCAAGAGCCTCAACATCAAGTGGCGCAACTCCAGCATCCGTCGCGACTACAGCGCGACCGAATTCGACGAAAACCGCCTGATCTTCAACTACCCGTTGTCTCTGCTGTAAGCGGTAGCGCAGTACGCAACCCTCCTCGCTCCGGTTGCGATAAATCTTTGGCCCGTCGAATGACGGGCCTTTTTTCGTCCGCCTTCAGCAACGCGTGACACGCAGGCAGCAGCGGCGCTCCAGTCGCTCGCCCGGCTGCAGATACAAAACGCCATGCTTGGCCGGGTCCGGCGCATTCAGCGCGTTGTTGCGATGGGACACCGGCTCCACGGCGAAGAAGCCCTGCGCGGCCGGCGGCGTATAGACCACCAGATGCGTCATCGACGGGTCCGCCTCGAGCTCGAGCCGGACGCCTGCCGTCGGCCACTGCAAGGTTGCCGTGGCATCCCAACCGGCGAAGCAGTGATCCAGCTCGGGCTCACCCAGCTCCCGCATCTGACGGAAGTCCCAGCGTGACGGTACATCCACCGCCTCGCTAGGCAACTGCTGATCGTCACTCAGCCAGACCTGCTCGGCAGCGAAACGCAGCGTCACGCCTGCATGGCGCGGGAAGTACGGGTGCCAGCCGAGCCCGGCCGGCATCACCCGCTCGCTGCGGTTGATCAGCGCCAGCCGCAGCCAGGCGCCCTGCTCGTCGAGCCCGAGCTCATGCTCCAGCTCGAAGGAGAACGGCCAGTCCTGCCGGCCATCGCCTTCGGCCCGATGCAGCAGTGTCAGCAGCAGTCGGTCGGCCTCCTGCGCAGCCAGTGTCCACGGGCGCTTCCAGCCCACGCCGTGAATCGGCAAGGCATGTTCCGCGGAATTCAGCCGCAAGCGGTGCGACTCGCCGTCCGCCTGGAACATGCCGCCGCCAACCCGGTTGGAGTACGGCGCCAGCACGAAACAACTGGTACGACGCACCTGCTCGCTGCCATCCCAGGGACGTAGCAGGTCGAAATCATCCAGGGCAAAGCGGGTAATTGCGCCGCCTAGCGCCGGGCAGACCGAGAGCCGGAAACCGGCGTGGGCGAGGTGCACTTCATCGAGGGAAGCCATGCGTGCTCCTGATGGTGGCCGCTCAGAGATGGAGCGACGTTGCTTGCGAATGAGGCTGCGATTTCTCGCGTAGACAAAACGCCGCCACCCAGCGGTCGACTGCCGCGGTCAGACCGGCGTCAGCAGCCGTCCCTCGCGAAGAAAGCTGTCGAGGTTGTCCAGCAGCAGATCCTCCATGGCGCCGCGGGTTTCATGGGTGGCGCTGCCAATGTGCGGCAGCAGCACGACATTGGGCAGCTCGCAGAGGGCCGCCGGGACCCTCGGTTCTTCGGCGAAGACGTCCAGTCCGGCACCGCCGAGCCGGCCCTCCTGCAGTGCCGCGACCAGTGCCGGCTCGTCCACCACCGAACCGCGCGCGACGTTGATCAGGATGCCCTTGGCACCCAGCGCGTCGAGCACTGCGCGGTCGATGAGGTTCTGCGTCTGCGGCCCGCCGGGACAGCTGAGCACGAGAAAGTCCGCCCAGCGCGCGAGTTCCAGCAGGTTCGCTTCGTACTCGTACGGGCTACCGGCCACTGGCCGACGATTGTGATAACGCACGGCCATGTCGAAACCCGCCGAGCGCTTGGCCACCGCCTCGCCGATGCGGCCCAGCCCGACGATGCCCAGCCGCTTGCCGCTGACGCGACGGCCGAGTGGGAGGTTAGCCTCGGCCCAGCGCCCCTCGCGGACGAAGCGGTCGCCCAGGGCGAGCTGTCGCGCGCTGTCGATGATCAAGCCGAAGGCCAGATCGGCCACGCATTCGTTGAGCACATCCGGCGTATTGCTCACCGGAATGCCGAGCGCCCTGGCGGCTTCTACGGCGATGGCGTCATGGCCGACGCCAAAACTGCAGATCGCCTTCAACCGGGGCAGCCGTTCGATCAACGAGGCCGGGCAGCCGAAGCGCGCAGAGGTAAGCATGATCTCGATGCGCCCGGCATGCTCGGCGAGCAGCGTTTCGGCGTCGCCCTGCCAGTAGGCCAGCACCTCATGCCCGCTCAGGCGTTGCTGGACTCGCTCGGACAAGGGGCCCATCTGGAGAATGCAGCTCATCGATTTTCCTCTGCGTTGGCGGGCCGCGGCCCATGGGTTGTTTACAGCACGGTCTGCACCACCCCGCATGCCGCCAGCAGCGGTACCGCTGGCAGTACCCAGCGCGAACGCCAGGCCAGCAGCAGCAACAGCAGCAAGCCGGAGAGCATGACCAGGCACAGCCAGATGACCGTGCCAATCTCGCCGCCCTGGCTGTTGACGCCGAGCCACAGCGCGAAGCCAAAGCAGCCAACGGCCAGCGAACGGATGATCGCCGGGCCCGGCAGGCGCGTATCGGCGCGCAGCAGCGCACCACGGTGGCGGTTCATGGTCAGGCAGAGCAGCGTCATGCCCAGGTAGGCCAGCGCGAACGCCAATAGCAGCATGATCAGGCCTCCTGTACACGGGTTGAGCGACCGCGCACCGCAGCGGCAGCCGGCGCTGCGTTCAGGCGCCAGGCGCAGGCCGCACAGACCAGCCCCGCGACGATCATGAACAGATCGACCGATGCCAGGGCCCAGTCGCCACGTCCGAGGCTGGCAATCAGGTGGCCATCGGTGGTCAGCGCGTTGATGATCGGCAAGCCGAGCGCGAGCACGGCGCCGAGCAGCAGCTGCTCGCGCAGCAGGCGGCGGCTCTGATGGCGGCGCAGAATGGCCCAGAGCACAGCTAGCAACCAGGCACCGACGAACACCCAGCCTTCGGCCACGGCGCGTTCGGCGAATGTTGCCGGAATCAGACGATTGCCCCACAGCAGCGCCAGGCTGGCCAGCGGCAGGCCGGCGAACACCGAGGCGTTCAGCGCGCGCACCCAGGTCACGCTGCGGTCGCCGCGCTGTTCGCGCTTGGCCAGCCAGACCTGCAGCCCGCCGACCAGCATGGCGCAACCGGCAAGGCCCATCAGCAAATAGAGCAGGCGCACCAGCGTGCCGCCGAACTGCGCCATGTGCAGCCCCGCCAGCCAGAGGTAGGCGCGGTAGCCGGTTGATGCGTCCTGGCGATTGAGCAGCTCGCCGGTGCCGGCGTCATAGCTGAGGGTGTCCTGCGGCGAGCCGATCCGCGAACGGTCCCGACGACGGACGTCGACCACCGCCGAGGCATCATCGGGATGATGCACGCTGACCCACCCCGCCTCGCCACCGCCCCACTGCTGGCGCGATTCGGCGATCAGCGCATCGAGGGACACCGGAGCCGGCGGCGGCTGGCCCACCTCTTCGCGCTCGAAGCTGCCCATCACCTCGCCGAAGTACTGCATGACGTTGCCGGAATAGCTCACCTGCGCGGCGGCCGGCATGTAGGACGCGACGAAGATCGCCACGCCGGTGTAGGCCAGCACCAGATGGAACGGAAAACCGACCACGCCGAACAGATTGTGCGCATCGAGCCAGGCACGCTGGCCGTTGGCCTTGGGCCGCAGGGTGAAGAAATCCTTGAAGATGCGCCGGTGGATGATCACTCCCGACACCAGCGCGACGAGCATGAACATGCCGGCCAGGCCGACGATGTACATGCCGATGTCACCGGCGTGCAGGTTGTAGTGCAACTTGAAGAAGAACTCGCCACCCAGCGTTTCCGGCATTGGCTCGGCCTGCGCGCTACGCGGGTCGAAGGCGATGTTGTGGATCGTCTTGGTGGCGTCTACTTCCCAACCGAGTCGCCAGTAAGGCTCGCGCTCGGTCGGGCCGTGCATCCAGAAGGCATGCAACTCGTCGCTGACGTTCTGCTGCAACCAGCCACGCACATCGTCCGCACCGAGGCTGGATACCACGCCGTCATGCAGCGCCGGGCGCATCCAGCGGGTGAGTTCCTTGTCGAAGCAGGCGACGGTGCCCGCAAAGATGATCACGAACAGCAGCCAGCTCGGCAGCAGGCCGCCCCAGGTGTGCAAACCGGCCATGCTTTGGCGCAGTTTCATGGACGAACCCTCCAGTCGCCGGAAAAGAACGCGGCCAGACACAGCACCGCGGTCACACCGACGATCAACAGCCATACCCGCGTGGCACTGCGGGCGGCGAATACGTAGATCACCACCGCCGTCCATACGGCAAAGCTGGCGAGGCTGGAAAACACCACGCGATCAGGCCGTGCCAGCGGCAGGTAGACCGCCAGAAAGGCGGTCACCGCGTAGGCGACCGCATAGCCGCCGACCAGCGCCGCAAGCACGCGCGACGCGATGTTCAAGCGGTTGATGGACGCGTTGCGACTCACCTCGAATCCTCCCTTGCAGGCCGGCAAGCGGCGCGTGGCTCAGCGACGTTCAAAAGCTGTAGCTCGCGGTTGCCACCACGGTGCGGCGGTTGCCGGTGAAGCAGTCGCCACGCGACAGGCAGGTGGTGTAGTAGGTCTCGTCTTCCAGGTTGGTGGCGTTGAGGGTGAACGCCCAGTCCTGGTAGGCGTAGCCGAGCATGGCGTCGAACAGCGTCGTCGACGGCGTCTTCAGGCTGTCGGTGCCATCCCAGCTGGCACCGACGTAACGCACGCCAGCGCCGGCGCTGAAGCCGGGGATGCCGGCGATGCTGAAGCGGTGCTGCGACCATAGCGAGGCCATGTGTTCGGGCACACTGGCGATGCGCTTGCCCTGCTGGGCAGATGGGCCCTTGACCACTTCGCTGTCGAGGTAGGTGTAGGTGCTGATCAGATCCCAGTTGGAGTTCATCTCCACCAGCCCTTCAAGCTCCAGTCCCTTGACCCGCGCTTCGCCTGCCTGAATGGTGCTGAGCGGGTTCGCCGGGTTCGGCATCTGGCGATTCTTCTCGCGCAGATCGAACACCGCGGCCGTGAGCAGCGTGTTGCTGCCTGCCGGCTGGTACTTCACACCGAGCTCCCACTGCTCGCCCTCGAGCGGCTTGTAGGACTGCTGAGTGAAGTTGTCCAGCCCGATAATCGGCGTAAAGGACTCGCTGTAGCTGATGTAGGGCGCCACCCCATTGTCGAACAGATAGGTCAGGCCCACCCGGCCGGTCACAGCATCGTCCTTCTGCCGGGTGCCCTGCTCGACGCGGGTGTCGGCCCAGTCCTTGCGCAGGCCCAGAGTTGCCAGCCACTTGTCGAGACGGATCTGGTCCTGAACATAGAGGCCCTGCTGCGCAACGCGCTGCTGCGGGACATCGGAAAGCGTAATGCCGGATGGGTCGAAGGTGCCGTACACCGGATCGTAGAGATCCAGCGGGGTGGCGGTTCCGCGGGCGGTCTTGCTATCGGTGACGGCGTGCCGGTAGTCGATACCGACCAGCGCGGTGTGCTGCAGCGGGCCGGTATCGAAGCGCGATTCGGCCTGATGGTCGGCGCTCCAGATGGTCACCTCCGGCTTGGAAATGGACCAGACACGATTGACCGTGCGGTCGTCGGCACCGAGCACCGGCGGCCAGCCATACATGGTCTGGTAGCTGACCTTGCTCTTCTGCCAGCGCAGGTTCTGCCGCAGCGTCCAGGTGTCGTCGACACGCCAGGCCATCTGCGAGGTCAGCGCTTTCTGCTCGGTGTCATATTCGTCGAAGCCGGGTTCGCTGACGAAGCGCTCGCTGCCAATCTCGCCGTAGGGTGCGCTGAGTACCGTGCCGCGGTGCGGCAGGAAGGAGCTGGTGGTGCCGCTATCGTCTTTCTGCACGTTGGCCATCAGCGTCCATTCGAACTGCTCGTTCGGGCGCCAGGTCAATGACGGCATGAACACCAGACGGTTGTCCTTGGTGTGATCGACCTGGGTCTGGCTGTCGCGCTGGATCGCCACGACGCGATAGAGCAACGTGCCGTCTTCATCCAGCGGACCGGTGCTGTCGAAGGCGATCTGCTTGCGGTCGAAGCTGCCGTACTGCAGCTGCAGCTCGCTCTTCTGTTCCGCCTGCGGACGCTTGCTGACGAAGTTGAGCAAGCCGCCGACCGAACTCTGCCCATAGAGCATGGACGACGGTCCTTTGATTACCTCGACGCGCTCCAGGGTGAACGGATCGGTGCGTGAGTTCGTGTAGAAACCCACGCTCTGCTGCAGGCCATCCAGGAAGAGTGTTGGCGCGACACCGCGGATCAGCGCGAAGTCACCGCGACTGTCCAAACCATAAGCCTCGCCACGCATACCGGCGACATAGCGCAGTGAGTCCTGGATGGTCAGCGAGCCCTGGTCGCGAATGCGGTCGGCAGTGATCACGCTGATCGACTGCGGGGTTTCGATGATCGGTGTGTCGGTCTTGGTGGCGCCGACGCTGCGCTTGGCGACATAACCTTCGACCGGGCCATTGCCCTGCTCGACTTCACGTGGCGCAGTGATCTGTTGTGCCTCCAGCTCGACCGCTTCCTCAGCGTCGACAGCAAAGCAGGCGACCAGCACCGGCAGGCCCAACACCAGCGGGCGCAACGAAAACGGGGGCGAAGCGACAACGCGACTCATGAGTGCTACCTTGTTGTTTGATGAGAACGCGCATGATATTGATAAATGTTCCCATTTAGAAGATAGCAGTTGCCAATCTCCTACGATTGCAGGGCAATAGCACTCGCTGCGAGATCGACGCAGCGGGAACGCTCCAGCTCAGGTGATGGGCGCCGGGTTGAACAGGACGATGTCATTGTGCAGCCGATGGCGCTCGGCCCAGGTCTGCTTACGACCGCTCGCGACGTCCAGGTAGTAATGGAACAGCTCCCAGCCGAGTTCTTCGATGCTTGCGCGGCCACTGGCGATGCGTCCGGCATCGATATCGATCAGGTCCGGCCAGCGCTCGGCCAGCTCGGTGCGCGTCGCCACCTTGACCACCGGCGCCATCGCCAGGCCGTAGGGCGTGCCGCGACCGGTGGTGAACACGTGCAGGTTCATCCCGGCAGCCAGCTGCAGCGTGCCGCAGACGAAATCGGATGCGGGGGTGGCGCAGAAGATCAGGCCCTTTCGCGCGACCCGCTCACCCGGCCCGACCACGCCGTGGATGGCGCCGCTGCCGGATTTGACGATGGAGCCGAGGGATTTCTCGACGATGTTCGACAGCCCGCCCTTCTTGTTGCCCGGCGTGGTGTTGGCGCTGCGGTCGGCGGCGCCGCGCTCCAGGTAGCGGTCGTACCAGTCCATCTCGGCGATCAGCGCATCGGCGACTTCCGGCGTTTCGGCGCGAGCGGTGAGCATGTACACCGCATCGCGCACCTCGGTGTTCTCGCTGAACATAACCGTGGCACCGGCGCGCACCAGCAGGTCCGCCGCATAGCCCAGCGCCGGGTTGGCGGTGATGCCGGAGAAAGCGTCGCTGCCGCCGCACTGCATGCCGAGGATCAGCTCGCTGGCCGGCACCGTTTCACGTCGGCGCTGATTTAGCTTTTTCAGCCGCGTTTCGGCCAGCGCCATGATCTGCTCGATCATCTCGCCGAAACCGCTGTTGGACTCCTGCAGGCGGTACAGCCAGGGATCGCGCAGATCCACCGAGGGATCGCCCTCGTGCATCACCTGCTCGGCCTGCAGCTTCTCGCAGCCGAGGCTGATGACCAGCGCCTCACCGCCCAGATTGGGGTTGCGCGCCAGGTTGCGCACGGTGCGGATGGGGATGTAGGCATCGCGGGCGTTGATCGCCACGCCGCAGCCGTAGCTGTGGGTCAGCGCGACCACGTAGTCGACGTTCGGGTATTTCGGCAGCAGCTCGTCGCGGATGCGCTTGACCGCGTGTTCCAGCACGCCGGTGACACACTGCACCGTGGTGCTGATGCCGAGGATGTTGCGCGTGCCGACGGTGCCGTCGGCGTTGCGGTAGCCCTCGAAGGTGTAGCCGTCGAGCGGCGCGAGCTTGTCCGGCACGGCGGTGGCACGCGGCAGGCTGTCCAGCCGCGGCGCGCTGGGCATCTTCAACTGGGTTTCCCTGACCCAGCTGCCACGGCGCAGGGGTTCGAGGGCATAACCGATGATCTGTCCGTAACGGCGCACCGGCTCGCCTATGCCGATGTCGACGAGCGCGACCTTGTGGCTCTGCGGCACGGCCTCGACCGTGACCAGCCCGCCCTCGAACTGCGCACCGACCGGCACGCCGCCATCGTTGACCACCACGGCGACGTTGTCCGCCCCGTGCAGGCGGATGCAGCGCGGGGAGTCCTGGTGGGGTATCAGTTGCACGGTTTCGCTCATGTCTGCTCCGGTTAGGGTCCGGTTGTTGTTCTGTTCGGTGATCGCCGGGGGGGGTGCCATACACGTGGCTCGCCTCGTAGGGTGGACGGCCGAAGCCGTCCAGCGGAGCCGGCCCGGCAAGCGTGCCTCAGCGCACCATGCAGGGGTTCTTGTTGTTGAAGGTCCAGTCGGGGATCAGGTACTGCATGGCGATGGAGTCGTCGCGCGCGCCCAGGCCTTTTTCCTTGTGCATCGCATGTGCCTTGCCCAGCGCATCCCAATCCAGCTCGACGCCCAGGCCCGGCTTCTGCGGCACCGCGACCTTGCCGCCAACGATCTTCAGCGGCTCGCGGGTCAGGTGCTGGCCGTCCTGCCAGATCCAGTGGGTGTCGATGGCGGTGACGCGGCCCGGCGCGGCGGCGGCGACGTGGGTGAACATCGCCAGGGAGATATCGAAGTGGTTGTTCGAGTGCGAACCCCAGGTCAGGCCAAAGTCGGCGCACATCTGCGCCACGCGCACGGAGCCGGCCATGGTCCAGAAATGCGGGTCGGCCAGCGGAATGTCCACCGAGTTGAGCTGCACGGTGTGGCTCATCTGCCGCCAGTCGGTGGCGATCATGTTGGTCGCGGTGGGCAGGCCGGTGGCGCGGCGGAATTCGGCCATAACTTCGCGACCGGAATAGCCGTTCTCGGCGCCGCAGGGGTCTTCGGCGTAGGCCAGCACGCCGTGCAGGTCGCGGCACAGGCCGATGGCCTCGTCCAGCGACCAGGCGCCGTTGGGATCCAGCGTCACGCGGGCGTCGGGGAAGCGTGCGGCCAGGGCGCGGATCGCCTCGACTTCTTCTTCGCCGCGCAGCACGCCGCCCTTGAGCTTGAAGTCCTTGAAGCCGTAGCGCTCATAGGCCGCCTCGGCCTGGCGGACGATGCTATCCGGCGTCATGGCCTCCTCGTTGCGCAGGCGGAACCAGGCGTCGTCGGCGCCGGATTCGTCGCGGTAGCCAAGGTCGGTTCGGTTGCGATCACCAATGAAGAACAGGTAACCGAGCATCTCGACCTCGTCGCGCTGCTGGCCGTCGCCGAGCAGTGCGGCGACCGGCACGTCCAGATGCTGGCCGAGCAGGTCGAGCAGCGCCGATTCCAGCGCGGTGACGGCGTGAATGGCGATGCGCAGATCGAAGGTCTGCAGGCCGCGGCCGCCAGAATCGCGGTCGGCGAAGGCGCGGCGCGCACGGTTGAGCAAGGCGTTGTACTGGCCGATCGGTTCGCCGACCAGCAGAGAGCGGGCGTCCTCCAGAGTCTGGCGGATGGCTTCGCCACCCGGCACTTCGCCGACGCCGACGTGCCCGGCGCTGTCCTTGAGAACGAGAATGTTGCGGGTGAACCAGGGGCCGTGGGCGCCGCTGAGGTTCATCAGCATGCTGTCCTGCCCGGCGACGGGCACGACGGTGAGTTCGGTAATGCGGGGCGTGCCCGTTGCGGCAATGGTCATGGGTGTCCCTCTGTTGTTCTTGTCGGGGATGCGGCGCCCGCGCGGGGCGCCGTTACGCAGTTTCGCAGCGCGGCCTTTCGACCGGCTTTCACCTCAGCCGATGTAGGTGGTCTTCACCGTGGTGTAGAACTCCTGGGCGTAGCGGCCCTGCTCGCGCGGGCCGTAGGACGAGCCTTTGCGGCCGCCGAACGGCACGTGGTAATCCACCCCGGCGGTGGGCAGGTTGATCATCACCATGCCGGCCTGGGCGTGACGCTTGAAGTGGTTGGCGTGCTTCAGCGAGGTGGTGCAGATGCCGGCGGACAAACCGAACTCGGTGTCGTTGGCCATCGCCAGCGCTTCGTCGTAGTCCTTGACCTTCACCACGTTGGCCACCGGCCCGAAGATTTCTTCACGGCTGATGCGCATGCTCGGGTCGCTGTCGACGAACAGCGTCGGCGCCAGGAAGTAGCCCTCGGTGCCGCACTTCACCCGCTCGCCGCCGCAGGCCAGGCGCGCGCCCTCCTGCTTGCCGATCTCGATGTAACGCAGGTCCTGCTCAAGCTGCGCCTCGGACACCACGGGGCCGACGTCGACGCCCTGCTCCAGCGCCGGTCCGACCTTGATCTTGCTGATGCGCTCGACCATCGCCTCGACGAAACGGTCGTAGATGCCTTCGGTGACGATGATGCGGCTCGAGGCCGTGCAGCGCTGGCCGGTCGAGTAGAAGGCGCTCTGGGTGCACAGCTCGACGGCGACCTTGAGGTCAGCGTCGTCCAGTACGATCTGCGGGTTCTTGCCGCCCATCTCCAGCTGCACCTTGGCGCCACGCGCCACGCAGGCCTGGGCGATGCCGCGACCGACGCCGACCGAACCGGTGAAACTCACGGCGTCGACATCCTTGGCATTGACGATGGCCTCGCCGACTTCACGGCCGCGGCCCATCACCAGGTTGAACACGCCGGCCGGGAAGCCCGCGCGGGAGATGATCTCGGCGATGGCCCAGGCGCAGCCGGGCACCAGGTCGGCCGGTTTGATCACCACGCAGTTGCCGAAGGCCAGCGCCGGAGCGATCTTCCAGGCAGGGATGGCAATCGGGAAGTTCCAGGGGGTGATCAGGCCGATCACGCCGAGCGGTTCGCGGGTGACCTCGACGCCGACACCGGGGCGCACCGACTGCAGCATCTCGCCGGCCTGGCGCAGGCATTCGCCGGCGAAGTACTTGAAGATGTTGCCGGCGCGGGCGACTTCGCCGATGGCTTCGGGAAGAGTCTTGCCTTCTTCCCGCGCCAGCAGCGTGCCGAGCTCTTCGCGGCGGGCGAGGATTTCCAGGCCGACCTTTTCCAGCGCATCGGCACGCGCCTGGATGCCGAAGGTGGCCCACGCCGGGAAGGCGCGACGGGCGGCGGCGATGGCCTGCTCGACCTGCGCGGCATCGGCCTGGGCGTATTCGCCGATCACGTCAGAGAGGTCGGACGGGTTGGTGTTGGCCTGGTAGCGATCCGAGCCGACCCACTGGCCGTCGATGTAGTTGTCGTAGCGTTGTACGTCAGCCATGCAAAGTGTCCTCTGATGATGCCCGGCGCGGCCGTTCGGCAGCGCGGCGCCGGGGCGATTCCGGAAAGGCTTACTGGGCGCCCTGCTTCTCGATCAGCACCGCCAGGCGCTCGTATTCGTCGGGCTTCAGCTCGGTCAGCGGCGCGCGCACCGGGCCGGCGTCGTAGCCGGAAATGCGTGCGCCGGCCTTGACGATGCTGACTGCATAGCCCTTGCAGCGATTGCGAATGTCCAGGTACGGCAGGAAGAAATCGTCGATCAGCTTGCCGACAGTTTCGTGATCTTCGCGGGCGATGGCCTTGTAGAAGTCCATCGCGGTCTTCGGAATGAAGTTGAACACCGCCGAGGAATACACCGGCACGCCTAGCGCCTTGTAGGCCGCGGCATAGACTTCCGCGGTCGGCAGGCCACCGAGGTAGCTGAAACGCTCGCCGAGGCGGCGGCGGATCGACACCATCAGCTCGATGTCGCCCAGACCATCCTTGTAGCCGATCAGGTTCGGGCAGCGCTCAGCCAACTGCTCCAGATGCGTCGCGGTCAGGCGGCAGACGTTGCGGTTGTAGACCACCACGCCGATGTTCACTGACTTGCAGACCTGCTCGACATGCAGCGCGACGCCTTCCTGGCTGGCTTCGGTGAGGTAATGCGGCAGCAGCAGCAGGCCCTTGGCACCCAGGCGCTCGGCCTCCTGCGCCATCTGGATGGCGAGGCGGGTCGGGCCACCGACGCCGGCGAGAATCGGCACCGTGCCGGCGCAGGTATCCACGGCGGTCTTGATGATCTCGCTGTACTCGCGCGGCTCCAGCGAGAAGAACTCGCCGGTACCGCCGGCAGCGAACAGCGCCGAGGCACGGTAGGGACCGAGCCATTCCAGGCGCTTGACGTAGCCGGCGCGATTGAAGTCGCCCTGCGCGTCGAAGTCGGTGACCGGGAATGACAGCAGGCCGGAAGAGAGGATGGCCTTCAATTCTTGTGGGTTCATTATTCGAGCATCCTGAATGCATGTGGAGGAGGTACAAGGGCATCAGCCTTGAGATACGTTATCGTACAACTAAAAATACTCCAACCGTTTTTTCTGCGCATTTTCTTCAGCATTGAAAGCTGACTGAAAGCTTTCTGCTTTTCACTCGCCCGGCCAGGTCAATCACCATGAGGGCGGCAGCTTAAAAGGCATAAGCAGCTGCAGACGACCCAGCTAAATGCACTGATGATTTCGTTTGACAGGTGACGTAGCGAACTGTAAAAAATCCCACATAGTCGTACGACGACCTATAACCACAATAACAATAGCGAGGCCCCGGACATGTTCCGCAATTGCCCGTCCCCTGCGCAGCCGCTGGCTGCCGATCACGCCATCCGCCGCGCTGCCTCAGCAGATGCGTGCACAGCGCCCGCCCCGGTCGCTCGCCTCGCCTGCAGCGGAGGCCGCGCATGAGTCAGCCGTTCAGTGCAACGCCCCGCGTACAGAGCATGCAGGTCATACCCGTGGCCGGCTACGACAGCATGCTGCTCAATCTCTGCGGCGCACACGCTCCCTACTTCACCCGCAACCTGGTCCTGCTCACCGACAATGCCGGCAACACCGGTATCGGCGAAGTACCCGGTGGCGAGGGTATCCGTCAGGCATTGGAGCGTAGCTGCCCGCTGGTCATCGGCCAGCCGATCGGCGCCTACAACCGGGTGCTCAACCGCCTGCGCGCGATGCTCGCCGGCAATGGCCGCGACACCCGCCACGAGGTGACCTCCGCAGCTGAGGCAGCGGTACTCAAGCAGCCTCACGAGATCAACCTGCGCCTGGACAACGTGATAACCGCAGTCGAGGCCGCCCTGCTCGACCTGCTCGGCCAGCACCTCGACGTGCCGGTAGCCGAGCTGCTCGGCAGCGGCCAGCAGCGCGACGCGGTGCCGATGCTCGCCTACCTCTTCTATATAGGTGATCGCCAGCGCACCGACCTGCCCTATCTGGCCGGCACCGGCGAGGGCTGGTACCACCTGCGCCACCAGCAGGCGCTGACCCCGGACGCCATCGCTCGCCTGGCCGAGGCCGCGCATGCACGCTATGGCTTCGCCGACTTCAAGCTCAAGGGCGGGGTGATGCGCGGCGAGGAGGAGATGCAGGCCATCGCCGCGATCAAGGCGCGCTTCCCGGATGCCCGCGTGACGCTGGACCCCAACGGCGCCTGGTCGCTGGACGAGGCCATCGCCCTGTGCAAGGGCCAGGGCCACCTGCTGGCCTACGCCGAGGACCCCTGCGGTCCGGAAAATGGCTACTCCGGCCGCGAGATCATGGCCGAGTTCAAGCGCGCCACCGGCATTCCCACTGCGACCAACATGGTTGCCACCGACTGGCGGCAGATGGGCCACTCGCTGCGCCTGGAGGCGGTCGACATCCCGCTGGCCGACCCGCATTTCTGGACCATGCAGGGCTCGGTGCGCCTGGCGCAGATGTGCGAGCAGTTCGGCCTGACCTGGGGCTCGCATTCGAACAACCACTTCGACGTCTCGCTGGCCATGTTCACCCATGCCGCGGCCGCCGCACCGGGGCGCATCACCGCCATCGACACCCACTGGATCTGGCAGGAAGGCCAGGAGCGCCTGACCCGTGAGCCGCTGCAGATCGTCGCCGGCCAGGTTCGCGTACCCGAGCGCCCGGGCCTGGGCATCGAGCCGGACATGGACCGGATCATGGCGGCTCACGAGCTTTACAAGAAGGTCGCCAGCGGCGCGCGTGACGACGCCATGGCGATGCGTTACCTGGTGCCTGGCTGGACCTACGACCCGAAGAAACCCAGCCTCGGCCGCAATACCTGAACCCGCAGCCCAAACCCGGAGAACTCCAATGAAAACAATATTCCGCGCCTCCCTGCTTTCCGCCCTCGTCGGCATCGCCGGTCTCGCTGCCGCCTCCACCTCGATGGCCGCCGATGTGAAATGGCCGACCCGCCCCGTACAGGTGGTGGTGATCGCCAACCCCGGCGGCGACACCGATTTCAACGCCCGCACCATGGCCAAGTACTTCAACCAGATCACCGGCAAGAGCATGGTGGTGACCAATATCGCTGGCGGCGGCGGCACCCTGGCCGCCGAGCAGGTCAAGGGCGCGGCGGCGGACGGCAACACCATCCTCTTCACCCACCCGGGCCAGCTGATCGTCAACGAGGTCGCCGGCCTCACCGAGGACAGCTACGAGATCTTCGATGTGGCGTGCATCGCCGGGGTCGACAAGAGCACCGTGTTCGTCGCCTCCAAGCAGTCTGGCGTGACCAGCATGCAGGACCTGATCGCCAAGTCGAAGGCCGAGCCGGGCAGCATCACCTACGGCACCGAGATGGGCAGCTTCTCCCACGTGCAGGGGCTGATGCTGGAGAAGCTGACCGACACCAAGCTGAAGATGGTCGACGGCGGCACGGTTTCCGACCGCGTGGTGGGCATGCTCGGCGGACGCCTGGACCTCGGCGCGATCACCTACGGCTCGGTGCAGGACTACGTCAGCGGTGGGCAGATGGTCGCCCTCGGCCAGCCCAACGAGGAGCGCAACCCACTGCTCGGCGAGGTGCCGACACTCAAGGAGCAGGGCCTCGACATCACCATGGACAAGCCCTACGTGGTCGCTTTCCCGAAGGGCACCGACCCGGCGATCGTGAAGAAGATGGCCGACGTGATGAAGCAGATCACCGAGATCCCCGAGTACGCCGAGGAACTGAAGAAGTTCAAGCAGCCGGTGGCCTACTACGGCACCGAAGAGGCCAAGGCGATTCTGGCCAAGACCCGCGAGGACTTCATGCAGTTCAAGGACGAACTGCGTCAGGCCAAGAACTGATCGCTGACGTGTCGCCAGCCGGCCACGCCGGCTGGCTGTCTCTCCTCGCGCACGGAGGTTTGCCATGACCACTGCAAACAAGAAAGAACTGACCATCGGCGTGGCCATGCTCGGCGCCAGCATCGCCTATCTGGTGATGGCCTACCGCGTACCCGGCCACGACGGCATTGATGCCGCCACCGTCCCCACCCTGCTGGCCATCCTGCTCTGCCTGCTCGGGGCGCTGCAGACGCTCAGCGCCATCGGCAACCGCGCGCGGCCCGCGGCCGAGAGCGACGCCGACGCACCAGAGCAAACCAGCGCCAGCGTCGTCGAGCCACTGACCGTACTGAAGACCCTGGGTCTGATTTTGATCTACGTGGTGCTGCTCGGCCCGGTGGGCTTTCCGATCATGACCGCGCTGTACCTCTACCTGCAGTTCATCGTCCTGACGCCCGTGAACCAAAAGGTCCGCCACCTGCTCTACGCGGCCATCGCGGTGGTCACGCCGGCCGTCATCTACCTGCTGTTCCGCGAGGCCTTCGATCTGTTGCTGCCCGCTGGTCTGCTGAATTTCTGAGGAATCGACCATGCTCGAATTACTGCAGCAAGGCTTCGGTGCCGTCTTCTCGCTCAACATCATGCTGCTGATGCTCGGCGGCGTCGCGGTCGGCATCGTCTTTGGCGCCGTGCCCGGCCTGTCGGCGACAATGGCCGTGGCGCTGTGCCTGCCACTGACCTTCACCATGGGCCCGCAGGCCGGCCTGTCGCTACTCGGTGCGCTGTTCGTCGGCGCCACGTCCGGCGGCCTGATCTCGGCGATCCTGCTGAAGATTCCCGGCACACCGTCGTCCATCGCCACGGTGTTCGACGGCGGCCCGCTGATGGAGCAGGGCCTGGGCGTGAAGGCGCTCGGCGTCGGCATCGTGTTCTCCTTTCTCGGCACCATCTTCAGCATCATCGCGCTGATGTTCATCGCCCCGCAGCTGGCCAAGGTGGCGCTGAGCTTCGGCCCGCACGAATACTTCGCCATCGCCGTTTTCTCGCTGACGCTGATCGCCACCCTTTCCGCCGGCTCGATGGTCAAGGGGCTGTTCGCCGGCACGCTGGGCATCGCCGTATCCACCGTCGGCATCGCCCCGGTCGAGGCCGTACGCCGCTTCACCTTCGGCGTCAGCGAGCTGAACGGCGGCTTCTCCATGCTCACGGTGATGATCGGCATGTTCGCCGTGGCCGAAGTCATCAAGCTCGCCGAAACCGGACGGCATGCCGTGCGCAACAAGGCCGGCTCGGTGAGCATGAAGCAAATCAAGGGCTTCGGCTTTTCGCTGAAGGAGTTCCGCCAGGAGCTGCCCAACGCGACCCGTTCCGGCCTGATCGGCCTGGCGGTGGGCATCCTCCCGGGGATCGGTGCCGGCACCTCCAACCTGCTCTCCTACATCGTCGCCAAGAAGCGCGCCAAGCAGCCGGAAACCTACGGCAAGGGCAACATCGGCGGCGTGGTCGCCAGCGAGACGGCGAACAACGCCGGCATCGGCGGCGCCATGATGCCGCTGATGACCCTGGGCATTCCCGGCGACACCACCACCGCGATCCTGCTCGGCGGCTTCCTGATCCACGGCATCCAGCCTGGGCCGCTGCTGTTCGTCAGCCAGGGGCCACTGGTCTACACCATCTTCGCCGCGCTGCTGGTGGCCTCGGTGATGATGCTGTTCATGGAGTTCTACGGCCTGCGTCTGTTCATCAAGCTGCTCGACGTACCCAAGCACATCCTGCTGCCGATCATCCTGGTGCTCTGTGTGGTCGGTGCGTTCGGCCTCTCCAGCCGGCTGTTCGATGTCTGGTCGATCCTGCTGTTCGGTGTGCTTGGCTATGCCTTCGTCAAGGCGGGTATGCCGGTCGCGCCCTTCATCATCGGCTTCATCCTCGGGCCAATGGCGGAGACCAATCTGCGCCGCGGCCTGATGCTCTCCGACGGCAACTTCGCCTCGTTCTTCACCAACCCCATCGCCGCGACCTTCCTCGGGCTGGCCCTGGCCTTCGTGCTCTGGCAGCTGTACAGCGCGGTGCGACCACGGGGCGGCGTGCTCGGTCAGGCGCTACGCACCTGAACCAACGCCCCTCTGCGCAACGCAGAGGGGCTGCCGTCACGGCTTGGTGCCGAACGTCTCGCTCGCCAGCGTCCAGCCCGCCACCTGCTCGCTGAGGCTCAGCCCCAGCCCGGGCCGGGTCGGCACCTGCATGCAGCCATCGCGGATCTCGAGTCGCTCCTGGAACAGCGGCTCGAGCCATTCGAAATGCTCGACCCAGGTGGCATGTTCGTAGGCCGCAGCGAGGTGGATATGCAGCTCCATGACGAAGTGCGGCGCCATGACGATTCCACGCCGCCGCGCCGCCTCGGCCACCAGCAGGAACGGCGTGAAACCACCGATGCGCGGCGCGTCATGCATGATCACATCCACCGCCCCGTGCTCGACAAAGGCACAGGCTTCGGCCGCGCTGCCGAGCATCTCGCCAGTGCCGACCGGGGTGATCAGCTGAGCGGCCAGGGCGGCGTGACCTTCCAGATCGTGGGCGTCCAGCGGCTCCTCGATCCAGGTCAGGTCGAACTCCTCCAGCGCCCTGCCCATGCGTGCCGCGGTGGTGCGATCCCATTGCTGGTTGACGTCGACCATCAGCGCCGCCTCGTCGCCGAAGTGCCTGCGCAGCGCCGCGACCCGGCGCAGGTCGGCGCGGTGGTCAGGCTGGCCGACCTTCAGCTTGATCCCGCCAATGCCTCGCGCCCTAGACGCCTCGGCCTTTTCGATGATCTCCTCGATGGGCGCCTGCAGGTAGCCGCCGGAGGTGTTGTAGCAAGGCACCGCGTCGCGGTGGGCGCCGAGCAGCTTGGCCAGTGGCAGCCCGGCGCGACGCGCCTTGAGGTCCCAAAGCGCCGTATCGAAGGCGGCAATGCTCTGCACTGCCAGGCCGCTGCGCCCGATCGAGGCGCTGGCCCAGCTCAGCCGGCTCCACAGGCGGGCGATGTCGTTGGGATCTTCGCCCAGCAGCAACGGCGCCAGTTCCCGCGCGTGGGCATATTGCGCGGGGCCGCCGGTGCGCAGGCTGTAGCTGAAACCGAGGCCGTGATGCCCCTGCTGCGACTGCAGCTCGACGAACAGCAGGCTGACCGACGCCAGGGGCAGCTGTCGCCCGGTGAGTACCTTGGCGTCGCTGACCGGCCGCTGCAGCGGCAACTCCACCGCGCGCAGGCCGATCCAGGTGATGCGGTCCGCTTCGTACAGGTCGCTCATTCGTGCCGCCGCCTCGCCAGTCAGGGGATGCGCTGGATAATCCGTCGACCGATTGATACGGTCCAATTCATTAACGCTCTCGATTGATACCAGGAACGGATCAATGTTCGAACTCGCCCAGCTGCGCAGCTTTACCACCTTGGCCAGCGAACTGAATTTCCGTCGCGCGGCCGAGCGCCTGAACATGACGCAGCCGCCGCTGAGCCGGCAGATCCAGTTGCTGGAACACCAGCTCGGCGTCGCGCTGTTCACTCGCAGCACGCGTTCTGTGGCGCTCACCGCCGCCGGTCGCGCCTTCTTCGTCGAGGCCCAGGCCCTGCTCGACCAGGCCCACCGCGCCGCACAGGGTGCCCGGCTGGCTGCACTGGGCGAGAGCGGCGCGTTGACCATCAGCTTCGTTGCCAGCGCGGTATACGACTTCCTTCCGCGCGCCATCACCCAGGTGCGCCGGGAACGGCCAGGCGTGGCCATCAACCTGCTGGAGACCACCACCTTCGAGCAGTTGCAGGCACTACGCGCGCGGCGGGTCGACCTGGCGGTGGTGCGCGAGCCGTTGCAGCAGCCGGGACTGGTCAGTGAATGCCTGCTGCGCGAGCCCTTCGTGCTGGCCACGCCGGCCGACCATCCGCTGGCGCAGCATCCGGCGCCGACCCTGGAAATGCTCCACGGCGAGCCGTTCATCCTCTATGCCCATGGCGCCTGGCAGCCGTTCAACGAGCTGCACACCGGGCTGTTCCGCGCCAGCGGTATCCAGCCCGAATTCGTCCAGTCGCTGGGCTCGACGCTGACCATCCTCTCGCTGGTCAACGCTGGCCTCGGCATGGCGCTGGTGCCGCGCGGGGCCAGCGCGATCCGCTTCCAACAGGTGCGCTTTTGCGAGCTGCCACTGCCAGCGGGCATCTGTGCCGAGCTGCACCTGGCCTGGCGCGACGACAACGACAACCCGGCGCTGGAGGCGGCGCGCAATGCCGTACGTCAGGCGGCCCGCGATATCGCCCGGGACCTGCCGCCAATCCAGCCCCAACACCATGGGGCGGGCTGCTGACGGCCACGAGTTGACGTTCAAATGGTCGACCAGAGCCGGGGCTATTCAGGCCTGTGACGAATGCGCTGCTCGACGCTAAAGGAAGGCCCAAGAGTGCAGGAAAAGCCTTCGCAGCCCGTCCCTAAGCCAGCAGCCTCTCGCTGCTTGTTACATCCATCGCTGCATCCAGCTCAGCCCCAGCCAAATGCTTTGCATAGTGCTCCATCAGCTCCGGCTTCCAAGAAGCGACCTCGTCCAATATGCCTGCCGCCTCATCTTCCGTCAGTGCAAAATGCTCATGCTGGCTAAGCAGGTTAGCTCGACTTAGAAGGGTACCGTTGATCCCCACCTCCATCGCCAGCCTCTGCGCAGGCCCCTCTCCCAGTACGGGAAGAACGTCATACATGGGCGAGAGGCGCCAAGCGCCTTCCTGCCAGATCACGGCGTGGTTGCGAGGATGATCGTCACTGTTGCCGAACAGAGCGTTGTAGGCCAATCGCCTGTAGAGCGCCTGCCTATCAGAATCTGGCGCACCTCTGCGGTACAGCTCATCGGCGAGGGCCGCGTAGATCCATCCGTTGCTGGGCTGCACATGCCATTCGGCATCGAGAAGAGTTAAGCCACTCATCATCGGAATGCGGCGAAACCTTGCATCATTCGCTGACCATTCTCGGTCGAATCGCTCCACCAGCAACGTGTTGCCTTTTTCACTTTGATGGAGTGCTGTCCGGGCAACAGTCATCCCCTTGGTAGCCGCAAAAGTCATGCAGGCATACTCGAATTTCGGCAGGTCGTAGTGATCAAATTTGTCGCGTGGCTTGGCAAGAATCAGCTTGTGATCAAAGCGGTACGTGCGCTTGGGCCTGGCACCACCAACAGCTGAGCGCTGGTCCCGTATTCTTAATGCCTCCAGCTGCTCAGCGCTCAGCGCTCAGCTGGCTGTCATAGATCGCAGCGCAGATATCTATGAAATGATCGAGCCCTTTGGCTTCAAGCATTTTCACCGGTCTTTCGCCTATACCCGGCCTCGGGGTGCGATCTTCGCCAGCCATGATGTTTCCGGCGCGATCTTCGTTAGGAGATAACAGCAGGAGCTGGATCGGAGTGAGCTCGCCCTTTCGGGTGCGGCGCAACAGGCGTTCTCCCCAGCCATCTGGCATCGCATCATCAATGAAGCCGGGAACGCCGCCATTCTTATGTACCTGAATGGGTCGAGTGGAGAGCGGATACCGTATCGGATCAGGCACCCAACGCTTGGCTTCCACGATCTCCGGCGCATAGACGAAGGTTCCCGTGCGACCAGCAAGGGTCAGCCTGCCCAGCGTCACAGTCTCACCCGTTTCCGGACATTCCATGTAGATATAAGCGCGCGACATCAGAAGTCCTCCGCGTTGCTGCGCGGCAGCCTGACGCGCTTGGTCGCATTGGTTTCCAAAGCGTCGAGATCAAGCGCTGGGTCATCGATCAGCGCCTGGAAAACCCGGTCAGAAATCCCAACGGTGAACAACGCGAGCATGAAGTCGCGCAGCGAAACACCTTCAGCCTTGCCCCCCTCAATGTGACGAACAGCTCGGAGAGAAATCCCAGCCCGCTCTGCAAGGTCAGCCTGGCGCAGCCCCATGCGCAGACGCGCCTCCTTCACCAGAAGGCCTATACGGTAAAGCAGAGAGGTACTTTGAACAGGGAAAAAGCCTTTCATAAGGTTACACCAAGCGACATCCTATGAAGGATAAGATACTACCAATCGCACACTAATAAACCTTGCAAGATATTAATAAGTCATTTCAAAGCACCTTAAGTACGATAAGCTGTCATGAATAGATATCTTATTACGGCGAACAAAACCGGCACGGCAGATCACTCTCGGATTCTGGGCGGTAAATCTGTCCAGTTCGGCACCATTCCAGCCAGATAAGCCTTCTGCTGCGACTGGCTTCTAGCCGTCGGCAGCCGGTCACACTGCAAAATCAGAATCGGACATAGCCACCCATAGCATCGGTGATGACTGGCGAGGCGCAGCGTCGACAGGCCGAAGCCTTCATTGCCGCGCAATCGACTGCTCGCGCGAATCTGTACCGCCCGATCCGACGCCAACTGCGCTGTGCCGTCGCGGCAACACCCCCTAATCTGGCTGGCTGGACGTTGAATGACATCGATCCAGCGCTGCCACCTGGAGGATTCGTGCATGACTGACGCAGAAAGCGAGCTGCATCATTTCGACCGGCGCATGGTCTGGGCCGGCTTTCGCCAGCTCGCGCCGATTTCCATCTTCGTCACCCTGTTCGGCGCCGCCTTCGGCCTCGCCGCGGTGCAGACCGGCCTGGACGATTCGGTGATCCTGGCGATGAGCGCGCTGGTGTTCGCCGGCGCCTCGCAGTTCGCTGCACTGGAGCTGTGGGGCACGCAGGTGCCGCTGCTCACCCTGATGATCACGGTGTTTGCCATCAACGCCCGCCACCTTCTGATGGGCGCCACACTCTATCCCTGGTTGCGCCAGCTGCCGCCGGGCAGGCGCTACGGGGTGATGCTGATCGCATCGGACGCCAACTGGGCGATGGCCATGCAGGCCTTTAACCGCGACCGCCCGGGCTTCGGCCTGCTGCTCGGTGGCGGCCTGGCGCTGTGGTCGTTCTGGGTGGTGGGCAGTTGGCTGGGCATCCACTTCGGCAGTGCGGTCAGCGACCCGAAGCGCCTGGGGCTGGACATGGTGATGGGCTGCTTTCTGCTGGCCATGGTGGTGGGCGGTGAAAAGAACCTGCGCATGCTGGTGATCTGGAGCGTTGCCGCCGGCGCCTCGCTGCTCGCCTTCCGTTACCTGCCGGAGAACAGCCACGTGGTAGTGGGTGCCCTCGCCGGTGGCGCGACCGGGCTGCTGTGGAAGGAGAAAGCGCGTGAATCTTGATGCGACGGGCGCAGGCGCGCTGACCGTGGTGCTGGTCATGGCACTGGTGACCCTGGCGACGCGCTGGGGCGGCGTGTTCGTCATGGCCTTCGTGCCCATCAGCGACCGCGTCCGCCAGTTCATCACCGCCATGTCCGGCTCGGTGCTGGTGGCGATCGTCGCGCCGATGGCATGGCAGGGCGACGGCGGCGCCCGACTGGCGCTCTTGGCCACGGCAGTGACCATGCTGGTGCTGAAGAAGCCGCTGCCGGCGATTGCCGCCGGTATCCTCGCCGCGGCGCTGGTCAGGCAATTCTGAGCCGCAGCGGCCGATCACGGCTGCTCAGGACACCGAGTTCGGCAGCCTCCATAGCAGTCATTACGGTGTGCACCAGCAGCGCGCCGGCATTGTGCTGGCCGCGCACCGACCTCGTTGCGCACTCCATTTTCGAGCAGTCATCATACAACTATGGAAAATATTGCTGGCAGCCCCCGCTTTTATCAATCTCGGGCGCCGCTTCGCTGGAGCCCTCTGTCGCAGCGCTTTAGCTTGGACAACACAAAGGAAGTGACGCTGAGAAGCAACATATGTCATCAAATACGACTTTAAGCGTGTTGACATTCATGCGGCTAGATGCTGATATTTGGTACATGTCATATGACAACAGATGACTTCAAGAACAATAATGACAGGCACTCCGATGACTACTACCCCCAATCCCACGCTTGGCCGTCTTCTGCTCACCGGAGCGGCAGGCGGCCTTGGCAAGGTCTTACGCGAAAAGCTGCAGCCCTACGCCCGCATCATCCGACTGTCCGATATCGCGCCGATGGCTCCGGCAGCCGGTGAACACGAGGAAGTCGTGCCCTGCGACCTCGCCGACAAGGCGGCCGTGCATGCCCTGTGCGAAGGCGTCGATGCCATCGCCCATTTCGGCGGCGTCTCCGTAGAGCGACCGTTCGAAGAAATCCTCGACGCCAATATCCGCGGCACCTTCCACATCTACGAAGCAGCCCGCCTGCACGGCATCAAGCGTGTGGTCTTCGCCAGTTCCAACCACGTGATCGGCTTCTACCCGCAGACCGAAACCCTGGATGCCCACGCACCACGCCGCCCGGATGGCTACTACGGCCTGTCCAAGTCCTACGGCGAGGACATGGCGAATTTCTACCACGATCGCTACGGCATCGAGACCGTCAGCATCCGCATCGGCTCCTCGTTTCCCGAGCCTGCCAACCGCCGGATGATGAGCACCTGGCTCAGTTTCCGCGACCTCACCGAGCTGATGCGCTGCGCGCTGTTCACGCCAGCGGTCGGCCATACCGTGGTCTACGGCATGTCCGCCAACCGCGACGTGTGGTGGGACAACCATCTGGCCGAGCACCTGGGCTTCCAAGCGCAGGACAGCTCCGAAGCGTTCCGCGACAAGGTCGAGCAGCAACCGCCGTACAGCGCTGACGACCCGGCTGGCATCTACCAGGGCGGCGCCTTCGTCGCGGCTGGCCCCTTCGACTGATCGACCCCCTTCGCCCGCCTACAACAACAAAGAGAAACGCAATGGCCAGTGAAGCTGAACTCATCGCCGACCTGCGCTGCGCCACCGGCGAAAGCCCGGTCTGGGTCGCCGCCGAACAGGCGCTGTATTGGGTCGACATCCCCAATCGCGAACTGCTGCGCTGGAACGCTGCCGACGGCCAGGTTTCCCGCTGGCAGGGCGAGCAGATGCTGGCCTGCATCGCGCGCCACGGCGATGGCTGGGTGGCCGGCATGGAGACCGGCTTCTTCGCCCTGCAGACGCGCCCGGACGGCCGACTCGACAGCCGCGCGCTGGCGTCCATCGAGCACCAGTTGGCCGATATGCGCATGAACGATGGCCGCTGTGATCGCCAGGGCCGTTTCTGGGCCGGCAGCATGGCGCTGGACATGGCCGCCGGGCATCCAGTCGGCGCGCTCTACCGGCTGGATGACGATGCCAACGATGCACCACTGCGGCCGCAGCTCGACGGTTTCATCGTGCCCAACGGCCTGGCCTTCAGCCCTGACGGACGAACCATGTACCTGTCCGATTCGCACCCCAGCGTGCAGAAGATCTGGGCCTTCGATTACGACACGGACAGCGGCACGCCGAGCGGCCGACGCCTGTTCGTCGACATGCTCGACCATCCCGGCCGACCCGACGGCGCCGCGGTGGATGCCGACGGCTGCTACTGGATCTGCGGCAACGACGCCGGGCTGATCCACCGTTTCACCCCGGATGGCCGCCTGGACCGCTCGCTCGCGGTACCGGTGAAGAAACCGACCATGTGCGCCTTCGGCGGCTCGCGCCTGGACACCCTGTTCGTCACCTCGATCCGCACCGGCGGCGATCTGAGCGACCAGCCGCTGGCCGGTGGCGTCTTCGCCCTGAACCCAGGCGTCACCGGGCTGGAGGAACCCGCTTTCAACTGACTCACCAGGGAAGGGCCGCTGCGTGCCCAACCTCGCTTCTCGCAACGCTGCATACCAACAAAAACAAGATGGAGAGTGTCATGAACCTCAAACGCAAGTTGCTCGTTACCGCCCTACCCTTCGCCTTCTGCGTCAGCGGGCTGGCACATGCCATGACGCTGAAGATTGCCGAGATCCACCCGGCCGGCTACCCCACGGTGGTCGCGCAGGAGAACATGGGCAAGAAGATCGCCGAAGCCACCAAGGGCGAACTGGATTACCGCATGTTCGCCGGCGGTGTTCTCGGCTCGGAAAAGGAAGTGGTCGAGCAGGTGCAGCTCGGCGCGGTACAGATGACCCGCGTCAGCCTCGGCACCCTCGGACCGGTGGTCCCGGACGTCAACGTGTTCAACATGCCGTTCGTGTTCCGCGACCATGAACACATGCGCAAGGTCATCGATGGCGACATCGGCCAGGAGATCCTCGACAAGATCACCAACTCCGAATTCAACATGGTCGGCCTGGCCTGGATGGATGGCGGCGTGCGCAACCTCTACACCAAGGAGCCGGTACGCAGCTTGGAAGACCTCAAGGGTATGAAGATCCGCGTGATCGGCAACCCGATGTTCATCGAAACCTTCAACGCCCTGGGCGCCAGCGGTATCGCCATGGACACCGGCGAGATCTTCAGCGCATTGCAGAGCGGCGTGATCGACGGTGCCGAGAACAACCCGCCGACCATGCTCGAGCACAACCACTTCCGCAACGCCAAGTACTACAGCCTGACCGGCCATCTGATCCTGCCCGAGCCGATCGTGATCTCCAAGACCACCTGGAACAAGCTCAGCGCCGAACAGCAGGACCTGGTGAAGAAGTTCGCCAAGGAAGCGCAGTTCGAAGAGCGCAAGTTGTGGGACGAGAAGTCCGCCGCCAGCGAAGCCAAACTCAAGGAAGCCGGGGTCGAGTTCATCGAAATCGACAAGAAACCCTTCTTCGACGCCACCGCGTCGATCCGCGAGAAGTACGGCGCGCCATACGCCGAACTGATCAAGCGCATCGAAGCCGTTCAGTAATCCTCGTGCAAGCGCATCGCGGCGGCCCGTGCCGTCGCGATGCAACCGGTGGACTCTCATGAAAAACCTGGTTCTGGGCGTCAATGACGCCATCTATCGCACCTGCGTCATCGTCGCGGCCACGGCGATCGTGATCATGGCGACGATCATCCCCTGGGGCGTGTTCAGCCGTTACGCACTGGGCCAGGGCCTCGGCTGGCCCGAGCCCATCGCCATCCTGCTGATGGTGCTGTTCACCTTCGTCGGCGCCGCCGCCAGCTACCGCGCCGGCGCGCACATGGCCGTACAGGTACTCAGCGATCGCCTGCCGCCGCTGGCCCAGCCCTTCATCATCCTGTTCGTGCGCCTGGCCATGGCGGCCATCAGCCTGTTCATGCTGATCTGGGGTTACAAGCTGTGCGTTGCCACCTGGAACCAGTACCTGAGCACCCTGCCCTGGATGCGCGTCGGTTTCAGCTATGCGCCGATTCCACTGGGCGGCTTCATCACCCTGCTGTTCGTCATCGAGCAACTGCTGTACGGCGACCAGAGCAAGCGCCGTGTCGTTGACTACGAAGCCCGCGAAGAGTCCAAGGAGTCCGTGTAATGGATGCCGTCGTCCTGTTGGGCAGCTTCATCGTCCTTATCCTGCTACGCGTTCCGGTAGCCTACTCCCTCGGCCTGGCCACTCTGGTCGGTGCCTGGTGGATCGATATTCCACTGCACGCTGTGATGATCCAGATCGCCGGCGGCGTGAACAAATTCTCCCTGCTGGCCATTCCGTTCTTCGTGCTGGCCGGCGCGATCATGGCCGAAGGCGGCATGGCCCGCCGCCTGGTCGCCTTCGCCGGGGTGCTGGTCGGCTTCGTCCGCGGCGGCCTGTCACTGGTCAATATCACCGCCTCGACCTTTTTCGGCGCCATCTCCGGCTCGTCCCTGGCGGACACGGCCTCGGTCGGCTCGGTGCTGATCCCGGAAATGGAAAAGAAGGGCTACCCGCGGGAGTTCTCCACCGCGGTGACCATCTCCGGTTCGGTGCAGGCACTCTTGACCCCACCCAGCCACAACTCGGTGATCTACTCGCTGGCCGCCGGCGGCACCGTGTCGATCTCGGCGCTGTTCGTCGCCGGCATCGGCCCGGGCCTGCTGCTCAGCACCGCCATGGCCGCGCTCTGCCTGCTGTTCGCCCGCAAGCGCAACTACCCCAAGGGCGAAGTGGTGCCGCTGCGTCAGGCGCTGAAGATCTGCGTCGAGGCGCTGTGGGGCCTGATGACCATGGTGATCATCCTCGGCGGCATTCTCTCCGGCGTGTTCACCGCCACCGAGTCCGCTGCGGTGGCGGTGGTCTGGGCCTTCTTCGTCACCATGTTCATCTACCGCGACTACAAGTGGTGCGAGCTGCCGAAGATGCTGCACCGCACGGTGCGCACGCTTTCCATCGTGATGATCCTCATCGCCTTCGCCGCCAGCTTCGGCTACATCATGACGTTGATGCAGATCCCGTCGAAGATCACCACCGCGTTCCTGACCCTGTCGGACAACCGCTACGTGATCCTCATGTGCGTCAACCTGATGCTGCTGGTGCTGGGCACGCTGATGGACATGGCGCCGCTGATCCTGATCCTCACGCCGATCCTGCTACCGGTGGTGACGTCGTTCGGCGTCGACCCGGTGCACTTCGGCATGATCATGCTGGTCAACCTGGGGATCGGACTGATAACCCCGCCGGTCGGTGCGGTACTCTTCGTCGGTGCCGCCATCGGCAAGGTCACCATCGAGAACACCGTGAAGGCGCTGCTGCCGTTCTACGCCGCGCTGTTCGCCGTGCTGATGGCGGTGACCTATATCCCGATGATTTCGCTGTGGCTGCCGAGCGTAGTGCTCTGATCCAGCTCACGATCTGCTGCGCGTCGGCCCTCCTGCGTTAAAAACAGGCTCGGAATGCTCATTTACAAAAGTAAACTCCGCTTCCTCGCCTGTTTTTGCCTTGTAGGGCTCTAGCTCGCAAGATCTCACACACTGCCTGCTTCGCTGCATCGTTTGCCGAGATACTCGCCCAAGCAAAGCCGCCTTGTGGGCAGCGCCTCGTTTAAGGACGTATCGCCCTGCCATGTTAGCCACGCCGTTTCCACGCCACATCGCTGTACTGGTCCTGGCCACCCTGGCCTGTTCGTTCGCGGCCAACCACATCGCCGCGCGGATCGCCTTCGATCACGGCACCGGCCTGCTGCTGGCCATGCTCTGCCGCGCCGGGGTGACCCTGCTGGCGCTGGCCGCGCTGGTGTTCTGGCGTCGTGAATCACTGCGCCTGAGCCCGGCCACCTGGCGCTGGCAGATCCTCCTGGGTCTGCTGATCGCGGTGCAGAGCTTCTGCATCTATTCGGCGGTGGCGCGCATTCCGGTGGCGCTGGCGCTGCTGGTAGTGAACCTGTCGCCGATCCTCCTGGCGCTGCTCACCTGGGCGCTGGGCGGGCCGCGACCGACCCGCGTGGCGCTGGCGATCATGGGCCTGATCCTATTCGGCCTGGTGCTGGTGCTGGATGTTCCGGGGCGCCTGCTCAGCAGCGCGACAGCGGATGAACAATGGACCGCGGGAATCCTGTTCAGCCTGACCGCTGCCGCCGTCTTCGCGGTGGCGCTGTGGGTCACCGAGCACAAGCTGTCGAGCATGGCCGGCTCGGTGCGCAGCATGCTGACGCTAATCGTGGTATTCACCGCCTCCGCCCTGCTCGGCGCCAGCGACCTGATTCCGGGTGGGCTCGGCCTGCCCAATGCAACCGCCGGCTGGATCGCCCTCGCCTGCCTGGTGTTGCTCTACGGCGCGGCGTTCTCGACGCTGTTCATCTGCATGCCGCGGCTGAACATCGCGCGCAATGCGCCGGTGATGAACATGGAGCCGGTGGCCGGCATGGTGCTGGGCTGGCTGATCCTCGGGCAGGTACTCGGGGCCATGCAGGTGGTCGGCGGTCTGATCGTGGTCGGCGGTATCGTCCTGCTGGCCTACCGCCGCTAGGGCTGTCGACGTACCCGGCGCCGGCTGCGCCGGGGCGGCGATCAGTTCTGCAGCACTTCCGCTTCGGCGCTTTCGTGGGCCTGGCGCAGCCGCTCGCGGCTGTTGGTCAGGTGCAGCCGCATGGCCGCCCGCGCGGATTCCGGGTCCTGGCGCTCGATGGCCTCGTAGATCTGCTCGTGCTCGCGGCCCAGGCGCGCCTGGTAATGCTGCTGATCGTCATGGGCCAGCCGTGCGGAATTGACCCGGCTGCGCGGGATCAACGTGGTACCCAGGTGGCTCATGATGTCAGTGAAGTAACGGTTGCCGGTGGCTTCGGCGATCTGCAGATGGAACTGGAAATCCGAGGACACCGCATCGCTGGAGTGCGCCGCACTCTGGTTGAGCTGATCGAGAAAGGCGCGCATGGCCGCCAGCTGCTCGGGCGAGCGGCGCTGCGCGGCCAACCCGGCCGATTCCACTTCCAGACTGATGCGTAGCTCGAGAATCGCCAGCAGGTCGCGCAGGGTGCCGATGGTCGCCGGGTCGATGCGCAGCCCGGTGGTGCTCGGGGTATCCAGCACGAAGGTGCCGATGCCGTGCCGCGTTTCCACCAGCCCCGAGGCCTGCAGGCGCGAGATCGCCTCGCGCACCACCGTGCGACTCACACCCTGCGTCTGCATGATGGCGGACTCGGTCGGCAGCTTGTCGCCGCGCTTCAACATGCCGTCGCGGATCTGCTGCGACAGTTCGGCGACCAGCTCCTGGGCGAGGCTGCGGTGTTTGCGACGGGCGCGTGGCTGGGCGCTCTGGTTATCCATGGACGGCGATCTCTGAGAAGCGGAAGCAACCGTCATCATAGCCCAGCAGTTGTACGATAACTATTGATCCATTGCATTTGTAGGGAGATTGCGCGCAACCATCGCGCCAGATGTCCTAGGGCGATGGGCGACAGTGCCCGGCCCGGCAGCGGTTGGCCTGATGGCTGGGGTCCTGCTGCATGAGCTTGCGCGTGACGCCGTTGGTCCAGCCGAAGCCGTCCTGTAGCGGATACTCGCCGCCACCGGCGTGCTCGGTGCACGGGCGCAGTACGTATTTTTCCACCAGCTTGTTCTCGCGCTCGAACAGGTGGCTGACGATGGTCAGCCAGCGCTCCTCGATATCCAGCGCCAGCGCGTCATGGCCGTAGTGCTGCAGGCCGCGAATGGCGATCCACTGCAGCGGCGCCCAGCCGTTGGGTCGATCCCATTGCTCGCCGCTGCCGCTGATCTCGGTGGTGGCCAGCCCGCCCGGGGCCAGCAGGCGGGCACGCACGGTTGTCGCGACCGCTGCCGCCTGGTCGGCATTGGCCATGCGCACGAACAGCGGCGCCAGGGTCGCGGCGGTGAGGTTGTCGCGCTGCCGGCCGCGCCGCCAGTCATAGTCGAAGTAGGCGCTGGCGCGCGGATTCCACAGGTAGTGGTCGATCGCTGCCAGGCGAATTTCGGCGCGCCGCGCAAAATTCTCGGCACAGGCCTGCTGGCCCTTCACCGCCGACAGCTCGGCGATCTGCCGCTCGAGCTTGTAGAGCAACGCATTGAGGTCGATGGGCAGGATGCTGGTGGTGCGGATGGTCGCCAGCCGGTGCGCATCGTCCAGCCAGCGCGAGCTGAAGTCCCAGCCCGATTCGGCACCGGCGCGCAGGTCACGATAAACCTCGTGCCGCGGCCGGCAACTGGCGCGGGCGGTCTCGACGTCTTCGCGATAGGACTCCTCGCGCGGCGTATCGCGCTCGTCCCAGTAACGGTTGAGCACCACGCCGTCGGCCAGGCAGACGCAGCGCCGGTGCCGCTCACCGGGGCGCAGCGCATCGGCACCCTCCATCCAGAAGGCATATTCCTTGTGCAGCTGCGGCAGGTAATCGCTGGCCCGGTGCACGCCGTTTTCCTCGAATAGCTCGGTCATCAGGGCGAACACAGGCGGCTGCGAGCGGCCGAGGTAGTAGGTGCGGTTGCCATTGGGCACATGGCCGTAGGTGTCGATCAGGTAGGCGAAGTTGTCCGCCATCGAGCGCAGCAGGTCGCAGTGCCCGCTCTCGTCCAGGCCGAGCATGGTGAAGTAGGAATCCCAGTAATACAGCTCGGTGAAGCGCCCACCCGGCACCACGTACGGGTGCGGCAGCGGCAGCAGCGAGGAATGCTCGGGATGGTCCTGCGGCTGCCGGGTGAGCACCGGCCAGAGCCGGTCGATGTGTTCGGCCAAGCTGTCGTCGGGGTTGGCGACGAATTCCCTGACCGGCATCTCGTAAAGGCTGAAGTGCTCGTGGACGAAGGCGCCGAGATCGAAGCCGGGCTCACTGCAGCGGGCGCGGTAAGCCTCGAGGATGACTTCGGGATGGCGCCGCGGCGCGCAGTCGACGAAGGTCTTGCTGTCGGGAAAGATGCGCTGCATCTGCACCGCGACGAACAGCTCCTGATAGCGATCGGCGGGGCTTAGGGTATCGGCCAGCGAGATGGCGCTGACGTCATGGCTGAACGGCTGGTAAGACTGGCTACTGGTCATTGTTCGCTGTAATTCCATAACAGACCGCCATCGACCACCAGGGTAGTCCCGGTGATGTAGTCGGCATCCGGAGAAGCCAGAAAGGCGACGACCCCAGCCACATCACGTGGCCTGCCGAGGCGTCCGGCGGGGATGTTCTGCAGCAGGCTGGCGAGCTTCTCCGGCTGGTTCATCAGCTCGCGATTGATCGGCGTTTCCACTGCGCCCGGCGCCACGTTGTTCACCGTGATGCCCAGCGGCGCGAGTTCGATGGCGATGTTGCGCATGAGCATCTTCAGCCCGCCCTTGCTCGCACAGTAGGCGGTGAAGTTGGGGTGCGGCAATTCCTCGTGCACCGAACTGTTGTTGATGATCCGCCCGCCACGGCCCTGCTCGCGCAGATAGCGGGCGAAGGCCTGCGCGAGGAAGAACGGGCCGCGCAGGTTGACGTCGAGTACCCGGTCGTAGTCGCCCTCCTCGGCGTCGAGAAATGCGGCGTGCGCCTGCACCCCGGCGTTGTTCACCAGGATATCCAGGCGGCCCATGCGCTCGATGCTCTCGCGCACCAGCCGCTGGCATTGCTCGATCTGGCTGACGTCCGCGGCGATGAAGCAGACCCGCCGCCCCACGGCGCGTACTTGCTCGAGGCTCGCACGGGCCTCGTCATCTTCCTCGCGGCCGTTGATGACCACATCGGCCCCCTCCTCGGCCAGACGCACGGCGATGCCGAGGCCGATGCCGTGAGTACTGCCGGTGACCAGAGCCACCTGATTCTGCAAGCGCATTGCGGTCCTCCAAAACGCTCTGGCGAGCGCGATGCCGTTTCGACCAATGATGCACATGAGACGGAACGAGCCATCGCACGTTCAGTCTTTCGCCCGCTGATCGCACTGCACGCCTACGTTAGCTGCCTAACCTTTCTCTCCTCCGGGCAAAGGCGCAAAATGGCCGGCTCTCCGCTGCTCGTCGAAGGACGTCATGGCTACCGCCAATCTGCGCAAGGGTTATCTGCTGGGGCTGGCCACGTTCAGCATCTGGGGCATGTTCCCACTCTACTTCAAGGCACTCGAACAATACGGCGCGCTGGAGATCGTCACCCAGCGGGTGATCTGGTCGGCGGTGTTCGGCTCGCTGGTGCTGCTGCTCTGGCGCCATCCGGGCTGGTGGCGCGAATTGCTGATGCATCCGCGACGCCTCGGCGTGCTGGGCATTTCCAGCGTGCTGATCGCCGCCAACTGGCTGATCTACGTCTGGGCGGTGAACTACGACCGGATGGTCGAGGCGAGCCTGGGCTACTACATCAACCCGCTGGTCAACGTACTGCTCGGCATGATCGTGCTGCGTGAGCGGCTGCGCCCGCTGCAATGGCTGGCCGTGGCGATGGCCGCCGTAGGCGTCAGCCTGCAGTTGCTGATGCTCGGCGAATTCCCCTGGATTTCCATCGTGCTGGCGCTGAGCTTCGGCAGCTACGGTCTGCTGCGCAAGCTGGCACCGGTAGCCGCGTTGCCCGGGCTGGTGGTGGAAACCTGGATGTTGTTGCCGGTAGCGCTGATCTGGCTGTTCTGGTTCAGCAGCGGCACGAGTACGGAGCCGGCGTTCTGGACCAGCACCGACGCGCTCTGGCTGATGGCCGCAGGACCGGTGACGCTGATCCCGCTGCTCGGCTTCAACGCCGCGGCGCGTCACCTGCCGTATTCGACCCTGGGCTTTTTGCAGTACCTGACGCCCACGCTGTTGCTGATCCTCGCCGTGCAGTTGTTCGACGAACCCTTCCCGGTCGACCGTCAGTTGGCCTTCTTCTGCATCTGGGCGGGGCTCGCCGTCTACAGCCTGGACGCCTGGCGGGTGATGCGCAAAAGCGCCGGCTGAAAATGATCTCCGCGACGGTCTAGGGCTTCTCGGCCGGCTGCAGCTTGAGCTCGACCATCAGGTCGTCGGCCAGGGTCTCCAGGCGCTGCTGCAGAGCCTCCAGCGACAGGTCGCTCGGTACGGCCAGCCTCACCTCGGCGCGGAACAACATCTCGCTGCTCATCGGCGCCGGCAATACTTCGGTGTCCAGGCTTTCCAGGTTGACGCCATGCTCGGCGAGCAGACGGGTAATGTCGCGGACGATGCCGGGGCGATCGTTGCCGACCAGCTCCAGCTGGATTTCCTGCCAGCTTGTAGTCGGCTCCGTGCCGCTATGCGCCAGCAGGACGCGAATGCCTTGCGCCTCCAGCGCCTGCAGCGCAGCGGTCAGTTCGGCATGCGCCTGCTGCGGCACGGCTACCCGCAGGATGCCGGCGAACTGTCCAGCCATCCGCGACATACGGCTCTCCAGCCAGTTGCCGCCGTGATCGGCGATGCACTTTGCCAGTCGTTCGACCAAACCGGGCTGATCTTCGGCGATAACAGTAAGAACGAGGTGATCCATGGACGGCTCCTGTGCTGGGAAAGCGCCAACGCGGTAGCGAAGGCCCATTAGGTATAGCAAGGCACTCGTCTCGACGACAGCCCCGCGTCATCGCCACACAGGGCTGCCAGGGCGAAAGACCGGCTCTTTCGGCGGACTGATTTTCCCCGGCGCTTGATGTAGTATCCGGCGACTCGGACTACAAGACACGAAACTGTCCGTCGAATTAGAAGAACCAAGTGAGGCGAGTAATGACTGAGCGCGTTCAAGTCGGTGGCCTGCAGGTCGCCAAAGTCCTGTACGACTTCGTGAACAACGAAGCGATTCCCGGTACCGGCGTCGATGCCGCCGCCTTCTGGGCTGGCGCCGACAGCGTCATCCACGACCTGGCGCCGAAGAACCGCGCGCTGCTGGCCAAGCGCGACGAGCTGCAGGCGCAGATCGATGCCTGGCACCAGGCTCGCGCCGGTCAGGCCCACGACGCCGTGGCGTACAAAAGCTTCCTGCAGGAAATCGGCTACCTGCTGCCGGAAGCCGAAGACTTCCAGGCCACCACCGAGAACGTCGACGAAGAAATCGCCCGCATGGCCGGCCCGCAGCTGGTGGTGCCGATCATGAACGCGCGCTTCGCCCTGAACGCCGCCAACGCCCGCTGGGGCTCGCTGTACGACGCCCTGTACGGCACCGACGCGATCTCCGAAGAAGACGGCGCCAGCAAGGGCCCGGGCTACAACGAGATCCGCGGCAACAAGGTCATCGCCTACGCGCGCAACTTCCTCAATGAAGCCGCACCGCTGGAAAGCGGCTCGCACGTCGACTCCACCGGCTACCGCATCGAAGGCGGCAAGCTGGTCGTTTCGCTCAAGGACGGCAGCACCACCGGCCTGAAGAACCCGGCCCAGCTGCAGGGCTTCCAGGGCGAAGCCAGCGCACCGATCGCCGTGCTGCTGAAGAACAACGGCATTCACTTCGAGATCCAGATCGACCCGACCAGCCCGATCGGCCAGACCGACGCGGCCGGCGTGAAGGACATCCTGATGGAATCGGCGCTGACCACCATCATGGACTGCGAAGACTCCATCGCCGCCGTCGACGCCGACGACAAGACCATCGTCTACCGCAACTGGCTCGGCCTGATGAAGGGCGACCTGGTCGAGGAGCTGGAAAAGGGCGGCAAGCGCATCACCCGCGCGATGAACCCGGACCGCGTCTACACCAAGGCCGACGGCAACGGCGAGCTGACCCTGCATGGCCGCTCCCTGCTGTTCATCCGTAACGTCGGTCACCTGATGACCAACGATGCCATCCTCGACAAGGAAGGCAACGAGGTGCCGGAAGGCATCCTGGACGGTCTGTTCACCAGCCTGATCGCGGTGCACAACCTCAACGGCAACACCAGCCGCAAGAACACCCGCACCGGCTCGATGTACATCGTCAAGCCGAAGATGCACGGCCCGGAAGAAGTGGCTTTCGCCACCGAGCTGTTCGGCCGCGTCGAGGACGTCCTCGGTCTGCCGCGCAACACCCTGAAGGTCGGCATCATGGACGAGGAGCGTCGTACCACGATCAACCTCAAGGCCTGCATCAAGGAAGCGCGCGAGCGCGTGGTGTTCATCAACACCGGCTTCCTCGACCGCACCGGTGACGAAATCCACACCTCCATGGAAGCCGGCCCGATGGTGCGCAAGGCGGCCATGAAGGCCGAGAAGTGGATCAGCGCGTACGAGAACAACAACGTAGACGTGGGTCTGGCCTGCGGCCTGCAGGGCAAGGCGCAGATCGGCAAGGGCATGTGGGCCATGCCTGACCTGATGGCTGCGATGCTCGAGCAGAAGGTCGGCCACCCCATGGCCGGCGCCAACACCGCCTGGGTACCGTCGCCGACCGCTGCCACCCTGCACGCCATGCACTACCACAAGATCGACGTGCAGGCGCGTCAGGTGGAACTGGCCAAGCGCGAAAAGGCTTCCATCGACGACATCCTCACCATCCCGCTGGCGCAAGACACCAACTGGAGCGAGGAAGAGAAGCAGAACGAGCTGGACAACAACTCGCAGGGCATCCTCGGCTACATGGTCCGCTGGGTCGAACAGGGCGTCGGTTGCTCCAAGGTACCGGACATCAACGACATCGCGCTGATGGAAGACCGCGCCACCCTGCGTATCTCCAGCCAGCACGTAGCCAACTGGATGCGTCATGGCGTCGTTACCAAGGATCAGGTGCTCGCAAGCCTCAAGCGCATGGCGCCGGTGGTTGACCGTCAGAACCAGGGCGACCCGCTGTACCGCCCAATGGCGCCGGACTTCGACAACAGCGTGGCCTTCCAGGCTGCCCTGGAGCTGGTCCTCGAAGGCACCAAGCAGCCCAACGGCTACACCGAGCCGGTACTGCACCGCCGTCGCCGCGAGTTCAAGGCCAAAAACGGCCTGTAACCCGCGTCCGAGCTGCACAGGAACCGCCCTTCGGGGCGGTTTTTTTATGCCCGCAATCCGCCCGGCGGCCCTCAAGTTAACTCTGTTACAACCGATAACGTGACCCGAATGCGGTTTTCGGTCACAATTGCCCCAGCAACTGGCATTTGGCCATCAACGTGCTCTTCGTAGTACCCGTAGCCCCTGCACTGGAGTTCGATGCATGCTGAAGAACCTCTCGCTGACCGCCAAGCTTTCCCTAGTACCCGCCGTCGCCCTGGTCGGACTCGTGCTGTATGTGGTCTACACCTCGTTACAGCTCTCGGCAACCGACTCACGGCTGGTTCTGCTGGAGACCCGCAGCTATCCGACCCTGGAAAAAGCCGACGCGGTGATCTTCCAGTTCTCCCGCGTGCCGGCGTTGCTGAACAACGCAGTGGCGGCGGGCGAGCCGGGCATTCTCGACGAAGCGCGCGAGGTCCTGCAGCAGATCGACAGCCAGCAACAGGCCCTGGCGTCGCTGTTGAGCGAGCAGCGGCAGCAGCATCAGGCATTGAGCGACTGGCGCAAGGCGGTGCGCGACTATGCCGACAATGCACTCGCTGCGTCGACCAAGTTGATCGACGGCAGCGCCTCGTTCGACGACCTGCGACCCAGCCTGGATCGTATGGCCAGTGATCTGGCGCAGGCGCAGAAGCTCGGCAGCGACTTCCGCGCCCAGGCCTACGACGATTTCCAGCAGACCCTGGTGCAGACCCGCGAAGCCAACGCGGCGACCACCCGCCTGGGCATCATTCTCAGCCTGGTGCTGGTGGTGCTGGTCAGCCTCGGCGCCTGGCTGGTGATCCGCAGCGTGATGGTCAATATCCGCGGCGTGATCACCTCGCTGCAGTCGATCGCCCGCGGCGACGGCGATCTGACCCAGCGCGTGAACGTCGAGTCCAACGATGAGATCGGCGCGATGATCGAGCTGTTCAACAGCTTCCTCGACAAGCTGCAGCGCACCATCCGCCAGATCATCGAGGCCGCCAACCCGCTGGGCCAGGTTTCCAAGGAGCTGTACAAGCTCACCCAGGGTTCGGAAGAGAACGCCAAGTCGCAGCAGCACCACACCGATTCGATAACCCGCGACATCCTCACCATGACCGGCAGCATTCAGGAAGTCGCGCAGCGCTCGCGGCAGGCATCCGATGAAGCCAACTCTGCGGCGCGGCAGGCGGCCACTGCGCGCGAGCACGTCGGCAGCCTGTCGACCGGCATCAGTGACCTGGGCGACAGCGTGATGGGCGCGGTCAAGGCCATGGAACAACTGGAGGAAGAAACCCAGGAAGTCGGCTCGGTGCTGACCGTCATCCGCAGCATCGCCGAACAGACCAACCTGCTGGCACTCAACGCCGCCATCGAAGCCGCCCGCGCCGGCGAGCAGGGCCGCGGTTTTGCGGTCGTCGCAGACGAGGTGCGCAATCTGGCGCAGAAGACCGCGGCGTCCACCGCCGAGATCCAGCAGATCATCCAGCGCCTGCAGAACAGCGCCAACACCGTCCTCAACGTGATGACCAGCAATGGCGAGAAGTCCCGCGCCAGCATCGAGCGCTCCATCGAGGCCACTCAGCTGCTGGAAGCCATCGCCGGCACGGTCAACCAGATCGACGAACTCAACGCCGGCATCGCCCAGTTCACTCAGGAGCAGATCGGCCTGTCGAGTTCCATCAGACAAGAAACTCAAGTGTTGCAGCAGGACGCACAAGCAACCGCAAACGGCGCCGAAGCCACCGCCCGCCTTGGCGAGCAACTGGTGAGTACCGGAGACCACCTGCGCGCGGCTACGGGCCAATTCCGTGTTTAACGATTTTCTGGAGCATCCAATGACTGCACTTCGTGTCGCCGGTCTGGCAGCTATCTGCCTGGCCGTCACCCCTGCCTTCGCCCTCGAACAGGGTGAACATCGCTTCAACGGTTTCGGTACCGTCGGTTTCACCCACCTCAGCGGCGAAGATGACGGTCGCAGCTACGGCATCCAGGGCCAGACCAACGATTCCTGGCGCGGCGATCAGCTGTCCAAGTTCGGCGCGCAGCTGAGCTACGGCATCACCGACACCCTGGGGGTGACTGTTCAGGCCACGGCCAAGGCGCAACAGGACGAGTGGAAAGCCAACCTGGAATGGGCCTACCTGTCGCTGCAGGCCAACGACCAGCTGATGCTCCGCGCCGGCCGCCTGCGCAGCCCGGTCTACATGTATTCCGAAAGCCTCGACGTCGGCTACAGCTACCCCTGGCTGCGCCTACCCGACGAGGTCTACAGCCAGGTCCAGGTGACCAACTACGAAGGCGTCGATGCGGTCTACACCGTGCCGCTGTCGTACGGCTCGGTGACCTTCCAGGTCGCCGGCGGTCAGGCGAAGAACCGCGACTACTACGCCTACGACGAGCAGTTCGATATCGACTACGGCAACCTGTTCGGCGCCAGCGTCAGCCTGGCTACCAACGATTTCGGCATGCTGCGCATCGGTTATGTCGAGGCGGATATCAAGACCGACATCAATGGCACCGTCGACGCAACCGCTGCCGGTTTCAGCGCCAACGAGTCCCTTTCGTTGCTGGATCTGGACAAAGAAAAAGGCAAGTTCACTTCGATCGGCTACCAGTACGACAACGGCACCTGGGTCAGCAGCAACGAGTGGACCTCGCGCATGATCGAGAACGATGACATGGAAGCGATCGACTCCTTCTACCTGATGGGCGGCCGTCGTTTCGGCGACTTCCTGCCGCATGTCACCTACGCACAGCTGGACGACAACGGTGGCCGTCAGAGCTCCTGGACCCTGGGCTTGAACTACCAGGCCGCACCGACCGTGGTGGTGAAGGGCGAGTACAAGCGCGTCGATACCAAGAATGGCTATGACGGCGTGTTCACTCGTAGCGCTCAAGAGGTCTTCGACAACGCCGTCGGGATTGCCCCGGCCCGCAACTACGACGGCGACATCGTTTCCGTCGGCGTCGATTTCGTATTCTGAGGAGCGTCCCGATGAAAGCATCCATTCGCATCCTCGGCGCTGCCGCGCTGTTCGGCCTGGCTTCGCTGGCTCAGGCCGAGGTCGCCGTGATCGTCAATCCCGGCGCAGCCAAGGCACCGTCACAGTCCGAGGTCGCCAACATCTTCCTGGGCAAGGACAAGTCCTTGAAGGGCGTCGACCAGGCGGGCTGGAACCCGGCCAAGGAAGCCTTCTATGCCGGCGTGACCAGCAAGAACGAGTCGCAGCTCAAGTCCTATTGGTCGGGCCTGATCTTCACCGGCAAGGGCCAGCCGCTACCGAGCGTCGCCGATGACGCCGCAGTAGTGGCCAGGGTCGCGGCCGAAGCCGATGCCATCGGCTACGTCGACAGCGCGGCCGTCAATGACTCGGTCAAGGTCCTGTTCACCCTGCCCTGAGCTCGATGACGAAGCAAAGGAGCCGGCCCCGGTGGCCGGCTTTTTCATGCCCGCGTTTCACCGCAACAGCGCGAAACATGAGGCTGACCCTGATCAGCTCCCCCCCCCCTTGAGCTGACTAGACTTACGTCCAATTGGGTCCGACTGACCTGCAGCCCACCATTAACAAAAAATGGAAGCCAACCATGAGCACACCCGACGCTGGGAAGACGGCTGTACTGCAGAACATCCACGGCACCATGGAGTTTCTGCGCAAGTACGCTCCGTTCAACCAGATGGAGCCGGCCCACCTGGCCTACCTGGTGGAGAACTGTGCGCTGCGCTTCTATGCCGAAGGCGATTGCATCATTTCCCCCGAAGACGGCGTGGTGCAGCAGTTCTATATCGTCAAGCAGGGCCGCGTGCATGGTCAGCGCCCGCATACCGCCAAGCGCGGCACCGACACCACCTTCGAGGTCATCGTGGGCGAATGCTTCCCGATGGCCGCGCTCATGGGCGAACGGGCGACCCGCACCGCGCATCTGGCCGCCGAAGACACCTTCTGCTTCCTGCTCGGCAAGCCCGCCTTCGTCCAACTGGTGTCCAAGTCTCCGGTGTTCCGTGATTTCGCCATGCGCGGCGTCAGCAGCCTGCTCGATCTGGTCAACCAGCAGGCGCAGATGCGCGCGGTGGAAAACCTCGGCGAGCAGTACTCGCTCGAAACAAGCATCGGCGAGCTGGCGCTTCACCACCCGGTGTCCTGCCTGCCGTCCAAGCCGATCAACGAGGCGGTCGCGATGATGCAGGAGAGCAATGTCGGCAGCATCGTCATCGTCGATGAAGCTTTGCACCCGCAAGGCATCTTCACACTGCGCGATCTGCGACGGGTAATCGGTACCGGCACCACCGACCTGAGCCAGCCGATCTCCCAGTTCATGACGCACGATCCGTTCTACCTGCCGCCGGACGCCACAGCCTTCGACGCGGCGATCGCCATGACCGAACGGCACATCGCCCATGTTTGCGTGGTGGAGAATGGCCTGCTGCGTGGCGTAATTTCCGAGCGCGACCTGTTTTCCCTGCAGCGCGTGGATCTGGTGCACCTGGCGCAGACCATCCGTCACGCCGATCGCGTCGATGCGCTGGTGGTCATCCGCGATCGCATCAAGCAACTGGTCGACAACATGCTCGCCCACGGCGCCTCGTCGACGCAGATCACCCATATCGTCACGCTGCTCAATGATCACACCGTATGCCGGGTGATTGAGCTGGCCATCCAGCACATTGGCGATCCGGGCGTGCCCTTCACCTGGCTGTGTTTCGGCAGCGAAGGCCGCCAGGAGCAGACCCTGTACACCGACCAGGACAACGGCATCCTCTTCGAGGCCGCCGACGCCGCGGAGGCCGCGCATATCCGCGGACGTCTGCTGCCGCTCGCCGAACGCATCAACCGTGACCTAGACACCTGCGGTTTCACGCTGTGCAAAGGCAACATCATGGCCAGCAACCCGCAGCTGTGCCTGTCGCGCCAGGAATGGAGCCGCCGCTTCAGCTCCTTCGTGCGCGAGGCAACGCCGGAAAATCTGCTCGGCAGCACCATCTATTTCGATCTGCGTAGCATCTGGGGGCCTTCGGAAGGCTGCGAACAGCTGCGCCGCGACCTGCTCGAGGAAATCAACGACAACCGCCTGTTCCAACGCATGATGGCCGAAAACGCCTTGCGTCATCGCCCGCCGGTGGGCCGCTTCCGTGATTTCGTCGTGGCGCGCAAGGGCGAAGGCAAAGACACGCTCGACCTCAAGGTGCAGGGCCTGACACCCTTCGTCGATGGCGCCCGCCTGCTTGCACTGAGCAACGACATCGACACCTGCAACACCCTCGAGCGGCTGCGCAAGCTGGTGGAGAAAGGCGTCATCGAAGCGAAGGATGGCGCGGCCTATGAAGAGGCCTACCACTTCATCCAGCAGACTCGTATGCAGCACCATCAACAGCAGGCACGCGATGGACTGCCCTATTCCAACCGCCTGGATCCGGATACTCTCAACGTGCTGGACCGCCGAATCCTGCGCGAGTCCTTCCGCCAGGCCCAGCGGTTACAGGCCAGTCTCGCGGTGCGCTATCAACTATGAGTATGTTCTGGTTCAACCCCCGCGGTCCGAAGCTGCCTCCCGAGCAGCAGCAACGTGTTGCCGAGCTGGCGCGCCCGCTGCCGCCACAGGCGGTCCCGTTGCGGCAGCAGCGTTTGGTGGTGCTGGATCTGGAAACCACCGGGCTGCACCTCAAGCGCGACCTGGTCATCGCCATCGGCGCAGTGGTCATCGAAGACGGCGCCATCGACTATTCCCAGCAGTTCGAATGCACCCTCTGCCGTCAGGTCAAGGTCACTGAAAGCGTACTGATCCACGGGATCGCCCCGAGCGAGCTGGCCAACGGCTTGCCACCGTCCGAAGCGCTGCTCAGTTTCATGGAGTTCGCCGCGGGCAGCGTCATCCTCGCCTTTCACGCGCCCTTTGATCAGCGCATGCTAGGTCGCGCGTTGAAGAACGAACTGGGCTACTCGCTGGAACACACCTTCCTCGATGTGGCCGACCTGGCGCCCATGCTGTTTCCCGAGGCGATGATCCATCGCGGCGGGCTGGATCACTGGCTCGACTACTTCAACATCCATATCCCTCAGCGGCACAACGCCTCCGCCGATGCCATGGCCACCGCGGAAATCGCTCTGATCCTGATGAATCGCGCACAACGCGTGGGTCTGACCAGCTTAGACGAGCTGGCTCAGCGGCTGCGCTGCTGGCAACGCGCGCGCAAGGCGGCCTTCAACTCGATCTGAACGGGCTGGGTGGCAGTTCACTGCCTAGGTGATGCCGACGGCTGCTTGCGACAGAACGGAGCAGCGTCTACCGGGCTGGTTGTCAGACGCATATGCCGGCTACTCGGCCCCATTGCGGAACCGATCAATTCCTCTTCGCGGCGCGCATCAGATAATGCTGATGCGCGGAACCCGCAGCTCGTAGGCGTTCGGTTAACGCCCGGCCTCACAAATAGCCTGATAAAGCGGTGAATCGGCTTCCAGCTCGGTAAGCGTTTCGATCTTCGCCTGGCCGGCTTCATTCAGTCTGAACATCGCCCGCTCGGTGCAGATCAGCTGATAGCTGGCGCTCTTCACGATCGACGTCAGGTGTTGCTTCTCGAAACGGTACAGCACGAAGCGGCCGAGACGGCCCTGTTCGGTGTCCTGCACCTGAGCGTTCGCGCCGTCCAGCACCGTATAGGCCAGCGGCATCGGATAGATCATCGTCCACGGGCGCCAGAGCATTTCGCCCTCTTCGCTCATGACCACCAGCGATCCCTCCGGCAGACGTGCTTGCTTGGTTTCGAACCAGGTGTACTCGTAATGGATGGTGTAACTCAGCATGCCCAGACCGGCGCAGACGGGAATGATCCATTTCGGCAGTCGCTTACGCGTCAGTGAGCGCAACAGCAGGCCGATACCGGCTCCCGCCACACCGGCGACGATTGCCGCGATTAGATGCCAGAACATATACAACTCCCCCTAAAAAAATCGGGCTTCCATATGGAAGCCCGACTTCTACCTCAACCTTGTGTCAGAGCAGGTCTGACGTCCGGCTGCATTATCAGTTAGTGATCAAGCGCAACGCCAGCACCCTTCGGGGTACGAACGCTCTCGACCAGATCCTGAATCTCCTGCGGCGGAGCTTCGGTAGCCATCGAAACAGCATAGGCAACAGCGAAGTTCAGCACGGCACCCACGGCACCGAAGGCCTGCGGGGAGATGCCCATCCACCACTGATCGGGCGTGTTCGGGATGCTTGCAGTGCCAGGGATGAAGAACCAGCCCAGGTACAGGAAGATGTACACGGCGGTGGAGATCACACCAACCAACATCCCTGCAACAGCACCCTTGCTGTTCACGCGCTTGGAGAAGATACCCATCATCAGTGCCGGGAACAGGCTCGCTGCCGCAAGACCGAACGCCAGCGCCACCACCTGCGCGGCGAAGCCCGGTGGATTCAGACCCAGCCAGGTTGCCAGCAGAATCGCTGCCGTCATGGACAGACGAGCGGCCAGCATTTCGTTCTTCTCGCTGATCTTCGGATTGATGAGTGTCTTGATCAGGTCATGACTGATGGCAGACGAAATCGCCAGCAGCAGACCCGCAGCAGTCGAGAGCGCAGCAGCGATAGCACCCGCAGCGATCAGACCGATGACCCAGCCCGGCAGGTTGGCGATTTCCGGGTTGGCCAGAACGATGATGTCATTGTTCACGGTCAGCTCGTTGCCGGTCCAGCCACGCTCAGTAGCGGTCGGAGTAAAGGCGGCGTTGGCGTCGTTGTACATCTGCACACGACCGTCGGCGTTCTTGTCTTCCCACTTGATCAGACCGGTACGCTCCCAGGTCTGCACCCACTCAGGACGATCTTCGTAGCGGATCGCTTCGGCAGCCGGGCCTTCCGGATAGATGGTGTTCACCAAGTTCAAACGCGCCATCGAGCCAACCGCCGGGGCGGTGAGGTACAGCAGGGCGATGAAGACCAGGGTCCAGCCAGCAGACCAGCGGGCATCAGCTACCTTCGGTACGGTGAAGAAGCGAATGATTACGTGCGGCAGACCAGCGGTACCAATCATCAGCGACAGAGTGAACAGGAACATGTTCAGCTTGTTGTCGACGTCGGCGGTGTAGGCAGTGAAGCCCAGATCGGTCACGACCTGATCCAGCTTGTCCAGCAGCGGAATACCGGACTCTACGTGAGTACCGAACATGCCGAACATCGGGATCGGGTTGCCAGTCAGCTGCATGGCAATGAACACGGCCGGAATGGTGTAGGCAATGATCAGTACCACGTACTGCGCCACCTGGGTGTAGGTGATGCCCTTCATGCCGCCGAATACCGCGTAGGCGAATACGATGGCAGCAGCAATCCAGATACCAGCGGAGTTGCTCACTTCCAGGAAGCGGGAGAATGCCACGCCAGCACCAGCCATCTGACCGATTACGTAGGTAACGGAGATGAGGATGAGACAGACCACAGCAGTCAGGCGAGCGCCACGGCTGTAGAAGCGGTCACCGATAAAGTCCGGCACAGTGAACTTGCCGAACTTGCGCAGGTAGGGCGCCAGCAGCATGGCCAGCAGCACGTAGCCACCGGTCCAGCCCATCAGGTAGACGGAAGTGGCATAACCACCGGAGGCGATCAGACCCGCCATGGAAATGAAGGAAGCTGCAGACATCCAGTCTGCCGCCGTTGCCATGCCGTTGGTGACCGGATGAACACCACCACCAGCGACATAGAACTCTTTAGTTGACCCGGCGCGAGCCCAGACCGCGATCCCGATATAAAGCAGGAACGAGGCGCCCACGAACATCATGTTGATCCAATATTGGCTCATTGTGGTTACTCCTCAACCCCGAATTCCTTGTCCAGTTTGTTCAGCCGCCACGCGTAGTGGAAGATGATCAAAATGAACGTGATGATCGAACCCTGTTGAGCGAACCAGAAGCCTAGATCCGTGCCCCCGACGGGGATGCCGGAGACCAGCGGGCGCAGGAGGATACCGAAACCATATGAGACGAGAGCCCAGACCACCAAGCTCCAAGTGATAAGGCGAACATTCGCCTTCCAGTACGCAGCAGCATTTTCTTTATCGTTGTCGGCCATTGACGTTCTCCGCCTTATTTTTATTGCGTGTGAAGGGAACCCACATCCTGAATTTAACAGGGGTGGGTTAATGAATGAAAGCCCCGACTTTAGTCTGACGAACAACAAGAGAAGACCAATTCAGTCGCTGGAAGCCCCCTGGTGAGAGGGTCTCAGGTGGCCAAGAGCCATTGTGCAGCCCGCTCGCCGTAACCTTCGCGGCAGACGGTTTTGACGCCGACCGGTGCGGCGGGGTGACGCGGAGACTCGCACCGAGGTCGAACGAATCGCTGGCGCACTTGCGAGACCGGTCGGTCACGTGGCTCATATGCACCAGATGATCAAATAACAAATAAATAAAAGCCCGGATTTAAATAAATAAAGATGCAGCCTTATATATTGGCAACTCAACTTCTTAATTATCGTTAATCCCCAAAACGCAAATAACGGCAATCAAGCTATCGCTTATATATTTCCTGCGGATTGCAAGCGCTATTTTGCGAACCCATTCTCTCGGGCAGGGTTTCGATCAGGCGGGCGCGTTCCAGACCGTCAGCGTTCGGGCAACAGCCGAAGCGGATCTCGCCGCCTGGGTGGTTGCCAGTATCAAGCAGGTACTCGGTCAGCCCAGGAGCGGGAGGAAGATGGCGCATGGTGGCTCATGCCGCAGGTGAGGAGGTGCGATCGCTGGAATACCCAGGACCGGGCCGGAGGCGAGGCCGTCCGGCCCGGATGGTCGCGGGCTGGCAATGCCGCGCTAGCAGGTCGGGCGACCCGCCGTGTACTTCTCGGTTGGATAGATCGCCGCGTTGAGATCACGAATCGTCTCGGCGCCGATCAACAACGGGTAACTGAAGTGCCTGCGGTCGGTGAGGTTGACCTCGACCTCACGCTGGCGATCGCCAATGCACAGCTGCATGCCGATCACTGGTCGCTCAGCCCGTGGCGGCTCGCTGTCGGGATCGACATCGCCGGCCTCTTCCGCGCGCGTCTTGATTCGACTGATGCCGAGCAGGCGCTGCTCATAAAGGGTGTCATCCGCGCCATCGACGGCCAGGCGGAAACGCACCCAGTCCTCGCCATCTCGCTTGAACTGCTCGATATCGCGCGCTGACAGGGATGCGGTCATGGCACCGGTATCCATCTTGGCGGGAAGGGTCTTGCCGATCTCCGCGACCTTGATGTGTTCATAACGTCCATAAAGGGTGGGCTCGTCGGCAAAAGCGGGTAGCGCCAACAGCCCGACGAGGAAAAGAACACGAGACAAAACAACCTCCTGGGAGCGAGTAATGGACAAATTTCGATCAGGTCGATGCCTTGGGGTTCCGTCTGGCGGTCTTGCAAAACGTTTCACCGTGCAGGCGTACAGCCATCTCGGTGCCCGCCAACCGGCGCGTGCAACGTCGGCCTGATAGACTGCAGGCCGTTCCCCGTCCGAAGATCCTTCCCGTGCCCAGTACCGCCTTTTCTTCCCTGCCCCTTTCTGCCGCCATGCTGGCGAACCTCGAAGCCCTCGGCTACGCGGCGATGACGCCGATCCAGGCGCAGAGCCTGCCGGTCATGCTCAAGGGCCACGACCTGATCGCTCAGGCCAAGACCGGCAGTGGAAAGACCGCCGCATTCGGCATCGCCCTGCTCGACCCGCTCAATCCGCGTTATTTCGGCTGCCAGGCGCTGGTCCTGTGCCCGACGCGCGAGCTGGCCGACCAGGTCGCCAAGGAGCTGCGGCGGCTGGCGCGCGCGGCGGACAACATCAAGATCCTCACGCTGTGCGGCGGCGTCTCCATCGGACCGCAGATCGCTTCGCTGGAGCATGGCGCGCACGTCATCGTCGGCACGCCGGGCCGGGTCCAGGAACATCTGAGGAAAGGCACGCTGAAACTCGACGGGCTGAACACTCTGGTGCTCGATGAAGCCGATCGCATGCTGGACATGGGCTTCTACGACGCCATCGCCGACATCATCGGCCAGACACCGGCCAAGCGGCAGACCCTGCTGTTCTCGGCCACCTACCCCGCCGGCATCAAGCAGCTGTCCGCAAGCTTCATGCGCGACCCGCAGCAAGTGCGTGCCGAAGCCCTGCATGACGATGCACAGATCGAACAGCGCTTCTACGAAATCGACCCCGAGCAGCGCATGGACGCGGTCATGCGCCTGCTCGCCAGCTTCCGACCGGAAAGCTGCGTGGCTTTCTGCTTCACCAAGCAGCAGTGCCAGGAGCTGGTCGATCACCTGATTGCCAACGGCATCTCGGCCATGGCGCTCAATGGCGATCTGGAGCAGCGTGACCGCGACCAGGTGCTGGCGATGTTCGCCAACCGCAGCCTCTCGGTGCTGGTGGCGACCGATGTCGCCGCGCGCGGCCTGGATATCGATGCGCTGGACATGGTGATCAACGTCGAGCTGGCCCGCGACCCGGAGATACATGTACACCGGGTCGGTCGGACCGGCCGCGCCGGTAATCAGGGCCTGGCCATGAGCCTGGTCGCCCCGGCCGAAGCCCATCGCGCGCAAGCCATCGAAAAGCTGCAGCAGGCACCGCTCAACTGGCAGCCACTGGACGGGCTCAAGGCCAAGACCGGCGCGCCATTGCAACCACCGATGGCGACTCTGTGCATTGGAGCGGGCCGCAAGGACAAGCTGCGCCCGGGCGACATCCTCGGTGCACTGACGGGTGATGCCGGCATCCCCGGGACCCAGGTCGGCAAGATCGCCATCTTCGACTTCCAGGCGTTCGTCGCTGTCGAGCGCGGCGTCGCCAAGCAGGCACTCAAACGCCTGAACGAAGGTAAGATCAAGGGCCGCTCGCTAAAGGTCCGCGTCCTCTGAGAAGGTTCGCCTGCTGCTGAACGCGCGTATCCGGGCCGACCTTCTCCGGCCCGGATGATTGAACGCACGAGCCGGCCGTGACAGTGTTCGTGGCAGCTTCGTCCAATCTGGCCTCCCCCAACGGAACGCTCCATGCCGCAACCCTCGCTCAGCCAGTTTTTACGTCGCCTGTGGGCGCTGGAGAAGTTCGGCTACAGCCTGCGCGTACTGATCGCCATGGCCGGCAGCATGGGTCTGAGCTGGTATCTCGGGCAGCCGACACTGATCATTCCGCTGTTCCTCGGCATCATCGCCAGCGCCCTGGCGGAAACCGACGACAGCTGGCTGGGCCGTCTCAATGCATTGCTGGTGACGCTGCTGTGCTTCAGCATCGCCGCCGTCGCCGTCGAACTGCTGTTCCCATACCCCTGGCTGTTCGTCGCCGGCCTGGCGCTTTCCACCTTCGCGCTGGTCATGCTCGGTGCGCTCGGTGAGCGCTACGGGGCCATTGCCCAGGCCACCCTGATTCTCGCGATCTACAGCATGATCGCGGCCGATCAGCGCGATGGCGCACTGCAGCATCTGTGGCGCGATCCCATGCTGCTGGTGGCGGGTGCGGCCTGGTACGGCCTGCTGTCGGTGGGCTGGAACGCGCTGTTCGCCCATCAGCCGGTGCAGCAGAGTCTGGCGCGGTTGTACCGCGAGCTGGGCCTGTATTTTCGCTACAAGGCCGCATTGTTCGAGCCGGTGCGTCAGCTGGACGTGGAACAGCGCCGCCTGGAACTTGCGCAGCAGAACGGCCGGGTCGTAAGCGCGCTCAACGCAGCCAAGGAGACGCTGCTGAATCGCCTGGGCAACGGCCGCGGCGGCGGCAAGATCAATCACTACCTCAAGCTATATTTCCTCGCCCAGGATCTGCACGAGCGGGTCAGCTCGTCGCATTATCCCTACCAGGCGCTGGCCGAGGCCTTCTACCACAGCGATGTGCTGTTTCGCTGCCAGCGCCTGTTGCGGCTGCAGGCCAGCGCCTGCGTCGACCTCGGCGAGGCCATCCAGATGCGCCAGGTGTTTCGCTACAGCGAGGCCAACGGGCAGGCGCTGGAGGACCTGCAGGCCTCGCTGGAGCACCTGCGTGAGCAGAACAATCCGGCCTGGCGCGGCCTGCTGCGCTCGTTGCGCGCGCTGTCAGGCAACCTTTCCACGCTGCAGCGCCAGCTCGCCAGCGCCAGCGACCCCGGCACCCTGGAAGGCGAGCAGGACAGCAGCCTGCTGGACCGCCAACCGCAGTCCCTGCGCGAGGCAGTCAATTGCATTCGCCTGCAGCTGACGCCGACTTCGCTGCTGTTCCGCCACGCCCTGCGCATGACCATCGCTCTGGTCTGCGGCTACGCGGTGCTGCACGCCATCCATCCCGAACAGGGTTACTGGGTGCTGCTGACCACGGTCTTCGTCTGCCAACCAAACTACGGCGCCACGCGAATCAAGCTGGTGCAACGCATCAGCGGCACGTTGCTCGGCCTCATCGCCGGCTGGGCACTGTTCGATCTGTTCCCCAGCCAGCCGATCCAGGCCTTGTTCGCGGTGGTCGCCGGCGTGGTGTTCTTCGCCACCCGCAGCACGCGCTACACCCTAGCCACGGCGGCGATCACGCTGATGGTGCTGTTCTGCTTCAACCAGGTTGGCGATGGCTACGGACTGATCTGGCCCCGGCTGTTCGATACCCTGCTCGGCAGCCTGATCGCCGCCGCCGCGGTGTTCCTCATCCTGCCGGACTGGCAGGGTCGTCGCCTTAATCAGGTGGTCGCCAACACCCTCAGCTGCAACAGCGACTACCTGCGCCAGATCATGCGTCAGTACGACAGCGGCAAACGCGACGACCTCGCCTATCGCCTGGCCCGGCGCAACGCCCACAACGCTGATGCGGCGCTGTCCACCACGCTGTCGAACATGCTGCTGGAGCCCGGACACTTCCGCAAGGATGCCGAAACCGGCTTCCGCTTTCTGATCCTCTCGCACACCTTGCTCAACTACCTCTCCGGCCTTGGCGCCCATCGCGAGAGCCTGCCGGACGACGCCAGCGATGCCCTGCTGGAGCGCGCCGCGCAGCAACTGGCGACCAGCCTCGACGACCTGGCCAGCGCGCTGGCGCAGAACAAGCCTGTCGCCATCTACAGCGAAGATGAAGAGGCGCTGGCGCAACAGCTGGAGCAGACCCCGGACGAGATGGACGATGCCCACCGTCTGGTGCAGACCCAGCTGGGGCTCATCTGCCGGCAGCTGGCACCGCTGCGCAGCATGGCCTCCCACCTGATCAAGCAGCAACCGGCAGGCCAGGGACAGGATTCGCGCTAGTGGCAAGGCGCAGCAACGCAGTATCGGGGCCATGGGCGTCGAAATTGACCAGCTGAACTTACCAAAAAGGCCACTAAGGCAACGCCGCGGGGACCGGCATTCCGTGCCGCACGAAGATCATCGCGTAGCTGCCATCCTCGACCATCGCAGCGATCTCCCGATTGAAGGTAGCGATGACATCGCTCAGCCGAGGATGGTCGCTGCGCACCACCAGCGACAGCTCCACGCGACGAAACTCGCCCGGCACGAAGCGGAGTGCATCCCGCTCATGTCCCAGTTCGCGCTCGAGGTGGAACAACGCAGTACGCTCGTCCTCCAGCGTCAGGTCGACGCGCCCGGCAATCACCATCTTTGCCGCCTGGACGAAGTTGGCGGCATAGCCCTTCTGCAGGCGCGTATCCTCGTTCAGCTCGTCGCTGTACATGTAGCCCCGGCTCAGCACGATGGGATGGCCAACCAGGCTGTCGAGCCCGTCGTAGCGGAAATTGCTCTCGCGACGCTGGACCCAGCGCATCCGGTTGCTCAGAAACGGGCGTGAGCTGAGCGTGTAGTCGACGCGCTTGACCGTCGGCCAGCCGTTGATCATGTCGTAGCTGCCGTTGCGCACACCCAGCAAAGCGCGCTCCCAGGGCACTTCGATGTATTCCACCTGATAACCCCCACGCCCGAGCGCGGTGCGGATGAGCTCGACCGACAACCCTTCACCGGGCAGGCTGCGATCGGTGTAAGGCGGCCAGACGTTGCCGGCCAGACGAAGCACTTCGGCCGGCAACGATGCGCTTGCCAGCAGCAATATCAACCCGATGACCCGCCGTGTGCCCGTCAAATTCTCTCGCTCTTCTGGCGAAACGCTATCAGCTCCAATCAAAGCACAAAGCCCGCCAGTTGACGCCAGCGTCTCGTCGGATGTCGGGCTGCATCGGAAGCGCGGCAGGAGTACCATCGCGCGTTTTCCGACGAGGTAAGCGCTGGTGCAGACTGACGTGGTGGTAATCGGTGCCGGTGCGGCCGGTCTAATGTGCGCCTTCACCGCCGCTGCACGGGGCCGCCAGGTCTTGCTGCTGGACCACGCCAACAAGGCCGGCAAGAAAATCCTCATGTCCGGTGGCGGCCGCTGCAACTTCACCAATCTGTACACCGAGCCGTCGAATTTCCTCTCCAGCAACTCGCACTTCTGCAAGTCGGCGCTGGCGCGCTACACCCAGTGGGACTTCATCGAGATGGTCAGCCGTCACGGCGTGCCCTATCACGAGAAGAAGCTCGGTCAGCTGTTCTGCGATAACAAGTCCAGCGACATCCTCGAGATGCTGCTGGACGAATGCGCGCAGGCCGGCGTGGATCTGCGTCTGGACACCCCGGTCGAGTCGATCGAGAAGCATGCTGAGGGATATCTGCTGCACACCGGCATCGGCCCGGTGCGCTGCCAATCGCTGGTAATCGCCACCGGCGGCCTGTCGATTCCGACCCTCGGCGCCAGCGGCTTCGGTTATCAGATCGCGCGGCAGTTCGGCCACAACGTGCTGCCGACACGCGCTGGACTGGTGCCTTTCACCATCACCGAGCCGCAGCTCAAGACGATCTGCACCGACCTGTCCGGCACCTCGGTGGAGGATTGCCTGGTCAGCTGCGCCGGCCAGAGCTTTCGCGAGAACATCCTGTTCACCCATCGCGGACTCTCCGGCCCGGCGATCCTGCAGATCTCGTCCTACTGGCAACCGGGAGATGTGGTGCACATCAACCTGCTGCCGCATCTAGACCTCGGCGAGTGGCTGGCGGCGCAGAAGCAGGAGCGTCCCAATGCGGAGCTGAAAACGCTGCTCGGCGAGGTCTTCACACGCAAGATGGCCGGGCTGCTCTGCGAGCACTGGTTCGTATCCAAACCGCTGAAGCAATACGTACCCAGCGAACTGGAAGCGATTGCCGAGAAGCTCGCGGACTGGCAGCTGGTACCGGCCGGCACCGAAGGGTATCGCACGGCAGAGGTGACGCTGGGCGGGGTAGATACGCGGGAAGTGTCATCCAAGACCATGGAATCGCAGAAATCAGCAGGGCTGTATTTCATCGGCGAGGTGCTGGACGTTACCGGCCACCTGGGTGGTTTCAACTTCCAGTGGGCTTGGGCATCGGCCTACGCCGCAGGCCAGTTCGCCTAGCCTGCGCGACGCCGAATCGACGATCTACTCGTTAGCCTGGTTGGACGGCGGCGAGATCTCCCGCGGCCCGGCGGGATCGGTCGCCGTGTTCTGGTATTCCTGCTGGTTGCGGGTGTTGTTGTCCAGTGCCGATCTTTCGTCATCCGGCGAGCAACCGGCCAGAGCCAGCGCGGTCAGCGCACCGGCGAATGCAAATTTCCACTTCATCGCTGTCTCCTGCTGAAGGCACCCCGCAGTTAGCGCGGAGTGCCCGGATCAGGTGGTGCCGAACTTACTGCGAAGTACCGGTGCCAGTGCTCGGCGCGGTGCCGGAGCCGGACTCGGTGCCCAGGCCGCTGCCGTTGTCGGCTGGCGGAGTTGCCATGCCACCGGAGGTGCCGGTACCAGTTCCGGTGCTCGGCGCAGTGCCGGTCCCGGTGCCGGTGTCTGCAGGCGGAGTGGTGGTATCAGTGGAGGGTGCGGCAGGCTGCTCGGTAGTCGCCGGCGGCGGGGTCGGCTCGCGCTCGCGATCTTCATCCGGGCCGCAACCGACCAACAGGAGCCCGAGCACGGGGGGCAGCAGATAGGTAAGACGCATGGTTAACCTCCTTCAGAGTGGTCCGGCAGTGGCCGGCGAATTCTTGAATCCAGCAGATTCACAGAAGGTTGACCCCCGTTTGCCGCAAGAGTGCCCTGACCGCCCCGTCAGAGCCCCCCCACCGATCGGCTCGACGGACGTCGTGATCGTTACGCGACCGCCGGCTGCGCGGGACGCAGCCGCCAGAGCCCGTCGACACAGCGCTCGCCGTCGAACAATGCCTGAAGTTCCGTAGCCGGCCGCGGACGGCTGAACCAATAGCCTTGCACCAGCTGGCAGCCCTCGGCCACGAGAAACGCCACCTGCTCGGGGTGCTCCACGCCTTCGGCAACGACAGCCAGCCCCAGGCTCTGGCCAAGGCCGATGACGGCGCGACTGATCGCCACCGAGTCGGCATCGTCCGGTGCGGCGGCAATGAAGCTGCGATCGACCTTTAGCACATGCAGCGGGTAACGTTTGAGGTAACCGAGCGAACAATAGCCAGTACCGAAGTCGTCCAGCGCCAGGCGAACACCCAGCGCGGCAATCTCGTGCAGCGCGCCCATCATCAGCTCGCTGTCCTGCATCAAAAGCGTCTCGGTGATCTCCAGCAGCAGGCTCGCGGGCGGCAGGCCGGTTTCACGCAGCACACGGGCCAGCAGCGCGGCGAAACCGGGCTGCTGCAGCTGACGAATCGACAGGTTGACCGCGCAGTACAGCTGGCTCTGACCCGCCTGCTGCCAGCGACGCACCTGACAGCAGGCCTCGCGCAGCACCCACTCACCAACCCGGACGATCTCGCGCGATTCTTCCAGCACCGGAATGAACTCATTGGGCGCCACCGGCTGGTTATTGAAGCGCCAGCGCAGCAGCGCTTCAACGCCGACCAGATAGGGTTGATCGCCTGCTACACGGCAGATCGGCTGATAGTGCAAGGTGAATTCGCGGCGCGTCAGCGCCTGCGCCAGTGCGCTCTCGAGCTCCAGCTGGCGCGCCGCCTTGGAATGCAGGCCTTCGCAGAACAGCGCGAATTGGTCCTTGCCGGCGCTCTTGGCCCGGTACAGCGCCAGATCAGCCGCCTGCAGCGCGTTCAGCGCCTGGCCGTCACGCTGCAAGGGCGCGATGCCGATGCTGGCGCTGACCGACAGCGTTCGCTCGCCGAGCTGCAGCGGCTGACGCAGCGCGACCAGCATCCGTTGCGCCACACGCTCGGCATCGGCCTCGCAGGCCAGATCGCCGAGCAGGGCGACGAACTCATCGCCGCCGAAGCGTGCTAGGTGATCGCCGGGGCGCAGGCAGCGCAGCAAGCGCTGCGCCACCTCGACCAGCACCTGGTCGCCGGCGCCATGCCCGAGACTGTCGTTGATCAGCTTGAAGCGGTCCAGGTCCACGAACAGCAGCGCGGCAGCGCGTCCATGGGGACGCTGCTGCACCTCCTTGAGCAGCTCCTCGAGGTGCAGGCGGTTGGCCAGGCCAGTCAGCGCATCGTGACGTGCCGCGTGACGCAAGCAGTCTTCGGCGGCCTTGCGCGCGCTGATGTCGGTCTGCGAACCGGCCATGCGCAAGGTCCCCAGCTCGCAGCGTTCGGCCACACCGCGCACCAGCACCCAGAGGTACTCACCGCGCTCGGTACGGACGCGGTACTCGTGAACCAGCGAAGGGCTGCGGCCGTTAAGGTGGTCGGCGATGGCCTCGCGCAACCCGGGCAGATCGTCCGGGTGCACCCGTTCGAACCAGCTGCGGCTGCAGTAGCTGGGTTGTGCTGGCATTGCCAGCATGGCGGTCCAGCGCTCGGAAAGGTGCAGCCGGTCATGCTCGACGTCCCACTCCCAGATGCCGTCTTCGGAGCCGCGCAACGCGCGCGTCAGGCGCGCTTCACTGTCCTCCAGCGCATGTCGCTGCGCCGCACTGTAGGTGTCGATGGCGAGAATCATGTCGAAGAAAACGATCTTCAGCAGGCTGTCGTAAATCGCATGCTGCTCGTCGTCGCCTACGAGGGCGCGCAGCATTTCCGACAGATAGAGGCGGTAAGCCCCGAGATACCACTCCAGGTTGACGCCGACGCGCTGATGCACCAGCCCGACCAGCAGGCGATCACGCACATAGTCGCGCTCATATGGCCCGTTCCAGAGGCGGCGGTAGTACTCCTGCTGGCGCTGCTTGAGGCGTGTCAGACCGGCACGATCGCTGCGCATCGCTGACGGCTGGCCGAAGTCGGCAAGGTGTTCGTAAAGTTTTTCGATGAAGACCCGATGCGCCGGCTCGAGCTCAGCCGCCGCCCGGTTAAGGCGCAGCGCGTCGCTAGCTTGCCATTGCAGGAAACGCTTGCGCGTAAGGATCTGGTCGAGGCCCAGCCCGACTCGTTGCAACAGCGCCTTCAGCTCGTCTTCCATGCCTTTCCCGATGCGATGGCCCGCCCGGCGCGCCCACCTTCGCTTGGCTTTCTGCCAGTCAGGGGCGACGATCAGGTGTGGTACCAGTTGATGCCATAAAGCCATCTAGGGTCGCAGTGGCGCTTCGTCGCAATATTGATGCAAGTCAGCGAAGCGATGGGTCCGGGGACAGACGATAGTCGGGCTGCCGAGGCAGGACGCCCCGGCAGCCCATCCGGTACTCAGGCCGCCAGCTTGGCGGTGAGCTCCTTTTTGAGGCGGGCGCGCAGTTCGCTCATCTGCTCACCCATTTCCTCGAGACGCTTGGCATCGAAAAGCTCGCGTGCCTGCGGGAACATTTCCGATTCCTCTTCCTCGATATGGTGCTCGAGCAGCTCCTTGCACACCTTGGCGCGACCGGAGAATTCGAGGCTACCGGGATCGGTTGCCTTCAGATCCGGCAGTACCAGTGCATCCACCGCACGGTGTTCTTCCTTGGCCTCGTGGTACATCTTTGCTTCTTCCTTGCCGCCAGCTTCCTTGTAGGCGGGATAGAGAATCTGCTCTTCCAGCTGGGTATGGATGGTCACTTCCATTTCCAGCTTGCTCAGCAGCTCGGTGCGTGTCTTCACGGCACGCTCGGTGGAATCGGTCAGGCGCGTCAGCAGGTCCTTCACGCGCTCATGATCCTCAATCAACAGGTCGATGGCGTTCATGTGGCTATCCTCTTCGGCTTCACGGCAAACGAACCGGGCTCTGCGGCCCGGTGTCGAAAAATATGGCTGCGGTCATCCCGCAGCCGGGCGGCTCAGGCGTACTCGTAGGTCGGCAGTGCGGTACGGCTCTGGCTCTGCAGATGTGCGATGGAAGGCGACATCCCCGCCTCCAGCGCGAGGTCCCGGCGTACCGAGCTGACGACCCATTCCAGTTGCATCCGGGTCTGGGTCTGGCCCTTGGAAAGCGCTCGCTTGACCAGAACACGGTCGTCGTTGCGCAGGGTCAGCAGCAACCCGCCATCCGGGCGGGGCTCGGTGAGCACTTCGAACTCAGGGAATGCGGCAGTGAGGAATTGTTGTGCAGCGGTCATTGTTCTGTACTCCAATAAGTTCCAGCGAACCTAACGGAGCAGCGTTCGTGCCAACCTAACCATTGATTTTTTATCTAACAAAAACAATAACTTATGAAATTATGCCCAGGCATTAAGCCGTGCAAAACGCAATACGAAGCGTGATGCAGGTTGCATTCTGCGGTCTGCATTGGCCGTTCAGCCTTTACGCCAGACACTCGCTAGCCAAGGTTGTTCCTCCCGTGGCAGCCCGGCGGGGCGGTAGTAGTGCTCCAGTTCGACGAAACCGGCGGCCAACACGCGTTCGCGCCAGGTCGGCCAGGCATACCAGACGCCGTAGCGATCGCCACTCCAGCCCTCCTGGTCCTGACCGCGCGGGTTGGAGCAGAACAACACCCCACCCGGCTTCAAGCTATCGCTCAGCTCCGTGAGGACCCTCGGCAGTTCGACGCTAGGCACGTGAAACAGCACCGCATTGGCAAAGATCCCATCGAACGATTGGGCCGGAAGCTCCAGTTGCAGCAGATCCTGATGCCAGACTTCACAGCCACTATCGGCGCGAGCCATCTCGACGAACGCCTCTGTTCCATCGAGACCTATCGCCACATGCCCACGGGTTCTCAGGGTCTTCAGATCACGACCTGGGCCGCAGCCGAGGTCGAGGATGCGCAGCGGCGGTTCTGCCTGAATGTGACGCAGAAGGGCATCGATGTTCTGGCTGACGTCGTGGTCGAGCGTACCCTCGCGGAAAGCCTCTGCATTGAGGCGGTAGTAATCGAGCGTGCGCTGCGCGGCGGCCTCGGTATCGTTCATGGGCGACTCCAGCAAGAGAATGGCGCAACCCTAGCGCGGCCTCGAGCCTGGGGCCAGTGCTGCGACCGACCTGTACTGCCAGTAGGCGCCCCCGGCTGGGCGCCCCCGGCTAAGGTAGGCATTGAGCGTTGCGCCTGGAACGGCGAGGATGCCACCCACAACGTGCGCCAGCGCACAGCCACCGGTAGAAAGCGACGACCGTCCGGCTGCAGGACTGAAACTTGCAGCGCGTAACCTGTCGAAATCCTGTCCGGCTCTACAACGGCTGGAATGCAGCGAAACGCAACATCGAGACCACCATGAACCACGCACTGCCGAAAATCGTTCTGCTCGTCGAAGACGAGCCGCATATCCTCAGCCTGCTCTCGGACTATCTGGCCAGCGAGGGCTACCAGGTACTGGAAGCGGACAGCGCGCCCAAGGCATTCGAAATCCTGGCGACCAAACCGCAGCTGGATCTGTTGGTAACCGACTTCCGCCTGCCCGGCAACGTATCCGGAGTGATGATCGCCGAGCCGGCACTCAAGCTGCGGCCCGACCTCAAGGTGATCTTCATCAGCGGCTATCCGATCGAAATCTATGAATCGGGCAGCCCCATCGCGCGCTCGGCCCCGGTGCTGGCCAAGCCCTTCGCCCTGGACACGCTGCACAGCCAGATTCAGGCATTGCTCGCGAGCTAACCGACACTGCGCCGAAACGAAAAAGCCCGCATAGCGCGGGCTTTTTCACGTCTGGACGGATCAGTTGATCTTCGGGTCCAGTTCGCCGCTGGCGTAGCGCTGGAACATGCCTTCCAGGGAGATCGGCTTGATCTTGCTGGCGTTACCGGCGGTACCGAAGGCCTCGTAGCGGGCGATACAGATGTCGCGCATGGCCGAGACGGTCTTGGCGAAGTACTTGCGCGGGTCGAACTCGCTGGGGTTCTTCGCCATGAACTCGCGAATCGCGCCGGTGGACGCCAGACGCAGGTCGGTGTCGATGTTGACCTTGCGCACGCCGTACTTGATGCCCTCGACGATTTCTTCGACCGGCACGCCGTAGGTTTCGCCGATTTCACCACCGTACTGGTTGATGATCTGCAGCCACTCCTGCGGCACCGACGAGGAGCCATGCATCACCAGATGGGTGTCCGGAATGCGCGCATGGATTTCCTTGATGCGCTGGATCGAAAGGGTGTCGCCGGTCGGCGGCTTGGTGAACTTGTAAGCGCCATGGCTGGTGCCGATGGCGATCGCCAGGGCATCGACCTTGGTCTTGGCGACGAAGTCGGCGGCTTCTTCCGGATCGGTCAGCAGCTGGCTGTGATCGAGCACGCCCTCAGCACCGACGCCGTCTTCCTCGCCGGCCATGCCGGTTTCCAGGCTGCCCAGGCAACCCAGCTCACCTTCCACGGAGACACCGCAGGCGTGAGCGAAGGCCACGGTCTGCTGGGTCACGCGCACGTTGTAGTCGTAGTCGGCCGGGGTCTTGCCGTCCGCCTGCAGCGAACCATCCATCATCACGGAAGAGAAGCCCAGCTGGATCGAGCGCTGGCAGACATCCGGGCTGGTGCCGTGGTCCTGGTGCATGCACACCGGGATGTGCGGGAATTCTTCGATCGCCGCCAGGATCAGGTGGCGCAGGAACGGCGCGCCGGCGTATTTGCGCGCACCGGCGGAAGCCTGGACGATCACCGGGGAGTCGGTCTTGTCAGCCGCTTCCATGATGGCGCGCATCTGCTCGAGGTTGTTGACGTTGAAGGCCGGCACGCCGTAGCCGAACTCGGCGGCGTGGTCGAGCATCTGGCGCATGCTGATGAGTGCCATGTTTTCCTTTCTCCCGGTCTGGGTCGTTTGATCGTGTAGAGCCTGCCGCAGTGGCCGACGCTGTTCAAGCGCCGCACGCTGGGCGCGGCATTGTAGTGGCGGGGGCGGCAAATGCCAGCGTCCCGCCAGCTTTCAGTCGAAAGCCCCGCATCGGCGAGGCCTGTATGAATCATTAGCCGCTAGATGCTGATGAGCGACGCACTGCAGCCATGGGCCAGCACCTTGTCATCGGCGACGCGGTACACCAGCGCCTCGTTACCCTTGTCGTGGAAAGCGAGTACGCCATCGCTATAGAAACTGCCGCGGGTGGCTGGTTCCTTTCGCAGGGTATGAATACGTTCGTCATTGCCCACTTTCAGGTCGATCGCCGAGTGCTGGTCGTCAGCGTATCGCCAGGCGATGTTCTGTTGACTCTGGCATTTCCAGCGCACGAATGGCGCATCCGGGCCGGATTGCCAGTGGCCACAACCGCCGAGCAGCAACGCTGCGATCAGCATGGACAGGCCTTTGTTCATTCCTTCTCCTTGGCAAACGGTGATCACGGGCAATCCTGCAGGCCGTCTTGCGTGGTGATGGTCGGGTCGCCCGTGGCCTGCATTTCGACGCGCTGGTCATGCTCGGCAGTCGGGCTGAGGACAGGCGGTGGGTCGAGTACCTGGCAAGCGCTATCCGGTGAATTCCCGGCGCAACCGGCCAACCCCAGGCAGCAAACAGCAACAACGGCATATCGCATGGTGCATCCCCTTTCCTTGTTCCAGATAGAACAAAGACCACGGCAAGCCGCCGGGGTTGCTCCATGCGCTGCCGGCCCGGCATCTCCTGGGCCGGCAGGCGAACGGCACAAGGCGTTCACCTCGCGCGCGAAGCTTCAGTCGGCGCGCTGTTCCAGCACTTCGACCGCCGGCAGCACCTTGCCCTCGACGAACTCAAGGAAGGCGCCACCACCGGTGGAGATGTAGGAGATCTGCTCGGCCACGCCGTACTTGTCGATGGCTGCCAGGGTGTCGCCGCCTCCGGCGATGGAGAACGCCGGGCTCTGGGCGATGGCCTGAGCCAGCACCTTGGTGCCGTTGCCGAACTGGTCGAATTCGAACACGCCGACCGGACCGTTCCAGAGGATGGTCTGCGAAGCCTTGAGCATTTCGCCGAACATCGCGGCGGTCTTCGGGCCGATATCCAGGATCATGTCGTCGTCGGCGACGTCGGCAATGGCCTTGACCGTGGCCTCGGCACTCTCGGCGAACTCCTTGGCGACCACCACGTCGACCGGCAGCGGCACGGCAACCTTGGCCGCGATGGCCTTGGCGGTGTCGAGCAGATCCGCTTCATGCAGCGACTTGCCAACGTTGTAACCCGCCGCGGCGAGGAAGGTGTTGGCGATACCGCCGCCGACGATCAGCTGGTCGCAGATGTCGGCCAGCGAGGTCAGCACGTCGAGCTTGGTCGACACCTTGGAACCGGCGACGATGGCGACCATTGGCTTGGCCGGGGTTTTCAACGCTTTACCCAGGGCATCCAGCTCTGCCGCCAGCAGCGGGCCGGCGCAGGCCACCTTGGCAAACTTGGCCACACCATGGGTCGAGCCCTGAGCGCGGTGCGCGGTGCCGAAGGCGTCCATGACGAAAACGTCGCACAGCGCGGCGTATTTCTGCGCCAGCTCGTCGGCGTTCTTCTTCTCGCCCTTGTTGAAGCGCACGTTCTCCAGCAGCACCAGCTGACCGGGCTGGACCTCAACGCCTTCGAGATAGTCCTTGATCAGCGGCACTTCGCGGCCGAGGGCCTTGGATAGGTAGTCGGCAACCGGCTTGAGGCTGTCTTCCTCGCTGTAGACGCCCTCTTCCGGTCGTCCCAGGTGCGAACAGACCAGCACCGCCGCGCCCTTCTCCAGCGCCAGCTTGATGGTTGGCAACGAGGCCAGAATGCGTGCATCGCTCTTCACCGCGCCATCCTTCACCGGCACGTTGAGGTCCTCGCGGATCAGCACGCGCTTACCCTGGAGGTCGAGATCGGTCATCTTCAAAACGGTCATGTTGGTCTTCCTTAAGGTCGAGAAGCAGCGATGTTCCAGGCGCGGGGGCTAGGTGCGATTGGCCACGCGCAGATAGTGGTCGGTGACGTCGAGCATGCGGTTGGCGAACCCCCATTCGTTGTCGAACCAGGCCAGCAGGTTCACCAGGCGCGGGCCGGACGCGCGCGTCAGGCTGCCGTCGACGATCGCCGAATGCGGATCGTGATTGAAATCGCAGCTGGCGTGGGGCAGCTCGGTATACGCCAGCAAGCCCTGCAAGGGCCCGCCTTCGGCGGCCTCGCGCAGCACCCGGTTGATCGTTCGCGCATCGGTGTCGCAGGCGGTTTGCAGCGTGATGTCCAGACAGGACACGTTCACCGTGGGCACCCGCACCGCTTTGGCCTGAATCCGCCCCGAGAGTTCCGGCAGCAGGCGTTCGATACCCCGCGCCAGGCCGGTGGAAACCGGAATTACCGACTGGAAGGCCGAACGGGTGCGGCGCAAGTCTTCATGATGGTAGGCGTCGATCACCGGCTGATCGTTCATCGCCGAGTGAATCGTGGTGATCGAGGCGTACTCGATGCCCACCGCGTCGTTGAGCAGCTTGAGCAATGGCACGCCGCAGTTGGTGGTGCAGGAAGCGTTGGACACCAGCCGCTCGGAACCCGTCAGCTGCTGCTGGTTGATGCCCATGACCACCGTGGCATCGACATCCGCCGCGCTGGCCATCGGCTGCGAGAACAGCACCCGCGGCACACCCGCGGCAAGAAAGCGCTCGCCATCGGTGCGACTGGTGTAGGCGCCCGAGCACTCCAGCACCAGATCGACATCCAGCGCCCGCCAGTCGATGGCCTCGGGCGTCGACTCGCGCAGCACCTTCACGCAATGTCCATTGAGGTGCAGGCAATCGCCGTCCACGCTCACTTCGCCGGGAAAGCGGCCGTGGGTGGAGTCGAAACGAGTGAGGTATTCCAGGCTGGCCATGTCGGCCAGATCGTTGAGGGCAACGAACTGAAAATCGAAGGCGGCGCCGCGCTCATAGAATGCACGCAGCACGCAACGGCCGATGCGGCCGTAGCCGTTGAGGGCGACGCGATAGGGACGGGCGTTGGCCATGGGTTCTTCGTCGGTCCTGCAGGTGGAAAACCGATGTTCTCCACCCTACGCGGATGGGGCTCGATGGGTGGATGGCCGCAGCCATCCACCCCATCTTTGCGGTCAGTCCTCCAGCAGCTCTTCGGCGACGGCGAGGATGTTGTCGACGGTGAAGCCGAATTCCTCGAACAGCTGGTTGGCCGGAGCCGATTCCCCGTAGGTGGTCATGCCGATGATGCGACCGTCAAGGCCGACGTACTTGTACCAGTAGTCCGCGTGCGCCGCCTCGACGGCGATACGTGCACCGACTTCCACCGGCAGCACCTGCTGCTTGTAGGCGGCGTCCTGGGCATCGAACACGCTGGTGCAAGGCATCGAGACGACACGCACCTTGCGGCCCTGCTCGGTCAGCTTGTCGGCGGCCTGCACCGCCAGGCTGACTTCCGAACCGGTGGCGATGAGGATCAGCTCCGGCTCGCCGGCGCAGTTCTTCAGGATGTACCCGCCGCGGGCGATAGCCGCCTCGGTCTCGTTGTCGCGCACGTGGAACGGCAGGTTCTGACGCGAGAAGATCAGCGCGCTCGGGCCGTCCTTGCGTTCGACCGCATGCTTCCAGGCCACCGCGGATTCGACGGTATCGGCCGGGCGCCAGGTGTCCAGGTTCGGCGTGGTGCGCAGGCTGGTCAGCTGCTCGATCGGCTGGTGAGTCGGGCCATCTTCGCCAAGACCGATGGAGTCGTGGGTGAAGACGTAGAGCACGCGCTGCTTCATCAGGGCGGACATGCGCACGGCATTGCGGGCGTATTCCATGAACATCAGGAAGGTTGCGCCGTACGGAATCAGGCCGCCGTGCAGGGCGATGCCGTTCATGATCGCGGCCATGCCGAACTCGCGCACGCCGTAATACATGTAGTTGCCCGAGGCGTCCTCAGCGACTACCGGCTTGCAGCCCTTCCACAGGGTCAGGTTGGAGCCGGCGAGGTCCGCCGAGCCGCCGAGCAGCTCCGGCAGCAGCGGGCCGAAGGCATTCAGACAGTTCTGACTGGCCTTGCGGCTGGCGATGGTTTCGCCCTTGGTGGCGACTTCACGGATGAACTCGCTGGCCTTTTCGGCGAAGTCAGCCGGCAGTTCACCAGCCATGCGCCGCTTGAACTCGGACGCCAGCGCCGGGAATTCGGTTTCATAGGCGGCGAAGCGCTTGTTCCACTCGTTTTCCGCGTCGGCGCCCTTCTGCTTGGCGTCCCACTCGGCGTAGATCTCGGCCGGGATTTCGAACGGGCCGTGTTTCCAGCCCAGCGCCTCGCGGGTCAGCGCGATTTCGGCATCACCCAGCGCAGCGCCGTGGGATTCTTCCTTGCCCTGCTTGTTCGGCGAGCCGAAGCCGATGATGGTCTTGCAGCAGATCAGCGTCGGACGGTCGCTCTTGCGCGCGGTCTCGATGGCCATCTGGATCTCGTCGGCGTCATGGCCGTCGACATTGCGGATCACCTGCCAGCCATAGGCTTCGAAGCGACGCGGGGTGTCATCGGTGAACCAGCCGTGCACTTCGCCGTCGATGGAGATGCCGTTGTCGTCGTAGAAGGCGATCAGCTTGTTCAGGCCAAGGGTCCCGGCCAGCGAGCAGACTTCGTGGCTGATGCCTTCCATCATGCAGCCGTCACCGAGGAACACGTAGGTGTTGTGGTCGACGATGTTGTGGCCGGGACGGTTGAACTGCCCCGCCATGACCTTCTCCGCCACGGCGAAACCGACAGCGTTGGCAAGGCCCTGACCGAGCGGACCGGTGGTGGTCTCGACGCCGGCGGTGTAGCCGAACTCCGGGTGGCCCGGGGTCTTGCTGTGCAGCTGGCGGAAGTTCTTCAGGTCATCGATGGTCAGGTCGTAACCGGTAAGGTGCAGCAGCGAGTAGATCAGCATCGAGCCGTGGCCGTTGGACAGCACGAAGCGGTCGCGGTCGGCCCACTGCGGGTTGGTCGGGCTGTGCTTCAGATGATCACGCCAGAGCACTTCGGCGATGTCCGCCATGCCCATTGGGGCACCCGGGTGGCCGCTGTTGGCTTTCTGCACAGCATCCATGCTGAGGGCGCGGATGGCATTGGCTCGCTCACGACGGCTGGGCATCGCTGAATCTCCTGCGGGGTGTACGTAGAAAAAGGCGGCCATTTTCCCCTACCGAGGGTAGGTGGGGCAATGACTGAATGGCCGGCCCGCGCCGTCAATCCAACAGCTCGACGCCCTGACTGGTCACGTCCGGCAGGTGTTCGAGCAGGTAATCGCGCATGCGCATCAGGGTCGCCGACTCATCGCCGCCGCCAGGCCAGACCAGGTAATAGCTGTCACCGGACTTCACTGCCTGATGGAACGGCAGCACCAGGCTGCCGCGCTGCAGCTCGGCGCCGACCAGCGCCAGGTCGCCGATCGAGACACCATGCCCCTGCGCCGCGGCGGAGATGCCCAGCTCGAGGGTGTCGAACAGCTTGCCCTGCTGCCAGGCGATCTGATCCGCGCGCCCGGTACGCTGCAGCCAGCGCCGCCAGTCACGGCAATCCCGCGAGGGATGGATCAGCTCCGCCTCGCCCAGCCGCTGCGTGGTCCAGGCCGTGTTGCCAAGCAGTTCGGGGGCACAGACCGGCACCAGCCACTCATCGAACAGCTTCACCCGTAGCCAATCAGCGGGGAAACCGCCGTTGCCAAGCAGAATTGCACAGTCGAACGGCTCGCTACTGAAATCCACTGCGTCCAGATCCATCCAGGCACTGGTCAACTGCACGCGGTTCTGCGGATTGGCCATATGAAAGCCCTCCAGCGTGCCCAGCAACCAGCGCATGGTCAGGGTCGACGGCGCCTTCAGGCGCAACGCACCACGCTGGCGGGTCACCGCAACGCAGGCGTTTTCGATGGTGCGAAAACCGATCTTCAACTCCTGCGCCAGCAGTCGCCCGGCATCGGTCAGCGTCAGACGCGAGCCGTGCCGCTCGAACAGCTGGCAGCAGAGATGCTCTTCCAGCGTCTTCACGTGCCGGCTGACCGCACTCTGGGTGATGAACAGGCTCTGCGCGGCCTGGGTGAACGAGCCGAAACGCGCCGCCACCTCGAAGGCGCGCAAGGCATAGAGCGGCGGCATGCGCGGTGCTGCGACAACCGAATCCGGCATGACTAAAACTCATCCTTAGGGGTCATTTTTTCCATTTTCCAATCTTTTCCAGCGTCCCAATACTGCGCCAGCAATGGGTTCCGGGCCAGCTTCGGTATTCACTTAACCCGCACGCGCACCAATAAAAACTCAGGAAAGGATGCCATGCAGAACAAATACTACGAGACGCTCCTGGCCAATGCGGTAGAGAAGAGCGCACTGCAGCATGAGCAGATCGGCCAGATCATCAATTTCAGGCTGTTCGGTAACAAGAAAGGCTTCATGACCCTCGAAAGCCTGCCCATCGGCGACATCCCGCCAACACCGCTGAGCCGCGACCTGCTTTGCAAACCCGACGACAGCAGCGAGCGCCTTCTGCTGCAGGCCAACGCCCTGCTCGGCGAACCGATCGGCTATCTGCAGGAGTCCGAGGGCTGCATCGTCAACAACTTCTTCCCGCAGCAGGCACATTCCCGCGGTGCAACGTCGGACAGTTTCGATACCGAACTGGACCTGCACACGGAAAACGCCTTCCACGCCGTACTGCCCGACTATCTGGTGCTGCTCTGCCTGCGCCAGGACCCCGACGCGGAGGCGGTCACCTATATCGCCTCGATCGAGCGCATCCTCGAGCGACTGACCTTCGAAGAGCAGGCGTTCTTCCTCACCGAGCCGTACAACTTCCTGTCCGATTACGGCCCCACCGAAAAGAACCAGCGCATCGACATCAATCGCCACCAGACCATCCTCTACGGCGACCCGGATGCACCTTTCTTCCGTTTCGACCCGCACTTCATGCTGGCCTTCAGCAGCCGCGCCCAACAACTGATGGACAAGCTGCGCGCCATCGCCTGGGAGGTGGTCGAGCCGGTGCGGCTGAATCGTGGCGACATGCTGATCATCGACAATCGCCGCACCGCTCACGCCCGCAGCCCCTTCAGTGCACGCTTCGACGGCAGCGATCGCTGGATCCAGCGCGCCTTCGCCATCACCAATCCGAACTTCTATGCCGAACGCCTGGGCAAACGCAGCCGGGTGTTCGGCCTGGTGACCGAACTATGAACGCTACCTATCTCGCCTTCGCCGCTGCGGTCGCCCTGCTGATCGCCTCTCCCGGACCGGTGGTTGCACTGGTGGTATCCGACGCGCGCCGGCGCTGGCCACTATGGACGATTCTCGGCGGTGCGCTGTCTGCGCAGATCCTGATGATCGCCGCACTGGTGATGATCTACCTGGCGCTGGACCTCGACCCGCTGGTGCTCGAAGCCGGGCAGATCCTCGGCGGCCTGTACTTGATCTGGCTGGGCTGCGACAGCCTGTGCGGCGGACGCAGCGAGGCCGCCATGCCCAAACGCAGCGAGGCGCACTATTTTTGGCGGGCCATGGCGGTGGGCCTGTCCAACCCCAAGGACATCCTGTTCTTTCTCGCCTTCCTCCCCGGCTTCATCCTGCCCGCGCAGCCGTTCGCGCCACAGGCGACGGTGCTCATCGTGATCTGGGCGGTGATCGATCTGAGCATCCTGCTCGCCTACAGCCTGCTCTCGCGCCGTCTGGCCGGCGAAGGACTGATTCAGCGCCTGCTGGATATCCTGCCGAACTACTTCCTCATCGGCCTTGGCCTGGTGTCGTGCACCCTGGGGTTGTCCCGCCTGCTGCAGTAACCCTGCGCCCCAGAAGGGCAATATCAAAACTTTTTGATATTGCCCTTGCTGTACGAAAAGTGACCGACTAGACTGCGCGGCTTATGAGCCTGCGCATGCCCCAGATCCGTTTCGACGCCAGTGATTCGCTCGCCGCCCTGTGCAAGGCCGGCGGCGATGCATTGCGTTTGAACGTACTGCGGGCGCTGGCCAGTGACTCGTTCGGCGTGCTCGAGCTGGCGCAGATCTTCGCCATCGGTCAGTCCGGCATGAGCCACCACCTCAAGGTACTTACCCAGGCTGGGTTGCTGGCAACCCGCCGCGAAGGCAACGCGGTGTTCTACCGGCGCAGTCTGCCGCTGGTCGACAGCCCCGGCGGCAAGCTGCACGCGGCGCTGCTCGAGGAAGCCGATCGGCTGGAGCTGCCGCGCGAGATCGAGGCCCGTATCGCCGCCGTGCATGCCCAGCGCAGCGCCGCCAGCGAGGATTTCTTCGCGCGCATGGCCGACAGCTTTCAGGCCCGTCAGGACCTTATCGCCGGCCTGCCACAGTACCGCGACAGCGTGGTGGCCCTGCTCGATGCGCTGAACTTCAATGCCAGCGCCACGGCGCTGGAAGTCGGTCCCGGGGATGGCAGTTTCCTGCCGGAGTTGGCGCGGCGCTTCGCACGCGTAGTGGCGCTGGACAACAGCCCCGCCATGCTCGATCTGGCGCGTGCGCGCTGTCAGGAAGCGGGGCTGACAAATGTCGAGCTGAAGCTCGCCGACGCACTGCACGACGACTGCCCGCCGGCAGACTGCGTGGTGCTGAACATGGTGCTGCATCACTTGGCGGCGCCCGGCGAGGCGATCAAACAACTGGCACGGCTGGTGAACGCGGGCGGCAGCCTGCTGGTCACGGAGCTGTGCAGCCACAACCAGAGTTGGGCCAGGGAGGCCTGCGGCGATCTCTGGCTGGGCTTCGAACAGGACGATCTGGCCCGTTGGGCCGATGCCGCGGGGCTCACGCCCGGCGAGAGCCTCTACATTGGCTTGAAGAACGGTTTTCAGATCCAGGCCCGGTACTTTTCCCGGTCCGTCCCTGACGACCGACTCACCCACCGGTAATAGGAAACCGATAGATGAGCGAATACTCGATTTTTACCTCCGAGTCCGTGTCCGAAGGGCATCCGGACAAGATCGCCGACCAGATCTCCGATGCGGTGCTCGACGCCATCATCGCCGAGGACAAGCATGCCCGCGTGGCCTGCGAAACCATGGTCAAGACCGGTGTGGCGATCGTTGCCGGTGAAGTCACCACTTCGGCGTGGGTCGATCTGGAGCAACTGGTGCGCGACGTCATCGTCGACATCGGCTACAACAGCTCGGAAGTCGGTTTCGACGGTGCCACCTGCGGCATCATCAACATCATCGGCAAGCAGTCGGTGGACATCGCCCAGGGCGTCGACCGCACCAAGCCGGAAGACCAGGGTGCCGGTGATCAGGGCCTGATGTTCGGCTACGCCAGCAACGAGACCGACGTGCTGATGCCGGCGCCGATCCGCTTCTCCCACGCCCTGGTCGAACGCCAGGCCGAAGCACGCAAGAACGGCCTGCTGCCATGGCTGCGCCCGGACGCCAAGAGCCAGGTCACCTGCCGCTACGAGAACGGCAAAGTCGCCGGTATCGACGCCATCGTGCTGTCCACCCAGCACAACCCCGAGGTCAAGCAGAGCGACCTGCGCGAAGCGGTGATGGAGCTGATCATCAAGCACAGCCTGCCCACGGAGCTGCTGCACAAGGACACCCAGTACCACATCAACCCGACCGGCCAGTTCGTCATCGGCGGCCCGGTGGGCGACTGCGGCCTGACCGGACGCAAGATCATCGTCGACACCTACGGCGGCATGGCCCGCCATGGCGGCGGTGCCTTCTCCGGCAAGGACCCGTCCAAGGTAGATCGCTCGGCCGCCTACGCCGGCCGCTACGTGGCGAAGAACATCGTCGCCGCCGGCCTCGCCGATCGTTGCGAGATTCAGGTGTCCTACGCCATCGGCGTAGCGCAGCCGACCTCCATCTCGCTGAACACCTTCGGCACCGGCAAGCTCAGCGACGACAAGATCATCGCTTTGGTCCGTGAGCATTTCGATCTGCGCCCTTACGCGATCACCCGCATGCTCGACCTGCTGCACCCGATGTACCGCGCCACCGCGGCCTACGGCCACTTCGGCCGCAATCCCTACGAGATGACGGTGGGGGCCGACACCTTCACCGCCTTCACTTGGGAAAAGACCGACAAGGCCGACGCTTTGCGCGCCGCTGCCGGGTTGTAAGCGCGACCGCACCGACAAGAAGCCCCGCCGGCGCAAGCCGCGCGGGGCTTCTTGCTTTCAAGAGGGGGGTAGAGTCGCAACAGACACCCTCCGCTGCCAGCGGTGCATCACGAAACCTCCATTCCAGAGCCTTTCCGTTATGCAGGCCAACAGCTATCATCAGCGCCCTTTTCGAACGGACTCGATCGATCACCTGTTGTGATCGGCCTTACAAGGAGCGTATCCATGCGTATTTCCCTCATTCTCGGCTGTGCCGCCGTCATCCTCGCCAGCACCTCGCTGCAGGCCGCCACCACTGACGCGCAAGCCAAATGCCAAGCGCAGCTGGCCGCCCAGCAGGGCAATCTGGAAACCGGCAAGCTGCTCGGCCAGATGCTAGGCAACGAAAAACTCAGCAATGCACTGAATCAGGTCGAAGACGGCTGCGCTCAGTTGGACGCCGACGGCCTGGCAGCCAACGCAGCTGGCGACGACGCTGGAGCAGTGAATGAGAAGGTCCAGGCTATCACCCAAGCCAAGGATGCGGTTCTCGGTCTGGGCAAGATGTTCGGCAAGTAAGCCCCCCGACGCGCTAATGAAAACGCCCGCATCTGCGGGCGTTTTCATTTACTGGCTAGTTCTTCAACCGATAGCCGGTCTTGAATATCCACCACACCGCCAGCAGACAGGCGCCGAGGAAACCGAGGATCATCGCCAGGCTGACACCGACGCTGATGTCCGAGACGCCGTAGAAGCTCCAGCGGAAACCGCTGATCAGATACACCACCGGATTGAACAGGGTGACCTTCTGCCACAGCGGCGGCAGCATCTCGATGGAATAGAAACTGCCGCCGAGAAAGGCCAGCGGCGTGACGATCAGCGCCGGAACGATCTGCAGTTTCTCCCAGCCATCGGCCCAGATGCCGATGATAAAGCCGAACAGGCAGAAGGTGACCGCCGTCAGCACCAGGAACAGCGTCATCATCAGTGGGTGCTGGATTTCGTAATCGACGAACAGCCGCGCGGTGACAAGGATGATCACGCCGAGCACCAGCGACTTGGTCGCCGCCGCACCGACATAGCCGATGACGATCTCGACATAGGACACCGGCGCCGACAGCACCTCGTAGATAGTCCCGGAATAGCGCGGCATGTAAATGCCGAAAGAGGCGTTGGAGATGCTCTCGGTGAGCAGCGCCATCATGATCAGGCCGGGGATGATGAACGCGCCGTAGGGGATGCCGTGCATCGCCTCCATGCGCGCGCCGATGGCCGAGCCGAAGACCACGAAGTACAGCGAGGTGGAGATCACCGGGGTAGCGATGCTCTGCAGCAGGGTGCGCCAGGTGCGCGCCAGTTCGAACAGGTAGATCGCGCGGATCGCGTAGAAATTCATGCGGGCTTTTCCTCAGCGACCGTGAACCAGATTGACGAAGATTTCTTCCAGCGAGCTCTGGCTCGACTGCAGATCCTTGAAGTCGATGCCGTGGGCCGCCAGGCGCCGGAGCAGCTCGGCGATGCCGGTGTCCTCATGCTGAGCATCGAAGGTGAACACCAGCTGGTTGCCGGCATCGGTGAGTTCCAGGGGATAGCTGGCCAGTTCCGCGGGAATCTCGGCCAGCGTTCGCTGCAGATGCAGGGTCAGCTGCTTCTTGCCAAGCTTGTGCATCAGCACGTCCTTGTCCTCGACCAGAATGATCTCGCCGCGGCTGATCACCCCGATGCGGTCGGCCATTTCCTCGGCTTCTTCGATGTAGTGGGTAGTGAGGATGATGGTCACGCCACGCTCGCGCAGGCCGCGGACCATTTCCCACATGTCGCGGCGCAGCTCGACGTCGACGCCGGCGGTGGGCTCGTCGAGGAACAGGATCGACGGCTCGTGGGACAGCGCCTTGGCGATCATCACGCGGCGCTTCATGCCGCCGGAAAGCTCGAGGATGCGGGCATTGCGCTTGTCCCACAGCGACAAATCGCGCAACAGTTTCTCCAGGAACGAATCGTCCGGCGCCTTGCCAAACAGGCCGCGCGAAAAACGCACCGTCGCCCAGACGCTTTCGAAGCCCTCGTTGAACAGCTCCTGCGGCACCAGGCCGATCTTCGAGCGGGCGGCGCGGTAGTCCTGAACGATGTCGTGGCCGTCGACCAGCACTCGCCCGCTGCCGGGGTTGACGATGCCGCAAATGATGCTGATCAACGTGGTCTTGCCGGCGCCGTTGGGCCCGAGCAGGGCGAATATCTCGCCCTTGTGGATCTCGAGGTCGATGCGCTTGAGCGCCGGGTGGCCGGAAGCGTAGGTCTTGGTGAGCTGCTCAATGGCGATCACTGGTTGCACGGGCTCGTCTCTTCGAGGAATCAGGGGCGGAATTGTAGAGAAAAACGTAACGCAGGGCGCCCGCCGTCTCCCAGTCACGATTCGTAGTGACCGTGATCATGGCGGCGTCGCGGCACTGCATACATGCTTGGAAGCGCTGGCACACGGGTCGCCAGCAAGGAGGCTTTCCCGAAATGAGACAGATAAAACTCACCTACGTCGCGCTGTTCGTCGGACTGACGCTGCTCTGGTTGCTGGTGGACGACTTCATCATGGCTCGCTACCAGTTCTGGCCGCTGCGCAAGGTACTGGTGCACTACAGCGGCGTGCTCGGCATCGTTGCGATGAGCGTGGCGATGGTGCTGGCGGTGCGGCCGCGGCGCTTCGAACGCTTCTTCGACGGTCTGGACAAGACCTATCGACTGCACAAATGGCTGGGAATCAGCGCCCTGGTGATCGCCATCTTCCACTGGGGCTGGGGGCAGATACCGAAATGGCTGGTCGGCTTCGGCTGGCTGGAAAAGCCGGCGCGACGTGCCGGTGAGGGCCAGATGCATGAGGGCATCTTTGCCCTGCTGCAGCGCTTTCGCGGCCTCGCCGAGACGATCGGCGAATGGGCCTTCTACGCGGCGGCGATTCTGATCGTACTGGCGCTGGTCAAAAGCTTCCCCTACCGTTGGTTCTTCAAGACGCACCGCTGGCTGGCGCTGGTCTATCTGGCTCTGGTGGCGCACTCGGTGGTGCTGACCCCGCCCGACTACTGGACCTCGCCGCTGGGCCTGGTCCTCGCCGTGCTGATGGCTTCGGGTTCCGTCGCGGCCTGCATTTCGCTGTTGCGCCGCATCGGGCGCAAGCATCAGGTGGTCGGTCGCATAGAAAGCTTGACCCATCACCGCGAAAACCGCGTGCTGCGCGTCGATATCAAGCTCGACGGTCCCTGGCCGGGGCACAAGGCCGGGCAGTTCGCCTTCGTCACCTTCGACGACAAGGAAGGGCCGCACCCCTTCAGCCTGTCCTCAGCCTGGTGCAACGACGGCAAGCTGGCCTTCTCCATCAAGGGCCTTGGTGACTACACCTGCACCCTGCCGGACACCCTGAAGGTGGGCGATGCGGTGAAGGTCGAAGGGCCTTATGGCTGCTTCGACTTCCATAGCCGCAAGCCGCGGCAGATCTGGGTGGCCGGCGGCATCGGCATTGCGCCCTTCATCGGCCGGCTGCAGGCGCTCGCCGCGAGCGGCAAGGGCGACAACGTCGATCTGTTCTACTGCACCAGCGCGCCGGACCAGAGTTTCATCGAGCGTATCCGCGAACTGGCCGCACGCGCCCGGGTGCGCCTGCACGTGCTGGTAGCCAGCGAGGGCGGGCGCCTGACGCCCGAGCGCCTTCGCCAGTTGGCGCCGCAATGGCAGGACAGCGACGTCTGGTTCTGCGGCCCGGCGGGCTTCGGCGAGGATCTGAACAAGGACTTGCAACGCCACGGCCTGCCACCAAGAGACTTCCACCAGGAATTGTTCAATATGCGCTGACGCACGGTCGCGCCGCGTCGAGCCGGCGACAATGAGCTGGCCTTCAACGAGGGAGGCCAGACCAACTCATCAGAGCAAGGATGCTCGCCATGCAACGCCTGATCGCACTGTTATTGTGCCTTTTCTCGCCGCTTTGCCTCGCCGTCTGCCCCTGGAACGATGCGCGAGCGCAACAGGAAATCACCAGCCTCCAACGACAGCTGCAACACTGGGACGAGGCCTATCACCGCCGTGGCCTGTCGCTGGTGGATGACGAAATCTACGACCAGAGCCGGGCGCGCCTGCACGACTGGCAGCGTTGTTTCCCGAGCACCCTCGCGACTCCGAACCCATTGGCCGGGACCGACGGCCCGGTACGGCATCCGGTAATGCAGACCGGGCTGGCCAAGCTCGCCGACGAGCAGGCGGTCGCGGACTGGATCGCGCGTCGCGAAGATATTTGGATTCAACCGAAGGTGGACGGCGTGGCAATCACCCTGGTCTATCGTGGCGGCCTGCTGCAGCAGGCCATCAGCCGCGGCGATGGTCACAGCGGACAGGACTGGACAGCCCACGTCCGGCAGCTGCCGGCGGTTCCGTCCCGTCTTGCAGCGCCTGGCGAGGTGATACTGCAGGGCGAACTCTACTGGCGTCTGGAGCAGCATGTGCAGGCGGCGCGTGGCAGCGCTGGCGCGCGCGGCCGTGTTGCCGGCGCCATGGCCAGCAACCGGCTGGACACCGATACGGCGGCGCAGATCGGCCTTTTCGTCTGGGACTGGCCGAACGGGCCGGAGCAGATGACCCTCCGCCTGCAGCGGCTGGCCGCCATGGGGTTCAGCGACAGTCAGCGGTTCAGTCTGCCGCTACAGGGTCCCGCACAAGCGCAGCATTGGCGCGAACAGTGGTATCGGCAACCGCTGCCGTTCGCCACCGACGGCGTGGTGTTGCGGCAAGGCACGCGCCCGCCTGCCGAGCGCTGGCAGGCAGAGCCGCACTGGGCGGCGGCCTGGAAACATCCGCTGCGCAAGGGGGTGACCGAGGTCCGCGCCGTGGAGTTTCGCATCGGCCGCACCGGGCGCATCACGCCCATGCTGCAGCTGGCGCCGGTACATCTCGATGATCGCCGTATCCGTACGCTCAGCCTCGGCTCGCTGGAGCGCTGGCGCGAACTGGATGTGCGCCCCCGCGATCAGGTCGCAGTTGCGCTCGCCGGGCATAGCATCCCGCAACTGGACTCGGTGGTCTGGCGCAGCACCGAACGGGCAGAGGTCGCGGCACCGGACCCATCGCAGTATCACGCGCACAGCTGCTGGCAGCCGACGCCGGGCTGTGAGCAGCAGTTCATCGCCCGTATGGTCTGGCTGAGCGGCAAGCAGGGGCTTGGCCTTGCCGGGGTAGGCCAAGGCAGTTGGCAGGCCCTGCTGGACGCCGGACTGCTGCCCGATCTGCTCGCCTGGCTGGAGCTGGACGCGGCGACGTTGCAACAGGTCCCTGGCATCGGCAAGGCGCGCGCCAGCAAGCTGGTCGCGAGCTTCGCTCTCGCCCGGCAGAGGCCAGCGGGCCAATGGCTCAAAGCGCTCGGCATGCCGATCAATCTGCCGCTCACATTGCAGCCCGACTGGGACGTACTGGCGGCACGCAGCGTGGCGCAATGGCAGGCGGAACCGGGGGTTGGCAAGGCACGCGCAGAACAGCTGCATACCTTCTTTCATGCACCGGAGCTGCAGCTGCTGCGTCACAGGCTGCACGCTGTCGGTGTTTCGGGGTTCTGAAGGGACTTTCCCCCAATGTCGCGGTCGATAGGAGCTGGATAACAATTATGGAGGCGAGGCATGTCTTTGCGACATTGGCCGATTGCCCTGCTGATCGGCGCTACCGCCATCAGTCCGTTGGCTAGCGCGGCCCCCAACGCCGATAGGCAGTGCCACGACCAGCGCCAGGCCTTGCGCGAACAGCTGCAGCAGGCGCGCCTGCAGGGTGACAAGCTGCGCCAGACGCAACTCGACAGCGAATTGCAGGGCCTGACCGAGCAGTGCCAGGGCGTGGTTGCCCTGCACCCGCATCAAGTCGAATACGATCACACCCATCGCCAGGTTGAGCGGCGCGAGACATTGCTACGCGAGGCCTTGGGCACCGGTGATGCCCAGCTGATCGAGCTGCGCCGCAATCAGCTGGCCAAGTCGCGGGAAAAGCTCGAATCGCTGCGCCGTTAGTAGGCGCGGAACTCCTTGTGGCAGGCTTCACAGGCATCCTCGACGCGTTGGAACGCCGGCGCCACGCTTTGTGCGGTCACCGGGGCAGAGGTCGTCACGCTCACCAGCGCTTCCGTGGTTGCTTCCAGTTCGCGGGCCATCTCGTTGAAACGCTCCTGACGCTGCCAAACGTCGTCACGCGCATCGCTCTGCTCTTCCTTCACATCAGGATAATGCTGCCAAGGCTGCCGCGAGAGTTCGTCCAGCTTGGCCGCGCCTGCACTGAAGCCTTCGCCGTCGAACGGGATGCGCCCGCGCAGCATGCCGCCAAGGTCTTCCTTGGTATCGAGCATCGCCTGGTAGATCGCCTTGCGCTTGCCCAATGGGGAATTGGGGTCAACCCGGTCGCAGCCAGTCAGCGCCAGGACAGCAATCAGGGACAGTCTCAGCAGACTCAGCTTCATGGTTCAACCACTCGTCGATGCAAAGCGCGGGATTATCCCCGTCCAGGCGCGGTTGAACAAATCAGTCGGGTTTCGACTCCGTCAGCCAAGATTGCTCAACAGGCTATTGCGACCAGCTGCCGCCAGCGCTTTCGCAATCGATCTTGGCCTGGGCCCGATCAGTGGCGTGATAGTGATAGGTGACGATCGTAGCATCGCCGCCCACCTGGCTGGGCAAGGTACCGTTCTTCGCCTGGGAGCCAGTGGCACGTTCGTTGGCTAGAGTCTCTGCCGTCATCGGCGCGGTGCAGACACCGAAGTGGCCGTCGGGACAACTGTCACGGAGCTCGCGGCGCGAATTTCTCACGGCCTCATTGTCCTGGCAAACCCAGTCGATGGCGTCGTCCTTGTCCACGCCGTGGAATTCGAAACACTGCTCGGTCACCACTGGCGCAGGAACCGCGCCGGAGGTTTCGCTGTGCACGTAGCAGGATTTGGCGGCGGCAGGCAGGCTGAAGGCGCCGACCAGCAACACGGGCGCTAAGCGAAGCATGGGGTTCATGGCGGTCTCCTGAAACGGTTTCGCCCGGCAAGGGTCACCGAACCTGTAGTTTTCGACCCCCTCACGCGCACGGTAGTTCGCGCCACGCGGGGTTGGGATTGCCGCGCGGCGCAGCTATAATCGCCGGGCTTTTCCCCGGTCGACTCCGCTTCGACCGTGCCCGCCACCCGTCCGAGGGGCGCTGCAGCAGGATGAAACCTGTCAGGCTCGGATGGGGCGTTTCCAGAACGCATCAACGGCGCCCATTCGCATCTATACGAATGGAGAACTCTTCGATGAGTGCTGTCATGACGCCTGCCGATTTTACCGACTTCAAGGTCGCCGATATTTCCCTGGCTGCCTGGGGCCGCCGCGAAATCATCATCGCCGAATCCGAAATGCCCGCGCTGATGGGCCTGCGCAAGAAATACGCCGCCGAGCAGCCGCTCAAGGGCGCGAAGATCCTCGGCTGCATCCACATGACCATCCAGACTGCCGTGCTGATCGAAACGCTGATCGCCCTCGGCGCCGAAGTACGCTGGTCGTCCTGCAACATCTTCTCCACCCAGGATCAGGCCGCTGCCGCCATTGCCGCCGCCGGCATCCCGGTGTTCGCTTGGAAGGGCGAAACCGAGGAGGAATACGAGTGGTGCATTGAGCAGACCATCCTCAAAGACGGTCAGCCGTGGGACGCCAACATGGTGCTGGACGACGGCGGTGACCTGACTCAGATCCTGCACGACAAGTATCCGCAGGTGCTCGAGCGCGTCCACGGCGTGACCGAGGAAACCACCACTGGCGTGCATCGCCTGCTCGACATGCTCAAGGGCGGCACGCTGAAGATCCCGGCGATCAACGTCAACGACTCTGTAACCAAGAGCAAGAACGACAACAAGTACGGCTGCCGTCACAGCCTGAACGATGCCATCAAGCGCGCCACCGACCATCTACTGTCGGGCAAGCAGGCGCTGGTCGTCGGCTACGGCGACGTCGGCAAGGGCTCGGCACAGTCGCTGCGCCAGGAAGGCATGATCGTCAAGGTCTCCGAGGTCGATCCGATCTGCGCCATGCAGGCCTGCATGGATGGCTTCGAGCTGGTCTCCCCCTACAAGGACGGCATCAACGACGGCACCGAAGCCAGCGTCGATGCGGCCCTGCTGGGCAAGATCGACCTGATCGTCACCACCACCGGTAACGTCAACGTGTGCGACGCCGGCATGCTCAAGGCCCTGAAGAAGCGCGCCGTGGTGTGCAACATCGGCCACTTCGACAACGAGATCGACACCGCCTTCATGCGCGCCAACTGGGGCTGGGAAGAGGTCAAGCCTCAGGTGCACAAGATCCACCGCACCGGCAAGACCGTCGACCCGACCAACGACGACTACCTGATCCTGCTGGCCGAAGGCCGACTGGTGAATCTGGGCAACGCCACCGGTCACCCAAGCCGGATCATGGACGGTTCCTTCGCCAACCAGGTGCTGGCGCAGATCCACCTCTACAACGAGAAGTTCGCCGATCTGCCAGTGGCCGAGAAGAGCAAGAACGTCACCGTCATGGTGCTGCCGAAGAAGCTCGACGAGGAAGTGGCGCTGGAAATGGTCAAGGGCTTCGGTGGCGTGGTCACCCAGCTGACCACCAAGCAGGCGGAGTACATCGGTGTGACCGTCGAAGGCCCGTTCAAGCCGGACAGCTACCGCTACTAAGCAGGTCATGCTGCTGGCGACGAACTGTGCCCTGCATTCGTCGCCAGCAGCCTGCAGCCCAAGGAATAACCGAATGACCGCTTTGAACCGCCCATCCATCAGCTTCGAGTTCTTTCCCACCAAGACCGAAGCCGGGCACGAAAAACTGCTGAACGTGGCCCGCCAGCTGGCCGGCTACCAACCCGATTTCTTCTCCTGCACTTACGGTGCCGGTGGCTCGACCCGTGACCGCACGCTCAACACCGTGCTGCAGCTCGACGGCGAGGTAAAGGTGCCGACCGCACCGCACCTGTCCTGCGTCGGCGACAGCAAGGCCGAGCTGCGCGAACTGCTGAACCTCTACAAGGATGCCGGTATCAAGCGCATCGTCGCCCTGCGCGGTGACCTGCCCTCCGGCATGGGCATGGCCAGCGGCGAGCTGCGCTACGCCAACGAGCTGGTGGAATTCATCCGCAGCGAAACCGGCGATCACTTCCATATCGAGATTGCCGCCTACCCGGAAATGCATCCGCAGGCACGCAACTTCGAAGACGACCTGGCTAACTTCGTGCGCAAGGCCAGAGCCGGCGCCGACAGTGCCATCACCCAGTACTTCTTCAATGCCGACTGCTACTTCTACTTCGTCGAGCGCGTGCGCAGACTCGGAGTGGAAACCCCGGTGGTGCCCGGCATCATGCCGATCACCAACTACAGCAAGCTGGCACGCTTCTCCGATGCCTGCGGTGCGGAGATTCCGCGTTGGGTGCGCAAGCAGCTCGAAAGCTATGGCGACGACATGCAGAGCATCCAGGCCTTCGGCGAGCAGGTCATCACCGAGATGTGCGAGAAGCTGCTGGCCGGCGGTGCGCCCGGCCTGCACTTCTACACGCTGAACCAGGCCGAGCCGAGCCTGGCGATCTGGAACAACCTCGGGCTGTCACGCTGAGCACCAACCGGCTCCGTAGAAATACGGAGCTGGCTAATGAACCCGTGACCTGCGACACTGTCAGAGCAATGCGGCGTTAACAGGCTCTGTTATACTCCGCGCTTCCGCCAGGCTTACGCCCGGATGCCGCCATATATGACCCGCGGCAGGACCGGACGGGATCGCACGCCAGTCGCGATTCGAGCCAGGCATGATCATCCCAGGGCCTCGCCCCTAACAAGACAGGATTACTCATGTCCTTTGCTTCCCTCGGTCTCTCCGAGGCTTTGGCCGGTGCCGTCGAGGCCGCCGGTTACACCCAGCCTACTCCCGTGCAACAGCGGGCCATTCCCGCCGTGTTGCAAGGCCGCGACCTGATGGTCGCCGCCCAGACCGGAACCGGTAAGACAGGCGGTTTCGCCCTGCCGGTACTCGAACTGCTGTTTCCGGGTGGTCACCCGGATCGTGAACACCGCTACGGCCCGAAACAGCCGCGCGTGCTGGTGCTGACACCGACCCGCGAGCTCGCCGCCCAGGTTCACGACAGTTTCAAGATCTACGCCCGCGATCTGCCCCTGAAGAGCACCTGCATCTTCGGCGGCGTCGGCATGAACCCGCAGATCCAGGCGGTTGCCAAGGGTCTCGACGTGCTGGTCGCCTGCCCAGGCCGCCTGCTCGACCTGGCCAACCAGAAAGCCATCGACCTCTCGCACGTGGAAATTCTCGTCCTCGACGAAGCCGACCGCATGCTCGACATGGGCTTCATCCATGACGTCAAGAAGGTCCTCGCCAAGCTGCCGGCCAAACGCCAGAACCTGCTGTTCTCGGCGACCTTCTCCAAGGACATCACCGACCTCGCCGGCAAGCTGCTGCACAATCCCGAGCGCATCGAGGTCACACCACCGAACACCACCGTCGAGCGTATCGAGCAGCGCATGTTCCGCGTGGCTGCCAGTCACAAGCGCGCTCTGCTCGCGCACCTGATCACCCAGGGTGCCTGGGAGCAGGTGCTGGTCTTCACCCGCACCAAGCACGGCGCCAACCGTCTGGCCGAGTATCTGGAAAAGCACGGCCTGCCGGCTGCCGCGATTCACGGCAACAAGAGCCAGAACGCCCGCACCAAGGCTCTGGCCGACTTCAAGGCCAACCAGGTGCGCATCCTGGTCGCCACCGATATCGCCGCCCGCGGTCTGGATATCGACCAGCTGCCCCATGTGGTCAACTTCGAGCTGCCCAACGTCGAGGAAGACTACGTACACCGCATCGGCCGTACTGGCCGTGCCGGGCGCAGCGGTGAAGCCATTTCGCTGGTCGCGCCGGACGAGGAAAAGCTGCTCAAGGGCATCGAGCGCATGACCAAGCAGCGCATCCCTGAAGGCGATCTGATGGGCTTCGATGCCAGCGCCATCGAGGCGGAGAAGCCGGAGGTGCGCGAACCGCGCCAGCCGCGTCCGCAGCGTGGCGAACGCAAGGCTCGCGCTGAGCGCGAAAAGCCAGCAGAGAAAGGCACCGAGCAGAAGGAACGCAACCGCCGCAGCCAGAGCAAGGCGCGCAAGCCTGCTCGCGATGGAGCCGCCAGTGAAGCGCAAACCGCTGCTCGACCTCCGCAGCTGCCGCCAAACCGTGCTCCGGACGAGTTTCTCGATGACGAAGTGGACAACTTCGGCAATCGCGTCGACTACGTCAGCCCGTATCAGAACAAGCAGAACCGCGGCCGGCGCCCTGGTGCCCCGGCTCCGGCTCCGGCTGGTGCCGCGCCACGTGCCGCCGGAGCCGCACGCCCTGGCGCTGCTGGTGCTCCCGCCGGCAAGGGCAAACGTCCGGGTTCGGGCCAAGGCCAGGCGGCGCGCAGCGGCCAGCCGCGCAACGGCCAACCACGGCGCAAGAACGACAGCCGACGGATCGAAGAGCCAGCCGTCGCGCGCCAGGAAGCTGCCAAGCCGCGTGAAAAGCAGCCGGTGATCATCCACAAGGAATCGAAGATCGATCGCCTGCCCAGCCTGGACCAGCTCGAGCAGCTGCCAACCCGGCCACGAGGTGAGAAGCCGGCCCTGCTGACGCGCAACCGCGAAGCCTGAGCCACAAACGAAAACGCCGCCCGATGGGCGGCGTTTTCGTATCTGCGTGTTGTCGGCGGTGGTCGTACTGCAAGCGACCACCGCATCGCCTCATTCCTCTTGCGGCTGCGCCTGCACCGCGTCCTGCCAGCCGCCACCCAGCGCCTTGAACAGATTGACCTCGCTGGTCATCTGCGCCAGGCGATCGGTGATCAGTTGCTGCTGCACGCTGAACAGCTGGCGCTGCGCATCGAGCACGGTCAGGTAGCTGTCGATGCCCGTGCGATAGCGGCGCTCGGCGAGGTTGTAGTAGTCCTCGCTGGTCTCCAACAGATCACGCTGCGCCTGCACCTGCCGCGTGTAGGTGGCCTGAGCCGCCAGCCCGTCGGCCACTTCGCGAAAGGCGGTCTGGATCGCTTTCTCGTATTGCGCGACCTGGATGTTCTTGCTGATCTGCGCGTAGTCCAGATTCGCCCGCAGCTGGCCAGCATTGAAGATCGGCACACTGATGCTCGGCGAGAAGCTCCAGTAACCGGAGCCGCCGTCGAACAGGCCGGACAGCTCGCTGCTCGCCGAACCCGCTGCGCCGGTCAGGCTGATGCGCGGAAAGAACGCCGCACGGGCTGCGCCGATGCTGGCATTGACCGCGCGCAGTTGATATTCAGCCTGGAGAACATCCGGGCGCTGCTGAAGCAGATCGGAGGGCAGCCCGACCGGCAACGTCGCCAGCTGGGTACGCTCCAGCCCGTCACCCGATTTCAGACCGGCCGGCAGGCTCTGTCCCAGCAACAGCGTCAGCGCATTGTGGTCCTGCGCCACCAGCCGCGTGTACTGCTCGATGTTCACCCGCGCACTGTCGACAGCGCTGCGCGCCTGACGCAGCTCCAGCGCCGAGGCGACCCCGACGTCGAAACTGCGTTGGGTCAGACCAAAGCTCTCTTCATAGGTCTTCAGGGTATCGCGGGTGACCTGCAGCAATGCCTGGTCGGCCTGCAAGGTCAGCCAGGCATTGGCGACACTGGCGATCAGACTGATCTGGGTGCTGCGCTGGGCGGCCTCGCTGGCGAAGAACTCTTCCAGCGCCTGGTCGCGCAGGCTGCGCAGGCGACCGAACAGGTCTAGCTCCCAGGACACACCGAACGTGGCGCTGTACTGGCTGCTGATGGCCGGCTCGCCACTCATGTTCAGATCGCCGGGGGTGCGGCTGCGCGTCCCCGCGCCGTCGGCACTCACCGCCGGCAGCACATCGGCGCGCTGCACGCGATACAGCGCGCGATAGGCATCGACGTTGAGCGCCGCCACACGCAGGTCACGGTTGTTCTCCAGCGCCACCTCGATCAGCTGCTGCAGCGCCGGATCACGGAAGAACTCGCGCCAGCCAAGCGCGCGCTCGGACACCTGCGTCGCGTCTTGCGGATAGGCCTTGCCTTGCGGCCAGGCGGCCGCGACCGGTGCGTCCGGACGTTCGTAGTCAGGGATCAGCGAGCAACCGCCCAGCGCCGCCATCAGCGCCAGGCTCAACAGAGACTTGTGCATCACTGCGAATCCTCCTTCACACCCTCGTTGGCGGACTTCGAGCGGTCGAAGAACGTGCAGATCATTACGTAGAACAGTGGAATCCAGAAGATCGCCAGTATCGCGGCGGTCAACATGCCGCCGATCACACCGGTACCAATCGCGTGCTTGCTGCCCGCACCGGCGCCAGACGCAATCGCCAGAGGCACCACGCCGAGAATGAACGCCAGCGAGGTCATGATGATCGGCCGCAGACGCATGCGGCACGCCTGCAGCGCGGCATCGGCGTAGCTCATCCCCTGCTCGTGCAGCGCCTTGGCGAACTCGACGATGAGGATCGCGTTACGCGCCGACAGACCGATGGTGGTGACCAGGCCCACCTGGAAGAACACCTCGTTGGACAGCCCGCGCAGCAAGGTGAAGGCCAGCGCCCCGACGATACCCAGCGGCACGACCAGCATGACCGAGAACGGAATCGACCAGCTCTCGTACAGGGCCGCCAGGCAGAGGAACACCACCAGCAGCGACAGGGCATAGAGCGCCAGCGTCTGCGATCCCGCCAGACGTTCCTCGTAGGACTGACCTGTCCAGGAATAGCCGACTCCAGGTGGCAGCTGGGCGGCGATGCGTTCGACCTCGGCCATGGCATCACCGGAGCTGTAGCCAGGGGCCGGCTCACCGAGCATCTCGATCGCACTGACGCCGTTGAAACGCGACAGCTTCGGCGAACCGTAGGTCCACTCACCGCTGGCGAAGGCGCTGAACGGGACCATCTCGCCAGCGTCGTTGCGCACGTACCACTTCTGCAAATCCTCAGGGCTCATGCGCGCGTCCGGAACGCCCTGCAAATACACCTTCTTCACCCGACCTCGATCGATAAAGTCGTTGACGTAGCGGCCACCCCAGGCAATCGACAGCGTGCTGTTGATGTCCGCCAGAGAGATACCCAATACCCGCGCCTTCTCGTCGTCGATCAGAACCTGATACTGCGGCTCATCGCGCAGGGTATTGGGCCGCACCCGGGTGAGCACCGGACTCTGGCTGGCCAGCTGGAGGAACTTGTCGCGGGCCTGCTGCAGCACTTCCTGGCCAACGCCGGCGCGGTCCTGCAGGAACAGGTTGAAACCGGTGGCATTACCCAGCTCCATCACCGCAGGCGGCGCAAAGGCGAACACCTGGGCGTCACGGAAACTGGCGAAATGCTGCTGCGCACGCTGGGCCAGGGCGAACACACTGTCTTCCTCGTTGGTCCGCTCGCTCCAAGGCTTCAGGCCGATGAAGGCGATACCCGAGCTCTGGCCGCGGCCGGCGAAGCTGAAGCCGGTCACGGTAAAGACGGAACGAACGATGTCGCTCTCCTCTTCCAGCAGATAGCTGCGCATGGCGTCGATGCTCTGCTGGGTGCGCTCGGCGGTCGAGCCCGACGGAGTCATTACCTGGGCGAACAGGACGCCCTGGTCCTCTTCCGGCAGAAAGGCGCTGGGAATGCGGTTGAACAGCACCACCATGACGCCGACGATCAGCACATACAGCAGCAGGAACGGTGCCTTGCGCTTGAGCACGGCCCTCACGCCGCGCTCGTAGCCATTCACGCTGCGATCGAAGGTGCGATTGAACCAGCCGAAGAATCCGCCCTTCTCGTGGTGATCATCCTTGTCGATCGGCTTGAGCAGCGTCGCACACAGCGCCGGCGTGAAGATCAGCGCCATCAGCACCGAGAGCACCATCGCCGAAACGATGGTGATGGAAAACTGCCGATAGATGACCCCGGTCGAGCCCCCGAAGAAGGCCATCGGCAGCAGTACCGCCGACAGCACCACGCCAATGCCGATCAGCGCGCCCTGGATCTGGCCCATGGACTTGCGCGTCGCCTCCAGAGGCGAGAGCCCTTCTTCGCGCATCACCCGCTCGACGTTCTCCACCACCACGATGGCATCGTCGACCAGCAGGCCGATGGCCAGAATCATGGCGAACATGGTCAGGGTATTGATGCTGAAACCGAACACCGCCAGCACGCCGAAGGTACCCAGCAGCACCACGGGCACCGCGAGCGTCGGAACCAGCGTCGCGCGGAAGTTCTGCAGGAACAGGTACATGACCAGGAACACCAGCACGAACGCCTCGAGCAGCGTGTGCATGACGCCGGTGATGGACGCAGAGATGACCGGCGTGGTGTCGTAGGGATAGACCACGTCGACACCCGGCGGGAAGAACGGCTTGAGCTCCTCGATGGTCTTGCGCACGCCTTCGACGGTATCCAGCGCGTTGGCGCCGGTTGCCAGCTTCAGCGCCAGGCCGGCGGCCGGCTTGCCGTTGAAGTGCGCGCTGACCGAATAGTTTTCACCCCCCAGCTCGACCTTGGCGACATCACCCAGACGCACCTGCGAGCCGTCGCTGTTGACCTTGAGCAGGATGTTGCGGAACTGCTCCGGAGTCTGCAGGCGGGTCTTGCCGATCACCGTGGCGTTGAGCTGCTGCCCGGGCAGCGCCGGCAAGCCACCCAGCTGACCGGACGAGATCTGGACGTTCTGCGCCTGGATCGCCGAGCTGACGTCCACCGGGGTCAGGCTGAAGTTGTTCAGCTTCGCCGGATCGAGCCAGATGCGCATCGCGTACTGCGCACCGAATACCTGGAAGTCGCCGACGCCCTTGGTGCGCGAGATCGGGTCCTGCATGTTGGCGACGATGTAGTTCGCCAGGTCACGCTGGTCGAGACTGCCGTCGGTGGAAACTAGGCCGATCACGATCAGGAAGTTGCGCACCGCCTTGGTGACGCGAATACCCTGCTGCTGAACCTCCTGCGGCAGCAGCGGCGTCGCCAGCTGCAACTTGTTCTGCACCTGAACCTGGGCGATATCGGGGTTGGTGCCCTGATCGAAGGTCACGGTAATGGTCATGCTGCCGTCGGAGTTGCTCTCCGAGGAGATGTAGCGCAGCCCGTCGATGCCGTTGAGCTGCTGCTCGATGACCTGCACCACGGTGTCCTGCACCGTCTGCGCCGAGGCGCCCGGGTAGCTGACGGAAATGCCGACCGCAGGCGCGGCGATGCTCGGGTACTGGTTGACCGGCAACTTGAGAATGGACAGCCCGCCGGCGAGCATGATCACCAGGGCGATCACCCAGGCGAAGATCGGCCGGTCGATAAAGAACTTGGACATGGATTAGAAACCCCTCAGCCTTCTTGGCCTTGGGGTTGTGCAGACACCCCACCGCGATTATCGACATTGGTCGCCGGAGCCACCTCGACCTCGACCCCCGGCTGGATGAACTGCAGGCCTTCGGTGATCACGCGATCGCCCGGCTGCAGGCCTTCGCCGACCAGCCAGCGATTGCCCACGGCGCGCTCGGTCTTGATCGGGCGCACTTCCACCTTGTTCTCGGCATTGACCACCATGGCGGTCGGGTCACCCTTGGTGTTGCGGGTGACGCCCTGCTGCGGAACCAGGATCGCCTCGCTCTTCATGCCGGCCACCAGCTGCGCATGGACGAACATGCCCGGCAGCAGATTCTTGTCCGGATTCGGGAATACGGCGCGCAGGGTCACCGAGCCGGTACCGGCATCCACCGTGACTTCGCTGAATTCGAGTTTGCCTTCGTGACCGTAATCGCTGCCATCCTCCAGTTTGAGGGTGACCTTGGCCGCGTTATCGCCAGACTTCTGCAGACGACCCTCGGCCAGGTCGCGCCGCAGCGCTAGCAGGTCTCGGGCCGGCTGGGTCACGTCAACATAGATCGGGTCAAGCTGCTGAATGGTCGCCAGTTCCTGCGCCTGACCGTTGCTGACCAGCGCACCCTCGGTCACCGCGGAACGGCCGATCCGGCCGGAAATCGGCGCCAGCACCTTGGTGTAGCGCACGTCGATCCGCGCGCGCTCCAGCTCCGCTTCGGCCTGCAGGCTGGTGGCCCGCGCCTCGTCATAGGCCTGCTTGCTGACGGCCTGATCCTTGACCAGCTCGGCGTAGCGGTCGGCCAGCGACTTGCTGGAAGCAACGCTCGCCTGAGCACTCTTCAGCGTGGCCTCGTACACCGACGCATCGATCTGATAGAGCTGTTGCCCAGCCTTGACGTCGCGGCCTTCGGTGAACAGACGCTTCTGGATGATGCCGTTGACCTGTGGCCGCACCTCGGCGATGCGGTAGGCGCGGGTACGCCCGGGCAGCTCGGTGGTTACCGCGAACGGCTCTGCCTGCAGGGTCACGATACCCACCTTGGGCTTCTGCTGGGCCGGTGGGGCGGCTTCTTCCTGACAGCCGGCCAGGAAAACAGCCATGGCGAGAATGGACATCAGGGCAGCATTGGCTGACTTGATTGGCATGGTTAGACCTCTTGAAAACCTGGCAGGCGGGAATGGGCAACAGCGCGCCGCAGACGCGGAGAGCGGAATGGGCCGAAATATACTTACATCCATGACTGTCTGTAAACCTGAAAAGACTCGTCGGCCCTGCCGCAAATGTTGCAAAAGGTGCGTCATAGACCCATTCGACACAGGTTTGTCCGCTGTGCAAGAAGCGTTGATACATATCCTGGCAAACGCAGAACGCCGGCAAAGTGCCGGCGTTCGGGTTCCACGGGGAGCGTTTACTTGCGCACACCTTCGACCGAGATGATCAGATCGACCGTTTGCGACGCCGGCCCGAGGTCCATCTTGATGTCGAAGTCCTTCAGCGTCAGCGTGGTACTGCCTTCGAAACCGGCACGGTAGCCACCCCAGGGATCATCACCTTCGCCGATGAACTTGGCAGCGATCACCACCGGTTTGGTCACGCCGTTGAGCGTCAGGTTGCCGGTGATGTCAGCAGTGCCGTCGCCGGTGGACTTCACCGAAGTCGACTCGAAGGTCGCTGCCGGGTGCTTGTCGACGTTGAGGAAGTCATCGCTGCGCAGGTGCTTGTCGCGCTCGGCGTGGTTGGTATCGACGCTGGCGGTCTTCAACGTGACGTTGACCTTGCTCGCTTCCGGCTTGTCCGCATCGAAGCTGAAGCTGCCATCGAAATCCTTGAACGTGCCCCACAGCCAGCTGTAGCCGAGGTGGCTGATCTTGAAATTGACGAAGGCGTGCTGGCCCTGCTTGTCGATGGCGTAGTCGGCAGCAAATGCCTGGCCACCGACCAGTGCGGAGCCGAGGACCAGTGCAGCGAGGGTTTTCTTGAGCATCGATGGATTCTCCTATCGGGGGTGATTAACCGGCACTACGACCGAGCATGCGCTTGAGTGTCGCGTCGCGGTCGATGAAATGGTGTTTGAGCGCAGCCAGGGCGTGTACCACGGCGAAGATCACCAGCGCCCAGGCAGCGTATTCGTGAACAATCCCGGCGCTGTCGGCCTGATCGGGGATGGAAGTGATCAGCGCCGGCACCTCGAACAGGCCGAACACGCTGATCGGCCGGCCATCGGCGGTGGAGATCAGGTAACCCGAGATCATCACCAGGAACAGGCCGAGGTACAGCAGGCTGTGACCAAGCCTGGCCGCGATCCGGGTCAGCCGCCCCTGACTCGCCAGCGGCGCCGGCGCAGGGCTGACGAAACGCCAGAGCACCCGCAGCAGCATGATCAGAAACAGCGCGATGCCAATGCTCTTGTGCAGGTCCGGCGCGGTGCGATACCAGCTGCTGTAGTAGTTCAGCCCAACCATCCAGAAGCCCAGGCCGAACAGACCGAATACGGCGATGGCCACCAACCAGTGCAAGGCAATGCTGGTCAGCCCATAGTTCGTTGAGGAGTTACGCCAGTGCATTGAGTCTTCCTTCAAATTCAGGCCTAGAAGCGTAGCCGGTTACCTATCGGAATAGAGCGCATTTTTTCGCTTTGAAACATCGAGTAAATCGATGACTGATCGCATAAGTCATGCCCCAGCGCTTCTGCTAGGCTTCGCGACTCATTGCGGAGGAGTAACGATGAGCCTGAACGACAGCTGGATGCAACGCGACCTTGCCGTACTCTGGCATCCCTGCACCCAGATGAAAGATCACGAGCAGCTGCCGCTGATTCCGATCCGCCGCGGCGAAGGCGTCTGGCTGGAGGATTTCGACGGCAAGCGATACCTGGACGCGGTCAGTTCCTGGTGGGTCAACGTCTTCGGCCATGCCAATCCGCGCATCAATCAGCGCATCAAGGATCAGGTCGACCAACTCGAGCACGTGATGCTGGCCGGCTTCAGTCATCAGCCGGTGGTGGAGCTGTCGGAGCGCCTGGTCGCCCTGACGCCGGCCGGACTGGACCGCGTCTTCTATACCGACAACGGTTCGACCGGTATCGAAGTGGCGCTGAAGATGAGCTTTCACTACTGGCGCAACAGCGGACGTGGCCAGAAGCAGCGCTTCGTCACCCTGACCAACAGCTATCACGGGGAAACCGTTGCCGCCATGTCGGTGGGCGATGTCGCCCTCTTCACCGACACCTACAAGCCGCTGCTGCTGGACACCTTCAAGGTGCCGAGCCCGGACTGCTACCTGCGACCTGAGGGTGTGAGCTGGGAAGAGCATTCGCGGCAGATGTTCGCGCACATGGAACAGACCCTTGCCGAGCACCACCAGGACATCGCCGCGGTCATCGTCGAACCGCTGATTCAGGGCGCCGGCGGCATGCGCATGTATCACCCGATATATCTGAAGCTGCTGCGCGAGGCCTGCGACCGCTACGAAGTGCACCTCATCCACGACGAGATCGCGGTCGGCTTCGGCCGCACCGGCAGCATGTTCGCCTGCGAGCAGGCCGGCATCACGCCAGACTTCCTCTGCCTGTCCAAAGCCTTGACCGGCGGCTATCTGCCGATGGCCGCAGTGCTCACCACCGACCGGATGTACCGGGCGTTCTACGACGACTATTCGACGCTGCGCGCCTTCCTCCATTCGCACACCTACACCGGCAACCCGCTGGCCTGCGCCGCGGCACTGGCGACGCTGGATATCTTCGCCGAAGACAACGTAATCGAAGCGAACAAGGCGCTGGCCGCGCGCATGGCCAGCGCCACCGCACACCTGGTCGAGCATCCGCACGTGGCCGAAGTCCGCCAGACCGGCATGGCACTGGCTATCGAGATGGTTCAGGACAAGGCCAGCCGCACGGCCTATCCCTGGCAGGAGCGTCGCGGCCTGAAGGTCTATCAGCACGCGATGGAGCGCGGAGCGCTGTTGCGCCCGCTCGGCAGTGTGGTGTATTTCCTGCCGCCCTATTGCATCACCGAGGAACAGATCGACTTTCTCGCGGCAGTCGCCACCGAGGGAATCGACATCGCCACCCGAGATGCCTCCGGGGTATCGGTCCCGGTCGGTCCATACCCAGGCTTCAGAGACCCGGGTTGATGTGGAGCATCGGCTGCCTGCGAGCCAGGCTGCCGATGCTTTAGACTTGCCGCTTCCAACTCGCCGCCTGCAGCTGCCTCCATGCGCCTATCCCGTTTTTTCATCGACGCCCCCCTTTCCCTTGGCCGACACCCACTGCCTGACGCATCGGCCCACTACATCAGCCGGGTGCTGCGGCTTTCGGCCGGCAGCGCGGTTCAGCTGTTCGATGGCAGCGGCAGTGAATTTCGCGGCGAACTGCTGGAAGTCGGCAAGAAGTCCGTCGCCGTCGAACTGCACGAACGCCTGACGGGGATGCCAGAGTCACCTCTACAGATCCACCTCGGGCAGGGTCTTTCCCGCGGTGAACGGATGGATTGGGCCATTCAGAAGGCCACCGAGCTAGGCGTAACGCAGATCACGCCCATCGTCAGCGAGCGTTGCGAAGTGCGCCTCAACGATGAGCGTGCCGACAAACGTCTGGCCCATTGGCGGCAGATCGCGATCAGCGCCTGCGAGCAATGCGGCCGGTCGGTGCTGCCGGTCATCCACCCGCCGATCAGCCTGCGTGACTGGTTGCCTGTCGAGGCAGACCTGAAGCTCGTGCTGCATCCAGTGGCCGCGCCGCTGACGAGCCATGCCAGACCGCAGACACTGGCTTTCCTGATCGGTCCGGAAGGAGGCTTGAGTGAGAGCGAAGTCGAACAGGCGGCCAATCAAGGGTTTCAGCCTGCTCGACTCGGCCCGCGAGTGCTGCGCACCGAGACCGCTCCGGTGGTGGCGCTGAGCGTGGCACAGCAGCTCTGGGGCGATTTCTGACGACGTACCGGGTGGCGGCCTCGATCAGATCAGGCCAGCATCGGCGAGCTTCTGCTCCAGACCGATCAGATCAGGGATTCGCGGCTGCACGTCGCCAAGGTTGACCGCATCCAGTTCGAGCGGGGCAAGCGTGACATCCGCGCGCGCGAGGCTGGCGTCGACCTTGATCGAATGCGGGATGCCCTGCACCAGCAGCGCGATGAACTTGACGTGGTCGCGCCCACCAACCGCGTTGAGCACCGCAACCCGCGCCGAACTGCCAACCGGTTGTGCCTGGCCGCTGGACGCGGCCTCGAACGACAGCAGTGGTAGGCTCAGGTCACGCCACTGCACCTGCCCGAGAAACCAGGCGGGCATGCCCTGCACCGCTTGCGGAGCGCGATAGGGAATCAGCTCGGCGACGGCCACGTTGGGCACCAGCAATACGCGATCGGCGAGCGGCATCAGCAGCCCGGTGAGGCTTTCCGCCTCCGGAGAAACGACCATTTGACTCATGAGTTATCCCGTTGAAAAGACGTGGCGGGCGTACCGACCTGGCTGACCAGATGATTGACCAAGGCTTGCGCCAGCTCGCGAGGGTCACCGCTGTAGGAGCTGTAGCCACCTTCGCGAAGATTGTCCGGCATACTTGAGCAGGCACAGGAGTCGGCGCGCTGCGTCCAGACCCTGCCACCCTGACGCAGCACATATGCGGCCGCCGCACTGCCGTCGCTGCCCATGCCACTGAAGGCAATGACACCGCAACGCTGGCCGAACTGCTGGGCCAGATTCAGCATCATCTGGTCGATCGACGGGCTATACGGTTCAGGCCAGCAACGACCGTTCAGGCGGGTGCTGCCATCGGACTCGAACCCGAGTTCCTCTCCGATCGGCGCGATGATCACTTCTCCGCAGCGCACCGGCTGGCCAGGGCGCACCTGTTGAACCTGCCACTGACTATGTCGGCCCACGGCCTGGGACAACGCTGACTCGAAGCTGGCTTCGATATGCTGGGCATAGATGAAACCGACTGGCAGGCCGCCAGGCAACGCGTCCAGGAAGGCCTTCACGGCTTCCGGCCCACCGAGCGAAGCCGCCAGCAGCCATACCTGGGTCGCCGCTTCACCGGCATGCAGCGCGCTATCAGCCAGCAGCGGCGGTAGCGTCAGGCGCTCGGGGCGTTGTCCTTCACCCTGCAGTACGTCCAGACGCGGCCCCACTGCCCGTGATGGGTCACCGATCAGGCGCTTCAGCTTGCTGAACAGGCTGCGCTCCCAACGTGGGTAGAACTCCGAATGCCGCTCCGGCGCATGCCCCTCACCGAACAGCACCCGCGTGGTGTCGCGCTCAAGCAACGCATCCACAAGAGGCGAATCTTCGGTCTGCGCCAGATCAACCAGCCAGAGATCGGCCTCGGTGCTATCCAGGTCTGCCGGCTCGAGGCGCGCCGGGTCATTGTTCAATACCACCTGATAGCCACTGCCGGTCAAAGCCTGCTGCAGCACGTGACGCTGCAGAGAGGTGTCGGCGAGTACCGCAATGCGGGCGCAGAGAACGTCAGACATCGGCGTGGACCAAGCGCTGAATGGCCTCGAGCAACACCGATTCCTGATAGGGCTTGCCAAGATATTCGTTGACGCCGATGGTCAGCGCGCGATCACGGTGCTTCTCGCCGGTACGCGAGGTGATCATGATGATCGGCAGATCCTTCAAACGCTCGTCGTGGCGAACCAGCGTGGCCACCTCGAAGCCGTCCATGCGCGGCATCTCGATATCCAGCAGCATGATGTCCGGCTTGCGCTCCTGCAGCTGAGTGATGGCATCCACCCCGTCCTTGGCGGTCAGAACGTTCATGCCATTGCGCTCCAGCAGACGACTGGTGACCTTGCGCACGGTGACCGAATCGTCAACCACCATGACCAGCGTCGGCCGTTCGGTTTCGACCTCGACCGGCTCCTGCACCTGATCGATAAGGCGCGGCTGTTGCAGCTGAATGAGCTGGTGCGCATGGAGCACACGGATGGTCGCCAGCAGGTCCAGAATCACCACGACCCGGCCATCGCCGAGGATGGTCGCGCCGGAAATGCCATGTACGCCGGCGAACTGCAGCCCAAGGCTCTTCACCACGATTTCACGAGAACCGGCGAGGCTGTCGACCTGTACCGCAACGCTGTGCTCTTTCGAGCGCACCAGGATCACCGGCAGCGGCAGACTCTGCCCCACCAGCTTGGGCTTCTGGCCGTTGTTCAAGAGATCGCCAAGATAACGCAGCTCGTAAGCCTGACCGGCATATTCGAAGCGCGGCGCATCCGGCTGGTAATAAGCTTCCAGCTCGTATGGCGAGACACGCACGATACCTTCGATGGTATTCAGCGGGATCGCATACAGATCCTCACCGGAATAAACCATCAGCGCGCGGTTCACCGACACTGTGAACGGCAGGCGAATCAGGAAGCGCGTGCCCTGACCGAGCGTCGACTCGATGCTCATCGACCCGCCGAGCTGCTTCACTTCCGAGTGCACCACGTCCATGCCCACGCCGCGTCCGGAGATCTGCGTGACGCGCTCCGCGGTGGAGAACCCGGCTTCGAGGATGAACTGCAGGATTTCATGCTCGGACAGGTCGCTATCGGCGGACATCAGCCCGCGTTCGATAGCCTTGCGCCGCACCGCGTCCAGATTGATGCCACCACCGTCGTCGGCCAGCGTCAGCACGATATCGCCACCCTCACGGGCCAGATCCAGGCGTATCACGCCCTGCTCGGGCTTGCCGGCAGCACGACGACGCTCGACCGGCTCGATACCGTGATCGACGGCGTTGCGCAGCATGTGCTCCAGCGGCGCAACGATTCGCTCAAGCACGCTGCGGTCCATCTCACCGGTGGCGTTGCCGACCTTGAACTCGACCTGTTTGCCGAGCTCGCCAGCGACCTGCCGCACGATTCTGCGCAGGCGCGGCACCAGGCGCTCGAAAGGAACCATGCGGGTACGCATGAGGCCTTCCTGTAGCTCGGTATTGACCCGAGCCTGCTGCAGCAGCAGCGTTTCAGCGTCGCGATTACGCGCAGCCAGGGTTTCCTTAAGATCGAGCAAGTCGGACGCTGACTCGAACAGTGCGCGCGAAAGCTGTTGCAGCTGCGAATGGCGGTCCATTTCCAGCGGGTCGAAATCGTCATAGCCGGCGCGCTCGGCTTCAGCCTGGTAACGGCTGAGAATCTGCGCCTGGGTTTCGGTATCCAATCGGCGCAGCTGGTCGCGCACCCGCTCGATGGTCGCTTCCATCTCGCCAAGAGTGAAGCCGACGTCGCTGACCTGCTGCTCGACTCGACCGCGGAAGATCGATGTTTCGCCCGCCAGGTTGACCAGACCCTCCAGCAGTTCTGCGGGAACCTTGACCAGCTCCTGCGGTGCCCGCCGCGCAGCGGCTTCCTGAGCGGCCAGCTGTGCGCGTCGAATGAATGGCAGCACCTTCGCCGGGCTGGTACTCGGCTTCGGCAAGGTACTGGCCGCGACGATCGGTTGTTCCAGAGTCACCGGCTCGCGCGGCAACTCTGGCTCGAGCTCCGGCGACTCAGGTTGCGAAGCGTCGCTTCCGTCGCTCGCCAGGCCCGCCCGAAGCAGCTCGACATCCTTCAGCAGCGCGTCGTAGCCGTGCTGCACATCGAGAAACAGGCTATCCGGCCACGGGGCGCCCTGCTGCTGCGCCTCGCTCAACCGCTGCTCCAGATCGTGGGCCATGTTGCCCAGTGTGGTCTGCCCAGCCAGCCGCGCACCGCCTTTCAGCGTGTGCAGCACACGGAGCATGTCAGCCAACGGAGCGGCATCCTCACGGCCGGCATCCCAGCGACCGAGCGCTGATTCCATTTCCTCCAGCAGGTCGTCAGCTTCCTCGACAAAGATGTCGAGAATTTCGGCTTCGGCAGACTGCTGCGCATCTTCCTGAGCGGCCTTCAGCGACACGCTGCTGGGAATGCTCAGTTGCTCATCGGGGTTGTTGCGAAAGTGGCGAATCGTCTCGATCAGCGCATCACCCGATGGCACCGGTTGACGGGCCCGCACCGCCTCGAGCATTTCCGCCAGGCGGTCCTGGCAGGCCTGCAGAAGGCCGAACAATTCCGGGCTAGCCCGGTAGCTACCGGCGCACAGACCTTCGTAAAGAAACTCGAGCTCGTGGGAGAGATCACCGATTTCACGGATATCAGCCATCCGGGCCCCGCCCTTGAGGGTATGCAGATCGCGCTGCAATGCCTCGAGCTCGAAGCTGTTGTCGACATCCGCCATCCAGCGTTGCAAACCACCCGCAGCGCTCTCGATGAGGTCGAAACCCTCCTCGAGGAAGATCTCCACTAATTCGGGATCGCGCTCGACTGTGTCGTGCTCCTCGGCGGCCGGCACAGTTTCGAACGCTTCCGGCACCTCATCCAGCTCGGGAAGGCCGAGGTCGATCTCATCCAACTCTTCGCTGACCGGGATATCCGAAGCGCGGCTATCGTCCGCTGCAGTTTCGTTGTCGCCTTCATCCGCCTCGGCAGAAGTCTCATCGACATCGAGCAGCGGCAAATCAAACGCATCGGCGCTAAGCGGCTCATCCAGCGATTGAGCAGGATCGTTCTCCGGTCGGATCAGGTCAGGACCCGCATCCGCCTCGAGTAGGGACGCATCAGTCGAATCAACGCCGTCGAATGCCGGCAGAGCCCCCTGACGGAAGGCTTTCATCGACTCGATGAGTGCATCAGCACTGCTCATCGGCATCTCGCCCTGCAGCTGCTCAAGCTGCAGCGCCAGATGATCGTGGCTACGCTGCAACAGCGCTGCAAGCGGGGCGGAATGGATGTAGCGACCGTCGGAGAGCCCCTCGTAAAGCGACTCCAGCTCATGGGCCAGGTCGCCGATCGGACGGATTGCTGCCATCCGTGCGCCGCCCTTGAGGGTGTGAAGGTCGCGCAGCAGAGCCGAGAGCGCCATCTGGTTGGCCGGATCAGCGAGCCAGCGATCAAGCGCATGGCCGGCGCTTTCCATCAGGTCGACGGCTTCGTCGAGGAAAATCTCAACCATTTCGTGATCGAGATCGTCCTGCGCCTCGTCTTGCGGGGCTTCTTCTTCGGGCCAGGCTTCGGCTTCGGCTTCGGCTTCGGCTTCGGCTTCGGCTTCGGCTTCGGCTTCGGCTTCGGCTTCGGCGGGCAATTCTGTCAGCGAAATCTCGCCAGGAGCAGCAACCGGCACGGGGTCGCCCGGCTGCTCCAGAACCAATGGATCAATGGCTTCGGCGAGCAATGCTTCGAGCCGCGCCACCAACTCCGACTGCTCACTCACCTGCAGCGCGGCAGCTACCTGATCCATCATGCCGACCAGCGCTTCATGGCCCTGCTCGACGTCGTCGAAGAAGCGCTCACTAACAGCCAGTCGCCCCTCCTCAACCACCGCGTACAAACGCAGCAGCACCTGGCACAACGCTTCCATCTGCGGCAGGTCGGCCATTTTCGCGCCCTGTCCGAGCGTGGTCAGCTCCTGCAGCAGAGCGGAGAGTTCCTGACGCTCGGCAGGATGCTCGCGCCAGCTGCGCAGCAAATCTTCGGCATCCAGCAGGATGTCCATGCCTTCAGAGAGGAACAGCGCGATCACGCTCGGATCGCGGACCTCACCAGCATCGTTATGCTGGCGGGCGCCGGCTTCGACCAATCTGGCCTGATGCAGGGCGTGCACCTTGGCCAGGAACTCCGGGGCGCCTTCTATCGGCGCCAACGGTTCATGATCGAGATTGGCCAGCCCCTGGCGTAACAACAGCTCGGCCTCATGCAGCAGCTCGGCTTCGGCCAGATCCATCTGGATCAGGTTGGTCTTGAATTCCTTGACCATCTTCTCCAGAGGCGTTGCGATTTCCGCCACCGGCAGGATGCCGGCCATGTGCGCACTACCCTTGAGCGTGTGCAAGGCACGTTGCAGTGCATCGGTCACCGGCTGCGGCAGGCGCTGGGCGCAATCGGCGAGAAAACTGACCAGCGTGGTCAGATGCGATTCGGCCTCGTTGCGAAAAATTTCCAGCAACTGGGGGTCCAGTGCGTCGTCATCGTCTTGCGGCGCTGCGGAGGGGGCAGGCTCGTCCGCAATCGCAGCAGGCGTCTCAGCAGGCTGCGAAAGCACCACTGACTGCCCCTTGGCCAGGGCATGCGCTGCTGCCGCAAGGTGATCGACGTCATCACGCTGGCGCTGGGCCTTGGCTGCGAACTCATCGACGAGGGCCGGCATCAGCGCAACGACATCGCACACGACCTGCCTCACCGAGTCGGTCGGCTGGATGCTGCGATCAAGAACCCGATTGAGCAGGTTCTCGATGGACCACGCCAACTCGCCGATGACCAGTGCACGCACCATCCGCCCACTGCCCTTGAGCGTGTGGAATGCACGTCGCACTTCGCCCAGGGCATCCTTGTTGTCACTGTCGGCAAGCCAGAGTGGCAACTGCTCGCCAATCGCCTCCAGAACTTCTGCCGCTTCCTCGATGAAGACTTCCAGCAGGTCCTCGTCAACCGGTTCTTCGTCGGCAGGAGGCGGCAGGAGGCTAGGCGGTACATCCTGAGCAGGCGGGTTGATGGCTGCGACCGGCGCCGCCATGACTTCCTCAAGGCTGAGTACAGGCTCGACTTCCACCTGCAGGCTTTCAGGTTCGGAATAATCTGGCAGGCTCACTTCCGGAAGATCGAGCTCGGCGACCTGCGCATCGCTCCATTCGCTCAGGTCCGACTCATCTTCAAGTGAGTCTGGAGGCGTTTCGGACGCGGGCATCTCTCCTGGCAGGTTGAAAATGATTTCTTCATCGCCGGACAGGTCTTCCAGCGTCCACTCGCTTTCCTCGGCCTCCGCCGCGATCTCCGCATCATGGCTCTCGAGTGGCGCTTGCGCCTCGCTCAAGAAATCAGGGTCCATCGGTGCCGGAGATTCTTCCTGGTCGACCGCAACGGAGTCGAACGCTTCCAGACTTGCGTCCGGCTCCTCAGGCAGCACTTCGATCTCGTCCAGCGGATCGGCGAATTCGTTCTCGAGCGCCGCGACCTTCATCGGTGCATTTGCATGTCCCAGCGAGTAGCCGAGGTTCTGCAGGCTTTCTTCGGCCACATCCAGAATCAGATCGCCCTGGGTGCCGCAATCCTCGGACAGTCGCTCGAGGTAATACTCGACGCTGGTGATCGCGTCAGCCAGGGTATCCAGGCTCTGCCAGTCCGGCACAGCCTGTCGCGCCAGAAGCTGATCCTGGATGTAGCCATTGCAGGCTTGCAGCAGGGACGCAGCACGCTCCAGGGGAATCATCGCCAGACCGCCGCGAACCTGAGTGAGCAGATCCGGCACCCGGGCCAGATGCTCGTGGTTCCATTGCGAGGCAATGAATTCGATGATTGCGTCCTTGGCCTGCTCCAGCCCGTTACGCGCTTCGCGAATGACCAACTGGTGAATCTGGGCAACATCGGTGGTCGGCAGGTGGCTTGCTTCGCTGCGCTCCTCCGCGGGACCGCCGACCATGCCGGCCAACGTAGCCTCGACATACAGCAACGCACCGGCGATATCCATCAGGATGGCGTCGTCGGGCGCCTGCTGCCCCTGCGCTACGGACTGGACGAGGACGATCTGATCGAGAATGATCTTGCGCGGTTGAGCGAAGCCGAGCACTGCCAAGGTATCGGCGATCTGCTTGAGCGGGACCTCGAGGCTGGACAGCTCGGCAATGACCTTGCGATCGCTGCGCACGAACAGGTCCAGGCTGTCCTTTACCCGCACCAGCTCTTCACAAAGGGCAGCGACCACCGAGCGCATCGCGCCACGGTCGGGACCAGCCAGCTGAGCACGCTCCTGATCGACCACGGCGCTGTCCGGCAGCGCTTCGTCGAGGCGGTAAAGCTGCTTTAACGCCTGGATACGGGGCGTCTGCCCCGGCGCCTTGGCGACGTAGAAGAGCAGGTTCTTGATCAGCTCATCGGGCGCAGCCTGATTTAGGCCATCAGCGCCTTCCTCGACCAACCGCTTGAGCTGCTTGTCTACCTGTCGCAACAAGGTGCGGACGGAGGTGCCGTTGCTCACGCCGCCACTGGCCAGACCTTCGACCATGCCCGAGGCGATCTGCCATAGCGCCGCCAGTGGCGCATCCTTGCAGAGCATTTCCAGGCGGGCGAATACCCGCGCCATGTAGCCGAGATTGGTCGGCAGGTCCTGGTTGCGAATCACCCCAACCAGCGCAACCTGCAGCATCTGGCGCAGCTTGCGCAGCAGGGCCGGCAGCTCGGTCGTACGCAGACGCTCGACCGACTCCTGGGAAAGCGCCGGCGTGCGTCCAGACAGGTCGGGTGAAAATAGGCTGGTTTCAGAAAGCAGCTTTTCACCGCGAGCGGCGCGCAGATCGTTAAGCAGCGGCAGCACCACCATCGGCAGGTCGCGGCGCGCACTCTGAATGCGGTCCAGATAGGCAGGCAGCTGCAGGATGGCCTGCATCATCACCTCGAGCGCCTCACCCTGATTGGCCACCCGCTCGTCGAGCAGGGCCCGCGCCAGCTGCTCCATTTCCTCGGCGAGCAATGCTGCGCCGAAGAACTCCACCATCTGCAGAGTGCCGTGGACCTGATGCACATAGGTCAGGCAAAAGCGCATCCGGGTCGAGTCCTGTGGGTTCTCGACGAACGCCTCCAGAGCCTGACGCGCCTGCTTAAGCGTCTCGGCAATCTCGCCTTTCACCCACTCCAGGGCGACATAATCGTGCCGATCACCCATAGCGACTCCGCTCATAAACTTTTCCGGGTAAAAGCCAGAACCTGATCGTTGGCCACCGGAAGCAATCCCGGATGCTGCCAGCCGACCACTTCACCTACACCGATCACCAACAATCCCCCCGGAGCCAGGCAATCTGCCAGGCGATTGAGGATTTCTCGGCGACGCCAGCGGCGGAAATAGATCAGCAGGTTCTGACAGAAAATAACGTCCATGCTGGAAACGGGCGAGTTCGCCAGTTCCAGCACATTGAGCCTTGCAAAGCACACACGTGCGGCCAGGCCGGGAATCACTTGAAAACGATCATCGGATAGCGACAGGAAATAACGCTCACGCAACGCCGGTTCGACCTGCTCCAGCTTGCGCGCGCTGTAGACCGCTGTTCGGGACTTGGCCAGCGCGCTCAGACTGATATCCGTACCGGTGACCCCGAAGCTGCCGTCGAATTCGCGTCCCGCCAGCGCCTCGGCGGTGGCCATGGCTAGCGAGTACGTCTCTTCACCACTTGCGCAACCAACGCTCCACAGCGCCAGGGGTCGCTTGATCGACTCCTGCTCCAGACGCTGGCGCAAGTAGGTTTCGAGCAGATCAAAAGAAGCGGGATGACGGAAGAAACGTGTTTCCTGAACGGTCAGCCTGTCCATGAGAGTCGACCACTCGACAGCACCACGGGGGCCGGAGGTGACCTGCCGATAGTAGCTGGCATAGTCGGGAGCACCGACCTCGCGCATGCGAGCGCTCAGATTGGTCTGCAGGAAGCTGCGCCTGCGTTCGCTGACGACCATGCCGGAGCGCTCTTCGAGGAGCGTCTGCCAGTCATGGAATTCCGCCGGCGACATATCGGCCAAGGGCTCCAATGCCCAGTCAAACCTCGGCTGCATGCCCTGCCCCTCGCTCATGATCATCGGCGGCAGCCATCAGATGACTGCCGCACTGCTCAAGTCAGGCCTGATCCGGAGCATCCGGCAGGGTAAAGCCGGAAACGGAATGGCGCATCTCGTTGGCCATCTTGGCCAAATTACCGATGCTCTTGGCCGTAGCGGTTGTACCCGACGAGGTCTGCGAGGTGATCTCCTGGATCACGTTCATGGTGTTGGAGATGTGGCCGGCCGAAGAAGCCTGCTGGCGTGCCGCGTTGGAGATGTTCTGGATCAGCGCCGCAAGCGTCTTCGATACCTTCTCGATCTCTTCCAGTGCCACACCGGCGTCCTGCGCCAGACGCGCACCGCGCACCACTTCGGAAGTGGTCTGTTCCATCGAGATGACCGCCTCGTTGGTGTCGGTCTGAATGGTCTTTACCAGTGCCTCGATCTGCTTGGTCGCCGCGGAAGAGCGTTCAGCCAGGCGCTGTACTTCGTCCGCTACCACGGCGAAGCCGCGGCCTGCGTCGCCCGCCATGGATGCCTGGATCGCCGCGTTGAGTGCAAGGATGTTGGTCTGGTCGGCAATGTCGTTAATCAGGCTGACGATGTCACCGATCTCCTGGGACGACTCACCGAGACGCTTGATCCGCTTGGACGTATCCTGGATCTGCTCGCGAATGTTGTCCATGCCGGTGATGGTGTTGTGCACCACCTCGTTGCCCTTGTTGGCAATGGCTACCGAACGTTCTGCTACCGCCGAGGATTCCGCGGCGTTGGCCGATACCTGGTCAATGGAAACCGCCATTTCGTTGATGGCAGCAGAAGCACCGGCAATTTCCTGGGCCTGGTGTTCGGAGGCCTCGGCGAGGTGCATTGCAGTCGCCTGGGTTTCCTGCGCAGCGCCCGATACCTGAACAGCGGTCTGGTTGATGGTGGCTACCAGTTCGCGCAGCTGGTCGATGGAGTAGTTGATCGAGTCGGCAATCGCACCGGTGAAGTCTTCGGTAACGGTCGCGGCCACCGTAAGGTCACCGTCTGCGAGGTCGCCGATTTCATCGAGCAGTCGCAGAATCGCAGCCTGGTTACGCTCGTTCTTCTCAGCGGTTTCGCTCAGGCGGCGGCGTGCTTCCTGAACCATTACCAGACCAATCAGGATGATCGAGGCCAGCGCAATGGCGCCCAGCACGTAACCGAGGATGGTGTTGAGATAACGGGCATCGGCGCGGCTCTGCAGGCCTTGCGACAGCGCGGAGGTCTTGTCGAGCAGGGTCTGCGAAACCTCGAAGATGCTGTTCGCCGACTCGCGCACCTGGAACAGTTCAGGCGACGTTTCGAGAATTTCGTCCACCGATCCGGATACGAACTGGAAGAGCTCAGCGATCTCCGAGAGACGATCCAGCGCCTCTTCGTCGGCCACCGCAGTGATGCCCATGGCGACGTTGCCTTCGATCATCGCATTCAGGACTCGACCGAACAGACTGGCATCACGACCGAACATATCGGCCGCCTGTACCGAGTCCTGGTCACCGGACAGCACCTTGTTCACCGAACCGAGGATACGCTCGGCCAGCAGCGACTGGCGCTGGGCAACCGAAACCTGAGCTGCTGGCGCACCACTTTCCAGCAGGATGTCGACGACCTCCTCGTACTCGACCTGGAGCTGAGGAATGGTTTCGGCGAGGGTGCTGGCTACCTGGTGGAGCGACAGGACAGTCTGCTCACTGGCCAGGATGGCGTCGGTATCGCGACGCAGCGTGTTCCAGTCCTGCTCCACCGCGTTGACTTCATCGCGCAACGATTCGGGAACCGCCGGCAGACCGATGTTCTCGTTTCCTTGCGAGAGATAGGCCCAGCGCTGGTTGAACTCGTTCCGGGCCTGCTTCAGAGACGCGAACGCCTCCTGCGTGCCGGTCGCCGCTTCCACGGCATCCTTGGCGATCTGCTGGGACAGTACGCGCAGCTCTCCTGCGTGAGCGATGTATTCGTTATCGTGATCGGCCTGAGTGTTGACGTACGCGAAGTTCGCGAACAGCAGCACGATCGATACGATCAGCACGATAAACAAACCGGTGGTCAGCGTATTGCTGCGCACCCCGCTCAACAAAGCATTAGCATTCATTTTGATCATTATCCGGCCCCCGCCTGGACCCCCGTCGTTTCCATCCAAGAACCAAAAGGCCGACCTTGGTCGACCCACCTACAACTAAAACGCGACGTCCAGAAACGCCTGATGCGTAGCCAATGCGTGCGGGCTGAAGACCAGCCAGGGCTGCTCGCGCTGGAACACACCATGAATGAATGGCTGAATCGATGCCTCGATCGGAGGCAACTCCTCCGAGAAGGTTTCCACCGCGAAATGCTGCATGCCGAAGACTTCATCGACAGTCAGTCCGGCGAACACTTCCTGGTGATCCACCACCAGCACCCTGCGCTGCTTGCGCAGTGCCGAAAGCTCAAGCCCGAAATACCCACAAAGGTCCATCACAGGCAACAATCTGCCGCGCACGTTCGACACGCCCTTTACCCAACTCTTGACGCCGGGAAGCAACGTATAGCGCGGCTCATGCAGGATTTCGCCAACCTCCCCCATTGGAGCGACGAACAAGCGCCCCCCCATCCGAAAGCCGATCCCTCCCCAGGTTTGCACGGCTTCCTGCTGAGAAGGCAGGCCTGCCGCGTACGTGCGGCAACGTTTATCTAGCTCCAGCAACTGCTGAAACGGCGATTGCATGTCAGGCATGCCGGCCACGTCCCTTTGTCCGAGTGTTGGCTACCGCGGCGTCAGCCCGCCAGAACGGCATTCAGGGTCTTCAGCAATGTGGCTTCGTCCACCGGCTTGGTCAGGTAATCCTTGGCGCCTTGGCGTTTGCCCCAGACCTTATCGGTTTCCTGATCCTTGGTGGTGACGATGATCACCGGAATGTGACTGGTTTCAGAATCTTTGGTCAGCTGGCGCGTCGCCTGAAAACCATTCAGCCCAGGCATGACGATATCCATCAGCACGGCATCCGGCTTTTCCTGGCGCGCCAGCGCGACGCCGTCAGCACCATTTTCTGCTTTAAGCACCACATGGCCATTCTTCTCCAGCATGGCGGTGAGCTTGTACATTTCGGTCGGCGAATCATCAACAATCAGAACGCGAGCCATGATTTCTCCATAGGAAGGCTTCAGCGGCAAACAATGCCGAACTTCAGGATGCTTGCTCCACCGGTGCGAAATCAGGGACATGCGCCTTGATCGCACCGAGCAGCTCTTCTTTGCTGAACGGCTTGGTGAGGTATTGATCGGATCCGACAATACGCCCTTTGGCCTTGTCGAACAGGCCATCTTTGGAAGACAGCATGATCACCGGCGTCGACTTGAAGGAACTGTTGTTCTTGATCAACGCACAGGTCTGATAACCGTCCAGCCTGGGCATCATAATATCGACAAAGATGATGCGGGGATGAGTATCCGCAATCTTGGCGAGCGCATCGAAACCGTCCACAGCGGTGATGACATCGCAACCTACCTTCTTCAGCAGGGTTTCAGCAGTGCGACGAATCGTTTTCGAATCGTCGATCACCATGACCTTCAAGCCCTCGGAGTGCTGTTCCATTTCGCCCTACCATCGCCTCGGTGAGTCGTAGTTTATCGTTATGTCAGTGCGCCGGAGGCCCTGCCACCGATGGGCTGCACCCAATCGCCGGACCTTTTTAGCACACTCCTCATGCACACGCTATCAACCGGAAAAGCATCCGGATTTTCCTTGACCCAGTGCACAACCACAGCCAATCTGCAGCGACATTTTGAGCCACTGGCGGCGCTTCGCCGCCCATTGCCGGAGAACACCCCATGACCGTTCGCGTCGGGATCATCATGGACCCTATCGCGCAGATCGCCTTCAAGAAGGACAGCTCGCTGGCCATGCTGCTGGCTGCCCAGGCGCGAGGCTGGACACTGTTCTACATGGAGCAGCGCGACCTATATCAGCTCGGCAATCAGGCCCGGGCGCGCATGTGCCCGCTGCGGGTATTCAACGACCCACAACATTGGTTCGAGAAGGATGGGGAGGTCGATGCGGCCCTGACTGATCTGGACGTGATCCTCATGCGCAAGGACCCGCCTTTCAACAGCGAGTATGTCTACGCAACCTATCTGCTGGAACTGGCGGAAAAGGCCGGAACGCTGGTGGTCAATCGACCGCAGAGCCTGCGCGACTGCAACGAGAAGTTCTTCGCCACCCAGTTTCCACAATGCACCCCACCGACACTGGTCAGTCGGCGCGCGGACATTCTCCGCGAGTTCGCCCGCGAGCACCGTGACATCATTCTCAAACCCCTCGACGAGATGGGCGGTGCATCGATCTTTCGTCATCGCGAGGGCGACCCGAATCTGTCGGTTATTCTCGAGGTTCTGACCGAGCATGGCAGCCGCCAAATCATGGCGCAGCGATACATTCCCGCGATCAAGGACGGCGACAAGCGCATCCTGATGATCGATGGCGAGCCGATCCCCTATTGCCTGGCGCGAATCCCCGCCACTGGCGAGACCCGCGGCAATCTGGCCGCGGGTGGTCGCGGCGTGGCACAGCCGCTGTCGGATCGCGACCGCGAGATTGCAGCGATCGTCGGCCCGGAACTACGCAAGCGCGGCTTGCTGTTCGTCGGCCTGGATGTGATCGGCGACTACCTCACCGAAATCAACATCACCAGCCCGACCTGCATCCGCGAAATCGACAATGCTTTCGATACCCGCATCGGCGAACGGCTCATGGACGCGATTGCGGCGAAGCTGCAAGGTTGAACCAGCTAACAGCTTTGAGCTTGGAGCTTGCGACTCCAAGCTCAAAGCCGGCAGACTGCGCGGCACTTCGAGCCGACCCGACCTGCGATGAACGCCGCTATCCGCCATCCCGTGCCTGAAACCACCCGAGTCCGCCCGGCGGACAGGCTCGGCTTCACGCTTTTTCTGGCTACCGCATTGCATCTAGCCTTGATTCTCGGGCTTGGCTTTACCCTCTCCGAGCCGAAGCAGATCAGCAAGACGCTGGAAATCACCCTGTCGACTTTCAAAAGCGAGGAGAAGCCCAAGGAAGCCGACTTCCTCGCCCAGGACAATCAGCAGGGCAGCGGCACGCTGGAGCACAAGGCCTCGCCGAAAACCACCGAGCAAGCGCAGTTCCAGGATACCGAGGTCCGCAAGGTCACCCCGCCGGCAGCACCGCCTCGCAGTACCCGGCCGGAACCGGCGAAGACCGTCGTCACCACTCGCAGCCCGCAGCGCGAAAAGGCCGACGTCAAGCAACAGACGCCACCGCAGCCCGAGCCGCAATCGGCCCCGGCATTCGACAGTTCACAGTTGAGCGCAGAGATCGCCAGCCTCGAAGCCGAGCTGGCGCAGGATGTCGAACGCTACGCCAAGCGACCCAGGGTCAGCCGGCAGAACAGTGCCGCCACCATGCGCGACATCAGCGCCTGGTACCGCGACGAATGGCGCAAGAAGGTCGAGCGCATCGGCAACCTCAACTATCCCGACGAGGCACGCCGCCAGCAGATCTACGGCAGCCTGCGCATGCTGGTGACCATCAACCGCGACGGCACCATCCAGGAGCTGCGCGTGATCGAGTCCTCCGGCAAGCCGGTGCTGGACGATGCCGCGCTGCGCATCGTGCGACTGGCAGCGCCTTTTGCGCCCTTCACCGGCGAACTGGCGCAGAAGTTCGACCAGGTGGAGATCATCCGCACCTGGCGTTTCGAGCGCGGCGACAGGCTTTCGAGTCGCTGAAATCGGCAGCCGGGCGAACCGTCGCACCTGTAGCCGGAACGCGGTGCAACGCTTAAGCTAACGCGCATGAAAAGCACCGCGCCCAGCTACCTCAAGCATCACTTCCTGATCGCCATGCCGCAGATGGCCGATCCGAACTTTGCCCAGACGCTGATCTACCTGATCGAACACGGCGCAGAAGGCGCCATGGGCCTGATCGTCAATCGCCCGAGCGGGCTGAGCCTGGCTGATGTGCTGGAGCAGCTGCGCCCGGACGAGCCGATCCCCCCACTCTGCCAGAGCCTGCCGATATTCTCCGGCGGCCCGGTGCAGACCGATCGCGGCTTCGTTCTGCATTCGCCCGACCAGCAATTCCAGGCCACCCTGTCCCTCGGACCGCTGGGCATGTCCACATCGCAGGATGTCCTGTTCGCCATTGCGGACGGCCAGGGGCCTGCCCGGCACTTCGTGGCACTAGGTTACGCCGGTTGGGAAGCGGGACAGCTGGAAGCCGAACTGGCCGACAATGCCTGGCTCAGCTGCCCCGCGGATACCGAGATCCTGTTCGACCTACCTTATGACCAACGTCTGAACGCCGCGGCAGCATCACTCGGCGTCGACCTGCGCCTGCTCAGCACCCAGGTCGGCCACGCATGAGTGCGCCGCGACTGCTGCTCGGCTTCGACTACGGCACCAAGCAGATCGGCGTCGCCGTCGGCCAGGTCATTACCGGGCAAGCACGTGAACTCTGCGTACTCAAGGCGCAGAACGGCGTGCCGGACTGGCAACAGATCGAGGCGCTGATGCGCGAATGGCAGCCCGATGCGCTGGTCGTCGGCCTGCCGCTGAACATGGACGGCACGCCCAGCGACATGAGTGCCCGCGCGGAAAAGTTCGCCCGCCGACTCAACGGTCGCTTCAACCTGCCGGTGCACACTCACGACGAACGCCTGACCACGTTCGAAGCCAAAGGCGAGCGTCTGCGCCAGGGCCAGCACGGCGGCTATCGCGATCGCCCGGTGGATGCCCTGGCCGCAGCCCTATTACTGGAAGGCTGGCTGAGCGATCACCCTGCCGCCTGATCAGATCTGTAAGGAGACACAATGATTCTGCCCAATCCCGAACAGCTGCTGCCCGAGATGGTCGCCACACTGAAGCAGCACCTGATTGATCGCGACATCCAGGAGCCGCGCTTCATCGGTATCCGTACCGGCGGCGTCTGGGTGGCCCAGGCGCTGCTCGCAGCCCGCGCGCAGAACGAACCGCTCGGCATTCTCGACGTGTCCTTCTATCGCGACGACTTCACCCAGAAGGGCCTGCACCCGCAGGTGCAGCCGTCGGAGCTGCCTTTCGAGATCGAAGGCCAGCACCTGGTGCTGATCGATGACGTGCTGATGACCGGCCGCACCATCCGCGCCGCGCTCAATGAACTGTTCGACTACGGTCGTCCTGCCAGCGTAACGCTGGTCTGCCTGCTCGACCTGAACGCGCGTGAGCTGCCGATTCGCCCGGACGTGGTCGGCGCCACCCTGTCGCTGGCGCCCGAGCAGCGCATCAAGCTGATCGGACCGGAGCCATTGGCCCTCGAACAACAGATGGAAACCAGCGGCTCCTGAGCGAGCCGGCAAGTCCGCCCCACAGCCCCGCCAACCGAGATCCTGCGATGACGCCCACCGACGCCAAGCGCCCGCTACAGTTGAACGACCAAGGCCAGCTGCGCCATTTTCTCTCCCTCGACGGCCTGCCGCGCGAGTTGCTCACCGAGATCCTGGACACTGCCGATTCATTCCTCGAAGTCGGCGCACGGGCGGTGAAGAAGGTTCCACTGCTGCGCGGCAAAACCGTCTGCAACGTGTTCTTCGAGAACTCCACGCGCACCCGCACGACCTTCGAACTGGCGGCGCAGCGGTTGTCGGCAGACGTCATCACGCTGAATGTCTCGACCTCCTCCACGAGCAAGGGCGAGACCCTGACCGACACGCTGCGCAACCTGGAAGCCATGGCCGCGGACATGTTCGTGGTGCGCCACGCCGACTCCGGCGCCGCCCATTTCATCGCCGAGCACGTCAGCCCGGAGGTCGCGGTGATCAATGGCGGCGACGGGCGCCATGCGCACCCGACCCAGGGCATGCTCGACATGCTTACCATCCGCCGCCACAAGGGCAGCTTCGAGAACCTCTCGGTCGCCATCGTTGGTGACATTCTGCATTCGCGGGTAGCGCGCTCGAACATGCTGGCGCTGAAGACACTGGGCTGCCCGGACATCCGCGTGATCGCACCGAAAACCCTGCTGCCCGAGGGCATCGAGCAGTACGGTGTGCGCGTGTTCAACGACATGAACGAGGGGCTGCGCGATGTCGACGTGGTGATCATGCTGCGCCTGCAGCGCGAGCGCATGCAGGGCGGCCTGCTTCCCAGCGAAGGGGAGTTCTACAAGCTCTACGGCCTGAACACCCAGCGTCTCGCACTGGCCAAGCCCGACGCCATCGTCATGCACCCGGGCCCGATCAACCGCGGCGTGGAGATCGAGTCGGCGGTGGCCGACGGCCCGCAATCGGTGATCCTCAATCAGGTCACCTATGGCATCGCCATTCGCATGGCCGTGCTGTCCATGGCGATGAGCGGCCAGGCGGCCCAGCGCCAGATCGATTCTGAATCCGTATCCGAGGAGCAGCAGTGATGGTGGCAACCCGAATCCTCGGCGCACACGTGATCGACCCCGTCAGCGGGCGCAACGAAATCGCCGATATCTACTTGCAGCACAATAAGATCGCCGCCATAGGCCAGGCGCCAGCCGGCTTCGAAGCACAACAGACAATTGACGCACAGGGTCTGACCGCCGCACCCGGCCTGGTCGATCTTGCGGTAGCCCTGCGCGAGCCCGGCTACAGCCGCAAAGGCAGCATTGCCAGCGAGACCCTGGCCGCCGCCGCTGGCGGCATCACCAGCCTGTGCTGCCCGCCGCAAACGCGACCGGTGCTGGATACCGCGGCAGTGACCGAACTGATCCTCGATCGCGCCCGTGAGTCGGGCCATGCCAAGGTGTTCCCCATCGGCGCGCTGACGCGCAACCTGGCCGGCGAGCAGCTTTCCGAGCTGGTCGCGCTGCGTGAAGCCGGGTGTGTCGCGTTCGGCAACGGGCTTACCGAATTTGCCAGCAATCGCAACCTGCGCCGTGCGCTGGAATACGCCGCCACCTTCGATCTGACGGTGATCTTCCACTCCCAGGACCGCGATCTGGCCGAAGGCGGGCTTGCTCACGAAGGAGCCACCGCCAGCTTCCTCGGCCTGTCGGGGATTCCGGAGACCGCCGAAACCGTGGCACTGGCGCGCAATCTGCTGCTAGTCGAGCGCTCCGGCGTTCGCGCGCATTTCGCCCAACTGACCAGCGCCCGTGGCGCGGAAATGATTGCCCAGGCACAGGCTCGCGGCCTGCCGGTAACGGCCGACGTGGCCATGTATCAGCTGATCCTCACCGATGAAGCGCTGCACGGTTTCTCCAGCCTGTATCACGTGCAACCGCCACTGCGCAGCGCAGCGGATCGCGATGGCCTGCGTGAGGCGGTGAAGGCGGGCGTCATCTCGGCGATTTCCAGTCATCACCAGCCACACGAGGCCGATGCCAAACTGGCCCCGTTCGGCGAAACCGAACCGGGCATCAGCAGTGCCGAAATTCTGCTGCCACTGGCGCTGACATTGGTGGATGACGGCTTGCTCGACCTGCCAACCCTGCTGGCGCGCCTGACCAGCGGGCCCGCTGCAGCACTACGCCTGCCGACCAGCACCCTGCAAGCCGGTCAACCTGCGGACCTGGTGCTGTTCGATCAACACAGTTCGACCCTGGTCGGCGAGCGCTGGTATTCCAAAGGTCGTAACTGCCCGTTCATGGGCCACTGCCTGCCGGGTGCGGTGCGCTACACCATCGTCGACGGCCACATCAGCTTCGAAGGCTGATGCGAAAGATCTGCGCAGGCTGGACATCAACCCGTCCATGCCTGCCAATTTTCTAAAGTGTTTCCTGCCCTACTCGTTCAGCTCCGCGCCAGATTGCGCTCGGATATCTGCGAGTTCAGCGTCCAAAAGTCGTAAAGCACACCGATAAAGAACAAGCCACCGGTGAACAGGTAAAGGATCCCGGTGATCCATTTGCCCTGATACATGCGGTGTACCCCGAATACGCCGAGAAAGGTCAGCAGTATCCAGCCGACCGTGTAGTCGATGGGCCCCGGCTGGAAGCGCATGTCCGCTTCACGATCCATCGATGGGATCAGAAACAGGTCGATGATCCAGCCGACAAAGAACAGGCCGAGGGTAAAGAACCAGATGGTGCCGGTGATGGGCTTGCCGTAGTAGAAGCGGTGGGAGCCTAGAAAACCGAATATCCACAGGAGATAGCCGATCAGCGTGCTATGGGTGTTCTGCTGCATCCGAACCTCGATGTGCGCTTGATGAGTGACGTCAAGCTTATCCGATAATGCGCCTGAACCGCCCCGCCAGACGGCCCTTGCTGCAATGCGTCGACGTGGTACTGTATATAAAAACAGTATCACGGTTGCCGTCATGCAATTGATCGACAAACTCAGCGTGCTCGCCGACGCGGCTAAGTACGACGTTTCCTGCGCCAGCAGCGGCGCGCCGAAGCGCAGCTCGAAGGGCAAGAGCGGACTCGGCGCCACCAATGGTATGGGCATTTGCCACAGTTTCACGCCGGATGGGCGCTGCGTGGCGCTGCTGAAGATCCTGCTGACCAACTTCTGCCTGTACGACTGCCAGTACTGCGTCAATCGCCGCTCCAGCGATGTGCCGCGGGCGCGCTTCACGCCGGAAGAAGTGGTCAGCCTGACGCTCGACTTCTACCGGCGCAATTGCATCAGCGGCCTGTTCCTCAGCTCCGGCATCATCCGCTCGGCGGACTACACCATGGAACAGCTGGTGCGGGTCGCCAGGCTTCTGCGTGAGGAGCACGAGTTTCGCGGCTACATCCACCTCAAGACCATTCCCGACGCCGACCCGCTGCTGATCGCCGAAGCCGGCCGCTATGCCGACCGGCTCAGCGTGAACATCGAACTGCCGACCGAAACCAGCCTGATCCGCCTGGCACCGGAAAAGCAGGTGGTGACCATCAAACAGGCCATGCACACCATCCACCAGGGCGAAACCGAGGCCAGCGCCGAGCGGCGGGCGCCGCGCTTCGCACCCGCCGGGCAGAGCACGCAGATGATCGTTGGCGCCGACAACACCGACGACAGCACCATATTGCACACCGCCCAATCGTTGTACGGCAGCTATCGACTGCGCCGGGTCTACTACTCGGCCTTCAGCCCGATTCCGCACAGCCCCAACACCGTGCCTTTCGCGGCACCACCGCTGATGCGCGAGCATCGCCTGTATCAGGCCGACTTCCTCATGCGAGGCTACGGCTTCAAGGCCGGGGAGCTGCTCAGCGGGCCAGGCAACCTCGCGCTGGATATCGATCCGAAGCTGGCCTGGGCGCTGGCGCACCGCGACCAGTTTCCGGTGGACCTCAACCGCGCCGAACCGACGATGATCGCCCGCATTCCCGGAATCGGCATGCTCAGCGCGAAACGCCTGGTGGATCTGCGCCGACAGAAGCGCATCCGCTTCGAGGATCTGACCCGTCTGCGCTGCTCGCTCGAGAAAGCCAAACCCTTCGTCATCACTCAGGATTACCGGCCAAGCCTGGCAGGGCAGGAGTCGGCCATGCTGCGCCAGCATCTGCGCGACACGCCCGCACAACTGGCGCTCTGGTAATGGTCACGGTGCGTTTCGATGGAAGCTTCCAGGAGTGGCGAGTTCGGGCTCGCGCGCTGCTGCAGAGCTGCGTCGCGCCACATGAGCTGAACTGGGCCAGCGACGATGAATCGACAGGGCTATTCGACGATCCCTCGCCGACACCTTCAACGGAAGGCGGACCGCGCATTCGCGTCCCCCGACAACTGCTGGACGAACTCGAAATGGCCGCTCGCTATCGCACCGAGCAGCGCTGGAGCCTGCTGTATCGCGTGCTCTGGCGGGTCACCCAGGGCAATTCGAGTGCGCGAATGGTCGGCGACATCGATGGCAGCGAACTGCATGGGCGCATCAAGGCAGTCCGTCGTGAGGCCCATCATCTGCATGCCTTTCTTCGCTTCAGCCCACTGCAGAGCAGTGATGGACCGCGGCACGTCGCCTGGTTCGAGCCTGCGCACGACATACTGCCCTGGGCGGCGGGACACTTCGCCGAACGGATGGGCGGCAACAGCTGGCTGATCGCGACGCCGGAAGAAGGGGTTTGCTGGGATGGCCAAGACATGTACTACACCCGCCCCTGCCCGCCACCGTGGCGGCAGCTGGCGCAGAACGCAGCGGACCCCGGCGGCGAGCTATGGAAGGCGTATTACGAAAGCACGTTCAACCCGGCCCGGCTGAACCGCGGCGTACTGGAGAGCAACCTGCCTGTGCGCTTCTGGAAGAATCTGCCCGAAGGCATGTTGATCCCGCAGTTGATGAGCCGCGCACGAGCCGGTGCGCAGCGTGACGGCCAGGCCGAGCGCGTCGCCGCGAGAAGCGGAAAGCGCATCGGCCGGGATGCAAAACAGGCCGACTAGCGGAAGCTGCGGCCTGGATCGTCGTCACTGACCTCAAGGCTCAGGCCCTGGGACACGCTGGTCAGATGCTCGCCATCGGTTTCCGATCCCAGCTTGATCAGCAGACGCAGGTCGTTGGCCGAATCGGCGTGCAGCAACGCATCTTCGTAGGTGATTTCACCCTGAACATAGAGGTTGTACAGCGCCTGGTCGAAGGTCTGCATGCCCAGCTCGGTGGAGCGCTTCATCAGCGACTTGAGCTCATGCACCTCGCCCTTGCGGATCAGGTCGGCCGCCAGCGGCGTATTGATCAGCACCTCAATCACCGCGCGACGCCCCTTGCCGTCAGGCGTCGGCACCAGCTGCTGGGCGACGATGGCCTTGAGGTTGAGCGACAGATCCATCCACACCTGGTTGTGACGGTCGGGCGGGAAGAAGTTGATGATGCGATCCAGCGCCTGGTTGGCGTTGTTGGCGTGCAGGGTCGCCAGGCACAGGTGACCGGTTTCGGCGAAGGCCACGGCGTAGTCCATGGTTTCACGGGTACGGATCTCGCCGATGAGGATTACGTCCGGCGCCTGGCGCAAGGTGTTCTTCAGCGCCACCTCGAACGAGCTGGTATCGATACCGACCTCGCGCTGGGTGACGATGCAGCTCTGATGCTGGTGGATGAATTCGATCGGGTCTTCGATGGAGATGATGTGCCCGCTGGAATTCTTGTTGCGGTAGCCGATCATCGAAGCCAGCGAGGTCGACTTGCCGGTACCGGTGGCACCGACGAACAGCACCAGCCCGCGCTTGGTCATCGACAGCTTCTTGAGGATGTCCGGCAGCTTGAGTTCTTCGATGGTCGGAATGTTGGTTTCGATACGCCGCAGCACCATGCCGGCGAGATTGCGCTGGTAGAACGCACTGACCCGGAAACGGCCGATACCGCGGGCGCTGATGGCGAAGTTGCACTCATGGTTCTCGGTGAACTCGCGGCGCTGCTGCTCGTTCATAACGCCGTGCACGGTCTCGCGGGTCATTTCCGGCGACATCGCCGTCTTGCTGACCGGCATGATCTTGCCGTTGACCTTCATCGAAGGCGGCACGCCTGCCGTGATGAACAGATCGGAGCCGCCCTTTTCCACCATCAGGCGCAGAAGTTTCTCGAATTCCATCGTCGTACTCGCAATCGTGGCAAGCGCCGCATGAGGCGGCGCCCGGTAGTTGTCAGGCGTTTAGAAGTTCTCTGGCTGCTTGGCCTTTTCCTTGGCGCTGTCTCGCGAGATCAGCCCTTTGGCGAGCAGCCCCTTGAGGCACGAGTCGAGGGTCTGCATGCCCAGCGAGCCGCCGGTCTGGATCGAGGAATACATCTGCGCCACCTTGTCCTCGCGAATCAGGTTACGGATCGCCGGCGTACCGATCATGATCTCGTGGGCCGCGACACGGCCGCCGCCAACCTTCTTCAGCAGGGTCTGCGAGATCACCGCCTGCAGCGATTCGGAGAGCATCGAACGGACCATGGACTTTTCTTCGGCCGGGAACACGTCGACCACGCGGTCGATGGTCTTGGCGGCGGAGGTGGTGTGCAGGGTGCCGAACACCAGGTGACCGGTTTCCGCAGCGGTCAGCGCCAGGCGGATGGTTTCCAGGTCGCGCATTTCGCCGACGAGAATGATGTCCGGGTCTTCACGCAGTGCCGAACGCAGTGCCTCGGAGAAGCCCAGGGTGTCACGATGGACCTCGCGCTGGTTGACCAGACACTTCTTCGATTCGTGAACGAATTCGATGGGGTCCTCGATGGTAAGGATGTGGTGGTACTTGGTGTTGTTCAGGTAATCAAGCATCGCCGCCAGGGTGGTCGACTTGCCCGAGCCGGTCGGTCCGGTGACCAGCACCAGCCCGCGCGGCACATCGGTGATCTTGCGGAAAACCTCGCCCATCCCCAGGTCTTCCATGGTCAGCACCTTGGAAGGAATGGTCCGGAACACCGCGCCGGAACCGCGATTCTGGTTGAACGCGTTGACGCGAAAACGCGCCACGCCCGGCACTTCGAACGAGAAGTCGGTTTCCAGGAATTCCTCGAAATCCTTGCGCTGCTTGTCGTTCATGATGTCGTAGATCAGCGCATGCACCTGCTTGTGGTCCATGGCCGGCAGGTTGATTCGCCGCACGTCGCCATCGACGCGGATCATCGGCGGCAGGCCGGCGGAAAGGTGCAAATCCGACGCACCCTGCTTGGCGCTGAAGGCCAGCAGTTCTGTGATATCCATGGGACTCCCCAATTACAAGCAAGCAGGTAGAATGCCGCGCAGACCCAAGGCGGCGGCGCAAGTAATGTCCACGATAGAGAAGAATATTGCAAAGGTCGCAGCGCGCATCCGTGAGGCGGCGCAAGCTGTGGGACGCGACCCTGCTTCGGTCGGCCTGCTGGCGGTGAGCAAGACCCAGCCGGCCGCCGCCATTCGCGAGGCCGCCGAAGCCGGCATGCGCGATTTCGGCGAGAACTATCTGCAGGAAGCGCTGGACAAGCAGGCCGAGCTGAGCGAGCTGCCGCTGACCTGGCACTTCATCGGACCGATCCAGTCGAACAAGACCAAATCCATCGCCGAAAACTTCGACTGGGTACACTCGGTGGATCGCCTGAAGATCGCCCAGCGCCTGTCCGATCAACGTCCAGCCGAACTGCCGCCGCTGAATATATGCCTGCAGGTGAATGTCAGCGGTGAGGCGAGCAAATCCGGCTGCGCGCCAGAGGAACTGCCACAACTGGCACAGGCTGTCGCCGCGATGCCGCGTCTGCGCCTGCGTGGACTGATGTGCATTCCCGCACCGAGCGAAGACCCCGCCGAGCAGCGCGCCGCCTTTGCCCGCCTGCGCGCATTGCGCGATGAACTGCCACTGACACTGGATACGCTGTCCATGGGCATGAGCCAGGACCTCGAAGCGGCAATTGCCGAAGGCGCGACCTGGGTCCGCATCGGCACCGCACTGTTCGGCGCCCGCGACTACGGACGCCCTCAATAAAGGAATCGCTATGACCTCACCCCGCATCGCCTTCATCGGCGCCGGCAACATGGCTGCCAGTCTGATCGGCGGGCTGCGCGCCAAGGGCGTCGCAGCGGACGCCATTCGCGCCAGCGATCCAGGCGCCGAGCAGCGCGCGAAAATCAGCGCCGAGCACGGCATCCAGACCTTCGCGCAGAACGCCGATGCACTGGCCGGCGCCGATGTGGTGGTGCTGTCGGTCAAGCCGCAGGTCATGCAGGCGGTCTGTCAGGATCTGACTCCTCATCTGCCCCACGGCCCCCTGATCGTCTCGATCGCCGCCGGCATCAGCTGCGACAGCCTGCAGCGCTGGCTGGGCCCGCGCCCTCAGGCGATCGTGCGTTGCATGCCCAACACGCCGGCCTTGCTGCGCCAGGGCGTCAGCGGCCTGTTCGCCAATGCCCAGGTCAGCGACACGCAGAAGCAGCAGGCCGAGCAACTGCTGTCGGCCGTCGGTATCGCGCTATGGCTCGAAGAAGAGCACCTGATCGATGCGGTAACCGCCGTTTCAGGTAGCGGTCCTGCCTATTTCTTCCTGCTGATCGAAGCGATGACGGCTGCCGGACAGCAGCTCGGCCTGCCCCGCGAGACCGCCGCGCAACTGACCATGCAGACCGCGCTGGGCGCAGCTCGCATGGCTTGCGAAAGCGACGTCGATGCCGCCGAACTGCGGCGTCGCGTCACCTCGCCGAACGGAACCACCGAAGCGGCGATCAAAGCCTTCCAGGCGGGCGGCTTCGAGCAACTGGTGCAGCAGGCGTTGAACGCGGCCGCACAACGCTCGGCCGAACTGGCCGAACAACTGGGTCAATAGGTCTGTTGACGCTTCGTTCGCGACGAAACAACAGCCTCTAAGGAGCATTCATGTCCCAACTCTCGCAAGCCCTGATCCTCGTCATCCAGACGCTGGGCAGCCTCTATCTGCTGATCGTGTTGCTGCGCTTCATCCTGCAGCTGGTACGCGCCGACTTCTACAACCCGCTCAGCCAATTCATCGTCAAGGCAACCCATCCACTTTTGCGGCCGATGCGCCGCATCATTCCGAGCATGGGCACGCTGGATATTTCTTCGCTGATCCTCGCGCTGATCGTGCAGATGGTGCTGATGGCGCTGATCCTGCTGATCGCCTACGGCACCATCGGCAATCCCTTGCTGTTGCTGGTCTGGGCGCTGATCGGCATCACTGGGCTGTTCCTCAACATCTTTTTCTGGGCGCTGATCATCAGCGTGATCCTGTCCTGGGTCGCGCCGGGCAGCCACAACCCGGGCGCACAGCTGGTCAGCCAACTCTGCGAGCCGGTCCTGGCGCCGTTCCGACGCCTGCTGCCGAACCTCGGCGGACTGGATATCTCGCCGATCTTCGCCTTCCTGGCGATCAAGCTGCTGGACATGCTGGTAGTCAACAACCTGGCCACCATGACCCACATGCCGAACATCCTGCGCATGCTCATCTGAGACGCCGTTCATGCTTTGCTGCCAAAGCGGCATCGAGGAGCCAAAAGCGCCTCGGAATGCCGCATGGCTGCACGTAGACTTCAACTTCTCGGCTTTTTCCATCCTGCCTCGTACTTTGCTGCGGGGTGTGAACGAGGACATCGACTCGAACCGAGCCGCCCATGACCGCCCATGCCGCCAGCAAGGCCGCTCGGTCACGTCAGGCTTCGATTGAATTGACCTTGTAACGGCGGGTCCGATAATTCGCCGAATCACACCTCCGGGAGCTGGATGAGCATGGAACGTCTCGATCGACAAGTGGACGCCTACGTCACCTGGAAGCGTGACCTCATTCGTGAGATCACCCGCTACCGCAGCTGGCTGGCGCATAACCGGCTTTCCAGCGAGGGCGTCGAGGCGCGCCTGGAACGAGCGCTGCGGGTGTTGCGCACCGATCACATCACCCTGGCTTTCGTCGGCGAGTATTCGCGCGGCAAAACCGAGCTGATCAATAGCCTGTTCTTCTCCAACTACGGTCAGCGCATCCTGCCTTCACGGGCTGGCCGCACCACCATGTGCCCCACCGAACTGCTGTTCGATCCGCGTTCGGAACGCTCCTACATCCGCCTGCTGCCCATTGAGTCGCGCCTAGAAGACACCAGCATCGCGCAGCTCAAGCGCACACCGCGACTCTGGCTCAATCTCCCGCTCGACCCGCATGACCCGGAAAGCATGGTCGAAGCCTTTGCCCAGGTCGCGTTGACCAAGGCCATGCCGGTGGAACAGGCGATTCAGCTGGGCTTTGACCCAGCCGGCCTGGAAAGCAGCAGCAGTGGCGATACCGTACTGGTCCCGGCCTGGCGCCACGCCGTGGTCAACTTCGTCCACCCGCTGTTGCGTCAGGGCTTGCGCATTCTCGATACGCCCGGGCTGAACGCGCTGGGCAGCGAGCCGGAACTGACCCTGTCGATGCTGCCCAATGCCCAGGCAATCGTGTTCCTGCTCTCTGCCGACACCGGGGTCACCGCCAGTGACATGCAGATCTGGCAGCAGCACATCCGCCAGCTCGACGAAGATACGCAGAACAGCCTGTTCGCCGTACTGAACAAGATCGACGTGCTCTGGGACGATGTTGCCGGCGAGGCCTTCGTGCAGAAGGCCATCGAGGATATCCGTGACACCACCGCGCAACAGCTGGGCATTGATTGCGCCGACGTCCTGCCGCTGTCGGCCAAACAGGCGCTGATGGCAAAGATTCGCGGTGACCAGGCGCTGCTCGAACGCAGCCAGCTGGCACGGCTGGAAGAGTTGCTCAGCCAGCGCATCCTCACGCAGAAGGAACGCCTGCTCGAAGACCAGGTGGTGCAGCAGGTGATGGCGCTGCTGCAGAACAGTCAGCATGCCCTCAAGCTGCGCCTGGAAAAGGTCATCGAGCAGCGCGATGTGCTGGCCAGTCATCAGGAAGGCAGCGGGCAGATGCTGCTCGAACTCACCGCGCGCACGCGGCACGATCACAACCGCCACCACAAGCGCCTGCTCGACCTGAAGACCAATCAGCGCCTGCTGCAACGCCAGGGTGAGCTGCTGCGCACGGCAATACGGGCCGAACGCCTCGAGGAGCACCTGACCCGACTGCGACGCAGCCTGACCGGCAGCCTGACCACGCTGGGCATCAACCTGGCGATCCTGCACTTCTTCCGCTCGGTGGAACAGGACCTGGGCATCCTCGAGCAGGAGGCGGAAAGGGCCAACAAGATGGTTTCGGCGATCTACCGGCGGCACAGCGAAGAAAACCCCCTACAGGGTATCGACCCGCCGTTGTTCCAGTTGCTGCCTTATCAGCGCGAGCTGCGCAGCCTGCAAAGCAAGGCCGATCAGTTCCGCCTGCAGTTGAAGACCCTGCTCACCGAGCAGCGAACACTCACCAGACGCTTCTTCTCTACTCTGGTGCAGGAGGTCATCGGCATGCACCAGCGGCTGCGCCAGGAAGCCGAACAGTGGGCTGGCGATGCGCTGACGCCGCTGCTGCAGTTTTCCCTGGAACACAAGCAACAGCTGGAAACCCACATCCTGCAGTTGAAGAGTCTGGCCAGGGAGAGCCAGCAGAACAGCCAGCGCGGGCAATTGCTGACGCGCTACAGCGGCGAACTGGAGCTGCAACTGGCACAGGCCGCGGAAATGCTCCGCGCGCTGCGCCGACCGGCGCCGCTGCGGCGGCAGGGCAAGGTGGTCAGCCTGACCAGCGCGCAGATCAGCTAAAGCTGTCGCCATTTCGTCGCAACCCGCGAGGAAATGGCGAGAGCCCCGCTCGCCGTTGCATTTCAGGATGAATTGCAACGCGCATACCTTTAGACTTTGCCGCCTTCTTCAAGCAAGAGCCAGGGTCGATGCCCACTGCAATTCCCGCCGATTCCGTTGGCCTGGTGAGTCCGCAGGTCGCGCATTTTGCCGAACCACTGACACTCGCCTGCGGCCGTACGCTGGCCGATTACCAGCTGATCTATGAAACCTATGGCGAGCTGAATGCCGCGCGCAGCAATGCCGTGCTCATCTGCCATGCACTCTCTGGCCACCATCATGCCGCCGGCTACCACAGCATGGACGACCGCAAACCCGGCTGGTGGGATTCCTGCATAGGCCCGGGCAAGGCCATCGATACCGATCATTTCTTCGTCGTCAGCCTTAACAACCTGGGCGGCTGCAACGGTTCGACCGGCCCGAGCAGCACCAACCCGGCCAGCGGCAAGCCCTACGGTGCAGACTTCCCAGTGGTGACAGTGGAAGACTGGGTGCACAGTCAGGCACTTCTGGCCGACCGCCTTGGCATCGCCCAATGGGCAGCGGTGATAGGCGGCAGCCTGGGCGGCATGCAGGCCTTGCAATGGACCATCAGCTACCCTGAGCGAGTCCGCCACTGCCTGGCCATCGCCTCGGCGCCCAGGCTGTCGGCACAGAACATCGCCTTCAACGAAGTCGCGCGCCAGGCCATCCTGTCTGACCCGGAATTCCACGGCGGCCATTTCCAGGAGATGGGCGTGATTCCCAAGCGCGGCCTGATGCTGGCGCGCATGGTCGGCCACATCACCTACCTGTCCGATGACGCCATGGGCACCAAATTCGGTCGCGGACTCAAGAGCGAGAAGCTCAATTACGACTTCAACAGCGTGGAATTCCAGGTCGAAAGCTACCTGCGCTATCAGGGCGAGGAGTTTTCCGGGCGTTTCGACGCCAATACCTACCTGCTGATGACCAAGGCGCTGGACTACTTCGACCCGGCGGCAGCCCACAACGACGATCTGGCCAAGACCTTCGAGGGCGCCCAGGCGCGCTTCTGCGTGATGTCCTTCACCACCGACTGGCGCTTTTCGCCGGAGCGCTCGCGGGAAATCGTCGACGCCCTGCTCGCTGCGCGCAAGGATGTCTGCTACCTGGAGATCGATGCGCCGCAGGGCCACGACGCCTTCCTGATCCCCAATCCCCGCTACCTGCAAGCCTTCCGCGGTTATATGAACCGCATAGCCGTATAAGGAACGAAGATGCGCGCCGATCTGGACATCATCCAAGAGTGGATTCCGGCCGGCAGCCGAGTTCTCGACCTCGGCTGCGGCAATGGCGAGCTGCTGGCCTGGCTGCGCGATCACAAGCAGGTCAGCGGCTACGGCCTGGAAATCGACCCGGACAACATCGCCGCCTGCATCGACAAGGGCGTCAACGTCATCGAGCAGAACCTCGACCTGGGCCTGGGCAACTTCGCCAGCGACAGCTTCGACATGGTGGTGATGACCCAGGCGCTGCAGGCCGTGCATTACCCCGACCAGCTGATGAAGGAAATGCTGCGCGTCGGCCGCCAGTGCATCATCACCTTCCCAAACTTCGGCCATTGGCGTTGCCGTTGGTACCTTGCGAGCAAAGGCCGCATGCCGGTGTCGGAGTTCCTCCCCTACACTTGGTACAACACGCCGAACATTCACTTCTGCACGTTCGAGGATTTCGAGCGGCTGTGCCAGGAAAGCGGTGCCAGGGTGCTAGAACGCCTGGCAGTCGACCGCGATCATCGGCATGGCTGGGCCAGTCGCATATGGCCGAATCTGCTGGGTGAAATCGGCATCTACCGCGTCACCGGGCCATCCCGCTGAGCGGCTTCAACGCTGGAGGTAAGCACATGAAACGCATCCTGATCGGTCTGTTGGCCGCACTGCTCACATTGCCGGCGCTGGCCGAGCGTAAACACAGCGTCGGCGAATACGACGTCCACTACAGCGCCTTCAATTCGGGCTTCCTGCAGCCGGACATTGCCGCCGCCGCCGGACTCACGCGCAGCAAGACCCAGGGCGTAGTCAACGTCTCGGTGATCAAGGACGGCAAGCCGGTCGCAGCGCAGGTCAGCGGCGTAGTGAAGAACCTGCTCGGGCAGGATCGCCCGCTGGGCTTCAAGCAGCTCAAGGAAGGTGACGAGGCGATCTATTACCTCGCGCAGTTCCCCTTCGACTCGCAGGAAACCCTGCGTTTCGCCCTCACCGTTCAGCCGACCGGCGCCGAGCCGTTCAGCTTCGAGTTCAACCAGGAATTCTTCCCCGACCGATGATGCCTTTTTCCGAACTGGTACTGGCCAGCCACAACGCCGGCAAACTCAAGGAACTCCAGGCCATGCTCGGTGACACGGTACGCGTGCGCTCGGTGGCCGAGTTCAGCACCGTCGAGCCGGAGGAAACCGGTCTCTCCTTCGTCGAGAACGCCATTCTCAAGGCGCGCAACGCCGCGCGGTTATCCGGTCTACCGGCGCTCGCCGACGACTCCGGCCTGGCCGTCGACGCCCTCGGCGGCGCACCGGGCATCTACTCGGCGCGCTACGCCGATGGCCAGGGCGATGCCGCCAACAACGCCAAGCTGCTGGACGTCCTACGTGAGGTTCCGGATGCCGAACGCGGCGCGCAGTTCGTCTGTGCCCTGGCGCTGGTGCGCCACGCCGACGATCCACTGCCGATCATCTGCGAAGGCCTCTGGCACGGCCGCATCCTGCATGCAGCACGCGGCGAGCATGGCTTCGGCTACGACCCGCTGTTCTGGGTGCCGGAATGCGACTGTTCCAGCGCCGAGCTGCCTGCAGCGCAGAAGAACCAGCTCAGCCACCGTGCACGCGCCATGGCCCTGCTCAAGCAGCGGCTGGGGATATGAAAGCGGCAGGCTCAGCCCCGCTAAGCGCCAGCGAAGGCAACCACGGCGCGCCGACAACGGCAGGCTTCGAATTGCCCCCGCTGGCGGCGTACGTACATATTCCCTGGTGCGTGCGCAAATGCCCGTACTGCGACTTCAATTCCCACGCGGCCGGACCCGAACTGCCCGAAGACGCCTATGTCGCCGCGCTGCTGGCCGATCTTCGCGCGGATCTTGAGCACGTCGGGGACCGCCGGCTGAGTTCGATCTTCTTCGGCGGCGGTACGCCAAGCCTGTTTTCTGCCAAGGCACTGGCGGCGATCGTCGACGGGCTGGAACGGCTGGTCGGCTTTTCCGAGGACATCGAGATCACCCTGGAAGCCAATCCGGGGACGTTCGAACAGGCCAAGTTCCGCGACTACCGCCAGCTCGGCATCAACCGGCTTTCCATTGGCGTGCAGAGCTTCCAGGCCGACAAGCTCAAGGCGCTCGGGCGCATTCACGACGGCGAGGAAGCGATTCGCGCCGCCGACATGGCTCGCGCCGCCGGCTTCGACAATTTCAACCTTGACCTCATGCACGGCCTGCCGGACCAGAGCCTGGAGGATGCGTTGAGCGACCTGCGCATCGCCATCGCGCAGCAACCGACGCACCTGTCCTGGTACCAGCTGACCCTGGAGCCAAACACGGTGTTCTGGAGCCAGCCGCCGCAGCTGCCCGAAGACGATATCCTCTGGGACATCCAGGAAGCCGGCCAGACGCTGCTCGCCGAGCACGACTATCGCCAGTACGAGACCTCGGCCTACGCCCAGCCCGGGCGGCAGGCGCGGCACAACCTGAACTACTGGACCTTCGGCGATTTCCTCGGCATCGGTGCCGGCGCCCATGCCAAGCTCAGCCACGCCGACGGACGCATCCTGCGCAGCTGGAAGACCCGCCTGCCAAAGGACTACCTCGATCCGGCCAAGACCTTCCGCGCAGGCGAAAAGCTGCTGGCAGCGGATGAATTGCCCTTCGAATTCCTAATGAATGTGCTGCGCCTCACCGACGGCGTACCGGCCATGCTGTTCACTCAGCGCACCGGACTGCCGCTGAATGTGCTCGCCAAGCCACGGCGCGACGCCGAAGCGCGCGGCCTGCTCTCGGCTGACCCAGCGCGCCTGGTGGCGACGCCGAAGGGCCAGCTGTTTCTCAACGACCTGCTACAGAGCTTCCTGCCTTAAGGACACCGCATGGATTTGCTACTCGACCTGATCGTCACGCTGTCGCGCTGGAGCCGCAGCCACCTGTCGGATATCTCTCTGGCGCTGATGGCCACACTCTTCGTACTGTTCGGCCCGGCAATCAATACCTGGGTAAAGGGCGCCGTCAGCAGCCTGAACTTCTTTTTCCGCACGCTGATCTTCGTACTGGTCTGCGCGGTGGGCTATGGCCTGGCGATCGTCTTCCTCACCCCGTGGATGACCCAGGGGCTGGCCCACCTGAACAACTACAGCCTGGCGCCGGTGCTGCTGCTGATCTTCTTCCTCATCGGCGTGATCGCCGACCGTAACTAGTGGCCTGGTTGGTAAGGTCAGTTGGTCGACTCCGGCGCCCATGGCCCCGAGACTGTGTTGCTGCTCCTTGTCTCGGAGCCATGTCCATCCGAACTTGCCTTGACCAACTGACCGCGCAAGCCACTAACGCCGCTCAGCCTTCGCGAAGAAATCGATCGAGATCGACGGCCTCGCCCGGCCGATAGCACAGCTGCCGGCGCAGATCCTCGAACAGCGGGTCGTAGATGCCGTGCAGACCGAAGAGGATATCGGCGTCCACCGGCACACCGTGGCGACGCAGGCACTGACGGACGCGCTGCAGGAAGTTGCAGGCAACATCGCGGTGCATTCGAAACTGCTCCTCCACCAGAGTCGCTCCGGCCTCGAAGCGCAGGTGAAAACACGCCCACTGCGGCGCCTCCGGCGTGCCCTCGACACGGTAGTCGAGCTGCAGGTGATAACCCGGTTTCCCGGAAGCGGAAAGGCTGTGGTACTCCAGTTGTCCCGGTCTGAACACGCGGCTCCCTCCTTTGCAAATGGCGCGGCTGCTTGCCCGGCTGCCGGGCCGCCTTTGCAGCGCTACGCAGGCGATCATCCCACTGCCGCGCCAGCCCACTCTTGAGCGAAGTCACTACCCGTGCTCGGCCCCACCGAACAGGAACAACCTTGTAGCCTCACACCGCCGCAGCGACGCGCGACGGCAGTTCTGGTGGTACGAAAAAGGGCGCCAGCGGCGCCCTTTCGTGCATCTTCTGTTTCTGTCCTTCGTCAGTTGCCGCGACGCAGCGCCTGCGGCGAGAAATCACGCGGGCCGAGCTTGACGTTGAAGTCGTACATCGGCTCGTTGTTGTCCAGCCCATCGACGAAGTAGTTGCCGTCCTTGAGGTGGTAGAGCGTTTCCAGCGTGCTGTTGAACATCGGCACGTCGTAATAGCTGATCGGATGGCTTTCCTGCAGGCCGATCAGCTCGCCCTTCTCGTCGTACAGGTCGACGGCAAGGATCGCCCAGCTGTCCTCGTCGATATAGAACCGACGCTTGTCGTAGAGGTGACTGAAGCCCTTGCGCAAGGTCGCCTCGACCACCCACACGCGATGCAGCTCATAGCGCAGCAGTTCCGGGTTCAGGGTGCGTGCCTGGACGATGCTGTCGTAGGGGAGGCCCTTCTGATGCACGGCATAGCTGTTGTAGGGCATCAGCATTTCACGCTTGCCGAGGAGCTCCCACTCGTAGCGATCCGGCGCGCCGTTGAACGAGTCGACCACATCGGCCGTGGCCAAGCCGCTGGTGTCGGGCTGCAAGGAGTCATAGGCCAGCGACGGCAGACGGCGCACGCGGCGATCGTCCGGGCTGTAGCGCCACGCCTTGCGAGTGGTCAGCACCTGGTCGAGCGGGTCCTGCACCACCAGTGCCGTACCGGACAGCTTGGCCGGCGCGGTGACACGGTACTTGTAGTACAGCACGGTGTTGTCCAGGTCCGCGTGAGTCATGCCTTCGCGGTTGTAGACGTAATAGATGTGCCGATCGCGCTTGATGTAGTTGGCCCGGCCACCGATCACCACTGCCTGGTTATTGATCATGTGGCTCTGGTCACCCTTGTAATGCAGGATGTGATTCCAGATCACCTCGATGCCGCTCTGCGGGATCGGGAAGGGAATGCCGGCTGCCGCGCCCTGGATACCGTTGCCGTTGGCGATGAGCTCGGCGCTGACGGCGTTGTAGCGAGTGGCATCATAGATCCGCTGCGGCACCGAGGCGCTGCGGCGGGTCGGAAATACGCGCAGGTGGTAGTCGGGATAACGCTCCAGCAGCGCCTTCATACCGCCGGAAAGCTGGCCGCTGTACTCGTTGATATTGGTGTGATCGACGCGATAGAGCACTGTATCGGCCGCATACGGGTCGGGATGGTGCATCCCGGGCTGGTAGCCGGCGGGTGCTGCAACGCCCCCGGCCCAGGGCGGGATCGTCCCCGCGGGATTGCCGCCGCGCTCCGCTCCCAGCGGAGTCAGGTCCTGCCCCAGTCGCGCGGCCTGCGTGCTGTCTACCTTCGCCTGTGCCGGTAACGCGGTACAGGCTGCCAACAGCAGAATTCCGATCTTTCCGTACATCGTCTACTCCCCCAATTGCGCACGATGCTGGGCACCGCGTGGCGAGCCCGACTATCGGCGTTGCATTGTTATATGGTGTGGGCAGGCATGCCGTCCTGGCAGCACTCTTCCCTGGCCGCTGCTGCGGCTCTCGATCTGGGTGTGGCAAGCGACCTGGCTGCCTGGCGCCGCTGATAGGGCAGCCGGGACTAGGTCGCGGGCGTTTCGCTTTTACTGACCGCGCTCAGTCGATGCGCTGGAATTTCAGGTCCCAGACGCCATGACCGAGCCGTTCACCACGACGCTCGAACTTGGTGATCGGTCGCTCCGCAGGCCGTGACACGCAACGTCCATCCTCGGCCAGATTGCGGAAGCCCGGGGCGACGTTCATCACCTCGAGCATGTATTCGGCATAGGGCTCCCAGTCGGTAGCCATATGCAGTACGCCGCCAATCTTCAGCTTGCTGCGCACCAGCTCGGCGAAAGCCGGCTGCACGATACGTCGCTTGTGATGACGGCTCTTGTGCCAGGGGTCCGGAAAGAACAGCAATACGCGGTCCAGGCTGGCATCGGCCACGCAATCGCGCAGCACCTCCAAGGCGTCGCAACTGTAGACCCTGACGTTGTTCAATTTCTGTGACACAAGTCCGCTCAGCAACGCACCGACGCCAGGTTTATGCACTTCCACGCCAATGAAGTCCTGATCCGGCGCCGCGGCGGCCATTTCCAGGGTCGAATGGCCCATGCCGAAGCCGATCTCGAAGGTGCGCGGCGCGCTACGGCCGAACACCTCGTCGAAATCGCGCAGACCGTTCTCGATCTCCAGGCCGAACTTCGGCCAGCCTTGCTCCAGGCCACGCTGCTGGCCTTCGGTCATGCGCCCGGCACGCATCACGAAACTCTTGATGGTACGGCGGTGCTCGGTTTGCTGCGCTTCGGCCGCGGGGTTCTGCTCTGTCATGGTCTACCTGCGAGAAATAAAAAAGCCGGCCCCCGACACAAGGTCTGGGCCGGCCACGAATCGTTTCAGCGAATCAGCCCGTCCAGCGGCGACGAGGCGCTGGCGTAGAGCTTCTTCGGCATGCGGCCGGCGAGATAGGCCAGGCGGCCGGCCTCGATGGCGTACTTCATGGCCTCGGCCATCAGCACGGGATTCTGCGCATGGGCGATGGCGCTGTTCATCAGCACCGCTTCGCAGCCCAGCTCCATGGCAATGGTGGCGTCCGAAGCGGTTCCGACACCGGCATCCACCAGCACGGGCACGGTGGCTTCCTCGAGGATGATGCGCAGGTTGTAGGGATTGCAGATGCCCAGACCGGTGCCGATCAGGCCGGCCAGCGGCATCACCGCGATGCAGCCCATCTCGGCCAGCTGGCGGGCGATGATCGGGTCGTCGCTGGTATAGACCATGACGTCGAAGCCATCCCGGATCAGTACTTCGGCGGCTTTGAGGGTCTCGATCACGTTGGGAAATAGCGTCTTCTGATCGGCCAGCACTTCCAGCTTGACCAGCTTGTGGCCGTCGAGGAGTTCACGGGCCAGGCGGCAGGTACGCACCGCGTCCTCGGCGGTGAAACAGCCGGCGGTGTTCGGCAGGATGGTGTAGCGCTCGGGGCTGATCACGTCGAGCAGATTCGGCTCGCCCGGATTCTGGCCAATATTGGTGCGGCGCACCGCGACGGTGACGATCTCGGCACCCGAGGCCTCAATGGCCGCACGCGTCTCCTCAAGGTCCTTGTACTTGCCGGTGCCGACCAGCAGGCGCGATTGATAGGTGCGACCGGCCAGGGTGAAGGGCTTGTCGTGCGGAACTGGGCGCATGGGAATTCCTCGTTCGGACGTGTTTCTGCGGACTGGGCGCCGCAAGGCGGCGTACTTCGGATGAACGCGACCGGCTAGCCGCCACCGATGGCGTGCACCACCTCGACGTGATCGCCTTCGCTGAGTTCGGTGGTCGCGTGCGCGCTGCGCGGCACGATGTCCCGGTTGAGCTCGACGGCCAGACGGCGTCCGGTCAGGTCCAGACGCACCAGCAGGTCGGCCACCGACTCGCCGGCTGGCAGCTCATAGGGTTCGCCATTCAACTGGATCTGCATGCTGTTCGCCGCCATTGCGAAAAGGGGACGGCATTCTAGCCCGAATCACCCACGCCACCAACGCGAAGCCCGCGGCCGTTCGTCCCGCTCAGCTGCGTATGCGCCAGCCGGCCAGCGCCAGGCAGAGCCAGCCTGCGAGAAAGGACGTACCCCCTAGCGGCGTGATCATGCCCAGTTTGCCGATTCCACTGAGGGTGAGCAGGTAGAGACTGCCGGAGAACAACAGGATACCGGCGACGAACAGGGCACCTGCCGCAGTCAGGAGGCGTCCGGGCCGATGCAACGAAAGCAGCGCGACGCCGAGCAGTGCCAGCGCATGAAGCATCTGGTACTGCACGCCCGTCTGAAACACCGCGAGATAGGCAGCGCTCAACTGGCTCTTGAGGGCATGGGAAGCGAAGGCGCCGAGCGCAACGCCGCTCAAGCCGAACAGCGCGGCAAGGACGATATAAGCACGAATCATTGCCATTTCCGGTCGATGGCCTTAGCGGCCGCTATAATGCCCGCTCTTTTCGCCCACGACCAAGTGCCATGTTGCGAAACCTACTGCTGCGCCTCTCCAAACTGCTGCTCTGGCTGATCGGCCTCTCGGCGCTGCTGGTACTGCTGTTTCGCTGGGTGCCACCGCCGTTCACCGCTTTGATGATCGAGCGCAAGATCGAGTCATGGCGCACAGGCGAAACTATCGACCTGACCCGCGACTGGCGGCCTTGGAAAGTGCTGCCGGACGATCTGAAGATGGCGGTGATCGCCGCCGAGGATCAGAAGTTCGCCGACCACTGGGGCTTCGATGTCGCAGCAATCCGTGCGGCGCTCAGCCACAATGAGCGCGGTGGCTCACTGCGCGGTGCCAGCACGCTGAGTCAGCAGGTGGCGAAGAATCTGTTTCTCTGGTCCGGCCGCAGCTGGCCGCGCAAAGGACTGGAGGCCTGGTTCACTGCGCTGATCGAGCTTTTATGGCCCAAGCAGCGCATCCTTGAGGTCTACCTCAATAGCGTCGAGTGGGGCGGTGGCGTCTTCGGTGCGCAGGCGGCGGCACAGCATCACTTCGGCACTGGTGCACCGTACCTGTCGACCCGACAGGCCAGCCTCCTCGCCGCGGTGCTACCCAATCCGCGACAGTGGAGCGCTGGCAAACCGAACGGCCATGTGAACAATCGCGCCGCCTGGATTCGGCAACAGATGCGCCAGCTGGGTGGCAGCCACTACCTGCAGCGGATCAAACCGGACCACCCGGACTGGTGGCCGGGCTGGCTCTGAACCAGCATGCAGAACAGCCGGCGCAGCAGGATGCAGCACCTCCGGTGCGAGATCACGTGCCTCCCCGCTCGGTCAGTGCGATGGGGTTTGACTATGCAGTATCTGGATCGGACCCGAGAGCAACCATGAACACCTACCTCGCCCGGCTAAGTCTGGGCTATTTCTGCCTGGCCATGCTGTGGATTCTCCTCGGCGACATGCTGGTCGGCTACCTCGCTGCAGGCGATAGCCAAACCTGGCAAACGGGCAAGGGAGCGCTGTTCGTGGGGCTTACCACCGTGCTGATATTCCTGCTCGGCCGCCAGCACTTTCGCCGCTTCGACGAACAGCAGCGCGCCCAGCACATCCAGGAAACCAGCCTGAAGCAGGCCGCCGCAGTCTTCGACAGCACTCAGGAAGGCGTGCTGGTCACTGATCCAAGCCAACACATCGTGCACGTCAATCCGGCGTTCAGCCGCATCACCGGATACAGCAACGAGGAAGTCCTTGGACAGACCCCTAGACTCTTCGCGTCTGGCAAGCACGACGCAGCCTTCTACAACCAGATGTGGCTGGCGCTGAAAGAGCATGGCGAGTGGAGCGGCGAGATCTGGAACCGACGCAAGAATGGCGAGGTGTACCCGCAATGGCAGAACCTGCGCTGCATCCATGACAACCAGGGCCAGCTCAGCCATTACGTGGCGGTGTTCTCCGATCTCTCGGCGCTCAAGCGCTCGCGCGAAGAGCTCGACCAGCTCGCTCATTACGATCCGTTGCTCAAGCTGCCGAATCGGCTGCTGTTCACCGAACGCGCCAAGCAGGATCTCGAGCGCGCCAGGGCCAACAAACGCAGCGGTGCATTACTTCTGATCGACCTCGATCACTTCAAGGACATCAATGAAAGCCTTGGCCACAGCCTGGGCGACGCGCTGTTGCAGGCTGTCAGCACGCGACTGGGCGAGTACCTGGAAGAAGGCATGACGCTTGGCCGACTCGGCGGTGACGAGTTCGCCCTGCTCTGTGAAGGCTACGGCGCGGAGAAGGCCACCTCGCTGGCGTTGCGCATTCTCGACCGACTGAACGAACCCTTCCATATCGCCGGACAGGAGCTGTTCAGCAGCGCCAGCATCGGCATCGTGCTGTACCCCTATCCGACCGACGTGCAGAACGTCGAACAGCTGATGCGCAACGCCGACTCGGCGCTGTTCAAGGCCAAGAACAGCGGCCGCTCAACCTATGCGTTCTATTCCGAGGAACTGACCAGCCAGGCCCGCCAGCGCGTCGAACTGGTCACCGCATTGCGCCAGGCCCTCGAGCAAGGACAGCTGCGCCTGCACTTTCAGCCGATCTACGACCTGCGCGAGGGCACGATCATCGGTTTCGAGGCACTGGTACGCTGGCTACACCCGGAGAAAGGCCTCATCGCACCAGGCATCTTCATTCCCGTCGCCGAGGAAACCGGGCTGATCAGCGCGATCGATCACTGGGTGCTGGAGCAGGCCTGCAATCAGGCTCGAGAGTGGCTTGGCCAGGGTCGCCCGCTTGGCTTCATCGCGGTGAACATCTCCAGTCGCCTGTTCGGCAACGGCGAGCTCGACCTGCAGGTCGCCACCATTCTGGCCCGCTGCGGGCTAGAGGCGCGCCATCTGGAACTGGAGATCACCGAAAGCGCGGTGATGCAGGACCCGGACGCCGCCCTGGAGCTACTGCAGCGCCTGCGCGCACTCGGCGTTCAGCTGGCGATCGACGATTTCGGCACCGGCTACTCGTCGCTCCAGCGACTCAAGCGCATGAACGTGCACAAACTGAAGATCGACCAGGGCTTCGTCCGCGGCCTGCCCGACGACCGCGAGGACGCCGCTATCACCCGCTCGGTCATCGGTCTGGCACACAATCTGGGCCTCAAAGTCGTGGCGGAAGGCATCGAGACTGCAGACCAGGCGGCGTTTCTGCTGGCGCAGAATTGCGACTATGGCCAAGGCTACGGCTTTGCACGACCGCAGCCTGCCAGCGACATCGATTGGCGCGCGGCCGAACTCCGCTACGGGCAGAGTTGCCGCTCGTCCGGAGCCTGATCAGGCGCATATATCAATAGGCCATTACGACAGGTAAGCTGACAGAACGGTCAACCTCGCCATCATGGAAGGCCGGGCAACCAGCTTTGCGGCATACTGGCTCGACTGCCGCAGACTGGCACCGATTCCAGGCCTCCGGCGTCCAATCGGTCAACCACCGCGTACCGCAGCGAAGACGATGAGCGATCCAGCGATAAACCACAATCAGCCTCACGGCCTGCGACAGCTGTTCAGCTGGCGAAACGGCGTTGCCTGGGGAATGCTGGCGTTCACCCTGCTGGTCCAACTGGTGGTCTGGCAGAGTCTGCGCACCAACGAGGATCGCGCTGCCCGGCAGCAGTTCCAGATGCTCGGCGAGAAGGTCACTGAAGCGATCCGCAAACGGCTGCGGGACCATGAACAGATCCTGCTCGGCGGCGCCGGTCTGTTCGATGCCGTGGAGAACGTCAGCCGCGAGCAGTGGCGCACGTACGTCGAGCGCTTGCTGCTACCAGACCGTTATCCCGGCATCCAGGGCGTCGGTTTCAGCCAGGCAATTCCGCAGGCCGAACGCGATGCGCATGTCGCACGCATGCGCGCACAGGGTTACCCGGATTACGACATTCATCCGCCAGGCCAGCGGGAGCTCTACACTTCGATCGTCTATCTTGAGCCGTTCCTCAGGCGCAATCTGGCCGCCTTCGGCTACGACATGTATTCCGAGCCGACTCGCCGTCGCGCCATGCAACGTGCCGCCCAGCTCGGCGAAACGAGCATTACCGGCAAGGTGACGCTGCTGCAGGAAACCCATGGCAAGGTGCAGGCCGGTGTGCTGCTCTATGTGCCGGTGTATCGACCGAGCGCGCCGCTGACGACGCCGGAGCAGCGCATGCAGGCGCTGCGCGGCTTCGTCTATAGCCCTTATCGCGTCGAAGATCTGATGCGCGGCATTCTGCGTGCGGCCGATCTGCCGCTGGCGCTGCATATCTACGCCAGTCCCGGTGAAGAGCCGGAACACCTGCTGTACGCATCGAGCGAAGCCCCCGAGCCCGGCAGTGCCCGCTTCAGCCAGTTGCAGCAGCTCGAGCTGTACGGCCAGACCTGGACGCTGCGCATGGATAGCCGGCCCGAGTTCGACGAGCGTTTTCATTCCAACGAGGCACTGGTGTTCGGCCTGGGGCTCGGTCTGAGCCTGCTGGTTTTTTTCCTGACCTCGTCATTGGCGTTGCGCCATAGCCGTGCCCAGGCGCTGGCGAACGAGATGACGCGGCACATACGTCAGAGCAAACACGATCTGCGCTTGAGCGAGGAGCGTCTGTCGCTTGCCCTGAAAGGCAGCAACGATGGGCTGTGGGATCTCGATCTGGAAGCCGGCAGCATGTTCGCCTCGCCCCGCGCCTGGGAAATGCTCGGTTATCGTCCCAACGAGCTGACCTGCGACCTCAAACTGTGGGAGCGGCTGACGGTTGCTGAAGACCTAGCGCAGCAGAAGGCGCGCCTGGCCCAAACCATGCTGTCCAATGTCGACCACTTCACCACCGAATTACGGTTGCAACACAAGCATGGTCATGTCGTCCCGGTACTGCTGCGCGGCCATATCCAGCGTGACCCGCAAGGCATGGCCCAGCGCATCAGCGGCACGCTGATGGACCTCACCGAACGCAAGCGCGTCGAGCAGATGAAGAACGACTTCGTTTCCACCGTCAGCCACGAGCTGCGCACGCCACTGACCTCCATCAGCGGTGCGCTCGGACTGATCGTCGGCGGCGCGCTCGGCTCTGCGCCGCCAACCATGCAGCAGATGCTCGAGATCGCCTACCGCAACAGCCTGCGCCTGGGTCATCTGATCAACGACCTGCTGGACATGGAAAAGATTGCCGCCGGCAAGATGTCGTTCGAACTGCGCGAACATTCGCTTGGCGACCTGCTCGAGGAATCGCTGGCGAGCAACCAGGCCCTCTGCGAGCAGCATGGCGTGCGCTGTACGCTCGAGCATCCGACCGATGTACTGGTCTGGGTGGACGGCCTGCGCCTGCAGCAGGTGCTTGGCAACTTCCTCTCAAACGCCGTCAAGTTCACCCCCGAGGGCGGAGAGATTCGCCTGCACAGCTCCCTGCGTGGGACCAAGGTTCGTATCAGCGTCACCGACCAGGGCCCCGGCATTCCCGAGGCGTTCCGCTCCCGCGTGTTCGAGAAGTTCGCCCAGGCCGATGCCTCCGACAGCCGGCAGAAGTCCGGTACCGGACTCGGACTTGCGATCACCAAGGAGCTGATCGAACGCATGGGCGGTACGGTCGGCTTCGACTGCGTACCCGGCCAGGGCACCACCTTCTGGTGCGAGCTGCCGATCCAGATACCGCCAGCCGAATCGGACTGCCGCGACGGCCAGCCGCGAATCCTGGTCGTCGAAGACGAGCCTGACACCGGCCGTCTGCTGCATATGATGCTGCGCGAGGGCGGCTACGGCGTGGAGCGCGTGCAAAGCCTGCATCAGGCCCGTGAAAAGCTCGCTGCCAGCCATTACGAGGCCATGACACTGGACCTGCACCTGCCCGACGGCAGCGGCATGCAGCTTATCGACGAATTGCGCGATCAACCGGCGATGCAGGATCTGCCCATCGTCGTCATCTCCGCCGCGCACCAGTTCGAGCAGGCACAGTTCCCCGCAGGGATCGTCTGGCTGCACAAGCCGATCACCAACGCCCAGCTGCTGGTCGCGGTTGAACAGGCGCGAGACAACATCCGCCAGGCCAGAAGCAAGCCTCGATAGCCGGGCGGGCGGTATCCTGAGCGAACGGCCGGCAAAAAAAATCGCGGGAGCCAATGGCATCCCGCGATTCTTTCTCAGCTGACGAGCATCAGGCCTGAATCGAGCCCTTCAACTTGTTCATCGCATTCTTCTCCAGCTGACGAATGCGCTCGGCCGATACGTTGTACTTGGCAGCCAGGTCGTGCAGGGTCGCCTTGTCTTCGTTCAGCCAGCGTTGCTGGAGAATGTCCCGGCTGCGCTCGTCGAGCCCCTCGAGCGCCGTATGCAGGCTGGAAGTAGAACTGTCGCTCCAGTCGGCATCTTCCAGCTGGCGGGCCGGATCGTAGCGATGATCTTCCAGATAGTGCGCAGGCGACTGGTAGGCGCTGTCGTCGTCGGCATCGGCGGCCGGGTCGAAGGCCATGTCATGGCCGGTCAGGCGGCTTTCCATTTCGCGCACTTCGTGCGGCTCGACGCCCAGGCTATTGGCCACGGCGGTGACTTCATCGTTGTTCAGCCAGGCCAGACGCTTCTTCTGGCTGCGCAAATTGAAGAACAGTTTGCGCTGCGCCTTGGTGGTCGCGACCTTGACGATGCGCCAGTTACGCAGGATGAATTCATGAATTTCGGCGCGAATCCAATGCACGGCGAAGGACACCAGCCGCACACCCATTTCCGGATTGAAACGCTTGACCGCCTTCATCAGACCGACGTTGCCTTCCTGGATCAGGTCGGCCTGGGCCAGACCGTAGCCGGAATAGCTGCGGGCGATGTGAACGACGAAACGCAGGTGCGCCAGCACCATCTGCCGAGCCGCTTCGAGATCCTGATGATAGAAGAGGCGCCCGGCCAGCTCGCGCTCCTGCTCCACAGTGAGCAGCGGGAGGCTGTTCACGGTCTGCACGTAGGCCTCGAGATTCGCTCCCGGGACTAGCGCTTGAACAGGTTGCAGAGTAGTTGTCATGCAGTACCTCCAATGACGAAGCTGCAGCAGTTTAGCATTGCCGCATGAGACTGCAAGCCTGTGGAAAAGTTCCCTGGCACAACTATCAAGTGATTGTTTTCAAATGAAATTTTATCGAGGAGCCAGCTCGCTCAGATGCCTTGCGACAGCCAGCCAGGCACCGATGTAGCCGAGCAGCACCGCACCGATCACCAGCGATAACGCATCACCGGCCGGAACGCCTCCCAGGCCGAAATCGCTGCCGTAGAGGCCCGCCAGATTCACCACGGCCTCGTTCAGCCAGCCCAGTCCATAGACCAGCAGCAGCCAGGCGATCAGGCCAGCGCCCAGACCGTAGATGGCACCCATGTAGAGGAACGGACGGCGGACGTAACCATCGGTGCCGCCCACCAGCTTGACCACCTCGATCTCGGTGCGGCGGTTCTCGATGTGCAGGCGGATGGTGTTGCCAATCACCAGCAGCAACGTCGCCACCAGCAACAATGTCAGGCCGAAGACGAAGCGGTCGCCAAGCTTGAGAATGGCGGTCAGCCGCTCGACCCAGAGCAGATCCAGCTGAGCCAACTGCACGCCGGGCAGTTCGGCCAGCTGCTGACGCAGCGCTTCGAGCTTGTCCTTGTCCACCTCTTCGGGTGTCACGATGACCACGCCGGGCAGCGGATTCTCCGGTAACTCCTTGAGCGCTTCGCCAAGCCCGGAGAGCTGCTGGAACTCGTCCAGCGCCTGCTCGCGGCTGACCCAGTCCGCCGCTGCCACGTCGGGCATGGCGGCAACCTCGTCACGCAGGCGCTCGCCAGCATCGCCATCCACCTCAAGCTGCATGAACAGCGATATCTGCGCGGCACGCTGCCACGAGCCACCGAGCCGTTCGACGTTGTCCAGCAGCAGCGCCAGGCCCATGGGCAGGCTCAACGCCACGGCCATCACCAGGCAGGTGAAGAAGCTGCCGATCGGCTGCTTGATCAGACGCCCGACGCTGTCGACCAAACTGGCGCGATGACTTTCCAGCCAGGCGTGGAACAGCGTCTTGAAGTCCGGCTCGTCGCCGCGCGGCTGCTCCGGCTTCTTCACCGAACCGCCGACGCGCTCGGCCGTGCTCGGGTTGGTCTTGGGATCGCGTTCGCTGCTCATCGGCTGGCCTCCCCGTCGCCGATCAGGCGACCACGTTGCAGGGTCAGCATGCGATGACGCATCCGCGCGATCAGCGCCAGATCGTGGCTGGCGATCAGCACGGTGGTACCCAGGCGATTGATGTCTTCGAACACGCCCATGATCTCCGCAGCGAGTCGCGGGTCGAGGTTGCCGGTCGGTTCATCGGCGAGCAGCAGGGCCGGCCGGTGCACCACAGCGCGGGCGATGCCGACACGCTGCTGCTGACCGGTGGACAGGTCCGCCGGATACTGCAGTGCCTTGTCCTTGAGGCTGACGCGCTCCAGCGCGGTCATCACCCGCTGGCCAATCTCGCGCTTGTTGAGCCCGAGAATCTGCAACGGCAGGGCGACGTTGTCGAACACCGTGCGATCGAACAGCAACTGGTGATTCTGGAACACCACGCCGATCTGCCGGCGCAGGAAAGGAATCTGCGCATTGGTGATGCGCGACAGGTCCTGCCCGGCCAGCAGCAGCTTGCCGCTGGTGGGACGCTCCATTGCCAGCAACAGGCGCAGCAGCGTGCTCTTGCCGGCGCCGGAATGGCCGGTGACGAAGAGGAATTCGCCACGGCGGACCTGGAAGGAAAGCTCATGCAACCCGATGTGGCCGTTGGGGTAGCGTTTGCCGACCTGTTCGAAACGAATCATGCGCCGTCCCGCTGGGCGAAAAGCGCCTTGACGAAGGCATCGGCCTCGAACGTGCGGAGATCGTCGATGCCTTCGCCGACGCCGATGTAGCGGATCGGCGTGCCGAACTGCTTGGCCAGGGCGAAGATCACACCGCCCTTGGCGGTGCCGTCGAGTTTGGTCAGCACCAGACCGGTCAGCTCGACCGCCTGATTGAACTGTTTGGTCTGGTTGATGGCGTTCTGGCCGGTGCCGGCGTCAAGCACGAGCAGGACTTCGTGGGGAGCCGATTCGTCGAGCTTGCCCATCACCCGACGGACCTTCTTCAGCTCCTCCATCAGGTTGTCCTTGGTGTGCAGCCGGCCAGCGGTGTCGGCGATCAGCACATCGATGCCCCGCGCCTTGGCCGCCTGCACCGCATCGAAGATCACCGAGGCGGAGTCGGCACCGGTGTGCTGTGCGATCACCGGAATGCTGTTGCGCTCGCCCCACACCTGCAATTGCTCCACCGCCGCGGCGCGGAAGGTGTCGCCAGCGGCGAGCATGACCTTCTTGCCTTCGAGCTGCAGCTTCTTGGCCAGCTTGCCGATGGTGGTGGTCTTGCCGACACCATTCACCCCGACCACGAGGATCACATACGGGCGCTTGCCACTGTCGACCACGAGCGGCTGCTCGACCGGCTTGAGCAACCCAGAGAGTTCTTCCTGCAGCGCGGTATAGAGCGCGCCACTGTCGGCCAGTTCCTTGCGCGACACGCGACGCGTGAGGTTCTGCATGATCGCCGTCGTCGCCTCGACACCTACGTCGGCGGTGAGCAGGCGGGTTTCCAGTTCGTCGAGCAGGTCATCGTCGATGGCCTTCTTGCCGAGGAACAGGCTGGCCATGCCTTCACCGATGCTCGAGCTGGTCTTGGACAGCCCTTGCTTGAGGCGGGCGAAGAAGCCGAGCTTCGCCGGTGCTTCGGCGGGCGCTGCCGCGGCGACCGGCACCGGCGCTATTTCCGGCTCTGGCTCTGGCTCTGGCTCTGGCTCTGGCTCTGGCTCTGGCTCTGGCTCTGGGAGTATTTCGGCTTCGACGGGCGGTTCGGGCAATAGCCCGGAGGTGGTGATTGCCGGTTGCTCGCTCTCAGCCTCAGGCTGCTCGGCGTGCGGCAGGCTGTCTTCCTGCGGTTCGGCGGCAGGCTGCTCGGCCACCGGCTGCTGCGGTTTCTTGCGCAGCCAGCCGAACAGGCCTTTCTTTTCGCCGGGCTCGGCCGGTGTCTTCTTGTCGTCGTTGGAACCAAACATGGAGAAGGTATTCTCAAGGATGCGATACGCCGGCAGCCACGCTGCCGGCCAAACGGGCTCTATCCTAGCACCTCGCAAAGCGGGTGCGCTAAGCACGGGTTCCGGCATCAGGGCCGGTTCGGCTGCGGATATCCCGGCTTTGCCTGATTCGCACGCGCCAGTACCATGGCTGCCGTGTTGCCGCCCTGCCAGTCTGCCGTGGCGGACACCAACTGGACGAGTCCCGACTATGCCTCTGATGTTACGCCGCGCCGCCGCCCTGCTGCTCGGAGCGTTCTATCTGCCCCTGCTGGCAGCAGCAGACAGCCAGCCCACCCACGAGTTCTTCCTCGACAACGGCCTGAAAGTGATCGTGCGCGAGGATCATCGTGCGCCGGTAGTGGTATCCCAGCTCTGGTACAAGGTTGGCTCCAGCTACGAGACGGCTGGCCAGACCGGCCTCTCCCACGCGCTGGAACACATGATGTTCAAGGGCAGCCGCAAGCTCGATGCCGGCGAAGCCTCGCGCATCCTGCGTAAGCTGGGCGCCGAGGAAAACGCCTTCACCAGCGACGACTACACCGCCTATTACCAGGTCCTGGCACGTGACCGCCTGGCCGTTGCGTTCGAGCTCGAAGCCGATCGCCTGGCCAGCCTCAAGCTGCCGCCAGACGAGTTCGCCCGCGAGATCGAAGTGATCAAGGAAGAGCGCCGCCTGCGCACCGATGACAAACCGAGCTCGCTGGCCTACGAGCGCTTCAAGACCATCGCCTACCCCGCCAGCGGCTATCGCAACCCGACCATCGGCTGGATGGCCGACCTCGACCGCATGCAGGCCGACGAGCTGCGCGCCTGGTACGAACAGTGGTACGCGCCGAACAACGCTACCCTGGTGGTGGTCGGCGACGTGTCCGCCGATGAGGTCCGCGGACTGGCCGAGCGCTTCTTCGGCGACATCGAGAAACGCGAAGTGCCAGCAGCCAAGCGCCCACTGGAACTGGCCGAACCGGGCGAGCGGCGCCTCAAGCTGCACGTGAAGACCCAGCTGCCGACGCTGCTCATGGCCTTCAACGCACCGAGCCTGGCGACCGAGGAGAACGCCCGCCAGGTGCACGCGCTGCGGTTGATTTCCGCCCTGCTCGACGGCGGCTACAGCGCGCGCCTGCCGGAGCGGCTGGAGCGCGGTGAAGAATTGGTCACCAGCGCTTCGGCCTGGTACGACGCCTATGCCCGCGGCGACAGCCTGTTCGTCCTCAGCGCCGCGCCGAACATGCAGAAGGGCCGCACGCTGGAAGAAGTCGAAGCCGGCCTGTGGCAGGAACTCGATGCGCTCAAGCAGACACCGCCCTCGGCGGACGAACTCGAGCGCGTGCGTGCGCAGGTCATCGCCGGCCTGGTCTACGAGCGCGATTCCATCAGCCAGCAGGCCACCACCATCGGCAAGCTGGAAACCGTCGGCCTGTCCTGGCGCCTGATGGACGAGGAGCTGAGCGCGCTGGAAGCGGTCACGCCCGAGGACATCCAGCAGGCCGCCAGCACCTATTTCACCCGCTCCCGCCTGAGCGTCGCCCATGTTCTGCCCGAGGAAGCCCTTGATGAGTGATTGCAAAGCGCTGCGCAACGGCCTGTTCGGCCTGCTGCTGGCAGCCGGTTTCGGCCTGGCGGGCTGCGATGAAGGGTCCACCGCCCTGCCACAACCCGGCGAGCCGGCGAAGCAGGATGTCGCCCGCGAGGCGACCCAGCCTGCCGTGCCGACCGCAACGCCGGAAAAACCTCGTCTGGAGTCGCTCGCCGAGCTAGGCGATCAACCCCTGGCCCGGCGCAAGCTGGACATCCAGAGCTGGCAGACCGCCGAAGGCGCCAAGGTACTGTTCGTCGAAGCCCGCGAACTGCCGATGTTCGACCTGCGCCTGACCTTCTCCGCTGGCAGCAGCCAGGACGGCGACGTACCCGGCCTGGCACTGCTGACCAACGCCATGCTCAACGAGGGTGTCGAGGGCAAGGACGTCGGCGCCATCGCCCGCGGCTTCGAAGGCCTAGGTGCGGACTTCGGCAACGGTTCCTACCGCGACATGGCAGTGGTCAGCCTGCGCAGCCTCAGTGCGCCGGACAAGCGCGAACCGGCCCTGGCGCTGTTCAATCAGGTCATCGGCCAACCGAGCTTCCCCGAGGACTCGCTGCAACGGATCAAGAATCAGCTGCTGGCCGGCTTCGAATTCCAGAAGCAGAACCCCGGCAAGCTCGCCAGCCTCGAGCTGTTCAAGCAGCTCTATGGCGATCACCCCTACGCCCACCCCAGCGAAGGCACCCCAGAGTCGGTGCCGACAATCAGCGTCGAGCAGCTGCGCGACTTCCACGCCCGCGCCTATGCGGCAGGCAACGCGGTGATCGCGCTGGTCGGCGACCTCTCCCGCGAAGAGGCCGAAGCCCTGGCCGCCGGCGTCTCGGCCGCCCTGCCGGAAGGCCCGGCGCTGCCAACGACGCCGACACCCGAGGCTCCGGTTGCCGGCAAGCACCACATCGACTTCCCCTCCAACCAGAGCCATCTGATGCTGGCCCAGCTCGGCATTCCGCGCGGTCACCCCGATTACGCGGCGCTCTATCTGGGCAACCAGATCCTCGGCGGCGGCGGTTTCGGCACGCGGCTGATGGAAGAAGTGCGCGAAAAGCGCGGCCTGACCTACGGCATCTATTCCGGCTTCAGCCCGATGCGTGCCGAAGGGCCGTTCATGATCAGCATGCAGACCCGCGCCGAACTCACCGATGGCGCATTGGATCTGGTGCAGCAGCTGGTCCGCGACTATCTCGCCGAAGGGCCGACCGAGGCCGAGCTGGAGCGCAGCAAGCGCGAGATCGCCGGCAGTTTCCCGCTGTCTACCGCAAGCAATGCCGACATCGTCGGTCAGCTGGGCAGCATCGGCTTCTACGACCTGCCGCTGACCTACCTGGAGGATTTCATGGGCGAGGTGCAGGCGCTGACAGTCGAACAGGTCAAGACTGCGATGAACAAGCATCTGCAGCAAGACGCCTTCGTCATCGTCACCGCCGGCCCCAGCGTCGAGCAGCAACCGCTGCCGCCGCCTACCGATAAACCAGTCGAACAGCCCAGCGGCGTTCCGGAGCACTGATGGCCAATCCACCCATTCGCCCCAACGCCCACGGCGGCCAGGGCCAGTTGCGCATCATCGGCGGCGAGTGGCGCTCGCGCCGCTTCAGCTTCCCCGATGCCGAAGGCCTGCGCCCCACGCCGGACCGGGTGCGCGAAACCCTGTTCAACTGGCTGGCACCCTACCTATCCGGCGCGCGGGTGCTCGATCCGTTCACCGGCAGCGGCGCGATCTATCTGGAAGCCCTGTCGCGCGGCGCCAGCATGGCGCTGGCGCTGGACGTGAACGCCAACGCCATCGCCAGCCTGCGCAAGCATCTGGACACGCTGAACTGCGGCCACGGCCAGCTACTGCAGAGCGACGCCCTGCGCTATCTGGAAACCCAGACGCCGACCGCCTTCGACCTGGTATTCCTCGACCCGCCGTTCAACAAGAATCTGTTGCAACCGGCCTGCGAGCTGCTGGAGACAAAGGGTTGGCTGGCCGAGCACGCCTGGGTCTACACCGAAAGCGAGGCACTGCCGTCCAGCCTCGGCCTGCCGGGGAACTGGCGACTGCATCGGGAGAAGCAGGCCAGCAAGGTGCACTACGCGCTCTGGGAGCGCCACGCACCCGCCGCTTGAAGTCGGCGACTTCAGTAGAAGTCGACGGTCTGACCGTTGCGATCGAAGGCCAGGAAGCGGCCGACGTTGCCGGTCTCGATGGCGCTGACCATCATCTTCAGTGGCTGCTCGGCCTCGTCGGCGTTCGGCGTGATGCCGGCCTGGCCGGGCAGCGCCGCGGCGAACAGCAGATCCCAGGCCACGCCCGTGCGCTCGGACTCTTCACGCAGCGCGGCGAAGTCGCTCAGCTCCTCGGGCAGCTTGTCGACGCAGAGCACCGGTTTCAGCGAGCCGCCGGCGTTGTCCTCGAAGCGCTGGCGCTCGGCCTCGGTGGCATCCTCGGGCAGTTCGGCGCTGACGAAGACGAACAGCAGGCGCTGGGGCTCGCGCTCATGGCGCGCGGCAGCCAGCAGTTGATCGAAGGGGGTAAGCGTCATGGGCAGGGTTCCGGATAAGACTATCGCGTCACTCTCCCCCCCTTAGGCGGCGCTGACCATATCCCCAAAGACATAAGTCGCCAGGCGGCCAGCATCATTCAACGCCTGCATCGTGCTTTTCTTCCCGCCGCCGAGGCTCTAACGTCGGAGCAAACGAGGAACCCGAGCAACCGTGTCCGAATCCTTCCAACCCGCCTGGTGGCTTCCCGGGCCGCACCTGCAGACCCTGTGGAACGCATTCTTTCGCAAGGCGCCGCGCCTCGAACGCCGGCGTGAGCGACTGTGGCTGGCCGATGGCGATTTCATCGACCTGGACTGGCACGGCCCGCATGAAGCAACAGCGCCGCTGGTTCTGGTGCTACACGGGCTGACCGGCTCGTCGAATTCGCTTTACGTGCTCGGTCTGCAGCAACAACTGAGCGCGCAGGGCTGGGCGAGCGTCGCGATCAACTGGCGCGGCTGCTCGGGCGAACCGAACCTGCTGCCGCGCGCCTATCACTCCGGCGCCAGCGATGATCTCGCCGAAGTGATCGGGCATCTGCAGGCCTGCCGGCCCATGGCGCCGCTGCATGCGGTCGGCTACTCGCTGGGCGGCAACGTACTGCTCAAGTACATGGGCGAAATGGCAGCCAGTTGCCCGCTGCGCAAGGCCGTGGCGGTGTCCGTGCCATTCCGCCTGGACCAATGTGCCGATCGCATCGGCCTCGGCTTCTCCCGCGTCTACCAGGCGCATTTCATGAAGGCGATGGTCGCCTACGTGAGGGACAAACAGCAGCGCTTCCAGCGCGAGGGGCTGCTGAACCACCTCGGTGCCCTGCAGAGCCTCGGACCACTGCACGGCATGCGTACCTTCTGGGATTTCGACGGCCGCTTCACCGCGCCGCTGCACGGCTACAGCGACGCCCAGGACTATTACCGCCGTGCCTCCAGTCGCTACTACCTGCCGACGATCACGACGCCAACCCTGCTGATCCAGGCCGAGGATGATCCCTTCGTGTTCCGCCACAGCGTGCCGGAACCGGCCGAGCTATCCGTCACCACCGCCCTCGAGCTGCACGCCAACGGTGGCCACGTCGGTTTTGTCGAAGGCACGCCGCGTAGGCCGCGCTACTACCTGGAGCGGCGCATTCCGCAGTGGCTGGCACAAACGCCGTGAGCCCTCGCCTGCTCTAGACGCCTCGCGAGTCCGGCAGGGGATCCAGTTCGACGAAGTACTGCTGCTGCAGCGCCGCCACGGCTTCGCGGGCACCCGGAGCAACGAAGCCACTTTCCAGTGCCAGCACCTGATAGATGCCCCGACGCAGCTGTAGTTGATCCAGGCTTCCGGCTCCCGCGCCAACCGTGCCGAGGAAACGCACCCAGGAGGTAAGGACGATCCAGGCATTCAGCGCCAAGGCCTCGGCCTGGAGCGGATCCATCAGCAGAATGCCGGCATCGACGAACCCCTGATAGATCGCCCGCGCATGCCGCAGGCAACGGCCGGCGAACGCCTGGTAGCGCTGGGCGAGCTGCGGATTGGCATCCAGCAGGCCTTCCAGATCACGATGCAGAAATCGGTAATCCCACATCGCGCCCAGCAGCGCTTCGAGGTAAAGCGCCTTGTCCTGGACCTGCATTTCCCGCTCCGGCGGCAGGCGCAGAAACTGGTCGACACGCGATTCGTACTGCCCGAACAGCTCTGCGACGATCGCCTGCTTGTTGGGGAAGTGGTAGTACAGATTGCCCGGCGAGATGCCGAGATGGGCGGCGATGTGGTTGGTCGTAACGTTCCGCTCGCCCTGGGCGTTAAACAGCCCCAGGCTGGCTTCGATGATGCGGTCACGGGTCTTGGTGCGGGATGCCATGAGGCGGCGAGTTCTCGGCGGCGAAGCGAAGGAAGCAACGGTACACGCCAGCAGGCGGGTAAGCACGTCTCGTTGACAGTTTAGAGTAATTACTCTAGAAATCCTCCAGCACATCGCATCAGGAGCCCGCATGTCAGCCGAAATCCCGCAAGCGCTGGTCGCCATGGAGGCCCTGTTCGCCCGCCAGCGTTTGGCCTTCACCGCCGCACCGATGCCCTCGGAAGAGGATCGTCTGCGTTGGCTCGACGCCCTGCGCGATGTGCTGGCCGGCCATCAACCGGCGCTGATCGAGGCAATCGCTGCGGATTTCGGTCATCGTTCGGCCGACGAAACCCTGCTGGCGGAAATCATGCCCAGCCTGCACGGCATCCGTTACGCCAGCCATCACCTGCGGCGCTGGATGAAACCCTCACGCCGGCATGTCGGCCTCGCCTTCCAGCCAGCCAGCGCACGGGTGGTCTACCAGCCGCTGGGCGTGGTCGGCATCATCGTGCCGTGGAACTACCCGCTCTATCTGGCCATCGGGCCGCTGATCGGCGCGCTCGCCGCCGGCAATCGCGTGATGCTGAAAATGAGCGAATCGACGCCTGCCACCGGGCAGCTGCTCAAGGAGCTGCTGGCGCAGATCTTCCCTGAAGATCAGGTAGCGGTGGTGCTCGGCGATGTAGAGGTCGGGCAGGCCTTCGCCCGGCTGCCGTTCGATCACCTGCTGTTCACCGGTTCGACGCACATCGGCCGCGAGGTGATGCGCGCGGCAGCGGAGAACCTGACACCGGTGACCCTGGAGCTCGGTGGCAAGTCGCCAGCGATCGTCTCGGCCAGCGTCCCGTTGGCCGATGCCGCCGAGCGCATCGCCTTCGGCAAGTGCATGAACGCCGGGCAGACCTGCGTCGCGCCGGACTATGTGCTGGTGCCGCGCGAGCGTGTCGAGGGCTTCGTCGGTGCCTACCGTGAGGCGGTACAGCGTCTGTATCCGAGCCTTGCGGACAATCCCGACTACACCGCGATCATCAATGCGCGTCAGCTGACGCGACTGCAGGATTACCTCGACGATGCGCAGGCCAAGGGCGCGCATGTCGTGCCGCTGTTTGCCGAGGCGCAGCAACGGCGCATGCCGCACTGCCTGCTGCTGAACACCACCGACGACATGCGCGTGATGCAGGAGGAAATCTTCGGCCCGCTGTTGCCGATCGTGCCCTACGACGATCTCGAAGAGGCGCTGGCCTACGTCAACACGCGCCCACGCCCGCTGGCGCTGTACTACTTCGGCTACGACCGCAGCGAGCAGCAGCGCATGCTGCAAACCACCCACTCCGGCGGCGTGTGCCTGAATGACACCCTGCTGCACGTCGCCCAGGACGATCTGCCGTTTGGTGGCGTCGGCCCGTCCGGCATGGGGCACTACCACGGCCATGAGGGATTTCTCACCTTCAGCAAGGCCAAGGGTGTGTTCATCAAACAGCGCTTCAACGCCGCCCGACTGATCTATCCGCCCTATGGCAGGTGGTGGCAGAAGCTGATCTATGCGCTGTTCATCCGCTGAAGCGAGCTGGAGCAATGCACGAGATTTCCCTCAATCGCCGCGGCCTGCTCAAGGTCGGACTGCTCGGCGGCGCCATCCTGGCTGGCGGCGGCCTGCTCAGCCGAACCCTCAGCGCCTCGGCAGACAGCCCGGCGAGCGGCTTCTTCGCGTTGCGTGACAGCGATCTGCCCATGCTGCGCCGACTAACGCCGTTGCTACTGGAAGGCTCGACGGCGCCCAGTGACATGCCGCAGGCCGTGCAGACCACCCTCGTCAGCCTTGACCTGGGCCTGCACCACTTGTCGCGCGCGCTGCTAAGCCAGGTACGCCAGCTGTTCGACGTACTCAGCCTGCCACTGACCCGCGGGCCGCTGACCGGAATCTGGAGCGGCTGGGAGGTAGCCTCCGATGATCAAATACGCGCGTTCCTGCAGCGCTGGCAAAACAGCTCGCTCGCCCTGCTGCGCCAGGGCCTTGCCTCGCTGCTGCAGATGATCCTCATGGCCTGGTACGCCTGCCCCGCCGCCTGGGCGCACTGCGGTTATCCCGGACCGCCGAAGGTCTGACTGACAGGAGGCATCCGTGCCCGTTCCCGACTTGTTTGCTGCAGGCCTTGCCCGTGGCTGGACCACATACGACGGCTCGCGACTGGAGGACGATCTGACCCTGGAGGCCGACGTCGCCATCGTCGGCAGCGGCGCAGGCGGCGCCACAAGTGCGGAGGTGCTGAGCGCCGCGGGCTACAAGGTGCTGCTGATCGAAGAAGGCCCGCTGCGCACCAGCAACGACTTCGACATGCAGGAAGCCAGTGCCTACCGCTCGCTCTATCAGGAAGCCATCGGCCGCACGAGCAAGGACGGCGCCATCACCATCCTGCAGGGCCGCGCGGTCGGCGGCACCACGCTGGTGAACTGGACCTCGAGCTTTCGCACACCGCCGCAAACATTGCAGCACTGGGCCAGCGAGCATGGCGTCAGCGAGCTGTCGGTCGAGGCGCTGCAACCCTGGTTCGAACGCATCGAACAGCGCCTCGGCATCGCGCCCTGGGCCGTGCCGCCGAATGCCAACAACGCGGTGTTGCAGCGCGGCTGCGAAAGCCTCGGCCAGCACTGGGCGGTGATCCCGCGCAACGTGCGTGGCTGCTGGAACCTAGGCTATTGCGGCATGGGCTGCCCGACCAACGCCAAGCAGTCGATGCTGGTCACCAGCATTCCGGCGCTGCTGGATAAGGGCGGCGCACTGCTCTACCTCGCGCGCGCCGAACGCCTGTTGATGCAGGGCGAGCGGGTCGTCGGCATGGACTGCCTGGGCATGGACGACCGCTGCGTGGAACCGAACGGGCGGCGCATCCGCGTCGTCGCCAAGCACTACATTCTCGCCGGCGGCGGCATCAACACGCCGGCGCTGCTGCTGCGCTCGCAGGCGCCCGACCCGCATCAGCGCGTCGGCAAGCGCACCTTCCTGCACCTGACCAACTTCTCCGCGGCGCAATTCGACGAGCGCATCGACGCCTTCAGCGGCGCGCCACAGTCGATCTATTCCGACCACTTCCAGTGGCGCGACGGGATTGCCGGGCCGGCGGGCTACAAGCTCGAAGTACCGCCCATCCATCCCGCGCTCGCGGCCACCCTGCTCGGCGACTTAGGCCCGGAGAATGCGCAGCGCATGGCCGAGCTGCCGCATACCCACGCGATGATCGCCCTGCAGCGCGACGGCTTTCATCAGGACAGCGCCGAGGGCACGGTCGAGCTGCGCAGCGACGGCAGCCCGGTGCTCGACTACCGCATGACCGACTATGCCTGGAACGGTATCCGCCGCGCCTTTCTGAGCATGGCCGAGATCCAGTTCGCCGCCGGTGCGCGCGCCGTGCTGCCCCTGCATGCCGACGCCCATTACGTGCGCACGCCCCGCGCCGCCCGGGAGCTGATCGAGGGTCTGGACCTTGCGCTGTATCGCACCCGTCTTGGCAGCGCCCACGTCATGGGCGGTTGCGCCATGGGTGATGACCCATGCCAGGCCGTCACCGACAGCCTCGGTCGGCACCATCAGCTGGCCAACCTGTCGATACACGACGGCTCACTGTTCCCCACCAGCATCGGCGCCAATCCCCAGCTGTCGATCTATGCGCTGTGCGCCAAACTCGCCACGGAACTGGGTGATCGCCTGCAGAAGTCCTGTGATTGACTGTCATTCACGACAGATCGCGGCATGGCATTCAGGCTTTACGCTGTCGACACCGAGCCGCTACCATCCACACCCCCACGCATGCGTCAGGACGCCGCGATGAATCGAGTGTTGTATCCGGGAACCTTCGATCCCATCACCATGGGCCACGCCGATCTGGTGGAACGCGCTTCGCGCCTGTTCGACGAGGTCATCATCGCCGTGGCGGCCAACCCGAAGAAGAACCCGCTGTTCCCGCTCGAGCAACGTGTGGCGCTGGCTCAAGAAGTCACCAAGCACCTGCCGAACGTGAAGGTCATGGGTTTCTCCACGCTGCTGGCGCACTTCGTCAAGGAGCAGCAGGCCAATATCCTGCTGCGCGGGCTGCGTGCGGTTTCGGACTTCGAGTACGAGTTCCAGCTGGCCAACATGAACCGCCAGCTGGCGCCCGATGTGGAAAGCCTTTTCCTCACGCCGTCGGAAAAGTACTCCTATATTTCCTCGACGCTGGTTCGGGAGATTGCCTCGCTCAAGGGTGACGTATCCAAATTCGTCCACCCGGCGGTGATGAGCGCGTTGCACGAGCGCTTCGGCCAGAACTGACGATGCCCGTCGGGCCGCGTCGAGTGCACGCTGGCCGGCGATGCGGCACAATTGCCCGGTCGTAATATTGCTGTGCCGTGGTTCGAGCCACGGCAGGAGTTCGCTGGATGTCCCTGAAAATCACCGATGACTGCATCAACTGCGATGTGTGCGAGCCAGAGTGCCCGAACAGCGCCATTTCCCAGGGCGAGGAAATCTACGTCATCGACCCCAACCTCTGCACCGAATGCGTCGGCCACTACGACGAGCCACAGTGCCAGCAGGTCTGCCCGGTGGACTGCATCCCGCTCGACGAGAACAACGTCGAGAGCAAGGACGAACTGATGCAGAAGTACCTGATCATCACCGGCAAGGCGTGATGTTCTCGCGGCGACCGACCCGAAGAACCCGCCTGCTCAGGGGCCTCCAGGGTTGTCTCGCCGCCCTCATGCTGCTGGCCTGCGCGGCCCAAGGCAACCCTCTTGCAAACGGCGCCGTCGCCACGGCCCATCCGCTGGCCAGTGAAGTTGGCCGGCGCATTCTCGAAGCCGGCGGCAACGCCTTCGATGCCACCGTTGCAGTCAGCGCCGCCCTGGCGGTGGTCGAGCCATACGGCTCCGGACTTGGCGGCGGCGGCTTCTTTCTGCTGCGCGAAGCCGGCGAATCCCCCCACCACAGTTTCCTCGACGCCCGCGAGCGCGCACCCGCCGCTGCCACGCCGGACCTGTACCTGCGCGAGGGCAAGATCCGGCGCGAACTTTCGCTGAATGGCCCGCTGGCCGCGGCGATACCCGGCACGCCGGCCGCACTGGTCGAGCTCGCGGAGAAGCGCGGTCGCCTGCCCCTGAAGACCACCCTGGCGCCGGCCATCGCCTTGGCCCGCGACGGATTTGCGGTGGATTCCGTATATCGCCAGCGCGCCGGCTGGCGCCTCGCGGCGTTGCGTGACGATCCGGAGAGCGCGCGGCTGTTTCTCCACGACGGCGACCTGCCCGCCGAAGGCCATCTGCTGCGTCAGCCGGAGCTGGCGCAAACCCTGGAGCGCCTGGCCATTCACGGTCACGACGGCTTCTACCGCGGCGAGTTCGCGAAAAAATTGGTGCAAGGCGTTCGCGCCGCCGGCGGCATCTGGTCGCTGGAGGATCTGGCCGACTACCACACCGTCGAGCGCGAGCCACTGCGCTTCACCCTCGCCAATGGTCGTGAGCTGATCGGCGCGCCACCGCCGTCAGCCGGCGGCATGATCCTCGCGCAGAGCCTGGGCATTCTCGAACGCCTGTCCTGGCGCGACGCCGAACCGCTGCAACGCAGCCATCTGGTGGTCGAGGCGTTGCGCCGGGCCTATCGCGACCGCGGGCAACTGGGCGATCCGGATTTCGTCGCGTCACCACTGCGACATCTACTTTCAGACCAGTACCTGGACCAGCTCGCCAGCTCCATCGACCCTGATCGGGCCACGCCGAGCAGCGCATTGCCGCCAGCGGCACGCTGGCGCGAGGGCGAGCACACCACCCACTTCGCGGTGATTGATGCCGAAGGCAATGCGGTGGCGGCGACGCTATCGCTGAACATGATGTTCGGTGCCGCCTTCAGCGTGCCCGGCACCGGTGTGCTGCTCAATGACGAGATGGACGACTTCGCCGCCGACATCGACGGCAGCAATGCCTATGGCCTGAAGGGCAGCAGCGCAAACGCCATCTCCGGCGGCAAGCGTCCGCTGTCGAGCATGAGCCCGACTTTCATCGAAAGCGCCGAGGAGTTCGCCGCCTTCGGCACGCCCGGCGGCAGCCGCATACCGAGCATGGTGCTGCTTTCGGCACTGGCTTATTTGGAAGGCAAGCCGATGCAGGCCTGGCCGGCAGTGCCGCGCTATCACCACCAGTACCTGCCCGACGTGCTGCAGTACGAAGCCGATGCCTTCACCCCGGCGCAGCTGGACGCCCTGCGCGCGCGCGGTCACCAGCCCAGGCTGATCGAACGCGACTACGGCAACCAGCAGGTGCTCTATTGGCACAAGCCGAGCGGCACGGTCGAGGCGGCCAGCGACCCGCGCGGCATCGGCCAGGCACTGATGGTGCCGGCACGCCGCGAGCCGGTTACAGCTGCAGAATGACCGGGCCTTCGTCCTCAGCGAGCTGACGCAGCTGCCGCGTCAGCTCATGGCCCTCGCCGAGCAGCAAGGCGTTGCGCAGACTCTGAATGATGCGGCTGGCGTAGCCCAGGTCGTTCATCAGCGAACTGCTCTGCAAACCGTCCAGCTTCTGGTTGCGGATCGACTCGAACAGGCGCCGGCGAAACTCCGCATCGAACTTCGCAGCGCGCTCGTCCAGCCAGTTCAAGCGCTCGCGCCATAGCTCGTCGGGCAGCTCCGAGTGGTTGAGCGCGCGGATCTCGCGCAACGACTCCAGCAAATGCCGACGCAGCTCGACATACGCCTGGCGCGCCGCGGAGTCATCGGTGCGCAGGTAGTGTCCGAGGTTCTTCTGCAGGTGCTTGGCATCCTTGACCGCGTCCACCAGCTGCAGCGCTGCAACCTGGCAGCTCAGCCAGAACGCCTGGTGGCTCTCGTCCAGTGGCAGCTCCAGACGCCCCATGAAGGTCAGCAGATCGGAATACACGCCCTTGATATGCCGCTGATACAGCCGCTCGGCATCCAGGGCCTGGGCGTCGGGCTTCGCGTTGATCAGCGCCTCGTCAATCCGACCCTGCTGGCGCAGCTGGTCCACCGGCAGATAGGTGGCATGGCAGATCACCTCGAGACTCAGGCGCGCCAGATGCTGCAGCTCCTGCGCCACGGCGCTGGCGGCAGCATCCGCGGAGTCCAGCGCACGGTCATTCAGGTAGCGCGCGCGGGTCGGCTCCTCCGGTCGAGCAGGCGCAAGTTCGGTGATCAGCACCGTCGGTTCGACTCGCTCGGGCAACACGCGCAACAGCAGGTTTGCCAGCTGCGCCTGCCACGGCCAGAACAGCAGCACACCCATGGCATTGAACAGCGTATGGAACAGCGCCAGCTGAATCAGGCGGTTTTCAGCCAGGCCCAGCGGCGCGACCAGCCATTCGACCAGCCAGGTCAACGGCAGCAGCAGCGCGATGGCCAGCACGGCGGTAGTCACGTTGAACAGTACATGGGCCAGCGCCAGGCGCTGACCACTGCGGTTGCCGCCGAGCGAGCCGACGAACGCAGTGGTGACGCTCGTCCCGACATTCGCACCGATCGCAGTCGCCAGCGCCTGGCCGAGATCCAGCTGGCCGGTAGCCAAAGCGGTCAGCGTCAGCATCAATGTGGCATGGCTGGACTGCAGCACCACCGTGGCAAACAGGCCGATCGCGACGAACATCAGTTGCCCGGCCAGACCGCCAGCGTGGTACTGCGACAGGTCCATGCCACCGAAGGTGGAGAAACCGGTCTTGATCTGATCGATGCCGAGAAAGATGAAGGCGATGCCGAGCACGATGCGCCCGGCCGCCTTGCCCTTGTCGCCGGTGAAGCTGGCCAGCACCCCGAAAACCAGCAGCGGCAAGGCCAGCGGACTCAGGCTGACGTTCTGCCCGGCCAGTGCCAGCAGCCAGATACCCGTGGTAGAGCCGAGATTGGCGCCGAACAGAATGGCGATGCCGCCGGCAAGCTTGATCAGCCCGGTGCTGATGAAAGCGATGGTGAGCAACGAGACCAGCGTGCTGGACTGCAGCAGCATGGTGCCGCTCATGCCGAACATCAGGCCCTTGAGCGGCGTCGCCGTACTGCGCGTCAGCAGCTGTTCGAGCTTGCTACCGGCCAGTTGGCGCAGCCCCTCTTCGAGGCATTGCATGCCGAACAGGAACAGGGCGAGTCCCGCGCACAGCTCGAGCCATCCGTCACTGGCCCAGAACGACCAGGACAATATCAGCAGGCCCACGATGGGCAGAAATGTCTTGAAGAAGCGGCTGTTCAAGGAGGGGGCTTCGCGGCGCGGGATGGGAGGCGAAGCCTACTGCAGCAACACCGCGACCGGAAGGCTCAGGCCCTTGCCAGTCGCGATGCGGATGACGTCGATCAACGCTGGGCGTTGTAACCGCTGGTGGTGCAGCCCAGGCAGCGTACGAACGCCGCTTTACCCGGCTCGACGACCAGAGCCTTGCCAGCCTCGCCGACGTTGCCGCCCAAAGCGGTGAACGGCAGGCTGACAACGAAAACACCGGCGCCGATGGCAGTCGCGGCGATCAGCAGCGGGCGGGCGATGATCAGGTCACCGACCATGGAGTAGGCCTTGGGCGCTTCTACGGAGTACATCGGATCACCACTGGCGTTCTGCGGGACCGACTCCGCATGTGCCGGCAGCGCCAGCAGGCCAGTGGTCAGTGCCAAGACAGCAGCGGTAGAGCGGAACAGATTCATGGTGTGGTCCTTCAGATGTGCGAAACGCGGCAATTTTTAGTTGTGGCGGCCACTATAGCAGTGGCCGGGGCACGCTGAGCGTGAACGCCGTCAACGCATGCACAGTTCCGCTAGCCGCTCAACGCTGGCAGCGAGCGCAATACACGCTGGCGCGCTGACCGAGGCGAATCTCACGCAGCGTGCCGCCGCAGTTCTTGCAGAATTCGCCGGCCCGCCCGTAGACGAACAGCTCCTGTTGAAAATAGCCGGGCTTGCCATCGCCGCCGACGAAATCGCGCAAGGTCGTGCCGCCACGCTCGATGGCCATCGCCAGTATCCGCCGGATTTCCTCGCCGAGCTTCAGATAACGCGCTCGCGAGATGCTCCCGGCCGGCCGCCGCGGATCGATCCCGGCGGCGAACAGTGCCTCGCTCGCATAGATGTTGCCGACTCCCACCACTACCGCGTTGTCCATGATGAACGGCTTGACCGCCATGCTGCGCCCACGCGACAGCCTATACAGACGGTCACCGTCGAAATCCTCGCCGAGCGGCTCGGGCCCGAGACTGGCGAGCAACACATGGGCGAGCGGCTCGTGGCTCCAGAGCATCGCGCCGAAGCGCCGCGGATCGGTGTAGCGCAGCGCCTGGCCGGACTCCAGCAGGATATCGACGTGCTCGTGCTTGGCCGCCGGCAATGCCGCGTCAACCAGACGCAGGCTTCCGGACATGCCCAGATGAACGATCAGCGTGCCTCTCTCGGCCTTGATCAGCAGGTATTTGGCACGACGCTCGACGGCTTGGATCCGTTGGCCGGACAGACGCACATCGAGGTCTTCCGGGATCGGCCAGCGCAACCGCCGGTCACGCACCAGCACGCGGCTGACACGCTGACCGACAAGGTATGGCTCGATACCACGGCGGGTAGTTTCGACTTCGGGAAGTTCGGGCATGGCGGGACGTTGGATACAGCGAAGGGATGCCGACCTTAGCAGGCCGGCGCCGGGCCGTCAGCCCACGCCAAGCTCGCGGATGCTTTCCTTGAGGCAGACGAAATCGTATTCCGACAGCCCGACGTACTCGAGCACCAGCTGCGACACGCTGTCCCACTCGTGATCGTCCGGCTGCGCGCCCAACACCCGATGACAGGCGCAGATGTGCTCGGCCATCTTGAGGATCGCCAGCAGCGTCTTGATCGGCGCGTCGCGCCCCGAGTCGTCGGCGAACAGCGACAGCGCGTTATGGTGATTGGCGATGGCATCGCACAGGTGCAGCGGCAGGTTCCACGATTTGGCGGTGAAGTAGCCGACCACCGCATGGTTGGTGCTGAGCACGCGATTCTCAATATCGACGATGCGCTGGCCGTCTCCGGTGCTGGCGTAGGCCTCTTCCAGCACACTCATGTAGCCGGGGAAGCGCTTGAGCATCAGCGGGATGCCGCAATTGTGGAACAGCCCGAGGGTGTAGGCCTCATCCGGCGACTGGTAGCCGATGCGCTTGGCCAGGGTCAGGCAGGCCATGGCCACGTCCTGCGCGCTGTCCCAGAAGCGGCTGAGCGTGACGATGGTCTCGTCGCTCATCTCGCCCTTGATCGACTGCGCATTGATCAGGTTGATCACCGAGTTGCAGCCCAGCAGGTTCACCGCCTGCTGGATGGAAGCGATGCGGTTGGCCAGACCGAAATGCGGCGAGTTGACCAGCTTGAGCAGCGCCCCCGAAAGTCCCGGGTCCTGACTTATCAGCCGGGCGATGGCTTTCAGATCGGGCACCGGCATGACCTGCTCCATTTGCAGGTCGACCATGATCTGCGGTTGCGGCGGCACGCTGATGCCTTGCAGCACCCGGCGGATCTGTTCGGCGGAGAGTTCAACGGCCATGAGGGGTCGCTCGACGAGAAGGCAAAGTGCCATCGGCACGAAAGGGCGAACTTTGGCTGAGATGCGGGTCCCATTTCAAGTGACTCGCATTCGGCGAGCGTTACCGACAGACAGACGGAGGCATGCTCATGACCCAATCCCTCAACGGCAAGCGCGTGGCAATCCTGGTGACCGAAGGCTTCGAGCAGGTCGAGCTGACCGGCCCGCAGGAGGCGCTGGAGAAGGCCGGTGCGACAGCCCAGATCGTCTCCGCCAAGAATGGCGAAGTGACCGGCTGGAACCACACCACGCCGGCCAGCAAGTTTCACGTGGACAAGACCTTCGACGACCTCGATATGAATGACTATGACGCCGTGCTGCTACCCGGCGGGGTGGTCAACTCCGACACCATTCGCACCGACGAAAGCGCACAAAAACTGGTACGCGACGCCGCCGCGGCGAACAAGCCGATCGCGGTGATCTGTCACGGCGGCTGGCTGCTGATCTCGGCCGGACTGGTCAAGGGCAAGCGCATGACCAGCTGGCCGTCGCTTACCGACGACCTGAAGAACGCCGGCGCCGATTGGGTGGACCAGGAGGTGGTGGTGGACGGTCAACTGATCAGCAGCCGCAAGCCCGATGACATCCCAGCGTTCAGCCAGGCGCTGATTCAAGCCCTGTCCGCCTGACCGGTGATGCGTGGCGGGCGCTACGAGGAATTTCCGGCAGCGCCGGCGCGCGTGGCCTGCCGCTCGTTTAGAATGCCCGTCTTTTTCCCGGAGCCCCGCCGATGACCCTGCCCAGCCTGCGCCTCAAAGCCAATGCCGATCGCCGCCTGCGCGCCGGCCATCTGTGGGTCTACAGCAACGAGGTGGACACCGCGGCCACGCCGCTGGCGGGCTTCGCCGCCGGGGATCAGGCCGTGCTCGAAGCCGCCGGCGGCAAGCCGCTGGGCATCGTCGGGGTATCGCCGAACAACCTGATCTGCGCACGCCTGCTATCGCGCGATCTCAAGCACAGCCTGGATAAGTCATTGCTGGTGCATCGCATCCAGGTCGCGCTGTCGTTGCGTGATCGCCTGTTCGATCAGCCGTGCTACCGCCTGATCTATGGCGATTCCGATCTTCTGCCGGGTCTGGTGGTGGACCGCTTCCACGATCATCTGGTGGTGCAGCTGGCCTCCGCCACCATGGAGCGCAACAAGGATGCCGTGCTGGAGGCGTTGGTCCAGGTGCTCAAGCCCCGCGGCGTGCTGTGGAAGAACGACTCCAGCGCCCGCGATGCCGAAGGCCTGGAGCGTTACGTCGATACCGCGTTCGGCGTAGTGCCGGAGTGGGTCGCGCTGGAAGAGAACGGCGTGAAGTTCGAGGCGCCGGTGCTGCAGGGCCAGAAGACCGGCTGGTTCTACGACCACCGCATGAATCGCGCGCGCCTGGCGCCCTACGTGAAGGGCAAGCGCGTACTCGACCTGTTCAGCTACATCGGCGGCTGGGGCGTGCAGGCGGCGGCCTTCGGAGCCAGCGAAGTGTTCTGCGTCGACGCATCGGCCTTCGCCCTGGACGGTGTCGAGCGCAATGCCGCGCTCAATGGAGTGGCCGAGAAGATGACCTGCGTCGAGGGTGATGCCTTCGAGGCGATGAAGGAACTGAAGAACGCCGAGGAGCGCTTCGACGTGGTCATCACCGACCCGCCGGCCTTCATCAAGCGCAAGAAGGACATCAAGAACGGCGAGGCCGCCTACCGTCGCCTCAACGAAGCCGCCATGCGCCTGCTCAACAAGGACGGCATCCTGGTCAGCGCCAGCTGCTCCATGCACCTGGAAGAAGATCACCTGCAGAACATCCTGCTCGGCAGCGCACGCCATCTGGACCGCAATATCCAGCTGCTCGAACGCGGCGCCCAGGGCCCGGATCATCCGGTGCACCCGGCGATCCCGGAAACCCGCTACATCAAGAGCCTGACCTGCCGCATCCTGCCCAACAGCTGAGGGGCGGCACACGCGCCTACCGTATCGCCATGAAACCTCCGCCCGGCAGTGCGGGCGAAGGTTTCAACGTGCGGTGCTACTCGATGCCCTTGCGCTGATCGCTCCACAGCAGGCTGGTGCACAACCCGCAGAAACGTCCGTAGAAGGTGCCACGCGCACTCTCGTCGTCCATCAGGTGATAACGGAACCAGGCCGTCGTCGGTCCGCGATAGGCCCCGCCATCACCCACCGGCTCGAAGTGGCTGACATAGCGCCTTTCCCCCCCAGAAGATCGGCACATTGGCGCGGGTATAGACCGGCTGCGCATTCAGATAGGGGATGGCGATCGTGTCGGCACCGCCGGACATCAGGAACATCGGCCCGCGCTGGTTGCGCTGCGACGATGAGTCATGGCCAAGACCGATGGTGTACGGCTGGATCGGCGCGGTGACCTTCACGCGATCATCCTGCCCGGCCATGATCGAGCCACCGCCGCCCTGGGAATGGCCCGATGTGGCGACCCGTCCGGTGTTCAGCACGCCGACGTAGGTGCCGTAGGTGCGATTGCTTTCCTGCACCAGGTAGTCGAGGCAGGCAAGCATGTCTCGCCCGGTGCCGGCGTTGGAGGTTTCCGCCGCGGCCACCACGAAGCCATGGCTGGCCCAGTGGGTCAGCAGCCCGGAATAGGTCGTCGGCCCGGTGCCGGTGCCATTACCCCACAGAATGATCGGGTGCCTGACACCGTTCTGGCCCAGCGTGCGTGGCCGGAACACGCGGCAGCTCGGCCCCTCGCTCTGGCTGGTGACGGCGTAGGGGCCGGAATTGTCGAAGCTCGAAACCGAGGGAAATGGTGTCCCGGGCGTATCCGGTAGGGGGGCAGCGACGGCGGTTGCGGATAGGGCCACCAGAGCAGCGGCGCTCAGGTATCGGCGTGTGAACTTGTGCATCTGCATTCCTCATTCTTATCGTTGGTATAAGGACGCCTCACTCATCACCAGCTGCCCGCTACTCCGCAAAACGGGCACTCATGGCGAGGCGACCGCTCGCTGGTCAGCGGCACGACAAGGTGCAATCACCAGCGAAACGGTCGGGAATGGACTGTAGCGAGCGATCCTTGACCCGCCAGCCAAGTGGACGGGCGGTCACGCCCGGAAAACACCTGCCAATTCGCTGGCAAAACCTCCTGCCCAGCGGCGCCGGCCGGCTGGCATGCGGTATAGCGCAGCACCGGCAATCGTCCTGCCTGGCCCGAGCACAGGAACGTGCGTAGAATCGGTGATATCTCGCCATTCACCACACGGCGACCACTGAGCCCAGGCCCTACGAGCGTCTACCCGCCTCGACCCGGCCCCTTCCGAACGCACGGTCACCCTCCGTTGCATCCGGCACAGGCGTTGCTCACCATATGCATACCTCCGATTACCTGATTAGCCGCAGGAACCGTCATGCCCGATTACCGTTCGAAAACCTCCACGCACGGCCGCAACATGGCCGGCGCCCGCGCGTTGTGGCGCGCCACCGGCATGAAGGATGAAGACTTCAAGAAGCCGATCATCGCCATCGCCAACTCCTTCACCCAGTTCGTTCCCGGTCACGTGCACCTGAAAGACATGGGCCAACTGGTCGCCCGTGAGATCGAAAAAGCCGGCGGCGTGGCCAAGGAGTTCAATACCATCGCGGTCGACGACGGCATCGCCATGGGCCACGACGGCATGCTCTACTCGCTGCCATCGCGCGAGATCATCGCCGATTCGGTGGAATACATGGTCAATGCCCATTGCGCCGACGCCATCGTCTGCATCTCCAACTGCGACAAGATCACCCCCGGCATGCTGATGGCCGCGCTGCGCCTGAACATCCCGGTGGTGTTCGTCTCCGGCGGGCCGATGGAAGCCGGCAAGACCAAACTGGCCAGCCATGGCCTGGACCTGGTCGACGCCATGGTCATCGCTGCCGATGAAAGCGCCTCGGACGAGAAGGTCGCCGAATACGAGCGCAGCGCCTGCCCGACCTGCGGTAGCTGCTCCGGCATGTTCACTGCCAACTCGATGAACTGCCTGGCCGAAGCCTTAGGGCTAGCCCTGCCCGGCAACGGCTCGACCCTCGCTACGCACAGCGACCGCGAGCAGCTGTTCCTGCGCGCCGGCCGCACCGTCGTCGAGCTGTGCCAGCGCTATTACGGCGAGGGCGACGAATCGGTCCTGCCGCGCAATATCGCCAGCCGCCGCGCGTTCGAGAATGCCATGACGCTCGATATCGCCATGGGTGGCTCGACCAACACCATCCTGCACCTGCTGGCCGCAGCTCAGGAAGCCGAGGTCGACTTCGACCTGCGCGCCATCGACGCCCTGTCACGCAAGGTGCCGCAGCTGTGCAAGGTCGCGCCGAACATCCAGAAGTACCACATGGAAGACGTGCACCGCGCCGGCGGCATTTTCTCCATTCTGGGTGAGCTGGCCCGTGGCGGTCTGCTGCACACCGACGTGCCCACCGTGCATAGCCGAACCCTTGCCGAAGGCATAGCCCAGTGGGACATCACCCAGACCCAGGACGAAGCGGTGCACACCTTCTTCAAGGCAGGCCCGGCGGGCATCCCGACGCAAACGGCATTCAGCCAGTCGACCCGTTGGGACACCCTGGACCTGGACCGCGCCGAAGGCTGCATTCGCAGCGTCGAGCATGCCTATTCCCAGGAAGGCGGCCTGGCCGTGCTCTACGGCAACATTGCCCTCGATGGCTGCGTGGTGAAAACCGCTGGAGTGGATGAATCCATCCACGTCTTCGAAGGCACCGCCAAGATCTTCGAAAGCCAGGACAGCGCCGTCAAAGGCATCCTCAATGACGAAGTGAAGGCTGGCGACATCGTCATCATTCGCTACGAAGGCCCGAAGGGCGGCCCAGGCATGCAGGAAATGCTCTACCCGACCTCGTACCTGAAGTCCAAAGGTCTGGGCAAGGAGTGCGCCCTGCTCACCGATGGCCGCTTCTCCGGCGGCACCTCGGGCCTGTCCATCGGCCACGCCTCGCCGGAAGCGGCTGCGGGCGGCGCCATCGGGCTGGTGCAAGACGGCGACAAGGTGCTGATCGACATCCCCAACCGCAGCATCCAGCTGCAGGTCAGCGATGAAGAACTGTCCCACCGCCGCATCGAGCAGGACAAGAAAGGCTGGAAGCCCGCCCAGCCGCGCACCCGCAAGGTGACGACGGCGCTCAAGGCCTACGCCCTGCTCGCCACCAGCGCCGACAAGGGTGCGGTGCGCAACAAGGCGATGCTGGACGGCTGATCGCCAGACTTGCTCGCTGTAAATGAAAAGCCCGACCTTCGCGTCGGGCTTTTTCATGCTGAGCAGACTATTCGGTGATTGCCGGCTCCAGCCGAATGCCGTCGATCTCCAGCGCCTTGAAGCGCGGCGCTACCACCTGCAAAGCGCCACGCTCGATCTGCTGCTTGAGGGTCTCGCCGTCGAGGGTTTGCTGATCGGTCGTGCGAAGGTGCCCGATCCATCGCCAGCCACCGGTCGCGTCATGCCCCAGTACCGTCACGATCCGCGGCCGCGCACCGCGTAGCAGCAGCACCTCGGGCTGGCTGTCGTCATCCAGATCGACGGCAAACAGGGCGCAGTCCCCGTCACAGCCCTGAGTCGCGATGGCCTGTGACAACGCGCCACCAGCATCCTCGAGAGGCTCGCCGATCCAGGGCACAGGTGCGGTGTTGGCCATGTCGTGCTCGTGTCGCCAGTTCCAGTAGCTGTCGGCCTTGTCCAGTCGCTGCAGGTCTGCCTGCAGTTGCTCCCGTCGCGCGTCTGCGAGACCAGGCTCGGCCACGCGTTGGCGCAGCTTTTCGAGATGGTCGCGACCGGGTTGCCCCAGCTGGAAGCGCAGTGCGCCGAGATCGGTGCGATCTGTCGGCACCCGCTCGTCGAGCAGGCGCTCGTACTGGTTGGCCGCGCTGAGCTGCAACGGGCTCAGCGGCGGCAGATGCATGAGCAGCAACAGCACCACCGAAACCAGCGCCAGCAGCGGATTGCTCTGGCGCAGGCCGGCCAGCCAGCCATTCCGCCGTTGCAGCACCGCCGCCATCAGCGCCAGCGCATGCAGCAGGGCAACAAGCGTCGCACCGACCGCCACCACCCGATCAGGCGTGAGCCCGTACTGGCCGATCCGCAGCCAGAGCGCGTAAATCGCAAGACCTGCCAGAAGCGGCAGGCACAGGGAGCTGGCGTCGACCAGCACGCGCAGCGCTCGCGGGTAATGCACCGCTTGCCGGCCATCCTGAATGACGCCGTTGAGCAGCGCGACATGGGCGAACACCATGGCCAGCAGGATCGGCGTCGCGTGGCGGGTCTCCCACAACGGCTGCAGGCCGGTAAAAGGCAGGCAGACCACGAACAGCAGCAGAATCAGCACCGTCAGCGGCAGCAGGAAGCGACACATGGCCTGCAGCACGTTGCGCAGCGCATCGACCAGCTGGCCACGCTCCAGCCCGATCCACAGCCCGATGGCGACAACCGTCGCGCTGGCGATCCAGATAAAGCCGGAGGACTCGAACAGCGATGCGAAAATCCTGATACCGACCAGCTTGAACAGGCCGGCCCAGAGCCAGATCAGCAGCCAGAACGCTGCCAGCATCAGCAGCGCCATGAACAGCAGCAGGCCGTTATTGATGGCATGCCGGTATAGCGCGGCGTAGTCGACACGCCAGCGATGACCGATATCCCGCGCCTGGATGAAGGGCGTCAGCACATAGGCCAGGATTAGGTTGCTCCAGAGCAGCAGGGTGCCGACCGATTCGCCCAGGTAATACCAGCGCGGTTGCTCGAACTGCAGCGCGAGGCCGCCAGCCAGCACGGCCGGCAACAGGGCTGCGACAAGGACCAGGCGCCAGCGCCCGGCCGCGCGCAGATCGCCCCAGAGCAGCTGCAACTGCCAGCCGCCAATCACCGTGAACGCCAGCATTGCCGAGCACAGGACCCGCCAGCCCGTGGAGTGTGGCCACGCCTCACTAACTGCCCAAAGGACCAAACCCTGTAGCACCCCAACAGCCAGGTAGATCTTCAGTGGCCGGGCTTCGCCTGTCTGTTCCATGCATGTTCCTTTTGCCGGTGATTGCGCCGTCCGATCGCGGCGGGTTGCAGTGTGCTACCCGCCCGGATGGGCCGCAATGCGAGCGTGACAGCCCGTGATCAGGTCGCCAGTGCCTTGTGTTCGAGCAGCCCGCAGACGTGTTCGGCAATCGCCAGGCAGGCGGTCAGGCCCGGCGATTCGATGCCGAACAGGTTCACCAGGCCGGCGATACCGTGCTGCGCCGGGCCATCGATGCGAAAGTCCGCGGCCGCCTCGCCAGGCCCGCTGATCTTCGGCCGGATGCCGGTGTAGGCCGGTTGCAAGGCATCGTCCGGCAGCCCTGGCCAGTAGCGACGGATCGCGGCGTAGAAGCCCTCGGCCCGTGCCGGCTCGATGCGGTAATCTAGGTCATCGACCCACTGCACATCCGGGCCGAAACGCGCCTGCCCCGCCAGGTCCAGGGTCAGGTGCACGCCGAGGCCGCCGGGCTCGGGCAGCGGATAGACCAGATGGCGAAATGGCGTGCACCCGCTCAGGCTGAAGTAGCTGCCCTTGGCGAAGAACTGCCGCGGCCGCGCGGCATCGCTCAGGCCCTGAGTGCGCGCGGCAAGTACCGGGGCGCCATGCCCAGCGCAATTCACCACGGTGCGTGCCAGCAGCTGCAGTGGATCGGCGCCGCCTACCTCGACCCGCAAACCATCGCTGGCGGCCACGATATCCGCCACCGGCGCGTTCAGCGCCAGCACCGCGCCGTGGCGCTCGGCATCGCCCAGCAGTGCCAGCATCAGCGCGTGGCTGTCGATGATGCCGGTGCTTGGCGAAAGCAGTCCAGCCACCGCCTGCAGCTGCGGTTCCAACGCCAGCACCTCGTGGCCATCCAGACGCTGCAGATCGTCGACCCCATTGGCCTGCGCGTGCCGCTGCAATTGCTCCAGCGCAGCGATCTGGGCCTCGTCGGTGGCGACGATCAGCTTGCCGCTGCGTCGGTGGGCGACACCGTAGCTGTCACAGAATTCGTAGAGCTGGCGGCGCCCGGCGACACACAGCCGGCCTTTGAGCGAGCCCTGCGGGTAGTAGATGCCGGCGTGGATGACTTCGCTGTTGCGCGCGCTGGTGGCGGTGCCGAAAGCCGCCTCGGCTTCCAGTATCAGCACCTCGCGCCCAGCCAGGGCTAGCTCGCGTGCCACCGCCAGCCCGACCACTCCCGCACCCACCACCACGCAATCCACTCGATCCATGCCAGACTCCTCGACCCGAGGGTCCCAAGCCTGCCGCAACCACAGCGGCCGACCAAGGGTCGGATGACCTAACGAAGACCATTTAAGGGGAAAACCGGCATGCGCATCGGCCTGATCTCCGACACCCACGGCCTGCTCCGCCCCGAGGCGTTGGCGGCGCTGCAGGGTTGCGCGCAGATCATTCACGCCGGCGATATCGGCAAACCACAGGTGCTCGACGGGCTGCGCGCCATCGCGCCGCTGGAGGCGATTCGCGGCAATATCGATACGGTCGACTGGGCGCGGGAGCTGCCCGAAAGACTGGACCTGCGCATCGGCGGTCTCACCCTGCACGTGCTGCATGACCTCAAGCAGCTGGATATCGACCCGATCGCCGCCGGCATCGACGTGGTGATCGCCGGCCACTCGCACAAACCGAAGGTCGAGCGGCGCGACGGCGTGCTCTACATCAACCCGGGCAGCGCCGGTCCGCGACGCTTCAGCCTGCCGATCAGCCTGGCGCTGCTGGAGTTGAACGACGGTGATGCACAGGTCGAGCTGATCAGGCTCAGCTAACGCCCATGTAGCGATCGGCGCGGTGATTGATCGCCAGCACCAGATTCAGCGCCACGGCGCCGAGTACCGACAGCAGCACCTTGTCCGCCGGCACGACGAACACCGCGGCCATGACGATCAGCGCGTCGATACCCATCTGGAAGGTGCCGGCGCGCAGGCCTAAACGCTCCTGCAGGAACAGCGCGAGGATGTTCACCCCACCAAGACTGGCGCGATGGCGAAACAGGATCAACAGGCCGATGCCAATGGCGAACCCGCCGAACACCGCGGCGTAGACCACATTCAGCTCGGCGAAGCGCACCCATTGCGGGGTCAGTTCGGCGAACAGCGAGACCAGCCCCACCGCGCAGACGGTGCGCAGGGTGAACTGCCAGCCCATGCGCCAGATCGCCAGCGCGTAGAACGGCAGGTTGAGCAGGAAGAACACTGGGCCGAACGACCAGCCGGCCAGGTACTTGAGCAGGAACGCCAGCCCAACGGTGCCGCCGGTGAGCAGCCCGGCATGGCTGTAGAAGGCAATGCCAAGGGCAACCAGCGCGGTGCCGGTAAGCAGCGCCAGACCATCCTCCCATAGCGGGTGGCGGACGAAGATCGCGGCAACGCGCTCGGCTTCCGGGGCGTCGGATTTGTCAGGTTGCATGAGATTTCTCGTTACGACAGCGACGGGCCAGCATAGAAGCTGCGGCCCGCGAAAGATTTGGCGCCGATCAAGCGAAGAGGGTGCCGGTCAGCTCTGTTTTTGCCAGGTTTCGAAACGGTAGGCTGGTGCCTCGCCCTCAGCCGCATGTGGCTGGCTTTCGACGCACTGCCACTCAGCCTCGTCGAATGCGGGAAAGAATGCATCGCCTTCGGGAGACGCATCGATACGCGTGAGGTACAGCCGCTGCGCCTGCCCCAGCGCCTGGGCGTACAGCTGCGCACCGCCGATCAGCATCAGCTCGTCGACGCCCTGCTCACGCGCCCACTGCTCGGCACGCACCAGCGCGGCATCCAGGTCGGTGAAGGTTTCCGCGCCGTCGAGCTGCAGATCCGCCTGGCGACTGACCACCAGGTTGAGCCGCCCCGGCAGCGGACGGCCGAGCGAATCCCAGGTCTTGCGGCCCATGATGATCGGCTTGCCGAGGGTCATGGCCTTGAAATGCTTGAGATCGGCAGGCAGGTGCCAGGGCATGCGGTTGTCGAGGCCGATCACGCGGTTCTGCGCGAGGGCGGCGATCATAGCGAGGGGAAGGCGGGTCTGATTCATGGCGGCGAGAATAGCAGAGCGATGCAACTTGCCGAAGCGCCAGCCGTTCGTCGGCTTCATCGCTTTGCAATACAAGGGGCAACGCAGCGTCAACGTCCGGTCATGCAAGTGGCTCAGGCTGTGACATCCAAACCGAGGAGATGCCGAAATGGCCCGCAAGACCACCGCTCCCCTTCGCCGCTGGCTCACCGCCTGCACTCTGCTGCTTCCACTGGCCGGCTTCGCTGCGGCGGATGAACACACCGCGAAACACCAGGCCGCGCGCGGCGAGCCGACCCCGCTGGTGATCGCCCACCGCGGCGCCAGCGGCTACCTGCCGGAGCACACCCTGGCCGCTTATGCGCTGGCCGTGTTCCAGGGCGCCGACTATATCGAGCCGGACCTGGTGATGACCCGCGACGGCCAGATCGTCGCCCGCCACGACAACGAACTGGGCCTGACCACCGACGTCTCGCAGCGCCCCGAGTTTGCCGATCGCAAGCGCACCCAGCAGGTCGATGGCGTCACCCTTACCGGCTGGTTCAGCGAAGACTTCACCCTCGCCGAACTGAAGACCCTGCGCGCCATCGAGCGCATCCCGGATATCCGCCCGGGTAACGCGCGCCTCGACGGCAGCCTGGAAATCCCGACCCTGCAGGAGATCATCGACCTGGTGAAAACTCTGCAGCTGAGCCAGGGCCGGCGCATCGGCTTGTACCCGGAAACCAAGCACCCGACGCACTTCCAGCAGCTCGGCCTGGCCATGGAAAAGCCACTGGTGCGCATCCTTACCCGCAACGGCTACGTCGGGCGGCAGGCGCCGGTGTATATCCAGTCGTTCGAGGTGGATAACCTCAAGACCCTCAGCCGCCTCACTCAGCTGCGCCTGGTGCAGCTGTTCAGCTCGGGACAGCCGTATGACCAGCAGGTACGCGGCAGCAAGCTGACCTATGCGCAGATGGCGACGTCGGCCGGGCTCAAGGATATCTCCCGCTACGCCGCCGGCGTCGGTCCGGAGAAGAGCTACATCATCCCGCGTGATGCCAACGGCAACCTCGGCACACCGACCGGCTTCGTCGCCGCCGCCCACGCCGCCGGCCTCAAGGTCCACCCATACACCTTCCGCGCGGAAAACACCTTCCTGCCGGCCAACCTGCGCAGCAGCGACAAGCGCCACGAACGCGGCGACAGCGAAACAGAGATCCGCGCCTTCCTCGACGCCGGTATCGACGGGCTGTTCATCGACCAGCCGGACATCGCCGTGCGCCTGCGCAACGCCGACTGAGGGCCCCAGCGGGGAGCCGCAACGGCTCCCCGTTTTCCCGTTCCCCACGGCAGCGGTTATCCTCAAGGCACGACCCGCCAGCGAGATGCCGTGTGATAGCCCGCCCCGCCCCTGATCTCGATACGCTCGACCGCCTCTGGCTGGCCGAAGCCGCGCGCCTGCGCGAAGAGCATGCCGGGCCGCTGGACGACGACGAAGCCAACCGCCAGGCCCGTGCCCAAGGCGGTGATCTCCCCGTACTGATCGAGCAGCGTGCACTCTGGCTGGCGCGCCGTGACGGGCTGGTCGAAGCGCTCCTGCACTGGCGCCAGGGCGCACGGCTGGGTGGGTTCGCGCTGGCGCTGCTCGCGGTCTTCACCGGCGCCGGCCTGGCGTTCGCTGCACTGGGCGACGGGCAGCGACCGGTCAATGTGTTCTGGGCGCTGGGCAGCCTGCTCGGGCTGAACCTGCTGACCCTGCTCGGCTGGCTGCTCGGCCTGCTCTTCGCTGGCGACAGCGGCGGTGCGCTGGGCCGCCTGTGGCTCTGGCTGAGCGAAAAGCTCGCCCGCGACGCCCGCGCCGCGCAACTGGCACCAGCGCTGCTGAGCGTATTGCACCAGCGCCGACTAGGTCGCTGGCTGCTGGGCGTCGGCGTGCATGGCCTGTGGCTGCTGGCGATGGGCAGCGCGCTGCTTACCTTGCTCGCCCTGCTGGCAACGCGGCGCTACGGCTTCGTCTGGGAGACCACCATTCTCGGCGAAAACGCCTTCGTCGGCCTGACCCAGGCCCTCGGCGCGCTGCCGGCACTGCTCGGCTTCAGCGTGCCGGATGCCGGGCAGATCCGCGCCAGCGGCACGCTCGGCGGTGATCTGGAAGGTGCCCGCCAGCTCTGGGCCGGCTGGCTGGTTGGCGTGCTGCTGACCTATGGGCTGCTGCCGCGGCTACTGCTGGCGGGGTTCAGCCTGTGGCGCTGGCGCCGCGGCCGTGCCGCGTTGAAGCTCGACCTGAGCCTGCCGGCCTATCGCCTGCTCCGCGAACGCCTGCAGCCGCCCAGCGAGCGACTCGGTATCAGTGATGCAGCACCCGCCCAACTGCACGCTCCCAGCGCCGGCGCCCAGCTCGATGGCAGTGCCGGCGCCGTGCTGGTGGCCATCGAGCTGGACGGCAGTCGCCCCTGGCCACCGGCTCTGTCCAAGGGCATCGCCGATGCCGGCATCCTCGACGATCGCGAGGGGCGCCGACGCCTGCTCGATCAGCTCACCCGCTTTCCACCGGCGCGCCTGGCCATCGCCTGTGACCCCCGACGCTCGCCGGATCGCGGCACCCTGGCGCTGATCGGCGAGCTGTCGCGCTGCGCCGCAGCCACTCGCGTCTGGCTGCTGCAGGCGCCGCCGGGCGAGGCGCTGGACAGCGCGCGCCTGGATGACTGGCACCAGGCGCTGGACAGCCTGGGCCTGCCACATTCCACCACGACGCCGCTGGGCTGGCTGGAGAGCGGACATGACTGAAGCCCTGAAGCTCGCCGTGGTCGGCCATACCAATGTCGGCAAGACCTCGCTGCTGCGCACCCTGACCCGTGATGCAGGCTTCGGCGAGGTTTCGCACCGTCCCAGCACCACCCGCCATGTCGAAGGCGCACGGCTGTCGGTGGACGGCGAGGCGCTGCTGGAGTTGTACGACACCCCCGGCCTGGAAGATGCCATCGCCCTGCTCGATTACCTGGAACGCGTGGAGCGCCCCGGCGAACGCCTCGACGGCCCGGCGCGAACCGCACGCTTTCTCGACGGCAGCGAGGCGCGCCAGCGCTTCGAGCAGGAAGCCAAGGTGCTGCGCCAGCTGCTCGCCAGCGATGCCGGGCTCTATGTGATTGATGCCCGCGAGCCGGTACTGGCCAAGTACAAGGACGAGCTGGCGGTACTCGCCGGCTGCGGCAAGCCGCTGCTGCCGGTGCTCAACTTCGTTGCCCAGCCGGGGCATCGTGAAGATGAATGGCGTCAGGCGCTGGCCCGTCTCGGCCTGCATGCACTGGTGCGCTTCGACAGCGTGGCGCCGCCGGTGGATGGCGAGCGCCGCCTGTACGAAAGCCTGGCGCTGCTGCTGGAACAGGCACGGCCCAAGCTGCAGCGGCTGATCGAGGACCATGAAGCCCAGGCTGCGGCGCGCCTGGTCAGCGGCCAGCGGCTGATCGCCGAGCTGCTCGTAGACGTCGCCGCTTGCCGCCGCAGCGTGGCCGCACAGCCCGAGCTGGAGCGCGGCGCCATACGTGAACTGCATGACGCCGTGCGTGGCCGCGAACAGCGCTGCGTCGAATCCCTGCTGCGCCTGTATGCATTCCGCAAGGAGCAGGCGGCAGCCAGCGACCTGCCACTGCTCGACGGCCGCTGGGGCGACGACCTGTTCAATCCGGAAACACTCAAGCAGCTGGGCGTGAAGATCGGCAGTGGTATGGCCGCAGGCGCGGCCGCCGGTGCCGGAGTCGATCTGATGGTCGGTGGCATCACCCTCGGCGCGGCGGCGCTGCTCGGCGCCATCGCCGGCGGCGGCGCGCAGACCGCGCGGCACTATGGCAATCGCCTGCTGGGCAGGCTAAAGGGCCAGCGTGAACTGAGCGTCGATGACGCCGTGCTGCGCCTGCTCGCCCTGCGACAGCGCCAGCTGCTGGCCGTGCTCGCCACCCGAGGGCACGCCGCCACCGAGGCGATCCGCCTGGCCACTCCGCAGGATCAGGGCTGGCGCGAGGGCAAGCTGCCCGATGCGCTGCAGCGCTGCCGCGCCCATCCGGAGTGGTCCTCGCTCAACCCCGACGCCCGCCTGCAGGACGGCGAGCGCCAGGCGGCGCTGGATGAGCTGCAGGCCGAACTGCGGCAGAGCTGACCGGTCTGCAGGCCCGCCGTGCGTACGCGCTAGGCCCGGATCGGCGCACCATCGCCGGCCGAGCTCGGCGCCGGCTGGCGGCCGATGCCCAGGGTGCACAGCGTTGCCAGCATGATCAGCAACCCACCCGCCCAGCCCATCGGCCCCAACCGCTCACCCAGCCAGAGACCGGCGATGATCGCGCCGAACAGCGGTTCGGAGCCCATCAGCAACGACACTCGCGTCGCGCTGCTGCGCCCCAGCGCGCGGTTCTGCGCGTACATGGCGAACAGCGTGGCGAACAGCACCAGATACAGCGCCGCGAACCAGAACGCCGGCTCCCCTGGCATCGCAGGCAGCTCGCCAGGCAAAGACAAGCCGAGCAGGATACAGCCGCTCGCAACGACCCCGCTCTGCACCGCAGTCAACGCCAGCGCGGGAATCGCCTGACCGGCCGTCAATCGCCGGGTCAGGCAGACCAGCACCGCGCGCAGCAACGCGGCGGCCAGCATTAGCGCATCGCCGAGATTCAGCGACAGCTGCGTGCCGCCGGTCAGCAGCCAGACGCCCACCAGCGACAGCGCGCAGGCGAGGAACAGCGTGTTGTGCGGCCGCTGGCGCAGCAGCAGCCACTCCATGAACGGCGTGATCACCACGCACAGGCTGATCAGAAAGGCGGCATTGCTGGCGCTGGTCAGCATCACGCCCCAGGTCTCGCAGAGAAAGATCGCCAGCATCACCAGCCCCAGCGGCAGGCCGGGGCGCAGCGCCCGGCGGCCGACCCCGCGCAGTTGCGGCAGCAGCAGGACGAAGGTCAGGCCAAAGCGGATCGCCAGAAAACCCAGCACCGGGTAAAACAGCAGCGCCTGCTTGGCCACCGCATAGCTGCTGCCCCAGATCAGCGCCACCGCCAGCAACATGCCATCGGCCAGCCACAGCCCCTGTCTCAACGTGCCTTTCATGTTCGCATCCCCACACCAATCAGTGCGCTGATTGTCGGGCCTGCCGCCACGGTCGATAATCCAGCGAAACAGCACAGGACCTGTTCCGCATGGGAACGAATGACAGCGCAGCACTGCTGCCCTACATGGCCGTGTTCGTGCGGGTGGTCGAGGCCGGCAGCTTCTCCGGCGCCGCGCGCCTGCTGGGCAGCACACCGTCGGCGGTAAGCCGCCAGGTAGCCCGGCTGGAGCAGGCCCTGGCGCTGCGCCTGCTGGAACGCACGACGCGCCAGCTGCGGCTGAACGAGGCCGGGGCGGAGTTCTACCAGCATTGCCGGGATATGCTCGATGCGGCCGACGCGGCCGTCGCCATCGGCGAACGGCTGATGCGCAGCCCACGCGGGCTGGTGCGCCTGAGCGTACCGAAGGCCTATGGCAAGTTCGTCGTCGGGCCGTTGATGCCGGCCTTTCTGCAGCGCTACCCCGAGGTCGATGTGCAGCTGCGGATCAGCGACCAGAGCCCGGACCTGATCGAGGACGGCTTCGACCTGCTGGTACTGGTCACCGACAACCCACCCGAAGGCCTGGCCGGCAAACCGCTCGGACCGGTACGCCAGCTGCTCTGCGCCAGCCCCGACTACCTGCAACGCCACGGCGAGCCGCAGCATCCGCAGGACCTGCTGCGCCACAGCTGTCTGTATCTGGGGGAAACGGCCGGGGACAATCGCTGGCACCTGCGCCGCGGCGAGCAGCAGGAAACGGTGATGGTGCGTGGCCGCTACATCAGCAACCACAGCGAAGCGCGGCTGCAGGTAGCGCTGGCGGGTCTTGGCATCACCTGCCTGCCGCACTTCACCGCAGCACAGGCACTGGCCGAGGGACGCTTGCGCGAAGTGTTGCCGCAGTGGCGCTACACCGGTTCATACCAGGGCGCGGCCTGGCTGCTGTGGCGGCAGAATCATCATCTGCCACCGAAGACGCGGGCGCTGATCGATTATCTGAGCGAGGCGCTGATCCGCACCTGAGCGGCATCCGTGCGGGCGCACCGATGCCGGTGGATGGGTCGAGCCTCAACGCCAGCGGCGGCTCTGTCCGCAGATTTTGGCGCCGGGCGGACATCGCTGCCCGCCCCGCGACCGCGAATCAGCGCTCCTTCGAGCCTTCCACTTCCTCGGCCATGCGCGCCAGGCCCAGGTGGCGCACGTCGGTGCCGCGCACCAGGTAGATCACCAGTTCGGCGATGTTGCGTGCGTGGTCGCCGATACGTTCCAGCGAGCGCAGGGCCCAGATCACGCTGAGCACGCGGGAGATCGAGCGCGGGTCTTCCATCATGTAGGTGACCAGTTCGCGCAGGGCGGTCTTGTATTCGCGGTCGACGGTCTTGTCGTACTGCGCCACCGACAGCGCGAGGTCGGCATCGAAGCGGGCAAAGGCGTCGAGCGCTTCCTGCACCATCTTGCGTACCTGGTCGCCGATGTGGCGCACCTCGACATAGCCCTTGGGCGACTCGCCTTCCTCGCACAGCTGGATGGCGCGGCGGGCGATCTTGGTCGCCTCGTCACCGATGCGCTCGAGGTCGATCACCGACTTGGAAATGCTGATGATCAGACGCAGGTCGGAGGCCGCCGGCTGACGGCGGGCGAGGATGCGCACGCACTCCTCGTCGATGTTGCGCTCCATCTGGTTGATCTGGTCATCGACGTCGCGCACCTGCTGAGCGAGGCCCGAATCGGCCTGGATCAGGGCGGTCACCGCGTCATTGACCTGCTTCTCCACCAGCCCGCCCATGGCCAGCAGGTGGCTGCGCACCTCCTCGAGCTCGGCGTTGAACTGCTGGGAAATGTGTTGGGTGTGGCTGTCTTTGCTGATCATTGTTCTCGCTCCGAGGAGACTGCCGCTAGGCGGATCTGGTGCGCAGCGCACCTGGAAAAAATGAATACCACGCAAACCCGTCCGGGCTTTGGCAGAGTGTGTCAGGCAAGGAGGCGGAACGCAGACAGTACGATTTGTACGGCAAGTTCCGCCGACGCCGCCTGGCGCGCTCTGACATGGCCAGACTAACCGTAGCGGCCCGTGATGTAGTCTTCCGTCTGTTTCTTTGCCGGGTTGGTGAACAGCGTATCGGTGTCGCCGTACTCGATCAGTTTGCCCATGTACATGAACGCCGTGTAGTCGGACACCCGCGCGGCCTGCTGCATGTTGTGGGTGACGATGACGATGGTGTACTTGGCCTTCAGTTCGTAGATCAGTTCTTCGACCTTCAGCGAGGAGATCGGGTCGAGCGCGGAACTCGGCTCGTCGAGCAGCAGTACTTCCGGCTGCACGGCGATGGTGCGGGCGATGACCAGACGCTGCTGCTGACCGCCGGAGAGGCCGAGCGCCGATTCGTGCAGACGGTCCTTCACCTCATCCCACAGCGCAGCGCCCTTGAGCGCCCATTCGACGGTCTCGTCGAGCACGCGCTTCTGCTTGATGCCCTGGATGCGCAGGCCGTAGACCACGTTCTCGTAGATGCTCTTGGGGAACGGGTTGGGCTTCTGGAACACCATGCCAACGCGGCGACGCAGGTCGGCCACGTCTTCGCCCTTGCGGTAGATGTTGGTGCCGTCGAGGTTGATCGCACCCTCGATGCGGCAGCCGTCGACCAGGTCGTTCATGCGGTTGAAGCAACGCAGCAGGGTCGACTTGCCACAGCCGGACGGGCCGATGAAGGCTGTCACGCGCTGCTTGGGGATGTTCATCGCGACGTTGAACAGCGCCTGCTTCTGGCCGTAGTACAGGCTCAGATCGGGCACTTCGATGGCGACCTGCTCGTTGGCCAGGCTCAGGCTGCGCTTGTCGCGGCCGAGGGCCGAGATATCGATGGAATGCGTGTTGGTTTGCATGTGCTCGCTCCGTTCGCAGCTGCCAGCTGCAAGCTACAGGCTGCAAGCCCAAGTCAGCGCCTCGTTTCTCCCGAGGCCGGTGGCTTGAGCTTGCCGCTTCAATTAATGATCCAGCGCCTTGTACTTCTCGCGCAGGTGGTTGCGGATGTAGATCGCTGTGAAGTTGAGCGCGGCGATCACCAGCACCAGCAGCAGCGCAGTCGCATACACCAGCGGTCGTGCCGCCTCGACGTTGGGGCTCTGGAAGCCGACGTCGTAGATGTGGAAGCCCAGGTGCATGATCTTCTGGTCCAGATGCAGGTAGGGGTAGTTGCCATTGAGCGGCAGGTTCGGTGCCAGCTTGACCACACCGACCAGCATCAGCGGCGCCACTTCACCGGCGGCGCGGGCCACGGCAAGGATCAGGCCGGTCATCATTGCCGGGCTGGCCATTGGCAAAACCACCTTCCACAGCGTCTCCGACTTGGTCGCACCAAGGGCCAGCGAGCCTTCGCGGATCATCCGTGGGATGCGCGCCAGGCCTTCCTCGGTAGCAACGATCACCACCGGCAAAGTGAGGATTGCCAGAGTCAGCGAAGCCCACATCAGGCCCGGCGTGCCGAACACCGGTGCCGGTGCGGCTTCGGGGTAGAACAGCCGGTCCAGCGAGCCGCCCAGGACGTAGACGAAGAAGCCCAGGCCGAACACGCCGTAGACGATCGACGGCACCCCGGCCAGGTTGTTTACCGCGATGCGGATGATCCGGGTGAGCAGGCCCTGCTTGGCGTATTCACGCAGGTAGACCGCGGCGATCACGCCGAACGGGGTGACGATCACCGCCATGATCAGGGTCATCAGTACGGTACCGAAGATCGCCGGAAACACGCCGCCCTCGGTGTTCGCCTCGCGCGGCTCGTCGCTGACGAATTCCCACAGCTTGGCGAAGTAGAACATCAGCTTCTGCGGCGTCGACATGGCATTGGGCTGGAACGCCCGCACCACCTTGCCCAGGGTGATCTCCTGCTCGCGGCTGTCGGCCGTGCGCACGGTGATGCTGTCGCGGTTGAACTGCTGCTGCAGGGCGACCAGCTTTTCTTCCAGCACCCGGTACTCGGCATCCCACTGGGCGCGCTCGGCATCCAGCTCGGCCTGGGCAGCCGCGTCCAGGCGATCGTTCAGCTCCAGCTGACGGGTCTTCAGGCGCAGACGCTCGAGGCCGTGGTTGATGCGGCCGATCTCCACCTTTTCGATACGAGATATCTGCGTGTGCAGTTCGTCGACGCGGTCGATGCGTGCCTGCAACTCGTTCCAGGCGCCTTCTCCCTCGGCGACCAGCTGGCCGGCTTCCTTCACGTTGAGCAGGTAGCCATAGAAATTGCCCCACTCACGACGCTCCAGAACCATCAGCTCGGCGGGCGTGTGCTGATTGCTCAGCCACTCTCCAACCACCCAGGAGAAATCCGCGCCGTACACCTCGCGGTTGCCGACCTTGAGCAGCTCGCGAGTCATGAACTCGCCACCTTCGACGTTCACCGGCAGGCCGCTGGCCGCCAGACGCGCGCGTGGCACCTCTTCAGCCTGGACCACCTCACCGGCCAGCACGCGCATCTCGGCGCCCGGCATGCTGTAGTCGGCGACAATCACATCGGCCGGCCAGAAGTGCGCCAGACCGCGCACGGCGATGATCGCCAGCAGCCCCAGAGTCATGATCACGGCGATGGACACCGCGCCGGCGTTCATCCAGATCCAGGGTGTGCCGCTCTTGACCCAGGTGTTCAACGAATCCTTTTTCACGGATCGATACCTTCTGCGAAATCTGGTTTACAGGCTGGCGTACTTTCCACGCAGACGCTGACGAATCAGCTCGGCGAGGGTGTTCATCACGAAGGTGAACATCAGCAGTACCAGCGCGGCGAGGAAGAGCACGCGGTAATGGGTGCCGCCGACCTCGGACTCGGGCATCTCCACGGCGACGTTGGCGGCCAGGGTGCGCATGCCTTCGAAGATGTTGGCTTCCATGATCGGCGTGTTGCCGGTGGCCATCAGCACGATCATGGTTTCGCCCACGGCGCGGCCCATGCCGATCATCAGCGCGGAGAAAATGCCCGGGCTGGCGGTCAGCAGCACCACGCGGGTGAGGGTCTGCCAGGGCGTGGCGCCCAAAGCCAGCGAGCCCAGCGTCAGGCTGCGCGGCACGCTGAACACGGCGTCTTCAGCAATCGAGTAGATGGTCGGGATCACCGCGAAGCCCATCGCCAGGCCGATTACCAGGGCGTTGCGCTGGTCGAACGGGATACCCATGTCGTTGGACAGCCACAGGCGCATGTCACCGCCAAAGAACCAATTCTCCAGATGACCGCTGATTTCCAGCGAGCCGAAGCCGATCAGCAGGATCACCGGGATCAGCAGCACGGCCTCCCAGCCATCCGGCACCGCGAGACGCACGGCCTGAGGCAGGCGGCTCCAGGTCCAGGCGGCGAACAGAATCCCGACCGGCATCAGCAACAACAGACTGAAGATGCCCGGCAGGTGGTTCTCCAGAAATGGCGCGAGGAACAGGCCGGCGAAGAAGCCGAGGATCACCGTCGGCAACGCTTCCATCAGTTCGATGATCGGCTTGACCTTGCTGCGCAGCCTGGGCGCCATGAAGTACGCGGTATAGAACGCCGCACAGATCGCCAGCGGGGCCGCCAGCAGCATCGCGTAGAACGCCGCCTTGAGCGTGCCGAAGGCCAGCGGCGCGAGGCTCAGCTTGGGCTCGAAGTCGCCATTGGCCGAGGTCGACTGCCAGACATAGTCCGGCTCCGGATAGCTTTCGTACCAGACCTTGCCCCACAGCGCGCTCCAGGAGATTTCCGGGTGCGGGTTGTCGATCACGAAGCGCTGCAGCCCCTGCTCCGACTCCACCAGCAGGCGCGTGGCACGCGGCGACATGGCAGCCAAAGCGGCGCCTTCAGCGACCTGTTCCTTGAGCAAGGTGCGATGCGCGGTGCTGTGGAAAATGCCGATGCTGCCGGCGTCATCCAGCGCGAGGAAGCCCTTGCGGCGCTCCTCCGGCAGGATCTGGCGGATCGGGCTGCTGCCCAGCTTGAAGTTGCGTACGTTCTTCAACTCCGCCTGGCCGTCGGCGGAGCGCACCATGAACCACTGGCCGATGCCACCCTTGGAGTCGCCGATCATCAGCGATATGCCCGCCAGCAGCGGGCTGATCGTGGTGATCTCGCTGCCGTCGCCAACCAGCTTGTAGCGACCATTGAGCTGCTTGCGGCGCAGATCGAAGACATCCGCGCTGGCCTTGCCGCTGATTGCGTAGAGCCACATGTGCCGCGGGTCGAGCAGCAGCTGGCGAATCGGCTCGGCCAGCTGCGGCAGGTTGAGGCGTTCCTGCTCCAGCGTCACCTCGCCAGTCATCAGGTTTTCGCTGCTGGCGATGCGCTGAGCGTGCAATGCCGTGCCGGTAGCGCCGGCAACGAGCAATGTCTTGCCGTTCAGGCTGATGGCGGCCTGATCGATCGGGCGACCCTCGGGGTCGAGCTGCAGCGGCTCCTCACCGAAGGGATAAGCGAGTTCGGGGGTGATGGTCTTCTTATTGTTTGGGTAGGTGACTTTGTAGTTGTGCTCGAGCACCAGCGCCTGGCCGTTATCCAGGCCCAGCACCAGCCGGCGTGTGCTTGGCGTGTCCTGCCCCACCGAGACGACACGGCTACCGGCTGGCAGCGGCAACGTCTTGCTCGACAGCAGTGCACCGTCGCTCAGCCCGAAGAAGCGCACCTGCCCGTCGGAACCCAGGCGCATTCCGACCTGGTTCTGCTCCTCCACCGCCAGCAGCAGCGGCTCGCCGGCATCGGCCAACCAGGCCGGTTGCTGCGCCGCGCGGCTTTCCAGCTCGGCGCCCTGGAACATTGGCAGTACGACCTGCGCCAGGTAGAAGAAGATCAGGGTAATGGCGACCAGCACCGCCAGACCGCCGATGGACACGTACCAGCGTGCCAGGTGATCTTTCAGCGCGCGGATGCGGCGCTTGCGTTGCAGCGCCGGCGTGTTGAAGTCCAGCCGTTGCACATCGGAATTCGCGGTCATGTTTTCCATGTCGTTCATGCCAGGGCTCCTGGGCCTGAGCGGCCCTTCGGGGCGCCTAATCTAATGAAGCTGTGTGACAGAAAAATTACAGCCAGGTGACGCGACGAAGCCCGCCAGCGCGTTTCGCGTGGCGGGCATCTGCGCATGACCGGCGCGCTACGTCGCCGGCCGTCACGCGGGTCTTACAGACCCAGGTCCTGCATGGTCTTGTCGACCACCTTCTTCGGCAGCGGGATGTAGCCATCCTTGACCACGACTTCCTGGCCCTGCTTGGAGAGCACCAGCTTGAGGAACTCGGCGTCGATCGGGCTCAGCGGCTTGTTCGGCGCCTTGTTGACGTAGACGTAGAAGAAGCGCGCCAGCGGGAACTTGCCAGCCAGAGCGTTCTCTTCGTTGGCCTCGAAAGCCTCGCCACCCTTGGACAGCGGTACGGCGCGGACGCTGGAGGTCTTGTAGCCGATACCCGAGTAACCAATGGCGTTCAGGGTGCTGGAGATCGACTGCACTACGGAAGCCGAGCCCGGCTGCTCGTTGACGTTGGACTTGAAGTCACCTTTACACAGGGCTTCTTCCTTGAAGTAGCCGTAGGTGCCGGATACCGAGTTGCGACCGAACAGCTGGATCGGCTTGGCCGCCCACTCGCCGGTCATACCCAGGTCGCCCCAGGTCTTGATGTCCTTCTCGCCACCGCACAGGCGAGTGCTGGAGAAGATCGCGTCGACTTGCTCGATGTCCAGCGACTTGATCGGGTTGTCCTTGTGCACGAACACCGCCAGGGCGTCGATGGCCACCGGAACGGCAGTTGGCTTGTAGCCATACTTTTCTTCGAAGGCCTGAATCTCGTTGTCCTTCATCGGGCGGCTCATCGGGCCCATGTTGGAGGTGCCTTCGGTCAGAGCGGGCGGCGCGGTGGAGGAGCCGGCAGCCTGAATCTGGATGTTGACGTTCGGATAGCTGCGCTTGAATTCCTCAGCCCACAGGGTCATCAGGTTGGCCAGGGAGTCCGAACCGACACTGGACAGGTTGCCGGAAACACCGGAAGTCTTCTGGTAGCTCGGCAGCGCCGGGTCCACAGCAGCGACCGCGCTCGCGGCGCCAACGCCAGCGGCTACAAAGGTCAGGGCCGCCATCAAACGATTCAGTTTCATACCTTGCTCCTAGCAGGTGTGTGCTCGAGTGTGTTGGAACGGGGGCCAGTATCTGCAGGCCGTGTGAACACTCTATGAAGCAAGTGTGACAATCTGATTACCAAGCGCACCGTTGACCTGGTTCGGTCGCTGTAGCGCAACACAGCCGCTATACTCGCGCCGTCGCCCGTGCCAGAGCGGGCATTTCGCGCCAGAACAACAACGCGCCGCGAGTCCGACCGAATGAAAGAATACGAACAGGAAGATCCGATCCCGCAGGGCGACCTGGCCCTGCAGCTCACCGCATTGCCGCGGGAAACCAATGGTTTTGGCGATATCTATGGCGGTTGGCTGGTGTCGCAGATGGATCTGGCCGGCACCGCGATGGCAAGCCGCGTGGCCGCCGGCCGTGTCGCCACGGTCTCCATCGATCGCATGGCGTTCATGGTTCCGGTAGCGGTTGGCGCGCAGCTGTCCTTCTATACCCAGACGCTGGAGGTCGGGCGCAGCTCGATCCGCATGCTGGTGGAAGTCTGGAGCGACGATCCGCTGTCCAGCGAGTGGCGCAAGGTCACCGAAGCCGTCTTCGTATTCGTCGCCATCGACGGCAGCGGCCGCACCCGCTCGGTGCCGCCGCGCCGCTAAGCCATCCGCTAGTGAGGCTGTGGCTCGGGTCGCAGTAGCCCGGCCGCGACGGCAAAGCGATTCTTGCCACCACTCTTGGCCTGATACAGCGCGGTATCGGCGCAGTGATAGAGCTGCTCGGCCTGCTGGCCGTCCTGCAACGTGGCGATCCCGATACTGACACCCACCCGCGCCGCCGGATCATGCGGATGCCTGATATCCAGCGCGGTCAGCGCGTTGATCACCTGACGGGCAATGCGCTGTGCAGCGGCGTTGTCGCAGTTGTACAGCAGCAGTGCGAACTCCTCACCGCCAACCCGTGCCGCTTCGTCCAGCGGGCGCCGCGCGAAGCCGGCGAGCAGCTCGCCGAAGGCGCGGATCAGTGCATCGCCGGCCGGATGGCCGAAGGTGTCGTTATAGGCCTTGAAATCATCCAGATCGAGCAGCAGAAGGCTCAGCGGGCGCCGGTCTCGGCGGGCCTGGGCGATCCGCTGGGGCAGCGCGCGATCATGACTGCGCCGGTTGGCCAGACCGCTGAGCGCGTCGTGCTCGGCGACCCAGCCCAGCAGTTGGCGGGTGAGGAACTGGTCGCGCTGCGAGTACTCATGAACATAGCGACTGATCGCGCCGATGATCAGCAACAGCAGGTAGTAGCTGACGGCGATCCAGTGTTCCGGCATCTGCTCGGCCGACAGGATCAGGCTAGCCATGCACACATCGGCCAGCACGATCAGCACCGCGCACAGCAGCGCCCACCAGAACGTCACGCCGAGAAAGAAGAACGACGCGACGATCAGCAGCCCGGCGCCATAACGGAAATTCAGCTCCGCATCGAGCGTTTCGAAGCGGATGTCGATCAGCGCGGCCAGCATGCCGACCATCACCAGCAGCACCGGAAATATGCGGTTGGCCTGCGCGCGAAACCTGCGGCTGTAGAAGGTCAGCACCAGCACGACGACGCCCGGCAGAATCTGCAGGAGGCGCAACAGCGTCAGCGTTGTCAGCCAGCCGGTATCGGCAAGATCGAACAACCGGTGTTCGCAATACAGATATCCACCGACCGCGAAGATCAACAGCAGGGCGGCGAGGCGTTGCGATAGTCGCGCATGACGATCCAGATAGCGCCGAAACTCCCTCTCCAGCTCCGGCGCGAAGCGCAGCAGACGGAACCCGCCATGCAACTGCCGGCCATAAGGCGTATCGCGGAAATCCTCGGTAGAGGCCTGGGGGGGTATGTGGCGCATCGGAAGCTCGCAGGTTCGACGCGCGATGATATCACCAAGCCACTATGCAACAGACAACAGTCCGACCGACGTAGCACCGCTGCCGCCACGCCAGCTCGAAGATGAAGGTTGCACTGAACGTTGGCAGCATCGAAGATCGCGCTACATGCACTGTTGGATGTATCCGTGACCGCCCTGCTACTCGCCCTCTGGCCCCTTTTCGCCCTTATCGTCGCCGGCTATTTCCTGCGCCTGCGCGCCTTTCCCAGTGCCGAATTCTGGCCCGGCGCCGAGCGCATCAACTACTTCATCCTCTTCCCCGCTCTGCTGTTCAGCAGCCTGGCCACCGCGCCGCTGGATAACCCAGCACTGCCGCGCCTGGCCGGCGCCGTGATGCTCGCCCTGGGCCTTGCCTGGATCGGGCTGCTGATCGCCAAGCGGTTGCGCGGCTGGTCTGCCGGTCGCTTCGGCGCCATCACCCAGGGCGTGTTGCGCTTCAACACCTACCTCGGCCTGGCCGCGGTGGGCAGCCTGTTCGGCAAGGAAGGTCTGGCGTTGGCTGCGCTGATGCTGGCGCTGATGGTGCCGACGGTGAACGTGATGTCGGTGTGGGCGCTGACCGCCGAGCGCGGCGTCAGCGTGCGCGGTCTGCTGCTGCCCATCGCAAAGAACCCGCTGATTCTCGCCTGTGTTGCCGGCGCGCTGGTCAATCTGTCGGGCCTGGGTCTGCCCGGCGGCACCGACCGCCTGCTGAGTCTGCTCGCCGCCGCCAGCCTGCCGTTGGGCCTGCTCTGCGTCGGCGCGGCGCTCAAACCCCAGGAGCTGGGCGGGGAAATCCCGGCGCTGGGCTGGAACAGCGCGGTGCGCCTGCTGGCCGTTCCGCTGCTCGCCTACGGTGTGGCGATGGTGCTCGGCCTGCCCGATATGGAAACCACCATCCTGGTGCTGTTCTTCGCCCTGCCCACCGCCCCCACTGCCTACGTGCTCACCCGCCAGCTCGGCGGCGACAGCCATCTGATGGCGGGCATCATCACCTTGCAGACCCTGCTCGCGGCGGCCAGCCTGCCGCTGGTGCTTACGCTGCTCAACGGCTGATCAGCGCGCGACCTGCCCGCGTAGCAGACGCAGCAGCATCAGCGCCATGCCGACACCCAGCGCGCCGAGCACCAGCAGCGGGCCGAGATAACCGAGGGCGTCCTGCAGCCAACCGAGCAGCAGGTGCAGCCATTCGGTGTGCAACGAGGCTTCGACTGCAACGTAACCGCCCTGCTCCCAGATCTGGTAGGCGGCGTACAGCGGGATCAGCGTCAGCGGCAGCAGGATCAGGCACAGCCAGTAGCCGCTGCGCCGGTACGCACCCAGCAGCCCCCATGGCAGGTAAGCAGCACGAATCAGCTGGAAGAAGCAGACGATGTAATAGACCACCAGCAGCAGGGCGAAACCGCTGGCCACGGACGGCGCGAGCCAGAGTTCACGCAGCGCCGCGGTGCTGATGAACAGGCTGAGCGCGCCCCATAGCAGAAGAAAGAAGGTTCTCATCGCAAGTCCCGGTGTCGGCTTTTGGCGAAAGCGCATCGGAACAGAATTCCGAGCGCCATACGCACAACCGCTTCACGAAACAGGCGGCGATGAGCAGCGATCATGCCGGCTTCGAGCAGGCGCGCACGGTTTAGAACAGGCTGAGCTGATCGCTTTTTGGCTCATCTGGCTTGGCCACCGGCACTGCCTCTGTGGCTCTGGTCTGAGCGCAGGGGAGCGCCAATCGCTCGGCCAGTCCTGCGGCGCGCTCGGCGCGGGTATTGACCGCTTCGGCCAGCCGCGCCGGCAGCGCCCAGATCTCCACCTTGCGCTTGGCACGGGTGATACCGGTGTAGAACAGCGAGCGCGTCAGCAGCGGGCTGGGCTGTTCCGGCAACGCCAGCAGCACCTCGGTGAACTCCGAGCCCTGGCTCTTGTGCACGGTCATGGCGAAGGCGCTGTCGTGGCTCGGCAACCGTGCCGGGGCGAAGCCGCGATAGCCCTCGTCACCCTCGAAGAACACCCGCAGGCCCTGCTCGGTTTTCAGACACAGGCCGATATCGCCGTTGAACAGGCCCAGGGCGTAGTCGTTCTGCCGGACCATCACTGCGCGGCCGGGGTACCAGCGTTCGCGGGCGGGCACGCTGAGGCGGCGCTTGAAGCGCGCTTCCAGTGCCTCGTTGATGCCGGTGACGCCAAAGGCGCCTTCGCGCTGGGCAGTCAGCGCGCGGAAACCGTTGAAGGCCTCGAACGCGGCGGATGGATCGGCCTGGCGTGCGGCCTGCAGATAGGGCGAATAGCCCTGCTCCAGTCGCTCGATCAATGCGGCGGACGTTGGCGTGGCATTCCAGGCAAGATCGGCGCGCCCTTCCTGCAGCAGCGCCACCGTGCCCTTGGCGTCGCCGCCATTGATTCGCCGCGCCAGCTCGCCGATACCGCTGTCGCCGGCGAAGCGGTGGCTGTGGGTGAGCAGCACCACCGCATCGCCGAGGCGCGAGCGCGGCGTCTCGACCGGTACGGCCTGCCCGGTAATGCGTTGCAGATCGGTCGCGGCCTGACTATCGAAACCGCGCCCTTCACAGAGTTCGGCGAACACCGCGCCGGCCTCCACGGCGGCCAGCTGGTCCTTGTCGCCGAGCAGGATCAGTCTCGCCTTCGGCGGCAGCGCAGCGACCAGCTTGGCCATCAGCGCCAGATCGACCATCGACGCCTCGTCCACCACCAGCACGTCCAGCGCCAACGGGTTGGCCGCGTCATGCCGTACTTTCGGGCTGTCGCCGCGGCTGCCGAGCAGGCGGTGCAGGGTGCGCGCCTCGTCCGGCAGGGTGTCCTTGACGGCATCGCTGACCGGCAGATCGGCCTTGGCGTTGCGGATCGCTTCGGCCATGCGCGCCGCGGCCTTGCCGGTGGGCGCAGCGAGGCCGATGGCCAGGCGTTCGCCGCCGGGCTGCTCGAGCAGCGCCGCCAGCAGGCGTACCACGGTGGTGGTCTTGCCGGTGCCGGGGCCGCCGGAGATTACTGCCAAGCGGCGGCGTACTGCCTGGGCCGCGGCGAGGCGCTGCCAGTCGGGGCTTTGCTGATTGAAGGCGAACAAGCGCGCCAGGCTGTCGCTCAGCTGAGCTTCATCGACATCGGGTGCGTCCGCTGCGCGAGTCAGAAGCTGTTCCGCCAGTTGCTCCTCGTAGGCTTGGTAACGGGCCAGGTAGAGCCGGTCGCCAACGAGGATCAGCGGCGCGTAATCATCAGATGTGCCGATCAGAGGCGAGGCCTCCAGTTGCGCCCGCCAGGTTGCGAGCGCCGGCAAGCTGAGGTCGACCTCAGGCCAGGGGCGCTTGCCGGCGAAGCGTTGGAGCGGCAGGCAGACGTCTCCGGACGCCAGGGCTTCGCAGCAGAGCGCGGCGGCGAGCAGCACCGTTTCAGGGGTATCCGGCTCGAGGCGCTGCAGACTGGCGATGAAGGCGCGCTCAAGTGGGCCTAACGGAAGCTCGAATAGATTCGTCATCGTGGCGACCTCGAACCAGCAGAAACCCGCTGGCTGGCAGTACTCGTTCCGGCACCGCGGATCGCCAGCAAGCTGGCTCCTACAAGAGCGGGCGATCGCCCTTCGCGAGATAGGGCTCCTGCGAATATGAGGCGCATCATTTGCCCTCCTCGAACAATCGATCCAACGCATCGAGCAGCGCATCGTCCGGCCGCGCGAAGTAGACGCCAGCATCGGGCATGCCGCGCAGGAATAGGTAGAAGGCGCCGCCCAGCTGCTCGTCTTGAAAGTCCGCCAGCCGCTGGCGCAGGAAGCGACGCAGCGCCACCAGGTAGATCAGGTATTGCAGGTAGTAATGCTCGCCTGCCAACGCCTGCAGCAGCCGTTCGCCGCCGTAGTAGCTCGCATCCGGACCGAGCCAGTTGGATTTGTAGTCGGCGATGTACCAGCGGCCGTCGTGCTCGAAGGTCAGGTCGATAAAGCCCTTGAGAAAACCCTTGAGGCTGTCGAACTCCAACCGTGTCGCCGCTTCGCGCAATGGTTCGGCGAGGCCATTGGCCGGATCGACCAACAGGCTGCGCAGCCGCGTCACATCCAGGTCCCGCACCGGAAAGGTGAAGCCCAGTTCCGGCAGGCGTCTGGCCGATTGCAGCGCGGCGAGGGTCAGGCCGCCGCCATCCATATCGGTGTCGAGCACCTTTTGCAGATGGCCGATGGCGATTTCCTTCCACTCCAGCGGCAAACCGTAGGCCTGCAAAGCGGGTTCGACCAGCGCCTCCAGATCGCCTTTGCCGCGCGCCCAGTCTTCGAGGATCGCGTGCAGGCAGGTGCCGGCGCGCGCACCCCGGGGAAACGCGAAGAAGCCGCTGCCCGGCTCGCCGGCATCGGGGATGGCCAGGGCGTCGCGGTCGGGCGCTTCCATATGCATGCCGGCGGCAAGACCGGAAAAGCTGCCGATCCGCCAGGCACTGTGCAGGCTGCGATTGAGCTGTGATAGCTGCTGAGGCGCCGCCGCACGGCCGGGCCCTTGGGCACTGGCTTCACGCAGCTCCAGGGGCACGCAGGCCATATGACCGTCGCTCCCCTGTACCAGCCGCTCGATGGCCAGGCGCAGGCTGCCGCCGTTGAGGTCGGCCAGATGATTGCCCAGTTCACTCAACGGTTGCTCGCCAGGCAGTTCGTGGCCGTGTAGCAGCCAGGCCAGGGCGCTGCTGTGCAGACCTTCGTCCGCTAGGCTGCCATCCTTTTTTGGTTTGCAGAGATTCACAGGCCCCCAGTGCAACCAGAGCCGGTCGCGCGCGCGAGTCAGGGCGACGTAGGCCAGGCGCAGCTGTTCAGCGAAAACTTCCTGACGGGCGCGTTCGAGGTTGTCCTCCAGTTCACCGCTGCCGAGATCCAGCAGCGGCTGGCCGTTCGCGTCGTGGCAGCGGGCACTGTCGCGGTTCTTGCCGAGCAGTTTGCCGTCCCAGAGGAAGGGGCAGAATACCAGCGGGTATTCCAGCCCCTTGCTGGTGTGGATGGTGACGATCTGCACACGCTCTGCATCGCTTTCCAGGCGAAGCAGCGCTTCCTCGCCAGCGCCTTCGCTGCCGCGCTGCACATTGAACCAGGCGAGCAGCGTTTCCAACCCCGGGCGCAGCAGGCTTTCGGCCTGAAGCAGCTCACCGAGGTGCAAGAGATTGGTCAGCCGACGCTCGCCATCGACACGCGCCAGCAGCCGTTCGGCCACCGCCTGCTCATCAAGCCAAGCACGGAACACGCGCATGAACCCCTGCTGCTGCCAAAGCTGGTGATAGCGCTCGGCGGCTTCGCGCTCGGCATCCCACTGCTGCTGATCGTCCTGGCAGCGGGCGAGATCGGCAGCGCTGCGGCCCAGTAGGCGCGTGGCCAGTGCATAGCGCAGCAGCCCTTCGCGGCCGGGCTCGGCGTAGGCGGCCAGCACCGCGGCCAGCTCAGCCGCTTCCTCACTGCGCCAGACGCTGTCACGCCCGCGGCGCACGCTGGGCACACCGCGCGCCGCCAGCTCGTCGGCAATCAACCCGGCCTGGCGGTGGTTGGCCACCAGCACGGCGATGTCACCGCCCTTGAGCGGGGTAAACACGCCGTCCTTGTCGAAGCCAGCGCGGCCCTCAGCGGCGCCCGCAAGTTGCAGGGCGATACGCCGGGCAGTGTCGCTCGCCGCCAGCTGGGCGGCCTCGCCCTTGCCCAACGGATCGTCGCCCAGCCAGACCAGCGACAGCGGCGCCGCCTCGCCCTCCTCCACCAGCCGCAAGCTCGCACGCGGCTTGTCGGCCGCGCCTACTGCTGGATAGCGCAGGTCAGGTTGGGCGAACGGCTGTGGATGATCGAACAGCTGGTTCAAGGCGGCGATCAGCTCGGGCGTCGAGCGGTAATTGGTCGGCAGGTTGAAGGGCTCGCGATCGGCCTGCTGCTTGGCGGTCATGTAAGTCGCCAAATCTGCGCCGCGGAAGGCATAGATCGCCTGCTTGGGATCGCCGACAAAACACAGCGATGCCTCGCCCGCCTTGGCATAGATGCGGTTGAAGATGGCGTACTGGATCGGGTCGGTGTCCTGGAACTCGTCGATCAACGCCAGCGGGTAGGTGGCGCGCAACGAGGCCGCCAAGTCTTCGCCGACCGGCCCTTGCAGCGCCTGATCCAGGCGATTGAGCAGATCATCGAAGGCCAGCAGCCGCTGCGCCGCCTTGCGCTCCGGCAGCTCGCGGTTGAGCCGTTCCAGCAGCGCCACCTGCAGGGCGATCACGCGTTGCTTGCCGGCCGGCAGCGCCTCGGCGACCTGATCGGCCAGCTCGTCCAGTGCATGGGCCAGCTCGCAGACCGGCGCGTCATGGCCCTTCTTGCACGCTTTGGTCAGCGCGCGGACACCGAACTTAGCCGCGCCCTCGGGCAGGTCGAACATCACCGCCGGATCGGCGAAATAGGCATCCAAATCCATCTGCCAGGGCGCAAACTTGATGCTTTTGTGGGTGCTCTGGCTGAGTCCACCATGGGCCAGCAGCTCGGCGACCCAGGCACTGCCCGCTCTCTTCCACAAATCAGCGGCGCGCTGCCAGGCGGCTTCTACCGGGCGCAGGTCGGCGGCAATGGGCGCACCCTGCGGCTCGACGCGCAGATAGGGCTTGCCCAGGTGACTGCGAAGGCGCTGACGTAACCACAGCGGCGTGATCCGGCTCTTTGCCAGAAAGCGCGCCCAGGCCGGGTCAGCGTCGGCCAATTCGCTGCGCCAGGCGTCGGCCAGCAGCGCGTCGATGATCTCGCGGTCATCGGCAGTCAGTTCGCTATCGAAGTCGCCGCCGGCTTCGAAAGCCGCGTCCTGCAGGGCGCGCTGGCAGAAGCCGTGAATGGTGAAGATCGCCGCCTCGTCGAAGCCGTGCACGGCCAGCAGCAGCCGGCGCCGCGAGGCTTCATCCGGGTAGCGCGCATGCAGGCGGTTGAGGAAATCGTCGCTGCTCGGCGTGCCTTCATAGACGGCCAACAGGTCGGCCAGCCGCGCGCGGATGCGCTCACGTAGTTCAGCAGTGGCCGCGGTGGTGTAGGTGACCACCAGAATCTGCCCCACCGACAACTGCCGCTCTAGCAGCAGACGGGCGTAGAGCGCGGTGAGCGTCCAGGTCTTGCCGGTGCCGGCGCTGGCCTCGATCAGCGAGCGGCCATCGAAGGGCGAATCGAGCAGGTCGAGTTTCATGCTTCCTCCTCGTCTTCAGCCAGGGCGTCGAGTGCCGGGCCGATCAGTTCCTGAGCCAGGCTTTCGAAACGCTCGTTCAGCGGATCGCGGTCGCGGAAGGCCAGGGCGTTCCAGGGGTCTTCGGCCTCGGCGGCGATGGGGCTGAACTCCGCACCCAGCCAGGCTTCGCGGGCGCGTTTACGTGCGCAGTCGAGCGGTTCGCTGCCGCGGCTCGGCTTGCGATACCCCTTGGCGAAGGCATGGCTGCTGCGTGACAGCAACGGCAGTGGCTCACGGATGGCACAGCGATAGGCGGCGAGCCAGGGTTCGAGCAGCTCGGCGGCATTCGCCAGCGGCCCCAGTTGCCAGTCACCGGCGGGGGACAGCATCAGGCTGTGGCGCTCGATGCCGGGCGTGGCGGAGAGGTTGAGCAGCAGATGGCGCAGCCAGAACGGCGGCAGGTCCCACTCACCGAGACGGCCGAGCTTCCAGCCAAACAGCCCGGCCGGGGTTACGCCGTCGAGCCAGCCATGCACGCGCACGCCGGCCAGGGTGATGTCCACCGGCAGCGGCTCCGGCACGGCGTCCGGGCGCAGTTCGAACAGCCGCGGCGCGAAGGCACGCACCGGCCCGCGCAGCTTGCCCCACAGCGCCTGGCCCAGCTCGCCGGTCGGCAGCCAACCGGCAGCACAGGCCATGCGCCGTTCGTCTTCATCGCACCAGCCGTGCTCCATCGCCTGCAGTGACAGGCGCCGCAGGCCGTTCCAGGCTGGCATCTCCAAATCGAACGGCTCGTCGCTGGCGAGCGATTCGTGGTCATCGGCCAGACGCAGACCGAGGCGCTGTTCGAGCAGGAAGCGCGCCGGATGGCGGAAGCATTGCAGCAGCTGCGACGGCTCAATGGTCAGCCAGGCCTCATCGGGCTCTGCGAGCAGGCTGGCAAAGGGCTGCGGCTGGGTCTGCGGTGGCTCGGCCAGACGCCCGGCGGCGCGAAACCAGGGCGAGGAGAAACCGGCGCAAAGCCCGTCGCCGAAATTGCGCGGCGAGAACGGCTGCAGCGGGTGGGCGACGAGAATTTTCTGGCTGGCCGTCTTGGGTGCGGACTCGCCAGTATGCTCGGAAGCCTGCGCAACGGGCAGTTCGGCGGTCATGTCCACTGCTTCGAGCACTTCGCTGAGCAGCACCGACGGCGGCAGCACGGCGTTGTCGCGCGGGTCGCGGCCGACATAGGACAGGTACAACGCCTCGCGCGCCGAGAGGAGGGTTTCCAGCAGCAGGTAGCGATCATCCAGCCGCCGGGCACGGTCGCCGCGGCGTGGATGCCGGCCGATCAGATCGAAACCCGAGGGCGGTGTGCGCCGCGGAAAGGCGCCGTCGTCCAGCCCAAGCAGGCAGACCACGCGGAACGGCAAGCTGCGCATCGGCACCATGGTGCAGAAGGTCACCGCGCCGGTAAGAAAGCCCGAGGCGCCGCCGCCCTGCTGCAAGGCGGCACTGAGCTGCTGGTGCACCAGTTCCAGTTCGATGGGTCGCGTCAGGTCCGCGGCCTGGGCCTGGTCGCGCAACGCCGCGCAGGCCTGGGATAACAACAGCAGCGTGTCGCCGGCTTCGCGCTCGTCGAACAGGGTATCGATCAGGATCTGCAGGTCATCGGCCCATTCGGCCAGCGGACGCGGCCGCGCGAGCTGGTCGGCCAGCGTGCCGAGCCGATCGACGAATTCCACCAGCCGTCCCAGCAGTTGCGCACGGGCGCCCTCCAGCGCATCCAGGGGCCAGTGCTCGCCGAGCAGTGGCGCGTTGTCGCCGGCCAGTTGTGGCGGCGCGGCAAAACCCAGCAGCAGTCGGTCCAGCCCCTGGCGCCAGGTGAAGGCTGATTCGTCCGGCAAGCCCAGGCGAACACGCTGGCTGCCGTCGCGCCCCCAGCGCACGCCGGCTTCACGCAACCAGTCGCGCAGCAGCGGCAGGTCTTCGCTTTCGATTCCGGCGCGACGGGCGATGGCCGGCTGCTCCAGCCAGGCGAGGATTTCCTCGGCGGCGAATCGGCTCTGCGCCAGCATCAGCAGTTCGAGGAAGGCCTCGATCAGCGGCATCTCGGCGCGCAGGCTGCGGTCGGCCAGGCTGTAGGGTATCCGCGGGCTGCCCTCGCGCGGCGCGAATACGGCTTCGATAAAGGGCGCGTAGCGCTCGATATCAGGGGTCAGCACAACCACCTGATCGGGCGTCAGCGCCGGGTTGGCAGCGAAGCGCGCCAGCAACTGGTCATGCAGGATTTCCACCTCGCGCAGAGGCGAATGAGCGATATGCACTTCCAGCGAGCGGTCATCCTCGGCAAGGGTGATGCGCTCATCGGGCTGCCGGGTGCGCAGGCGCAGGATGTCATTTTGCAGCGCGTGCAGCAGGCTGTCGTCGCGCAGGTCTTCGTCTTCGGAATACAGGCCGAACTCCTGGCTGCCCTCGCTGGCGGTCAGGCTGAACAGGGAATCGAAGAAATCGCGGCCCTGCTTGCCGAGACTGGCCAGCAGCGGATGGCCCACGTCGAGATACCAATCGTCAGCGCCGCTCTCAGGCTGGCGCGCCAGCTCGCGGATATCGCGAATCTCGCCCCACGCCTCGCGGCTCGGGTTGAGTGCGCATACCACCACGTCGATATGCCGCGCCAGACCATCGAGCACGCGCAGGTGGTGCGGTGGCAGGCTGCTGATGCCGAACACCAGCAGGCGCTCGGGCAGGCCGGGCAACGGTTGGTCGCTGTAGAGCCGCTGCAGCAGATCGTCGAGCAGCCGCGCGCGGTGCGGATGGCCGTCCTTGGTCAGCTCGCGCCAGAGCAGCGCCTGCCAGGCTTCGTCCGGACCGAGATCGAAGGTTTCGCCACGCTCCCAGGCTGCCAGCCAGTCGTCGCGATAGAGCAGGTATTGGTCGAACACGTCGGCGATCTTCGCCGCCAGCGACAGCCGCCGGCGCTCATCGCCGCCGTCGAGATACTGCGCCAGACGCTGCGCCAGCTCGAGATTGGTTGGCTCGCAAAGCCAGCCATAGAGCCGCCAGGTCAGGGTAGTCGGGGAAAACGCCGACTGCTCGGGCAGGCTGCCAAGCACCGTGCGGCTCAGGTCCCAGACGAACTTGGCCGGCAGCTGAATCTCCAGCTGCATGGCGATGCCCTGCTTGCGTGCCAGCTCAAGCGTCAGCCAGCGCCCCATGCCCTGGCTTGGCACCACCACCAGCGCCGGGGCGAAGGGGTCGGCGAGCGGCTGGGCAAGCAGGCGCGTGGCCAGTTCGCCGAGGGTTTCCAGATCAGGGGCATGGTAGAGGCTGAGCATGAGTGCACCGCGTGAACAGAAGTCGCTAGGTTACAGGCCGCTCTGCAGCGGAGCGAGCCGTGCACTTGAGTCTGTATCCCGGTTGCGACAACTCGTGTCGCGGCGAATCTCCTCCTTTCGCCCTGTCCTTTTGCTCCTCTCGACCAATATCAATTCCGCTGCTGCTGCCTAGCATGGGGATACGGGGCGGCCGCTTAGTCGCCCGCCATCAGGTCAGGAGTCGTTCATGAACCGGAACCGCAAGAAGCTGCTCGCCCTTTCCCTATCCGCCACGCTGGGCGCCGTGCCGCTGCTTCTGCACGCACAGGAGCCAGCCCAGCAGCGAACGCTCGGCTCGGTGGAGCGCAGCCACGCCAGCCAGGCCCGCGCCCTGCTCGACCAGGCCGTGCTGACCTTCCAGGCCAAGGGCCCGGAGCAGGCACTGGCCGCCTTCAACGACCGCAACGGTGAATTCGTCCACGGCCAGTACTACATCTTCGTGCTCGGCGAGGACGGCACCATGCAGGCAAGCAGCGGCCCTTCGGCCAGCCTGGTGGGGCTGAACGTCGCTGAACTCAAGGATGCCGCCGGCAAGTCCTTTATGCGTGAAATCCTCGACAAGTCGGCCAAGCAGGACAGCGGCGAAGTCGAGTACCAGTGGCTCAACCCGGCCGACAACAAGGTCGAGAACAAAATCAGCCAGTTCCGCAAGATCGGCGACCACGTGCTCTGTGTCGGCTATTACATCCCGCGTGCCACGGCCGAGCACGCCAAGGCGCTGCTCGACCGCGCCGTGCAGCAGGTCAAGGACAAGGGTGCCGAGGCCGCCTTCCGTAACTTCAACGACCCGCGTGGCGGCTTCGTCTTCAACGACGAGTACGTCTTCGCCATCGGCCTGGATGACGGTCGCTACCGCGCCAGCGGCAGCTCGCCGAACCTGGTGGGTGTCGATGTGCGCAACGTCAACGATGCCGCCGGCAAGCCGCTGTTCAAGGAGATGATCGAACTGGCCCGCACGCAGGGCTCCGGCAGCGTCGACTACGTCTGGCGCAACCCGGCGACCAACGCGGTCGAGCAGAAGCACACGCTGATCCAGCGGGTCGACGACGTATTGCTCGGCGTGGGCTACTACACCCGCCCCTGAGAAGGCGGGCCAGCAAGGCTTTGTGACGTTTCGGTGAACGGGGCCGGCAGGCCAGGGTCAATCGAGTATCCCCGGTGAAGATCTGCGTCCTTGTGACGCAGGCTTTCGTCGTCGCTGCTCGCCGGGGCAGGAGCCCGACCGATGCTGACCCTGTTGCACCTGCTGTCGTCCATTGCCCTGCTGGTCTGGGGTACGCATATCGTGCGTACCGGGATCATGCGGGTGTATGGCTCGCACCTGCGACGGGCGCTCGGCCAGAGCATGGGCAATGCGCCGCTGGCCTTCGGCGCCGGCATCGGCGTCACCGCGCTGGTGCAGAGCAGCAACGCCACCGCGCTGCTGGCCATCTCCTTCGTTGCTCAAGGCCTGATGGCGCTGCCCACTGCGCTGGCGATCATGCTCGGCGCGGATGTCGGCACTGCGCTGATGGCCCGCGTGCTGACCCTCGATCTTTCCTGGCTGTCGCCGCTGCTGACGCTGCTCGGCGTCTGCCTGTTCCTCTCGCGCAAACAGACCCGCGTCGGCCAGATCGGCCGCGTGCTGATCGGCCTCGGCCTGATCATTCTCGCCCTGCAGTTGATCGTGCACGCCGCCGAGCCGATCACCGAGGCGCGCGGCATGCAGGTGCTGTTCTCCTCGCTGGCCGGCGACACCCTGCTCGCGGTGCTGGTGGGTGCGCTATTCGCCGTGCTGTCGTATTCCAGCCTCGCCGCCGTACTGCTGACCTCGACGCTGGCCGGTGCCGGCCTGATCAGCCTGCCGGTGGCGCTGGGCCTGGTGATCGGCGCCAACATCGGCAGCGGCCTGCTCGCCTGGTTCAACGCCAGCCTGCAGCCGGCTTCGGCACGCCGCGTGGCGCTGGGCAACCTGCTGTACAAGCTGGCCGGGCTCATCGTGCTGCCGTTTCTCAGCATGCTGGTGGCCTGGATGGACACCCTGGGTGTCAGCGCACAGACCCAGGTGATCGGCTTTCACCTGATCTACAACAGCCTGCGCTGCGTGATCCTGCTTCCCACCGTGAAGCCGATGGCGCAGTTGTGTGAATACCTGCTGCCGGAGCGTGCGCTGGACAACGGCGTGGCGCAGCCTCGGCATCTCGACCCCGCCGCGCTGGATACGCCGAGCCTGGCGCTGGCCAATGCGGTCCGCGAAACCCTGCGCATCGGCGACATGGTGGAGCTGATGCTGGCGCGGCTGCTGGAGGTGCTGCGCGAAGACCGACCGGAGCCCGGCGACGAGATTCGCCGCCTGGACGATGACGTCGACGCGCTCTACAGCGGCGTGAAGCTCTACCTGGCGCAGATGCCGCGCGAAGACCTCGCCGAGCAGGAGGGCCAGCGCTGGGCGGAGATCATCGAGCTGGCGATCAACCTGGAACAGGCCGGCGACATCATCGAGCACATGGTTAGCAAGGTGCAGAACCTGAAGACGTCCAAGCGTCGCTCCTTCTCCGACAGCGGCCTGGAGGAGCTCGGCCAGCTGCATGCCCAGCTGAGCACCAACCTGCGGCTGGGGTTGTCGGTCTTCATCTCCGGCGACTCCCATAGCGCCCGCCAGCTGCTGCAACAGAAGCGCCAGTTCCGCAAGCTGGAGCGCGAACTGGCGCACTCCCACGTGCAGCGCCTGCACCAGCAGGTGGTGGAAAGCATCGAGACCAGCGCAGCGCACCTGGAGCTGATCGCCGACATGAAGCGCCTCAATTCACTGTTCTGCAGCGCCGCCTATCCGGCACTGGAAGGCCCCGGCGGCAACAAGGCGCGCACAGCCGGCGAAGCGCCAAGGGAGGTGATATCCGGAGAGCCTCACCTGCCGGGACGGCCGGCCTGATCCAGGGCCACGTCGGTCAGCAAGCGCGGCGTTGCCAGAGGCGAAACAACGGCTCGGCGAGAAACATCACCAGAAACAGCCTGAGCACCTGCACCGCGGTGACCAGCGCCACCGACAGCTGCAGCGCTTCCGCGGTAAGGCACAGCTCGGTGATGCCGCCGGGCATCATGCCGAGCATCAGTGACACCTCGTCCAGCGCGGTCATCCAGCCCAGCGCGCCGCCCAGCGCGCCAGCGAACAGCATCGCCAGCAGGGTGAAAAGCAGAATGCGCAGCAGGAACGCCGGCGCACTGCGAAAGAACGGCCGGTCAAAATGACAGGCCAGCGAACAGCCGATCAGCCACTGGCCGAGCGCGCCGGCCCAGCCGGGCAGGCCGATGTGCAGATCGAACGCCACGCTGGCCAGCGCGCAGGCGGTCAGCGGGCCGAGCATCCACGGATTGGGCTGGTTCAGCCGTTGCCAGAGCAGCGCCAGCAGACCGCCCGCCGGCAGCAGCAGCGCCAACCAGGGCCAGCTCACCGGCGCTGGCGCTGGCGCCTGCATCGACGGCAGGCCCCAGGTGAACAGCGCCGGCACGATCAGTACCACCAGCAGCAGGCGCAGGCTGTGCGCCGCCGCCACCCGCGCCGGTTCGGCCTGGTGCCGGTTGGCCAGCACCACCATCTCGCTGGCGCCTCCCGGCATGCTGGCGAAGAACGCAGTGGCGCGATCGGTGCCGCTGCGCAGCAGGATGAAGAGGCCGATCAGGCCCAGCAGCAACGTACCGACCGCGCCGGCGAGGATCACGCCTAGGTGCGCCAGCACCTGCTGCATCACCTCGCTGGTGAAGTGCAGGCCGATGGCGCTGGCGACGATCCATTGCCCGACCTGACGGCCGCGCGGCACCTCGCTCACCAGCCAGCCGCTGCAGCGCACGGCGATCACCGCCAGCAGCGAGCCGATCATCCACGGCAGCGGCCAGTTGGCCAGCGTTGCCAGCCAGCCGCCGACCGCGCCGATCAGTGGTGTCGCCCACCAGCCCAGCACCCGTCGATGCATGTCAGGCCTGCGCCTCGACCACGTTGGCGCGACGGCGCTTGAGGTACCAGCGCAGCGCCGGCATGCCGAGCATCGCCACGGTCAGCGCCCACAGCGCCAGGGTGATCGGGCTGCCCCAGAGGATGCCCAGCTCACCGTTGGAGATCGACAGCGCACGGCGCAGGTTGTCTTCCATCATCTCGCCGAGCACAAAGCCGAGAATCAGCGCAGACAGCGGGAAGTCCAGCTTGCGCAGCAGATAGCCGAACACGCCGAGGCCGACCATCAGCACCAGGTCGAAGGTGGTGCTGTGCACCGAATACACGCCGACCATGCTGATCACGGTGATCGCCGGCACCAGCACCCAGTTCGGCACGGCGAGCATGCGCGAGAACAGGCCGACCAGCGGGATGTTCATCACCAGCAGGATCACGTTGCCGATGAACAGCGAAGCGATCAGGCCCCAGACCACGTCCGGCTGCTGTTCGAACAGCAGCGGGCCGGGGGGGATGTTGTACAGCGTCAGCGCGCCGATCATCACCGCGGTGGTGCCTGAACCCGGCACGCCGAGGGTCAGCATGGGGATCAGCGAGCCGCAGGCCGAGGCGTTGTTGGCCGCTTCCGGCGCCGCCAGGCCGCGCAGGTCGCCATCACCAAAGCGGCCCTTGTCGCCGGCCATGCGCTTCTCGCTCATGTAGGTCATGGCGCTGGCGATGGTCGCCCCGGCGCCCGGCAGCGTGCCGATGACGAAGCCGGCCACGGCGCTGCGCACCATGGTCCAGAAGGTCAGGCAGAACTCCTTGAAGTTGAACAGCAACCGGCCGCTGGCCTTCACCGCCTTCTGCCCGCTGTGGGTTTTCTCCAGCATCAGCAGAATCTCGCTGACGCTGAAGAAGCCGATCACCACGATGACGAACTGAATGCCGTCCGACAGGCTGACGCTGCCGAAGGTGAAGCGGTAGACGCCGGTAGTGGAATCGACACCGACGGTGGCCAGGGCCAGGCCCATCAGCGCGGCCATCAGCGTCTTCACCGGCTTGTCGCCGACCATGCCGCCAAGGCAGGCGATGGCGAAGATCATCAGCACGAAGTACTCCGCCGGGCCGAAGGCCACCGCCCACTTGGCCAGCAGCGGGGCGAACAGCACCACCCCGCAGGTGGCGATGGTGCTGCCGATAAAGGAGCTGACCGCGGACAGCGACAGCGCGATTCCAGCCTTGCCCTGGCGCGCCAGCGGGTAGCCGTCGAGGGTGGTCATCACCGCGGCGGCATCACCCGGCACGTTGAGCAGGATCGCCGAGATGCGGCCACCGTATTCGCAGCCCAGGTACACCGCGGCGAGCAGGATCAGCGCGGTCTCCGGCGGCAGGCCGAGGGCGAAGGCCAGCGGCAGCAGCAGCGCCACGCCGTTGATCGGGCCGAGGCCCGGCAAGAGGCCGACCACGGTGCCGACGAAGGCGCCGAACAGCGCCACCAGCAGGTTGGTCGGTCGCGTAGCGACATCGAAGCCCTGCATCAAGAAATTCAGTGTTTCCATTTCAGCTCTCCAGCAGACGCAGCAGGCCAAGCGGCAGCGGCACGTCCAGCAGGTAATCGAACAGCCCGTAGAGCAGCACGCCAAGCAGCGCACCGGTGATCACGCTGGGCCACATGCGACCGTTGAACAGCAGACCGAGGGCGAAACCGGCCAGGGCGGTGCTGATGACGAAACCCAGGGTTTCGAACAGCAGCGCGTAGGCCAGCAGGGCCAGCACGCACAGCACGGCGCGCTGCGCCTTGGGCCGATCGAACGCTGGCGTCGGCTCACCGTGCGGTTTGAACAGCAGCCACGCCGCACCACAGGCCATCAGCAACAGCAACAGCAGCGGGTAGGCGCGCGGCCCGACCGGGTCGTAGGCAAAGGGCGCCTCGAAGCCCCAGGCGAGCAGGGCGAGGCCGGCGCAGGCGAGCAGCCACGCCGCGGCGAAGACACGTACGTACATGACGGGATACCTCAGGGATTCGGCGACCCGGCAGCTGCCGGGTCGACCGTGCGGCCCGCGAACGCGGGCCGGTTCGCGTTACTTGACCAGGCCGAACTCGCCGGCCAGCGCCTTGTAGTCCTGCACCTGCTGCTTGACGAAGGCTTCCAGCTCATCGCCGGTCATCGACAGCGGGAACAGGTCGCGCTGTTCGCGCAGCTTGGCGAAGTCTTCGTCGGCGAGCAGGGTGTCGAACTGGGTCTTCCACCAGTTGAAGTCCTCGTCAGGCACTTCCGGCCCCATGTAGAAGCCGCGGATCACCGGCCAGCTGATGTCGTAGCCCTGTTCCCTGGCAGTAGGAATGTCGGCCAGCTTGCCCGGCAGACGCTCATCGGAGAGCACGGCAAGGATGCGGATCTTGCCGGCGTTGAGCTGCGGGGTGACTTCGCCGAGGCCGCTGGAAGTGACCTGCACATGGCCGCCGAGCATGGCGGTGAGCGTTTCGCCGCCGCCCTCGAAGGCGACGTAGCGCAGCTTCTTCGGATCGACACCGGCAGCGCGGGCGATCAGCGCGGTCTGCATCCAGTCCTGGCCGCCGATGGTGGCGCCGGCGCCGAACACCACACTGCCCGGGTCCTTCTTCACCGCGGCAATCAGCTCGTCGAGGTTCTTGTAGGGCGCGTCGGCACGCACCGAGATGGCGCCGTAGTCGGTACCGACCGCAGCCAGCCAGCGCACGGCGTTCTCGTCGTAACGACCGAACTTGCCCTGGGCGAGGTTGAGCAATGAACCGCTGGAGAAGGCGGTGATGGTGCCGGCTTCCGCCGCACGCTGGGCGACCACCGCGTTGTAGGCCACCGCGCCGACGCCGCCGGGCATGTAGGTGACGCGCATCGGTGCTTCGAGCAGGCCGCTGTCCTTCAGGCCGCTCTGGGCCAGCTTGCAGGTCAGGTCGAAACCACCGCCGGGCTTGGCCGGGGCGATGCACTCGGGGCGCTTGGGTTCGGCCAGCAGCTGGCTCGAGAGCAGCAGGCAGGACGACAGCAGGGCGAAACGGCTGAGTCTGGTTTTCATCGGGTAGTCCTCGCGTTCTTGTTCTGTTTACCAGATCGGCAGGCTGTAGCTGACGATCAGACGGTTCTCGTCGGCGTCGCGGGCGAAATCGGAGCGGTACATCGCGTTACGCCAGCGCAGCGCGACATTTTTCAGCGGGCCGCTCTGCACCACGTACTTGAACTCGAAGTCGCGTTCCCACTCGCTGCCGTTGTTGCCGCCTGAGTACTCGGCGTTGTCGCCGGAGATGTAGCGGGTCAGGAAGGTCAGCCCGGGGATGCCGACAGCGGCGAAGTTGTAGTCGTAACGCGCCTGCCAGGAGCGCTCGTCGGCATTGGCGAAGTCGTTGATCTGCACGAAGTTGACCAGGAACGGATCACCGCCGTCGATGTACGCGTAGCCGGTATCGCCGCGCATCTGCTGGTAACCGACGCTGACCTTGTGCCCGCCCAGGCTGTAGCCGAGCATGCCGTTCCAGGCCTGGTTATCGATCTTGCCGGCATTCGCCGCGCCGGTGTCGTCGCTGAGCATCACGCGCAGGTCCGCACTCAGCGCGGAGTTGTCGCTCAGCGGCCTGTTCGCCAGCAGGCCGAAGAAGTGCTGGCGGTACACGTCATCCAGCTCGCCGTAGTAGTAGCGCCCGGTGAGGTTCTCGTTGAAGGCGTATTCGGCACCGGCGAAGGTCAGGTGGTCGGCCTCGGCGGCGCTGGCGAAGCGGCCGTTCTTGTTGTTCAGCTGCAGGTCCTGGGAGTTGGTCGAGGAGCGGTCGATCACCTTGTCCAGGCGGCCGCCGGTCAGGGTCAGGCCGTCGATATCGGTGGAGGTGACGGTAGCGCCCTCGAACACCTGCGGCAGCGTGCGGCTGTCGCTGGCCTTGACTACCGGCGTCTCCGGAATGTGCGAGCCGTAGCGCAGTTCGGTCTCGGCGATCCTGGCCTTGGCGGTCAGGCCCAGGCGGCTGAACTCGTCCGGCGTGCTGCCATCGTCGTGCACCGGCAAGAGGTCGGTGCCAGCGCGGCCGCCACCGGAATCCAGCTTGACGCCGAGCATGCCCAGGGCATCGAGGCCGACGCCGACGGTGCCTTCGGTGAAGCCCGACTGGACGTCGAGGATGAAGCCCTGGGTCCATTCTTCACGCTTGGACTGGCCGCTGCCTTCGCGGAAATCGCGGTTCAGGTAGATGTTATGGGTCTGCAGGGTCGCGCTGCTGTCTTCGATGAATGCGGCCTGGGCCATGGGTGCCAGCGAGGCGGCGGCAACGGCCAGGGCGAGACGGGCAGGAGCGGGTGAACGTCTGACGGCAGTCAGCATCGGGTATCTCCACTATTGTTTTTGTTGTGACGGCGCATGCGCCGCGCGTGGTGGTTCGAGCCACCCGCGAGCGATCCTAGGCGGTCAAGCTTTCGCCAGCCTTTCAGCGCTGAAAGCCAGCAGCGGCGTGAAAGCTCTGCCGCTACACTGGCGCTCCGTCGCCATCGCAGAGGACAGGCAATGCGAATTCTTCTGGTCGAGGACCACCCCCAGCTGGCCGAAAGCGTGGCGCAGGCAATGCGCGCCGCCGGCTGGACCGTGGACCTGCTGCACGACGGCGTCGCCGCCGACCTGGCGCTGGCCAGCGAGGACTACGCGCTGGCGATCCTCGACGTCGGCCTGCCACGGCTCGACGGCTTTCAGGTGCTGGCGCGCCTGCGCGAGCGCGGCAAGACGCTGCCGGTGCTGATGCTCACCGCCCGCGGCGAGGTCAGTGATCGCGTGCACGGGCTCAACCTCGGCGCCGACGACTACCTGGCCAAGCCGTTCGAACTGTCCGAGCTGGAAGCACGGGTCAAGGCGCTGCTGCGGCGCAGCGTCGGCGGCGGCGAACGCCAGCAGCGTTGCGGCGCGCTGGTCTACGATCTGGATGCGCGGCGCTTCAGCCTGGCCGACGAGCCACTGACGCTGACCTCCCGCGAGCAGGGCGTGCTGGAAGCGCTGATCGCCCGCCCCGGTCGGGTAATGAGCAAGGATCAGCTGGCCGCCCAGGTATTCGGCCTGGACGAGGACGCCAGCGCCGACGCCATCGAGATCTACATCCACCGTCTGCGCAAGAAGCTCGAGGGCCAGCCGGTACGCATCGTCACCTTCCGAGGCCTCGGCTACCTGCTCGAGGCGCTCGATGGCTGAGGAAGCGCTCGCCGGCAGTCTGCGCGCGCGGCTGCTGCGGCGGCTGGCGATCCTGCTCGCACTGCTGTTGCTATTCGGCGGCCTTAGCGCCTACTGGAACGGCCGCGCCGCCGCCGACACTGCCTACGACCGCACCCTCCTCGCCTCGGCCCGGGCCATCGCCGATGGCCTGGTCACCCATGAAGGCGTGCTGCGCGCCAACGTGCCCTACGTGGCGCTGGACACCTTCGCCTACGACAGCGCCGGGCGCATCTACTACGGGGTGCTGGACATCCAGGGGCGCCTGGTCAGCGGCTACGAGAACCTGCCGGCGCCCGCTGCCGACGTCCCGCGCACCGACGACTACCCGGCGCTGGCGCGCTTCTACGACGGCGAGTTCCAGGGCCAGGGCGTGCGCCTGGTCAGCCTGCTGCAGCCGGTCAGCGAGCCGGAGCTCAACGGCATCGCCGAGATCCGCGTGGCCGAAACCCTCGGCGCCCGCGAGCGCATGGCGCGCAGCCTGCTGACCGACACCCTGTGGCGCGTCGGCCTGCTGGCGGTTGCCGCGCTGGTGCTGGTGTGGCTGGCGGTCAGTGCCGCGCTGCGACCGCTGGGGCAGCTCAGCGAAGCGGTGCAGGAGCGCGCACCGGATGACCTGCGGTCGCTGCCGCTGATCAGCGTGCAACGCGAGCTGAGGCCGCTGGTGGCGGCGCTCAACGGATTCACCGAGCGCCTGCGCGGGCAGTTCGAACGCCAGGCGCGCTTCATCGCCGATGCCTCCCACGAGTTGCGCACGCCGCTGGCGGCGCTCAAGGCGCGGATCGAGCTGGGCCTGCGCGAAGCCGAACCGGCGGTCTGGCGCAGCACCCTGGAGGACGCCGGACAGAGCACCGACAAGGTCATCCACCTGGCCAACCAGCTGCTCTCGCTGGCGCGCATCGAAAGCGGCGCGCAATCCATCGCCGAAGGCGGCGCGCAGCGCCTGGACCTGTCGCAGCTGGCCCGTGAGCTGGGCCTGGCGATGGCCGCGCTGGCGCACAAGCGCGGCGTCGCCCTGGCGCTGGAGGCCGAGGCACCGGTATGGATCGACGGCGAGCCGACGCTGATCAGCGAACTGCTGAACAACCTGCTGGACAACGCGCTGGCGCATACCGGCGACGGCGGCAACGTGGTGCTGCGGGTGCTCGACGGCGCCGTGCTGGAGGTGGAGGACGACGGCCCGGGTATTCCGGCCACCGAGCGCGATCGCGTCTTCGCGCGCTTCTACCGCCGCGACACCGGCGGCCATGGTGCCGGCCTCGGGCTGGCCATCGTCGGCGAAATCGTCCGCGCCCATCGCGCCGAGATCAGCCTGGATCAGGGCGCTCTCGGCGGCCTGCTGGTGCGGGTGCGTTTCGTACCGGCCGAGAGCTGAGGGGCGGCCGCGCCTCAGGCAAATACGGTCGCGCCATCCTGCCCGAGGTCGGCGGCCTCGACCACGCAATTGCGGCCGCTGCGCTTGGCCTCATAGAGCGCACGGTCTGCTGCACTGAGCAACTCCAGCGGCGACGCCGCGGCTTGCGGATCGAGCGTAGCCACGCCAAAGCTGATGGTCAGGCTGACGCGCTCGCCGTCGCAGTCGAGCTCAAGCCGCTCGACATCCCGCCGCATCCACTCGGCCAGCAGCACCGCCTGCGGCCCGCCGGTTGCCGGCAGCGTGATGACGAACTCCTCACCACCGTAACGCGCCGCGAGATCACCGGCTCGCTGGCAATGCTGCTGGAGTACCGCCGCGACCCGGCGCAGGCACTCGTCGCCGAACGGATGGCCGTAGCTGTCGTTGACTCGCTTGAAGTGATCGATGTCGCCCAGCAGGACGGTCAACGGCGTGCCGTTGCGGCGTCCGCGACGGACCTCGTCTTCGAGTAGCTGATCGAACTGGCGGCGATTGGCGAGGTGCGTCAACGGATCGGTGGAGCTCAGTCTGAGCAGCTCGGCATTCGCCAGCTCGAGGCCGTGACGGACTTCCTCGAGCGCCTTGGTGCGCGCCACTACGCGCGTTTCCAGCTCTTCATTGGCGCGCTGTTGGATCTGCAGTGCCTGTTGCTTGGCCTGCAGGTGCTGCTCGCGTTCGTCGGCCAGGCTGCGCGAAGTCTCCAGCGCCAGCTGCTGGGCGGTGATGCACTGATTGCGCTCCAGGTTGATCCGTTCGGCAAGCGCCATCGATAGCAGCACGAACTCGATGAACATGCCTACCAGCTGGCCATGCAGCGTCAGGCGATTGAGTGGCATGTAGCCCCACAGCGCCAGAAGGTGAATGACGGTGAAACCCAGAAGCGTTATCCAGGCGATGCTGAACAGCCGCGCCGATACGTTGCCGCGGGCCCACAACGTGAGCGTCACCGCCAGGCTGATCAGGCAGTAGGGCAGCGCCACGTATTCCATGAACAGCCAGTGTGCATGCTCCGGAATCAGCAGCACCGCCAACAGCACCGTGATCCAGTAGCAGCCCAGCACCCAGGTGATGTGCCAGACCCAGCCGCCGTACTGGCGAACCTGCAGAAAGCGTACGACGAAAAGCAGCGGAGTAAGGAAACACAAAGTTGCCGACAGCGTGTAGAAGCGCGCCGAGAACGGCGGTGCGCCGGGCCACAACACCAGCTGGCCGAAGCCGCTCATGGTGCCGACGTAGAACATTGCGCTGAGCAGATACAGCACGTACAGCAGATAGCTGAGATCGCGGGTGAAAATCAGCAGGCTCAGGTTGTACAGCACGATGACGATCATGCCGCCGAAGAACAGGCTGAACAGCGCCGTATCGAGCACCTTGCCCTCGATGAAGCTCTTCTCGTCGACCAGCTCCAGCGGCAGCACCATCAGCTCGCTGGCCTCCAGCTGTAGATAGACCACCGCCTGCTCGCCGGGCTGCAGGCTCAGCGGGAAGACCAGGTTGTGATCGACCACCGGCCGCTGACTGACCGCCAGCGTATCGCCAGCGACCATGGGCTCACCCCATCGGTCCTGCCGCGGGTGGTAGACGCGCAGCGTAACGCGGTCGAGCACGGGCCACTTGAGCAACAGATACCAGCTGCTGGCATTTGCCTGGAGGTTGTGCACCGGGAATCGTAGCCATGCGCCTGCTGGCTGGCGGAGCAGATTGGGTACCTGCAGCGGCTGCCAACCCCGGTCGTCGCTGCGTGCCTGGTCGAAGCCAGACTCCAGCCGGCCAAGCGCGTACTCCGGTTGGCCAACCTGCAGCCCGGGAGCGTGCCGGCTTTCGATCATCAGGCTGTCTTCGGCCATCGCCCGGCCCGGCGCAGCACCAAGCAGAAGCATGAAGCACAGGACCAGCAGTGCATTGAACGGCATCGATTTCTCATGGCCGGTAGCGCCGCCGGAATCGAGCCGGAAACGCTTCGGAAGGGCGTGGTGGTATCGGCGCGGCCCCGCCGGGCGACCGGAGCCTGAAGCGGGTCATTGTATGTAACTTTTTGTATTTAGGCGCACAGCGGGCGGTCCCTTTTTCAGGGCATGCCAGCGAGCCGCGCGGACCTCGCGCAGGACCGTTTCATATCGCTCAAGCGTTGAGCGCCGGAGTCTGCTCGCCAGCATTGACCTCAGCGGCCAGAGCCACCTGGTCGCGACCAGCGTTCTTGGCCTGATAGAGCGCCGCATCCGCCGCCGCCAGCAGATCGGCCGGCGCGACGAGCGAGGGGGTCAGCGTGGCGACGCCAAGGCTGATGGTCAGCGCCACCGGCTGTTCGCCATGCTGCAGCTGCAGGTGCGCGATCGTGCAGCGGATCGATTCTGCCAGGGCGACGGCCTGTTCGGCGTCGAGCCCCGGCAGCAGGACGACGAACTCCTCACCGCCATAGCGCGCCGCGACGTCGCCGGCGCGCTGGCAGTGGGCGGCGAGCACTGCCGCGACCTGGCGCAGGCACTCGTCACCGAAGGGGTGGCCGTAGCTGTCGTTGACCCGCTTGAAGTGATCGATATCGGCGAGCAACACAGACAGTGGGCTGCCGGCGCGCCGCGCGCGGCGGATTTCCTCGTCCAACAGACGATCGAAACGCCGGCGGTTGGCCAGCTGGGTCAGCGAATCGGTGGTGCTCAAGCGCATCAGTTCGGCATTGGCGGCTTCCAGGCCGTGGCGGACTTCTTCCAGCGCACGGGTGCGTTCGTATACCCGCGCTTCGAGCACCTCGTTGGCGCGCAGTTGCAGATCCAGCGCCTCCTGCTTGGCCTGCAAGCGCAGTGCGCGCTCCTCGGCCAGCGATTCCGAGGCGTGCAATGCCAGTTGCTGCGCGGCGATGCGCCGGTTGCGCTCGACGTTGATGCGCTCGGCCAGCGCCATGGATAGCAGCACGAACTCGGCGAACATGCCGATCAGCTGGCCATTCAGCGTCCAGGCATTGAGTGGCAAGGTGCCGTTGAGCGCCATCAGGTTGACCACGGTGAAGCCGAGCAAGGTGCTCCAGGCGATGCTGAACAGCCGCGCGGACGGATTGCCGCGCATCCACAGGTTGAGCGTCACGGCCATGGTCACGACGCAGTGCAGCAGCGCGACGCTGTCCATGAATAGATAGCGCGCCAGGGTCGGTGCCAGCAGCAGCATGAGCACCGCCACACCCCAGTAGCCGGTCAGGCTGACGGACACCGCCCAGACCCAGCCGCCATAGCGGCGTATGCCGAGAAAGCGCAAGGCGAACAGCATCGGCGTGAAGAAGCACAGCGCCGCGGAAAGGCCGTAGAAGCGTGCCGACAGCTCGGGGATTTCCGGCCAGAGGTAGAGCTGGCCGAAGCCGGTAATGGTCAGCACGTAGAACACCGCGCTGAGCAGGTAAAGCACGTAGAGGAAGTAGCTGCCGTCGCGAGTGAAGATCAGCAGGCTGCAGTTGTACAGCACGATCACCAGGATGCCGCCGAAGAACAGGCTGACCAGCGTGACGTCGCGGAGCTTGCCCTCGATCAGCTGCTTTTCGTCGATCAGCTCCAGCGGCAGGGCGAGGGTTTCCCTGGCCTGCAGCTGCAGATAGACCACCGCTCGCTCGCCCGCCGGCAGCTCGAGTGGGTAGACGAAGTGATGGTCGGCCAGTGGTCGGCTGCTCAGTGCCACGGCATCCCCGGCCAGCATGGATTGACCCCAGCGGTCGCTGTCCGGGTAATACAGGCGTACCGCGACGCGGTCGAGCACCGGCCATTTCAGCAGCAGGTACCAGCGCTTCGCGGCGTCGCCCGTGTTATGCAGCCGGAGGCGCAGCCAGGCACCGTCGCGCTGTTTGCCAAGGTTGGGTCTGTTCAGCCGCTGCCAGGGCAGATCCGCTGCGGCGATCTGGGTGAAATCCGCATCCGGCCTGCCCAGCAGGTATTCCACTGCGCCGACCTGCAGCGTCGCCGCCCCCCTCGTCTGCAGCACCGGCGATGGCTCAGTCGCCATCGCGTTGCCGGTCCAGGGCAGCAACGTCAGGCAGGCGACCATCAGCAGTAAGGCGCGCATCATGTGGAAATGCCTCGTCGGCGCGGCAATGGCCAGCGAAGTGCCAGCCAACCGGCGTCATTTAATAAGCGCCGACGAGTGCATGATGCCATCCTGATATCATTATGTCCCGTGTAAGCGACAGACTGCAGCGATCACGCCCGCCGCCGCGCCCAGAACTGTTGCACCAGCTCGAGCATGCCATCGGCCAGCTGGGCAACGCCGCAGGCGCTGCGCTGGCTGTGCAGACCGGTGGCAACGTGATTGTCCGAGCTGCCGCGGATGCTGACGATGCTCTGGGTGATCTCCTCGCTGGCCGAGCTTTGTTGATCCACCGCTGCGGCAATCTGGCTGCTCATGGCACTGATCTCGTTGACCCGGCTGTTGATGCCGCCGAGCGAATGCTCGGCCTGGTCGGCATGGCTGACGCTGTGCTGCGCCTGCTCGCGGCTACGCTGCATGACGTCCACGGCCTGGCGCGCACCGGCCTGCAGCGAGCCGATCATGCTCTGGATATCGGTGGTCGCGCTGGATGTGCGCGATGCCAGCTGACGCACCTCGTCGGCCACCACGGCGAAACCGCGGCCCTGATCGCCGGCACGCGCCGCTTCGATGGCGGCATTGAGCGCGAGCAGGTTGGTCTGCTCGGCAATGCTGTGAATCACCTCGAGCACGCGGCTGATTTCCTGGCTGTGGCTTTCCAGCTGATGAATGACTTCGGCGGCCTGCTGGATGTCACCAGCCAGCCGCGTGATGCTGCTGCCGGTCAGGCCGACGATCTCCCGGCCGCTGGCCGCTTCGCTGTCCGCGCGGGCCGCCACCTCGGCCGTGCGCTGCGCGTTGAGGGCGACTTCCTGCACGCTGGCGGTCATCTGCCGAATCGCCGTGGCGATCAGATCGGTTTCCTGCTGCTGGCGCGAGGCGCTTTCGGTACTGCCATGCATGGCACCGAGCAGGTCGCGGGCGTGGCTGCTGAGCTGGCGGCTGCAGTCGGCGATGCGCCCGACCATGGCGCCGGCTTCGGTTTCCAGCATCTTCATGGCGAAGGCGATCTCGCCGATCTCGTCACGGCGTCCGGTGTAGATCAACTGGCTGACCGGGTTGTGGCCGATGCGTCGCGCCTGGCGCGCCAGCTGCGTCAGCGGTGCGAGCGCCAGCGCCGCCAAGCCAGTGGCCACCGCACCGCCTAGCACGACCGCGGCGGCACCGGCGACCAGCGGCGCACCGAGCAGCAACGCGCCGAGCGCCGCGCCTGCGGCACTGCCGAGGCCAGCCAGCAGCGCTACCCGGCCACGCAACCCGAGCCGCGAAGCGCGCAATACGCCTGCGGCACGGCCCTCGCGCAGGCGTGCGTAAAGCGCCTCGGCGGCGCGAATCTGTTCGGGCTGCGCGCGGGTCCGCACCGACTGGTATTCGACGACCTTGCCGTCGCGGCCGACGGGTGTGGCGAACGCGCTGACCCAGTAGTGATCGCCGTTCTTGCAGCGGTTCTTGACGATGCCCATCCACGACCTGTTCGCCTGCAGCGTTTGCCAGAGGTCGGCAAAGGCGGCCTCGGGCATGTCGGGGTGGCGCACGAGGTTGTGCGGCTCACCGAGCAGCTCGTCTTCGCTGAAGCCGGAAATCGCCACGAAATCCGGATTGGCGTAAGTGATGGTGCCGTTCAGATCGGTGGTGGACAGGATGTTCGCCGTCTCGCCGACCGTGATTTCGCGGCCGCTGACGGGAAGGTTGGTGCGCATAAACAGATCTTCCTTGGAAATGGGGTCTGAGTACGCGAGGCAGGTTCGGCGCCGCTTCTGTTGGCAGCGCTCGCATGGATGCGGCGAACATCCTTGTACAGGGGGCCGGTTACGGTTTGGCGATCAGCGCTCGCCCTTCTCTCCCGTGTCGGTTTCCAGTTGCTCGAGCAGTTCGATCAGGCGCCGGCGCAGCTGGCCGAGCTCGCGCGATTTGAACGAGCGTCGCGTGCGTTCCAGTACCTGAATGGTTTCTTCCAGCGCAGTGCGCAGCGTCTCTTCGGTCAGCATTGATTCATCTTTCGTGCAAGCACATGCAGGTTGAGTGCCGATCTCTGTCAGGGCGCGCCTTGCAGCGAAACGAGCCCAAAAAAAAGGCGCCAGCCGTGGTGCACCCCCAAGGGAATGTCACGGCTGGCGCCTTAGCTATCAGGTCCGGTTGTCCTGAGCGGTAAAGCAGCTTTCGCAGCATGCGAAACTAGTGGCATTTTGCCTTTACGCGCGCAGCGTAACAAGCCCGGCGCAGATGGCGCGGGCAACGCGCCGCGCCCTCTACAGCACGCACCGTTTCGAGGCATCGGCAAGCCTTCAGCCGCGCCGCCGCGTCCAGAACTGCTGCACCAACATCTCCATGCTGCTCGCCAGCTCGGCGACGCCCGACGCGCTCTGCCGGCTGCGCAGGCCGCTCTCCACATGCTGATCGGAGCCGCCGCGAATGCTGACGATGTTCTGGTTGATGTTCTCGCTGACCGCGCTCTGCTGCTCGACGGCCGCGGCGATCTGTATGCTCATCGCGCTGATCTCGTTGACCCGGCTGTTGATGCCCTGCAGCGAGCGCGCCGCCTGGGCCGCATGTTCGACGCTCTGCATGGCCTGCTCGCGGCTGCGCTGCATGACCTCCACCGCCTGCCGTGCCCCGCCCTGCAGCGCGCCGATCATGGCGTTGATCTCCTGGGTCGACTGCTGGGTCCGCGATGCCAGGCTGCGTACTTCATCGGCGACCACGGCAAAGCCACGGCCCTGCTCGCCGGCCCGCGCCGCCTCGATGGCCGCGTTCAGCGCCAGCAGGTTGGTCTGCTCGGCGATGCCGCGAATGACGTCTAGCACCTTGGTGATGTCATTGCTGTGCGCCTCCAGCTCATGGATCACGTCACCGGCCTGCTGGATGTCCTGTGCCAGTCGGCCGATGGCCGCCCCAGTGCGGTTGACCACCTCGGTGCCGGTCGCCGCTTCGCTGTCCGCGCGGCTGGCTGCCTCGGCGGTGCGCTGGGCGTTGCTTGCCACTTCCTGCACGCTGACCGCCATCTGGTTGATCGCCGTGGCGACCTGATCGGTTTCGCTTTGCTGGCGTGCAGCGCTCTGCGTGCTGCTGTCCATCGCACCGAGCAGTTCGTGGGCATGCTGGCTGAGTTGACGCGAGGCATCGCCGATACGGCCGACCATGGCGCCGGCCTCGGTTTCCAGCATCTTCATGGCAAAGGCGATCTGGCCGAATTCATCACGCCGGCCGGCATAGAGCTGCCCCACCGGGTTGTCACCGACCCTGCGTGCCTGCTCGGCGAGGCGCTGCAGCGGTGCCAGCGCGACATAGGCCATTGCACCTGCGCCCAGCAAGGCGGCAGCGGCGGTGGCCAGCGCAGCGATCAGACCCGCTCCAGCCAGCAGCGCGCCGACCACGCACGGCGCGGCACCCAGCGCCGCCAGAAGCGCGACGCGACTGCGGGCGCTCAGCGGTGCACGGCGCAGCGCAGGCGGCGGACGCTTGTTGCGCAACTGCGCGTACAGCTGCTCGGCGGCTGCGATCTGAGCCGGCGCGGGCTTGGTGCGTACCGATTGGTATTCGACGACCCGACCGTTGCGGCTGATCGGCGTGACGAACGCGCTGACCCAGTAGTGATCGCCGTTCTTGCAGCGGTTCTTCACCATACCCATCCATGAGCTGCCGCCCGTACGCTCGACCACAGGTCGGCGAAGGCCTCGGTGGGCATGTCCGGATGGCGGACGATGTTGTGGTGCTGACCAAGCAGCTCGCTTTCCTCGAAGCCGCTGATCTTGATGAAGTCCGGATTCACATAGGTGATGTCACCGTTGAGATCCGTGGTGGAAAGAATATTGGCGGTGTCGCTGATGGAAACGTCGCGGCCAGTGACCGGCAGGTTCATGCGCATGGTGGTCTCGTGAACAAGGCAAAGCGTGTTGTTCTTCTCCGCCACGGACGTCTCGGTCGATGCACCTTTTCGGTACCTCGTGCACTCCCTGCCAATATCGCCACCCTGCGGTGATCGCTCCTTGCTGCGGACGGCCCAGCGGGTCGTTTGTATCGGTTTTGTAGCGCCGAAGACGGGCACGAAAAAAGCGCCAGCATTGATCCACCCCTCTGGATGCCCCCTGATGGCGCTTCAGTCGGCAGGCCCGTGGTCCTGTCCGATCAGCAAGTCTCCTCGCCTGGAGACTGATATCAGAGTGATATCATCGATCTCGACTGGCAATGCGACTGAAGTCCTACTCCGCCGGTCGGCTTTTCCAAGCAACATATCAATAAGCCATCAAAGCTGTACAGATAATACAGTCTGTACAGTATTTGTACATAAAAATATGGCACCTCACGCGCAACCCTTCTGCCGTAGTCCGGTCCTAGCAGTGGGACGCGACGCTTGCCCGGATCGACATGGCAGGTCCGCTGGCTGTTACCGACGCGGTCGCCTGCTAGACTCAAGTTCCGCGCAGACTCACAAGGGATGCCGGGAATCCGAAAACAACCAAAAAGGAGTGCATCCATGAAAGGCAAATCCTTGGCATGGATCTTTACCGCTGCTCTGGCGGGAACCGGCCTGAGCGCAGTGGCACAGGCGCAAGAGAAGTTCGTTACCATCGGCACGGGCGGCCAGACCGGCGTTTATTACGTTGCCGGGCAATCGATCTGCCGCTTCGTCAACCGCAACGCGGAAAACATCAAGTGCAACGCGCCGGCGAGCGGCGGCGGCGTGGCCAACGTCAACGGCCTGCGCAGTGGCGAGTTCAACTTCGGCATCATGCAGTCGGACCATCAGTACAAGGCGATGGAAGGCGTGGCGCCGTTCGAGAAAGAAGGCAAGATGGACGACATCCGTGCCGTCTTCTCGCTGCAGAGCGAAGTCTTCACCGTGCTGGCGCGTCGCGACGCCAACATCAAGGGCCTGGATGATCTGAAGGGCAAGCGCGTCAACATCGGCAACCCCGGTTCTGGCCAGCGCGACACCCTCGAAGAAATCATGAAGGAAAAGGGCTGGGACAAGTCGGCCTTCTCCCTCGCCGCCGAACTGAAGCCGGCCGAACAGGCCAGCGCTCTGGGCGACAACAACATCGACGCCATGACCTACTTCGTCGGTCATCCGAATGGCGCCATCCAGGAAGCCACCACCACCGTCGATGCAGTTCTGGTGCCGATCACCGGCCCGGAAATCGACAAGCTGCTGGCTGCCAAGAGCTACTACACCAAGGCTGAGATCCCTGGCGGCCTGTACAAGGGCAACGATCAGCCGACGCAGTCCATCGGTGGCAAGGCCGTGCTGTCCACTACTGCCAAGGTCGATGCCGAAGTGGTCTACCAGCTGGTGAAGTCGGTGTTCGAGAACATCGAGCGCTTCCAGCGTCTGCACCCGGCATTCAAGGATCTCAAGCCGGAAGAGATGATCGAAGTCGGCCTGAGCGCGCCGCTGCATGAAGGCGCCGAGCGTTACTACAAGGAACGCGGCTGGTTGTAAGGCTCAGCGGGCCGCGTCGCGGATGCGGCCCTGAATGTCGATGCCTTAGCCGAAAACCCGTGCGCCGTATGGCCACGGGTTTTCGCGGTTCCGTTACCTGAAAAAACAGGCCTCAATTCATGCAAGACAAACAACTGTCCACCGAGGAACTGATCGCCCAGGATGTCGGTGCGCGCTTGCCCGAAGGCCCGATGGCCGCGGTCATCGCCGGGCTGGCGCTGCTCTGGTCGCTGTTTCAGCTGTGGATCGCCTCGCCGCTGCCCTTCGTACTCGGGTTCGGCGTGCTGAACGACACCGAGACCCGCTCGATCCACCTGGCGTTCGCGCTGCTGCTGGCATTTCTGGCCTACCCGGCCTTCAAGAGATCGCCCAGGGACCGCGTACCGCTGTTCGACATCGCCCTGGGGCTGATCGCTGCCTCCACCGCCGCCTACCTGTTCATCGTTTACGAACAACTGGCGCAGCGCCCCGGCAACCTGACCACCATGGACCTGATCACGGCCTGCCTCGGCATTCCGCTACTGCTGGAAGCCACGCGCCGCGCACTCGGCCCGCCACTGGCGATCATTGCCCTGGTGTTCCTCGTCTATAGCGTCGCCGGTCCCTGGATGCCCGGCCTGCTGGCCCATCGCGGGGTGAGCTTCACCGCGCTGGCCAACCACCAGTGGATCACCACCGAAGGCGTGTTCGGTATCGCCCTGGGGGTTTCCACCAGCTTCGTCTTTCTTTTCGTACTGTTCGGCGCACTGCTCGAACGTGCCGGCGCTGGCCACTATTTCATCCAGCTGGCGTTCAGCATGCTCGGGCATTTCCGCGGCGGTCCGGCCAAGGCCGCGGTCGTGGCCTCCGGTATGACCGGCCTGATTTCCGGCTCGTCGATCGCCAATGTGGTGACCACCGGTACCTTCACCATCCCGATGATGAAGCGCACCGGTTTCTCGGCCGAGAAGGCCGGTGCGGTGGAAGTCGCCTCATCGGTGAACGGCCAGATCATGCCGCCGGTGATGGGCGCCGCGGCATTCCTGATGGTCGAATACGTCGGCATCCCCTATGTCGAGGTGATCAAACACGCGTTCCTTCCCGCGTTGATCTCCTATATCGCGCTGGTCTACATCGTCCATCTCGAGTCGCTCAAACTCGGCCTCACCGCATTGCCGCGGGCCAACGTCGCCAAGCCGTGGATGCAGCGCCTGATTGGTTTCGCCTTCGGCGCGGCGCTGATTTCCGGCCTGTCCCTGGGCGTCTATTACGGTCTTGGCTGGCTGAAACCGGCACTTGGCGATTCAGCGCTTTGGGTCATCGGCGCGTTACTGGCATTGGTCTATCTGGGCCTGCTGAAGATTGCCGCAAGCAATCCGCCACTGCCCCATGAAGACCCTGATGCCCCGCTCGAGCATCTGCCGGAGACGCGTCCGGTGCTGCTTTCCGGCCTGCACTTCCTGCTGCCGGTGGTGGTGCTGGTCTGGTGCCTGATGATCGAGCGCCTGTCGCCCGGCCTGTCGGCATTCTGGGGCTCGGTGATGCTGGTGATCATCCTGCTCACGCAGCGGCCGCTGCTGTCGATGCTGCGCAAGGACGGCACCCACGAGCACGGCACCTTCATGGATGGCGTCGTCGATCTGCGCGAGGGCCTGATCGCCGGTGCGCGCAACATGATCGGCATCGGTATCGCCACAGCGGCGGCGGGCATCATCGTCGGCGCGGTATCGCAGACCGGCGTCGGCCTGGTGCTGGCCGACCTGGTCGAGCTGCTGTCGATGGGCAACCTGCTGCTGATGCTATTGCTCACGGCCTTCCTCAGCCTGATCCTCGGCATGGGCCTGCCGACCACCGCCAACTACATCGTGGTGTCCAGCCTGCTGGCGCCGGTGATCGTGGCGCTGGGGCAGCAGAATGGTCTGATCGTGCCGCTGATCGCGGTGCACCTGTTCGTCTTCTACTTCGGCATCATGGCCGACGTCACGCCACCGGTGGGCCTGGCATCGTTCGCTGCCGCGGCGGTGTCCAAGGGCGATCCGATCAAGACCGGTATCACCGCCTTCTACTACAGCCTGCGCACGGCGGCTCTGCCGTTCCTGTTCATCTTCAACACCGACCTGCTGCTGATCGACGTGGACTTCTGGCACGGCGTGCTGATCTTTGTCGTGGCGACCATCGCCATGCTGATCTTCGCCGCCGGCACCCAGGGTTACTTCCTGGTGCGCAGCCGCTGGTATGAAAGCCTGTTTCTGCTGCTGGTGGCCTTCACCCTGTTTCGCCCGGGATTCTGGATGGACATCATCCACGACCCCTATCGCGACATCGAGCCAGCCGCGCTGGTCGAGACGCTGGAACGGGTGGAAGAAGACAGTCAGCTGCGCCTGCGCGTGCTGGGTGAGGATGACGTGGGCGACCCGCGCGAGTTCGTCGTACTGCTGGCAATCCCTGACGGCGAAAGCGGTGAGGAAAAGCTCGAGAAGATCGGCCTGATGACTTACGAGGACGATGGCAAGGTGCTGATCGATAGCGTGACCTTCGGCAGCCCGGCCGCCGAGGCGGGCCTGGAGTTCGACCAGCAGATCCTGCGCGTTCGCGCACCGACCGATCGCTGGCCGAAGGAATTCATGTGGATTCCGGGCTTCCTGCTGTTCGGGTTGATCGTCTGGATGCAGCGGCGCCGCCGCCAGCGCTGACTGCAGTCGCTGCAAGAGAAACCCCGGCCACAGGACATGTGGTCGGGGTTTCTTTTTTTAAGCGCTATAAACGCCCGTCAGATTCGGAGCCGGGCAGTGCGCGGCTTCGGCTCAGCCGAAGAACCAGTAGCACACGGCAATCGCGGCGATGATGCCGGCCAGATCCGCCACTATCGCGCAGCCCACCGCATGGCGCGCGCGCTGGATGCCTACCGCGCCAAAGTACACCGCCAGCACATAGAAGGTCGTCTCGGTACTGCCCTGTACCGTCGCCGCCACCAGTGCCGGGAAGCTGTCCACGCCCTGACTCTGCATGGTCTCGATCAGCATCGCTCGCGCCGCACTGCCGGAAAACGGTTTGACCAACGCAGTCGGCAGGGCATCGACGAAGCGCGTGTCCCAGCCCAGCGCCTCCACCAGCCAGCGAATGCCTTCCAGACCGAAATCCAGCGCGCCGGAGGCGCGCAGAGCGCCGATCGCGCAGAGCATGGCGATCAGGTAGGGCAGCAAGCTCTTGGCGACATCGAAGCCCTCCTGCGCCCCCTCGACGAACGCCTCGTACACCGGCACCTTGCGCAGCGCACCGACGGCCAGAAAGGCGATGATCAGACCGAACAGGGTCAGATTGCCCAGCAACGACGACAACGACGCCAGTGCCGTTGCCGACAGCCCCGCCAGCAGCGCCATAAAGCCACCGAGCAGCAGTGCACCGGGAACGAAGTATGCCAGCACCACCGGATCCCACAGGCGCAGCCGCTGCACCAGTGCCACCGCAATCAGGCCGGCCAGCGAAGATGCACTGGTCGCCAGGAGGATCGGCAGAAAGACCAGGGTCGGGTCTTCCGCGCCCTGCTGTACGCGGTACATGAAGATCGACACCGGCAATAGCGTCAGCGACGAGGTGTTGAGCACCAGAAACAGGATCTGCGCATTGCTGGCCACGGTCGGCAGCGGATTGAGCTCCTGCAGCGCGCGCATCGCCTTGAGGCCGATTGGCGTCGCGGCGTTGTCCAGTCCCAGGCCGTTGGCGGCGAAGTTCAGGGTGATCAGCCCCAGCGCCGGATGGCCTGCCGGCACTTCGGGCATCAGGCGGCGGAACAATGGCCCGAGCAGACGCGCCAGGAGTTCGATAAGCCCGGCCTTTTCCGCGATGCGCAGAAACCCCAGCCACAGCGTCAAGGTGCCGAACAGCACGATCATCACTTCTACGGCCAGCTTGGCCATGGCGAACAGGCTTTCCACCAGCGCGGCGAACACTGCAGGGTCGCCACCGATCAGCCAGCGCCCGAGGGCGGCAACCGCGGCGATCAGAAAAAAGCCCAGCCAGAGGCCGTTGAGCATGTCGTTCTCCCGTCGAAAGCTGGACGCGATGATAGCGGTGCGCGCGCGCACGGGTCATCCGCAGATCAGTAGACGGCAAGAGGAAAACGATGAGGTAGAGGGACTGCGAGATGAGTGGAGAGACTGTGAAAGACGATGAAGCAGATCGGACATTTGTTGCTGCATGCCGGGAGCGATAGCGCCCCCGGCCGCAGCTTCACAGAACCCGGTCCGATTAGGAGGTACTCCCTGTACCCCTAGGTCGCTCCGCGATGCAGAACAACCCGACCCCCTGGTTCCCCCCGCTGAGGGGTGAAGCGCGCGGAGCGGTTAGGCCCGCGCGCTCTGGATCACCTTCGAAAGCCGAACATGACCCGGCGAAATTGGCTTCCTATGCCGCTGAAACTCCTCAATCAGCCGCCCTTGCGGGCGGCCATCGATTGCATCACACGCGTGGACCGCGGCCGCGGCCGAAGATCAGCGACGCTACGAACAGAACCAGGAAGACCACGAACAGGATCTTGGCGATACCCGTTGCAGTGCCTGCGATACCACCGAAGCCCAGTACCGCAGCGATGATGGCGATGATCAGGAAGGTAATGGCCCAACTCAGCATGGTGTGACTCCTCTTGTTTCAGGAACGGTTCTCAGCGGATCGGTCAGTCCGATCGGCATCGAGTGTGTTAAGCATCCTTGCTGATTCGCTTGCACGTCCCCTTCGTTGCTCAGAATACCCAGCGCTGTTCAGACGGCGCCTGGCGATAGTCGATGGTCTGCGGCTCTTGGCCGGTCCGCATGAGCTCAATAGGTTGAGCGTCATACATGCCGATTCGTTCCGCTGAATTCTGTTGCGCCTGGCTGAGCGGTTGCGACAGCGGGCGCTCGGCACCCATGATCAGCATGATTACCGCAGCAGAGAGGAACCCCTTGCTGGCCAATGAAAAGCGGGCTTGGCGATTCATCCTCAACTCCTTCTAAGCGTGGCGACGTCGTTTCGTTGAAGGGGATATTGCAGGCGCCGTGCCAGCCCGCATTACAATTTAAAAATCTTATAAATCAATACGTTAGAGATTATGTTCAGCACCCCGGCAACTCAATTTGCATGAGCACCCCGGCAATGCCGGGCGTTTTGCACGAACGCTCAATGCCTGGCCTCCTTGAGCTGCCGCATGCGCTCATGGCAGGTACGCAGCTTGGGCAGCTCGATGGCGAGCAATGCCCTGACATCCGGCTCGGCATCGCCGACGGCATCCTCGAAGGCATGCAGTATGTTGGCTTCGGTCTGCTCCAACTGGTCGACATAGGCCCTGTCGTGGTCGCCGATGCGTGATCGCGTGTTGGCATAGAGTTCGCGCATCCGGCCGGTCAGCGTCCCACCCTGCGACGGGTGCTCATGGCTGGTCGCAACCTTTACGCTAAGCGCCTGGATGATCTGCGTCTTGGCTTGGGCCAGGTCGCGAAACAGGTGCTGCAGCTCGACGTCCTTTACTTCGTCGGCAGCATGCTGGTAGAAACGCTGCCCGTCGCGGGTGATCTCGATAAGCTCATTGAGCTGATTCATGGACTGATTCATGACACCTCCTGCATGGATTGCGACAGATACGCCACACGCCCGCTCGGCGGGAAGTGACGCCCCTTTCATCAGGGTCGCAAGCCGCATGCCAGGCTGGCGCAAGCGCCAGCGGTAACCAAATCAGCCACTTGGGCGACGCCACTGAAGGCGTCGGAGTGCAGCATGCAGGAAAGCCTTGCCAATACCGTGCAACTTGCAAGACTTTTCATAGACTAAGGTCTCGCCAGCAACGCAACGGCGCCGCCAGGTGCCCGACACACCATAATCCGAAGCATTTTTCAGCGACCGATTCGCCTTTTGATGGGGAGCATCCATGGACCAAACGACGGACAACGGCGGACGCATCCTCCTGGTGGATGACGAAGCGGCGATCCTGCGCACCTTCCGTTACTGCCTGGAGGACCGCGGCTACACGGTCATGACAGCGGCCAGTGCGGCACAGGCCGAGGCCATTCTGCAGCGTCAGGTGTTCGACCTGTGCTTCCTCGACCTGAGACTTGGCGAAGACAATGGCCTAGACGTGCTGCAGCAGATGCGCCTGCTCGCGCCCTGGATGCGCGTGGTGATCGTCACCGCCCATTCGGCCGTGGACACCGCCGTGGACGCCATGCAGGCCGGCGCCGCGGATTACCTGCTCAAGCCATGCAGCCCGGAACAGCTTCGCCTGTCCGCCGCCAAGCAGCTGGAAGTCCGCCAGATGGCGGCCCGACTGGAAGCGCTGGAAGGCGAGATGAAGCAACGCAGCGACGCCCTCGGCTCGCACAGCCCGGCGATGATGGCCGTGCTGGAAACCGCGCGGCAGGTGGCAGACACCGACGCCAACATTCTCATCCTTGGCGAATCGGGTACCGGCAAGGGCGAACTGGCGCGTGCCATCCACACCTGGAGCCGGCGCTCGAAGAAGGCCTTCGTCACCATCAACTGCCCGTCGCTGTCCGCCGACCTGATGGAAAGCGAGCTGTTCGGGCACAACCGCGGCGCCTTCACCGGCGCGACGGAGAGCACGCTGGGCCGGGTCAACCAGGCCGACGGCGGCACGCTGTTCCTCGACGAGATCGGTGACTTCCCGCTGGCGCTGCAACCCAAGCTGCTGCGCTTCATCCAGGACAAGGAGTACGAGCGGGTCGGCGACCCGGTCACCCGCCGCGCCGATGTGCGCATCCTCGCGGCGACCAACCTGAACCTCGAAGAAATGGTGCGCGAGGGCAAGTTCCGCGAGGACCTGCTGTATCGCCTCAATGTCATCACCCTCAACCTGCCGCCCATGCGCGAGCGCCCCGAGGACGTGCTGACCCTGGCCGAACGCTTCCTTGCCTCGTTCGTGAAGAACTATGGCCGCCCTGCGCGCGGTTTCAGCGATGCAGCGGTTGCCGCACTGAAGACCTACCGCTGGCCGGGCAACGTGCGTGAACTGCGCAACGTGGTGGAACGGGCGAGCATCATTTGCCCGCAGCAGATGATCGAGGTCAGCCACCTCGGGCTGGGCGAACAGGTAGGCAGCAACGCGCCACGCATCGGTGAGCCGCTCAGCCTGGAGGCGCTGGAGAAAGCGCATATCGCCGGCGTGTTGAGCACCAGCGATACTCTCGATCAGGCCGCGCGCATCCTGGGTATCGACGCCTCGACCCTCTACCGAAAACGCAAGCAGTACGGCCTATGAAACTCCAGATGAAGCTGCGGACCCGCCTGTTTCTCGGCTTCTCCGCGCTGATGACGGTTGCGCTGCTGGGCCTGCTGCTGGCGCTGGTCAGCGTCATGCAGATGGCCAAGAGCCAGGAACAGCTGATCCGCAATAACTTCGCCATCATCGAGATCAACCAGCAGCTGCGGCAGACGCTGGGCAACCACCTGATCGTGATGCTCACCGACAGCGGTCGCAGTGAAGCGCTGGAACCGCTGAGCCAATCGTTTCAGCAGACGCTCGAACGCGGCATCGCCGAAGCCAGCGACGAGAGCGATCGGCAGGCATTCCAGGCCGTCGCCAGCGCCTACGCCAGCTTCCTGCAGCAGGTCGATGCCGCCCGCAACCAGAACCTGACGCTGCTGGAAGACAATCCGCTCAGCCAGGCCTTCAATCAGGTGCGCAGCCTGATGACCGACATGCAGCGCACGGCGTACGACAAGATCCGCGACACCGAGCTGCGCAGCCGTGACCGGGCGTCGCTGCTCGCCGGCCTGCTGGGCCTGACGGCGATCGCGGTACTGCTGATCGGCTTCATCACCGCGCACAGCTTCGCCCGCCGCTTCGGCGAACCGATCGAACGGCTGTCCGCCGCCGCCGACCAGATCGGCCGCGGCGACTTCAACATTTCCCTGCCGACGCCGCACATCGCGGAGCTGTCCTCGCTGAGCCGCCGCTTCGGCCTGATGGCTCAGGCGCTGCACGAGTTCAAGCAGACCAACGTGGAGGCGCTGGTCAACGGCCAGCAGCGTCTGCAGGCACTGCTCGATAGCATCGACGACGGCCTGCTGATCGTCGACCGCGACGGTCGCCTGGAGCACGCCAACCCGGTCGCCCAGCGGCAGCTGGCCTGGGAGAACGAGCACCTCGGCTCGACCCTCGGCGAAGCGCTCGGCTACCCGGACCTGGACAATGCAGCGCGGCAGGTGCTGGACGACAAACCACTGTCCGACCCACCCGAAGACCTGATCATCGAGGCGGACGGCGAACGCCGCCTGCTGGCCTGGCGCATCAGCCCGGTGAGCCACCACGACGGCAGCATCAGCGGTGCGGTCATGGTGCTGCACGACGTCACCGATCAGCGCACCTTCGAACGGGTGCGCAACGAGTTCGTGCTGCGGGCCTCCCATGAGCTGCGCACGCCGGTCACCGGCATGCAGATGGCCTTCAGCCTGCTGCGCGAACGCCTGCGCTACCCGGCCGGCAGCCGCGAGTCGGACCTGTTCGACACCGTACACGAGGAAATGCAGCGACTGGTCCGGCTGATCAATGACCTGCTCAACTTCTCGCGCTATCAGAGTGGCCAGCAGAAGCTGGAGCTGGAGCAGTGCCACATCCCCGAGCTGCTCGAGGCCGCGCGTCAACGCTTCGAGGTCAACGCCGCCGAACAGGAGGTTCAGCTCAAGCTGGAGTTGCAGCAGCCGCTGCCGACGCTGATGCTCGACCGCCAGCAGATCGAGCGGGTGATGGACAACCTGCTGAGCAATGCCCTGCGCCACACGCCCAAGGGCGGCGAGGTTCGGCTGCTGGCGCGGCACCACGGCGAGCGGATGATCCTCAGCGTCGAGGACAACGGCGAAGGCATTCCCTACAGCCAGCAGGCGCGCATCTTCGAGCCGTTCGTGCAGATCGGTCGCCGCCGTGGCGGTGCCGGACTGGGCCTTGCCTTATGCAAGGAAATCGCTCAGCTGCATGGTGGGCGTATCGGCGTGCATTCACGGATCGGCCACGGCACCATCTTCTACGTTGCGCTGCCGATCTGACAGCGCCATCGAGGAGGCCACATGCCGAGCCTGAACCCCAGCCCCGAACAGCTCGCCGACTTCGCGGCGTCGATGCCTTCGGGCGTGCCGATCCTGATGCTCAACCTGCTGCGTTATAACGACCAGGCGACCTATCCGCCAGGTAGCCAGCACAGTCCGTGCAGTGGTCGCGAGGCCTACGCGCGCTACAGCCGCGTGGCGCTGGCCAAGGTGCAGGCCAGCGGTGGCGCGGTGGAAGTCAGGGCCAAGGCCCATGCCGCGCTGATCGCCCCGCCGGACGAGCAGTGGGACGACCTTCTGCTGGTCAGCTATCCATCCAAGGAAGCCTTCCTGGCGATGATCGGCGACAGCGACTATCAGGCTGCAGCCGAGCACCGTAGCGCAGCGCTGGCCGACTCGAGACTGATCGGCACCACCCGCTACTGAGTCAGCGCCCCGCCTGATTGCCGAGCACCTGCAGCATCGCGGCGGTCTCGGCATCGGGCTCGCCGTCGAAGCGAGCCGGGCGGTATTTCATCTGGAACGCAGCGATCACGTTACGCGTCTCGTCGTCCAGATGGCCGTGGCGCGGCACCCGGTAACCCTGCGCCGCCAATGCATCCTGGAACCAGGCGATCGTCGGCAGCCCGGCCGATGCATAGCGCATCCGCTCGGCCGCCACCGCATCGGCGTCGGGCCAGGGCAGCAGCCCCTCCTCGGCCAGGCGTTTCCAGGGGAACAGCGGCCCCGGATCGACCTTGCGCTGCGGAGCGATGTCGCTGTGGCCGATGATGGCGCCCGGCTTGAGGTCGTGACGCGCCATGATGTCCTTGAGCAGCACCACCAGCGCGTCGATCTGCTCCTCGGAGTACGGATACCAGAGCCGGCGCCCGTCGGCGCTTTCCACGTAGCCGCGGTTGACCAGCTCGATGCCGATCGATGTGGCGTTGAGCCAGGTGCGCCCGTTCCACTCACTCTCGCCGGCATGCCAGGCGCGGCGGTTTTCATCCACCAGGCGGTAGATGGTCGCCGGCGATTCGCCGATCAGGTAGTGGCTGCTGACGTCGCGGCCGCTAAGCAGCTGCAGCGAACGGGGCAGGTCGGTCGAGGTGTAATGCAGGATGATGAACTGGGCGCGGCTGTCGTGGCCGGTCGAGCTGTAGCTGGTATCGATGCGCGGACCACTGGCGCAACCGGCCAGCAGCAGGAGCATCAGGACGGCGGGGATGGTTTTCATCGGGACGACCTCTGTGTCGACGGCGAAATGACGCAGATGAGCAGCAGCCCGTGGCGAGGGGCTCCGCTCATGTCGGTGCGGTGAGGGGCGTGATTATACCGGCCGATCGGGACCGGGCCAGGGCAGCCGGTCAGGCCGCCTCGACGCGATTGCGCCCCGAATCCTTGGCCCGGTAGAGCGCGCTGTCGGCACGCTCGAAAGCGCGCTCGGTGCTGTCACCTTCGCTGAACGCGGTCAGGCCGGCCGAGAGCGTGATGGCAACGCGCTCGCCCTTGAAGTGGAACGGACAGCTACCGATCGACTCACGCAGCGACTCCATCAGCTGCAGGCCTGCCTCGTAGGGCGTGTTGGGCAGCAGCACGACGAACTCCTCGCCACCGAAGCGGGCGATGAAATCGGTCTTGCGCAGACGCTTGTGCAGCTCGGTGCCAATGATCTTCAGCACCCGATCACCAGCCAGGTGACCGTAGCCATCGTTGACCCGCTTGAAGTGGTCGACGTCCAGCACGGCCAGCAGCAGGTCGCCGCCGTAACGTTGCCAGCGGGCGAACTCGAGCTCCAGGCGCTCGTTCCATGCCGCCCGGTTGGGCAGGCCGGTCAGCGGATCCTGCAGCGCTTTCTGACGCTGCTCCTCCAGGTGCCCGCGCAGGCCGCGTGCTGCCTGTTCGAGGCTGCCGACCCGGCTGACCAGCTGCTGCAGGCGCTCACCGAGCTTCTGTTCCTGCTCGCTGCGCTGTTGCCGGTAGGTGTCCACCGTGGTCAGCAGGCCATCCAGGCGCGCCTCGACCACCTGCTTCAGGCTGGTCAGATCCTTGGCCTGGCGCATACTGTCCTGCAACCCGCCAACCTGTTCACGCAACTCCGCATCCAGCGCCTGAGCGGCGTCGCGTCCTTCGTTATGCCCCTGGTGCGCGGCGAGGAGATTTTCCTGCATCGCAGTCAGGCGCTCGTTCAGCGTCTGCAGGTAGTTTTCGAAATCCCGCTGGCCCTGGTCGCTGAAGGCGATCATCAGCATCGCGAGATCGTCCAGCACCGGCACCAGCTCATACCAGTTCAAGCCGTGCTGGATGCGCGCCCGCAGGGTCTGCAGTTGCGGCTGGTGCTGTTCCGGCAGATGAAGGCTGTCCAGCAGGCTGCCGAGGGTCGCCTCCACGCGGTCCGCGACGACGCTGAACGCGGGCTCCGGCGAATCCGGCAGGGCGTACGCAGCAGCGTTCTGCTCCGCCTCGGTTTCCGCGATAGCTTCTTCGTCGGCCGGTGCCTCGGCCGGCGTCTCGGCAAGCGGCATGTCCTCGAGCAGCGGGGCAGCCTGAACGGCAGGCTTGGGCAGCCCTAGCGCTTCCACTACTACCGGGCCAGCGTCGACCTCATTGACTGCGGCGGGCGGCGGGGTTTCCTCACCCCGCTCGGCTGCAGGCGGCGCCAGCGGCATGTCCCGCCCGCCAAACAGGCGCTTCAGAAAACCGCTCTGCTGCGGAGCCGCCAGCCCCTGCAGATCCAGCACCTGGCCCTGCAGGTCACTCAGCTCGCCGAGCAGCACCGGCAGCTCACGCAGCCTGGCGGCACGCTGGTCCAGCTCCTTGGCGAATCGCTTGAGCGGCTTGCGCAGCTCCGCCGGCACCGACATGCCCAGTAGCTGGAAGACCAGCCGATGCAAAGCCTCGGTCAGGCGAACGGCCCGTTCCTGGCGGTGGCGTTCGGATTCCAGCACAGCCTTCTCCAGGCGCGGCACCAGCTGGCTGAGCCCCTCATCCAGATCGCCGTCGCGGAGGATCTCTCGCATTTCGTGCAGGCAGCGCTCGACCGCGGGATCGGCACCCTCCACCGCCAGGCTGCTACGCACCAGGCTGCGCCGCAGCAGATCGACGCGCTGCTCCCAGCGCGCCTCGAGCTGCTCCTGCCGCTCGGCGAGCTGAAGATACTTTTCCTTCCAGCGTTCGACTTCTTCGCTCATTTCGTTTCTTGTACCTGTACCGGCAGGGAATCGGCCTGAAGCGAGTCCGGCAAACGGATCTCCACTGCCACCGGCAGATGGTCGGAGATCGGCAGCGCCAGCACATCGACGCGTTCCAGCGTCAGGCTCGGGCTTAGCAGAATATGGTCCAGACAGCGTTGCGGTCGCCAGCTCGGGAAGGTCGCTTCGATTTGCGGCGCGAGCAGGCCGAGATCGCGCAGCGGCGAATTTTCCAGCAGATCATTGGCGTGGGTATTCATGTCGCCCATCAACACCTGATGCCGATAGCCGCCAATCAGCTCGCGGATATAGGCCAGCTGACGCGACCGCGCCCCGCCTCCCAGGGCCAGGTGCATCATCACCACCACCAGCGCCTCCGGTCCCTCGCCGAAACGCAACAGAATCGCCCCGCGCCCCGAAGGGCCAGGCAGCGGGTGATCCTCCAGGCCTTGTGGTTCGAGCCGGCTAAGGACGCCGTTGCTGTGCTGGGCGAAACGCCCGAGATTGCGATTGAGCTGCTGATACCAGTAGGGAAAGGCACCCAGATGGGCGAGGTGCTCGACCTGATTGACATAACCGGAGCGCAGGCTGCCACCGTCGGCTTCCTGCAGGGCGACCAGGTCATAGTTACCCAGTACTTCGCCGATGCGCTGCAGGTTGCTGGCGCGACCGGGATGCGGCAGCAAATGCTGCCAGCTGCGCGTCAGGTAGTGGTGGTAGCGCTCGGTGCTGATGCCAACCTGGATGTTGAAGCTAAGCAGCCTTAGCCGCCCATCGGCGGGCAGCCCGCTACTGGCCAGGCACTGCGAATTGACGCGCGCCTTGCCTGGGCCGGCAAGGCGCGGAGCGCTCCAACGGCGCAGCATCGCGGGTTACCGCGCTGCGCGTTCTTTTTCGATGAGGAAGTCCGCCACCTGCAGCGTACGCTCCGGGCCGCCAGACGAGCCGAGGTCGAAGCGGTACTTGCCGTTGACGATCATCACCGGTACGCCGGTGATCTGATAAGCCATGCCGAGCTTCTTCGCCTGCTCAACCCGGCCACGTACACCAAAGGAGTTGTAGGCCTTGAGAAACGCCTGCTTGTCGATGCCCTGACCGGCGAGGAAGTCAGCCATTTCCTCGGGAGTGGCGAGCTTCTTGCGCTCCTGGTGATAGGCGGCGAACACCGCGTCATGCACCTTCGGCTCGACACCCATGGATTCCAGGGCGATGAACAGCTGCCCATGCGCATTCCAGATGCCACCGAACATGGCCGGAATACGCTTGAACTGGACGTCATCCGGCAGCTGTTCGGCCCAGGGCTTGATCACCGGTTCGAACTGATAGCAGTGCGGACAGCCATACCAGAACAGCTCGACCACCTCGATCTTGCTCGGGTCGGCAACGGGGACCGGGCTGCTCAGCTCGACATATTCCTTGCCGGCCTGAAACTCCGCTGCCTGGGCTGCGACACCGAACAGGCTCGCAGCGGCAAAAACGGCAGTGAGTAGGAAATTGCGCATGAAATACTCCTGTTTACGACGGACCGATGCCGCAACAGGCTGCAGCAAAACGTCAGGACTCGCCAGCGTTTTTCATCCGCGCGTGTAAAGCCGTGACGAAGATTGTGTAGCCAGGCGTGAAAACGCAAAAGGGCGCCGGAGCCAACGGCCCCGACGCCCTTCTGTTCAACCTGCCGCTGTTATCAGTGCAGGCCCTGGATGTAGCTGGACAGCGCTTCGATGTCCTTGTTGCTCAGCTTGGCGGCGACGCCACGCATGATCATGGTGTCGCCGTCGTTGGTGCGATTGCCTTCGCGGAAGTCGGTCAGCTGCTTGGCGGTGTACGCCGCGTGCTGCCCACCCAGCTTGGGGAAGCCAGCCAGGTCGTTGCCGGCGCCGTTGGGTGCGTGGCAACCGGTGCACGCCGGCATGCCCTGATCGAGCTTGCCACCACGGAACAGTTTCTCGCCCTGCTTTGCCAGAGCCGGATCGGCGTAACCAACACTGCCCTTCTGGCTTGAGAAGTAGGCGGCGATGTCTTCCAGATCCTGATCACTCAGCGGGTCCAGCATGCCGGTCATTTCCAACACCTTGCGACCTACGCCTTCCGGGGCACCCGGTGTGCTGCCAGCCTTGATGTCCTGCAGTTGCTTGAGCAGGTAACGCTCACCCTGACCAGCCAGTTTCGGGAAATTCGGCGCCGGGCTATTGCCATCGACACCGTGGCACGCACCACACACTGCAACTTTGCCCTGACCAGCTTCGGCGTCTCCAGCCGCGTGGGCCATACCGGTGATGCCAAGGGTCAACAGCAGACTCACGAGTACTTTGTTCATCAGCTAATCCAACTACGGCTAAGGGTTTGAAAGGAATTCATCGGGTCGCGCACGGCCATCGAACCGGGGCGACGCTCGTTATAGTGGCACGCTGGGCATCCGCATTGCGGTGGCAACTACCGCCGCACCGGCGTCCGGATCAGGCTGAACACCACACGTGGCCCGATATCAGGCCAAAGCGCACATAAAAACTGCGGCATTATATACTCCCGTTTCTGAAACGGAAACGAACCATTGCCGCACCCGCGTGCACTCACCGGAACGACCATGCTACCGAAAAACCCGATTCTCGGCCTTTGCCAACAGGCCACCTTCATGATCAGCGCCGCCAAGGTCGATCAGTGCCCGGCCGACGAGGGTCTGGAAGTAGCCTTTGCCGGCCGTTCCAACGCAGGCAAGTCGAGCGCGCTGAACACCCTGACCCATGCCAACCTGGCGCGCACTTCGAAGACCCCGGGCCGCACCCAGCTGCTCAACTTCTTCCGCCTCGATGACGAACGCCGACTGGTCGACCTGCCCGGCTACGGCTACGCCAAGGTGCCGATCCCGCTCAAGCAGCACTGGCAGCGCCACCTGGAAGCCTACCTGGGCAGCCGCGAGAGCCTGGCCGGCGTGTTCCTGATGATGGATATCCGCCATCCGCTGACCGAGTTCGACCGCATGATGCTGGACTGGGCGAGCGCCAGCCAGATGCCTTTGCACATCCTGTTGACCAAGTCCGACAAGCTGGCCTTCGGCGCCGCGAAGAACGCGTTGCTGGCCATCCAGCGCGACATTCACAAGGGCTGGGGCGCCGATGTCAGCGTCCAGCTGTTCTCGGCACCGAAGCGGCAGGGGGTCGAGGAAGCGCAGCTGGTGCTGGCGAATTGGTTGGGAATGCTGGACGAGGCAGCCGAAGACGAGCACGAGCCTGAGGCATAGAGTGGGTCAGGCGTTGCCGATTCCTGCAGCCCTGGGCCGGAGCTCCTGTGGATGTAAAAAGCGACATCCACCCTACGAAATCCGGCACCAATCGCTAAAATCACCCGAATTTCACCCCACCACGCAGAAGCCGGAAAGGCGCCGAGAATCGACGCCCACCCGGCCCTCAGCGCAACTCAGTCGCGATAGGCATCCACCGGCACGCAGGCGCAGAACAGGTTGCGATCGCCGTAGACGTTGTCCACCCGGTTCACCGCCGGCCAGTATTTGTGGGCACGAGCGTGGGCGCTCGGCGTCACCGCCTCGGCGATACTGTACGGCCGATCCCACTCGCCGATCACGTCAGCCAGCGTATGCGGCGCGCGCACCAGCGGATTATTGTCCGCCGGCCACTCACCACCCTGGACCTTGGCGATCTCCGCGCGGATGCTCAGCATCGCTTCGACGAAGCGATCCAGCTCGGCTTTCGACTCGCTCTCGGTGGGCTCGATCATCAACGTGCCGGGCACCGGGAAGGACATGGTCGGCGCGTGGAAGCCGTAGTCCATCAGGCGCTTGGCGACGTCTTCCTCGCTGATTCCGGTCTCGGCCTTGAGCGGGCGCAGGTCGAGGATGCACTCGTGGGCGACGCGGCCGTTGCGCCCGGCGTAGAGCACTGGGAAGGCGTCGCCCAGGCGATTGGCCAGGTAGTTGGCGCCGAGAATCGCGACTTCCGTGGCGTCGCGCAGCTGCGGGCCCATCATGACGATGTACATCCAGCTGATCGGCAGGATGCTCGCGCTGCCCCAGGGCGCCGCGCTGACCGCACCGTTGCCCGGCTGTGGGCCTTCCAGTTCGACCACTGGGTGATTGGCCACGAACGGCGCCAGGTGCGCCTTCACGCCGATCGGCCCCATGCCTGGGCCGCCGCCGCCATGAGGGATGCAAAAGGTCTTGTGCAGGTTCATGTGCGAGACGTCGGCGCCGATGTCCGCCGGCCGCGCCAGGCCGACCTGGGCGTTGAGGTTGGCGCCATCCATGTAGACCTGGCCGCCCTGGGCGTGGATCGCCGCGCAGATCTCGCGCACGTTTTCTTCGTAGACGCCATGGGTCGACGGATAGGTGATCATCAAACAGGACAGCCGGTCACCGGCTTCGGCGGCCTTGCGCTTGAGGTCTTCCAGATCGACGTTGCCGCCCTTGTCGCACTCGACGATGACCACACGCATGCTGACCATCTGCGCCGAGGCGGGGTTGGTGCCATGGGCCGAGGACGGGATCAGGCAGATGTCGCGCTGCGCTTCGCCACGGCTCTCGTGGTACTTGCGGATCGCGACCAGGCCGGCGTATTCGCCCTGGGCACCGGAGTTCGGCTGCATGCTGATCGCGTCGAAGCCGGTGATCGCACAGAGCCAGGCTTCCAGCTCTTCGATCATCAGCTTGTAACCCTGGGCCTGACCGCGCGGAACGAACGGATGCAGGTTGGCGAATTCGGCCCAGGTGATCGGGATCATCTCGCTGGTGGCGTTGAGCTTCATGGTGCAGGAGCCGAGCGGGATCATCGCCTGGTTCAGCGCCAGGTCCTTGTTTTCCAGCTGCTTGAGGTAGCGCAGCATCTCGGTTTCGCTGTGGTGCGTGTTGAATACCGGGTGGCTGAGGTAGTTGCTCTCGCGCAGCAACGCCTCAGGGATTCCGCCCGGCAGCTCGCTGGCATCCAGCGTAGCGATGTCGAGGCCGTGATCAGCACCGAGGAAAATCGCCAGGAGCTGTTCAACGGTGCGCTCGTCGCAGGTCTCGTCGAGGCTGACGCCCAGCCGGCCGCGGCCGAGGATGCGCAGGTTGATCTGCGCCGCTTCGGCGCTTTCGATGATCGCGGTCTGCGCGCCACCAACCTCAAGGGTCAGGGTGTCGAAGAAATGCTGGTTGAGGCGAACGATGCCCTTCTGTTCCAGGCCGGCAGCGAGAATGGCGGTCAGCCGGTGGACGCGCTGGGCGATGCGCTTGAGGCCCTGCGGGCCGTGATAGACGGCATAGAAGCCGGCGATATTGGCCAGCAGCACCTGGGCGGTGCAGATGTTGGAGTTGGCCTTCTCGCGGCGGATGTGCTGCTCGCGGGTCTGCAGCGCCATGCGCAGCGCGGTGTTGCCGCGGGCGTCCTTGGACACGCCGATGATGCGGCCCGGCATGCCGCGCTTGAACTCGTCGCGGCTGGCGAAATAGGCCGCGTGCGGGCCACCGTAGCCCATCGGCACGCCGAAGCGCTGGGTCGAGCCGAGCACCACGTCGGCGCCCAGTTCGCCCGGCGGGGTCAGCAGCAGAAGGCTGAGCAGATCGGCGGCGACGCAGGCCAGCGCCTGCTGCGCATGCAGCTGCTCAATGGCCGGACGCAGGTCGCGAATCTCGCCATGGGTATCCGGGTACTGCAACAGCGCGCCGAACACTTCCTGTCCGGCCAGCTCGGCCAGCGTGCCGACCACCAGCTCGAAACCGAACGCCTCGGCGCGGGTCTGCACCACGGAGAGCGTCTGCGGATGGCAGTTCTCCTCGACGAAGAAGCGGTTGCTCTTGCTCTTGGCCATGCGCCGGGCCAGGGTCATGGCCTCCGCCGCTGCGGTGCCTTCATCCAGCAGCGAAGCATTGGCCAGATCGAGCCCGGTGAGATCGATGATCATCTGCTGATAGTTCAGCAGCGCTTCCAGACGGCCCTGGGCGATTTCCGGCTGATAGGGCGTGTAGGCGGTGTACCAACCCGGGTTCTCCAGCACGTTGCGCAGGATCACCGGCGGGGTGATGGTGCCGTGGTAACCCATGCCGATCAGGCTGGTCCAGAGCTGATTCTGCTCCGCATACCCACGCAGCTTGGCCAGCGCGGCCTGCTCGTCCAGCGCCGGCGGCAGGTTCAGCTCGGCCTGCAGGCGGATCGCCGGCGGCACGGTCTGCTCGATCAGCTGTTCGCGGCTGCTCAGGCCCAGGGCGTCGAGCATGGCCTGCTGTTCGCCCTGATCCGGGCCGAGGTGACGGCGCAGGAAGGCATCGGGTTGCTGGAGTTGGGAAAGGCTCGGCATATACGGCATGGTCGCTACTCTCGGAAAAACAAAAGCCCCGACAGAGCGGGGCTTTTGCGGATGATGCTTAGGCGTCGGCGTCGCAGGCGGCCTGGTAACCGGCCGCGTCGAGCAGCTTGTCCAGCTCCGACGTATCGCTCGGCTGCAGGCGGAAGAACCAGCTGCCGTAGGGGTCGCTGTTGACCAGCTCCGGCGAATCGGCAAGCGCCTCGTTGACCGCGATCACCTCGCCGGCCACCGGCGCATAGATGTCGGACGCGGCTTTCACCGACTCGACCACGCCGGCTTCCTGACCGGCATTGAGCTGGCGCCCGACCTCGGGCAGCTCGACGTAGACCACATCCCCCAGCGCTTCCTGGGCGTGATCGGAGATACCGACGGTGATGCTGCCGTCCGCTTCGAGACGGGCCCACTCGTGGCTGGCGGCGTAACGCAGATCGCTGGGGATATTGCTCATTGTTGGGTCCTCAAGGCTGTTGACAGCAGTCGCGCAAAACAGTCGGTCGAATTTACACCAGTACCTTGCCGTGGCGCACGAATGTCGGCTGCACGACCCGCACCGGATACCACTTGCCACGAATCTCCACTTCCGCGCGCTCGGCGGTCCCGGCCGGCACGCGGGCCAGGGCGATGGACTTGCCAAGCGTAGGAGAAAAACTGCCGCTGGTGATCTCGCCGTCGCCGACGCCATTCACCCGCACCACCTGATGAGCACGCAGTACGCCGCGCTCCTCCAACACCAGGCCGACCAGCTTGGGCAGGTCGCCTTGGGCGCGCTGCTGCTCCAGCGCGGCACGGCCGACGAAGTCGCGCTCGGTCGGCTCCCATGCCACGGTCCAGCCCATGTTGGCCGCCAGCGGCGATACGTCTTCAGTCATGTCCTGGCCGTACAGGTTGAGGCCGGCCTCCAGGCGCAGGGTGTCGCGCGCGCCAAGGCCGATCGGTGGGATGCCAGCGCCGACCAGCTCGCTGAGAAAATCCGGCGCCTGTTCGGCCGGCAGGATGATTTCCAGACCATCTTCGCCGGTGTAACCGGTACGCCCGATAAACCAGTCGCCCTCGGCCAGACCTTGGAATGGCTTGAGTTCCTGAATCAGCGTGGCGCGAGCTTGGCTAACCAGCTCGGCCGTGCGGGCGCGGGCATGGGGGCCCTGAATTGCCAGCATGGCCAGTTCGGGACGCTCCTTGACCTCGACGGCGAAAGCGGCCGCCTGCTTCTGCATCCAGGCCAGATCCTTTTCGCGGGTGCTGGCGTTGACCACCAGGCGGTAGCCCCAATCGGTCAGGTAGACGATCAGGTCATCGACCACCCCGCCGCGCTCGTTGAGCATCGCGCTGTACAGCGCCCGTCCGGTGCTTTTCAGGCGCATCACGTCGTTGGCCAGCAAGCGCTGCAGGTAGTCGCGGGCCTGCTCGCCGGAGACATCGACGACGGTCATGTGCGAGACGTCGAACACTCCGCAATCTCGTCGCACCTGATGATGTTCTTCTACCTGGGAGCCATAGTGCAGTGGCATGTCCCAGCCACCGAAATCGACCATCTTGGCACCGAGCGCAAGGTGCTGATCGTAGAGGGGAGTACGCTGACCCATGGGTTTCTCCTTCCGGGCAGGTCGCCGAATCGGCATTGGAAAAGTCAGTAAAGCCGGGCCCTGCGGGGGTCGGCGACTTTCGAATGGCGCGCATTGTAGCCCCAAGGTTGAAGCAGGTCACGGTGGATCAGGCGGCAGGAGACTGGAGGTCGAATCGCGGCCCGCAGTAGCGCGGCTGCGTCGCTCAGCACCCTGCTGCCAGAGCTGCGTGACTAGCCAGGGCGCCGCGCCGAACGGCGAATCAGCAGCACCACCGGCAGCAGTCCGACCAGCACCAAGGTCAATGCCGGGAGCGACGCGCGGGCCCATTCGCCTTCACTGGTCATTTCGAAGATGCGCACTGCCAGGGTGTCCCAGCCGAATGGCCGCATCAGCAAGGTCGCCGGCATTTCCTTGAGCACGTCGACGAATACCAGCAGTGCCGCGCTCAGCGTGCCCGGCAGCAGCAACGGCAGGTAGACCCGGAAGAACAGCGCCGGGCCACCGACACCCAGGCTGCGTGATGCCTGCGGCAGTGACGGACGAATCCGCGCCAGGGCGTTTTCCAGCGGGCCGAAGGCAACCGCCATGAAGCGGATCAGATAGGCCAGCAGCAACGCGCCGAGGCTGCCGAGCAGGATCGGCTTGCCGCCAGCGCCCAACCAGCTCGACAGCGGAATGACCAGGTGCCGGTCGAGGTAACTGAACGCCAGCATGATCGATACCGCTAGGACCGAACCCGGCAAGGCATAGCCGAGATTTGCCAGGCTCACAGCGCTGCGGATCGAGCGCACCGGCGCCTGACGTCGGGCGAAGGCCAGCAGCAGCGCCACGCTCACAGTGATCAGTGCGGCGATAGCGCCGAGATAGAGCGTGTGCAGGATCATCCCGGCGTAACGCTCGTCGAGATCGAATCGACCGCGCTGCCAGAGCCAGGCCAGCAGCTGCAACAGCGGGACGATGAACGCGCAGAGAAATACCAGGCCGCACCAGGCGCTGGCCGCGAACGCCTTCACACCGGTCAGCCGATACAGCGCCGCGGAGCGCGCTCGCTCATTCGCCGGTCGCGCAGCACCGCGCGCCCGGCGCTCGCCGTAGAGCACCAGCATCACCGCCAGCAACAACAGGCTGGCCAGCTGGGTGGCGCTGGTCAGACTGAAGAAGCCGTACCATGTCTTGTAGATCGCAGTGGTGAAGGTATCGAAGTTGAACACCGACACCGCACCGAAGTCAGCCAGGGTTTCCATCATTGCCAGGGCCAGACCGGCACCGATCGCCGGTCGCGCCATCGGCAGCGCCACGCGCCAGAAAGCCTGCCAGGGCGACTGGCCGAGCACCCGCGCCGCTTCCATCAGTCCCTTGCCCTGAGCGAGAAAGGCCGAGCGCGCCAGCAGATAGACATAGGGGTAGAACACCAGCACCAGCACCGTGATCACACCGCCCGTGGAGCGCACCCGCGGAAAGCGGATGCCGCTACCGAACCACTCGCGCGCCAGGGTTTGCACCGGACCGGCGAAATCGAGCAGCCCGATGAAGACGAACGCCAACACATAGGCAGGAATCGCGAACGGCAGCATCAGCGCCCAATCCAGCCAGCGGCGACCGGGAAATTCGCACAATGCCGTCAGCCAGGCGAGGCTGACGCCGAGCACCACCACGCCGATGCCCACGCCGAGAACCAGCGTCAGGGTATTGCCCAGCAGACGCGGCATCTGCGTGTCCCACAGGTGCGACCAGATCTCGGTATCGATACTGCTCCAGCTGAACAGCAGGATGCTCAGTGGCAGCAACACCAGGGCTGCGACAGCAAACGTGATGGGATACCAGCGGCGCTCGACGGGATGGGACACTCAAGCCTCGACAGCAAAAAAGACGACGCCCCGGACCAGGCCGGGGCGCCGAGTATAACCGCAGCGGTGAACGTGGCGGCCGGAGCTGCACGTCACCGCTGCAAGCGCGGAGGGCTGATCAGTTCCAGCCGGCGCGATCCATCAGCTTGATGGCTTCGGCCTGGCGCTTGCCGGCCACTTCCACCGGAATGGTGTCGGCCTTGAACTCGCCCCATGCCGCTACTTCGGCAGACGGCTTCACGCTCGGGTTGGCCGGGTACTCCATGTTGATGTCGGCGAAGATGCTCTGCGCCTCTTCGCTGGTCATCCACTCCACCAGCTTGCGCGCGGCGTCCGCGTTCGGTGCGTGCTTGGTCAGGCCGATGCCCGACAGGTTGACGTGCACGCCGCGGTCTTCCTGGTTCGGCCAGAACAGCTTGGCCTTGAGCTGCGGGTTCTGCGCGTGCAGACGACCGAAGTAGTAGGTGTTGACGATGCCGGCATCGCATTGCCCGGCGTCGACGGCCTGCACCAGCGCCGTGTCGTCCGCAAAGACGTCGGTGGCGAGATTGCCGACCCAGCCCTTGATGATCTCTTCGGTCTTCTCGGCGCCGTGAGTCTCGATCATGGTCGCGGTCAGCGACTGGTTGTACACCTTCTTGCTGGTGCGCAGACACAGGCGGCCGTCCCAACGCTCGTCGGCCAGGGCCTCGTAAGTGCTCAGCTCGCCGTCCTTGACCCGCTCCGGCGAGTAGACGATGGTCCGTGCGCGCAGCGACAGGCCGGTCCAGGCGTCGTTGGAGGAACGATACTGGGCCGGGATGTTGTCCTTGACCACCTGAGAGTTCAGCGGCTGCAGGATGCCCATTTCCTCGGCTTGCCAGAGGTTGCCGCCATCGACGGTGAGCAGAAGGTCCGCCGGGGTGTTCGCGCCTTCGGCCTTGATGCGGGCCATCAGCGGGGCTTCCTTGTCGGTGATGAACTTGATCGCTACACCGGTCTTCTCGGTGTAGGCGTCGAACACCGGCTTGATCAGCTCATCGATACGCGAGGAGTAGACCACTACTTCGTCGGCAGCCTGGACGGCACCCGACAGCGCCGTCAGCGCCAGGGCGGCGAGTAAACCTTTGCTTGCCTGCATGGAACAGCCTCTTGTTGGTGAGTTTTAACAGAGGCTGAATAGTAGTGAATGTTATTTACCTTCTCAATGCGACAAATCGTGCAGGTAATGTTTTGTAAATATCAATCTGACATCAGGGCTTGGCGAGTTCCGGCAGATCGCCGCTCAATCCGAGCGCCTGACGAACGAACAGCGCCTTCGCCTCCGGTAGCGCCTGTACGGCCTTGAGACCGGTATTGCGCAGCCAGCGCAGCGGCAGTGGATCAGCCTGGAACAGCCGTTCGAAGCCTTCCATGGCTGCCATCATCGCCAAGTTGTGCGGCATGCGCCGACGCTCGAAGCGGCTCAGCACCTGCACATCGGCCACCCGCTCACCGCGGGCAATCGCCGCCTTGAGCACTTCCGCAAGCACGGCAGCATCCAGCAGGCCAAGATTCACGCCCTGCCCCGCCAACGGATGAATGGTGTGTGCGGCATCGCCGATCAACGCCAGGCCCGGCTGCACATAGCGTTTGGCATGGCGTTGGCGCAGCGGGATGCACAGCCGCGGATCGACCTCGAGCACTTCGCCCAGGCGCTCCTCGAAGGCTCGACCAAGCGCCGTTCGGAATGCCGCGTCATCCAGCGCCATGAGCCGCCTGGCTTCGGCTTCAGTAACCGACCAGACAATCGAGCACCAGCGCCGGTCGCCATCGCGCTCGAGCGGCAGAAATGCCAGGGGGCCGTCATCGGTGAAGCGTTGCCAGGCCGTACGCTGGTGCGCCTCGCTGCAACGCACGCTGGTGACGATGGCCTGATGCAGATAATCCCATTCGCGGGTTTCGCAACCAGCCAGGCGACGTATCGCCGAGTTGGCGCCATCCGCCGCAATCAGCAGGGGCGTACGCAACTCGCGGCCGTCGACCAGCGTCAGCTGCCAACCGTCAGGGGTGCGCGCCAGCTGCTCGACGCGAGCATCGCCAATCAGCTGCAGTCCGCCGCGGCGCTGCATCGCGTCCAGCAGCGCATCCTGCACCACACGGTTTTCGACGATATGCCCGAGCACTTCGGCATGTACGGTCTCGGCGGAAAAATGAATCTGCCCGGTGCCCGAGCCGTCCCATACGTGCATGTCGGTGTAGGGGCTCGCGCGGCGCGCGGCGATGCCCGGCCAGGCACCGACCCGCTGCAGGATGCGCTGGCTGGCTGCGGACAGCGCACTGACCCGCGGTTCGAAGCCGCCCTGCGGGTCGAAGTCGACGACCTCGAGCGGGCTCGCATCGAGCACGACGATCTTCAGCCCGCAACCTTCGAGGGCGAGTGCCAGGGTACTGCCGACCATGCCGGCACCCACGATGATCAGATCCGCTTGCATCACTTCTCTCCTGGCTGCCGCGCCCGCGGCTTGAGTCGTATGTAGAGGGTCTTCTGCACCCGTGCCACCAGCGTGCCCTCGCCGTCGCGCACTTCGACATGCATTCTGGGCAGGTACTTGCTGCCGTCGGCCGTGTGCGCGCGGATCTCATCCAGCAGCCTGTCGCTGATGGCGAATTCGGCGTAGACCGCGCCGCGCCCGGGGCTGACGAATTCTATGTTGGCCGCCTTGTCCCAGACGATGTAGTCGCGCCCGAGACTCTCCATCAGCATCAGCACGAAGAACGGGTCGACCATCGAATACAGCGAGCCGCCGAACTGCGTACCGACATAATTGCGGTTGTACCAGCGCAGCACCATCTTGACCTGAACCAGGCGCATATCCGCGCTGATGTGCCGCACCCGAACACCGGCTCCGATGTATGGCGGGTAGAAATTCATGGCCCAGCGCAGAAACCGCGCCTTGCGCGCCAAACGGGAGCCGCTCATGCCGAGTCCTTTTGGTTGCCGCTTTTCAGCCAGCGCGAGTGCCCAGGCCCATCGCCTGGCGCGCAAACCAACGCTTGGCGGCGGGCATGAGGTCCAGCCCGAGCAGACCGAGATTGCGTCCGGCCGCGACCAGCCGACCGGAATCACCGAACAGCCGGGTGACCTGATCGGAGAAACCGACTGTCACGCGCTGATCGAAGCGCTGCCTGCGGGCGTACTCCTGCAGCGCCGCCAGGTCACCCAACGCGGCGTCGCTGCGCAGCAAAGCGACGCTCAGTGCCTCCACATCACGCAGCGACAGGTTGTAGCCCTGCCCGGCGATCGGGTGCAGGCTGTGCGCCGCGTTGCCGAGCACCACCAGACCCGAACGTACCTGCTCTTCGGCCTCGATCAGCGTCAGCGGATACAGATGCCGGGCACCGACCTGCTGCAACGCGCCCAGGCGATAACCGAAGGCTTCCTGCAGTTCACCGAGGAAAACCGCCTCGTGCGCCTGCGCCAGGCGCGCGGCATCGGCCTGGGAGCGCGTCCATACCAGCGCACAACGATCATCCTGCAGCGGCAGCAGCGCCATCGGGCCATCTTCGGTGAAGCGCTCGAACGCCAGACCGCCGTGCGGTTTGCCTGGCGTGATGTTGGCGATGAGCGCGGTCTGGCCGTACGGCCGACGCGACACCTGGATGCCAAGCTGCTCGCGCAGCCCGGAGCGGCCACCATCTGCGAGCACGGTGAGGTCGCACTCCAGCTGCTGACCATCGGTAAAACTCAACCGGTAACCGGTGGCGCCGGGCTCCAGTCGCTCGACCTCGGCCGGACAGTGACGGATCACCACCTGATCATCCAGCGCCTGCCACAGGCAATGCCCGATCCAGGCGTTCTCCACCACGTAACCCAGCGCCTCGACGCCTTCGCGTGCGCAATCGAGGCGTGCCGCCCCGAAACTGCCGCGCTCGGATACGTGAATGCGCAGAATCGGCTCGACGCGCTCGGCGATGTGTTCCCATAGGCCCAGGCGCTGGTAGATCAGCCGAGTGCCGTAGGACAGCGCCGTGGAGCGCGCGTCATAGCTGGGCTGGTACTCGTGGCCGGGCTCGAATGGCTCAATCAGATGGATGCGCCAGCCGCGCGCCCGGGCGCCGTCCTGCAAGACCAGCGCGAGACTGGCACCGACCAGCCCGCCACCGATGATCGCCAGGCTCTGCATGTCAGGCGACCTGCTCGCGAGCGGCGGCCATCAGCGCCTCGATTTCGGCGACGCTCTTCGGCACGCCACCGGTGAGGATTTCGCAGCCGGTCCGGGTCACCACCACGTCATCCTCGATGCGCACGCCGATGCCGCGCCACTTCTTGGCGACGTTCTGATTGTCCACGGCAATATAGATGCCCGGCTCGACGGTCATCGACATGCCCGGCTCGAGCACGCGCCACTCGCCGCCGATCTTGTAGTCGCCGACGTCATGCACGTCCATGCCCAGCCAGTGCCCGGCGCGGTGCATGTAGAAGGGTTTGTAGGCCTCGCTTGCGATCAGTTCGTCGACCTCGCCCTGCAGCAGGCCCAGCTCGACCAGCCCGGCGGTGATCACCCGTACGGTGGCCTCGTGGGCCTCGTTCCAGTGCTTGCCGGGTGCGATGTGCTTGAAAGCCTCTTCGTTGGCCTTGAGCACCAGTTCGTAAATGGCCTTCTGCTCGGGCGAGAAGCGGCCGTTGACCGGAAAGGTGCGGGTAATGTCGCTGGCGTAGCAGTCGATTTCGCAACCGGCGTCGATCAGCACGAGGTCGCCATCCTTCAGCGGCGCATCGTTCTCGCGGTAATGCAGGATGCAGGCATTGCGACCCGCGGCGACGATGCTGCCGTAAGCGGGCATCTTCGCCCCGCCCTTACGGAACTCGTAATCCAGCTCGGCTTCCAGGTGGTACTCGAACAGGCCCGCGCGGCTGGCCTGCATGGCACGGATATGTGCACGGGCGGAAATCTCCGCGGCATGCTTCATCACCTTCACTTCGTTACTCGACTTGTACAGACGCATGTCGTGCAGCAAGTGATCGAGCGCGACGAACTCGCTGGGCGGCTGCGCGCCCTGGCGCGCCTTGGCGCGAATGGTCTTGATCCACTCCATCAGCCGATGATCGAAGGCTTCGTTGGTGCCGATGGCGTAGTAGACACGGTCGCGGCCTTCGATCAGCCCGGGGAGGATGTCGTCGATGTCGCCGATGGGAAAGGCATCGTCGGCACCGTATTCACTTATCGCGCCGTCCTGCCCGGCACGCAGGCCATCCCACAGCTCGCGTTCGGGGTCGCGTTCGCGGCAGAACAGCACGTATTCGCCATGCTCACGCCCGGGAATCAGCGCGATCACCGCCTCCGGTTCGGGGAAGCCGGACAGGTACTGAAAGTCGCTGTCCTGGCGGTAGACATGCTCGACATCGCGGTTGCGGATATACATCGGCGCCGCCGGCAGGATGGCGATGCTGTTGGGTTCCATCTGCTCCATCAGCGCCTTGCGCCGACGGGCGTATTCCGATTTCGGGATGCGAGTCATGAGCGGAACGATTTCCTCAATGCAGGGAAGGTTTCGGAGCAGCAGGTACAGGCTTGGCGCACTCGGTGAACAGCAGCAACGGCGCCACGCGCAGGTACTCCATCACTTCCATGTAATCGGTCTCGCCGTCTTCGGACTCTTCGAGCGAGTCCTGAATCTGCGCGATGGCCGAGAGATCCTGCAGTACTTCCATGGCCTCGGCGCTCAGCGCGCGGTCGCCAGCGGTCAGACCGAAGCCGGCGAGAAAGCCCTGGCACCACTGGCCCAGCGCGACAGCGCGCTCGGCCAGCGGCGCATCATCGCTGGGCAGCAGCAGAACGACGGCGATGTCGTCGCCGGCGAGCTCACCCTTGACCATCTCCTGCAGGCCGATCAAGGCCTGACGGATATTGTCCTGCGGCGCTTCGCCAAGCAGGTCCGAGGCATCGGTCAGCCAGGGTTCGACATCGAAGCCGGCACCGGCGCAGCTGCGCCCGAGCAACAGGCCATGCAATTCGGCAGGAGAAACAGTTTGCGGTGCGCCAGCCAGAAGTGTGGCGAAAGCGGCATATGGGGAATTCTGAATGGACATGGCGGCTAGGCGCACGATGGCGCAATGACTAGAATGAAGGCTTCGTATCCTAGCACCGGCGGCCGCGGCAAGACCATCGAAGCCCCCGGGCATCGCCTCCGTCTTCACTCAGTGCCCCAACAGGAATCCCATGGAAGACGCCGATCTGAAAGCGCTGACCACCAAGCTGGAGCAGCTGATTCAGCGCATCGAACAGCTCAAGGCGCAGAACCACCTGCTACTGGCCAACGAGCGGAACTGGCGTGAAGAGCGCGCTCATCTGATCGAAAAGAACGAAATGGCCCGCTTGAAGGTCGAATCAATGATTTCGCGCCTGAAAGCCCTGGAGCAGGACTCATGACCCAGCCGAACACCGTCACCGTGCACATCATGGACAAGGAATATTGCATTGCCTGTCCGCCAGAGGAACGCAGCAATCTGGAAGGCGCGGCCCGCTATCTGGATCGCAAGATGCGCGAGATCCGCAGCAGCGGCAAAGTCATCGGCGCCGACCGCGTTGCGGTGATGGCCGCGCTGAACATCACCCACGAACTGCTACACAAGCATGATCGCCTGGATGCCGAAGCCAACAGCGCGCGCGAGCACGTACGCATGCTGCTGGAGCGCGTCGACAGCGCACTGGCCACCGACCCGAACCCTTCCGGCAACTGATCAACGGCAGCCGGTTTGCGTTATACTCCGCCCAACTCCCTGGCATGTTCGCCAGTCGGCGATGACCCTCTCCCGATAAGCAACACCATGGAGGCTACACGTGGTGCCGGTGTGCATGTCCGCCTGACGGAAAGCCTTAAGGTACTCTGTAGTCGCCACCTTGAACTCTCGGGTTCAAGGGCCTACGCTGGCAGCGGCATGCTGGGGAGCCACTTCTGATGATCGTAGCCGAAGGCCTTTCGCGCCCGGCGCTACGCCGCAAGCTGCGCCACGCTCGACGCCAACTGACACCTGCCCAGCAGCGCCTGGCCGCTCGCCGTCTCTATCGGCAGCTGGCTCAGCATCCCCGATTTCGGCGCGCCCGGCATATCGCCCTGTACCTGCCCAATGATGGCGAAATCGATCCGCGCCTATTGCTGCAAGCGGCTCAGCGCCGCGGCAAGGCGACCTATCTTCCGGTACTCAACCCCTGGCCACGTACGCGCATGGTGTTCCAGCGCATCGAGCCCGGCGAACAGCTGCGCCGCAACCGCTTCGGCATTCTGGAACCCGTGATCCGGACCGCTCGGCAACGCCGCGTCTGGGCGCTGGACCTGCTGCTCATGCCACTGGTGGGCTTCGACGGAAAGGGCGGACGGCTTGGCATGGGTGGCGGCTTCTATGATCGCAGCCTGGCGTATCGCGCCATGCGCAAAAAAAGTCACAAACCGACATTGTTGGGACTGGCTCATGAATGTCAGCGCGTCGATCGACTGCCGCTGGAGAGCTGGGATGTAGCGCTTCAGGCTACGGTGACGGACCAGGGCTGGTACGCCGGGTGATGGAACGCCGCGTCCATGCGGCACGAGGTCATCGCTGCTGAGCCTGCTGCACCTGAATGACCGGGGCCATGCCGGCCGCGCCATCGTGCTGATCCCACAGACTCTGCGTATAGCCCGTGGTGACTACGCCGAGACCAAAGATAAAGACCAAAATCCACAGAATATCGGGCTTACGTTTCATTTGTGTTCGCCTCCCCCTACCAGGCGAAATGCTTGCGTCGAGTCGATGTGTTTTCGTTCTAGGACTCGATAGGCCACCTTACAGCTGCGGCATTTTCCGTGAAGCGTCGGCACCGCGCAAACAGGTATTGCAGCCGATTGTCGGAGATTTTGCCATCATGGTCTGATCGAACCGTCTGATGGGAGAGCAAGGTTCATGCCTTACTGGCTAATGAAGTCCGAACCCGACGAATTTTCCATCCGGGACCTGAAAAAAATGGGTCACGGACGCTGGGATGGTGTACGCAACTACCAGGCGAGAAACTTCATGCGCCAGATGCAGGAAGGCGATCAGTTCTTCTTCTATCACTCCAGTTGCGCCGAGCCAGGAATCGCCGGCATCGGCAGGATCAGTCGCAGCGCCTATCCCGATCCCACCGCCCTCGACCCTGCCAGCCCCTATCAGGATGCCAAGGCTCGCGATGATGCGAATCCGTGGAGCGCGGTCGATGTCGAGTTCGTCGATGCCTTTGCGACACCGTTGAAATTGGCGCGTCTGAAAACCGAGCCAGCACTGCACGAACTGGCACTGGTGAAGAAAGGAAGCCGCCTGTCGGTGATGCCGGTCAGCGAAGACGAATGGCAGGCGATCCTGGCGATGCGCTGAGCTACTGGATGATCAGATTGTTGAACAGCAGATCATCCACCAGCGGTTTGCCTTCCTCCTGCTCCAGCACCTCGCGCACCTGGCGCAAGGCTTCCTGACGCAGCTGTTCCTTGGCTTCGGGGCCGCTCAGCGTCTCGTCGGTCTGCTGAGAAAACAGCATCACCAGCTGATGGCGAATCAGCGGCTCGTGATGCTTGACCCGATCCTCCACCTCCTTGCTGGAGATACGCAGCGCAACATCGGCCTTGTAATACTTCAGTCGCTCGCCGGAGCCGTAGTTGCCAACCATCGCAGGCGTCAGCGCGTAATAGAGGGTCTGCGTGGCGGCGGCGTCTTCGGCCGGCTCCTCAGCCAGCGCGGGCCCAACCAGGGCGAGGCAGAAAAACATCGAGATGAGGTATTTCACGCGGTACTGCTCCAAGGAATTCCTGCGCCAGCATAACCAGTCGCCGCGGCCCACCCAAGCCTATCGCGCAACCGCCTGCCACTTATACGCCGCCATTACAGTGAACGATGCTGATTGCCTCGCCACGCAGCGCTCCTAGACTGGAAAGTCCTGAGCAGTCGAGCCATCCCATGTCGGGCGGCAAGCGTCCGACCAGTCGAACAAGGAAAAGCGATGAAAGCCGTCCTGTGCAAAAGCTTCGGCCCGCCCGAAAGCCTGGTTGTCGAAGATGCCCCCTCCCCTCAGATCAAGCCGAGCGAGCTCCTGCTCGACGTGCATGCCGCCGGGGTGAATTTCCCTGACACGCTGATGATCGAGGGCAAGTATCAGTTCAAGCCGCCGTTCCCGTTCTCGCCCGGCGGCGAGGCGGCCGGCGTGATTGCCGCAGTCGGAGAGAAGGTCAGCCACCTCAAGGTCGGCGACCGGGTCATGGCGCTCACCGGCTGGGGCAGCTTTGCCGAACAGGTTGCCGTGGCCGGTACCAACGCACTGCCGATCCCGCCGAGCATGGACTTCGAGACCGCTGCCGCCTTCAGCATGACCTATGGCACATCGATGCATGCGCTCAAGCAGCGCGCCAATCTGCAACCCGGCGAGACCTTGCTGGTGCTCGGTGCCTCCGGAGGCGTCGGCCTGGCTGCCGTGGAGATCGGCAAGGCCATGGGCGCGCGAGTCATCGCCGCCGCCTCCAGCGCCGAAAAGCTGGAGGTGGCGAAGAATGCCGGCGCCGACGAACTGATCAACTACAGCGAAGTCAGCCTGAAGGAGCGCCTGAAGGAACTCACCGGCGGCCAGGGTGTGGATGTCATCTACGATCCGGTGGGCGGCAAGCTGTTCGAGGAAGCCTTCCGCAGCATCGCCTGGAACGGCCGCATGCTGGTGGTGGGTTTCGCCGCCGGTGGCGACATTCCGGCGTTGCCGGCCAACCTGCCGCTGCTCAAGGGTGCGGCACTGATCGGCGTGTTCTGGGGCGCCTTCGCCCAGCGTCAACCGCAGGACAACGCCGCGAATTTCCGTCAGCTGTTCGCCTGGCATGCAGAAGGCAAGCTCAAGCCGCTGGTATCGCAACGCTTTGCGCTGGAAGAGGCTGGCCAGGCGATCGCCACGCTGGGGCAGCGCAAGGCGGTCGGCAAGCTGGTGGTGCAGGTACGCTAATGCGCAGAAGGGAAATGCAGGAAGCGTCAGACGCTTCCTGCATGATCCGCATGGATCAGTGGGCGGTGCTGGGGGCTTCGCCGGCGCTCTGCATGCGCGCCATTTCCTGGGCGTAGAGCGCGTCGAAGTTCACCGGAGCCAGCATCAGTGCCGGGAACGAGCCGCGGGTTACCAGGCTGTCCAGCGCCTCTCGGGCGTACGGGAAGAGGATGTTCGGGCAGAACGCGCCAAGGGTGTGGCTCATCGCAGCCGCTTCCAGACCCTTGATCAGGAAGATCCCGGCCTGCTGCACTTCGGCAATGAAGGCAACCTCTTCGCCGGTCTTCACGGTGACCGAAAGGGTCAGCACGACTTCATGGAAGTCGCCCTCAAGCGCCTTCTGCTTGGTGTTCAGGTCCAGCGCGACACTCGGATTCCATTCCTGACGGAAAATTTCCGGGCTCTTCGGCGCTTCGAAGGACAGGTCGCGGACGTAGATGCGCTGCAGGGAGAACTGCGCGCCCTGTTCGTTCTGCGACGCTGCGCCGCCGTTGTTAGCTTGTTCGGTCATTTCTGCAACCTTCTATCCAGTTGTGCGTGTCGTTTGAATTGTTCGCGGACCCGCGTTGCCGGCCTCAAGCCTGCAGCAACGGGTCGAGACGTCCAGCGCGCTCCAGAGCGTGCAGCTCATCGCAGCCGCCGACGTGCTTGTCGCCGATCCATATCTGCGGCACCGAGGTGCGTCCGGCCTTGCTGGCCATCTCGGCGCGCAGGGACGGGTTGCCATCCACGGGAACTTCCTCGTAGGCGACACCCTTGCGATCGAGCAGCGCCTTGGCGCGGATACAGAACGGGCACCAGGCGGTGGTATAGATGACGACGTTGGGCATGATTACTTGACCACTGGCAGATTGTCGCCGCGCCAGCTGGAAATCCCTCCCGACAACTTGGCGGCGGTGAAGCCTGCCTTCTGCAGCTCACGGCAGGCCGTTCCGGCGTGCTGCCCCATGGCATCGACCACGATGATGGTCTTGGCCTTGTGCTTTTCCAGCTCGCCTGTGCGGCTGACCAGCTTCTCGTAGGGAATGTTCAATGCATCGACGATATGACCGGCGTCGAACTCCTTCTTGACGCGCACGTCCAACACCACGCCCTCGCCACTGTTGACCAGTGCCGTCAGTTCGCGATTGCTCAGGCTCTTGCCACCCTTGCGGGTCTCGGTGATGAACAGAAGGATCAACAGCACCACGAACAGGCTGCTGAGTACATAGTGGTTAGAGACAAATTCAATCAGGTTAGCGAGCATCAACGGGTACCCGGACGATAAAATGCGGGCCAGTATACACAGCCCCTCCTACCGGCTGAACCCTGATGATTCGTGACCTCGCCCCGGCCAGCCAGTAGACTGGCTGCCCTTTTCCGCCCCCGTGCAAGGAGCCCGAAAGCATGTCCGTCGCCCCCACCGCCACGCCCAAACCCCTGGTACTGATCATTCTCGATGGCTTCGGGCACAGCGACAGCCCGGACTTCAACGCCATCCACGCCGCCCGCAAGCCAGTCTACGATCGCCTGCTGGCCAGCCAGCCGCACGGATTGATCTCTGGCAGCGGCATGGATGTCGGTCTGCCGGACGGGCAGATGGGCAACTCCGAGGTCGGCCATATGAACCTGGGCGCCGGGCGTGTGGTGTATCAGGACTTCACCCGGGTGACCAAGGCGATCCGCGACGGCGAGTTCTTTGCCAACCCGACCATCTGTGCCGCCGTCGACAAGGCCGCGGGGGCCGGCAAGGCGGTGCACATCCTCGGCCTGCTTTCCGACGGTGGCGTGCACAGCCATCAGGATCATCTGGTCGCCATGGCCGAGCTGGCGGCCCAGCGCGGCGCCGAGAAGATCTACCTGCATGCCTTCCTCGACGGCCGCGACACCCCACCGAAGAGCGCACAGCACTCCATCGAACTGCTTCAGGCCACCTTCACCCGCCTGGGCAAGGGCCGTATCGCCAGCCTGATCGGCCGCTACTTCGCCATGGACCGCGACAACCGCTGGGACCGCGTGCAGCAGGCCTACGAGCTGATCGTCGACGGCAAGGCGGAGTACCGCTCCGACTACGCCGTGGATGGCCTGATCGCCGCCTACGAGCGTGGCGAAAGCGACGAATTCGTCAAGGCGACCACCATCGGCGAACCGGTGCGCGTCGAGGATGGCGACGCCGTGGTGTTCATGAACTTCCGTGCCGACCGCGCCCGCGAGCTGACCCGTTGCTTCGTCGAACCCGGCTTCAATGAATTCGAGCGCGCCCGGGTGCCGCAACTTGCCGAGTTCGTCATGCTCACCCAGTACGCCGCAAGCATTCCCGCGCCGGCAGCCTTCGCCCCGGAAGCGCTGACCAACGTGCTCGGCGAGTACCTGGCCAACAACGGCAAGACCCAGCTACGCATCGCCGAAACCGAGAAATACGCCCACGTCACTTTCTTCTTCTCCGGCGGCCGCGAAGAGCCCTTCCCCGGCGAAGAGCGCATTCTGATCCCCTCGCCTCAGGTCGCCACCTACGACCTGAAACCCGAGATGAGCGCGCCCGAGGTCACCGATCGTATCGTCGATGCCATCGAAAACCAGCGCTACGACGTTATCGTGGTCAACTACGCCAACGGCGACATGGTCGGTCATACCGGCGTGTTCGATGCCGCGGTCAAGGCGGTGGAATGCCTGGACAGCTGCGTCGGGCGGATCGTCGAGGCGCTGGACAAGGTCGGTGGCGAAGCGCTGCTGACCGCCGACCACGGCAACGTCGAACAGATGGAAGACGTCATGACCGGCCAGGCGCACACCGCGCATACCTGTGAGCCAGTGCCTTTCATCTATATAGGCAAGCGCAACGTCTCGATCCGCGAAGGTGGCGTGCTGGCCGATGTCGCGCCAACCATGCTGACCCTGCTCGGCATGCCGGTACCGCCAGAGATGACCGGTCGCTCGATCGTCGAGCTGAGCTGATCGAGCCGGGCGGGAAGCGGCTGGCGCCAGCCGCCGTTTCCCGCTACAGGCTTCAAGCTTCCAGCTTGCTTTTTAGGCATACTACGTCGGTCATAACGCTCGGTTGACGCCCTCCAATGCCTCGTACCTTTCTTGCCCTCGCCTTCCTCTGCCTGCTCGGCCCCGCCGTGGCGGACGAACGTGCCGCAGCGCGGCAGCAGATCGAAGCCGCTCGCCAGGACATTGCCGAACTGCAGAAACTGCTCAAGCAGATCGAGCAGGAGAAATCCGGCGTTCAGAAGCAGCTGAAGACCACCGAAAGCGAGATGGGTCAGCTGGAAAAACAGGTCGACACCCTGCAGCAGGAGATCGACCGCAGCGAGGCCGAGCTGGAACGCCTGAACGAGGAGAAAACCACCCTCGAAGGCGCACGTCTGGAGCAGCAGCGCCTGATCGGACTGCAGGCCCGCGCCGCCTATCAGAATGGGAGGCAGGAATACCTCAAGCTGCTGCTCAACCAGCAGAACCCGGAAAAATTCAGCCGCACCATCACCTATTACGACTACCTGAACAAGGCGCGCCTCGAACAGCTCGACAGCTTCAACGAGACCCTGCGCCAACTGGCCGGAGTCGAGACTGACATCGAAGCGCAGCAGAACCTTCTGGCGGAAAAGAAGGACGGCCTGCTGGAGCGGCGCGAGCAGCTCGCCGAGGTGCGCAAGGAGCGCCAGCAAACGCTGGCCAAGCTCAACAGCGACCTGTCCAGCCGCGAACAGAAGCTGCAGGCCCGCCGTCAGGAGCAGGCCCAGTTCGAACGAGTGCTCAAGACCATCGAGGAAACGCTGGCCCGCCAGGCTCGCGAAGCCGAGGAAGCCCGGCAACGCGAACTGCTTGCCGAACGCCAGCGTCAGGAGCAACAACAATCCCGGTCCGGCACCAGCACTGCGCCGAGCGGTCCACTGGTTTCCAGTGCCGGCGGCAACTTCGGCGGCCCGTTCGCCAAGGCCAAGGGCAAGCTGCCATGGCCGGTGGATGGACGTCTCGTCGCCCGCTACGGCACTCCGCGCGGCGGCGACGCTCGAACCAAGTGGGACGGCGTACTGATCGGCGCCAGCGTCGGTACTCAGGTCCGCGCCGTTCATGGCGGACGCGTAGTGTTCGCCGACTGGCTGCGCGGCGCTGGACTGCTGGTAATCCTCGACCATGGCAATGGTTATCTGAGCCTGTATGGCCACAACCAGAGCCTGCTGCGCGACGCCGGCGATATCGTCAAGGCCGGCGACGCAATTGCCACGGTAGGCACCAGCGGCGGCCAGGAAACTGCCGCACTGTATTTCGCCATTCGCCAGCAGGGGCGCCCCAGCGATCCTGCCCAATGGTGCCGCGCGCAAGGTTAGCGAGCAGCGGCGTTCGGTCCTGCCGAGCCGCCCGCACCACCAAGCGCGCCCTCTCATAATTGGAGTTCGACATGTTGCACCTGCGCCGTTTCGCCCGCCCATCCACGCTCGCCCTGGCCGTATTGCTGGGGATGCAGGGCGGCGCATGGGCCCAGCAGCCCATGGAGGAGGCCGCGGCGCCAAGTGCCAGTGCCAAAGCCCCGCTGCCGCTGGAGGAACTGCGCACCTTTGCCGAGGTACTGGATCGCATCAAGGCTGCCTATGTCGAACCAGTCGATGACAAAACCCTGCTGGAAAATGCCATCAAAGGCATGCTCAGCAATCTCGATCCTCATTCCGCCTATCTCGAGCCCGAAGCGTTCGCCGAGCTGCAGGAAAGCACCAGCGGCGAATTCGGTGGTCTCGGCATCGAAGTTGGCATGGAAGACGGCTTCATCAAGGTCGTTTCGCCGATCGACGATACACCGGCGTCCAAGGCCGGCATCGAAGCCGGCGACCTGATCGTCAAGATCGACGGCCAGCCGACCAAGGGGCTGTCGATGATGGACGCCATCGGCAAGATGCGCGGCAAGCCGGGCAGCAGCATAAGCCTGACGCTGGTGCGCGAAGGCGGCCAGCCGTTCGACGTGAAGCTGACCCGCGCGGTCATCAAGGTGCGCAGCGTCCGCAGCCAGATCCTGGAGCCAGGCTACGGCTACCTGCGCGTCACTCAGTTCCAGGTCAACTCCGGCGAGGAAGTGGGCAAGGCGCTGGCGAAGCTGAAGAAGGACAACGACGGCAAGAAGCTCAACGGCCTGGTCCTCGACCTGCGCAACAACCCCGGCGGCGTGCTGCAGGCGGCTGTCGAGATTTCCGACCACTTCCTGACCAAGGGCCTGATCGTCTACACCGAGGGTCGCATCGCCAATTCCGAGCTGCGCTTCAACGCCGACCCGGCAGATGCCAGCGAAGGCGTACCGCTGGTGGTGCTGATCAACGGCGGCAGCGCCTCGGCCTCGGAGATCGTCGCTGGCGCGCTGCAGGATCACAAGCGCGGTGTGCTGATGGGCACCGACAGCTTCGGCAAGGGCTCGGTACAGACCGTGCTGCCGCTGAACAACGATCGTGCACTGAAGCTGACTACCGCGCTGTACTACACCCCCAACGGCCGCTCGATCCAGGCCCAGGGCATCGAGCCGGACATCAAGGTCGAGCGTGCCAAGCTGACCCGCGAGCAGGCCGCCGATGGCTTCCGCGAGGCCGATCTTGCTGGCCACCTGGGCAACGGCAACGGCGGTCCTGACCGTCCCACCGCCACCCAGATCGCCAGCGACTCGCCGCGTCCGCAGGACGATGACTACCAGCTCGGTCAGGCCCTGAATCTGCTCAAGGGATTGAACCTCACCCGCGGCCAGTGAAGATGTCAGGCTGGGTAGCAGGGCTGGCGCTGCTGGTATTGCTCGCCAGCCAGGCGCTGTATGCCAGCGAGCCCGCAGCCACGCCGGACCATGTCCCGCGACCGCGGTTGACCCTGATAATCGACGACCTCGGGCAGAACCCGGCACGCGACCGCCGCGTGCTGCAACTGCCGGGGCCGGTCGCGCTGGCGATCCTTCCCGACACCCGCCATGCAGCCGACCTGGCCGAGCAGGCCCATCGCGCCGGCAAAACGGTCATGCTGCACATGCCGATGGCGCCTGCCCAAGGCCGTTTCGCCTGGCATCCCCAACTACCTCATGACGAACTGGCGCGCCGTCTCGACGCAGCGCTTGCGGCGGTACCGCATGCCAGCGGGCTGAACAACCACATGGGCAGCGCCATGACCGATCAGATACAGGCCATGACCTGGCTGATGGGCGAACTGCAGCGCCGCCACCTGTTCTTTCTCGACAGCCGCACCAGCCCGCGCACCGTGGCCGCCGCCAGCGCCCAACGCACGGCACTGGCCAGCCTGTCGCGGGACATCTTTCTCGATGACGATCCTTCACCGTCCGCGGTAGCCGAACGCTTTCACACGGCAGTCGCGCTGGCGCGCAAGCAAGGCTCGGTCGTCATCATCGGTCATCCCCACGAGAGCACGCTGGCCGTGCTCGAACGCGAACTGCCGCGCCTCTCGGCGCAGGGCATCGAATGGGTCGATGTCGGGCAGATGATCGCCACCCGCAGCAACCGCGCGATGGCCGCCCATGGTCGTGGCGGCGTCTACCGCTGAGCTTCAGAGATAGCGGCGCAGCATCGCATCCACCGTGCCGTCGGCACGCATCGCATCCAGCGCCCGCTGCAGACGCTCAACTACCTCGTCCGGTGTCGCCCGGTTGAGCGCGAGAAACAGCCGCGCTTCATTGAAACGCAGCACCGGTTTCAGGCCGGTCACACCTTCCTGCTTGGCCAGGTAGGGTCCGACCGGATCGGCGGTGGCCCAGACGTCGATCTGACCCTTGAGCAGCTTGCTGATGTTCTCCTGATCACGCAGCGAGTTGATCGGCGCCAGGCCCTTGCCCTCCAGATGCTGGCTGACCGCATCGTTCTTGTAGGCACCGATGCGCAGGTCGCGTGCCTGCTCCAGCCCGGTCAGGCGCAGAGGACTGTCGGCGGGCGCCAGCAGCACCCAGCTGATGCTCGCCAACGGGCCGACCCATTTGAACTGCTGCTCGCGCTCGGCCGTAAAGGTGGTGGAGAACAGACCCTGATCCGGCTGTTCGAGCACCTGCTTGTAGATGCGATCCCAGGGAAAACGCAGGGTCAGCTCGTAGCGGATATTCGCGCGGCGGAACATCTCGCGCACGATGTCGACGTTGATGCCGTGGATGCGCGCGTCGGCGGCGTAGTTCTTGCCGTCCTCGGCCATGTTGAATGGTGGAAAATTCTCGGTCAGCAGCACGACTCGGTAGTCATCAGGCAGCGCAGCGTGCGCGTGAGCACAGAGCAGCAGCAAGACGACGGCAATGATTCGCTTGAACATGGATCGCTCCCTTCTTCTCGATTCCCTGGCCCACCCCTCCGCGAGCCAGAGCCGGGGGCTGTCCAAAGCAAGATGCGAACCAGCGAAGCGCCACGGCACCAGGCGGCTGAGCGCCCGCTGAATCAGGGAAGCGTGCATGCGCCAGGACGGCGCGAGCAGGAGGATCGGCGCACGCTACTGGCGCACCGCCATCACCGAGAAAGTCGGCGCAGAAGATGCGCCGACCTGGGAAGGCTCAGAGGTAGCGCGCGTTGATCTCGTCGATCACACCTTCGCTACGCATCTGGTCGAGCGCTTTCTGCAGCTTCTGCACCGTCTCGTCGGCGACCTGCTTGTTCAGCGCCAGGTACAGTTCGGCACTGTCGAAACGCAGCACACGCTTGAGTCCGGTCACACCGTCCTGGCGGGCGAGGTAGCGGCCAGCGGGATCACCAGTGGCCCACAGGTCGATCTTGCCGTCGATCAGCTTCTTCACGTTCTCCTGATCGCGCAGGGCGAGCTGCGGCTGTAGCCCCTGACCGTCCAGGTGCTCGGCAATGGCATCACCCTTGTAGGCGCCGATGTTGTACTGGCGCGCCTGATCCAGGCTGGTCAGGTTGATCGTACTGTCGCCACGAGCCAGCAACACCCAGTCGTCCGGGCCGATGGGACCAACCCACTTGAATAGCTCTTCGCGCTCGGGCAGGCGCGCCGTGACGAAAACCCCGTAGTTCGGCTGCTCCAGCGCCATGCCGTAGATACGCTCCCAGGGGAAGCGCAGCGTCAAGGTGTAGTCGACGCCGGCACGCTTGAACATCTCGCGCACGATGTCCGCTGCGATACCGCTGATGTTTTCATCGCGGGCGAAGTTCTTGCCGTCAGCCGCCATGTTGTAAGGCGGAAAGTTTTCCGTCAGCAGATCGATCTTCACCGGTGTCTGCGCGTGGCCCAGCGTGACGCCGAACAACAGCGCCGCTGCGGCAATGGAAGCGATGGTCTTGAGCATGCGAAAAATCTCCTGAGTGTCTGTCCGCTACAGCCGCGGACGTGTCCATGTATCGAGCTTAAGCTTTATTCAAACGCGCACCGCGATCAGCGCATCACGATGCCGCGGGCAGCCAGATAGGCCTTGGCTTCCGGAATGGTGTATTCGCCGAAGTGGAAGATGCTCGCGGCCAGCACCGCATCGGCCTTGCCTTCGAGGATGCCATCGGCCAGATGCTGCAGATTGCCGACGCCACCGGAGGCGATCACCGGGATGCACAGCGCTTCGCTGATGGCCCGGGTGACGCCCAGGTCGTAGCCGCTCTTCACGCCGTCCTGATCCATGCTGGTCAGCAGGATTTCGCCAGCGCCGAGGTCTTCCATCTTCTTCGCCCAGGCCACCGCATCCAGGCCGGTGGGCTTGCGCCCGCCATGGGTGAAGATTTCCCAGCGACCCGGCTCGCCCGGCGCGGAGACCTTCTTCGCATCGATGGCGACGACGATGCATTGCGAGCCGAAACGGTCCGCGGCCTCGCCAACGAAGTCCGGATTGAACACCGCGGCGGTATTGATCGAGACCTTGTCGGCGCCGGCATTGAGCAGGTTGCGGATGTCCTGCACGCTGCGCACGCCGCCGCCGACGGTCAGCGGGATGAACACCTGGCTGGCCATGCGCTCGACGGTGTGCAGAGTGGTGTCACGGTTGTCGACGCTGGCGGTGATGTCGAGGAAGGTGATCTCGTCGGCGCCCTGCTCGTCGTAGCGGCGGGCGATTTCCACCGGGTCGCCGGCGTCGCGGATGTTCTCGAACTGGACGCCCTTGACCACGCGGCCGTTGTCCACGTCGAGGCAGGGAATGATGCGTTTGGCCAGGGCCATGGCTTTCTCCGAAAGCGGCTTATTCAAGCCGCAGGCTTCAAGCTGCAGGTAGCGTGTAGGGTGGATCGCGCTTCACCGATCCACCGCAGTTCAGCGAATCACTCGTCCTTGTACTTCAGGTCGCAGAGCGCCTGCGCCTCGGCGACGTCGAGCGTGCCTTCGTAGATCGCCCGGCCGGTGATGGCGCCGACAATGCCCGGCGTGTTGGTGTCGAGCAGCTTCTGGATGTCGCCGATGTTATGGATGCCGCCGGAGGCGATCACCGGGATGCGGCTGGCGTTGGCCAGCGCCACGGTCGCCTCGACGTTGCAGCCCTGCATCATGCCGTCCTTGGCGATGTCGGTATAGACGATCGCCGCGACGCCATCGGCCTCGAAGCGGCGCGCCAGGTCGACTGCCTGCACGCTGGAGACTTCGGCCCAGCCATCGGTGGCGACGAAGCCGTCCTTCGCATCCAGGCCAACGATGACCTTGCCCGGAAAGGCGCGGCAGGCCTCGGTAACGAACTCCGGCTCTTTGACCGCCTTGGTACCGATGATCACGTAGCTGACACCGGCGCGCACGTAGTGCTCGATGGTTTCCAGGGTGCGGATGCCGCCACCGATCTGGATCGGCAGGTCCGGGTAGCACCTGGCGATGGCGGTGACCACCTCGCCGTTGACCGGCTGGCCTTCGAAGGCACCGTTGAGGTCGACCAGGTGCAGGCGACGGCAGCCGGCCTCGACCCACTTGGCGGCCATAGCCACCGGGTCGTCGGAAAACACCGTGGCATCGTCCATCAGGCCCTGGCGCAGACGCACGCAGGCGCCGTCCTTCAGATCGATAGCGGGGATAATCAGCATGGCTTGAACCTGTTCAAATCAAGTGTCGGTTAAGGGTCAGCTCTTCTCGAGCGCCCACAAGTCGCTTTCGATGCTCTCGAACCGTTCCTTCAGGTGGCTCTGCACGTCGAAGATCGCCTTGTTGTAATACAGCGGCGCGATTTCCCGGGCGAACAGATCGAGCACTTCCTGCGCCTCGAACGAGCCCAGCTCGAGTTCGAACCGCTCTTCCAGAAAGCGCTTGATGACCTGTTGCGCTGCCTGCTCCTGAGCGGAATCCAGCGTCAGGACCGGCGGCTTGAGCTTGGCCCGGCTCATTTACCAGCGACCATCCCAGGCGGCGAAGTTCTGCAGCAGTTGCAGACCGTGGGTGTGGCTCTTCTCCGGGTGGAACTGAACGGCGAAGCGCGAGCCATCGGCCAGCGCGGCGGCGAAGTCGTTGCCGTAATGGCCGCGACCGACCACCTGGCGCGGATTGCCGGCCTCGATGTAGTAGCTATGCACGAAATAGAAGCGCCCATTGTCCGGAATCGCGTGCCAGAGCGGATGGTCGACCACCTGCTTGACCTCGTTCCAGCCCATGTGCGGCACCTTCAGGTGCTCGCCGTCCTCGTGCAGGTCCTTGCCGAAGAAGCGCACCTGACCGGGGAACAGGCCGATGCAATCGACGCCGTCGTTTTCTTCGCTGCGCTCCATCAGCGCCTGCATGCCGACGCAGATGCCGAGAAAGGGGCGATCTTGGCTGACTTCACGAACCAGTTCGTCGAAGCCCAGCCGGCGGATCTCGGCCATGCAGTCGCGAATCGCGCCGACGCCGGGAAACACCACGCGGTCGGCCTCACGGATGACCTGCGCATCGCTGGTGATCAGCACGCGGCCAGCGCCGACGTGTTCCAGCGCCTTGGCCACCGAGTGCAGGTTGCCCATGCCGTAGTCGATGACGGCAACGGTCTGCATTACAGGCACCCTTTGGTGGACGGCATCTGCCCGGCCATGCGCGGATCGAGCTCGACGGCCATGCGCAGCGCGCGGCCGAAGGCCTTGAACACGGTTTCGATCTGGTGGTGGGTGTTGATGCCGCGCAGGTTGTCGATGTGCAGGGTCACCAGGGCGTGATTGACGAAGCCCTGAAAGAATTCCTGGAACAGGTCGACGTCGAACTTGCCGACCACTGCGCGGGTGTAGGGCACGTTCATGGTCAGCCCCGGGCGCCCGGAGAAGTCGATCACCACGCGCGACAGCGCCTCGTCCAGCGGCACGTAGGAATGCCCGTAGCGGGTCATGCCCTTCTTGTCGCCGATGGCCTTGGCGAAGGCCTGGCCGAGGGTGATGCCGACGTCCTCGACGGTGTGGTGGTCGTCGATGTGCAGGTCGCCGTTGCACTCGATATCCAGGTCGATCAGCCCGTGACGGGCGATCTGGTCGAGCATGTGCTCCAGGAAGGGCACGCCGATGGCGAAGCGCGCCTTGCCGGTGCCATCCAGATTGATGGTGACCTTGACCTGGGTTTCCAGGGTGTTGCGCTCTACGTAAGCCGTACGTTCGGACATCAACAGCTCCGCTGATCGTGGGCGAAAAGGGGCACATTATAGGCGCAAACGCCGCAGAACGGATACGCGCCGGGCTTACTGGACTGCATCTTGCAGGAACCTGCGCGTCAACCCGCGGAGGTGCCGCCCATGCACGGACGGAAAATGCCTGCGACCCTGCGCTTCATGCTGGCGTCCCGGCGCAGCGAGCTGCTCGGCCTGGAAGACCTGGCGCGCACCTGCGAACTGGTCACCCGTATTAGCCAGCTGGTGCACGCGCTGCAGAAAGAGCGCGGCTACTCGAACATCTACCTCAGCGGCAACGCCGCCCATCAGCGCCAGCAGCTGGACGTGCTCAGCCTGGAAGCCGAGGCGCTGGAGCGCGAGGTGCGCCTGGATCTGGATCGCATCGACCTGGACGCCGTCAGCACTGCGGACAAGACCCGGCTGTTCACCCGCATCGCCTATGCCCTGCACAGCCTCGACGAGCTGCCGGCGCTGCGCCGGCGCATCCGCGAGCATGCCATCAGCATGCAGGACGCCACGGCAACACTGGTGCGGCTGATCGGCGGGCTGCTGGCAGTGGTGTTCGAAGCGGCCGACACCGCCGCCGACCCGGACATCACCCGCTGCCTGGTAGCGCTGTTCAACTTCATGCAGGGCAAGGAACTGGCCGGCCAGGAGCGCGCGCTCGGTGTGGTCGGCTTCGCCAGCGGCTATTTCCGCGCGGACATGCTGGAGCGCCTGGAGCACCTGCTCGAAGGCCAGGAGCGCTGCTTCGCCACCTTCAGCCGCTTCGCCAGCCCGGCAGCGCAGGCGCTATGGCAAGCGCTGTGTGCCAGCGAGACGAACATCAACGCCTGCCGCCTGCGTGACATCGCCCGCCGTACCAGCCCCGGCGCGGCGGTCGAACCGCAGCTCTGCGAGCTCTGGTTCGAGCTGCACACGCACCGCATCGACGCGATGAAGCAGGTCGAGACGCGCCTGGAGCAGGATCTGTTGCAACAGTGCCGGTACAGCATCGAGCGTATCCGCAAGGACCTGCAGAGCCATCGCAAGCTGCTCGACGGCATCGCCGACATGCACGCCGCCGCCGAGCAGGCCAAGCTGTTCAGTGTGCAGGCCAGCGATCTCGACGCGCCGCCGCCGGACGGCATGACCGCGATGGTCGCACGCTCGACCCTGGAGCTGCCGCTGACCCAGAGCGTACGCCTGCAGGGCCTCAATGAAGAGTTGCGCGAGGCGCGTCAGGCGCTGGACGAGCGCAAGCAGGTCGAGCGGGCCAAGCAGCAGCTGATGCGCCAGCAGGGCTTCTCCGAAGGCGAGGCCTATAGCTGGCTGCGACAGGCGGCAATGAATCAGGGCCTGCGTCTGGAGGAGATCGCCCAGCGCCTGCTGTCACTGGCACAGCCGGCGGCCGAGCGCGCCCCGGCGCGCACCCTGGGCCAGCGTTCCAGGCACTGAAAACAGGCACGCCGCACCATCTGCACAGCATGCCTGCCCCGCGGATGTGCATGCGCCGCCAGTCCCGCAGGATCGCCAAGCGCAATTCATCTTGATCAAGCCAATCACGGAACTGGTCGCGCTCTGTTTGCGCCCCTCCGCAAGTGCTTGATTCGATGGAAACCTCCCGGCGATTCGATGCCGCGGCAGCACCCGTTCCGCGCCGCCCGAGCAGTTCTGGCACAGCTTTCGCAAAGCTCAGGCAAGGCCGGGTCCTTCGGCTTTCACAACTCCTCATCAGGACAACGGTGTCCACGCTCTCCGGCTCCAGCCGGGCGGTGTGGCGCCGTTTTTTTCGCCCAAAGGAAAACCCGACCATGACCGACAAGCCGAACAACGACCAGCCCAGCAGCGTAACGCTGGCCTCGCGCCGCAGCTTTCTCAAGCGTTCGATCATTGCCGCCAGTGGCGTCGCCCTGTTCGGCGGCATGTCCCTGGGCATGCGTTCGGCCGCCTGGGCGGCAGGTGGTGATGTGGAGACCAGCAAGGCCAAGCTCGGCTTTATCGCCCTGACCGACGCCGCGCCGCTGTTCGTCGCCGCCGAGAAGGGCTTCTTCGCCAAATACGGGATGACCGAGGTCGAGGTACTCAAGCAGTCGTCCTGGGGCACCACCCGCGACAACCTGGTGCTCGGCTCGGCGAAGAACGGTATCGACGGCGCGCACATCCTCACGCCGATGCCCTACCTGATCAGCGCCGGCATCGTCACGCCGAACAACCAGCCGGTGGCCATGTCGATCCTCGCGCGACTGAACCTGTCCGGTCAGTGCATTTCGGTCGGCGAGGAATATCGCGACCTGAAGATCGGCCTCGACAGCACCCCGTTCAAGGCCGCGCTGGAGGCGAAGAAGGCCAGCGGCAAGAAGGTCAGTGCGGCGATGACTTTCCCCGGCGGCACTCATGACCTGTGGATGCGCTACTGGCTGGCGGCCGGCGGCATCGACCCGAACGCCGACATCAACACCATCGTCGTGCCGCCGGCGCAGATGGTCGCCAACATGAAGGTTGGCAGCATGGACACCTTCTGCGTCTGCGAGCCGTGGAACGCCCAGCTGATCAACCAGAAGATCGGCTACACCGCCAACACCACCGGCGAGCTGTGGCACAACCACCCGGAGAAGGCCTTCGCCCTGCGCAGCGACTACGTGGCCGCCAATCCCAACGCAGCCAAGGCGCTGACCATGGCGATCATGGAGGCCCAGCAGTTCTGCGAGAAACCGGAGAACAAGGAGGAAGTCGCGAAGATCTGCTCGCAGCGCAAGTGGATCGGCGCGCCCTACAAGGACATCGTCGACCGCATGAAGGGCAACTTCGCCTACGGCACCGGCAAGGTCATCGAGAACCATCCCGAGCAGATGCGCTACTGGGACGACCACGCCTCCTACCCGTTCCAGAGCCACGACCTCTGGTTCCTGACCGAGAACAAGCGCTGGGGCTACCTGCCGGCCGACTTCGACAGCCAGGCGCTGATCGCCAAGGTCAACCGCGAAGACATCTGGCGCGCCGCCGCCGGCGAGCTGAACCTGCCCGCCGAACTGATCCCGACCTCCACCTCCCGCGGCGTGGAGAAGTTCTTCGACGGCAAGGTGTTCGACCCCGAGAACCCGCAAGCCTATCTGGACAGCCTGACCATCAAGGCCATGGCCTGATAACCGCAACCCGCGAGGAAAAGCCCATGAATGCCAACGTCAAACTGCATCCCGCCACCTCTGAGCCGGTGTCGATCGTCCGCCCTTCCCGGCTCGCCGCCCTGGCTCGACGCAGTGGCCGCTACGCTGTGCAGCAGCTGGTGCCGCCGCTGGTGATCCTGCTGCTGCTCGGCTTGATCTGGGAGATGCTCTGCTCCGGCGCCGATGCCGCGCTGCCGCCGCCCTCGCAGGTAGTCGCGGAAACCTGGGAGCTGATCATCGATCCGTTCTACGACAACGGCGGTAATGACGTGGGCCTGGCCTGGCAACTACTGGCGAGCCTGCAGCGGGTTGCGGTGGGTTATATGCTGGCGGTGGTAGCCGGCGTCGGCCTCGGCGTGCTGATTGGCCAGTCGGACTGGGCCATGCGCGGTCTCGATCCGATCTTCCAGGTGCTACGCACCGTGCCGCCACTGGCCTGGCTGCCGCTGTCGCTGGCGGGTTTCCAGGACAGCCACCCCTCGGCGCTGTTCGTCATCTTCATCACCGCGATCTGGCCGATCATCATCAATACCGCAGTGGGCATCCGCAACATCCCACAGGACTACCGCAACGTCGCCCAAGTGCTGCAGCTCAACGGTTTCGAGTACTTCAAGACCATCATGCTGCCGGCCGCCGCGCCTTACATCTTCACCGGCCTGCGTATCGGCGTCGGCCTGTCGTGGCTGGCGATCATCGCCGCGGAGATGCTCATCGGCGGCGTCGGCATCGGCTTCTTCATCTGGGATGCGTGGAACGCCTCGCGCATCAGCGACATCATCCTCGCGCTCGTCTACATCGGCGTGGTCGGCTTCGTGCTCGATCGCCTGGTGGCCTTCGTCGGCCAGCGCATCACCCGCGGCATTCCGGCCAACTGAGGAGCAACGCCATGAGCTATCTCTCCATCGAACACCTGGACAAGAGTTTCGTGCGCGGCAACCTTGCCTCGCAGGTGCTCAAGGACATCAACCTGAACATCGCCAAGGGCGAGTTCATCTCCATCATCGGCCACTCCGGCTGCGGCAAGTCAACGGTGCTGAACATCGTCGCCGGGCTGCTCGACCCCAGCCTCGGCGGCGTGATCCTCGACGGCAAGGAAGTCCGCGGCCCTGGCCCGGACCGCAGCATGGTGTTCCAGAACCATTCGCTGCTGCCCTGGCTGACCGTCTACGAGAACGTCGAAGTGGCGGTGAACAAGCTGTTCAAGCGCAGCATGAACAAGCACGAACGGCGCGACTGGATCGAGCACAACCTGGCGCTGGTGAACATGAGCCACGCGCTGAACAAGTATCCGCAGGAAATCTCCGGCGGCATGAAGCAGCGCGTCGGCATCGCCCGCGCGCTCGCAATGAAGCCCAAGGTGCTGCTGCTCGACGAGCCCTTCGGCGCCCTCGATGCACTGACCCGCGCGCACCTGCAGGACGAGGTGATGAAGATCCAGAAGGACCTGGGCAACACCATGATGATGATCACCCACGATGTCGACGAAGCCGTGCTGCTTTCCGACCGCATCGTGATGATGACCAACGGCCCCTCGGCGACCATCGGCGAGATCCTCGAAGTGAAACTGCCGCGCCCGCGCGACCGCATCGCCCTGGCCGACGACGCCGAGTACAACCACTACCGCCGCGCGGTGCTGAGCTTTCTCCACGAGCGCCATCGCCTGCATTGACGGGCGCGTCCACCGCCGGCGTCTCGTGCGCTGGCGGCGGTTCGGCGTATCCTTGCCGGCACTTCTGCTCAGCCGTCGCAAGGTCGCCATGCCCGTCTACGTCGAATCCGTCACCCAGCCCAGCCCGCAGGATTTAACCGATCTGGCGAAAATCTACGCCGACGCCCCCGAATGGCTGCTGACGCCCTATGCCAGCGCCGAAGCGCTGATTGAGGCGGCGCTGGCCGATGGCAGCCTGATCGCAGGCCGCTTCAATGACCGTCTGCTCGGCGCCGCCCTGCTGCGGCGCGGCGACGAAGCCTGGCGCCTGTCGCACCTGTGCGTACGCAAGGTCACCCGCAAGCGCGGCGTCGGCCGCCGCCTGCTGGAAGAAACCCAACGGCTGGCC